>Ga0307378_10000003_pt1 | contig 551000 bp, 440 predicted proteins | sample UN1MG_FD_202238 | JGI IMG/M metagenome (GOLD analysis project Ga0307378, IMG submission 202238) | Soil microbial communities from Risofladan, Vaasa, Finland - UN-1 | ecosystem: Environmental > Terrestrial > Soil > Coastal area > Acid sulfate soil | place: Finland: Risofladan, Vaasa... | reverse complement strand
AGCTTATCGTGCTCATGCGCGCTATTGTCGTTTCCGGACGAGCCTATGACCCCCTGTGGAAAACTTGTCCCAAAAAGAAACCTGTTGCCGCAAAAATCACTTGATTTTCAACACACTATCTACTGCGAGCCTCATGGTTTACGGGCATTTTCCCGCGGTCAGCTTCGCGGGACGAGTACGTGTACGCGCGTGCTGGTCGTCTTGGGTGGTGGAGCGGTTTCGGGCGGTATGGCTGAGGCCGTGACGGCAATGGGCTGATCGAACAGGAACCACTTGGTGAGTTGCTGATCCAGTTTCTTGCGAACCGGGAACCCCTCGGTGAACATCCCCCTGAGCGCGCTCATACCGGTTTCACGCAGGCCGAGGCAACGGTAGTACGACTGCCAGAGATAGGCCTCTTGCATCGGTATGCGTTCGCCGGTGGGGACGGGCGTATAGCGTTCGGGCGCGGACGCCCGCTCGGCGGTGCCGGCAGGGGCGCCCCACCGAAGCTCCGGCGGGTGGTTGGGGTCGAACGAGAGGTCGTACAGGCGCTCTTCGATGTCGATGAGCGAGAGCGGTATGGTCTCGCCGCTGGACTTCCTGTACGTCATTGAATGGGCGCGGAAAATGCGCCGTTTTTCATCGATCAGCGCGCGGGCAAGCCCTGCCTGGCTTTGGATGTTGTATTTCTCGAGCCCGTCGAACTTGACGTATTCGGGCATCATTTCGTAACAACGTATGGCGTAGTCGAGCCAGTCGGCGAGGTAGAAATACTTGTTGCGGCGATCGACGTCAGAGGAGGGTGAACTCCAGGTTTCCCAACGGCCTTTGGCCTGGAAGATATTTTCGTCGAGCAGTTCTTCAGGATATACGATAGGCCCGTTTTTGAGCACGTCGCGCCATGCGTCCTGCACGAACTGTTCGCGGATCTGGTAGACCTCGAGAAGTTCGTCGGCGTAGGCCTCGAGGAATTCGAGCGGCTTGATGTGGTCGACCTTTTTCATGCGCAGCCGGATCAGGTCGTGAAAACTCTGGGGTTTCAGTTTGCCCTCGACGATGAACTGGTTCGAGATCAGTTCCCGGATGATCTCGTATTGTTCGGTCGAGAACCCAAACTCTTTCATCTCCTCATTCGTCCTGCGCCGGATGCCGACGACGCCGCCGGCCGAGTTGACGAGCGCAATGGGGTAGCGGAGCACGCGCAGGCCCTGGTAGCAGCCGTTCCACTCGTCGGTTTCGTCATACCCGCGCGGGGTGATGCCCGCGACGGTGTTCATTCCGTTGTAGGTGAAGATGTCTCTGGTTTCGGTGGTGCTGCAGTTAAGGAAATGGATCTCGCCGTAATCGCTGACTTTGGCGAGGACGAGGCTGTGGCCGTCGGTGTAGTTCATGCAGCCGGGCAGGAGGTAGCGCGGGTCGATGGCGACGGGGAGCGTGTCGGAGAGTTCGGCGTTTCTGCCGGTGAGGTTCACCCTGTAGTTGCCGGACGAGTAGCCGATGCTGGCCTGGATGAAGAAGTCGCTGGCGGAACCCGCGTCGAGCGTGCTCATGGTTCCCGAGACCACGTTGTATTCGGACGTGCGGACGTCGCCCTCGCCCGGCGCGACGTATGAGATCATCCAGGGCAGGGCGCGGCGGTAGGCGTAATAGGCCGGGATAAAACAGGTGAGTTTGGCACAATCGAGCGAGGCGTGGATTGTCCTGAGGACGGACACCGGCAGTTGGGGGTTGCCGCCCTGGCCGAGGAACGAAGGATTCTCGAGGAGGTTCATTTCGGGGTCGGTGATGATGCGCTGGATCTTGGCGATGCGCTGCTCGATGGATCCTTTCGTCTTCATCTCATAGATGTGCTCGACCCATTGTGCGTAGTGGAGCACCTCCGCGGGCGTCCATTGTCGCCGAATAGGCCACGCCCCGCGGCTCGAATGGAGCGTGGGCGGATTCGGATCGGCCGCATTTGACGCGCCCGCGTTAGACGCGGCAGCATAGGCCGCGCCTAAAACGCCGAAAATCACTGCAAGAACAAGCGCCAAGGCACGTAATACCATCTGGAATTTCACGTCACATTCCTACCAGGCGGCCAAGAAGCCGCATTCAGATCCGGCGGTGCTGCGTCGCATTCTGCAAAAAGCACAACATTGGGAACAAGTTTTGTTATTTCCCCCGATTACGTGAATGGCCTTCTACAGTACAATATCCTTTTGAACCACCTCCCCCGGCCGCGTCGTGGCGCCCGGCCAGAGCTTGCGGCCCGGGTACACGGCCGTATGAATCCCCGTGTGGACGTCGGCGGCGAACACGGCGCCCAGTTTTCTGCGCCCCGTCGAGATCGGCTTGCCATTGACAATCGACTGGATGTCACCGCCGTCGTGGCGGACGTTGGCGGTGACGGTGCCGCACCCGAGGTTCGCGCGTTCGCCGACGATGCTGTCGCCGATATACGAGAGATGGCAGACGTATGCGCCGTCGAACAGGATGGTGTTCTTGAGTTCGACGGCCTGGCCGACCCGGCACCCGTTGCCGACGGTGGTTCCCGGGCGGAGCCAGCAGTTCGGGCCGATGATGCAGTCCCTGCCGATGCACACGGGGCCGTTGATGACGGCGCCGGGCCGGATCACGGTGCCGCGGCCGACAGCGACCGGCCCATCGATATGGGCGGCGGGGCTGACCTCGCCCAAAACAACCGGGTCGAGCCGGTGGTTGAGGAAGTATTCGTTGGCATCGAGCAGATGCCACGGATAGCCTATCGGGATCCACACGCCCACCGATTCAACCACGCGCACCTCGCCACGCTCGGCCAGCGTCTGTACGGCCGAGGTGATCTCGATCTCGCCGCGCTCGGAAGGTTTTGTGGCGCGAAGGACGTCGAACACGACGGGGTCGAACCGGTATGCGCCGATATTGGCGAGGTTGGAGAAGACGTCGACCGGTTTCTCCACAATCCGGACCACCCGGCCTTCCTTATCGACCTCATAGATGCCGTAGAGCCTGGGATCTTCGACGGTTTTGGCGAGTGCGGCGTCGCCGGGACAAGCGGCGAGCGCTTGGAAGTCTTTGCGATCATAAAGGTCGTCGCCGTTCATGGCGAGGAAAGGCCCGTCGATCAGCGGCGCGCACTCGAGAATGGCATGGCCGGTTCCCAGTTGGTTTTCCTGCTCGACGTACTGGATCCGCAGGCCGTTGTAGGCATCGCCGAACGCCTCGCGGATCATTTCGCTTTTGTAACCGATGACGACGACGGCGGTGTCGGTGATGCCATCGAGCATATCGAGTTGATGGGCCAGTATGGGTTTGTTGGCCACCTTCAGCAGCGGTTTTGGCTTCGTCAGTGTGAGCGGATAAGTCCGCGTAGACTTGCCAGCCGCCATGATGATCGCCTTCATTCATCCCTCCAGCACGATCCGAGTTCCCCGTCTAAACGATCTCTTCGTCCGCGGCGTTCCACCGAACTTGGCGCCCCGCTTTGTACGCCTCAACGCTCATCAGGAACGAAACCACTCCGATAAACGCTTCGTCGATGTTGCATTTGGGCCGTGCACCGGTGCGGACGCACTCGAGGAAGTCGTCCATGTGGTTTGGCCACCGGTCTTCCTTGGTGGCGTTGTAGACAAACAGCGGCTTCGGGAACTTGCCGCCGATGCTGAACGCGGGTTCGTCTTTGTAGACGGCGAACCGGTTCGCGTCCTGCCCGATGCCGTTGAAGACGATGCGGCCGTTTTTGCCCACGTATTCCGGGTACTGTTCGCGGCCCGAGTTCATGCACCCCTCGAAAAACAGCGAGCAGTCGTGCTTGGCGAACGTGTAGCTGGCCAGCCAGGTGTCGGGCGTCTCGCGGCCGTCTTTGTAAAACGCGTTGAAGCCGGTGCACGCGCACGTGTCGGGGATGCCCCAGCCAAGCACACACTGGACGTGGTCGAGTTCGTGCGACAGCAGGTCGCCGGCCTGGCCGGAGCCGTAGGGCCAGTAGCAGCGCCAATGCCAGAAATGCTGCTCGTTGAAATCGATTTTCGGCGCCGTACCCAGCCACGCTTCCCAATCGAGATTTTTAATCACCTCGGCCGGGTCGGGCCGCTGCCACTGATCGTAATACCCGTACCACCGCCACGGGGCTTTTTCGAGGGTGCCGTTGAAATAGCGGCCAACGCGGATCAACGTGACCGGGCCGATGTCGCCGTTTTTGATGCGGCGGCCGGCTTCGGCCGTGGACGGATATTGGCGGCCCTGATGGCCAAGCTGGAACACGGTGTTGTTTTTCTTGATCGTCTCGCGCATCCGCTTGGCGGATGCGACGTTGGTGGTCAACCCCTTCTCGCAATAGATGGATTTCCCGGCGTTCGAGGCGTCGATCGCCATCTGCTCATGCCAGTGGTCGGGCACGGCGATGATGACGGCTTCGACCTTCGGGTCGGCCAGGAGATCATGGTAGTCGTGGTAGCGGACGGCTTCGGGATTGCCCGCCGCGGCGATCCCGCGTTCGAGGTGCGGCTTGTACACGTCGCAGACCGCCACGACCTTCGCGTTATCCGCCGCGCCCGTATATTTGATCAAATCAATACCGCGCGTGCCGATGCCGATATGCCCCACACGAACCGGATCGGGCGCCGCGCCGGATAGGATTGCGGGGCCTGCCACCGCGGCCGCGCTCGCGGCCGCGCTTGCGCGCAACATGGTCCTGCGTGTCATAGGTTTTGAATTCTCCATGGCTCTCCCCTTTCAAAAGGTCAGTTCCAATATTCGTGCTTAGACCCCGACAATGTCAAACACCCGCCAGGGGCGCTTGATTCGGCCCGCCGGTTAAGACATAGTGGCCCCGCTGTTCCCGAATAAGGAAGAATCGCGATGTTAAGACGCGTGACCTGTCCAGAATCCACACGTAAGGCTCTTTCACCTCGAAGCGAGTTCTTGATTGGGCCTGTAAAGGCAGGCCATTCCGCCATCCCGGGGTCTTGGTGTGAACACGGTGGGTCTCTTGATGCGACGCAGCGAGTCCGCAAGCGGCAAGATGCCGCTTCTACATTGGCCGCAAACGTAGACGCGGCATCTTGCCGCGTTTCTTACGTGCGGATCCGGGCGTGTGTTTGGCTTGCGCTTTTGGCGCTGGCACCGGCCGCTGTTTCCGCAGAACCGGTTTTGCCGGAAGGCAGCGCTCCCGCGCCGGTTGTAAACGGACATTTCCCCGGCCGGCTGCATGAGTTTGTGTGGCGCAACTGGGGCGTGGTCGAGCCGGGAAAACTGGCGAAGGCGGTAGGCGCTTCCGCGGCGGACGTGACCACCATAGCGGTGTCGATGGGGCTGCCACCTGACCCGGCCGTGCCGCCGCAGATGCTGCAACGAGGATACGCCACGCTGATCCGGCGCAACTGGCACCTGCTGCCGTACGACCAGTTGCTCGAGCTTGTCGAGATGACGCCGGAGCGGCTCGCGTTCACGTTGCGCGAGGAGGATTTCCTGTGGGTCAAGCTGGGCCGCCTCAAACCAAAATGCGAGCCTGTCAAGTTCCAGCCGCCGGATGAGGCGGCGCGAAGACGCGCCGATGAAATCCGGCGTGTGGTTGAAGAAGTGTTCGGTGACGAGCTTAGCAAGCCGGCTGAGCCGCGGTTCGATTTCGTCCGCCGCCTCAGCGAACCGTTGCCGTCAGAAGTGGTGCCGGCCGGCGACGGTCAGTTGCGCATTGTCTACTCGTACGTGGCCGTCTATGGCGACCCGCTGTTGAACCCGGGGCTGAACCCGTATCCCGACGGGCTGTTGCAGCGGCTGGCGGCGGTGGACATCAACGGCGTGTGGCTGCAAGGCGTCCTGCGGGACCTGGCGCCGGGCGGCGAGGCGTTCCCGGAGTTTGGCGAGGGGCATGAACAGCGCCTGGCCAACCTGCGGGAGTTGGTCGAGCGGGCGAAAAAATTTGGGATCAAAATCTACCTTTATCTCAACGAACCGCGCGCGATGCCCGCGGACTTCTTCGCGAACCGCCCCGAGATGGCAGGCGTGCGTGAAAACGAGTTGACGGCGCTGTGCACCTCGCAGCCGGCGGTGCGCCGCTGGATGGGCGACGCGCTGGCGCACGTGTTCAGCGAAGTGCCGGGCCTCGGCGGCGTGTACACGATCACGGCGTCGGAAAACCTCACCAATTGCGCATCCCACGGCGACTGGTCGTCCTGCCCGAGGTGCAAGGATCGCAGCGACGCCGATATCATCTCGGAGGTTGTTGCCGCGATCGATGAGGGCGTGCACCGCGGCGCCGCCGACGCGCGCGTCCTGATATCGGACTGGGGCTGGAAGGGCCACGGCGAGGCGCCGGACATCATTGCGCGGCTGCCCAAGCCGGTTTACCTGATGTCGGTCAGCGAATGGAGCCTGCCGATCGAGCGCGGCGGCGTGAAGACGGTCGTGGGCGAATATTCGATCTCATCGGTCGGACCGGGGCCGCGCGCGCTGCACGAGTGGCAGTTCGCCCGCGACGCCGGGCTAAAGACGGGCACCGAGATCCAGTTCAACAACACCTGCGAAATCGCCAGCATCCCATACCTGCCCGTGATGGACCTTATCGGCGAGCATTGCAGCAACCTGCGGGCTGCCGCCCAACTCGACGCCATGCTGATCGGCTGGACCATGGGCGGCTACCCGTCGCCCAACTTCCAGCTTGCCGCCAAGTTCAGCCGGACGCCCGCGCCGAGCCTCGACTCCGCACTGGATGAACTCGCGCGGGAACGGTTCGGGCCGGAGGGGGCAGCATACGCGCGGCGCGCATGGACCCTCATGAGCGACGGGTTCCGCCAGTACCCATTCCACATCAGCGTCGTCTACACGTCGCCCGTCCAGGTCGGCCCGGCCAACCCGCTTTACCTCGAACCCACCGGCTACAGCGCCACCATGTGGGGTATACCGTACGACGACCTCGACGGCTGGCGCGGGCCGTACCCGCCCGAAGTCTTTGCGGAGCAATTCAAGAAAGTTGCGGAAGGTTGGACCGCCGGAATCGGCGAACTCCAGGCCGCCGTCGAAAAGTGCCCCGCCGCCCTGCGCCCAGACGCGGAAGCCGACCTCCGCCTCGCCAAAGCCGCCGGCATACACTTCCAATCGGTCGCCAACCAAGCCCGCTTCATCCTCGCCCGCGACGCCATGGCCAAAGCCTCACCCGACCAGCGCGACCGAGTTCGGGGCGAAATAAAGCGTTGCCTCGACTCCGAAACCGCCCTGGCCCGCCAACTCTACACCCTTACCCGACAAGACTCCCGGATCGGTTTTGAACCCTCCTGTCAATACTTCTACCTCCCCCTCGACCTCGTGGAAAAGGTGGTCAACTGCCGCTGGATCCAGGGGCGGTTGGAGGACCAGTAGAGCCTCCATCGCAATTTACTCAACGTACTGAGTAAATTGTATCCAGACTGGTAAGTCTATTCGTTACAACGACTTCGGTAGTCAGCTGACTGTAAAAGCCGGTCAAATCCTGAGTGGGAACTCCCAGATCAGCAGTGAAAACTCAAGGCTGAGGCTTGATTTTTCAATACAATGACACTACGCGTCGGCGTCTGCCCCGGCGGCGGTTTCCCACATGGTCACCATATTCTCGGGGGGGACGTCGGGCTGGATGTTGTGGACTTGGGCGAAGATGAACCCGCCGCCGGGGGCGAGGTCTTCGATGCGGCGGTTGACTTCGTCGCGGACTTGTGCGGGCGTTCCCATTGGCAGAACGGTTTGGGTGTCGCAGCCGCCGCCCCAGAACACGAGGTCACGGCCGAACTCGGCCTTGAGTTTGGCACTGTCCATGTTGGCTGCGCTGACTTGGACGGGGTTGAGCACGTCGACGCCCATCTCGATCAGGTCGGGGATCAGGTCGTAGACGGAACCGCACGAGTGCAGGAACAGTTTGGCGTGTTTCATCCGGCTTTTCATGGACTTGTACAACTTGGCCATCGACGGTTTCGCGAGCCGCCGCCACATTTGCGGGTCGATCTGCGTGCCTTGCTGCGCGCCGAGGTCGTCAGCCACGCAGATGATGTCGAGGTACGGGTCAAGCGCCTCGACGTAGTGCGGAAACTCTTCCATATGCATTTCGGCAATGGTTTCCATGAGCGTGGTGCACAGCGCCGGGTCTGTGTGGAGGGCCATCATGAAGTTTTCCATGCCGAGCACGAGTTGGGCTGCGGCGAAAATATGGCCGCCAAACACGCCGGCGATGGCGTAGCCGGTTTCCTCACGGATCTTCTTCGCCCGCTCGACAAGATCTTCGATGGACTCGTCCAGCCACGCCGACCGGTCCAACAGCCGCAGGAAGTCTTTGTATTTCGTTACGTCCCCCGGCGCCTGGATAAACGGGCAGATCGGCCCGGCGGGCGAGAACCATGGTGAGGTTGCGTGCCGCTGGATCAACGGCTTGCCGTCGAAACCGATGATGGCTTCGGTGCCATCGTCAAACCGCGTTGGGTTCCAGCCCACCGGCACTTCACACGGCGAGCCGTCGGCCAGCACCCATGGCTTCCACTGTTTTGCCTCGAAACTCAGGCGCACCACGTCGCCGTGGAACCGGTTGCGGATGGGCTCCTCGATGCAGACCACTTGCATGTACTGATGGAACACGCGCGTGGCGCCTCCGGTAAGCCCGACGTGGGCCTTAAGCCGGTTGTAAGCGATGCCGTGAAGGCCGGTGTCCTCTGTGCCACCGATGTCGATCGGCAGCCGGTCCGGCTCGCGATGGTTTAACGCCGCCTGTACGCGATCTCGCGATGTCATGGTTCAAGCCCCTCCCAAGATTTCACACGGACTAACACAGACTGACACAGACTAACACGGACAACGGGAAAGATCATTCTGGCTCCACGCGGAATGGGTGTTCCGGCAGGCGGATAGCCATGGCGCAGCCGGCAGTGTGTTGCGTGACTTTCGCCAGAAACGTGTTCCAACCCGGATCGAGGTTGACGGCGGCTTTGTCCTGGCCGGGCGTAAACCCGCGGACGGCGTTGTTGGCGTGGACGAGCGCGCCGTTTACCCACAGCTTGATGCCGTCGTCGCTGCCGATCTCGAGCGCGGCGGCCCCGCCTTTCTCCGAAAACACCTGCGTCTTCAAATACACCACGCAATGGTTGCCGCCGACCACGCTGCTCAAATCGACCTGCCAAAAGTTTGAAAGGTCGGCGGGGCCGGGCTGCAGCTTCCACTCGACGTCGCCGCCCCCCAATTCCGGCGCGAACGGGATGTTAAACAGGGCCTGCGCCTCCTTGTCTTCCTGGCGGAATGCATTGCTCACCAGCCAGGGCACGACGTAATCGGCGTGCTCACTCAGGCTGGAAGTCAGGGCCGAGGCTTTTGTGCGAAGGGCTTGGTCGGTGGCGGAATCGGCGAGACTCTCGAGCGCGGCGGTTGCGGCGTCGCGTTCAGCAAAAAACAGCGAGGCGGCGAGCGCATACATGGCGAGTTCAGCTTCCGGTTTCACCGCCTCGTCGGCCCGCGCCTGTTCCGCGCAATCGAGCGCGGCCTTGAGCGGGATGCCGGCCAGCGCCGCGACACCGCTTTTCCTGCTTTCGACGCTCTTTGCGGCGGCCAGGCCCGCCCGCACCATCTCGAACCGCGCCTCGGGCGATTCGTCCTTTGCAAGATCCACCACGCGCCAGTAGCCGCGCAGGATCAGCGTGCGCTCGTCCTCGCCGGCTGCTTTGGCCGCCAAGTCGAGCAATCGATCCTTCGACTCGAGCCCGCAGTACTGCGCCAGCACGCGCACCGCGCCACCGCGAACCGCCGGGTCCGCGTCGTCAGTGCCCGCATGCAGCCTCGGCAGCGCGCGCGCAAAATCGATCCGCGCCGCCGCGGTCAGCACGGAGATGACCTGCGCGGGTTGCCGGGGTTCGCTGGTGAGAAGCGCGTCGACCACTTTCCCCGGCTCGGGGCATCTTCCGGCAACGCGGACGACGGCGTCTTCCGCGGCGTCGCGCACGGCGTCGGACGGGGCCGCAACCATCAGTTCGATCAACCCGCCGGCTTCCGACTCGCCGGCCAGCACGCCCAGCGCCTTGAGTGCGGCCACCTCGACCGGTTCGGGTGACCTGCGCGCCAGTTCGATAAGCGCCGGCACCGATTGCGTCTCGCGTCGCGCCGCCAGCGCCTTGGCCAACTCCACCTGCTCGGCAGCCGGCGCGTCCCGCAACATGCGCGTCATGGTTTTGCAGACGTCGCCGCCGCGCAACAGCGTCAGCGCCTCGCGGGCAGCGTCGCCCTCGGGGTCGGGCGCGTTTGCCGCGGTGTACGCCAGCAAATCCACGCTTTCGGAATCGCCGAGATCGCCCAATGCGTTTAACGCCGCAAGACGCACCGACGGATCGGGACTTTCGGCGGCGCCGGCCACGGCTTCTTGCGCCGTCGTGTCGGCACGCGCGGCGAGCGCTTTTAAGAGCGCGACCTGAATGGGCGGTTTAACCTTTTCGAGCGCCGCGGCCAGTGCGCGTGTAGCTGCCGCGCCCGGCAGATGCGCGGCAAGACCGAGCGCCGCCGTGCGCGCCGCATCATCGGCGCCTGTGATGGCTTCGATCGCCAGATCCGTCATGCGGTTGCCCGCCGCCAACATCCTGGCCCGGTGCGCCGCGACACGGGCGCGCCCGGGAAGATCCATGCTGCAAAGTTCGGCCGCCAGTTGAAATGCGTCTTCGTCGCGGCCGTCCTTGCGCAACTGTTGCGCGCACCGCAGCAGAGCCTCGACCGCTGCCGGGTTGCCAGTGTTCAGCGCGCCCTTCAGCGGCTCGACAACGTCCTCCGTGCCAATCCGGCCTAGCGCGCGCGCGGCGGCCCCGGCCGTTGTGGCGTCAGGGTCGGACAACAGCGGTATCAATTCGGGGACGGCGGATTTTTCACGGCGAAGCCCAAGCGAGTCGATAATACCCACGCGGTTGAGGCCGTCCGTTTTGTCCAGCGCCGCGATCAAGGCTTCGCCCGCTTCGGGTGACCGCATGGATTCGAGCGCCTGCCGGGCCGGGTGCGACAGCGCGTCGTCCAACAGGCATGCCGCCAACGCGGGGATAGCCGCGGTCGTGCCAATCTCTTTCAGCCGGTGGCATGCGGCGTCTTTTTCGGCAACCGGCGCATCGGAAGAGAGTCGCGCGATAAGGTCTGCTTCTTCGGAGTTCTGCGCCCATGCAGAGAATGTGAGAGCAACGATCAGGGCGCCGATTAAGGCTCGTGTACGCACGGCTGAATCCTTTATATGTGCCAGGGCGGCCGCGTCGACAGCGACAACAGCCGGTTGGCTTCTTCGTCGTCTGTAAATCTCTCTGTTTTTGGGTCCCATTTGAGCGGCCGCTTCAGTTGCATCACGATCCCCCCGAGGAGCGACAGCGTCATGGCGCGGTGGGCGGTCTCGGCGTCGGCCATGGTTTTCTGGCGCGTGCGGATGCAATCGAGGAAATTGTTGGCGTGGCCCGTGTTGCGGTATAGGGGCACTTCGTGCGGCCCCGGCGGATTTTTCAGAATGGTCGCCGGATACGAGACGATCCCCTCGCGATCGACCGCGAGACGGCCTTCCGTGCCGATGAAACACGCCCCGCCTACGGCGCCTACCGGCTCGCCGGGGTACTCTCGGCCGTACACAACCACGCCGGTCGAGTAGCGGAACGCGGGCGCGTCTTTTTCGAGCCAGATCTCGAGGGGGCCGGTGCGGTCGGCGTCGAGCACCCAATGGACAAAATCGAAATGGTGGGGCGTCCAGTTGATGTCGCCGGAACTGAACCGGAACGTGCCGGGATCGCCGTCGTACGGGAACCACTGTGCCGGGCCGAGAAATAGGTCCCAGTCCAGGTCGTCGGGCACGGGCCGGGGCTTGCCGAGGCCGTTTGGCCAGGCGTAGGCGCCGCCGGGACGGTAGCCGTAGACTTCTTTCAACTCGCCGATCCGGCCGCCGCGCACCACCTGGCAGGCCAGCCGGAACTTGTTCGTCCATTCGGACCGCTGCTGCGTGCCCGCCTGATAGACGCGTCCGGTACGCGCGATCGTGTCTGCCAACGAGCGGCCTTGTTGGATGGTGACGGCCACGGGTTTCTCGCAGTAGACGTCCTTGCCGGCTTCCGCGGCATACATGGCCATTATGGCGTGCCAATGCAGCGGGCACGCGATCAGCACCGCGTCGATATCGTCGCGGGCCAGCAGTTCGCGGAAGTCGATGTACCCGACGCACCCGTTGTAGCTGGGCTGGCCAAACCGCTCGGCGTAGGCCGTGTTGACGGCGTTGCAGGACTTCTCGCGGCGCTCGCGGCGGATGTCGCAGATGGCCATGACTTGCACCTCGTTGCGCGCGACGTAGCCGCCGGGGACGTGCGTCCACGCACCGCCAAGCAAGTGGCCGCTGCCCTGTGTCCCTTGGCCGATGAAACCCATGCGGATCCGTTCGCTGGGCGGGACGGCGCCGTTGAGGCCCAACGCCGACGACGGGATCAGTATGGGGGCGCCGGCCAATACGGCGGATGAACGGAGGAATTGGCGCCGGGTGAAAGCCCTTGTTTTATTCATGGCTGTGACTCCCAAGATGTCAGCACTATAGCAAAAGCGGGCTTGCGGCAAAAGAAGGCTTTGGCTGCCTTGAATAGAATTGTGTGCACCAACTACCATCCACACGGACGAACACGGACGAACACGGACTTACACGGACATGAGAAGTGCAAAAAGGGTCCGTGTCCGTCCGTGAAAGTCCGTGGCAGTCCGTGAAAGGAGGAGGCGTGCCCGAGAAAGATCCGCTCATACCCAAGCATGGCGGTTACCGCGGGCTCAAAACATTCCAGCTTGCCCGGCTCATTTATGATGTGACCTTCCAGTTTTGCGACACATACATGGATGAATACGACCGGCTGCGCCCGCAGATGGTCCATGCGGCACGCTCGGGAGTGCAGAATATCGCCGAAGGCAGCCAAGCTAGCGGCACATCCAAGAAATCGGAGCTCAAGCTAACAAACGTGGGTCGATCCAGCTTGGAAGAGTTGAGGCTGGACTACGAAGATTTCTTGCGGCAGCGGAAACTGGAGCGGTGGAAGCCGTCTCATCCCGCGCTGGTACGCTTTAAAGCGAAGCGATGCGCGCCACTGGAGGAGCTCCGCTCATGGGTGAAAGAAGAGCGGGGTTTGTCCGTGTCCGTCCGTGTTCGTCCGTGCTGCTGGTCGCAAATGCGGCGCTTTCCCTCATCAATCTCTACAACCATCTGCTCGACAAACAGTTGGCGGCGCAGTCAAAGGCGTTCGTGAATGAAGGCGGCTTTACCGAGCGCCTCTACCGAATCCGCAAAAACACGCGTAAGCGCGACTGAATTCCTCCCATCCGTGTCCGTCCGTGTTTGTCCGTGGTTGTCTGTGTCCGCTTACGGCTGCGTCACACGCCGCGCTTGCTCCAGGCTAAACCGAAAAATGTTGGCGGTCGCTTTGGCGTTGGTCTCATACCCGGAATTTCGTGTCGTTGTTTGACGCACCACGACCACGTCGACTTCCCCCTGGCGTTTCGGCTCGATGGTTATGTTCGCTGGCGGTGACGGGATAGGCTTTTTGAGAAGGCCGTGTTCGGGTTTGGCGACGAGGATGCAGTAGAAGTAAGGGTAATCGCTGCCATTGACGCTGTTGATGGACACCTGCATCTGGAGCCCGAGGAAGGAGGGTGGCGCGTTTTCGAACTGCAGCATGGCCTTAACGTCGTGGGGGACGTCGCCCGCTCCACCCGCCGCCTTGGCTACCTGCAATTGCCACACAAATTGTTCGCCCGCAACTGAAGCGGCCTTACCGTGGGCTTTTTCAGCGGCGAGCAGCGTATCGATTTTCACGACAAGCCGGTCGTTCTTGAGGATCGAGCGGACGCCGGTCAGCCAGAAGGGGAGCAGCAACACGGCGGAATCGAGCAGGATCAACCGGCCGTGCCGTTCAGAGAACTTCATGGCGAACGCGGCCACGGCGACGGCCAGGATGGTAACCGCAATCAATGCCAACACACCTCGCCCGCTTGTAATGTCGAAGAAATCCTCATCCCACTTGCGTTGCTTCTTGCTGATCGCCAGGATTCGGTTTATCTCCGTTCGGCGGGCGGGGCGCCACTCGGCGGTGCCGGGAACCGTGCGCACCTTATTCTCGTAGCCTTTGACGAGCAACAGGATGACGCCCGCCAGCATCACGCCGCAGCCGGCGGCCGTGAACAGCGCAGCGTTGACGCCGGAAGCGGCGAGTTGAATCGCCACGCCCGCCGCCATCAGCACGAACGCGGCAGTCAGCCGCGCGCCGTACGACAGCGACTTGGCCAGGTAGAAATGGATCTCGCCTCTTCGTTCAACAGCCGGCAGCAGCATGGCGTTTCCTCCCCGGTAGAAGTTCGCAGGTTCCGAATTCGCGCCAGTACAGCGGGCACGCCCCCTGGCACAGCGCGAAATCTTCGCACCCGGAGCAGGCGGCAGGCGCCTCATTCTTCCCGCGCAACCGGCAGGCGCGCGCCGACCGCCACGTGGAATGAAACCCCTCGAGCAACAAGTTGCCGACGGGTTCGGGCCAGCTCGAACACGGCAGCACATCGCCCGACGGCGAGACGGAGAGAAGGCCATCGCACGCCGCGCAGCCCTTGTTGCCCAACTGGTACGGGATCGGGTTGAAAATGCACACGGGCGTCGGCGAATACCACATGAACTCGACGCCGTACCGGCGCGCTTCCCCTTGGATGCGCGGGATCCACGGCGCGGCTTCCGTGTAGGAGAGGTTGATCGCGGGGTCGTGCCGCATGGGAATGACGAGGTTCATCGAGAACCGCTCGAGCCCGAGGCTCTTTACGAACGCGGGCATTTTCAACAAGGTCGCGATGTTGAGCCGGTTGATGGTGGTGTTTGTATGGACGGACACGCCGCTGTCGCGCAACGCGCGAAGACCCGCCAGCGACTGGGCGAACGATCCGCTGCGGCACGTCAGCGCGTCGTGTACGTCGGGGTCGGGCGACTCGATGCTCACCTGGGCGCTGTGCAGGCCGGCGTCATGCAGCGCACGCGCTGTCGCGAGGTCGATCAGCGTCCCGTTCGTGATCAGATTGACGCGCATGCCCAGGGTGTGGCGGGCGTAGCGCACGAGGTCCGGCAGATCGGGGCACAGGGTTGGCTCGCCGCCGGTGAAGCTCACGCTGGGGACTTTCGCCTCCTGGCGGATGATGCGCAGCACTTCCTGGAAGTCTCGTTTGGCCAAAACCGGTCGCGCGGGAGCGCGACCCCACCCACCGCGCTCCCCGCCAGCATTATGGCATTGCGCGTAGCAGAATCGGCACTCGAGGTTGCAGGCATACGTCAGCGCCACCTCGCTCAGAACCGGCAGGGTATTGAACCCGAGTTGGAATGGCCGCGCCACCACGCTGGCCGGGAGCCGGCGTTCGTCAATCTTTTTTTCGAGCACCTGCTTCAGGCCGGTGAAAAAGTCGTGGATATCGCGTCTCACTTCGTCGGTGCCGCCGTACGATCGCCACAGATCGGCCACCGGCTCGCCGCCCAGCAGCCGCTGCAGGATTTCTATGCCGGAAGGGTTGAGTTTGTAGGCCTCGTTGGGGACTTTGATCAGGAGGCAGTCGTCTTCGCGCACGAAAATATAGTCGCGCAGCCGCACCACGTACTCGTCTATCCAGTCGAGCGGCGCCATCAGTGCGAACCTCCGCTGACGCACGCCGAGTGGCACGCGGAATGACACGCGCTGTGGCACGCGCTGTGGCAGGCCGAATGACACGCGTCGTGGCAGGCGTCGTGGCAGGCCGAGTGCGTGAAACAGCCTTCAAAACAGCCGGCCGAGCCCAGGAACTGGTCATAGGTCATTTCGTGAACCGGCTGATGGAACAGCGGTATGTAACGCCCGGGATAACCGCTCCAGTAATAGTCGTCGTCCCACCGGTAGCGCCGCCCGGCTTCCTCTCCGCGCGCAACATCCTCTTCCTTGCGGGACGGCTGCTGCGGCAGGATCTGGTCGACCATCACCTGGTAATGCGCCTTGGTGGCTTCGATGTCGCAATCCCACGCGTTTCGTTGCAGGTTCTGGCAAGCCGCGCGGAAAACCTCGTCCATTTCGGCGTCCGTCAATCGGTCTTCGCTCATGATGAACGTAAACAACATCTGTTCATACAGATTGGTGAGTGATGGGGCGTATTGGAGGATCTTTTTCTCGAACGGGTCCATGTTGGTGATTTCGAGCACGCCGAGCGTTTCGAGCCGGCTGATGATCGCGCTTAGCACCGCCCCGAAAGGAACCCCGCACAGAATACACGCCTCGTAAATGTCCAGTTCGGCAATCTTGCCGTCTTTTCTAAACGTCGACAATTCCAGCCGCGGCACGCTCCAGTCTTTCCGCGCCCACTGGATGGCGTCGAGTCCGTCCTGGGCGCGCAGCATCGACCGATGCTTGGAGGACGCGACAAAGAACACAACGCCCAGCATGAGCGCCAGGAGAAGGCCCACAACAACCCGACCGCCCAAACCAAAGCCGGGCGCGGCCCGGCGCGGCGGCGGGAGTTGACGGTGGAATTGCTTTTGCGGCCGCGCCTGGCCGATTGGTGCGGCAGGGGCCGGCGCGGCCTGTGCGCGTTTGGGCTGCTCCCGCCGCTTTGGGATTTCAAAATAATTAGCACCGATGTATTGCTGGATGCGGAAATGGTACCGGCGCGGGACATTGTTCTTGTGCAGACGGACGGCCAGCCACTGTTTGCCGTTGTTTTCCTGGCCGTAATACGAGATCAAGTACTCGGAGTTCATGAACGGTTCCGTCATGAACTGATATTCGTCCATTTGTGCGATGCTGAACTCGCCGGCTTCCACCTCGACCGGATAGTAGACACGCACCGTGTAGTGTTCGAGCGGCTCGCCCCACTGCACGGGCGCCCAGTCCAGGTAGACGAGTTCGCCGTGCTCGGATCGCGTCACGCCGAGGTGGCGCGAGGCGGCGAGGTCGGCGGCGTAGCTGAACTTGTAGATGACCTCGCCCGAGTCGACGGCGCGGCCGCCCGCCAGGACGATGTCCCACTTGCGCGCATCCACTTTCTTGATCGACAACGGGACGGTTTGGCCGGTGTTCTTGATCGAGGCGAACGCGTTGTCCGTGTCGAATACGGGCTTCTCCTCGACGCCTTCAAAATAAAACCCGTGCAGATTGCCGTTGGACTGGTAGCAGACGGCATACGTGACGGTGGTCTTGCCGTCGGTTCGCAGCGACACGTCGGCTTCGGCCCATTTCAGCGTGCCCGCGGCCTGTGCCGAAAACGCGGCGAGCAGCGCCGGCAGAATCAACAGATGCGTCTTCACGGTGTTTTTCCCATCATGCGAGTTCGCAGTTCATTTTTGCGCGGCCACGGCCGCCTTGCTGAAGTCGTAAAGGAAAATGCCGTGGCCAACGCCGGCCATGTCGGTTGATTTGCTCATTTGGAACGCCATGTAGCGGCCGTCGTCGCTGACGACCGGGTTGGACGACTTGTACCCGGCGACATCGCTGAAATGCGTGAGCCGCTCGAGGGCGCCGCTGTCGTCGAGGCGCAATTTCCAGATGTCGATATACTTGTCGCCCTTGCGGTTTTGGCGGTCGCACTCGACCAGCGTGTATTGACCGTCCGGGAAGATGCCTTCCGGCTCGTCGTACTGATCGGGTGCCTCCGAATAGTTCGTCACCGCGCCTGTGTCCAAATTGATGCCCATCACGTCCGTGCCCTGGTAGCCATAGGCGGAGAACGTCAGTTCCTTCTCGTCGGGCGGCCGGAAATTCTGCGTCTCGAGGTTGCACTTGAAGGGCAGGGTGCTGCTGTCCAGCACGAGCTTTTTGTTGGTTAGCTGCGGGACACCGTCTTTGTACTCGATGTCGCCTGTCCAAATCTGCGACACACCCCGCGCGATCCGGTCCTCGTAGTCGCCATGATCGACCGTCCAGGCGATCCGCATGTTTTTGCGCGACACCGCCGGCCCTTCCGTACACTTCTCGCCGAGCCTCACGGGGGGCTTGGTGAACGACTTGTCCAGCACCCACAACTCGGCGTTGGTGTTCCGGCTGTCCATCGGATGGTCGGCATCGAACGTCTTCGCTCCCGAAAGCAGTACGTCGCCGTTGGGCAGGTAGAGCGCCCTGACGTATCCCTCGTGGTAGTAATGGTGGGTGACGGGCCGGATGACGCGGGTGGCGAGGTCGATTTCAAACACGTCGCCGAACGTCTTCTCGAGGAACAGGACGCGGGACCCGTCATGGCTGAAATCGGCCCGCTCCCCGAAATGGGTCAGTTGCGTGATGTGGGGTGGCAGATTGTCGCCGGGACTTTGCGCCCACGCCGGAACCAACGCCGCGGCCACCACGGCGCCGAGAGCCAGAACGCCCAGGTTCTTCGTCAGATACATGGTCCCGCTCCTTTTTTTGATTGGGCCGCCGGTTTGGCTACAATGCCAATACGTTTGGCTACGAAGCCAATACGTTTGGCTACAAAGTCAATACGCGCGCGGGCACCTTCTTATTCATTTACAGTAGCGCCCGCAGTCCCGTCAATCAAGCTGAGGAGGAGCCTCATGAAAAGCTGTAACCTGTCGCGCCGCGCTATGCTGAAAACCGCCGGTGTCGGGGCCGTTGCCGCGGTCGCCGCTCGGGGAGTGGCCGGCCGGAGCGCAATCAGCGCCGCAACCGCTGATCAGAAGCCAATCAAGATCAGCGACGTCAAGGCGACACCGCTGAAGACCGGCACGGTCATCGTCCAGGTATTCACGGACGCGGGGGTTGTCGGTATCGGCGAGTGCAGCCCCATGAATACGGTCGTGGTGGCGGGGTTCGTGAACACGGCCTTGCGCCCGCTCCTCATCGATCAAAACCCGCTTGGCATCGACGTCCTGTGGAACAAGATGATGTTCAAGACGTACAAACTCGGCCCGCAAGGCGCGCAACCCGAGGCTATCGCCGGGGTCGACATCGCGTTGTGGGACATCCTCGGGAAGGTTACGGGGCAGCCGATCCACATGCTGCTGGGCGGTTGCTACCGGGATGTGGTCCAGCTTTACGCCAGCATCGGCGGCGGCGGCAACATCCAGCCCGAAAGGATGGTCAAGCGGGTCGAAGACGCTTTGGAACGGGGCTTCAAGGCGGTTAAGATCCGGATGGACTGGGGGCCGATGCGGCAGGACCGGGATCCCGAGAAAGATCTCGAGATGTTCCGCCAGGTCAAAGCCGTCACGGGCGATGGCATACCGGTGGGTTTCGATGCCAACAACGGCTATTCGGTATCGACAGCCATCCGGCAGGGGCGCAAGTTCGAGGAACTGGGCATCTCCCATTACGAAGAGCCGGTGGCCCAGTTCGACTACGCGGGGCTGGCGCAAGTGGCCGACGCGCTCGACGTGCCGGTTGCTGCGGGCGAGCACGAGTACACCCGCTGGCAGTTTCGCGACCTCATCCTCGAGGGCAAGATCGACATTATCCAGCCGGACGTGGTGAAATGCGCGGGCATCAGCGAGTGCTGGAAGATCGCCACGCTCGGCTCGGCGTTCAACAAGATGTTCGTGCCACATCAAACCCAGCCGACCATCGGCACGGTCGCCAACATCCACATCTGCGCCGCAATCCCCAACGCCGACCGGCCCCAGGAGTACGGCGGCGCAAAACGCGGACTGGACGAGGTTTTCGTCGAGGCTCCAGTTGTCGAGAACGGCATGATGCGCGTGCCGTCGAAACCGGGGCTGGGGCTGGAAATTGTCGACGCGAAGCTGAAGAAACTGGCGGTGTAGCGAGCTCAGCCGCGCGAGAGCAGTTTCGCGTACAGGTCGACGTACCGCCGCGCGACGTGGTCGATCGAGAAGCATTGCTCGGCCCGCGCTCGTGCGGCCAGCCCCATCCGCAGGCGCCGCGCGTCGTCTTCCAGAAGAGCGACGAGCGCGCGGGAGAGTTGGGCGGGGTCGTCTTGCGGCACGATCAGCCCCGTCTTCCCCTCGTCAATGATGTCCTCGATAATGCCGTTAATTTGCGCGGCCACGGAGGGCAGGCCGGCGGCATGGGCCTCGATCAGGGCGCTGGGAAGCCCTTCGCCGCGCGATGGGAACACAAACAGGTCCGCCGCTCTGTAAAAATCCTCGGGGCGGTCGCTGAATCCGGCCAGCGCGGCCGTTTCCGCCACGCCTGCGTCGCGCAGGTCATTCTCGAACTGGGCCGCGGTTTCGGCCCGCGCCCCATCACGCGGCCCGACGAGCAGCAGCCGCGCCCGCGGCACTCGCCTGGCCACGTCCGGCCACGCCCGGGCGAGCGTATCGATGCCTTTTCGCGGCTCGATGGCGCCAACGAAGAGCGCGATCAGAGCGTCGTGCAGCCACTGGAATTGTTCCAGCAGATCGTTTCGGAGTCGCGCTCTTTCATCTTCCGTGGGCGGCGCAAACTTGTTCAAATCGGCGCCGTTGGGTATTCGCGCCACGCGATCCGCGGGCAACCCGGCCGCCGACACCGACTCGGCCAGCGCCGTCGACGGCGCGGCGTAAGCGTCGGCCAGGCGGAGCAGCCTCATCTTGATGCCGCTCAACCTCGACTCGCGCACGGTGATCGCGTCGTCGGAACCCATGAGCGTGAACTTCAGCAGGCTTTTCTTGCCGAGTACGCGTGTAGCCGCGAGCGCCGCGAGCGCCGATCGCGCCGTGCTATGAATATGGACGATGTCCCACTCCCGGCGGTGGCGCAGCAACCACATCGGCACACGCTGGGCAAACCGTGTCGCACGCCCGTGTTCCGGCGCCGCCAGCCGAATCACGCGAACGCCGTCCACCTCGTCCTCCGCGTCGCGCCGCGCCACATTCGATGTCAGCACCCGAACCTCGACGCCGGCCGCCTGCAGCCGTGGGGAAAGCGCCCGCAGTTGGTTGGCCTCGCCGCTGTAGTCAGACAAAACAGCGGAACCGGGGTAGGTATCGATCAGCATCAGGACGCGCGGGTTGTCGGGCATCATGTTTTCGCCTCGGGGCTCGCGGGAGCGCGGTCAATCTTGAGCGTCTTTGCCAGGAATTGCCAATCAAACTCGTCCAGCGCACCGAGCAACACGATCGACAGGCCGTACAAAACCGCTCCCAAGGGCACCGTGACGAAGACCGGATGAGACACGCCGGAGAACAAATGCAAGATGTCGCACACCCACAGCCCACCTGCCATAAGCAATGCCGCGGCGGCGGGCCGAAGTCCGAGCGCCAGCACCGTCCGCAGATGTACGGTGGGTATCAGGGCGTGCATAGCGGCAAGAATATAGAGCGTTATGGCGGCGGAGCAGGCTACGCTGACGATGAGCATGCCGTTGATGCCCCAGAACCAGATGGCGGGGATGCACAGCGCCAATTTGGCCGTCAGGGCCGCGGCGTAAATCCACATCACGGCGCCTTGCCGGCCCGCCGCACGCAGATAGACGACCGCCACGCGGTCGAGCATGGCCAGGGCGACCACCCACGTAAACATGACCACCACGGGCACGCCGTTCAGGTACTGTTCGCCCGCCAGCGTCCGCACGATGTCATCGCCGACGACCGTCATTCCCACCGCCATCGGGAGCGCCACCAGCCACGTCAGTTTGACAAACCGCTCGATCGCGAAACCCGAACTGTCGTTGCCGGGAGACGTTTTCCGGCTCAGGATCGGGAAAAAGATGCTTTCGAGCGTGTTGGGCAGGGTGGTCAACAGGACGAAGAACCGGGGGCCGACGGCGTACTCGATCGCCATGGCCTGGCTCCCGAAGAGGCGTATTGCGGGCAGGTCGAGCTGGTAATAACTGGTGGCGGCGACCCGCCCGACGGCCATGGTCAAGCCTTCGCGAAACAGGTAGCGAACCGCATCGAGGGTGGCGCCGAACCGGTAGCCGCCGCATTTGATGCGGAACACGGAGTAGCTCATCGCCAACTGGATCACGTACATGCCGGTGACATACGCCACCAGCGCGTTCACCCGGAAGCCCGCGTACAGGAGGCCCAGCGCCCCGGCGACGGTGATCATCCGCGTCAGCACGGTGATCAAGCTCAGTTCTCTGAACCGTTCGTGGGCGGCTAACAGGGAGTTGTGCATCTCGACCGCCGACGCCAGAAATCCGGCCACCGGCCACAGCAACACCAGCCGGCGCATCTCCGGCGAAACGCCCACGGCGAACGCGATCAGCCACGTCGCCGCCGTCCCCGCCGCAAACAAGACAACCTGAGCCAGCAGCGCCGAGCCCATCAGGCGGTGGACGGCCTCCCGCCGTTTGGCGACCTCCCGTTTGACGACGTCCTGAAATCCGAAGGCGTTAATCACCATCACCATCGGCAGCACCGAAATGAACAGCGTGTAGAGTTCGTTCTCGGCTTTGGTCAGCTTCTCGAAAATATAGGCAAAATAGAAAACCGATGGGATTTTCCAGACCGCGTCGACAATCAGCAGCCAAGAGATGTTTCGTCCGTGCCTGCCGAGGTCGCTCGATCGGGTCTGTTCCGCCAAAGCGCCCCCTTACCCCGCCAGGATCGCGCGGACGGTCAGCACCAGGATGCGCAGGTCGGTAGCCAGAGACAGGCTATTGATGTAGATGAGGTCGTAACGGATTTTGTGGGTGTAATCGGTGTCGTACCGGCCGTTGACCTGGGCAAGACCCGTCATGCCCGGGCGCACCAGAAACCGCCGGTCGTAGAGGGGTGTTTCTTTCACGAACTCCTCGACGAACTCGCGCCGCTCGGGCCGCGGGCCAACGAGGCTCATGTCCCCGCGCAGCACGTTCCAGAACTGCGGGATCTCGTCGATGCGCCACCGACGCAGGATCCTGCCGGCGCGCGTGACCCGCGGGTCCTGCCGCGTCGCCAGCACGGGCCCGCTGTCCGCCTCGGCATCGACGATCATGGTGCGAAACTTGTAGACGCGGAACTCGCGGCCATCGAGGCCGACGCGCGGCTGGCTGAAAAGAACCGGGCCCCCCGAGTCGAGCTTGATGGCCAGCGCCGCCAGGGCGGCCAACGGCAGCGTCACGACCAACAGGAACACAGCCGCCACCACGTCGATGAGGCGTTTCAGAAACCGGTATGGGCTTGTGGCAAAGAACGGTTCGAGCGGGATCAACGGAAGCCCCGCAATGTTGGTGACATTGGTGTGGGCAAGGATGGCGAGATCGAGGTCGGGGTAGATGAACACTTCGGCCCGGCTTTGCTCGCACTCGGCGAGGAGTTCGCGCAACTGGTGCTGGGACACGTCGGCGCCAACCAAAACGAGTTCGTCAATCCGCTCGCGGCGCACCAGTTGGTTCAATTCGCCGGTATGGCCGATGATGTCGTCGCCCGATGCGGTCTGTTCGACGGGCGCGATGCCGGCCAGTTTCACGAGCCGCGGGGCGTACGCCGCGATTTCGTCCGCCAACTGCCGGCATTTGGCAAGCCGGCCCACCAGCGCCACCCGGATCTCGTACCCCCGTACGCGGAGCCATGCCAGCAGCGCGATGCGCGACGCCCCAAACCACGCCGACGTCAGCACAAACACCAGCAGCGTGACCAGGCGCGACTGCTCGAACCACGGCGCGTAGTACAGGCGAAAAAGCACCAGGAAAATGTATCCCGGCCCCACGCCGAACACGGCCGCGCCCAATGCGCCGAATATATGATCCACCGCCTCGAGCTTGTGCCGGAAATCGTAGAGGCCGAAGATTTTCGCCGCAAACACCTGCCAGGCGGCGAGCGCGGGCAGCGCGAGCAGATATGGCACCTCGTGCTGGGCTGGCACGTTTCCCCAGAAACGCAGCCAGAGGGCAGCCAGCACCAGACACGAGCAGACACCGAAATCCGTTGACGCCAATATGATTTCCGACACCGCACTCGTTCTGCGGGGTGTGGCAACGTCGGGCGCGCGGGCCGATTCTACAACGTCTTCCAGTCTGCTCATTGACGAATCCATCACTAACAAGAATTGGACTGGCTGGCCTTTCTCACGAGAGACAGATTCAGGCAGCCGCTCCGCCACCGCTGTAACTATAACGTTTTCCGGCATTTTTTGAAAATCGGCGCCAGTTGCTGTGGTCTATGGCACTTGCTTCATGAAGGTGTTTTTGTCAGTATGCAGGGGCCGCGCGCGTGGGCGGCTGGGTGAAGAAGCCGAACTCGGAGGACAGGGAAAATGAGAACCATGACCGTGTTTGTTGCTTTGTTTGCCGCGTGTGTCCCGGCCTTGGAGGCCTGGGCCGCGGAACCCGCCTTGACCATTTACAATCAGTCTTTTGCCGTGGTGCGCGAGATGATTCACCTGGATCTTCAGCAGGGGCTGAACCAGGTATCGGTTTCGGACACGACGGCCCATCTTGAGCCGGATTCGGTGATTCTGCGCGATCCCGCGGGCCAACGCGACCTGCAGATAGTCGAGCAAAACTACCGGGCAGATCCTCTTTCGGAAGGCTTGCTGCTTCAGTTGAACGAAGGCAAGACCATCGATTTCGTTATCAGCCGGGAGGGTCGCGAAGATATCGTGTCGGCGAAAATCGTCCGAAGCGCGTATGCGCCGCACCCGAGCGCCATGAACCGGTATGGTAGGGAGTATGCGATGATGCAGCAGGCCCGGGCGTACGGGCAGGGCAGCGAACCTTTGGTTCAGATGCCCGACGGGACGCTGCGGTTCGGGCTTCCGGGAAAACCGGTGTTTCCGTCGATACCAGACGATACGATCCTCAAGCCGACGCTGTCGTGGAGCCTGATGAGCGAGGCGGCGGGGCCTTTGGACGCGGAATTCAGCTACGTCACGGGCGGGATGAACTGGGAAGCCAGCTACAACCTTGTTGGGACGGACAAAGATGAGGCGCTGGACGTGGTGGGCTGGGTGACGGTGGACAACCAGTCCGGCAAGAGCTTCGCCGATGCGCGTATCAAACTGATGGCGGGCGAAGTCAGCAAAATCCGGCGACCCGACATGCAGGGGACGGCCGGGTACGGGGGCATGGGGGGCGGCATGGGAGGCATGATGCCGCCGGTTACTGAAAAGGCGTTTGACGAATATCATCTCTACACAATCCAGCGGCCGACAACCTTGCTCGACCGGGAAACGAAGCAGGTTGAGATGGTGCGGGCGGACGGCGTGAAATCGGAGAAGCTTTTCGTGTACGACGGCGTGAAGATCGACCCGAACCGCTACTACCAGGGCTACTCGACTGAAAACCTCATCCAAGACCGCGAATACGGCACGCAGTCGCAGACGAGCGTGTGGGTGATGCGCGAGATCAAGAATACGGCGGAAAACGGGCTTGGCATTCCCCTGCCAGCGGGCCGGACACGCTTCTATCAGCGGGACGAGGACGGGCAACTCGAGTTCACCGGCGAGAACACGATAAAACATACGGCAAAGGACGAAACACTGAAGATCTACACCGGCAGCGCGTTCGACCTCGTGGGGGAACGGACGCGGACGAACTTCGTGTCGATTGTCGACCAGCATTTCATGGATGAGTCATTCCAGATCAAGTTGCGCAACCACAAGGATCAGCCGGTCGAGATCCGCGTCGTCGAGCACATGTACCGCCACACCACGTGGGAAATCAGGGAACCATCGGATCCTTTCACCAAGACAGACAGCCGCGCTATAGAGTTCCGCGTCAACGTGCCTCCCGGAGAGGAAAAAACCGTCAGCTATGTTGTCCATTACTCGTGGTAGGGGCCGTGCCGCGCGGCAGGACGAGCCGTGATAGCAACTCGTCTTCCGTTTGATACACAGCGAGTCCTGCGAGCCGCTATTGGGATCACGGTGGTCTTGCAGGTGCTGGCAGTCTGGCCGGGGACGCCGCAGCCGGGGCTTGACGTAAAAGTCATGCTGGCGCCGTTGTCGGCCCTGGTGTTGTCGGTTTTGCTGCTGTGGCAGGCCCTGCGAGAAAGCGAGGCGCCGCGGCCGGGCCTGCTTTTACCGTTGCTGGGTGCTTTTGTAGCGTTCAACGCGATTGCGGGCCTGCTTTCAACCCACCCGGGCAACAGCCTGGCGGAGATCGGCCGGCTTGTCTCACTTTTCATTATTCTTCTGGCGGCATCCCGCGCTTATTCTGACCGCGTTCAGGTGAGTCGGCTTTTTCTGATCGTCTGCATTTCAATGGCGATTGCTTCCGCGTTCGGCTTCATGCAGCGGCTGGGATTCAATTCCGTGCCGTTGAGCGACCCGGCCGAAACCAAAGACCTGGCGTCAACGTTCGGCAACTCCAATTACGCCGGCCACACGCTGGTGCTGGCGCTCGTGTTGGCGGCCTATCTGGCCGCGGCGGAAAAATCGCGCGTGGCCCTTGCGTTGTTGCCGGTGTTTGCGATTCATCTCGCCCTGACCCATCACCGGGCCGGCCTGCTGGCAGCCGTCTCCGCGGCGGTTTTTGCGCTGGTGCTGTTGGTGCTGGCCAGACGAAAAAGTGCCAGATCCGACCGATCCGTCCGATCCGTCCGATCTTTTCTCGCGATACCCTTGGCCGCCGCCATTCTCATCATAGTCGCCATTTTTGCGTTCTCAGGTCCGCGCCTGCCGCTCGACGGGTCGCTGCTGCTCCGTTACAACTCTTACTTCAGCGCTTCAAAGATGATTGCGGAAAACCCGCTGCTGGGTTACGGCCCCGGCAACTATGTGATCGAAAACGCCCGGTTTTGGACGCCGATGGAGCAGGAGCATTTCGCGCGGCGCCACATGATCAACGACCACCCGCACTGCGAAATCCTGTACGCGGCAGTCAGCGCGGGCCTGCCCGCCGCGGCAATCTTCCTGGCCATGATAGCCGCGATGCTGATTGGCTCAACGACTCTTTTCTGGCACGCGCCAAACCCCGCCGCCCGCAACCTCGGCCTCATGTTTGCGGCGTTCTTCTTCGCATGGTCCGTCGACAGCCTGTTTGGGTTTAACTTCAAAGTGCCGGCGTCCGGCGCGCTGTTTGCCGTTGTCGCCGGCCTTTTCGATCGCGCCACAAGCACGGGGCAGAAAAAATCCCCGAATGCGCGCCGCGTGCTTCTGCCGGCGGGGTTGGTACTGGTTGCGGGGTGTTTCAGTTTGCTTGCGGTGCGGACGTTTACCGCCGCCATGCTCCTGAAAAGTGCCCGCGACGATGTCCAACACGCGCAGAAAATGCTGGAGCGCGCCGAAAAGCTTGCCCCATGGAACTGGGAAATCAGCTACCTGCTCGGTCACGCCGTGGCTGTCTCTCGCCAAAAAGGCGGCGATCCGAGCGCGTGCCTGCAACGGGCGCTCTTGAAAAATCCCCACTATCTCCCCGCCCTCGTTGACCTCGCCCAACTGTTCGTGAACAGTGGCGACAACGATCAGGCCGGGAAATATGCGCGCGCCGCGTTAGACCTGTGCAAGCCGCTCCCGCAGGCGCTCGACGTGTTGGGCACCGCGGCCCTGATGCGGGCAGCCTCAACACGGGATGATGCGCAACGGCTCGATCTGCTCGAGCAAAGCCGGGCGTACTACATCGAGGCGCTGGCAGTCGGCGGCGAGAACAAAAGCCTCGGGCACACGCGCATCGGCCAGACCTACGTGCTGGCGGGAGACTTTCAGGCGGCGGCGGATAAATTTCAGGCCGCGGCGCGGTTTTGCCCGCCCGACCCCGAATTGTGGTCGTCTTACGAGCAGTTGGCGGCAAGGACGGGGGATTTTGCCGGTTACATCAAGTCATTGCAGTCCGCCATAACCATGATGAAGCGCAACCGCGACAAGTACAGGAACATCCTGGGCAGCACCAACTGGCGGCTTGGCGCCGCATACGGCAGAACGGGTGATCGAAAAAGGGCCTGTGCGGCGTATAAGGAGGCGGTCCACAACGACCCGGATCTCCTCGATGCCTGGGGCCGGTACCAGGCCTGCGCCACGGAATTAAACCGGCTGGCCGAATTCTTCGAGGACGTCCGCAAGCTCAAGCCCGCCCTGCTGAGCGCGCCGGACGGGCGTCTGCACATTGCCTACGCTCGCCACCTGGTCGCCACGGCTGGACCCGCCGCGGCGCGCGCCCACATAATGGACGTGCTGGGCAGGTTGAAGTTCAGCGAGGCTGCACGGCGCGAGCTGGAATCCGAACTGGCTGCCATTCCTGAAGCACCGCAAAGGTGATTGAATGCCTTACGTCCTAATGGCCGCTTATACTAATTACCGTCGTGATCCGCGCGTGAAACGAGAGGCGGAGGCGCTGGTCGGCGAAGGTCATACCGTGCGGTTTTTGGCGCGCCGTCAACCGGGCGAGCCCGAGCACGAAGTGATCACCGGCGTCGAAGTCCTGAAACTGGCCAGCATCGGCAGAAAACCCAACTCGTTCGCCGAATACATTTTCGACTACCTGCTATTTTTCCTGATGCTTTCAATCCACCTCACGCTGCATCCCCGCCGCTACGACCTGATCCACGTCAACAACATGCCCGATTTTCTGGCGTTCGCCGCCTGGCTGCCCAGAATGCTGGGCCGGCCCATTATCCACGACGTGCACGACATCATGCCCGAAATTTACATGGAAAAATTCAACACCGACCAGCACCACTGGGCAATCCGGGCGCTGCTCCTCCAGGAGAAAATGGCCACGAAGTTTGCCACGGCCGTGGTTACGGTCGAGGAATGTTTCAAGGACATCCTTGTGAAGCGCGACGGCATCAGCCGCGACAAGATCACCGTGTTGATGAACCTGCCCGACGAGCGGATTTTCCAGCCACGCCCGGCCCAGCCCGTGAAAGGGCCGGATCAGCCGTTTGTGATGGTGTACCACGGCACACTGGCGCGCCGGCTCGGGCTCGATATCAGCATCGAGGCGATCGCCAAGTTGCGCGACAAAATCCCGCGTATGGAGTTCCGTATCATCGGCGGCGGCGAGGAGCGCGAACGGCTGATAGAACTCGCCAAGGGGTTGAACCTGCAGGACGTCGTCACGTTCAGCGACGGGTACGTGCCGGTCGAGGACATCCCGGGCCTGATCCACGATGCGGACGTCGGGCTGATCCCGCTGCGCAAATCCGCCGGCACCGAAACCATGCTGCCAACAAAACTGCTCGAGTACGTCAGTGTCGGCATCCCGTCTATCTCGCCGAAAACAGAAACGATAACGAAATTCTTTGACGAGTCGATGGTGAAATTCTTCGAGGCGGAAAACGTGGATTCACTGACCGACGCCATCCTCGACCTCTACCACAACCCCGAAAAGCGGGAAAGCCTGCACCGCGTCGCGTCGGAGAAGTTCCTCAAAAAGTACCGCTGGAGCGAGCACAAGAAAGTCTATGTCGATCTTGTCAAGCGCCTGCTGAACCGGGGGTGATCATTTTATTGTGGTGCGGGCGTCTCGCCTGCACGCTGGGCGGGTTTGAATCGTTACTTGGTCAGCCGGGCGCTGGCCTCGTCTATCAGGACGGGCTTTGTGGCGCCGGGCCGGAGCGCGACGCGGAACAGGATTCTCGAAGGCTCTCCCTCGGCCCCTGATTCAGCTCCAGGCACATCCGCGCTGACCGCCAGCGTCTCCCAGCCTTCAGCGCCGGAGTTTTCGGCTGAGGCCAAGACAGTTTCTTCCTTGCCCATGCACCGGACCAGCATGAGGGTGGCCTTTTTGGCCTCGGCCCCGTTAAGCTTTACTTGCGCGTTGATCTTGAGCCCGGCCGTGCCCGGTTTCAGATCCAACGCCTGCTGGATGGTGCTGTAGCTTTTCGCGGCTCGGGGCGCCAGTTTCAGGAGATTCTTGCCGGCGGCAGGCTCGGTTTGCTCGACCGTCCCGACCGTTTTTGGCAATACGTCCCAGTTCTCGACCTGGCCACTGACGGCGCGCTCGAACGATCCGTTCGCCAGCAACTCGACGTCGAGCAGGGCCGGCTCGTCTTTGACCATCATGACGCTGGCGTTGTCGATAACGGCCACATTGGCGTTCGAGTAGGCGGCCACCCGGTACTTGATGTTGGCGGGGTTGGCGCCGGCCGGCAGTTTCGTCTGCAGCACCACCGATTGCCACTGGTTACTGCCGGTGTTCTCGCGCAGGACAACTTTTTTCTCGCTCCCGCAAACGAATTCGACCTCGAGAACCAGTGCACCCGGCTCGACACACCTCACTTCCGCCTGGGCCTGCAGCGTCAATCCGACCACCGACGGATGCAGCGCAAACGCCTGTTCGACCTGCGCACGGCCGCCCGGCGGAGGTTTCAACACGAATCCCGATCCGCCGTCCTTGCCGGCTTTCGTTTTCCACTGGGGGTCGACTGGATTGGGTAGCCAGCCGTGCGCGACGCCGGCCACTTCGTCTTCAAACGACGGGTTCTTGAGTAGTTCGACGAGGTGATGGAGGGGTTCCGGAGGCGAGACTTTCACGGACATCGCCACGCCGGATTGATTGTCGCCAACAGCTGAACCGCCGGTGTCGTCGGAGCGTTTACTGCATGCGGTGAAGACAATCAGCACCCCTGCCGCCAGATAACAGACGCCCGTGCGAACCGCTATTTTTGGAGTCGCGCTCGTCATTTCCGCACCACCTCCTTCAGGCACTGACATACGTAGTCGATCTGGCCGTCGTCCAACTCGGCGTACATCGGCAGCGACAACAGCCGCCGGGCGCAGGCTTCCGCCACCGGGAAAGCGCCTTCGGCGAGGTTCATGTGAGCGTACGCCCGCTGAAGGTGCAGCGGCACGGGGTAATGAAGCGCGGTGGCGACGCCTTTTTCGGCCAAAGCTTGCTGAACAGAATCGCGGTTGTCCACCTGCACCACGAACAGATGCCAGATCGGCGTGCAGTCCTCGCGCACCGCGGGCAGGACCACCTCGGGCACATCCTCGAGCAGGTCCATGTAACGGCGGGCGTGCTGCCGGCGCTTTTCGTTCCACTGCGGCAGGTACTTGAGTTTGACGCGGAGCGCCGCGGCCTGAACCGCCGCGCACCGGCCGTTGTACCCTTCGATGTCGTGGTAATACTTTTTCGCCGACCCGTGGTCGCGCAGTTTGCGGAGCATCTCCGCCAGGTCGGGATCGTTTGTCGTAACAGCGCCGGCGTCGCCGCATGCCCCGAGGTTTTTGCCGGGGTAGAACGAGAACCCTGCCGCGATTCCCATCGACCCGGCGTGCCGGCCTTTGTACTCCGCCAGATGCGCCTGCGCCGCGTCTTCAACCACCCACAGCCCGAACTCGCCCGCCACCGCCACCACCGAGTCCATGTCGGCGGGCTGGCCGTAGAGGTGTACGGCGGCGATCCCGCGTGTTTTCGGCGTAATGGCGGATTCAAGCCTGGCCGGATCGATGTTGTAGGTGTCCGGCAGCATATCGACGAACACCGGTTTGCCGCCGGCCGCGGAAACCGCTTCGGACGTGGCAATGAACGTGTTCACCGGCACAATCACCTCGTCGCCCGGCTTGATTCCGAGCGCCTCGAAAATGAACTGGAGCGCCACGGTGCCGTTGGCCACGGCAACGCAATGCAACGCCCGGCACGCCCGCGCAAACTCCTCTTCAAACCCGCTGATGTGTTTGCCGCCGACAAACCCCGCGCTGTCCAGGATTTCTTCCCACAAGGGCATCACCTCCGCCTTGACGGTTTGGTGTTGCGCCTTCAAATCGAGAAACGGCACGTTCATTCCGAGTTTACCTTCCTGAAAAACCGGGCGGGGTTGCCGGCCCAGATTTCGCCCGCGGGCACGGACCGCGTCACCACGCTTCCCGCGCCGATCATGGCCCCCGCGCCAATGGTTACGCCGCACAAAATGGTCGAGCCCGAACCGATCGACGCCCCGTCGTGGACGCGCGCCTCGACTACCGTCCAGTCGGCTTCGGTCTGTAGGCTGCCGCCGGCCGTGACGGCGCCGGGGTACTTGTCGTTGATGAACGTAACGCCATGGCCGACAAACACGCCGTCGCAGATGTGGACGCCCTCGCAGATGAACGTGTGGCTCGATATTTTGCAGTCCCGGCCGACGCTCACATTCTTCTGGATCTCGACAAACGCGCCGATCTTGGTCCTGTCGCCGATCCGGCAGCCGTACAGGTTGGCAAAACCAAAGATCTGGACGTCGGCGCCCAATTGCACGTCCGGCGCGATTCGGTTGAAAGATTCCATGGTGGCCTCAGCTCAACTCGATGATCTTGCCCGACGCGGCGAGCGACTTGTCCGTGGCTTCGAGCAAGCTAACGATGCGCAACCCCGCTTCGCCGGAATTCATGGGTTTTTGTAGGGTATCGATACACTTAACGAAATACTCGACTTCGCTTTTGAGCGCCTCGATGTCCGGGACAACCGGGGCGTACATCTGGCCGACTCGCGGCGTCGCCAGTACGTGATACAGGCCTTCCCGCGTCGTCACTTCCATGCCTTTGTCATAGATTTTGATGCGCTCTTCCGGGTTCAGGTCGTCCCACACCAGCATCCGTTTCGCCCCGCCTACCACGGTTCGGCGGATCTTCACCGGGGACAGCCAGTTCAGGTGCAGGTGCGCCAGCAGGTTCCCGTCGTAGAAAACCGTGATGTAGGCAACATCTTCGAGCCCCGTGTTGAAATGGCCGCAGCCATGCGCCGTAACAGCCCGCGCCGAAGGGCCCAGCAGGTGGTCCATTACGGAAAAATCGTGGGGGGCCAGGTCCCAGATAACATTGATGTCGTGCTGGAAAATACCAAGGTTGATCCGGACAGAGTCGTAATAATACAAATCGCCCAGCACCCCTTCGTCCACGAGTGTCTTCATTTTCTGCACCGCGCCCGTGAACAGGAACGTGTGGTCTACCAGCAGCGTCAGCCCTTTCGATTCCGCCAGGTCTACCAACTCTCTGGCCTGGGCCACATTCGACGTCATCGGCTTTTCGACCCAGACGTGCTTGCCGTTCTCGAGGGCAGACTTCGCCAGTTCGTAATGCGTGAAAACCGGCGTCGCCACCACGATAACATCGAGATCCGCCGCCTTAATAAGGTCGGTGTCAGCGACTACCTCGACGTGGGGGTAGGTTTGTGCGGCCAGCTTGCGGCGCTTCTCGGAGATGTCGGAGATCCGCACCAGCTTGCACTCGGGATTGGAATTGAAGTTGCGCGCCAGATTCGGCCCCCAATACCCGTAACCAACAAGACCTACACGAAGCACGCGGCACTCCTTTAGGCTGGATTGATAATAGTTTTTGCGGCCACAAGTCCGATCGATAGTAGCACCCGGGTGTCGAGCAATCAAGCGCGCGGGGCGGGCCGGAATGCAGTTCGTTGTGAATTTCAGCCGGTGTAAGTATAATGTCAGCCAACGCTTGCCGCGTCGCGCAGTGTGTTGTTAACCTTAAAGACAGGGGCTCTGGTATGAATGAACTGACACGGGCCTGCCTCAAGGCCCTCTACGAGAAAAGATGGCTGTTGCTGCTGGTAGCGGTCGTGGCCCTGGTGTTTTCCGTTGTCCGGCTGCTTCTTTTTACGCCGGGCTCGTATTATGCCGAGGCCGTTTTGGTTGCAAGCACGCCCAAACAGGGCGGTGAAATCAAAAACCTCATGCCCGAGGCCTACAACCCGAAAATCTACGTCGAGCTGGTCAACTCCCGCACCGTCATTTACGAAACCTACCAGACCGTCGTGGAGGAGGCGATTTTTCCCGAGGACGAGTTGCCGGAATTCGACGAATTTACCGACTGGCTGCGGGCGTCGGTGAGCGTGGTGGACCAGACCACGCGGCCTATCAATTATTCGCCCCTGATAACGCTGCGGGCGTGGGGAACCGTGCCGGAGCGCGCGCGCGCCGTCGTCGATATATGGGCCGAGAAGGCCATGAAAGCCGCCCAAACCACCAACCTCATGCAGTATGGCGAACTGGCCACGGTCCTTAAGAAGCAGGCTGACCTTCGAAAAGAGAATCTTGACGAGTTGTGGCAGGCGTTGGAAAAAGAAAAAGCCCAATTCGATGTGACCTCCAAGAAGGAAGAATTGGGGCTGTTGCTCAAAGAGATGGACAATCTGTTGCATGCACAGGCCGTCAGCGAGCGTATGGCCGCCGCCGCCGAAGCCCAGTTGGCTGCCATTCAGCAGAAACTGGCGGACGAAAAACCCCTTATCGAACTGTTCCGGTCACCGTCTGACGACGCGTACTGGCTTCTCGAACCCAATGCCCAGAAGGAGAAAAAAATCCCGGTGGAAGGCAAGGGTATGGTCACGCAACAGTTCAACGAGGTCTATTGGAAACTGCGCGCCGACGAGAATAAAGCGGCCGCCGATCTCGCCGGCGCCGAGGCCGAAATCGAGAAGATCCAAGCCCAACTGGACGGCGTCACGCAGCGCCAAAAAAGTCTCATGGCGGGAATTGCCCAGCACGAATACGCCCAGCAGCGCCTGACCGTCGAGGAGGAACTGGCCACCGCCATCTACAAAAACGTCTCCACCGCACAGACGATCCTGGCCGAAACCGCCAGTGTCGTTCACCGCACGGAGGATCAGACGATCTATCCCGTCGGGCTCAACCGCCTGTCCGATCTCTCGCCGGTAAAAGACGATCTCGCGATGAAAGGCAAGCTGATCGTGCTTTCGTACACGTTCCTGGCAGTTGTTCTGGCGATGGGCGCGGTGACGGCCCCCATCATCGGCGGCCGGTTCCTGCAGCAGATTAACAAAGGATCCGCTGCGTGAGCGCCTCGAGGGTGTCTTGGCGGCATCCATGGCCGGCGTCCGTTGCGGCGGTCCTGTTGATCCTGTCTGCGCCAGCCTTTTCCGAGGCGGCCCTCACATCGGTCGATATCAAGCGCCTTCTGGATTCGGTTACGCCGGCGTTTGCTGCGCCCTACCCCGAATTCTCGCCGGACTGGCAGCCGCTGGCCCTGCGGCTTCTCGGGGTCGACCTGGCGCAAAACGGCCAGCCTGTTTCCGGCGAACGCCCCGTGCTGGACAGCTCGTTCCCCCTCACCATGACCTGCTACTGGCTGGCCGAGGCTGAAGTCAGTCAAAAACGCGGGCTCGAACTGAAGGTGGCCAGCCACAACGGCCAAATCTCGAGAACCGAAGAAGTCAAAGCCGGCCCCAATGCCGTTGCCTGGGAAACGGGTTCGGTTTATCAGCAGAGTTTTGAACTCGCGCTCGCCCCGATCGCATCGATGATCACGGGCGATGCCATGCTGGTGTTGAGCCTGTTTCCGCGCCAGCAGGCCTCTACGTCGCCGGTCGCCCTGCAACGGGTCCCGCTTCACCTCAGCCCGTCGTTGCGTCCTGGCCGGGTTTCGGCGCGCAACCTCAGTTCGGCCATTACGGGCGATTACCACGATCTCTCGACCAGCTTCAGGCTGGGTAGAAACGCCCGGCAAACGATCCAGGTCCCTTCGGAAACGCGCGGGCCCGCCACGGCCATCGCCGTCGTCTCGTCGGTATCCTACGGGTCGCCGCCGCAAAACGAGCCGGTGTGCGAAATCATTGCCAAGGGCGAGGGCGCAAAAACCCACACGTGCTACCTGCGCAGCGGCGTCGACACGGCCCGGGGCGATTTCGACTTTTACCCGCCAGGGTCGGTCAACCACGAAAAGGCCGCCGTCATCGGATCATGGGACGCCGAGTATCCCGACGTGTTTAACAAGCCATTCAAGAAGCACATGTACCTCGCCATACTCCCCCTGCCAAGCCAGTCCCGCAACCTCGCCTCGCTCGAGTTTGTATCAAAGACACCGTTCGTTCTGGACATTCTCGACGTCGTCCTGATCCAGACACAACAGGAGACTCAACCTGCCGCAAGCCCCTAAGACCCTTAAAGAACCCGCACCGCGGCGGTTGAAGGGCAGGCTTTTGTCGCCGCCCGCCCTGATCGGGGCATCCCTGGTTGTTTTTGCCGCGCTGTTGTTTACCAGCGATTTTCTTTTATTTGGCGCAACGGCGGTTGTGGCGGGTCTGATCCTGCTTCCATTCAGCCCGCAGCTCACGATGCTGTTTTACACGTGCGTTCTGGCGTTTTCGGTGTCCGTAAATGACATGCCGCTGATGGTCGGCGACTTTCGGATTTACGGGTCGGATTTTTCCGTTTACCTTGTGGGCTGCGTGGCGGCGTACGCCTTGTGGATGGCGGCGAGGCAGAAGAACCAGCTTGTTTTGGAAGGGGATCGGGTGGACAGGATCATCGTTGGCCTGATTCTGTTGAACGTTGCGTGGGGAGTAGTCGAAGTGGTCAACGGCGTCTACGTGGATGGGCTCGAATTGCGTGACGCTCTTGGCGATTTTCGCAGGATCTACGTCTACATGCTCGCGATTCTCATTCCGGTCGGCCTGCCTATCAAGGGCTCGCTGCTCCGTAAGATGCCCTACGTGTTTGCCGTGGGCGGGGCGGGCGCAATCTTGTACGGCCTCAACCGGATGAGGACGGGCGTGCTGTACCACTCGTTCACGTCGCACGTCGATTCACCCCGCATCCTCGGCGACAACGAACTGGTTGCGCTGACGTTTTTGCTGGCTTATGTGGTGGCGCTCGTGGCCGCAAAAGCCAACCCGATCAAGAAACTCCTCGCCATACCGTTTGGAGCGGCGGCGGTGGCGTTCATGTTGTTAAGCGGCTGGCGGTACGGGATAGTGCTGGCGCTCGGCATCCCTCCGATGACGCTCGTGGTAGTGGGTTTGATGAGAAACGTGAAGCTGGGCCGGCTTATGGTTCGTGCGGTGCCGGCGGCGCTGGTGGTGGTGCTTGGCGTCGTAATTGTGTTCAGCGTGTTTGCGGAAACGAGCGATTACATCTGGCAGATGAGGCGCGCAAGACAGCAGATGTACCAGCAGGACGCCAGGATCACCGCGTATGCCACGGCCCTCCGCGAATACGCACAGAAGCCCGTCATGGGAACGGGTCTCGGCCACCAGTTGGTGTATTTTGCCGTTACCAGCACCGGTGAAATGCTTGGCCAGGAAGGCACCACGCACAACATCTTCATCGACGTCCTATACCAGACCGGTGCGATCGGATTCATCCTGTTTTTCAGCCTGCACGCGCTGTTCATCCGGCATTTCCTGAAGCATGCCCGCCATACAGATCCACAACTCCGCAGTATTGGCGCGGCCCTTTTCATTGGGTATGCGGCCACAATGGGCCTGTTCTGCATGCAGCCCTCGTACGCAGCCGGCCTGATGGCAACCTATCTGACGATGGGGTTCACCCTGAGAATCTTGAGGTTGAGCTGGGAGAAATCAGCAACCCTCGATGCCGTCCCGCTGCCTGAATCATAACCCCGTTTCCGAGGGCTCTGGAGCCGCCAGTTGGCGGACGGTCTCGTAATGGGCCGGTGAAGCGTTCAGGGCGCGGGTGAAAAAATCGCGCGCAGTTTCTTCTTTCCCTTGAAGCCGGCTCTGCACGCCGAGGTTGAACAGGGCCTCGGGGCAATCCGGCTCGCGTTCCTCCACCCGCGTGTACTCTTCCACGGCCTCAGTCCATCTGGCCCGCCGCCGCAGGAACTGGGCGCGCCGCAGCCGCTCGCTCGCATCCAAACTGGCTTCGGTGTCGGCGATGAATGCGTCCATCGGCGCGACAAACTGCCTGAACTCGGCGTTCTCCCGGACGGTTTCGAGGCTTCTTGCCTTGGCATAGTGATCGAGGGCCTCGCCATAGGCGCCGAGGTCCCACAAGATCTCGGCGGCGGTAAAGTGGGCCTGGGCAAACCGGGGTTCAAACTCGGCCGCGGCATTCAGCCGCACCACCGCGAGCGGCGCATACCCCAGCGCGGCCTCGACTCGGCCCTGCCCGTAACAGAGCGCCGCCAACGGGTTCAGCCTGCGGTAACGGACGCCCATCCGTTCGTAGGCATAAGCCATGTCAAGCACCTCGGCCGCCTGCCCGTAATACCTCATTTCATGTAGCGGGACCTGCTCGCCGGTCTCGAGGAGGTCGCCGGCGGCCGAGTACGCCGATTGGGCCGCTGCCCAGTCGCCCGACTGTTCGGCGAGCGCCGCGGTTACGAGCGTCTCTGCAAACGGCCTGACCCGCTCGACGGTCCGGTAGAAGTCGGCCGCGTTGCCAATTACCACGCCGGCGACAAACGCCGCGGGGGCTATAAGCCAGATCCGGGCGGGCGCCTCGGGTTTGGCGCCGGGATCCTTTGCGGCGAAGGGCCCCGCGGCCACCCCGAGGAGGAACGGAAACAGCGCCAGCGTCATGAACGGCTGCACAAGCGTGATCAGGAATACGGTCACGCCCAGCGCCAGAAACGCCGCGCTGTGCGCCCGCAAAACCTCGCTGCCGCTTTTCAACCCGCGCAGGTGCAAGCGCAACGCCCGCCAGTACAACCACAGCAGCGCTGCCAAACCCGCCACACCCGTCTCGACAAGCAATTTGAATGGGACGCTGTGGATCGTGATGCCGCCGACGCGCGGGCCGTAGGCCGATTTCGCAATCACGCCGTCCGATGCGCCCGGGCCAGTGCCCGTGATCCAGTAGTCCGGAAGCAGCGCCACACCCGCCTCGAACGCGGCGATCCGGGATTCAAACGAGCTGTCGCGCTCGCCGGCCAGTTTTGTCATCCGTTGTAACACGCCCGCCGGCCCCATCAGTGCCGCCAACACCACCAGCGCAACCGCCGACGACGCCGCAAAAACCGCTGCGGCCCGCCGCTCGCCGCGTCGAAACCCCAACAAGACAAACACCGCCCCCAACACCAGCGCCAGCAACATCGAACTGCGCGAAAGCGCGATGACTATCCCGACGAGCGCGAGAAGCCCCGCTATAAGGCCCGGCCACGCCCGACCTTTCTTCCCGGCAACGAACAGGAACAACGCCAGGCAAAACGCCGCCAGCAACGGCAGCGCGCCCTGGTTAAAATCGGAGCTGGCAGGGGCCATCCGGCTGGTCAGGTCGAACCAGGCCTCCTGCGTTGTCCACCGGCCCGTAATGCGGGTGGTGTCTACGAGCGTGGGAGTCGCCAATCCAAGCCGGCATGCAACTGCAAGCGCCCCCACACCCGCCGAAGAGGCCACAAACGCAGCTGATACCATCCTGGCGCGACCCGCGGAAGAAACCACGCCGGCCACCGCGCAGTAAATGAGGAAGTAGCTAGCGTAAACCCGCAGTTGGGCAAAGGACACCGACCGATCTTCCGAAGCCAGCGAGGCAAGCCCAATCACCCCGAGCAGGGCCAGCATCGGCGCCTCGATGCCCGTCCTGGGCGCTCTCCGTCGCCACTCGATCAGCATTCGCGCCGCCACCACAAGCACCAGGGCCGCGCCGGCCGCTTTGGTGACCGTCACCTCGAACGGCGGGACCCGCTGGAAAAGGTCCCACGGAAGCCCTACCGCCATCGCCAGCACAAGCGACAACTCGAAGTTGTCAAGGAGGCGCCTCGATGGCGTCGCCGGCGTGGAGTTAGTTGGATTCATTGGATTTCAGCAGCGCCACCTCCTTCACATCGATGACGCCTTTGTTCTTGAGATACTGGAACACGATTTGGCGCGGCCGGCATGGCTTGTCAAAATTCAGGACCGTCACGTAATCCATGGATTTCGCGTCTTGCGAGAATACCTTTGCAGGCAGGTTCTTCCCGCCAATCTGTGCGTACCGCGCCGGCTCGCCGGGGGCCGTATCCGTGCCCGTCTTCAGCGTCGCCTTCAGGCAGTCTGCCGTCTTGACGCGGCATACCGGTTCGCCGGCAACCGGCGCACCGTCGTAGCCGGTCGCGGAGACGATCACCAACGCCCGGTAGTTGCCCGCGCCCGCATCGGGTACGACGCTGGTCGATGCGCCGTCGCCAATCCGGAACGCCGCGTTGAGCGGCACCACATCTCTGCCAAACAGCCCGCGGAGTTTTGACGGGTCGATTTTCGAGGGGAAGTTGGAAGTCCGGATGATCATCGGCGCGGTGTGCAACACGTATTCGGGCTCGGCCTCGCGGGACCGCAGCGCCACCGTCAGCACCCCTTTTCCCGAGTACCAGCCACGGATGTGGCGGAACTCGATCCGTTGGCGGCTCACGACGCCGATCTGCCAGCCGCTCGTGTCAATCGGGTAAACCTGGCCGAGCGTGGGCCCGCTGCCCGAAATCCGCAGCACCACGGACAGCTTGTCGCGCGGCATCTCGCGCGGGATCCAGTAAAGGTCGAACGTCAAGTTGTTGCCTTCGGCATAAGACAAGGGTTTGCCGGCCAAGCGTTCGCCGCCCGCCTGGACGTCGTAACCGAGCAGTTCCGCGGGTGCGGCCCGCCCGCCCGTGGCTGAGATCAGCGAATTCTGGTTGACCAGGTGGTCCGGCATGAGTTGGTCGAGGAGGGTAGACACATCCGGGGCCGCGGCCGGCGCCGCATCGGCCCGCGGCAACACCACGCACGCGCTGATTAGCAGAACCCCTGACGCCGCCGTCGAAAACTTGGAAATAGCTGGCCACATCGCCTATTCTTAACCCCATATTGCCGTAAGCTGCGCGCGCATGCGCGTTTACGAGGCGAGCATGCGCAAACCAGAATAGTTGCTCTACTTATGACAATTCAAGAAGTTACCGGCAGCGAACCCGGCCCGGAAGTTACTCCCGCCCATCGAAAAGGCCGGACCGGCCGGACGCTGTGGCACACGGCCATCTACATGGCCGGGCTGGTCACCAGCCGCGGGGCCATGTTGCTGCTCCTGCCGATCATCACCAGGATGCTCGAAGCGCAATACACCCTCTACGACCTCTGCATGACGACCGTGCTTTTCCTGAACCCCTTCCTCAACCTGGGTCTGCAAAGCTCCGTCGTCAGATACTACTTCCACTACGGCACGCACGTCGAACAACGGCGGTTCTACAACACCAGCCTGATTTTTCTGCTGGCCATGTTCGTCCCGACGATCAGCCTGCTGTTTTACTTCTCCGACGACCTCGCCGGCATGCTGTTCAAGGAAGCCGAACTCGGCGACTTGTTCCGGCTCACGGTGCTCGTATCCGCCCTGACCGCATTGAGCCTGCAACCCCTGGCGCTCCTGCGCGCACAGGAAAAAACATTTACCTATTCGGCGCTGCAACTGGTGAGAGGCGTCGCCGGGCCCGGAACCATTTTTCTGCTGCTAGTCGTGTTCCGGAGCGGCATCCGGGGCATCCTGTGGGGCGAGATCATCGGCTTGACCGTACTGACCGCCGCCGGCCTCGTCGTGACACGCCACTGGATTCATCCCGCCTTTGACTACAAAAAACTCAAGCCGCTGCTGGCGTTCGGCCTGCCGTTACTGCCGATGGGCGTGGGCGGGGCGCTGCTGACCGTGTCCGATCGCTATATCCTCCGGAGCTACCTGTCTCTCGAGACCATGGCGCCGTACAGCCTGGGGTTCAAGGTGGGGATGTCGCTGAGCCTGCTGATCCAGGCGCTGCAACTGTCGTGGGTGCCGTCCGCGCTGAACCTCGCCAAAACCGGCAGCCGCGGATCGATTGCCAAAAGCGTGCTGGCGTTGCAGTTGCTCCTGTTCGGGATGGCGATGGCCACCGCGGCGCTCGCCCCGGAACTGGCCCGGTTTTTCGCGCCGGGTAAGGTGTTCGCGGGCGCCCACTACGTCATTCCGTGGATCGCGTTCTCGTTCGCCATGCACGGTGTCGTGGTTTTGATCGGCGCCGCGTTCGGCATCGCCAAACGAACCGTGTGGTCGTCGGTCGTATTTTGCACGGCGGGCGGCGTCAAAGTGGTGTTGTCGCTCCTGGTAATTCCGCGCTACGGTATTCAAGGGGCAGCCGTCACGACGTTCGCGGCGTTTGCATTGGAACTGGGGCTGGCCTACTTTATCGCGCAGCGCGTATACCCGGTGCCGTTCGACGTTAAACGATTTTGGGGAACCTATGCGTTGTCGGCCGCGGGGTTCGTGGGCGTGTTGCTGACTTTTTCGCTGCCGCAGCCGTACTCGGTGGCCGTCCGCATCCTGTTGCTTTCGGGATTCTGCGCGGCCTCGTACGCCTTCATCTTGACCCGGTCCGACCGCCGCGCCGTCTGGGAAACCGCCGCCACACGCTGGGCGAAGATCCAAACCCTAGCGGGGGGCGGATTCGAACCGCCGACCTTTGGGTTATGAGACTTATCTGGTGTTTTTCTCTAACCCCTTGCAATATCTATAACTTACGACGTACGAACGGGATACCTCCCGCGGCCACTACCTGTCCATGTGTTCCATGTTGACCATGTTCGCCAGTTTTTAAGTAACAATTTAAGTAACACACGCGCGCTGCGGATGTGGTACGCTCCTGGCGCTGCAGCGCGTTCGACGGCAGCCCTCGGGTCTCGGCTTGACTCTTCTCGCCATTCAATGGCTCGTATTGGGGGTGCTTTTTTATAGCCATCGTCTCGTACCAAGCACTTACGCGGCTTTGGACTCATCCGGCGCGGCGGCGGAAATCCGCAAGAAGCGCCTCGATTTCTCGTTATTGTCTCTCGCTTTGCGATGACTTGGGCCTAGGTATAACGTTCATCTTCAGTTGTTCCAGGCGCAGATCCGGATGCTGAGTTCCCGGATCGACGTTAGCCGTATTGTACCAACTCCGCAGACACTCCACAAGGACAAGGCGAACATCTATGTATAGGCACGCCAAATCGCGCACAATCACACTTGACATCTTTATCGAGAATTTGCTAAGTATGTTCTCATGGTTAAGAGGCCATTTTGGATTGATCGAATTGAGAGCGCATGGGCGGAAGCGCCGATCGTGTGGCTTGCCGGGGTGCGGCGGGTTGGAAAGACGACACTAGCACGGAGCCTTGGGGATGAGCGTATCCATTACGTCAACTGCGATCTGCCGACGGTCGCGGAGATGGTGGCTGACCCGGAGCTTTTCTTTCGAAACGTTGAACGGCCCATCGTGGTTTTTGATGAGATTCACCAGCTTTCGGATCCGAGCCGGCTGCTAAAGATAGGGGCCGATGTCTTCCCGCACTTGAGGATTCTGGCGACCGGTTCTTCGACGCTGGCCGCATCTCGCAAGTTTCGGGACACGCTAACGGGACGAAAACGGCTCGTCCACCTGACACCGATACTTTGGGACGAACTTGGGGCGTTTAACCAATCCCCGCTGCTCAAGCGGCTTTATCACGGGGGTCTTCCTGATGCGTTGCTGGCGGAAAAGAAATCCCCCAGTTTCTATCGAGAGTGGATGGACTCGTTCTACGCCCGGGACATTCAGCGAATCTTCGCTTTCCGCGATCCGGACAAGTTCAATTCGCTGTTTGAGTATATGATGAAGCAAAGCGGGGGCCTCTTGGAGATCTCTGGCGTTGCGCGTGCGCTTGGCATCAGCCGTCCAACCGTCGACAGCCATGTTCGCGCTTTGGAGGCGACGCATGCGCTTACGGTCGTGCGTCCGTTCCATGGTGGCGGTCAAGGCGAACTCGTCAAGATGCCCAAGGCCTATGCGTTCGATACAGGGTTCGTCAGTTTCAGCCGCGGTTGGGATCCGTTGCGACCTTCGGATTACGGAACACTTTGGGCGCATCTTGTGCTGGAGTACCTGCTAGCGCATGGCCATGAATGGCAGGTTCAATATTGGCGCGACGCCGCCGGGCACGAGGTGGACTTCGTGATTGCACACAGCCGTGACAGGGTGGACGTCATCGAATGCAAGTGGGATCCCCGCCAGTTCGATCCTGCGGGGATGGCCGTGTTCCGCTCATACTACCCGAGCGGTAGCAACTATGTAGTCGGCCCGCTGAATGTCGATGGCTATGCCAAAACCTATTCCAATCTGGAAGTTCATGTCTGTAATCCGGACGGATGGCTAAAACGGATGGTCCACGCAGAATAGCAGAGGGTGTTCCTGTGGCTTCCCCGCATAATCAGGACATTCCACCGATGCGCGACCGGTTTTGGCAATGTGAGTTGCGGTGAAGCCGCGTTTGGGGTTTGAACTGATTGACTGAACGTGAATGTGCGGGCATCATGCTTCTTTTCTGTTTGAAAAGGAGTGGCTGACCGCATGTTGGATTTCATACTCAGGCCTTGGCACCTGATCGTCTTGTTTCTGGCCTCACAGTTGAATCGTGAACAGCAACGCGCCATCGAGTATTTGCAGGTGGAGAACCAAGTGCTCAGGGAGAAGCTGGGTAAGGGCCGCATCCTATTGAACGACGATCAGCGTCGTCGGCTGGCAGTGAAAGCCAAAGCCCTTGGCCGAAGGTTGCTTCGTGACCTGACGACCATTGTCACGCCTGACACGTTCTTACGTTGGCATCGGGAGTTGGTGGCGCAGAAGTGGGACTTCAGCGCGCTGCGCAAGCGAGTGGGTCGACCTCGTACCCAAGAAGAGATTGCCAAGCTCGTGGTACAAATGGCCCAGGAGAACCCGACATGGGGATATGACCGGATTCAGGGCGCGCTGAAGAATCTCGGCTTGACGCTGTCGGACACGACCATCGGCAGCATTCTGAGGGAACACGGCATCGAGCCGGCGCCAGACCGACAGTGGACGACAACATGGAAGACGTTTCTCCGAGCGCATTGGGAAGTACTCGCCGCAGTGGACTTCACGACGATCGAAGTATGGACGCGGGGCGGCTTGGTCACATTCTACATTCTGGTCGCCATGCGACTGTCCACGCGCCGCATTCAGATCGGGGGCGTCACCCCCAATCCAAACGCTGCGTGGGTGCAACAAGTCGCGAGAAACCTGACCGACTGCTACGACGAGTTCCTTCGTGAGAGCCGGTATGTGCTGGTCGACCGAGACACCAACTTCCTCGCGTTTCGCGGCGTGCTCGAAGGCTCGGATACGAAGGCCGTTCTACTTCCACCCAAAAGTCCGAATTTGAACGCCAATCTTGAGCGATACATGAGGTCCATGAAATCAGAATGCCTCAGCCGAATGATCTTCTTCGGAGAGAAATCGCTTCGCCGCGCTTTGGCCGAGTTCGAAGCACATTATCACCACGAGCGCAATCATCAAGGACTCGGCAACAATCTCATCGAGCCAGATGAAGCAGTCGGACGCGTCGAAGGAAGCATCGCCTGCCACAATCGCCTCGGCGGCATGCTCCGCTACTACTACCGTAAAGCCGCCTGAATAACTCCCCTCATACGTTCCGTTTCGCGGGGGAACTGCGCCTGCACCGCGCATTCAACGGCAGGAACACGAGCCCTCGCCCACAAAAGAGGAAATCACGATCGAAAATCAGGCCAACAATCGACCTTCAACAGCCTGCGTCACAAGGCTCTGAGTATCGGTTGAATTTCTTCACCATTCGGGCATCATCAAATCGTATTACAGAGAAGCCGCGTGATGGCTTTTCCGAACCCGTGCTATAATTGACGGCAGAAAAGGAGTCGACCCCATGATGGAGTTGCCAATTCAAATAGATAAAGACGCGATTGGTGCTTTCTGCCGAGAGCACCACATAGTCAAACTCTCACTTTTTGGCTCGGTCCTTACCGACAGGTTCGGTCCAGACAGCGATGTGGACTTTCTCGTGGAGTTTCATCCTGACCATATCCCGGGTCTGATCCGTTTGTCTGGGATGGAAATTGAACTTTCAGAGATGATCGGGCGTAAAGCGGATATGCGCACCAAAAATGATCTGAGTCGCTATTTTCGCGATCAGGTCGTAAAGAACTCGGTGGTGCAGTATGCTGCTTAACGATGACCAAGTCCGCCTGCAACATATTATTGATTCCGCGCGGGAAGCGTTAGAATATGTGGAAGATATTGACCGTTCCGCATTTGAGAGGAACCGACTCTTGCAGCACGGTCTTGTGCGTTGCATTGAGGTCATAGGAGAAGCTTCGGCACGCCTGTCCAAATCATTGCATGATGCCAATCCCCAAATCCCGTGGGCGGCCATGATCGGCATGCGCAACCGCGTCGTTCACGCGTATTTCGATATCGATATTGATCTTGTCTGGAAAACAGCTACCGAAGATTTACCGGTTTTGTTAGCAGAAGTGGAGAGCATAGTACAAAACTTAACACGACCAGAATAAGAGTGGCCGGCTCAACAGGTGATTCTCGCCGGTTACACCGGGCGAAGTAGGCCACAGAAGAGGCCGTCTATATTTTGCGGCGGCCCCGATTTTCTTGGACACGGAATTAAGTTAATCTGTGTAACCAAGGAGGTCGTCGATGAGCAAAGAGCAGAGCAAGAAGCAGGGGCCTTTGGGGCCGAATGAACGGTGGAGTGCGCGGCGTAAGCGCGAGGTAGTGTTGCGGTTGTTGCGGGGCGAGCCGGTGGATGCGTTGAGCCGGGAGTTGGGGGTGGAGATTTACCGGCTCGAACAGTGGCGGGAAAAGGCGTTGCTGGGGATCGACGAGGCACTGCGGGACCGCACCGGCGATCCGCTGCTCATCGAGTTAGACAGCGCCAAGCGGCACATTGGCGAGTTGTCGATGGAGAATGAACTGCTTCGCCGGGAAAGAGATCTGCGCCGCCCTTTACCCGGCAAGAGGTCGTGGAAGTGAGCCGGGAAGAGTCGCCCACGACCGGGAAAGCCTACGGGGTTCAGCGGGTCTGCGCGACCTGCCAGTTTCCCCGTTCTACGCTTTACGCGCAACAGCAGCGGGAAGCGGCGCCGGAGCGGCCGGTGGAAAAACGCGGGCCAAAGACGGACTACTCGGACGCGCGACTGCTGGAACTGATCCGCGCCGACCTTGCGGCGTCGCCGTTTTCCGGCGAGGGGCACCGCAAGGTTTGGATGCGGCTCAAATACGGTCAGGGGATAGCGGTCGCCCGCAAGCGGGTGTTGCGGATTATGCGCGAGCACAACCTGCTCTCGCCCTACCGCCGGCCCCAGGCCCCGCCCAACGAGCACCAAGGGACTATCACAACCGACCGTCCCAACGAGATGTGGGGCGTGGACGGCACGAAGGTGTTTACACTGGAGGAAGGCCACGCGTGGATCTTCACGGCGGTGGAACATTGGAATGCCGAAGTCATGGGCTGGCACGTGACCAAGAAGGGCGACCGGTTCGCGGCGCTCGAGCCAGTGGCGCAGGGAGTCCTGGCGCAGTTCGGGCACGTGGGCCAGGATGCCGCCCGCGGCCTTGCGCTGCGGATGGACCACGGCACGCAATACCTTTCCGACCATTTCCAGAATCAGGTGAAATTCTGGGGCATTGCGCCGAGCTTTGCATTTTTGGAGCAACCCCAAACCAACGGTGTCGCCGAGCGGTTTTTCCGCACTCTCAAGGAGCAGGCCATTTACGGCCGATCCTTCCGCACGATTGCGGAGGTCCGCCAGGCGGTCGGCGAGTTCATAGAACGGTACAACCGGTGTTGGCGACTCGAGAAGAACAGGTTCCTGAGCCCTCATCAAGTGCGCGAACAGTTTGCGCTGCAGGTGGCGGCATGAACGTGCTACACTGTCCAGTGCCGCGGGAAACGGAGATGGGCTCTGCTGGCGAGCAACCCGTCAAGGGATACCGGGGCCAGGCTCATCAGACGATGAGGGCTGTCCTGACAGACAGCGGTGGGCGGGGCGTGGTAGTCAATTGGTGCCATGCCCCTCTCTCCCCATCATCGGATGATAGACCTGCTCATGCCTCAAAAAACGCAAAAGAACTTACCGCAAACCTGTGTCCAAGGAACCGGGCGCGCCACAGGCCGTCTATATTTCCGTACCCCCAATATAAAGAGCAGCTTGTTGCAACGGGGAGAAAAGTACCCATGAGATGTTTCCAGGTTCCGTAGCCGTTCCTTGGCCACCTGGTAGGATGTGGTTTCCAGGGAGCGTCGGCGTTCCTTGCCGCCGACGTAATAGACCGCGTGATACGTCTTCCCGCGCTTGATGAGACCAGCCATTGCGCAACCTCCTCTGTTCGTGTAGACCACGTTGAGTTAGGCGATGTGCGCAACCGACTGTGTCCTCCTTTCGCACCCGGCAAGATTTTCACTGTACAAATTACTGTACAATGGCCGTTTTTCGGCACAAAAAAAGGACTTACGGATTTCCGTAAGTCCTTTGATACCAATTGGTAGCGGGGGGCGGATTCGAACCGCCGACCTTTGGGTTATGAGAGGAATAACGCCGATCCTCGCAAGCCCTTTGATAGCAAGCAATTAGCGCAGCGCCAACCACTTAGCTTCGTTCAACTCTGCGGCACATGCTACCTCATGTAACACATGTTCTTCAAAAAAAGTGGCACATCTCCGCAAGCCTGTTGCCCAACAAGCAGGTCCCGGTTAGAAAGGCTGAGTGTAGCCTTGTCGCGTTGTCGTGCATGAAGACTGAATCAAGAGTCGATTCTTGGGTTCAGAACATCAACTCGGACAGTCGCCCATCATGATATTTCGCACGTCAATCGCGCTACCGACGGCCGCATAAGTTTTCAGGAAGGACACCGCTCCCGATTCCAGACGCTTGAATCAACACGCGCTTTCTGGTTAACTCAAGGACGGTCGACGCTAAAATCATAATGGTGACGTCGCGCACGCGTTTTCGCACCCCTCAACCATCATAAGTATTGAATAACAATATAATATGAAAGAGTGACCAGAAAACATGAACGGCAAGACTAAAATCCTGCAGACATTATTCGGGATGATTCTTCTGTTGTGGGTCTCTTCTGCCTGGGCCCAGGATTACCCTCCCAGCCCGGTTATTGAAGACATTATGATTGAAGACACACGCGAAATTTCCTTTGGGGACGGAGATAATTTTCCCATAACTTGGGCTGATGACGGAAAGCTTTACACCATGTATTGCGACGGTGTGGGATTTGATATCCCACGTAACCATTGGACCAGCAACGGATTTGCTGAGCTCGTCGGCACGCCTCCCAACATTGAGGCTAAGAATATTCCATCCCCTGACATTGAATTCAAAGGAGCCGGTCCAAAGGGGCGTAAAGCTTCGGGATTGATCTGCATCAAAGGTGTGTTGTATGCGCTGGTTCGCAATCTCACTACCCAAGGCACGGGAACCAGCCTGTTCTGGTCAACAGACAAGGGGGCAAGCTGGGTCGAATCGCAATGGAACTGGCCCGAAATCGGCTTGGCAGACTGGCTCAATATGGGCCAGGACTATAGCGAAAACAAGGACGGTTACGCTTACTTCATTGCTCACAACGGAAGTGACGCCTATAAGATTTACGACAATTTCTTGATGGCAAGAGTTCCCGTAGACAGCATCACCCACAAGAGCGCCTACGAATATTTTGCCGGTTGGGACGCCGGTCAGCCACGCTGGACGGATAACTTTGCCGGCCGTAAACCTGTCTTCGAGGCGATAGGAAAATGCTATCGCCCGAATCTGGTATACAACCCGGGTATCAAACGATACATGCTGGTTACTCTTCCATGGAAGGATGACGGGAATTATGATCGCTATCTCGGCATCTTTGACGCACCCAATCCCTGGGGACCCTGGACCATTGCCGTGGAAAAAACAGATTTCAGCGAATCGCGATATCATCCCCGTATACCCAGTAAATGGATAAGCAGTGACGGCCTTGTTTTCTGGTATAACTTCTCCGTCTTACAAAAAAGGGGTAAATCCAGGTATAGATTCAATCTTGAAAAGGCAACAATCAAATTACGCCAAGAACCCCTTATGCCTCGATGAACCGGAACCTCTGTTTGTGTTTACGGGCTTTCCCCTGGGACGCAGCACCCAAGTACCTGTTATCAGAACTCCACGACCTCGTGCTTCTTGATGAAATCGGGGTCGATCTCCACGCCTAATCCGGGGCCGGTGGGGACGGTGAGCTTGCCATCCTCCACTTGCAGCGGCGATGTCTTGCACTCATAGTCGACGTATGTGCTGAGTCCCTTGAACTCGTGGTGATCGGCCGCATTGGGCAGTGCCGACACGAAGTGGATCATGTAGAGGAATCCGAGTCCTCCGCCCGACATGTGGGGCGTGCACTTCTTCCCGTACGCGTGGGCCATCAGCGCGACCCGCATCGACCGGATCATGCCGCCAAAATAGTAATTGTCGGGCTGGACTATCTGAAGCCCATCGTTGGCAACGAGCCATCGGAAGCCGTGCAGGCTGTATTCCTGTTCACCGCCCGCTATAGGAATATCGACCGCATCGGCCACCTGCTTGGTTTCTTCGTACCAGTCGAAGTGAACGGGCTCCTCGAAGAATCCGTACTTGTACTCCTCCAATAATCGGCTGACGCGGATCGCTTCGTCCACTGAATAGAAGCCGTTGGAATCTGCGTACAGGGCCATGGTATCGCCGAATGTCTCGCGGATGAGAGGGATCATCCGTTCGGTCCGGCCGGGAGGGCCGACGGTGTCGAGGGCTTTGTACATGAACATCAGGCCGCCAATCTTGATCTTGACCGCCTTGCAGTTGTATTCCGCCACGTCCCTCTTGATGAGTTCCAGTGATTTTTCGACGGACTTCTCGCGGTATTCGGTAGCCTGATATACGTCGACTTTCGGATGGTGGATTTCGCCGATCAGTTGCCCGATTGATCTGTTGGCGATCTGACCCAGCATATCGAGAATGGCGAATTCGATTGTCGCCAGGGGAATCCCAAGCGCCATACCGCTGTACCTGAAATTGAACTGATAGACCATTGCCTTTTCGAGCAGACGGTCAAGTTCGCGCGCGTCTTGGCCGATGAAGAACGGCCGTAACGCGTGGCCGAAGATCGGATAGAGCGATCTCATGGTGCTGTGAGCGACTGACATGCCTTCCGCCCCATCTCTCGAACGCACGCGGCACAGAAACCGATTCTGGTAACGGAGCAGTTCGAGGCTCTCTATGAGAACAGGGTTGGGAAACAACTCTTTTTTCAGGATGGGCTGCTTGAGTATTTCATCAAGCCGACTGTAATCGGTCCCATGGCGCTCCGCCGCGCCCCTCATCTGCGCGCGCGCACGCGCGGGTGCCGCTCCGGCAAGCCCGCCGGCAATGGCACCACTCATGAACTGTCGACGAGTGGTTTTCATTGAGATTTCCCATATACGGCCGCTCACGTCCATCGCAAGCGGATTTCAAAGTACGATAATGACACTCGCTACCAATTCTCAAGGTCGATTTTCCACTGGGACCTTCTCAGAGGCCGTTTGCGGTTCAATAGGCGCCATCGGAGGCACTGTGGTTGCTGAAAATTCGTCCTTGTTGGTGGGCAAGGACTTACGATGATGGCCCCCCGGTCAAACTTGTGTCCAAAATCCGCGGGCACGAACTCTTCACGGCCCACCCAAAAAGGCAAACGACGGTTTGACAGCAATGATAAAGTTGTTGGATGCTGGTTCAACCTTACCAGCGGTGGTCACCGGTGAGTTCATATGGGAAATTCCGGATATAATGTGAGAAGCAGTCGCTGGGGAAATGAAGACCAGGAGAAGAGGGATGAGATACACCGTAAGTCTTGTCGCCACGCTGGGGTTGCTCTCCAGCGTGATGACCGTGTCTGGCGCCATTTCGAGCAAGCCGGTAGTCTCGGTGATCGCCGAGACGTGGACATGCAAGGAAGGGGAGGGTAACCTCAGATTCCAGGTGTGGACGGAAAAGCCTGTGAACGAGGCGCTAAAAGTAGCCTACGCGATAGGGGGAACTGCGCTCAGTGGGGCTGACTATAGGCCGGTGAAGAAGTCTGTCAAGATACCCGCGGGTGAGCAGCACGTGAACATTGAGATCGACGTGAAGGATGACGCGATTCTGGAGGGTACGGAGACGGTAGTGCTTACCCTTGTTCCTGACGACAGATACGACATTCACGCACAGGCAAGTACGGCTGTCGCGGAGATCCTAGACGATGAAGCTGCGGAAGCCCAGTTCGAGCGATGGGCGATTCGAAGTGACGAGTCCAACACGCCGGTTGAGATCAAGGTCGTGCTGGATAAGGCCCTTGACCAGGATGCGGCGATCGATTACAGCGTGCAGAACGTCTTGGCAGCGCCGGAGAGCGACTATACGATTAACCCGGGGCCTCTGGTGATCCCGGCCGGGAAGAAAGCCGGCTATATCACACTGAACATACGCAACGATGACATTCCGGAAGACGACGAGACGATCATGCTGAGATTGTCGAACCGGTTTGGCGTTAACATAGGGCGGAATAACCGGCTCACCTACATCATCTCCAATAATGACGGCCCGGTGTCTTACTCACCCATTCACGATCGCATTTTAGGATGCATCACGGCCTTTAATTCGGGTTGTGCCATGGGTGCACCAATCGAGAACCTGGGCACTACTAACGCCGACGGACACTGGGGACGCCAAAAGATTGAAGACAAGTACGGTTGGTATGACCTGCCGCCCAAGGGCACGGAAGACGGGGCCGAGCGCATGCGTGCCATGTGCAATGCGGTTGCGTACAAGCAGGACCGATTCACAGCCGATGAGTTGCTGAAGGTCTGGATGTTGGATTGGGAAATGCCGGACATGAAACATCTCAGCATGATTCACGATCTGCTCCTGTGGCAGTTCGTCAAATGGGGCAGCACGGTAGAAGACCTTCCCAACACCAAGTTTGGGCCCTGCAAGGGTTTGTCTCCCAACCTGCACTTTACGGCCAGGGTCTTCCAGGCCATTCCCTGCATCAATGCCGGGTGCCCCGAGGATGCGATTGCGGACATGAAGGACATCGGCAGGATCTACTATGAGTCCGAGGATGATACTGCGTTTGACTACGGGGCGGTCTATAACGCCGCGGTCTCACTGGCCCTGTTGCCGGGCGCCACGGTCGATTCGGTGATCGAGCAGGCGCTGGCATACGGCAGCCCCGCATGCCAGGCCGAGCTGCGGCATGCCCTGGCAATTGTTGAGAAGTACACCGACCCTAAGAACCGGCAGATGCGCGAAGAGTTGTGCGACATGTACGGCAATCCGGCCAGCCCCTACTACACGCACAACAAGATGAGCGCCTGGCGTTTGTCATGCATCAGCGAGAACGTCGGTGTGGCGTTGTGCTGCTTTAAGATAGCCAAAGGGAATCCGAAGCTCGCGGTCGAGGTAGCGTGTAACTATGGACGCGATGCGGACTGCAATGCGGCCAGCGCAGGCGCACTGGCCGGGGCCTTCGCCGGCGCCAAAGCCCTACCACCGATATGGACCGAGACGCTGGACAACGCATTGCTCGAAGAGTCGCCGTTCTGCAACAACCACATGACGTCCAAGGCCATCGCCGATGCCGTGTACCGGGCGCTGCAAAACAAGCTCCGGCGATACCAGGCAGAACTCAAGGAGATGGAAGCCGAACAGGGTGACAACCGTTCACCAGATATGCAGAAACGCAAGGAATACGTGGCCCTGATGGAGAATGTTGGTGTTTTTTAAGTGAGAAGCGTCCGAATTGTGTGCCGTTACGCGGCCAAGGGAGTATCAGAGCATGGATCGTCGTAATTTCCTCATTTCGTCGGTAAGTGGCGGCGTCTTGACCTCCATGCCCTTGCCTACCGACGCATCACAAGCGGTTCTGGCGGAGCTCGACCGAGCTGCGGCAGCGCCTGTCCTCAAGAAGGCGTTGTTCACTTCGCCTGTGAAGATTGCGTCGGTAGAGTTGCTCAGCGGTGGAGGAAACTGGTTCGTTCGCACGCGCTCGGCGGACGGCGCGGAGGGGATTTCCGTCCCCGACGATCGGGCTGCCTGTCTTTATCCAATCCTGCAAAGACTCGTTATCCCATTCTTCCTAGGAAAGGATGCCAGGGACTTGGATTCACTGATCGATGGCGTTTACGTCTACCAGAGCAATTACAAGATGTCGAGCCTCGCCCTCTGGTGCTGCGTCGCCTGGGTTGAGTTCAGCATTCTCGATATGTTGGGAAAGATCGCCAGCCGGCCCGTGGGGGAGCTTCTCGGCGATGTGCTTCGTACGGAAGTGCCAGTTTATGCCGCCAGCGGAAACCGCGGCAATACAGCCGAAGCAGAGGTGGCCGTGCTTCAGCACTTAGTCGAACAAACCGGCGCCAAGGCATTGAAGTTCAAGGTCGGCGGACGCATGAGCAATAATGCCGACTCCCTCCCGGGCCGCTCCGAGAAACTCATCGAGTTGGCCCGCAAAACGTTAGGGGACGGTTTGACACTGTATGCGGATTCAAACGGTTCCTACGATGCTCCCGAGGCGATCGAGATCGGCAAGCTGCTGGAGGCTCACCAGTACGCCTACTTTGAAGAGCCGTGTCCTTTTGATCATCTTGAGGAAACGAAGGAAGTCGCGGATGCCCTCCATATACCCGTCGCCGGCGGCGAACAGGAAAGCAGCGCGTGGCGATTCCGCTGGATGATAGGCCATGGGGCAATCCGGGTCGTTCAACCGGATCTCCGTTACTACGGCGGGTTTATCCGAGCAACGCGCGTAGCGCGAATGGCGGGGCGGGCAGGTCTTACACTGGCGCTTCATCTTTCCGGAGGGTTGGGTTACGCCGACATGATGCATTTCGCTTCATACATTCCGAACATGGCACCTTATCAAGAGTACAAGGGCAATGTCCCGGAAACCGGCGGTTGGTTCGACCCACCCGTCCAGCTTGTGAATGGCGCTCTGAGTGTGCCCACTACGCCTGGCTTTGGGTTCAGTAAAGATTTGGAGGAACTGAAGCGCGCCAAACCCTTTGCCCCGTGACCGCCACAATCCCAACCACTGCCAACGGCCAGTATAGCCCGCCACGGTGCAAGGGAGGCGGGCGCGATCAGCCTTTTCCAATTGAAAAAGGACCTGCAACGCCTGTGGCGCCGCTGCAAGTCCCAGTAAATACTTGGTAGCGGGGGGCGGATTCGAACCGCCGACCTTTGGGTTATGAGCATAATGGGGGAGGGATTCATAACCCGTTGAAATCATTATAACTTACGAAAGCCCAGTCGCTTTCAGCCGTTGGGCTCGGTGCCACATGTTGCACATGTGCAACATGTTGTTCAATTTGTACGGTACAGTTTACGGTACAGTTGAGGCTTTCTGCAAGAGAAAAGTTCACCCCGTCCTTGAGTGCCGTGGATAGGCATTTCCATGGGGTACAAAAATTCGTCCGCCGTGTAGTACCATGCGTTTCCGCACCTTCGGGCACGCCTGACGCTGCGGAAGGAAACCCTATGGAAAGCCTCTTCTACTCTCTCTTGACTCTTGCTGTGCAATGGTTCAGGCCTCGGTACAATGTTCATCTTCAATTGTTGCAGGCGCAGATCCGGATGCTGCGTTCCCGGATCGACGTCAGCCGTATTGTACCAACATCGCAAGAGAAAGCCGAACTTCTTAACCTGGGTGCGTAAATTGACCACGACATCGGCGAGGTCATGCATGTCGTTCAACCGGAAACGTATCGAAAGTGGGTTCGACAATTGAAACGCGGCGTTGTCTTCAAACGTCCGGGGCGGCCGCGTATCCCGATGGCGACGGTCAACCTCGTCTTACGCATGGCGGAAGAAAACGTTCGCTGGGGCTACCGAAGGATTGTCGGTGAGTTCAAGAAGCTCGGCATTCGGATCGGGACATCGACTGTCAAACAGATTCTGAAAGGTTCTGGCGTTCATCCTGCGCCGGACAAAGGGTTCAAGAAGCCCGCTATTCCTTGGACGACTTTTGTTCACGCGCACATGGACTCGATGGTGGGCGCAGACTTCTTTACCAAGCGTATCTACACATTGCGAGGTGTCCTTACCGCCTGTGTTCTTGTCTTCATTCACTTGGGCATACATGAGGTGGACCACGCTTTCGTACGAAACAAGTACCCGTCAGGCAGATCCTGAAAACGGAAGGAGTCCCAGAGTGATATTCATCCCAATTCTTTTCAACGTTATTGTGACAGCAGAATCCGCCTCTGGCCTACCCGCTTTCGAGGCTGGGGACCCCATGGTCGTCACCGTAGGGAACGATGTGGGCTGGCAGGTTCTGAGCGCGGAAGAGGGGCACAAGGCCTTCCAGGAGAAGGGCGAACTCTGCTGCAGTCCTGACGACAGGATGACGCCCCATTGGGAGGCCAACGGCCACCTTTACGGCGAGCAAGGGGTCACCGCCTTCGAGCCCTACGTGAAGTGGATGCTTATGGAGCCTGAGCAGGGTGTGTGGGACCCTACCTTTTACGACGCTGAGCTGAAGACATTCAAGAGGCATGGTCTTAAATGGGTGCCCTTCCTGATCGGTGGTCCTGCCTATGCCACGCCGCCCTGGTTCAAAGAGTCATCAGAATCGGTTTTCGCCGTCGATCTCAGAACCGGCCACGTGACCCGGGACCAGTCCATCTGGAATCCTCATCTGAGACCGCGCATCCGCGCCTGGCTGGCGCGGTTCTTCGACCACTACGACCACGAAGACATGCAGGCGGTCCTCCTGGGCATCAGTGGCGTGTTCGGCGAATCCATCTACACGGCGCGTGGGAATGTAATGACGCAGATTTGGGACGGCGAGTATCCCCAGCATTTTGGATGGTGGTGCGGAGATACCTTCGCTGCCGCAGACTTCAGGGATAAGATGCGCCACAAATACGGGAAGATCTCTCGCTTAAATCGAGCGTGGGACACGAAGTTCGCAACCTTCGATGAAGTCGCCCCCTTTGTCCCTGATGAGAAGCACACCGACAGAGCGCGACTGGATCTCATCCGATGGTACATGGGGGCCATGACAGACTATGCGGAGTGGTGGATCGCCACAACCAGAGAGCTCGCGCCGACCGTTCCTATCCTGCTCTGCACAGGTGGCAGTGGGCTGCCTGAACTGGGCGCCGACATGTCAGGGCAGACCAAGATGGTGGCTAAGCACGGGGCAGGCATGCGTATCACAAATGAGGCCTCAGACTACGACGCGAACTTCCACTTGACCCGGATGGTCGGAAGCGCATCCCTTCACTACGGCGCCTACTTCGGATACGAGCCTGCCGGCGCCGTGGATGAGAATGGCATCGTCGCCCGCGTCTACAACGCGGTCGCCTCAGGCGCTTGGGAACTCTTCCACTACGACAACCCGCCAAGAGGGGATAGAGGGGAGAGATACAAGCGCTACCGGAGTCTCATGCACGTTAGGGCGCCGGTGATAGAGGTAGGGATGTTCTGGTCCCGCACGTCAGCGGACCTCAAGAAGCAGACGGGTCTCACTAAGGGGGCTCTGGCAGCACGAGACTTATGCGACCTGGCCTACGTGGATGAGCGGATGATAGAGGACGGGGCCCTGGCCAATCTCAAGATGCTCCTGTGGGCAAGCGGGTCAGTGACAGAGGCTGAGACCGCTCAGGCCATTCGCGAAGCCGTAAAGCAGGGCATGACGCTGATCGTCCCGGCGGACTGGCGTCCCAGGACCCCTGAGGGAAAGAAAATCTTCCCTGCCCGCATCGGATGGCGCCTTGCCAAGAAGAGAGGAAGCGGTTCTGTAGCCCGTGTCATCTCGCTGGGCAAGGGGCACGTGGTTAAAGCTCAAGCACCCACCTCCACCTCGTCGGTCGCCGCCATGGCTGCCATCATACGGGAGCCCGAAGACCACGGCATCGCCCCGTTGTCGGAAGAGGCCGCGATGGACGCAAAGATCGACAAGATATATGTCACAGTCACCACGGAAGACCTTCTTCTATACAATCATGGAGACCAACCAGGGACCGTGAAGACACCACAAGGAGAGGTAGAAGTCCCGGCCCACGCAATCATTTCTCTGCCCCGGGGTGGCTCTACTCCTCCGAAAGCACCTCACTGACAGCCAGTGCGCCTCCAAAACCAGAATGGTACAGGATTAGAATTCGTTCGCTATCTGGAGTTAGCGCACTTATGTGCCTTTCGTATAAGAAATGAACTGTTTCATCTTGAATTCAGGGGCGCTGGTGTTTTGGTGTCATGACAGCGCAGTTACAGGACCCAGGGCGCGCGCCGGCCACGGTCGATGTAGCTGTTCGCCTCGTCGTCGCCCGGAAAGGTCTCCGTCGCCGGGTCCCAAGTCAGTTCACGCTTGAGCCAGCGCGCGATGTTGCCGAGATGGCACACCGTGCTCGACCGATGCCCGATCTCGACATCCGCGTTTGGCCGTTTGCCCGTACGCGCGCAGTGCAGCCAGTTCGCAATGTGTTCCCTGGTATCCCCGGTATGCGACGAGGCCGGCAGCGGAGGCAGCACGTCGTCCAGCGTGTCGGGCTTGCAGGTGTACTTGCCTCGGTCGATGTTTACCTCGCCCTTCTCGCCCTCAAACCAACCGCCGCCGCCGCCGGCCTTGCCGTCGATCTTCATCACGGTGCCGTCGTCGTACACCATGTCGATGTAGTTGTTCGGGCCGAGATGGACGCCGTCGAACGGAGGACTGTCCTCATGGGGGATGATCTTCGTCGGGCCGGTAAGGTCTTTGCCCAAGGCCCACTGGATCTGGTCGAACCCGTGGGCGCCCCAGCCGGTCATCTCGCCGCCTGAATACGTGCGGAACGAAATCCAGCCCCATTCATGGCCCATCTTGCCGCCCCGCGGCATGTAGAGCTTGTCGTGATACCCGCGCGGCTTGGTCGGCCCGCACCACATGTCCCAGTCGATCTCCTTCGGCGCGTCCATCTCCGGAAGGTCGCATTCCCAGGACGTCGGGAAGCAGGCAGCGTGCACGGTGTGCACCTTGCCAATCCGCCCCTCGCGCACCAACGCACACCCGATCCGGTTCTGTTCCATGGTGCGTTGCTGGCTGCCGCACTGGCAGGCCACGTTGTTCTCCCGCGCCGCATCCGCCATGAGCCGCCCTTCGCGGATGGTCAGCGTCATCGGCTTCTCGCAATAAACGTGCTTGCCCGCGTTCATCGCGTGGATGGAGTTCAGCGCGTGCCAATGGTCCGGCGTCGCAACGATGACGGCGTCGAGGTCGTCCCGCTCGAGCATCTCGCGGTAATCCTGATAGCAATCTTTCTTCGTCATGCCGTACTTACCGCCGAACTTGAGCCAGCCCTGCGCCCGCTTGATGTTGACATCGGCGAACGCCACCGCCTGCGCGTCCTCCGGTATGCCCTGCAACTGGTCCCCGCGCCGGCCGCAACCGATCCACCCAACGTTGATGCGGCTGTTCGCACCAAACACGCGCCTCGCAACAACCAACGGAGCCACCGCGGCCGAGGCCGCCAACAGAAACTGTCTACGCGTTGTCTTCATGTCAATACCCACCCTTTCCCATTTGCCAAGGATCTTCTGCCATTATAGGCCCTCGATATCCATGTCGGTAATCAGCCAGCCGGCCTCTTCCTTGGTGAAGGTCAGTTCTATTGGAACGGGGACTTGAGCCTCGGCCGATTTTTTTCACCCTGCGGGCGCGACCGGAGAAGCCGGCACCCGACGAGCGTTTCACTTCGTTTACGATTCGGACGCCCGTTTGATTCTTGGGCGGGGGACTTCGGATCGGTAGAATTTCGCCATGCTGGCGTACATCACCGCGGTGAGCACGTGCCAAATGCTGTGCCCTTGCCACCACACATCCGGCGGGGAGAACTCCCGCGCTATATCGAGCCGCTGAAGGTACCCGCCGACCGCCAACGAGACGAACGCCAGCAGCGCCCAACGGTACTGCTGCGAGATGCCCCTCCAAATCGCGTCGACGCCTACACCCAGAATGATCAAGAGGAAAAGCCGCCCCAAAATTTGTTCGTCTCCCGCTATCTTCTTTCGGTAGGCCATCAAGAGAGCGGTCACCGCGATCGCAACGAAGCTTATGATGGGCCACGTGGGCCAACGGCGGTTCGTGAAGGGCACGAAGGGAATCCAGCGTGCCCACTGCAGCGCGATGAGTGCGACAAAGGTGAAGAACATGCCGAACACGTCCATCTTGTGGCCAAAGGACATCAAGGAGGCGTGCATAAGGCCGCTGCCGAAACCAACCACGATGCAGGCCACACCGTAGAGCCCCATGAGTGCGGGCTGTCGCACGGCATAGGGATCCTGTTCGGTAGTCTCTCGGCGTGCGTCCCACCATGCGTACGCGACGACATACATGCCAACGAGGATGTAGCCCAAGTTGCTCCACGTGTTGGCAGGCGTGCGGAATATACTAGGCCGAATGGTTTCTGCGAAGGTACCTCTCGATTCAGGGGGGTTCTCGAACCAAAGGAACCAAACATCGGTGTCCCGGTAGAAATAGTATAGGACAAGGAGTAAGAGTGTGAACGCACCGAAGAAGCCCCACGTGAAACCATGTACCCAAGGCGGCGCCCCGCGAAGGGTGTTTCGGCGAATCACAACGTCGGTCACATTGTGCCTTCCATCTCGTTTTCAGCCCGATGCGATTTCTGAACCATAGATTGCCGCGCCGCACGAACCCGACCGAGTCCACCACGACGAGCCCATCCGCGCCTTCGGTACCCCCCGCGCGGATGGTTGACCAGCGCTATGACTCTAGTAGTCAAACTCGCTCCAGCGATGCATGCGCGTCTCGGCATCGCTATAAGGTGGAAGTACGCTATGCTGCCCAAGCCCATTGCAGTAAACACGTGCCGGATGAGTGGCCTTGCAGCCTCTCATCCGGCGTCGCGAACTTGAACTTTCATCCGACCATGCTAAATGCCGTGGAATACGCCCGCGTGCAGGGACCCTCACTGGGGTATTTCAGGAATTCGACGTGACCGTCCATGTAAAGGACGTTGGCGCCACCGGGAATGTGATTGAACCACTCCACCCTCGGCGAGATCGCATCGTAGTAGATATAAAGGTCGCTTTGCGCCGCGGCACTGGCGGCTGGATTGTTGATGTCGGTAATGAAAAAACGCTCGATGCCTTCTCTCAAGCGATAGAGCGTAACGGAGCCCACGGTCACATCCCTATCAACCGTCGGCGTTTCACCGGCCGCGATTTCATTTGCTGGAATACTGCTCACTATCTGCACGAATGCCATTAACGCATCAAAGTTGAAGCTGTCCATGGCATTGACGGGGTCATTTTTCAGGGACTGGTCACTATAAACGAACCCGTCATGCAGGGCGTGACCAAAGTAGTAATAGGAATGATCCCGGAAGGCGCAGGGATTGAGGCCCTGACTCTCGTCATCGTAATAATTATATATGTCCCCCTCATGCGTGGGGCTCGCATCCGACGGGCAGGTCATGACATTGATGTCACTGAGATACTCGGGGTAGACAGACGGACCATCCCAGGTGAAATTATTGGAGACCGCAGTGTCATGGTATTTGCAGTCCGGTGTATCTGGTGGAGCGCTGTCGTCGTGATCTGACGCGTGGATACTCATATGCGGGTACTTCCCGCCCTTGGACTCGTTGGCATACATCTTGAACACCAGGCCCATCTGTTTGAGGTTGTTGGCGCAGGAGGCGCGCCGGGCCGACTCGCGGGCCCGCGCCAGCGCCGGCAGCAGAATCGCCGCCAGGATACCAATGATGGCGATTACGACCAGCAGTTCGATTAGCGTAAAACCTTTACCTCTCATTTCCCTTTCCTCCATAAGCCTATTAAGCCACCTTTGCCATATTTGGCCGAGTCATGTTCCGGTCGGCTGCTCCTCAAAACAAGAGACCGTAATCAACTGTTTGGTTGACTTATTGCCAACGTAGCATTACGCCTGAAAAAAGTCAACCAAAACGTTGACTTCTCGGTGCTCGGTTTTTAGAATTGGATTAGCGGGGAGAAATTCGAACCCGACCCGCGCGTCCTCAACGGAGAGTGGAACGAGTGCTGCGGAATCTATGGGGTATCCGTGCCTCGGGTGAACATGGCCGCCCCGCCCCTGCAATGGCAGACCGATGACATCACCTTCTACGCCCCCAAGTTCGACGCCAATCGAGTCAAGGTCAAAGACGCAACCATCACCGTGCTCCACAACGGCGTGACAATTCAGGAGGACGTTGCCATCCCCAATCCGACGGCGGCCCATATCGGTGGCGACATTCGCGAGGCCCATGGCGTGCACCTGCAAGACCACGGGAATCCCGTTCAGTTCCGCAACATCTGGGCCGTCGAATTGGAATAACGGTGCCATGTTCGGTAGAAACCGTGACTTCATTCCAGGAGAAATTGCATTTGTCTGTACCCAAAAGTAAAGTAACCACAAATGAACAAGGAGATGTCTTGTGAAAACCAGTCGACGATCGTTTCTCAAACAAGTGTCCGCCCTTTCGGCCGTTCCCCTTTTGCTCCCATCCAGTGTATGGAGCGCGGAAACCAAGCCAAATGACCGTATCGTGATGGGCTTCATCGGGATGGGCAAACAGAGCCGCGGACTTCTTCAGGGCTTTCTCTATTCGAAGACCTGCCAGGTCGTTGCCGTTTGCGATGTCGATACCACACGCCGTGAGGATGCCCGGCAAAAAGTCAACGAGTTCTACACAGCGCACTCCGACAGGGGGACCGCTGACTGTAAAGCCTACAATGACTTCCGCGAACTCATTGCGCGAGACGATATCAACGCCGTGTGCGTCGCCACGCCCGACCATTGGCACGCCATTCCTACCATCGCGGCACTCGAATCCGGCAAGGACGTCTACTGCGAAAAACCGCTCACGCATAACATTCACGAAGTCATCGCCGTCATGGACGCCGTCAAGGCGAACAAGCGCGTGCTGCAAACCGGCTCAATGCAACGTTCGATGAAGGAGTTCCGCATTGCGTGTGAACTCGTGCGCAATGGGGCCATCGGAAAAGTGAAACACGTCGAATGCAGTTTCGGGCCTCCCGGAGTCCCATGTGATCTTCCCGAAGAGGAAATGGAACCCGGTCTCGATTGGGACATGTGGATCGGTCCGGGCCCGATGCGGCCCTACAACTCCGTCCTGAGCCCCCGGGGTATACACGACCACTTTCCCAATTGGCGCAGCTACAAAGAATACGGCGGAGGCATGGTGTGCGATTGGGGCGCCCATCATCTGGACATCGCGCAATGGGGACTCGGCATGGACGACAGCGGCCCCAAAGAGGTCCGTCCCCCCGAGGATCCGAAGGCCACTTCAGGCGCCGTCCTCCTCTACGACAAGGGCGTCACCGTCAAGCACGGCGGCGGATTCGGCGTCGAGTTCTTCGGCGAAGACGGCGAGGTCAAGGTTAACCGCGGCAGATTCGAGTTCTACCTTAATGGCAAGAAGGTCGCGGGCTTTGTCAGACGCGAAGACGGGGGCTCCCTCCAATCGACTCTCGTTGGCGTCGAGAAGGAGTTCCTTAAGGATGCCAAGGTTAAGCTATACGATAGCCGTAACCACCTTGATGACTTCGAGAAGTGCGTCCGGAAACGTACCAAGCCCATTACGAGTGAGATCGTCGGCGGCCGAAGCGCCATTTGCTGCCACCTCATGAACCAGGCGTACTACAATCACGCGGTCATCAAGTGGAATCCAAAGAAAATGCGCTTCGCCCGCAACAGCGGCGATCCCGCTTGGCTCACGCGTGACTATCGCGCGCCCTGGACAGTATAGGGAACGCGCCTGTGTCTTTCTCAGGCAAGTTACTGCTTGACTCGCTCATGACCAAATCCAAGGTCATGCTCATTGCGGTGTTTTGCACTGCGGCGCTATTGCCGGCGGCACAGGCCCTCACCATGGACGAGGCAATCGCCGGGATGAAACCCTACTCGGGCGAGCACGTGCCTGGGGTCGACACCACGACTCTCTCGGGCAAAGTCATGTGCGGGTACCAGGGTTGGTTCACGGCAAAAGGCGACGACATCAACCGTGGCTGGCGCCATTACGGCGGCGACAATTTCAGTCCGGGTCATTGCACGATAGACATGTGGCCGGACGTGACGGACTTGGACGAGGACGAGAAGTACCCGACCCCGTTCAAACATGCCGACGGATCAACGGCATACGTGTACAGTCCGGGCAACCGAAAGACCGTGGAACGGCATTTCAAATGGATGCAGGAGTACGGCATTGACGGCGTGTTCCTGCAACGTTTTGCGGGAGAAACGGCCAATCCGGACAGCCTGCATCATCGTAATCTCGTCACCAACAACGTACAGGCCGGTGCGAACAAATACGGCCGAACCTGGGCAATGATGTACGACCTCTCCGGGCTGAAAGCGGGACAGATGCAGCGCGTCGTCCACGAAGACTGGAAGGGGCTGGTCGACAAGTCAAAAATACTGGAAGACCCGTCCTATCTGCACCACAAAGGATCACCCGTCGTAGCCGTTTGGGGCATCGGGTTCAGCAAGGACCGCGCCTACACGCTCGAGGAGAGCCTCAACCTAATCACCTTTCTGAAAGACGATCCCGTCTACGGCGGCAACACGGTCATGGTCGGGGTGCCGACATATTGGCGCGAACAGACCCGCGACGCTGTCGCCGATCCGCTGTTGCACGAAATCATCAAAAAAGCCGACATCGTGAGCCCCTGGGCCGTTGGGCGCTACAGCGATCTCAAGGACGCACGCTACAACATCCAACACTACGCGAGCGAAGACCTCGCCTGGTGCAAGGCAAACGGTCTCGACTACATGCGCGTTATCTTCCCGGGGTTCAGTTGGCATAACCTGAAGGTCGCTCGTGGCCAAAAAGCGCCGTTTGACGCCATTAAACGGTTGGGCGGTCAATTCCTGTGGACCCAGGCCGTCGCCAACAAACAAGCCGGCGCCGACATGTTGTACGTCGCCATGTTCGACGAGGTCGATGAGGGCACGGCCATCTTTAAGGTCAGCGCCGCCCCACCGGTCGGTGAGAGCCCCTTTCTAACCTACAAGGACGTTCCCACCGACCACTACCTCTGGCTCACCGGCATGATCGGTAAACTGGTGCGCAACGAAATCCCTGCTACTGACGACATGCCCAAGAGGGACTCCACCTCGGCACCACAACCGTCGGACGCATCCTGAAAGAACATAGCGGGGGCAAATTCGAACCGCCGACCGAAGACAACCTTTGTGTCCCGGCCCCTCATGCGCTGAGTATGAATACGGGGTGAAAGGCAAGGTGTTTGGGCGTAGACTCCTGCGCGGGCTTTCCACGATCGTAACTCCGGACACGATCCTGCGTTGGCACCGGGAACTGGTAGCGAAGAAGTGGGATTTCAGCGACCGGCGCAACAAGGTTGGGCGCCCATTAGCGGGGGTCGGATTCGAACCGACGACCTTTGGGTTATGAGCTGCACCATCACTACGAGAGGAGAGCGGCATGACCCCTGAAAACAAAGGCGGATCAGTTTTCGGGACCCACAGCTCAGACTCGACCGATATCCGGCCTCCGTGTTCCGCCGCACTCTCGTGGTTCCCTTCTTCAGGCACACCTTACTTGTCCCATCGTTTCTGCCAGGCGGGGTAGTCTCGTGCAATCAAGCCGGTGGGCCAAAAGCCGTACCACGCATATCCCGTTCGGCGTTCGAGGTCGACTTCGGAAAAGTCGTCGACTTTGGTTCCGTCGCCGCGGCAGAAGATGGGACGATTATTCTCAATCTCATAGAATCGTGCCCAAATGGCCGGGCCCGCGTCGTCGGGCACGATGACGTGGTCGAAAGTGGCGGTATGGTTCTCGAAACGAACGGGCTCAATGGGCACGTTGTCGAGACGGATGCCTTGAATCTGTACGGACTGCAGCCAGGCGACACCGGCGTTGATGGCTTCCGCGATGCGGGCGTCTGGCTCGGGTAGGGACATAAGGAAACGCAGTGTGTCCGTGCTTTCCCGGGAGCAGATCGAGGCAAGTTCATACTTGCGAGCCCGCACGGGAGCGAAAGTCGTGTGGTCGTGCTGCTGGCACCAAGCGGTCTTCTTGCCATTCACTACAATCTGACAGGCAAGTGTGCAGTTGATGGCCTTCTCAAGGACCTGTGAAGCGGCATCACGGCGCGCATCGTCGAGCCATGCAAAATGGGTCGCACCTTGGCGGATATCAAGAAACATGGTCATAATCCCGGTCATCACGTCGTCATTGAAGGTGATGGCGTCCACATCGGCGCCGCGCCATCCGCCGGTCGGTCGTTGTTCCCGGAGGATGTAGTCGAGACCGCCTTCGGCCGCCGCACGATAACGGTTGTCGCCAGTCTGCTGATAGGCCTTGGCGAGTATTCGGTTGGACAATCAGAAGGGCATCTCGCCAGCCGGACCAGATGCGCGACAGCAACACCCAGAACAGTCGGTCCCGATCTCTCAATGTCGGGCGCTTCTGGTTCCTTTTCAATACGATGAGTTGTTGGCGAAGAGCAAGATTCTCAGCCGTCAAATTCGCGAGGATATTAAACTTCTGAGCCAGGCACGTGCGGCATTTCTTGATGATTTCGAGCATCATTGAAGTCTACGCGGCAGATGATGTAAGTTCAATAGCAGCAACAGGTACGATTAAATGCGAACGACAGGGCTTGAACCTCGGCCGAATATTTTCACCTTACGGAAATTCGAATTCTCCCCCTATTTTGCTTGACAAATTAGTTCAAGTGGGGTAGGCTAGTTCTGACGTTTCGTCCACCAAACGTTAGACGTTTAGTGGACGAAAAGTCCACCTAAGGTTGGCGGTACGGTTTGTTTTTGCTAGAAAGAAGCATGTGGCCTAGTCCACGAACACTGGAGTTTCCATGATAGCCCTCTCACCGAGACAACGTGACCTACAAGAGCGGGAGAAAAGTATTCTGGAGGTGGCGCGCGGCATCTTGCTGGAAAAGGGCTACTATGGAACAACAATGGATGGTATCGCCCAAGAGGCAGGCTGTCCAAAGGCCACGGTCTACCGACAATTCTCGTGCAAGGAAGACATCATTCTCACACTGGCGCTCGAAAGCGTTCGTAGGCGCATGGAAATGCTCCGGCGGGGCGTCGCTTACAAAGGGCCGAGCCGAGTCAAATTGGTGGCTATCGGCGAAGCGGCTTCCCTCTTCGTGCGTCTGAATCCGAATGACTCAAGCATCGTTCACCTAACGATGGGCCCGTTACGTGAAAAGGGCTCTCGCCATCGCGTGTCAGCCATCGAAGATGCTGAACTCTTCATTGTGGGCCATGTTCAAGGCCTTGTCCGACAGGCTATCGTGGATGGCGACCTTGAACTCTCCGGCACCGACACGGTCGAGCGACTCACCTACGGACTTATCTCGCTGGTCGAGGGCGCTTATACACTGATGGAAAGTGGAGTGCCCCAGCGTGCGCTTCGCATCGAAAAGCCCGTTCAGGAAATGTGGTGGTTCTATAATCGATTTGCCGACGCCTATGGCTGGAAGCCACTTCTTGCCGACCTCGATTGGGATGAATTGCTGGCCGACATACGCAAGCGCCTCTTTCCGGAGGAGGCAGAGCGGCTCTACGGTAAAGGCAATTGGTACGGTGACCAAGGCAGCGTTCATCCAAAGCTACAGGCTGCTGGAGGAAGCGTGGACTGATGTTGGGAGCGGCTTGGAGGCCGCTTGGTGTAATACGTTTATGAATGGGCTTGATAGCCCGAACTAAGGAGAACGAAATTATGTCGAGAAGAGGATTTACACTGATTGAATTGCTGGTCGTGATCGCGATCATCGGTATCCTGGCAGCCATCCTGCTCCCGGCGCTGGCACGGGCGCGCGAGGCCGCGCGGCGGGCAAGCTGCGCCAACAATCTCAAGCAAATGGGCCTGACCCTCAAAATGTACTCGAATGAATCGAAGGGCGGCCTCTTTCCGCCCTGGAAGCGCTTCGAATGCGATGTCGACGGCACTAATTTCAGGCCAGTCTCGGGAGGGCAAGATGCTTTCGATGGGGATGCCCTCTACCCCGAATACCTGACGGACGTCATGGTGCTGGGCTGCCCGTCCGACAAGGACGGCCCCTCTGCGATCGAGGGGGGGTTCTTCAATCAGAATAACAATCCCGATGAGCCTATTCTGGGCTGCCGGTTTTCCCGGGTCTCCTACTCCTACATGCCCTGGGTACTCACACCGGATAATTCTCTGGCCCCAGGCGTTGATGAGAATAAAGTCGACATCGCAGTCACTGATTTCAACATCGACCTTGTTGTGGCGTTGACTAGACTCGTCACCTCAGACATTCAGGCTTGGGCTGCAGACCCCTCGTCAAGTTGCCCGTTTGACGAGGATGTGAGTGAAGGCAACTCAACCTTCTATCGTACGCGCGAAGGTGTCGAGCGGTTCATGATCACCGACATCAACAACCCGGCCGCCTCGTCCAAGGCGCAGAGCGACATCTTTGTCATGTACGACGAACTTTGGGTGAAGAACTTTAACCACATCCCCGGCGGCGCCAACGTGCTGTATATGGACGGTCATGTGCAGTTCATCAAATACCCGGGTGAAACGCCTGTTTCTCGTGCCTGGGTGTGGTATTACAATTATTCCGCATAGTGGACTCGATCCGCACCGGTCTGGTCGCAGGTCACGCAACGGTTCGCCGGCACCCGACCGACAACGCACGACCACCTGGAAAACGTTTCTCAAGGCCCACTGGGAGGCCCGGCGAGATACTCGACCTGCGGATAGGTACAGTGATTATCGAAGGAGCTGCGTTCGAGCGAATCACCGCGTAACTTGCGGACTTCTTCATAGTCAATGACTGCGAGCCAATCGAGGTCTTTTGGCCAACCACCGTCAGGATTCTGGTAGCGGAGCAGGTTGTCGGCAATCTCGACAATCTGGTCCGAGGTGTAGCGGGCGTCTTTTCGGTCGCGACCGTACTTCATCTGCCAATGGTTAACACTGTCCCGAAAGAGGGAGACGTCAATGGGGTCGTAACGCGGTGTGTCGCTCCATGCGGGAAGTGACACCGCCGCGCGGTAGTTCGACTCGGTATACAACGGATTTCGCACCGGCCTGTAGAGCCGTCCGCCCTTGGGGTTGTCATTCTGCGTGTAGATCCATACCTCGTAGGGGTCCCACACGACGACCTCGTCGCGGCAATCTCCGGTCAGGTCGAGCACGTTGTAGCACATGTCCGGGTGGCCGTCCGCAGGGAATCGGACAACGCACCGTCCCCAACCGTCGTAGAGTCCACCCCTATCGGGGTTGGCGGAAAGCACAAAAAACTCCGCACCATCACCGCGCCAGTTGACCGGCAGGGACAGGCTGCCGTGTGGACCCGGCTCCATGTCGTGATAAAGGTTGCCCTCCGCGTCGAAGAAGTGGAAGATGCCCTGATTGCCCCAAAAATTGACTGTGACCAGTTCGAGTCCCGGCAGGTCGGGCCGGAAATTGGCGATGGACGGGTTTTGCACGTGCCCGAGATACTCGTGCCGGAGGATGTTGCCCTTCAGGTCGATGACCAACAGCCCCTCGTCGCTCGCCGAGCAAATGATTCTTGGGGCTTCGCCGTCATGCAGGGATACGATGGCCACGCCGTCGTCATGGTCCTCGACTTGATCGTCGAGACACCATAATACCTTGCCATTATCATCAATGAGCGAATAGCCGATAATCACTTCATCCTTGCCGTCCTGGTCGATATCGGCTGCACAGGGATAGTGGCCCGTCTTGCACTGTCCCTGCCACAGCAGATCGAGCTGGTCGTCGTAAGCCCAATAGTTGGTATATCGATCCTTCACGATGAGGTCCGCGGCACGGCCTGTGCCGCGCAGGTCGCAAAAGAAAAGACTGTCACCCAGGAGGCGGGGTGTCTTGTTGTAGGGCTTGGGGGTATTCTCCGGAATGGGGGGCGTGGGGACTTTTTGTTTGGTCTTACCGGTGGCGCCGTCCGCCACCACGAGTTCCTGGTTCATGCAGTAGACCACCTCGTTTTGTCCGTCTCCGTCCAGGTCGTGGATCTGGAATGCCACGTCGTTCGTGAGCCGGCACTTCCACACATCCGGCTCGCCGATCTGCCACATCACTTTCCCATCGAGCGTGACGGCCGTCAGACAACTGAGTTCGCTGACGCGGTCTTTCGGACCGTGATGCACCATCTGCCCGAAGAGCATGTCGATCTGGCCATTCCCATCAAGATCGCCGAAGCGGACATTCCGGCCCACACCATAGTCCTTGATGACAAACTTCTTCCACAGCTTCATTTTCGGATTGGCCGCCTGCAATTGCGCCTCTTCCTGGGTCCGCCCGTCGATGGCGTCCTGTATGGAGTGGGCGGTGTCCGAATCGGTGGCCACACGGATATGGGCGTAGGTGGTCAAGCCATCGGCAAGCAGCGCCACACCGCCGCTCGGAAAAGTCCCGTCTTCCGCTTCCAACGTGGGGCCATCCTCGATGGCTGCACGGATGTGGCTTCCCGCAACCGCGACCGTCATATGGATTTCCTGGCCGGAAGTCTTCGGCCAAGGCGCTTGCGCGAGCTGTTTCACGTTCAGTTTGCGAAAAACCGTGCCGTGGTGGACGACACTCAACACAAAGGCATCTTCCTCGATGCCCGCGAAGTAAAAACAGCGGTCGTTGCGATACCGCACCGCGATACCTGTCCATCGCAGATGCTCTTCAGGAGTGAAACGGACGTCGACGGTGTAGTCCGTCCACACCCGGTCTCCGGCCGATAGCATCATGTGATAATCCTTGGCCTTGTTGGAATACATCTGCGCGATCCGGCTTTTCCCCTCTTGGCGCACTACCCGCCAACCGCGCTGCGGCCCCGGGTCCGACTTGAAGGTCGACACGGTCCAATATCCCGTGGGCGCGGCAATCGGCAGGTATTGATACTCCAATTCAGCACCCACGACATCGAACATCGGCCCGGAAGGATAAGAGGAGAAATCGTCCTCCATGAGTACCGTTGCAGAGGATGACTGTGCCGCCGCACAGAGCATGGCCATCACCCCGGCTCCAACGCCCATCAGTAGTCCCATACAATGTCTCATGATCGTCCCTTTACGGTTGCTTCGCTTCGTTCTGTGGCCGCGCCTTCTGTAGCCGCCAAAGCCAAAGCGGCAGGTCTACAACAAGACGATCCGATGATAACCTATGAGCCAGCCATTCCGTTAGAATGGGGGCGCGGCGGCCGGCCATCGACCGCGTACCGCTGCGCCCAGCATCAGTCTTTAGGAGAGACAGAGTGCGTCTCATGAGGCTTAAATCGCACGTGTTCCTGAGTGGTTTTCTGGTGGTAACGGGTATGGCGGCCACGATGGGGCTCTCGTGCCAAGCGGCCGCTGGCGATTCGATGCCGGCTCACGGTGCGCTCGCCGGAGAACGGCCTCGCGTGATTGTCTCGACGGACATCGGCGGGTCGGACAATGACGACTACCAGTCCATGGTGCATTTCTTGCTCTATGCCGATGTCTTCGACGTGGAAGGTCTGCTTTCCTCGCCGCCCGGGGGCGGACGAGCCGCCAACCTGCATGAGGTAGTCGAAGCCTACGAACGCGATTTCCCCTGCCTTCGACTGGGGTCGTCCGACTATCCCGCACCGGGCCAATTGCGCGCACTGGTCAAGCAAGGCGCCATGGACCCTGCCCCGCCCGCGGGATTCAGCGCGCCCACCGAGGGATCACGGTGGCTGATCAAACGCGCCTTGGCCACGGAAGATCGTCCCCTTTACGTCCTTGTATGGGGATCGATTACGGATGTGGCCCAGGCTGTGCACGATGAACCCGTCATCAAGAAGCGGCTGCGGGTCTATTCAATCGGTTCATGGAATACACGCCAGGATCCAGCCGCACACGACTATCTGTTTCAGCACCACTCCGACCTCTGGTGGATTGAGGCGGACACGACCTTCCGGGGAATGTATGTCGGCGGGCTTCAAGAGGGCGATTTAGGCAACCAGAGCTTCCTGGATAACCACGTGCGTAACTGTGGAGCGCTTGGCCGATTTCTTGTGAGCAAGTTGCCGGCCATTAAAATGGGCGATACGCCGTCGGCGCTGTATCTTCTGCGGGGTGACGCCGGGGACCCCGTGGGCGAACACTGGGGCGGCCGTTTTGTGGCGACAGGGCACGGTCCCCATTACTGGACCGATTCCCCGGACCCGGCCTTGGCGGAAAAGTCTTATCCGGGCGCGAAAACGGTTAACGTCTGGCGAGAGGAGTATCTGCGCGATTGGCAGTCGCGGATGCTTCGGACCGCCCCGGCCCGCGAAAAAGCCTTGCCGTCAACAACTGAAGCCTGTGCACCGTATCCCCCGAGCCCCGTTATCGAGCGAATCGAGTTCGATTTCGCGTCGTGCGACCGCCGCGCGCCGGGCAGCGATAATTGGCCGCTGACGTGGGCGGCGGACGGCCATCAGTATACAAGCTGGGGCGACGGCGGCGGGTTTGGCGGAACGAACGAACAGGGGCGTGTGAGTTTGGGGGTGGCGCGCATCGAAGGAAACGCCGGCGACTACCGCGGCGTAAACGTATGGGGCGGCAAAGATACGCTGTCGTCCACGAGTTTCGGCGGAAAGAGCTATGGCATCCTTGCCCTGCACGACACGCTGTACATGTGGATTTCACCAGGATCGGGCGAGGAAAACAACCAGGAGGCGCGACTGGCGTGGTCGTTGGACCAAGGTCTCTCTTGGCAGCGTGCATCCTGGGCGTTCACGCAAGAGGACCAGATTATGGTCCCGACATTCTGCCAGTTTGGCCGTGCTTATGAAGGCGCGCGCGATGGATACGTGTACCTTTACTCCACACGTCTGCTTGACCCGTACATGCGAATGCAGCGCCCGGGCCTCGTTGATTTGTTGCGGGCGCCGCAAGACAAGCTTCGTGAACGCGACGCATACGAGGTATTTGCCGGTCTCAACGGAGAGGGCATGCCCCAGTGGTCGTCTGCGGTTAGCGACCGGTGTGCCGTCATGGAGGACGTGTCGGGCACACATCGCCTGAGTGTCAGCTATGATCGCGGTTTGCGGCGATACCTCATGTGCATCGAGCACTCGGAAACGAATGCAGGCAATCTGGCAATCTTTGACGCGCCGGACCCATGGGGGCCTTGGACGACCGTGGAATACATGACGAACTGGGGAGGATTCGGCAGTACGTTTTTCTGGTGTATTCCCACGAAGTGGCTAAGCGACGATGGAGCGGCGTTCACCATGGTTTTCACGGGCACGGGCAAGAATGACGCTTGGAACACCCTGCGGGGACGGTTCATCCTGTACAAACGTCAAGCCGGCAAGTGAGCAAGGTCGGAATGAAACAAGAGTGCGGTCCGTTAGACGGCGCGAACCGCAAACACACAAGGATTCGCGGATGAAACGCATTGTGATGCCACATGGATGTCACGCTATACTCACAACCATCCTCTTATTCGGAGGGCTGTGCGGGGTGCATGTGGACGCGTCAGGTCTTAACGAGATGCTTCTGCGGGCTTTTCCCGGAGCGGAGGGGTTTGGGGCCTGCACCCCGGGAGGACGTGGCGGAAAGGTCTACTACGTCACAACCATCGACGATTACCTGCCGGGGACAGACGCGCCGATTGAGGGAAGCCTGCGCGTTGCGGTCGAGGCTAAGGGGGCGCGTCTCGTGCTCTTTCAGGTGAGCGGCACCATTTCGCTCAAAACCGATCTGTGGGTCCGGAACCCCTTTCTGACGATCGCGGGACAAACCGCTCCCGGCGGGGGCATCTGCATCAAGGATTACCAGTTTGTGTTGGCCACAAACGATATCATCGTTCGTTATGTGCACTTCCGTTCGGGCGATCTTACTCGCCGGGAACAAATGGCCGTAGGTATCTTCGGCGGCAACAATTGCATCCTCGACCACTGCTCGATGACATGGGCCACCGATGAAGTCATGTCGGCCTTTGGTGCGTTCAACTTCACCGCGCAATGGTGCATCATCTCCGAGGGGCTTTCTCATTCGTATCACCCGAAGGGTGAGCACAGCAAAGGGTCGATCATTGACGGAACGGGGGGAATCACCATCCACCACTGCGTTTATGCGCACAACTCCGCGCGAAATCCCCGCGTCAACACCGTCGTCCTCGATTTTCGCAACAATGTCCTCTACGACTGGGGGTACAGGGGCGGATACACAACCGAAGCACCGTGCTTCATGAACTATGTGGCCAACTACCTGAAACCCGGGCCTTCGACACGCGAGTCGGTGCGGACGAAGATATTCGAACCGGGCGATGACATGGCCCGCGTCTTCTTTCAAGACAACATTCTCGCGGGGTATTCCGAGGAGACCGCCAACAATGCCCTGTTGATTCGTGCCCCCAAGGACAGCGACCCCGAGGCTATTCGGGCTGCCGTGGCCGTGCGGGACCCTTTTCCCTGTCCTGAAGTGCAAACGGATGCGGCGGAAACCGCCCTGGTGCGCATTCTTGACGGCGTCGGCGCAGTCCTACCCGGGCGCGACTCGGCCGACGCAAGACTGATGGAGGAGATTCGCACGGGCACGGGCAGAATTATCGATTCGCCGGCCGATGTGGGCGGGTGGCCCATTCTGGCAAGCGGGTCGGCAGCGCCCGATTCTGATAGCGACGGCATGCCCGATGCCTGGGAGCAATCACACGGGTTGGATTCCAACCAGGAAACGGATGGCGGCGGGGACGCGGACGGCGACGGCTACACCAACGTGGAAGAATTTCTCAATGCCACGGACCCGCGGTCACCCGAAACCAATTGCCAAGTGGATGGCAACACATTCCGGAGCGTCCAAGAGGCCGCCATGGCGCTTTCCGCGAAGGGCAAAGCCCTGTTCGCAGAACGTACCGAGGGAACGCGGGAAGAATATGAAGCGCTTATGGCGGACCGGAAAGAAAACATGGGGGTCCGTCTGTCAGCCCTCCCCGCCCCGGACGCAAAGCAGATCGCCCTGGACCTCGATGGCAAGGCGTCGCTTGCACTGGTCCGGATTCCCGCGGGCAGCTTCCTGATGGGGTCGCCGGAGAGCGAAGGCGGTAACGCGAATGAGCGCCCTCAGCACAAGGTAAACATCTCCCGGGATTTCTACATGGGCGCGGCGCCGGTTACGGCCAGGCAATATTGGGCCGTATGGGGCGATGCGTTCGGCAAGATCCGCGATGGCGAAGACGACTGTTCCGCGCACGAAATAAACTGGCAGGAAGCCATGGATTACTGTGCGGTTCTGAGCGCCGTCACGGGACACAAATTCAGGCTGCCCACGGAGGCCGAATGGGAATACGCTTGCCGCGCGGGAACAACAACGGCCTTCAATACCGGTGACACGATAACTTCGGCACAGGCAAATTTCGACGCGAGCGAAGCCTCCCGCTTTAACCCCCAAGGGGAATCCAACAACAAGAAAAGACCCGTCATGTCATACCCCCCAAACGCCTGGGGCCTTTATGACATGCACGGCAACGATGCCGAATACTGTTTGGACAGTTGCTTCCGCCGTTACACCACGGAAGAAGTCACCGACCCCCTGTATCTGGAAGGGGGCGCCAAGGTGTTGCGCGGCGGACGCATGACCAGCAAAGCGTTTTTTATACGGTCTGCCTGCCGCTATGGCTATGCGCCAGGCGTCGGCTATGCTTTCCGGGTCATGATGGAAGTCGAGAAACCGTAGGCGGAGCGAGCCCTGGCTGCCAAGGCGCGGGAGAAGACAGATGTTTCTAATCACAGGCAAAGGAGATTCACGAACATGAGAAATACCCAGACAGCCGCCTTGACCGTCGCATGCCTGTTCCTGGCGTGTTTTGCCCAGGCACAACCGGGTGAAACTAAGCCGCGCGTGATCGCCACGACGGATGGTGAGATCGACGATCGTTGTTCGATGATCCGTTTTCTGTTGTATGCCAACGAATGGGATATCCGGGGGATCATCCATTCGAGTTCCAAGTATCACTGGAAAGGCAACGCCGAAACACCAGCGCACGACTGGGAAGACGTCTCGTGGCTGGACCGGCAACTGGACGCCTACATGGCCGTCTATCCAAACCTGAAACTCCATGATGCCGGCTACCCTTCACCGGAGTACCTGCGTTCGCACGTATTCGTTGGGAACACCGAGGCGGTGGGCGACATGCGAAACGCAACGCCGGGTTCCAACCACATCGTGGAAGTGCTTCTTGAACCCGATGAGTCTCCCGTGTGGCTACAGGCCTGGGGAGGCGCCAACACCATCGCGCGCGCACTGAAAACCATCAGCGAGGAACATCCGGAGCGTATCGCAGAAGTGTCACGGAAAGCCCGGGTATATTTGATCTCAGAACAGGACAACACCTTTAGAGAATATATTCGCCCCGAATGGCCCGACATCCAGGTGCTGCTTTGCCGAGGGGCGACCTTCGGGGCTATCGCATACGACTGGCGGTCCATTCAGTCGCCGGATGTCCGCACATACTTTGACCGCGACTGGATGACAGCGAACATTCTTCAGGACCATGGGCCACTCTGCGGTTTGTATGAAGCGAAGAACGGAGCGTTTCGGTCGGAGGGAGATTCGCCGTCGTTCCTTCACCTTATCAACAACGGCTTGCGGAGCGCGGAGAACCCCACGTTTGGCGGTTGGGCCGGCCGATTCGCTCGGAGCAACGGCGTGTGGAAGTCGGTGGACAAGGATGGCGTCGTGCCCCATACGATTCTGCGCTGGGCCACCGATTTTCAGAACGACTGGGCCGCCCGGGCGGATTGGTGCGTCAAGGGCGTCAAGGAATCAAACCATCCTCCCGTGGCGAAAGTGAAGGGGCCACTGAATCAAAATGTCCGCGGGGGACAAACCGTTACTCTCGCTGCCGAATCTATCGCCGACCCTGACGGCGACGCCGTCACCTGCCGCTGGTGGCAGTATCAGGAGGCCGGCACCGCTTCAGCGGTTGCTATCTCCAACCCAGCGTCCACGGATAACGCCAGCCTCATCGTGCCATTAGAACCGGGCAAGACCATTCACATCATCTTGGAGGTCAGTGATGACGGCACTCCTCCCTTGAAGCAATGGCAACGCATGATTCTTGCCATTCAAGAATGAGTGCGACCTCTTGATCAAGGCGCCGCTTCAGCACATCGTTCCGGGGGTTGACTGGCGAGTTGCGCGAGGGCTTCCCGCACGCGCACGGCTTGGGCTTCGCTCACAATAAGGTGCCGGTGCTTTCCTTCGGGCGTTACCTGAAAGGTCGTGTGGCCTTTATCATCAAGAGCCGCCCGGCCCGGCGGGGAGAGGTCAAAATACCCGTGATCCGGCCGCACCGCCCACAGGACGCTCGTAAGGTCCCATGTCGGCCGTTCGTGCGGTGTGGGCTTGTACAGTTGGTAAGCTTCCGCGAGTGGATGATGCTTCACGTAGGCGTAATCCCGGTCAATGCTGACCGCGGGGTAGGGAATGCTGATGCCGATCTCGAAGCCGCTGTAGATGATTTCGGAGGGCCATTCCGCCACGAGCTTCCGGGCCGCGGGTATATCCTTCACGACGTTGTATTCAAGATGTTCCTTGCCTTGGATGGGTTTGAAAGCCCCCGCCATGATGGAAAGCAACCGCACTTTCTTTGCGACAAGGTCTTTGCCACCGAGGTCCGAGTACTGGTCGGGGCCTGAGTCGAGTAACCGTGCGAGGTTTGTCGAGAATCCTACCTGGGCGATGACGACGGAATGATCCGCTTGGGTGACCAGGGCTTGCCGCAGCACTACGGTTGCGTCCGGGGCATCGTTGCCGCTTGCCAGGTCGTGGGGATACCGCAACTTACCGTCGTCCATTTCGCGTGCAAGGCCGGTGAACCGGCTCGCCTCCGGCGTAGGGCCGCCTTTGACCACGCCGATCGGGATGTTTCCCCTGCCGTAGAATGTGTTCACTGCGTCCACGAAGGGCGCGCAGAGTTCGTGGTCTTTGGTGATCGTCACAGCGATCAACTCGCATTCGCCGCGGCTCTGAAGCGCATGGATCACGCCGAGGGCAAGGGCATCGTCCACGTCGTTGCCGATGTCTGTGTCAAAAACGAGCGGGACGCGACCGCCGGCACCCATGCCCATCAAGATTACCGCAAGACACGAAATCATAACCATATTTGTGGTTCCTTTGCCGTCCTGGTGCCTGCGGCCATTCTACTGTATGGCCCTGCGCCCTTTCACCGCGAGCACAATCACCAAGGGCTCGACAATAACCCTATCGAGCCGGGCGAAGAGGCCGGGCAAGAGAGGGGGGAGTTACTCGCAGCGACCGCCTCGGCGGCATGCTCCGCTATTACTACCGTGACGCCGCCTGACAGACACGTCATCCGTGTCTTCCGTTCGAAGTACACTTGGCCTGCACCGTGTCGGACTGGTTCACACGCTATTGTCCCCAACGGCACGCAATCATGATCGAAATCAGGCCCCGGATTTATGGCTATCCCTCTCATTCAGGAGAGTTTGGGCATGGTTCGAATGTTTTGACCCTGCGGCGTCGGTTCCAACCATCAAAGTGATAAAATGCGTCCTCACAAGAAATGGAGAATAACCCATGTGGAGGTGCCTGAAGATAGCAGTCGCATTATGGCTGATACTGCTAATGGTATCGTGTGCGCACTTTGCGTGGGCGGAGGAACAAGTCACGCCGCTCGAAAATACGCGCGACGACACACGTCTCCGATCGCTGCCCCCCGCCGACGTATTGAGTAAACTGGACCTGGAAGCCCCGGGTCTCCAAGCGGTACACAGCGCTGTGGACCGCGGTGACCCTGGGATGGCACTCGGCGAGCTGTTGGCCTATTATCGACGGGTTTACCCCTTGCCGGAAGCGCCCGAAAACACCTCAACAAAGTCTTGGCGCACGGCCGACAATGTGACCAAGCACATCTTTCAATGGGGCCCTTACGAGCCGTTCGACTACGGCGAGAATATTGATTGGGCCAGCGATCCCCGGGGCGATATCGAGTGGGTAGGGGCGATGTACAGGTTTTACTGGGCCGAACCACTGGCCCAAGCTTACGTCGCTACGAGAGACGAGACTTATGCGACCGCTTTTGTCGAGTTGGCCTCGGACTGGATCGCGAAGCACCCCCTGGAAGAGCACGAGCAAACTCACCCGGTGTACAAAGATTGGCGTGGGTTTGCATGGCTCGATATTCAGACGGGTATTCGCGCGACAAAAATCTGCGAAGTCTTCCCCAGACTGGTCCATGCCAAAGCGTTTACGCCGAATTTTCTGGGCATTTTGCTGGCAAGCCTATATGACCACCAGATAAAAACCGAGCGCTTGCCCATGCAGCGAGTGCATAACAAAGCCATCTTTGAGCAAAGGGGTTTTGTCAACGTGGCCTATACGTTTCCTGAATTCCGCGATGCGAAGCGTTGGATCGCCTTGGCACTTGAGCGGACCACCGAGAACCTCTTGGCCCAGACTACCTCGGATGGGGTCCAGCGCGAGTGGTCACAGAACTACCACTATGCCGTGCTGAACGATGCCGTCGACATCATGCAGCGAGCCGATGCATTGGATGTGCCGGTCCCTGAGGCGTACCGCCAGCGTGTGCGGGCCATGTACGAGTACCTCTTTGCCACGGTGACACCCGACTTGGGTTTCATGATGTTCGGCGACGCAAGTCGCCCCATTGATATCCCTACCGATAGAACGCAATGGCCGCTCTTCAAGATCTTGCTGTGCGCCTCAGAGGTCTTGGACGATCCCAAGTACGCCGCCCGTGCCCGAGGCGATGCGAAGGCTTTACCCAGCAAGAAAAGCTATGCATTTCCAGAAGCAGGCATATATGTCATGCGCGACGACTGGGGGCCAAACCAAATCTATTGCGCCCTGCACTGTTCGCCGCCAGGCATCTCCAGTCATGACCAGCGAGACAACGGCACCTTCGAGTTGTACGCCTTTGGGCGTTGGCTCATGAACGACACCGGCTATTACACCTACGGCCACGATCCCGAAGCACGGGCGTGGCATCGCCAAACAAGCGTACACCAAACCATGACGCTGGACGGACACAACTCCGAAGTGGATGGAGTACATCTTCTCTGGCACGCGGCGCCCGATTTCAAAGTACTCGTCTTCGAGAACCGAAGTTACGATGGGTTGGTCCATCGCCGGTCGGTGTGGTTTGTGGAGCAGCGCTTCTTCGTGCTGCTGGACGAGGCCATTGGTGACGCGGCAGGAGCGCTTGACTTGCACTTCCAGTTCGCCCCCGGGCCGGTACGGTTCGACGCGGAACAGCACTACGCCGTTACACAGTTCAACCACAGCAATGTCCTCGTCTGGGCCGGACCCGAGGCACCGACGACCATTCAGGAAGAGGAAGGCTGGTTTGCCTGGGACTATGGAAAACGCAAACCACGACAGGCATTCCGATTCCGCCATGATGAGACCGCTCCGGCGCTATTCGTTACAGCGGTGGTTCCATTCGAGGGTGCCGAGATGCCTGCCGTTAAACTGTCCGCGCCAGCCCAATTCGAGCCCGGTGAGGATCGCGTAGAACTGTCCGTAGAAGCCTTTAAACAACAATGGCACTTGGGCCGTGATCTTGCAACCGGAAAAGCATGGTGCCGTCCACAGCGGTAGCTCCTCGATTAGTCCTGTCGTCGCTCAAAACTCGTCTTTGTTGATGAGCGAGGACTTACGCAGATTCCCTTACTCGTTGAATTCGTCCAATTCTCCCCTCATTTCTTACGCGTTTCCCTTCAGAAAACGTCATTGTTGGACAGGTCATAGGAGGGGAATGTTCGAACTCATCAAACTACTAAGTACTCCTGTTCATAAATACGGTGACGTATGGAGTGCGGTGGCTTGCCACCGCTTTTTATGTCGCAAGGCTTTGCTTGCGAACGACGTTCTCCCTATCAGGCAAGGCCTTCCTGCCGAAAAAGCGGCAGCAAGCTGCCGCACTCCAAATTGGCCCGAATACGGTAGCGTATTGGCGGATACGTGTACTAAGATGTCCTTCCACACATGTTCAACATGTGTTCCCACGAAAAGTGCCACACAAACCGCCACATCTCGGCCCGTTTCAATGAAAAAAGGACTTGCGGATCTCCGTAAGTCCTTGATACTGCTTTGGTAGCGGGGGGCGGATTCGAACCGCCGACCTTTGGGTTATGAGCCCAACGAGCTACCAGGCTGCTCCACCCCGCGATCTCAAGAAATAAGGATAGCAAATTTTCTTGGTGATGTCAAACAACTTCTTTGGCATCAAGGTAAGGGGAGCTGAATCTGTAAGATCTTGAAATAAAAAGACTTGCCTTAACGGGTCTAACGGAAGGGCGGTTTTTGAGGGCACGTTTTTTGAGCAACTTGCCGCGGCAACATAAACCCAGCCTAATCAAGAAAGTGCTGGACTTAAGGAGGCAGAACTGATAAAATCATCACCGTAGTAAAGGGTACGCAATTGCAGTGGGCATGAAGGGTTTTTTGTTGTGTCGAGCTTGAGCACGTCGGCCGTGGGAGCGGTTGGGAAAGACAGGGCGGGAAATCTTGTAAGGGTTTTATTCCCAAGTACATATGATAAGGTGGAGCCGGGGGAACTCGATGGGAAGCTTCTGAGGGGGAAATCGGGGGATAGTTTACGGCGGTCGGGTTTGGGAGGCGGTTTTCCGGTTTTTTCAGTACGGGCGCAGATTGGGGCGCCGTTTTTTTAGGGTTCTTTCGGCGGCAGGTTAGAAAGCCGTTTTGGAGGTGTAAATGAAGTAGTTCGGCTGGGTCCATGGCAACCATCCCGGTAGGGGTGCTGCGCGGAAGGCTTCACAGCCAAGTGGCAGTACCGAAAATTCATCCACGCAGGGACGTGAGCCAGGGTGGAGGCGGGTCGCCGGGTGTGCCGCGCCGCCTGACGGGTGCTTTCCGGCAGGGGCTCTTGAGTAGAACATGAGGCGGATTCCGAGACAGCGAGAGATTCATGACTACCAAAACATCGAGACCGAAAACAAAACCTAAACCGAAAACCAGCAAGAAGTTGGCAGGCAAGAGCGCCAAGAAAACAACGACAAGAAAACAGGCACAGAAAAAGCCAGCAGGAAAAAAACACGCAGCAAAAAAACCAGCGGCAAGAAAGCCAACAGCAAAAAAACACGCAGCAAAAAAACCAACGGCAAGAAAACCAGCAGCAAAAAAACCAGCGGCAAGAAAGCCAACAGCAAGAAAAACCGCGGCAAGAAAAACCGCGGCAAGAAAGCCAGCAACAAAAAAAACCGCCGTAAAAAAGCCAGCCATAAGAAAGCCGGCGGCAAAGAAAAGAATGCCTAAGAAACAGGCGGTCGCAAAGAGGCCGGCGGGCAAGAAGGTCGTCAAGAAACCGGTGTTTGCCAAGCCGGCCAAGGCGCGGAAAGCGCCAGTACAGAAGAAGTCGGTTGTCAAGGCGCCGCCGAAAGCGGCTGCAGTCAAACCGCTGGGTAAGACGGCGGTAAAACCGGTTCAGAAACCGGTAAAAGTGGTTAAAAAGCCCATAAGAGCGGCAGTAGTGAGCAGCACAGTGAGTAGATCGCAAGTAGTCAAGAAGCCTCAGAAAACCAAAGTCACAACGCCAACGAAACCGGGCCAACCAGAAGCCGATTCCATAAAGAAACCAAAGATTTTGCAACGCGAGTTCATGCTGGAGCTTGCCAACTCGATCCGTGCGGCGGCGGTGCCGCTGACGCGCGAGTTGCGAGGCGGCGAAGTGGTTGGCACGGCCACGAGCGGCGACGTGACATTCGAGCTGGATCGGGTGGCGGAGAAGGCGTTGCTGACGTTTCTTAAGAATGCCCGGACACCTGTGGCTTATTATTCGGAAGACTCGGGTTACACGACGTTCACCAATGCCCAGCCGCAGCACCTGCTGATAGTCGACCCAATCGACGGGACGCGGGCCGCCAAGAGCGGGTTTGAAAATTGTGTGGTATCGATCGCGAGCACGCGCGTCATCGAGCGGCCCGTCATGGCCGACGTCGACAGCGCCTGCGTGCTCGAAATCCTCGGCAACAGGATGTTTTATGCGGAGCGCGGCAAGGGGGTGCGGATTGCGCAGGACGGCCACGTCCGCCGGTTCAAGCCCGGGGAAGATCCGGGGCTCGAGGCGATGAGATGGTCGATGACGGTGCCAGGCCGGCCGGCCGACCTCATTTTCCCGACCGCCGCCAAACTCTTGGACCTGACCAGCCTCAAAGGCGGGTTTTTCGCGTGCAACAGCACGTCGTACAGCCTGACAAGGCTGCTCACGAACCAGCTTGACGCCTGCATCGATATCGCAAACCGGTTCTACCGGGACATCCCGGACCTTGTCCGCGACCACTTTATCAATGCGGGGCGGGGGACGGTTTTAGGCATCGAGCCGTACGACCTCGCCGCGGCCCTGCTCATTGTGGAGGAGGGCGGGTGCACCGTCACGGACGCATACGGGAAATCGTTCGACGACCTGCTGCTGCTGGATACGTCAACGGAGAACATGCGTTCGATGATCGCGGCCTCCAACAAGGCCGTCCACCAGAAGCTGCTCAGCTTCTTCGACATCCGCGTCCGGCAATGGGAAGAACTGCTGCGGCGCCGGGCCGAGCATGCCGCCAGGCTGGCCGCTCAAAAGCAGCAAGCCCAACCCCAGCGATAAAGCAAACACAAAAGCCAGACCCACCGGGGCTGCCAACAACGGACAGGCGAGAATTTCCACGGTTAGCAGTCATTTTACTGGTTGAATATTGTTTTCTATCGCACGATAATCATGATATTAAAGGCTGAGGGATATGGTCGACATAGACGCGCAAGTTCGCCATTGGGAAGAAAGCAGCCGGGAAGATTGGCTGGTCGCTTCCGACCTGATCAAGAGAGGCCGGCTCAGGCATGGGTTGTTTTTTGCTCACTTGGCTATTGAGAAAATGCTGAAGGCTAGGGTCTGCCAACACTCCGGTGATATTGCGCCGAAAATACACAATCTGGTCAGGCTCGCGGAAGCCGCGGGACTCTCCTTGTCGCCGACAGAGTTGGACTTACTGGCGGACATGAATCGATACAACCTGGAAGGCCGCTACTGCGATCCGGCAGCAGTCCCACCGACAACACGAGGTAAGAGACCTTATGGCGCGTGCGGAGAGGATGATGGCATGGTTGGCCAACAGGTCGTAGAAAGCATCCAACGGTACCTCCAAAACTTGGAGAATCAAGGTGTCCGCGTTTCTTTTGCCATCGTTTTTGGCTCGCAAACGCGTGGCGGCTCAAACGAGTGGAGCGACATAGACTTGATCGTTGTGTCTCCACAGTTTGATGATAAAGTTCGCCACGAGGATGTGAATCTGCTGTGGCGGGTAGCTGCCCGCACTGATAGTCGAATCGAACCCATACCTTGTGGCGAGCGGCAGTGGTTAGAAGATACCGCCAGCGCCCTCATTGAAATCGCCCGCCGGGAAGGCGAGAGGATACTTCCGGCAGCCTGAGTTGTTGCGCCTTTCCTCTCGAACTGTCCACTCCCACGACCCCACAACCTCCCCCTCTTGCGCTTCAGGCTGAAGCGGGGCGCGCGTTCTGGTAATATTGGCCAAATACTGACCGGGAGGGTTTCTTTGTTCAGCATAACCGACGAACGAACACGAGTCGCGCTGGAAATCGTCACCGCGGCCACTGAGATGGCGCGGGAGATTCAGGCGTCGATGGCGGTGCTGAAGACGACCAAGCCCGACTTGTCGCCGGTAACGGTTGCGGATTACGCGGTGCAGGCGCTGGCGGCGCACACGTTGGGCGAGCATTTCCCCGGCGAGCGCCTGGTGGCCGAGGAGACGTCGGAGCAGTTGGCGGGATCGGCGGACGTGTTGGAGGCCGTAACGGGTTTCGTTGGCAGACGTATCGCCGGGGTGCGGCCCGCGGACGTTATCGAGTGGATTGACCGCGGGGCCGGCGCGGGAACCAAGGGCCGGGCGTACTGGGTGCTCGACCCCATCGACGGCACCAAGGGCTATCTGCGGGGTGGCCAGTATGTGGTGGCGCTGGCCCTGATCGAGGCAGGGCAGGTGCGCCTGGGCGTTTTAGGCTGCCCGAACCTGGGCGACGATTGCCGGCCTGCGATGGGCCACGGGCGGTTGGTGGTGGCGGTGCGAGGCCAAGGAGCTTGGCAGGAGTCGCCGGATGGAGCCGGACCGTTTGAACCGATTCGGGTCTCGCTGCAGTCCGACCCGCGTCAAGCGCGTCTGTTGCGGTCATTCGAGGCGGGCCATACGAACGTTAGCCAGATTGAAGCATTGGCGAGGGCCCTGCAAATCGACGCGGAACCCGTACTTATGGACAGCCAGGCCAAATGCGCCGTGCTTGCAGCCGGCCACGCCGAAATTATGCTCCGGCTGCTCTCGCCTGACCGGCCAGACTACCGCGAGAAGATTTGGGATCAGGCCGCCGGCTCCATCATCATCGAAGAAGCCGGCGGGAGAGTGTCCGACATCGACGGCGAGGCTTTAGACTTCCGCACCGGCCGGCGGCTCGAGAACAACCGGGGTGTTGTGGCGACCAACGGCCTTCTGCATGAAAAAATGCTGGCCGCGTTGGCGGAGATCGTGTAAAGCCTTTTTTACAGGAGGTTACGCATGACGTTGCGTGTTCTGGTAACTGGTGGCGCCGGGTTCGTCGGCTCGCATTTGGCCTTGGGCCTGCGTGCGCGTATCAGAGCCGAGGTAGTCGTGCTGGACAACCTCCACCGGCGAGGTTCTGAACTAAACCTGCCACGCCTGCGGGACGGCGGTGTTACCTTCATTCACGGGGACATCCGCTCTGAGACCGATCTGGACCAAGCCGGGCCGTTTGACATTCTGGCAGAATGCAGCGCGGAGCCGTCGGTGATGGCCGGCTACGCCGAATCGCCCCGGTACGTGATTGACACCAACCTGCTGGGCGCCGTCAACTGCTTTGAAGCCGCGCGAAAGTGCGGCGCCAGTGTCATTTTCCTTTCTACGAGCCGCGTGTACCCGCTGCGGCTGCTCAACGGTCTGCATTATCATGAAAACGAGACCCGGTTTGTGCTGGAAGAAAAGCAGGACGTGCCGGGAGTCTCAGCCCGGGGTATTTCCGAACAATTTCCGTTGGACGGCCCGCGGTCGCTGTACGGGGCGACGAAACTGGCGTCGGAACTCCTTTTGCAGGAATATGTTGAGATGTACGGCCTGCGAGGCGTTGTCAACCGGTGCGGCATTCTGACCGGCCCCTGGCAGATGGGCAAGATCGACCAGGGAGTCGTGGTCCTATGGGCGGCGCGGCACATTTTTGGCGGGCCGTTGAGCTACATCGGCTACGGCGGCAAGGGCAAGCAGGTGCGCGACGTCCTGCACATCGACGACCTGCTCCAACTGGTCCTTTACCAGTTGGACCACCTGGACAAGCTGAACGGCGAAGTTTTCAACGTTGGCGGCGGGTTGGAGAACGCCTTATCGCTGCGTGAACTGACCGTCCTGTGCCGCCAACACACAGGAAAAAGCATCGATATTCAGGAAGAGCCCCAGACCCGGCCGGCCGATGTGCCCATCTACATCACCGACAACACGAAAGTCGCGCGGGCCACGGGCTGGCAACCGCGCGGAAACCCCGACTCGATTCTCGCTGAAATCTGCGCGTGGATTGAGGCAAACCGCGAGATGCTTCGGCCGGTGCTATCATAAGACAAACCGTTCCAATTGTTTGTGACGCCCGATAACGGCGCTTATCCCGCGGTATTATTGACCGCTCCCGACCTCCGTGGTATCATACGTGCAGAGACGCCTACAGGAGATGGTTCATGAAAAAGCTGCTTCGCGCCGGGGGCTTTTCGCTTATTGAACTTCTGGTCGTAATTGCCATCATTATGATCCTGGCGGGGATGGTGTTCGTCGTTGGCCCGCGAATGATCGAACGGGCGAAGCTGGCCAGCCTCCAAAACGACTTCAACCAAATCCGGACTGCCTGCGTCTCTTACTTCACCAAAAAAAAAGAAACCTATCCGCCCGCATACGGATACAAAGTTTTCTACGCCCACGAGCGCAATGAAAACGCCCCAATTTACCATTTAAAGCCGTATGTGGCCCTGATAGGCTATTTCCAGGTCACCGACATGTACGACCGGTTCTCGACCTCTTACGATACGGACCGCGACGGCGAGATCAGCTTGCTGGAATTCTCGCCGAGGGGCAGCAAAAGCGGGCCTGATTCGTACACGTTTCCCGACACCATCTACGATGGGACCAACCTCGGCAACGAAGTTTCACAACAACTCGCCGAGAGCAAACGGCCCATCATCTACATACCAGTCAACATGAAACAGGCCGCGGTGGTCGCCCAGTACTACTATGACCTGCGCCAAATCGATCAAGACGCGGCTGATTACGCTACCCGGTGGGCCGCTCTTCCAAACGCAACCGCCAAAAACGACGTGACTAGGCTAAAGTTTCCCCCGAGCAAGTACGACGACTACGTCCTGATCAGCGTCGGGCCCGCAAATGATACAGGAGGGATTCTGACGCCGCCTCCGAGTTTCATGAACGACGTGGCCGCCATACCCAACACGGATGCCGTGTATAACATCCTGGCGTTGCGGGCCTATTACCTGGCGACGCGCGACCTCAACGAGAACCGAACCTTCGACTTCGACTACAACGCTCGAAAAGGGGAAGACAAGGTTTACCTTCTCCCCAACGGCACCCGCGGCTTCGGTCCCGTCATCTACCACAACACCGGCGCCTGATCTTTCTTGAACCACAAGAGGCACAAGATGTCTTGTGCCGTTTGCGCTTCTTGTGGTTAGTTGTTGAATATGTACTTGTGTATTTGGAGCTTTGGCGAACCAAAGTTGACCAGAATGCGATGGCGCCGGTAGTCAAAAAAAAAATAGGCAACAAAAATCAGCCGCCTGAGAATATTCACAATGATCTTAAACTGTGATCATGCTAAAAGAGGTCCGACAAAATGGACCGGATTACTTCGACACGAATCGTCGTGCCCTCTATTTCGTACAAAATCCGGTGTGTACCTACGGTAATCCTGAAACTCCCAACCGATGTCGGGATCTGCTCGGCCCTCGATGGAAACGGAACTGTTTTCAAACTAAGGATTACCGCATAGAGCCTTTTTTGTTCTTCAAATGTCAGTTTTCGCAACACATTTGTTGCACGTTCACTGAGTAATACCTTCACTCCTCTCGTCATCATCTAGTCCTAGTTCCTTTCCGACAGTCTCAATGTCTATATATTTCCCTCCAGATTCCTTGGACTTTCGAATGGCTTCCAGGTCCATGAGGTCTTGATACCTGCAAAAAGCGCTGTACTCTTCATATGGCAGTATGACCGCCAGCTTCTTGCTGCCTTTCTCAACGACCACCCGCTCATTGGCGTAGAACACACGATTGATGGTTTCGGTGATTTCTCTTCTCAATTGAGATGTTGAAATCTTGGTCACTCTGAAATCTCCCGCGCATCTTAGTTGAATCTAAGAACGCTCTTGTGGATTCTTGGCTTCTTGAGTCTATTCTCTTCCTTGCTTATTTGTTTTTATTCAATGTTTTATAAAATGCACAACACCTAACTTCTTGCAAATCTATATTACCATGACTATTTGTCTTTTGTCAACAGAAAAAGGAACTTGAGAGGCTCAAACCAAAAACAAAAGTGATAGAAGTGAGAAAAATTTAGAAAATGGCAGTAAGGGGTAAAACCCTCTGTTTGTCCGCCCGATGGGCCAGCGGCACCTAGATAATACTTCAGTTCTTGTGTTTCTTGCGCCTCTTGAGGCTAATTTCCGGCTAGATTATGCTCGATGACGACTGCGGCTTTGGAATCGTTGGCGATGCGTTGTTCGCCTTTGAAGAGGTTGTCGGTGACGATGGCTCGGCGGAGATTGGGGCCGAGTCGGATTTGGTTTTTGTTTTCTTTGAATTCGCAGCCGCGGATCAGGACGTCGCCGCCGTTGGCTTCGATCGACCAGGCGCCTTCTTTTTTCCGGCCCCACTGGACGAAGGTGCAGTCGCTGAACCCGATTGTGCCTTTCCCTTCGATAACGGCGTTCTGATTGCAGGGGCCCCAGAACGCGCAGTTGCTGAACCGTACGGTCCCCTTGTTTTCCGGCCCGACGCGTATCATGGTGGGATCGGGGCCGTCGATCGAGACAAACTCGCCGTTGGTGATCAGGATGCCCATGGGCGCGCTCTGCTCGACGACGAGCGAGGTGCGGCAATCGTCGGCGCCGATCCCGAGGAAGTTGCCGTTGGTGGCGCCGTTTTTGGTCTGGATGAATTTGTAGCCGACGTTGTAGCCGAAACAGAAGGTGTTGATGACGTAGTGCCAGTCGGTCCTGCCGAAAATGAACCCGATCCCGTTGGTTTTCTGCCATTCGAACAGGTCTTTGGACATGGACCACCAGGGGTTCCAGTGGACGTTCTCGATCCGGCCGATGTCGTAAACGGAATCGACGTAAACGCCGATGTGGAGCGGCTGGCCGTGGATGTTCCGCACGAGCGCACGCTGGTTTTGGCTGGCGTCGATGGCGTTGTACGGGTTGAGCAACTGGACGTCGATAATCGCGGGGTTGTTGCCGCGCATCGCTACGGTGTAGGGATACGGTGTGGGCACGCTGCCATCGGGATTCTGGTCGGGGTAGAACACGGTGAGCCCCTGCAGCGTCGAGTTGGTTTGCAGCAGGATGAATGGCGGGCCATCTTCGCTGCCGGCGCCAGCACGCGGCATGAGCACGGTGCCGAACACCGGTTTTTCGGCCGATTTGTCGCGGATACCGGCGTGGGCCGGGGCGTAAGGCGAGACTCCGCGGAGCGCCACGTCGTGGGGAACAGTCAACGAGCCGGCGAAACTGTACTGGCCGGTTGGAACTATGACGGTTCCGCCGCCGCCCGCGCCTGCCGCATCCAGGGTTTTTTGGAACGCGGCGGTGTTGTCGGCCTCGCCATTGGGTACAGCGCCGAAATGGGCCACGTTCCATTCGGAATTGGTCGGCATTTGCGGCTCAGCCGCCGAAAGAATGCAGGCGGGACGCCCGCACCACAACGCAAGCGCAGCAACCGCTATGAGAGACACGATCAGGCTCCTTTTTTAAGTTTTTCGGGCTCGAACGGGACGTGTTCGACGGGCCGGATCTGCCGTTTATGGCGGCTGTTGGCCACGGCCATCAGGATTACGACGATGGCAAAAACCGACAGACCCTGCAGAATCCCCAGCGTGGCATCCAAATAATTGACGCTGTTGCGCACGAGCACGCCGCTGACGCCGAGGGCCACGCAAATGAGGTAAATAAACAACACGGCCTGGCGCTGCGAGAACCCCATCCAGGTGAGCCGGTGCGAGAGGTGGTCCATGCCGCAGTGGTCGATGATGCTTCGCAGGGATTTGGTTTCGCCGCGCATGATCCTCGCAATGAGGATATACGCGAAATCAAACAGGGGCACGCCCAGCACGATCACCGGGATCGAACACGAAATGAGCCGGTTGGGCGTCCATTCACCCATGACGCCGAGTGCGGCAAGCGTAAAACCAAGGAAAAAACTGCCCGAATCGCCCATGAAAATCCTGGCCGGCTTGAAATTATAGATCAGGAACCCGGCGTTTGCGCCGATCAGTGCGGCGGCCAGCATGCCGAACCATGCCAGGCTGGTTTCGGTTCTAACGACCAGCCACGCCTGCACCGCGATGAACAGGTATACGACCGCGACGATGGCAGCAATGCCCGAGGCGAGCCCGTCCATGTTGTCGATGCCGTTGAACGCGCTCGTCACGCCGACGATCCACACGATGGTCAGGAAAATGTCGAGCGGCGCCCATTCAAAAATGTCCAGGCGCACGCCAAACCGCTCGAGGATGAGCGTGACGACGACCAGAGTGGCCAGCTTCCAGACGCCGCGGATCCCGCCGTTGTAGAAGTCGTCGACCGCGCCCACCGCCATGCAGATAAACGCGCCGATCATCACACCATTGAATTCCGTGCTTCGGTAGCCGGGCAGGACGGCGGCCACCGCAAATGCGCCGAACATGACAATCCCGCCGCCGCGTGGGACGGGCGTCTTGTGGAGCTTTTCTGGCGAGACGTTGTCGAGCATGCGCAGCCTGCGCAACAACAGGATGGCCACGGGCATCAGCAGCGCCGCCAGTACAAACGCCGCCACGCCCACGGTGATATAAGTGCGCGGCCAGTAGTGGGTCAGCCAGTACATTTAGAAAACCCCTGGTTGCGGTCTGGACCGCACGGACCAACACGGACAAACACGGGCGAACACGGACAGCGCCTCATCAGGCGGCCTCGTGAAAGAATTTTTGGACAGAATTTATCACACACCTTATATCGGCAGGCGTCATCGCCGGGTAAAGGGGCAGCGAGACGCATTTTTCGTGGGCACGTTGCGAGTTGGGGAAATCGCCGCCAAGGTAGTGGTGCGCCGGCCGATATACGGGCCGTTTGGCCTCGATTCCCCTCGAGTTGAGGAACGGGATGACTTGGTCCTGCCGGTCCGTTTCGACCACGTATCGGAAGAAGACGTGGCCGTCGGGGTTGGGCCGGCGCAGGGGCAGGCCGGAGAACTCGGCGTTGTACTCGAGCGCGATTTCCCTGCGCCGTTCGAGAAACCCGGGGAGCCGTCCGATTTGGACCCGGCCGAGGGCGGCCTGGACGTCGGTCATCTTGTACGGGTAGCGCACGACGAAATCATCCCGGTTGTCGTATTCGCGCAGGTCCCGGGTGTGTTCGGCGATCGCCTCGTCGTCGGTGAGGAGCATGCCGCCCTCGCCGGTAGTGATCAGTTTGGTGGCATAGAACGAGGTGACGGCAACGCGGGTTGCCCGGCCGGTCGGCCCGCCCATGGATTGGGCAATATCTTCGACGACGACGCCGGTGGCGGGCATTACGGCGGTCGCGCCGAACAGGTGGGGCACGATGGCGGCCCGGCAGTCCAGCGGGACGAGTGCCGGGTCGAGGTTATAGTTGCCGTTGATATCGCACAGGCGCGGTGCGGCCTGGTGCAGCCGGATCGCCGTGATGAGCGCGGCGCACCCGTAAGAGGGCGCGGCCACCGGCTCGTCGCGGCCAACGCCAAGCGCGCTGATCGCCAAATGGAGCGCGGCGGTCCCGCTGTTGACGGCGACGCCGTACTTGCGGCCGAGCATTTCGGCGCACTCTTTCTCGAATGCCTCGACCTCCGCTCCCTGTGCCAAATGGCCCGACTGCAACACGCGGGAAACGGCATTCATCTCGTCTGTGCCGATGGTTGGTTTGCTGTGGGGGATCATGCGGCGCCTCCCATCAGCACATCGAGCGAGTCCGGCCCGCAATTCATCAGCAGGTCGATAATCGACAGGTCGGGGACGAACCCGCCGTGCAATTGCGGATATGCCGGCGCGCGCCAGCGCTGCAACTCAAGCCCTATCCCCGCATCCTGCAGCATCCCCGCATCGAGGTAGACTTCGGTAGCGTAAGCGCCGCTGTAATACGTGTCGCCGCCCACGGCTTTGATGAGGTTCACCAGCCGCTCGGTCGCAGTGCCGGGCACGTTGACGTCGGAGGCGTATACGACGGGCGTCGTTATGCCCAACGCGCCCAGGAAGAACGGCAGCATGTGCCGGTTTAGGTCGTTGAGCATCTGCCAGTCCTGCGACCAAGTGTGTTCGAGGAACCCGGCATAGTGAGAGAAGAACGAGGCTTTGGCATAGGACTGGCGGATGGACTGCCAATGTTTGCGGCGCCACGGGACATCGCACCGGATCCGGACTTCATCGAGGTTCTGCGCGAAGGTCTCAAACACCGGCACGGTCAGTGTCGGCACGCCGGTGGCGGATTTGATTTTGTTGCGGTTCTGCCAGCCGTTCTTGTTGAACTGGATGTTGTCTAGCACGATGAATACGTCGGTGCGCGCGATTTTCTCGAAATACCGCAACCATGGCACATAATGCAGTTGGTGAATTCCCACCAGCACACGCGGCGTCCCCGGTTTGGCCAAACGACTCCCAATCCGTTTGTCCCGCCACTACCATAACCTAAAATCCCGCAAAATGCACTGAGAAAAACGGCGTCGCCGGATAAAAAGAGGGACACCCCCCACCACGCGCCACGCGTGGCCGGGGGGCGTCCCGACAGTGGCAATCTTTCTGTGCCTCTTGCGGTTAAGACTGCGGGTGAAAGCGCAAGGCAGAATGCGCTAGACTTGGGTCTTGGAGGGTGAATAGCATGCATTCGCGCCGCGATTTCATAATGATGTCAGGAGGCATAGCGATGAGCTTTGGGGCGGCGGGGGTTTCCGCGTCTGCAATTAACTCGGCCGGCGCCGATCGGCTCACCCGCAAGACACTTGCGGCCACGGTGGTGGTGGCGGGTGGCGGTTTGGCGGGCGTCTGCGCGGCGATCAGCGCGGCGCGGGCCGGCGCAAAGGTGGTGCTAATCCAGGATCGGTCGCGGCTTGGCGGCAACTCGAGCAGCGAGATCCGGATGCACGTGTGCGGCGCAAACAATCCCAAGGAATTGGCGCTGTGGCGCGAGACGGGCATCATCGAGGAGTTGAAACTGACGGAATCGGCAACCAACCCGCAGCGATCGTTCGAGGTGTGGGACCTGATCCTTTACGATAAAGTGGTGTCGGAGCCGAACATCACGCTGCTGCTTGACACGGCCGTGATCGACGCGCGCCTCGAGGGAGACCGCGTCGCCGGGGTCGTCGCGATAAGCCCGCTGCTCGAGGAGATCTACGAAATCACCGCGCAATACTTCATTGATTGCACGGGCGATGCCGGGCTTGCCGCCGCAGCCGGCGCCGAGTACATGCGCGGGAGAGAAGGCCGGGACGTGTACGGTGAGTCGCTGGCGCCGCCGCAGTCCGACCTGAAGACAATGGGCAACAGCATCTTGTTCTTCGCCAAGAAGCACGGAAAGCCCATGCCGTTCACGTCGCCGCCGTGGGCGCGGAAGTTTTCCCAAGACGATTTTGCCAACCGGCGCATTCGGTCGTGGGAGTACGGGTATTGGTGGATCGAGTGGGGCGGCGAAATGGATACGATCGCAGACAACCGGGCCATCCGCCATGAGTTGCTCCGAATTGTTCTCGGGGTGTGGGACTACATCAAGAACAGCGGCAACCACCCCGAATCGGCCGAGTGGGCGCTGGACTGGGTCGGGATGATTCCGGGCAAGCGCGAGAGCCGGCGCATCCGCGGCGAGCACGTCATGACGCAGCAGGAACTCGAGCGGGCCGAGCCATACGCGGACCGGGTGTCCTACGGGGGCTGGCCAATGGACGACCACCCACCCGAGGGTATCGACCGCAAGGACCTCGATCCGTGCACGCAGATCCCGTTCAAGCAGCCTTACCACGTCCCGCTGCGCTCACTGTACAGCGTGAACCGGCCCAACCTTCTCATGGCCGGCAGAAACATCAGCGCATCGCACGTGGCGTTTTCGTCGACGCGCGTCATGGCCACCTGCGCCGCCATGGGACAGGCGGCCGGCGCCGCCGCGGCTTTTTGCGTCGCAGAGGGCTGTCTACCTCGGGACGTTGTTGCGGACCCGGCTCTGCTACGGCGGTTTCAACAACACCTGCTGCGCAATGACCAGTCGCTCATCGCAATTCGGCACGATGATCCGGCGAACGTGGCGGCGGCCACGCGGGTGACGTGCTCCGCCGAAACGCCTGATGGGAAGTGCGCAAACGTCATCGACGGCTGGACGCGCAATGTGGGCGACAACCTGTGCCACGAGTGGCAGGCCCCGCTCGATACGGGGCCGCAGTGGATTTGCCTCGAGTGGGGCGCGCCGCAACCCATCAGGACGATCCAGCTCGTGTTCGATTCCGGGCTGCACCGCCGGCTGTTCCTCAGCGGCGAAGACAGTGCGTACAATCCCCAGACGCGAGGGCCACAGCCGGAGACGGTGGCCGATTATGTGCTCGAGGCCGAACTCGACGGCGCCTGGAAGGTCCTGGCGAGCGTGAAGGGCAATTTCCTGCGGCTGGTGCGCCACGAGGTCGAGTGCACCGCTTCAAAACTGCGCCTGACCGTCGAGCGGTCAAACGGCGACCCGCTGGCGCGCGTGTTCGACATCCAGTGCTACGGCTGAGGCGGCAGGATCTGGTTAATATTGGTTTCGTAGATCTTGCGCAGGATGTCGTCGCTGAGATTCAGGCCCCTGTACGCGCCGTAGATGTTGTTGGCCTTTTTTGACGCATACGGCGAGCCTTTTGCGCCCATGTAGAAGTGGAAGGTCTCCTTTTCCAAGACGTCCCGGCACGCCCACAACACCGCCGCTATCCAATCCTGCGTCTTTTCTTTGTTCCCCGTGATCACCATGTCCGTGCCGAAAAGGATTCTGTCGCTGTATTTCTCAAAGAAAGCGCGGAAAGTTTCGACGTCGCCGCTGACGGCTTCGAGCCCGGAGACGAGGATGCCACGTGTGCCGAAACTGGTGTCGGTATACAGGTTCGGGTAAGTGTCCAGGAGCCGCTGGAACTCGCGGAACGGTTGCTGGCGCGGCCGGAAAAACGTCACGCCGAAGTGGGGCACAATCACGATCATGTTTGGATGTTTCTGCATGACGCGCTCGAATTCGGCGAGGTACCGGGTGATGTTGACGTGCCAGCAGATAGGCAGGCGCGTCTCGTCGCAGTACGCGTAGAGTTCCTCCATCCCGTCCCAGTCGAGCGGGTGTTGATAAAAGTTGCCGTGGCCCGTATAGAGCTTGAGGCCGCGCGCACCCTGGGCGACGTAGAACTTGAGCCGTTCCAGTTTTTGCGCATCATCCGGATGAACGGCGCAGAACCCTATGAGTTGAGAGGGGTTTTCCGCGGCAGCCGCCAGGATCTCGAGTGTATTCTCGTGGTTGCCCTTCGCCTGATCGCGACCGGCGCCCATCAGCGTGTACTCCGAACTCGCCACCAAGAGGGTCTTAACGACGCCCGTTTCCTTCGCCGCATCGAGGTACTTGGCGAGGTGGCTGCGCGAGAACAGGTGGTCGTGGGCGTTCACCACCCGGAAGTCACGCAGCCCCGAATCGAATGTCGCCGGAATCTGCCGTGCCTGACTCCGGTTTCGCTCCATTTGCTGTGACAGAAGTCTGAACGTATAAGCGTTCGTGCCCACGAGGATGAGGAACGCAAGGACAAGCGCAATCCACGCCCAATCCGTTCGGGAGGAGGCCGGTTTCAGTTCTTCATGCTTTGCCATGAAGGCATCTTACCTGATCCTGCCACCGAAGTGACACCCATTGTGGTGCGGGCGTCTCGCCTGCACGATGCGCCGCAAAAGAAAAAGCCCCCGCGCAAAGCAGGGGCTTTACTAGAATCCGTCAAAAACCTTAGAACTTTATCTTCGTCTCGAAATAGAAGTAGTCGGCGTCATCGTCATTCGTGCCGCCTTCAAATGCCAAGCCGTTGCCGATGTTGAAGTTGCCCGCCGCGGCGCCGTCGCCCAGGAAAATGTGGGCGTAACCGGCTTCGAAACTGAGGTCCTCGCTGTACCGGTAGATGGCGGTCAGGTCAACTTCCCAGCAGAGGTCGTCGGGGTTCTCCTGGTCGATGAAGCTTAGCGGATACAGGAGGTTGACACGCCGGCCCAGCAGGAAGAACGACGGCCACGTGGTGGCGTACTCTTCGAGCGACTCGACATAGGCCACGGACGCAACCAAGGTGACCGCCTCGGTGGGATTCAGAATGACGCCGCCATAGGCCACCCAGAGGTTGGAGCAGTCGTGGTCGAACGACGACACGAACTGGCCGTACTGCCAGTCGGAGAACAGCCGGTTAAAGCTGACGCTGGCGTCTGCGCTCCAGAACGGGCAGGCCACCGCGCCAAGCCATTCGAGGAAGCTGACGTCGCGGTTGTCTTCCCCGCCAAAGTAGGCCCCGCCCAGGAACAAGCGGGGCGCCCAGGCCATATCGAGCGTGTAACCAACCTGGAGGTTGCCGCCCCACATGTCGTATTCGGCGTCGTCATCGCCGTACGGAGAAATGACGCCCGCACCGGCGAATGTGGTGCCGGCGGAATCCGCATCGCCAAACTGGTAGGCCACTTCGGCCTCGAAATCAAGTGCGCCGACTTTACCGGCGCCGCGAAGGCCGACGGTGTGAAGATAGGTCGGGTCGTAATTGTCAACGCCGGCCACGTCTTCGATCCACTCGCCGATCCAGCCATACTGGGTGTCCCACTGGCTCATTGCGTCGCGCACCAGCAGCCAGTAGGCATCAATGGTGATGTTTTCAAACCCCAGATAGCTGGCATACACGCCGTACAGGTCGGTATCGGCGTCTTCTTCGAGCGGGCTGAGGTCGGCCAGTTTCGCCCAGAACGCATCGACACTCAACTGCTCGGTCTTGTAAGTGGCGCGGATGGCGTCGAACGACAAGCCGCGGAAGAACGATCCGGCATCATTCGTGCCGACGAGCCAGCCGCTGCCCAGCTTGATTTCCTGACGGCCAATGCGCAGGCGCAACGGCATCCCAAACATTTCGCTGGCTTCGATGTAGGACTGGTAAACTTCCACGTCGTCACCCGTATTGGCACGACGATCAACGCCCGTGATGTAGTCCGACCGGAAGTCTTCGCCCCACCAGTCGTAGCTGTCGAACTCGATGAAAGCGCTGACCAGTTCGGTGAAGTCGGCGCGGACACAGAGTTTGGTGCGCTGTTCGACGAAGCTGAAGCTGTGGTTTTTCTCATCCCAGCCCACGGGGCTACCCACGGCCAGGCGGCCAGGCTGCGGCGCCCAACGCAGGCCCGCCAGAGGATTTCCGGGGCGGCCCGTGATCGGGTCTACATACCCTCTCCAGCTTGGCCTCCACGGGCCCTGGAACAAAGGATTGTACGAGGTGAGGCTGTCAGGCCCGAACGCGCTGGTCCAGTAGTTGCCGCGGATCCTGATTTCTCCGCCCACCTGCGTGTTCTGCAATTCGGCGTACACCGGCGCTGCCACCAGTAGAAAAATCGCCACGGCGGCAACAAAAAGGCTTCTGTACATGATGGTTGTGCTCCTTGTTGATGTCTGTTTTTCCGCCATAATCGGGACGACGCTGGTCGCCTCGGGTATCGCGTATACAAAAGGATTTATATATCCCACATCAACTTGAGCGTCCCCCCGAGCAAGAACCACCACATCCCTCCTTTCGTCTCGAGACTTAAGGACGCTATTGATGGACTTCGTTCCCCAGCTTCCTGCGCGGAAGCATAGCAGGAGGAAAACCGGATGTCAACGTCCGAATTCAGCAAAAAACGGAGACTGACCCGTTTCCCGAAGTTCGGAAACGTGTCTGTACCCGCTTTTCGCGGCATATGAGGCAATTTACCCCAAAAAAACCCCGCCCCCGCGAGCAATCGCGGGGGCGGGCGTATACCGTTTCAGACGTCCAGATTAAAAGCAAATCTTTGTCTGGAAGTACACGTAATTGGGGTCTTCGTCGCTCTGGCCGCCGTTGTACAGCAGGCCGTTCGCGTTGTTGAAGTTACCCCATTCGAGGCCGTCATCCACGAAGAAGTGGGCGTAGCCCAGCTCGAAGCTGAGGTCTTCGCTGTAGATGTAGGTGACGTTGGCCGCGACTTCCCAGCCCAGGGCCTTGTCGTTCTCTTGATCGAAGAACGTGAGGCCGGCCAGGGGGCTGACGCGGTTGCCCAGCAGCCAGAACGTCGGCCACGGGCTGTTGAAGGCTTCGAGAGCTTCGTAATACGTGCCGGTGACTTCAACCCGCAACTGTTCGGTCGGCATGACGCTCAACCCGGCGCGGGCTAGCCACACGTTGCTCAGATCGGCGCCCGCCGAGCCCACCGCAGCGTTAAACGCGTTAGCGCCGCCGGCTACGCCGCTATCCAGGAAGTTCGAGTACTTCCAGTTGGAGAACAGGCGGTTGAAGCTCAGGCTGGAGTCTGCACTCCAGAAGGGGCAGAACATGGCGCCCAGCCACTGCACGAAATCGACGTCGCGGTTGTCTTCACCGCCAAGGTAAGCGCCGCCGATGAACACGCGCGGCTGGAATTCCATGTCGAACGTGTAGCCGACTTCCAGGTTGCCGCCCCAAGCGCCGAATGTTTCGCCATCGGGGCCGTACGCAGACAGGAGACCCTGACCCGCAAACCCCCTGTTGACGGCATCGGCGTTACCAAACTGATAAGCTGCTTCTGCTTCGAAATCAAACGCACCATACTTGCCGGCTCCGCGGAGGCCAACGGTATGAAGGTAGGTCGGGTCGTAATCGTCGACGCTTAACAGGTTTTCGACCCAGTCGCCAAGCCACCCTCCCTGGGTATCCTGGCGGCTGATGGCGTCGCGAACAAGCAGCCAGTAGGCGTCGAACGTTGAGTTCTCGACGCCCAGATAACTGGCATACACGCCGTACAGATCGATGTCGCCGTCTTCTTCAAGCGGGCTGAAATCGGCCAGCTTGGCCCAGAAGGCATCGACGGAGAACATATCAGTCTTGTAGGTGGCGCGCACGGCGTCAAACGACAGGCCACGGAAGTACGGGCCCTCGTCGTTGGTGCCAATGAGCCAGCCGCTGCCCAGATTCATTTCCTGGCGGCCGATGCGCAGGCGAAGCGGGAAGCCGAACATCTCGTTGGCTTCGATGTACGCCTGGTACATTTCTACGTCGTCGCCCGTGCCGGCACGGCGGTCGACGCCCGTGACGTAGTCGGAGCGGAAGTCTTCGCCCCAGATGTCGTAGCTGTCGAGCTCGATGAACGCGCTGACCATTTCGGTGAAGTCGGCGCGCACATTCAGGCGCGTACGCATCTCGGTGAACGAAAGCTTGCCGCCGCGGTCATCCCAGGAGAACAGGCTGCCAACGCCCGCACGCCCCGGAACGCCGAACCAGCGAGCGCCGGCCAGCGGGTTGAGAATGCCAGGACGCCAGTTGACCAGCGACCACTGGAACAGGCGGTTGTTGTGAACCGCGCTATCAGGGAGGGCCGCTTCATCGAACCAGTTTCCACGGATCCGAATCTGCCCGCCCACCATAACATTCTGCAACTCGGCAAACGACGGCATCGCCGTCATCGCCAAAGCTGCAACAATGAGCACCATTAAACTTTTACGCATTGTGCGTAGTCTCCTTACAGTATGTGTTACAGCGCACAGAAAAAACCCCTTATACTGTACGCTGCTCGTAGTGATACAAATCTATAATTCACATCTCTTGGTTAGCAATCCTGGGAGGTAAGCTGGTTAAGCCGACGTTCATCCCTCCTTCCGCCTCCAGTCTTAGGACTGCTACAGATGGATCTAGCGACTTGTTTGGCCCCTATATGTCCCAACGCAGAAGCTCAGATTTCTCCTCGCTCGAAAGTCTACCAGAAAACGACCTGGATGTCAACAGTTCAAGTGAAAAATAAAGCAGCTTAAGCATCTATTGTCAACAAAATATCCGGCCTCTCGCTTATACCTATACAATTAGCAGTGTGCCCAAGGTCCAAGAGGCTTATGATAGTGGTCCAAACCATATTACGCGGCGCCGTAATGGCCATTTGTTCTATAACTACTTACATTACAATGGGTTAAGGTGTTATCAGGAAAAGGCGGCCTTCTGCGGCGTCAAAGGACAGTTGCAGACCCTCCATGTCGGGGCTGTCGTCCAGTATGGACACCCCGATCCCTGTTTTTTTACTCACTTCCATGACGCGGCCCAAGTCGGCCCTGAACTCGACGGTTGGCCAAGCGCTATATTCAGTGCGGTAGTTGTTGAGCAAGACGGCAGCTCTTCCATCTGTAAGTTCAAACGTGCCAATGAGATAATCATTTGGCGGGTCTTCCGGAGCGCGCGAAATGGTCTCGATGGGCGTCCCCGCCAGGACCTGGGCCGGGTCGTCTTCAGGTCGGAGGCGGCGTATGCCGGTACTGGTGGCCTTCATAAGAAACGGGCCGAGGTTTTTGAGTTCGGCATTGATGCGTTTGGCCTGGTCATAGTGGCGGGTGGGCCGCCCGTCACGGCCGATTATGGCGCCGCCTTTCGGGAATTCATCGCCCAGCGGCGTGTAGTAGCAAAAATAAAGAACGCCCTTGGCGCCGTACGCGAGAGAGGTATAGACCTGCCAGCGTAACTGGGCTTCGGTGGGGTCGGTGTGCGGGCCGAAAGGCATGGTGTTGAAGAAGTTCCAGAAAGGCACTCCGTTTGCCAGCGAAAACCGGCGCATAACGTCGAGGTTGTCGCAATAGGCCTGCCTGCCGTCCTGGCCGGGTTTGAACAAGGGGTAGTGGTCCATGCACAGGACATCCGGGCGGACTTCCTCCATAAAGCACGCCACGTGCTCCTCGTACGAGCCGGTTCCCAGCCGCTTCAAATCGCAGTAGTTCGGAAACAGGTTTATCAAGGCCAGTTTGCCCGGGCGCGCCCGCCGGAACGCGTCTACCTCGAGGCGCAACGCCGGAAAATCCGAGGCGCCGGGCTCGTCGCGCAACACGTATCCCCAACATTCCGGCCCGGCTGGCAGCGCGTCCACCGCGTACGGCGTTGGAAGCACCAGCGCCTTGAGGTCGTACTTGCGGCACAGGTCGAGTTGACGCTCGATCTGTTCCGGCGTCGTCGTGGAGAATCCGCCCAGGACAAGCGTGAAGTTCGCATCCGCAATCTCCTGGTAGCGCCCGGGCATCTTTTCGTCCGCCGGCGGGTCGACCCAGAAGCCGATCACAAAGCGGTCCTGGACAAACCGGTCGCCTTGGGCGCCTGAATCGCACTGCGGAAAAACCGCAAACGCAACCGCCGTAACCCATGCTGAAAAACGGAACCGTCTCATCGTCATTCCCTCTTGGCGTTGAACGGCAGTATACATTGCCCGGGAGCGCCGCCGGCAGTAGGCCCCCCCCATTGAAAAAAGGTGGTATTTGCATCAACCCTGTCTTATAATCGCCTGAATTGTTTTGGTCTCGGGAGTGACACATGATCCTGCGGGCTTCAGTCACGTCGGACTCAAAGAAAGGTACATAGACAATGAGCAAGAAAAACATTTCAAGGCGCACGTTCATTTTCGGTTCCGCCATCATGGCGGCCGGGTGCGCGACGGCAGGGAAGCGGCCTTACAACGCGCCGCGCAGAGTTTCGGCGAATGACAAGCTCAATATCGCCGGTTGCGGGGCCGGGGGTAAGGGCTCAAGCGACATTGAAGGCGCGTCCGAGGGCAACAACATTGTGGCCTTGTGCGACGTGGACTGGCGGACTGGCGCGGGATCGTTCAAGAAATTCCCGAACGCCACCAAGTACAAAGATTTCCGCGTTATGCTCGAGAAGGAATACAACAATATCGATGCGGTCACGGTATCGACGCCCGATCATATGCACGCGCCGATCGCGATGGCCGCGATGCAGATGGGCAAGCACGTTTACGTGCAGAAACCGCTGACGCACGATATCTACGAAGCCCGCCGGCTCAAGGAGATGGCCCGGAAATACGGCGTGGCCTCGCAGATGGGTAACCAGGGCCATTCGGGCGACGGGGTGCGGCGCATGACGGAATGGATCCGCGGCGGCGCGATCGGGGCGGTCCGCGAGGCACATATCTGGACCGACCGGCCGATTTGGCCGCAGGCCATTCCGCGCCCGGCGGGAAAACAGCAGTGCCCCGACACAATGGACTGGGACCTGTGGCTCGGCACCGCCCCAAAACGGCCGTACAACCGCTGCTATGCGCCGTTCAAATGGCGCGGCTGGTGGGATTTCGGGTGCGGCGCACTGGGCGACATGGCCTGTCACATCATGGACCCGGCGTACACCGCCCTCAAGCTCGAGTACCCGGTGTCGATCGAGGCGGTCGAGCAAGGCAACAACGAGGAAACCTTCCCGACGTGGTCGATCATTACGTATCAGTTCCTGGCGCGAGGCGACATGCCGCCCGTCAAGCTGGTGTGGTACGACGGCGGGAAACAGCCGACCCGGCCCGAGGGCTTGGCCCCGGATGAAAAACTGGGGGACGGCGACAACGGCACGTTGTTCATCGGCGACAAGGGCATGATGGCGTGCGGCACCTACGGCGGCGGCCCCTGCCTGATCCCAAGCTCGAAGATGGCGGATTTCAAAAAGCCGGAAAAGACCATCCCGAGCTCGACGGGCCATTACCAGGAGTGGATCGACGCGTGCAAAGGCATTAAGCCCGCCCCGGGCAACTGGTGCGGCAACTTCGACTATGCCGGGCCGTTCACCGAAATGGTGCTGCTTGGCAACCTCGCCGTCAAAGCAGCCGGCCAGAAAATCGAGTACGATGCCGTCAACATGAAAGTCACCAACTTCCCCAAGGCCAACGACTGGCTCCAGCGCGAGTATCGCAGAGGGTATCGCGACCTCGCATAACACTCCACAAAACGCAGAAAGAGGGGCGCGGCGCCGGTCGCGCCCCTCTTGTGTTTAGTCCAGTTCTCTGCGCATCGTGTCAATCAAATTCCCGCATCTTCTGGGAGAGGGGGAATCGGTCGGATCGGTCGGATGAAGGGACATAAAGGGGTCTGGAGCACGCCTCACGGCAGCCTCGGGTACTTCGTGAAATCGGGCGGGCGCTTTTCAAGAAATGCGTTGCGGCCTTCCTGCCCTTCTTCAGTCATGTAGAAAAGCATCGTAGCATCGCCCCCAAGCTCCTGGAGTCCCGCCTGACCGTCGCAGTCCGCGTTCATGGCCGCTTTGAGGCATCGGATGGCGGTGGGCGAGTTCTGCAGGATTTCCCGGCACCACTGGACCGTCTCCTCTTCCAGCCGTTCGTACGGCACCACGCAGTTCACCAGCCCCATCTCGAGCGCCTGCCGGGCGTTGTACTGGCGGCACAGGAACCAGATCTCCCGCGCCTTTTTCTGGCCCACGATCCGCGCCAGGTAAGCCGACCCGTAGCCCGCGTCAAACGAACCGACGCGGGGGCCCGTCTGACCGAATATGGCATTATCCGCCGCTATCGTGAGGTCGGCCATCAGATGCAGAATGTGCCCGCCACCGATGGCGTAGCCGGCCACCATGGCGATAATAGGCTTGGGGCAGGTCCGCATCTGGCGCTGAAAATCGAGCACGTTCAGCCGCGGCGTGCCGGTGTCGTCGACATACCCCGCCTCGCCCCGCACGCGCTGGTCGCCACCCGAGCAAAACGCCTCTTTTCCCTCGCCGGTCAGAATGATCACGCCGACCTGCGGATCGAACCGCGCATCCCGCAGGGCGTGGGCCATCTCGTCGACGGTCTGGGGTGTGAACGCATTTCGCACATCAGGCCGGTTGATGGTGATCTTGGCGATCCCCTCGGCTTTCTGGTACTTGATTTCCCGGTAAGTTCCCGCGTCAGCCCATTGGATAGAAGCCATGTTTGAATTCCTCCCGGCGGTGATAAGAGTTCCGCAATTACAGCATTTTAGCAGGAACTCTTCGGCTGCCATAGGGGAAGTCTGCTGGCGAGCCTATTGACAAAATGGGCCAAGTGTGGTCTTCTGAAGTAAACTCGCAATGTAATTTTGTAGAGGGGGCCGCTCGTTGAGGGCCGTCTACATGACAGGGAGGGAGCCATGAAATACTCTGTTTACGCGTGCATGGTTGTCGTACTGTTTTCGTTGGGCGCTGTGGCCGGCACCGCCAACATGGATTTCGACTCCGGCGTAGGCCTGCTCACGTCACAATCCGGCGCCGGGGCGCTGATCGCTCCTGAAGGCCGCGCCGTGTTTACCGGGCCGAATCTGTCCCTACTTGCCCAGGGCGGGACGCAGATCTCGAGCGGCGGCACGGTGTCGGCGACGATGACCTTGCAGCCGTCAGTGGACGCGGTGAACCTGGTGGGGCTTGTGATGGTTTCGCCGGAGGGCGACTCGGTCGAAGCGGTGTGCGACAGTTCCGGCCTCGTGACGCTGACGGACTACATCGGCATCTGGCGGAGTTGGTCGTTTTCGTACCCGGCCGCAACCGACAATTATTTTACGCTCACCTACAACGCCTCGATCGGCCGGGCTACTCTGTTCCTCAACGGCACGGAGCGGGCGTTTCTTGAAGGTGCGCTTATGTACGCGAGCAGCGTGCGGGTGGGTGTCGAGTCAGGGGGCACAGGCGGTTTTGCCAGTTTCAGCGCAACCGGCTCGGGTATTCCCGATTACCCGCCTGATACCGACGGCGACGGCGTGAACGATGACGAGGAACTCACCGCCGGCACCGACCCCGAAGACCCCGGCAGCCGGCCGGTCTCCGGCAGCGAAGGCGCAACCGTGACAGGCCTCAACGACGCGTCCGTCACGTTCCCACCCGGCAGTTTCTCCGGCACCATTAACGCCGGCGTCGCAACCCCCGAATCCATCCCCCCAGGCGCCGTGCCGGGCGGGAAGGTGTTGAGCGGGGCAGGATTGGAATTGACTCCCAACAGCACGTCGTTTACCAGCCCGGTAAGCGTTACGATGCCTTACACGTCGGGCCAAATCACGAACCTGGATGCCTCAACTCTGACGCCGTATTCTTACGATGCGGGCTCGTATTCGGACGCCGGCATTGCCGACGTCTCGGTGAACACGACCGCAAGAACCGTCTCGTTCACCACGACCCATTTCACGGTGTTTGCCCTGGCAGGCGACCTTATGGATTCGGACAGCGACGGAACGCCCGACATCTACGACGCGTTCCCCTATAATCCCAACGGTCAGACGGACACGGATTCGGACGGGATCGGCGATGAGTGGGAGACGGACTGGTTCGAGGGCAACCTTGACACCGCCGACGAAACCACCGACTACGACAGCGACGGCGTGAGCGACCTGCAGGAGTTCGAAGCCTGGTACTTCGACTTCGACCCGAAGGACGGTTTGAGCGCGTTGCCCGCAGCGGGCATCGCGGGGCTGGCCGTGGCCGCGGCACTCATTGTGGCCATCGCACGCCGCCGCCTGCGCAGAGTATAAGGCATTGTGGAGTGCGGCAGCTTGCTGCCGCTTTTTTCGCATTGTGGTGCGGGCGTCTCGCCTGCACGTGTAAGTGATCCGTGGCAAGCCTCGGCCAACGGTTTAGCAGGAAGATCTGCAAAATAAGGGGAGAGGCACACGTGCAGGCGAGACGCCCGCACCACAAAGTGCTTCGCATGTGACAGAAGCCGCTTACTTGCCGATGAGTTGGTAGAGGTCGGGGCGGCGGTCGTCGAGATGCTTGTCGGTAGTGGCCTTGTCGAGGGCGAGGTCGACTACGAGGATGCCGGGCGAGTCGGAAAGTCTTTTTGCCGCGATGCGGCCGCGGGGGTCGGTAACCAGGCTGAGCCTGGGGTGAGTGAACGCAATAAAGCATTCGTTCTCGTACGAGCGGGTGCGCATCATGGCTTCGTTGAGGTCGCTGTAGAACCCGTAGGTCGGGTTGAGGATGAGGCGCGCGCCCTGGAGGCGAAGGACCCTGGCGGTTTCGGGCCATCGCCGGTCCGCGCAGATCATGATGCCCAGCGGCCCCCACGGCGAGGGAAAGACGGGCAGCGAATTGCCCGGGCTGAACTGGAGGTCGTGCGCCTGGAGGTGCGTTTTGTGGTACACGCCCAACAGGTTGCCGCCGGAGTCCCACAACCCGGCGGCATTGTAGATGTTTTCCTCCTCGAGCGACGTGAAGCCGAAACATATCCAGATGCGTTTTTGTCGGGCTTCATCGGCAACGCGACGCAGATATGGGCTTGATTCGAGCGGCTGGGCGACTTGGCGCAACCGATCCGGCGTCGACTTTTTGTCGGGGGCCGCATACCCGTCGAGCCAGCATTCGGGCGTGATGAAAACATCGGCGCCCTTGTCGCTGGCGGCTTCGAGTTGTTCGAGAAAGACTGCAAAGTTCGCGTCGAGATTCCACTTTTCGGGTATGCCGTGCATCAGCGCCACGCGAACCAAATCGGGCGGGCTGGAACATTTTGTGCCCCCCGTGCTGGCACAACCGCCGCTGAATACCAGCGCCAAAATGCATAGCGCCGTCACGGACATAATCGGCGCGGCAGGCCGCTCTCGGTCAGTTTTGGGAAGGCGCATTTCCGGTTCTCGCTGTGGACAATTGTTTTAGGCGTTCGAGCGCGGTCTGGTCTTTGCCGCCCATTGCGCGGTATGCCAGGTAGGCCACCCGCGCGTCGTCCATTTCTTTTTGGTCGTATAAGAGGTTTGCCAGTTGAAGATTGAAATCCAGATCCTCGGGAATGTACTTGATGGCCTCGGTCAACACCTTTATGGCTTTCTCCGGTTCGTCCCAGCCCAGGTAGGTTTTCGTGCGTGCCATCGTAATTTCTTTAAGGTAATAGCGCGCGCTTTGGTCGTTCGGGTCGATATCGAGCGCCGCCTTGAAATCCGCTTCCGGCTCAGAACCAAATCCGCCGCCGTAGTAAAGGGCCAGCCCCTCCAGCGTATTCTTCCTCGCCGCGTACCGGCGGTCCAGCGCCCGGACAAACTCTGCGGCTTCGCTCGGGGGCAGGCTGTCCGGCCGCAGGATCGTTGAGGGGCTCTCGAGCAGCGGGATCAGCACCGCGAGCGACTGGTCGACTGTCCGCTCGTACACAAGCTTCGGCGCGACAAACTCCGCCCAAGGCCGGTCGTCGGTCATGACGAGCGCGCCTTTGGCGAATTCTTCGATGTTTTTCTTACCCATGAAGAATGAGGCGAACACCTCGGCGAGATCGATAAAGCCCACTTGCTCGAGCGCGGCCGAGATGCGGGGATCCGCCAGGCGCTCGTTGGCGCGGGCGAAATCGATCTGCAGCGGCTGGTTTGAACCCACCATGAACAGGTCGGCGTTGACGAACCAGGTGCAGTACTCCGGAAACACATCGATGAAGGTCGCCATCAGCGACCGGACGACCTCGGTGTTGAGGCTGTGTAGCGGGATCCACTGGGAGACCAGCCCCCCAGGTTTGAGATGTTCGAGGCAGAGTTCGTAATACTCGCGCGTGTAGAACGTGGACACGCCGGCCAGCGCCAGCGGCATCGGTTCAAACGTGATGACATCGTAGTGGTTGGCCGTGGTAAGCAGGAAATTGCGGCCGTCATCCACGATTTTATTGACGCGCGGGTTGGCAATCACGTTGAAATTATCCGAGGCGAACAGCAGGGCTGCGCCATACACGTCCCGCGCGATCTCGACCGCGTCGATCCGGTCGAATGGGTACAGGCCGAGCGTGCCCGCCGTAATCCCCGAGCCAAAACACATGAACAGCACTTCGCGGGGGTCGCGATCAAACAACAGCGGCAACACGCCCTGGAACCGGTTCATCTTAACGCCTTTTTCAATAGCGGCGGTAGCCTGCACGGCGTTGATCCACAAGATCCGGTCGCGCCCCGGGGCTTCTTTTGGCTCGGACACGGCGATGGTGCCTTCAACGCCCTCGCGGTAGTAAACCACCCGGTGATCCTTGGGGATGTAGGCGTCGTTGAGCGCGAAACTGACGTCGGCCGGCGCGCGCCACATGGCCACGGCCATAAGCGCCGCGGTCGTAACGCCTATGGCCAGTTTATCCCACCGGCCGCGCGTTGGGCAGACGCCGACAAGCACCAGCCCCGCCGCAATCAGGATGAACGCCAGCGTGATCATGCCTGCGTGCACGCCCATCAGCGGGATTATCAGGTAGCCGCCCGCAATCGCGCCTACGACCCCGCCGAACGTGTTCGCCGAATACAGCAGCCCCACGTCGCGGCCCAGCCGCGCCTGCCGGCCCGTCAGCGTCTTCACGACCACCGGGAACGTCATGCCCGAAAGGAACGTGGGCACGAAAATGGCCATGAACGACAGCAGGAACGTGGCCCGCGTCATTCCGGCCCAGTCGTAGCCGCTGTTCAATCGCATCTCTTCGAGACGGCGCGGCAACTCGGCGAACACGGGCAACATCAGGATGCACGAGAGGCCAAATAGGATTTCAATCAGGCCAAGGACGCTGACCGGGTGGCGCCGTTTGACGGCGACGGCGGCGCTGAATGCGCTGCCCAGCGCGATCCCGCACAGCAGCGTCGTCAGCATGGTGGTGAACGCGTAGGTGGTCCCGAGGAAGATGATGGCCAGCAGCCGCGTCCACAACACCTCGAGCGCCAGCGCGCAAAAACCGGAGAGGGCGAACACGCCTATCACCGCAAACGCTGCAAAATCCGGCACGTCCCCGGCGGGCTGGCCCGGTTCGACCGCGGGCGATTCTTCGGCAGCGGTCACGGCCGGTTTACGCGGCGACATCAGCATCGCCAGAAAGCCGATGGCCGTGTTGGCCGCCGCGCCGGCCAGCGTGGTGCGCGTGTAGCCGAGCGCAGGCAGGATGAAGAACCCAGTGAACGCGCAGCCCGCCACCGCGCCGAATGTGTTGACGCTGTATAGAATTCCGATAAGACGGCCGCGGCGGTTCTTGCCTCCGTCCGCGCCGCTGGTGACAAACTTCGCCAGCAACGGCAGTGTCGCACCCATGAGGATCACGGGCACGAGCAGAAACGCACCCGACAGAAGCCCGCGAAGCGCTATTCCCGCGCCCCTCGATGCCGCGACGCCGCGTAAAACCCCCACCACCGCCGCTTCGGCGCCGTCGATGGCAAAGATAAAAAGCAACGCCCAAACGCCGATCAGCACTTCAAACAAGCCATAGAAAAACAGCGGGCCGCGGCCCCTTGGTCTGTCGGCCAGCCGGCCGCCCAGAAGGCTGCCGACGCCAAGGCCGATAAAGAAAATGGAAAGGACGGTGCTGACGGCAAACGAGGTCGTGCCGAACAGCAATACGAGCTTGCGCGTCCACACCACCTGGTAAAGAAGTCCTGATGCACCCGACACAAAGAAAAACGCCAGAATGGCTGTCAAGACTGCAAACCGGTTTCCCGCCGCGCTCTTACTACGTTCCACGCATGAACTCCAAATTATTGATGGATATATTTGTTCATGGTACAGAAAAATGCCGTAGAAAAGCCATTTCACCTATGATTTATGCTGCGTTTCGGATCGGTCGGATCCGACGGATTGGGGCCATAAAGCGGGGCGGCTTGCCATGCTAGCCTCGCTGCAGCCTGCAGACGGTTTCGACGTGCGGCGTGTTGGGGAACATGTCGAGCACGGCGGTTTCGGTCAGGCGCCACCCGCGTGCCGTCAGCGTCTTGAGGTCGCGCGCGAGTGTGGCCGGGTCGCACGACACGTAGACGATCTTTCTTGCGGGGCCGGCGGACATCGGCTCGATAATTTCTTTTGCGCCCTGGCGGGGCGGATCGAGCAGGATGGCCTCCCATGGTTTCTCGAGTTCCAGAAGGAAATCCGACTCGTCGGCAACGCGGTATGCGCTGGGGCGGATCTGGTTTGCCGCCGTGATAGCGTCCCGGTTGTGATCCAGGCCCAGCACGTCCACGCGCCCGTCGAGCGTGAGCGAGAAATTGCCCGAACCGCAGTAAAGATCAAGCAGCGTGGCGGGTGTGGCCAGCATCTGGCGGACCTTCTCAACGAGCATGCGGTTCAATAACAGGCTCGCCTGTGAAAACGCACCGTTTACAACCGGGACGCCGTCAAAGACAAAACAGCCGGCCTCGCCCGGTCTTCCCGCCCACCCGACGACCGGGAAAAAGTCCTGGACCTTCTGCGCGGGCGGGCGCCGCGCCCACACCATCACGGCGTCGAGCGGGCGCGGATCTTCGGGATTCACGGTGACCTCGACGGGCCCGTCCGCGCGCAACTCCTGGAGCCGTTCAAGCGCCTGCGCCAAGGTCGGATGCAGGAGCGGGCACAGGTCGGTGGTTTTTATCTCGTTCGTGCCGAGCGCATAGAAACCCAGCCGGCCCGATTTGCCATGAAACTCGCCGCGGGTCCTGTATCCGAGCCGGAGCGATTCTTCTTCCAACCACTCCGGCTCGGTATCGATCCCGCCGATCCGGCTCAATGCGTCGCGCACGATGCGCAGTTTCCAGTGCGCTTGCGCCGGGTAGGCAAAATGAAGCCAACTACAGCCCCCGCACGCGCCGAAATGGTTGGTTTCAACGGGCATGCGGTCGGGCGAGGGTTCAACCACCTCGAGGATCTCGCCCCACAGCACGCCTTTGGTTTGTCGCGCCACGCGGATGCGCAGCGTATCGCCGGGCAGCGCATACGCCACGAAGCACACCTGCCCGTTAATGCGGCTCACGCCGTAGCCGCCGTGCGCCACGGCCGTAATCTTCACGACATGTTCATTCGGCTGGCGGCTCATTAGTAAGGCAACTCCTGGATGCGGGTTTCCCACGGGTCGGTTTCGGTATCGACAATCACATACGTGGCCATCCGCGCGCCGGCGGGCGCAACGCCGACCGCCCCCGGGTTAACAAACAGCGTGCCGTCGACAGTCCGGCTGAAAGGCTGGTGCGTGGCGCCGCTGATCACGATTTGCGCGTTAGTCAGTTCGCGCACGCGGCGGAATTTCCCCGGCGGGTCTTCCTCATCGAGCGTTTCAGACTGGCTGGTGGGCGTACCGTGGCACACGCAGAGGTCGATGCCCTCGACGTGCAGCATGCGGTGGCGTGGCAGGCTCCGCAGGAACTCGAGGTTATGACTGTGGAGGGTGGCGTGGGTTTGGCGCAGCGCCTCGAACCCATCCTCGCTCAACTTCCGCCGCAATGTTTCCTGTTTGCGCAGGAAATGCACCACCCGCCGGTCGAGATCTCCCTGGACAGTCGGGATGTTTCGGCTGCGCACTAGATCGACGACTTCATTCGCCCATGGGTGCCCCACGACCAAATCGCCCGTGTTGACGATCGTCTGTATTCCCGCGTCATCAATGGTCGCAAAAACCGCGTCCAAAGCCGGCAGGTTGCCATGAATGTCGCCGATTGCCGCCATGTACATGAAAGAAAACTCCGCGAAGAAGACGAGTGACAAGCGTATGGCCAAAAAGGGTGGCCGATCAAGAAAAATACAAAAACTTATACCTTAAAATGCCAGACACCTCAGGCTCCGGTCTGTAGACGAATACACGCATTCGAGCGTCCCGTCGCCGTTCAGATCTGCAAGGACCGGCGAGCCCGTGACCGAAGGGCCGCTTGAACTCCGCCACAGTTGACGCCCCAGTGCGTCAAGGCATACGAGCGCGACTTCGCCCGCGTCAAATTCGACTGGCGCGACAATCAGCGAGTCGGAGGCCGCAGGCGGCGCGGTTGCCGTGGGCGGCCCCGCAATTTTCCCCCGGTACAACCAGGCAAGCTCCAGCGCCGGCGTGTATGCGTGCAGCCCCTGGTCGCCGGCAATCAGGATGCCCGGCCCGCCGGGCTCGATGGCGTGCAGGCCGGCCAGCCCCGTCTCGGTTCGCCCGACCACTTCTCCGGTTGCCATATCCCACGCCGTGATGGCGCCGTTTTCCGTTGCGGTGACAATGGTGCGCGCATCGAGAACGAGTGGCGGGCAGACGCAGTTGCTTTCCAGAATGGCGCTCCACCCGACGCGGCCGGTTGGCCCGAGCATGGCCAGCAGGCCGATGGGCTGGGTCTGGAGTGCGAGAAGGTTCTTACCGCCGTCGGGGGCAACGGGTCCGAGCCACTGCATCTGCGGCAAGGGCTTGTAGCTCCATAGTTCATCTCCGCCGGCATCGAGGGCAACGATGCGACCGTCCGAAAAAGGCAGCAACAACTCCTGGCCAGCAAACTCATCTACGTCGGCGAAAACCGGTGAAAGAACCGATGGCTCGACCGGCCGCTCCCAAGACATCTCGCCAGCAGCGTTAAGCAGGCGCAGACGGCCAAGGCTGTCGACGACGGCAATGGCTGGCTCGCCCGAGGCGAGCACGCCTGCGACGGGTTTTGCCGTGAACGCGCCGGAGAACCGCCGTTTCCATACCAGCCCGCCGCGCGCGTTCAGGCACACGACTTCGCCCGCGTCCGTGCAGACAATGACTTCAGCCGGCGGTGTCCCATCGATGTCGGCGACGACAAGGTTGCCGGCGGCATCCATGTCGAGCGCATATTCCCAGGCAGTGTCCGGGCAGGTTTGCACCTCGAGCGACCGCGTTATGATGCCGCTGCCGACCGCCAGGCTGACGGTGGCAATCACGGGCTGGCCAAAGACAAACGTTCCCCGGAGATTCACAGTCGCCTCGACTACTTCTCCGGTCGCCAGTTGGAACGGTAAGCTGGCCGGGTTGACGCTGAACTCTGCGGGCGCCAGAAAGTCAATAGAGCCCCTGACCCCTACGGCGCTGGCGTTGTAAAACCGGCAGGCAATTCCTGCGGAGAGATTCATCGGCGTAGGCGGTTGTGCCACCTCCACGCGCAAGCCCGCATCGAGGAGCCACGGCCGTGCCGGCAAACCTTCCACCAGCAACGGCGCGCCAGATGCCGGCAAGGCGACACTGCCGGATTCGGCTTCAAGGTCGACCCGCTCGCCCGTCGTGAGATCTTGCAGGGCCAAGGGGATTTTCCCCGCCGGCAGCGTCATCTCACCCACCGTGCCGGCCCAGAGAACAAGTGCGGCGCCCGCGTCCGTGGCATAGATCTCGCCGGGAACGTCAAGGCCCTCGATCGGGCCGACGCGGCGCCAGTCATCGTAGGGCATGCGCAGCGTGTAGGCGTCAAGGTTGTCGACAACGGGCCTTGTTTGGTCCGGCACGGCGGCGCCGTTCTGCAGCAACTGCGCGTAAGTATCGACTTCCTGCTGAGAGAGCCGCCACCAGGAGGAGCCGTCGGATTGAATCCATATGTACTTATCTGACAACGCTTTTGCCGCGGCGACAAGGCTCCGGAAGGTCGCGGGATCGACAGCCACAACGGGCCTTTGCGCAGACGAATCAAAGGCCAGCGGCGCCAAACCCAGGGCCAGAGCCCCGCGCCGCTGCCACAGGGCACGCTGTTTCGGTTCGAGCCGGTGGTCGAGTATGGCGCGAGTTTCCCGGGCAACACGCTGGAAGTCGTTGGCGGAGCGGGCAGAAAACGTTTCCCGGGTGAGGAGGTGAATCCGAGAGGCATCGTCCATGGCGGAGCCTTCAACAAAGCCCCCAAACAGCGGTAGCCACAACGGGCCGGATACCGCCCAACCGTCGGTGATGAACAGGATCTCGGCGCCGGGCAGTTCGAGCAACACGGCACGTGCCAACGACCGGCCCAGCCGCCGCGCACGGCTCTCCAGATCGCCCGGGGTGTAGTCCTCGTACGCGTAGCCGTCCCAGCGGTAGTCGTAAAACCTGCTCGAGGATGCGCTGTCGAAGGCGACTCCGTTGAGGCCAATGGCGGCGCACAGGCGGGCCGTGAGCCGCATGGCATCAACGGCAGACGTTGCGGCGGCCGGCGACGAGAAGCCGGAATCGGCAGGGTCGAATTTCGCGTAAAGGAAGTTATTGGCGAGGCCGGACTGGGCGAGCCGCTCGTGCGCCAGGCGCACCTCGCAAATCAGCGGCGTGCCGGGGCGTTGGGCCGCCGCTGTATTGGTATGGTCCCCTGCGGCCACCGCGTTTTCTGCGAGGCCCGTTAAAAGGAACCCGTCAAACCCTTTGTCCCGCCAATAGGCTGTGTTGTTGGCAGCCCAAGTAGCATTTACTGGTGACAAGATAAGCGCCGCCGGCGCTTTTTCGTCTGTTTGAAAACCCCACGCGGCCATGCAGAACCAAAACCACACGACCACACCTCTGCCCACTGTGATGTACCTACTCCGCTTGCACATGCTTCATTCCGCGGCGCGGCACATGCTTGGTTTCAGGTGGCTTCCCACCGTTGGACTACTGCCCTTACTGCGGGGATCATTCCGCGCGGGTGACATTCACCGCCTGGAGGCCTTTCGGGCTCTCCAGAAGGTCATAGGTGACGCTGTCCCCCTCTTTCAACGTGCGGAAACCGCTCATCTGGATCGCCGTGTGATGAACGAATACGTCCGCGCTGTTATCCCGAGAGATGAACCCGTAGCCCTTTTGATCACTGAACCACTTGACCTTGCCCTGCAGCCTTGACTCCGTTACTTGACTCACTTCTACTCCCTCCTTAGTGGGACTTGGTCCTTCCCGCATGTTCAGATGCCCAAGCCGCTTCCCACGGCACCCTCAATCCCACTTTTCCATACATTTTACACCTTATAGGATATACGGTAACCCCTGTTCTGTCAAGATCGTTACATCATTTTTCCTGTTTTGAGTAGGACTATGACGTTTCGATCTTTTTCAAGGTTCGGGTCAACACCATAGGGTTCCGTAGCGGTGCGTTTGCAGAGTTCCTGTACGCAACCGCTCCTTGCAACATAATTCCGCATTATTAGCAGTCCATCCAGCCAAGGTTTTTTGTGTGGTTAAAGCAAGGTTTTTCAGCATGTTACGCGTTGCCGGGCGACGCGGTGCAGGTTCTTGAAAGAGACATAAGCATAAGACTTTAACCGAATTCACACACGGGGTGAACGGGGGACCCATGGCGGCGTCACACACAAAAAAGGCGCCGAATAGCTGCCTGGACATCGGAGGGAGTGGCAACAATCGTAACGACACGGCGGTTGCTGGCCTTTTCGATAGCTTTAACGGCGTGTTCGTCGCGCGGATTGGCCATAGCCACAAAAATCCTGTCGGCTGTAATGCGGATAGGTATACATTTGTGGCTCATGCAGAGGAGGTCATCGACGGTTCTGACGGCTTCTTCCTCGACAATCTGGTCGCACAGTTGGACGAGCGGGAGGTGCAACTGGCAGGCAATTGTTTGGGCGACGTCCTCCTCTTCCGCATGACCCTTGTTGATGAGGATTTCACCCACCATTCGGTCGCCGCCGGATCTCTGCTCGCTGAGGGCTTCAGCCAATTGGCCCTGGGTGATAATTTCCGCCGAGATAAGGATTTCGCCCAGTTTCCTGGCATGGCCGTTGGCAATCAAGGCCTCCAAAAAAATCCGCTGCTGGCGGTCACGCACGGAAGCGGCAGAATCCGCGGTGGCCAAGGCGGCTTGCAGCCGCGCGTTTTCACGACGCAGCGCGGCCGCCTCCCTGGTGAGCCGTCTCGAGGTTTGCCGGGCTTCCTCGATCGTTTTGCGGGCGAATTCGGCCTGTTTATTCAGAGATTCCAGTGCCTGCTCGCGCACGGCAAGCGCTTTGGTCAACCGCTCCGCATCTTCGTTGGCCTTCGACAAAACGTTCGCGGTTGTCTTTTCCTCGGCCCGCAACACCACGAGGCGCTCGCTAAGGTCCTGGTTTGCCGCCACGATCCAGGATTCCCGGCTTCTAAGCTGCGCGATTTCCGCTTTCAACTCCGCCACCGCCGCCTCCAGCTCCGTGGCGTGTTTGGTTGAGGCCGCCAAAACCAATTCGCGTTCCGCAACCGCGTGGCGCAGTTTTTCAAGTTCAATTCCCGATACCACCGGTTCGTTCGACGGCGTCGAACTGGAAAGAATCCCCAGCAGGTTGTTCAGCCGCTGATTGGCCTGCTCAAGTTGGCGCGTCAGATCTTCATGGGCGGACACGAACTCGTCTCTGATGCTGGTCAGTGCTGAACTGAGCCGCTCTTCCGCGGCCTCTTGAGCGGTATGTTCCATTACGGCACCTCGATTGCGCCACAAACGCCCATTGATCTACCCCACCTTCCCCAACAGCGGAAAACTAATTATATGTAAAAAATGAAAAAAGTTCAAGCGTTAATTCTTCACTATTATAGGCCTGATATTCTCCTACCACCAACTGCTTTTGCGCCGCATGGGCGGGCGTATTCCCGGTCAAGCTTCTGTCAAGACTCTTTAGAAATGTCACCTGTTTTAACTCGCGGATTCACATTCTAAGTGCAACGGTAGCGGGAGGGGCTAAGCTGAAAGTTATCCACATATCCACAGCCGAGCTTCGCTGCGTTAGCTTTAGTGGCTGTGGGTATGTGGGTAACTTTCAGCGGCTTCTCCGGGACGGCCTTTCCCTCGGTTAATGGAAAAGGACATTGTGCGGTCTGTTCGGTACAATGCGTTTGGAAACAACCAAAGACCGAACGGAGGACACACAATGCCCTACACCCATTTTAGTCTAGCGGAACGAAAAGTGCTCTATTTTATGCGGTGGCAAGAACACTCTCAGGCGGACGTGGCCAGGGCATTGGGGCGGGCACCGAGCAGCATCTCGCGGGAGTTGCGGCACAACACGAAACACGGACAGACCTATTGCGCGTGCAATGCAGATGTTCGTTATCGAGCAGTACGGCGGAACCAGGCGGAACTGCTGGATTTCTGTGCGGACAACGGCCATGCCTTCTGTATCGGTGCGGACCAGGACGAGGCCGTTAAGCAAACCATCATGGCCGTCTGCGAAGACGCTTGGCAACGTATCCATCTGTGCAGCGACCCGGCCGACTCCGAACCCACCGTGCGCGAATGGGCGTGCGAGAGCGTCCATACGGTGAATCAGTCCACGCGTCCGTACCGGTTGATCGTTATCCGCAAGGAGCGTCTTCAGGACGACTTGTTCTACGGCCCCTATCTCTACACGGCCCTCATCACCAACATGGAATTGCCGCTCGAAGAACAGATTGCGTGGTACCGTCGGCGTGAACAATGTGAAAACCAGATTAAGGAACTTAAGTGGGATTTCGAGTTGCGTGTGCTGCCGTCGGGCGACTTCTTTGTCAATGCCGTATACCTACGCATCATCACGCTCGCCTACAATCTCTTCGTAGCGCTCAAGACCCTGATGCTGCCCGAACCTTACAAGACTCTTCGCCTCAAGACATTTCTGTTCCGTCTGCTGGGGCTTCCCGCTCTTGTCGTCCATCACGCCAGACGGCTATTACTCAAGCTCCCGCGCGGCCACCCTCATCTGGCGCAATTTCAGACCCTGTGCTGACGCGCAACTGAAGCTTCAAGCCATTCCTCGATAGGTAAGCTGCGTCCATTTTCTCCAAACTCGACCTTTCATTCGATACCACGATTGTCTGAATGTGTCCAAAGCCCCGTTTCAGTCCCGCAACCGTTCCGTTCTACAAAGAATGCCATGCCTCGCAGCCTCAATTTACCACGACCTGCCATCATCGACTCCTTAGCCGGGGATTGCGGGGATTTGTGGAGGTTGCACGGGCTTTTTGGTTTCTGGCATACTCGCCCAGCATGTTCGTGGTGGGCCAGGATAAGCCGAATCTGCGCGGCAAAGGCGCGGGGAGACTCGTATGGAAGTAGTCGGGCTGCATCCCGTAGACATTGTCATTATCGGTGTGTACATGGCCGGCACGCTCTTGCTGGGCCTTTACTGCACCCGGTTTGTGGGGAACGCCGAAGACTTTTTCGTCGCGGGCAAGGCGTTGCCGTTCTGGGCGATCGGGTTTTCGATCGTGGTCAGCGACATCGGTGCGACGGATTTTGTGGCGGTGGCGGGTGCGGCGTACCGCAACGGGGTGGCCGCGGCCAATTTCGACTGGATGGGATCGATGCCGGCGATGGTAATCGCGGCGTTCCTGTTCGTGCCGTATTTCTGGCGTTCGGGCGTGTTCACGATACCGGAGTTTTTGGGCCGGCGGTACAACTCGGCGGTCCAGTTCATCAACGGCTTAATCTGGGTGGTTTTCCTGTTCATGATGCTTGCCGTGATGCAGTGGATTACGGCGGACAAGCTCATGTTCACCGTTCTGGGCTGGAACAAGTACGTGGCACTTTGGGTCGTTGCGGCGGTGACGGGCATCTACACATTCTCCGGCGGCCTGACCGCCGTGGTGTTCACCGACGTGGTCCAGTTGGTGGTCATGTACGTGGGTGGGTTCGGCCTGCTGGCGCTGAGCCTTTGGGAAGTAGGCGGCTGGTCGGCCCTGCAATCGAAGGTTCTGGCGATGGGGCCCGAATTCCAGGACCACTTCAAGCTGCTGCTTCCGCACAACACAACGGGCCCATTCCCGTGGACCGGCATCGTGTTCGGCCTCGGGCTCGTGCTGGCGGTGGCTTACATGAGCGGCAACCAGGTTATCGTCCAGCGCACGCTGGGCGCACGGACCGAATGGGACGCCAAAGGCGGGATGTTGTTTGGCGGTTTCCTCAAATCGATGATCCCGCTGATGGTGGCGCTGCCGGGGCTATGCGCGCTGGTGCTGGTGCCGACTCTTGGCCCCGAAGACGCCGACCGGGCGGTCCCGGAGATGATCCGCATCATGCTGCCCGCGGGCCTGCGTGGGCTGATGTTCGCGGCCCTGTTCGCGGCGCTGATGTCGAGCATCTCGGGCACGCTGAATTCTGCGGCCACCATGTTCCTCACCGACATCGTGGGCGAAATGCGCAAATGGCGCAAGAAAAAGCCCCTTTCCGAGCGAATGGCGCTGCACATTGGCCGCGCCATTACGGCGATTCTGATTGTTTCAACGGCGGCGCTGGCCGAACCGATTGGCGACAAAGAGCAGCTTTACGTGTACATCCAGACGCTGCTCTCGTTTTTCCAGGGGCCGGTGCTGGCCGTGCTGTTGCTGGGCATTATCTGGCCGAGGGCGACGGGGTATGGCGGTCTGGCGGGGCTGGTGCTCGGGGTGTTCTTCTCGTTCGTGCTCAATTACACGCCCGACCTTTTCCCCTCCGAAGATCCGTTCCTGTTTGTAGCATGGTGGTCGTTCGTTTTCGCGCTGATAGTCGTTGTTGTCGTGAGCCTCTTAACCAAGCCCGAATCGCCGGAAAAACTTCGCGGGCTGGTGTGGAGTTCGGTTGTGAGCGATCTGGAAGCCCAGAAAGCGCTGGATGAAAGGGTTTCGTCATGACGGCCATAGTGTCAACCATAATGGCAGTTTTTGAATTCCTGCAGAACATGTTTCACGCCGCGTTGGCGCCCATATTCCATCCGTTGAACACGGTCCTGGGCGGGCTGCCCAACTGGGTGGCGAGCGTGTTTGGGGTGGGCTTGTTTGTGATGGCCATGATTTGGGTGGGGGTGTTTTTGAAGAAGGATTATGTCAACTACGGCCGCCCTCACAAGTCAATCTGGACTGACCTCCGCCTTTGGACATGCCTGTCGATGATGCCGCACGTGATCTTCTACCTATATTTCAGATAGGAAATATGACAATGAGCGAAGTCAAGCTGTCTGATTCCGACCAAAACGCCAATATAAGAATGGAAAAACGCGACGGCGAGACCTACATCGCCCTGGGCATATTCATTATGGCGGTCGGACTCCCCGTGTTGCTTGGAACCTACTGGGCTTATCAAGCCATGGCACCCGGACACGTCGTCGCCCAAAACCCAGCCGCAGGGACTGCCGGCCAGCCCGGAAATGTCATAGACATCGTCCTTTCAATTGGGCCTGAAGGCACGCTGCTCACCACAGACATCACCGGCTTGAGCCAGGTGGCCGCTGAAGCAGCCCTCAAAGCCGACGGTTTCGCGGTGGGCGAAGCGACACAGGCGAACGACCCGAAGGTGGCGGCCGGATTGGTTGTCTCGCAGGACCCGGCCGGCGGGGCGTTGGCCGATCCCGGCGACAAGGTTAATTTTGTGGTGTCGCTGGGGCCCAAAGAGAGCGTGCGCCTGACCAGCGTCATCGGGATGACGCAAGCCAGGGCCGAAGAGGTTCTGGCGGCCGATGGCTTCGTTATTGGCAACGTAACCAAAGCGCATAGCGTGCCAAACGTCCGCGGCGCCGTTGTCAATAGCCTTTGCGGGGTGGTGCTGATTTTGGTGGCACTCGGCTCGATGGGTTATGGGGGAATCCTTCTGGCGCGTAACAAAAGGCGGGCGTGAACACAACCGTACAATGCCTCACGGTCCGCATCGCAAGCAAGCGGGCCGCCGGTTTTTTCGAGCGGCCGCGCCTGCTCAACCTTTACGGCCTGCTCGTGAAACCCACGCGCGTCGCCAAACGGAGCGACCCGGACTCGAGGAAACTGCCGTTCCTCGAATGCCTCTGGATGGCGGCGTATGCCGTGCTGGTAAGGACGACCGTGCGCCGCGCCGAAAGCAACATCTGGACATCGGTTGACGGATGTTCGGGCGATGTGACCCTTTTCGACGCCGTCGTCGAACTGAGCCCGTGCGAGAAAACGGTCGATTTCCTCCCGCCCGGCCTCGACGAAACGGCGGCGGCGGCGGCGGCCCGGGCGGGGCTGCAAAAACACATTCTCCGGCGGCGCGGCCAGATCAACAAGCCCGTTATTGAAGGCGTCGACCAGATCCTTCTCTATTACTATCCGGTATGGGTCTATTATTACCGCAGGCGGCGCAGATACATCGACATCAAGGTGCTGGATGCCGTCACGGGAAAACCCGCCGGGGCGAAGGTGCGGGTGGGCGTATTGAACGCGCTGGTGGCATCCAGGCGCGGGGCGGAATGCAGGCTGGAGGAGTAAAGGATGAAGGATGAAAAATGCTCTGGAAGCGCGACGGGGGGCGTCTCAACGCGGAGAAAAGGCTGGAAAACAGAGCAAAAATGTAATAACGTTATTATTGGGGCGTCGGTCGCGGGTGTGCGGCGGGACGCGTCACGGTGAATCACAAAGCAGGAGAAAAGATATGAAAAAACTCATGATGATGGCCGTTATAGCCGTTTTTGCGGCGTTTGTGGCGACGACCGCCTGGGGTGAACCCAGTTACGCCGAAAGGCTGGGCTGGAAACCGACGGACAAGGTCTTGATTTGGCACGTGGACGACGCGGGGATGTCTCACGAGTCGAACATGGGCACAATCAAGGCCATGGCCGAGGGGATGGCGACGTCGTGCAGCATCATGATGCCGTGCCCGTGGGTGAGCGAGTACGCGCATCACGTGGCGGACAAGCCGGAGCTGGATTACGGGCTACACCTGACGTTGACCAGCGAGTGGGATAACCACCGCTGGGGACCCGTTGCGGGTAAGCCGGTGGCGCCAACACTGGTGGATGAAGAAGGGTGCCTTTGGGACAACGTGGAGCTGGTGGTGAAGAACGCGGACCCGGACCAGGTGGAAAAAGAGGTCCGGGCGCAGGTGGACCGCGCGCTGACGATGGGGCTGAAACCGTCGCACCTGGATTCGCACATGGGGACCCTTTTTGCCGACCCGCGGTTTGCCGAGCGGTACGTGAAGGTGGGCGTTGAACTGGGTATCCCGGTGCTGGTGGCGGGCGGCCACATGACGTATATCCTGATCGAGAACGCCGACATTGCGGAAGCGGCGAGGATGATGAGCGAGGCGGCGTGGGCCGCGGGGTTGCCGGCACTGGACGATATCCACACGGACGGCTACGGCTGGCGGACATTCGACGAGAAGAAAGCCAAGACGCTCGAGTTTTTGCGCGCGCTGAAACCGGGCCTGACGGAGTTCATCCTGCATTGCACGGAACCCGGCGACACGTTCCAGTTCATTTCTTCATCCGGCCCCACCAGAAAGGCCGATCTCGACCTGATGCTCGACCCGGAGGTGAAAAAGGTTGTCGAGGAACAGGGCATCATTTTGACGACGTGGCGCGAACTCAAGCAGCGGCGCGATCAGGTGAAGTGAAGCGGAATCCATGAAAGGACGTGCTGATATGAAGAAGCTTAGTTTGTTAACGGTTGTGGCGCTGGCGGTTGCGCCCGTTGTGTTTGCGCAGGATGCCGCGCCGGAAAAGACCTATGCGGAGCGGCTCGGCTGGCCGGCGGGATCGCGTGTGGTGATATTCCACGTGGATGATTCGGGCATGTGCCATGACGCCAACATGGGCGCCAGCGACGCGCTCAGCAACGGCGTGGCAACGTCGACGAGCACGATGTTTCCGTGTGCGGCCGTGCCCGAATTCATGGAACTGTGGAAAGCCAATCCAACCTGGGACGTGGGCGTCCACCTGACCATGACGGCGGAGTGGAAAAACTACCGGTGGGGCCCATTGGCGGGCAAAGAAACGGTCCCGGGGCTCGTGGACAAAGAAGGTTGCATGTGGCACAGCGTGATGCAGGTTATGAAAAGTGCGATGCCGGACGAAGTCGAGAAGGAAATCCGGGCGCAGGTGGACCGGTGCATGTCGTTCGGGATGAAACCGACGCACCTCGATTCGCACATGGGCACGCTGTTCGCGGACCCGCGGTACACGGAGCGGTACGTGAAGATGGGCATCGAGTTGGGCATCCCGATCCTGATGCCGGGCGGCCACATGCAGTACGTCGCCCAGAACAACCCGCTTGCCAGCAAAATGGCCGGACCGGTGGCGCAGCAGCTTTGGGACGCAGGGTTGCCGGTGATTGATGATATCAACACGGGCGATTTCCCCAAGGGGGCGGCCAACAAAACCGAGCAGGTGTGCCAATTCCTGCGCGAAGTGAAACCGGGCATCACGTATTTCATCGTGCACTGCACGCGCCCGTCCGAATTGTTCCAGCACATCTCCGGATCCGGCGGCAATCGGCTGGCCGAGACCGAGGCGATGATTTCGCCGGAAGTCAGGAAAGTGGTCGAAGAAGAGGGGATTATTCTGACTACCTGGCGCGAACTCAAGGAGCGGCGAGATAAAGTCAGGCCGTAGGCTGGAGGACGTAGGAAGAGAAAAAGAAAAACGGCGGCGGGTGGTTTTTGGGCTACCCGCCGCTGTTTACTTACTTCTTTTCGGAGCCCTCGGCGGCGGGTTTTATGGGCCGGATGCGGATGTTTCTATACCAGACCTTGCCGTGGTCGCCCTGCAGCATGAGCGGACCGGGATCCGTTACGCCGCCGGGCAGCGCGCCGCCCGTTAGTCCCGTAATCTTGACCTTGTCGTGGATGAGTTTCCCGTTGAGCTTGGCGGTCAGCGTGTCGCCGATAAAGGTGGTTTCGAGGACGTTCCATTCACCGGCTGGCTTGGATGCGTTTACGAGCGGGGCGTGTTGGCCGTAGATGCCGCCGTCGTCGCCGGTGGAGAGTTCGGTTTTGCCGAAGCTGTCGAGCACCTGCAACTCGATCCTACCGCGCAGATACACGCCGCTGTTGCCTTTGGGAACGGTTTTGTATTCGAGCTGGAGGTCGAAATCCTGGAACTGCTCGGTGGTGGCGATATCTTTGTCTTTTGGCGTGTTGGTGATGGCGCCGTCTTCAACGACCCAATTGATTTTTTGGCCGGGACGCGCGTTGGTCCAGCCGGTGAGGTCCTTGCCGTTGAACAGGGTCTTCCAGGACGCATCATCAGCGGCAAACACTGAGAAGGCGGCAAGGCAACATGCGATTGCTGCAATTGACATCTTTTTCATCATGAATTCCTCTCCTTATTCGTTCATAGAAGGTTGTTTGTTATCAGACTTCTTTACAACGTAGAGCATGGACGGCGGGGGCGGATCGCCCTCGCGCGGTCTGTCGCGGTTGGGCGGAAGCGTCATCCATTCCAGGGTGTACTGGGCATCCTGTTCGGTTGCACGGCCCAAATCGGACGCGCGGCGCACTATCATGTTCCGGGCGATTTCCTGGTTGCCATCCATGGGCCTCCGGCGGGGTTCGCCGACAGGTTTCAGCGTTTCCTCGTCGAGCAGCAGTTCGATCGCGCCGTATTGGCTGTGTGTGCAGGTCTGTTTCAAGAGGCCTTGGCCGTGCGGCGCGACGCCGTTGATGCGGACCTCGAACACGATACAGCCGCCGCCGCTGAACGCCCAGCGGTAATCCCAATTTGTGGCTTGCACGGATTTCCATGCGCCGTTTTCGAATCGGGCGTTGTAGATCTGCGTGAAGCCAGACTCGTCATACTTGTGGTAGCTGATGACTGGCCGTTGCTTAGAGTCAAACCCCAGCTTAACGTTGCCGTTGATAATGCCGCCGCCGGCAGGGACGGGATCGACAACGTCTGCGTTCTCCAGCGTGATTGGCAGGTCAAGCGGCTTGCCCGCGGCGGTCTCCCAGTGGACGAGGTCCGCGCTGCGGGCGTAGCAGGGATCGTGGTTGGACTCGCAGCCGGGGTTGTCGCGCCAGACCCAGCAGAGGTGGAACAGGCCGTCCGGTCCGCGGCGCGGCCCGTTCAAGTATGCGTTCATCTTTCCCTGGCCGGACGTGAGCGGCGTGTCCAGCAACCGCCGCCAGGATTTTGCTGGCTGGTTGTACACGTTGTAGATCTGGTCGCCTTTACCGCTCTGCCCGTCGCGGTACGTGAAGATGAACGAGTTTTCCGGGCCGCGGAAAAAGTCGGGATATGTGACGCGGTCTTCCTTTTCGCCCACCATCGCGGCCCGCTCGAATGAATGGATGTCGAGCGGCCACGTGGTGCGGAAATAGACGAGCGGTTTCACGTGCATGTTGCCGCTGAGGTGGATGTATCCCTCGTCGTCGATGGCCATGGTGACGTAGTTGTGGCTATCCCATCCGAGTTGCTCGGGCAGCTCGACGATGTCCCACTGGTGCGAGTCAAGCGCGCGGGCCGCTACCTTCATCCGTCGTTCAGCATCGTAGTAGGCTACAAACTGCCGGTCGCCGTGGGTCAGCAGCGAGAAGCCGACCGGGTGGCCTGACCATACCGGCTCGACATTCACTCTTTCATCTGCAGGCGGGGCGCCTGCGCTACAAAGTGTGAGCGCCACGCTGAGCAGTACGGCTACGGGCATTGCACGCCTCCGTGTGACCTACCGGCCGGCCGGGTATTCCTGAATCACGATATTTTTGAACGACAGGTCGGTGGTCGGGTCGTGGCCCTGGAGGTGAATGGTGCCGGGGCCGGTGACGTAGCCTTCCTTGCCGTTGGATTCGGCAGAAACCGGGCGCATGTCAAGGTAGTCGCTGACCAGGTAGCCGTTGATGAAGATCGAGGTGTGGTTGCCGTTGGCGACGATCGTCTTGGTGAACCACTCGCCGTCGCTCGAGACGACTTTGCGGGCGGGCTGGTTGCCGTAATTGCCGCCGGTGCCGAAATCAACCGGTTTGTTACGGTTCTCGCCAACCCACTGGTTGCGCACCTGCGACTCATAGCCCTTCCAGAACACGCCCACCGGCCCGCGGTAGAACACGCCGCTGTTGAGCTTCGAGCCGTTCGAGATGATGTCGATCTGGAACACGAAATCTTTGTAGGTGCCGGCGGTCTCGATTTGGCCGTTGCCGTTTTTGATGTTGATGGCGCCGTCAACAACCGTGAAGACGGACTTGTGCTCCGGGATGATGTTCCAGCCGGTAAGGTCGGCGCCGTTAAAAAGGGGTTTCATGTTGATTGGCCGCAGTTTCAGGCTGGCCAACTGGACCTCGCCGCCGCGCACCTTCTCGCCGCGGTTGTACGTGATGCCGATGAAACCGACGGGGCGTGAACCCGCCTGGACTTCAACCGGCTGGCCATCGAGCGTGGCCGTAATGGTGCCGCCCTCGGCCTTGACGGCGAGTTCGCGCCAGGCCGGCTTGGTTTTTTCGGGTTCGCTGATCAGGATGACGGTGGACCCGTTTTCGCTGGGATGGCCTTCACTGCCCGCCCGGAGCAGCAACGCCGCCGACCAACCCGCCGCAACTTTCAACTTGGCCGTCAGTTCAAAATCGCCGTACTGGCTCGTGGTCGAAATCCACCCGCCCGAGCCTTTACCGCTGACCAGATTGCCGTCCTGGACGGTCCAATCGACGTCGCCGTAGGGCGTCAAGCCGAACAGGGTCTCGTTGTCAAACAGGTTGATCCAAGAATCGGCAACGGCCTGGGGGACCATTGCGAATGCGGCCACGGCAACGGCCATGGCGGTCAGCATGAGTTTGGGGCGCATGGGGTCTCTCCTTTTGCAAAGCTTCGATTGATGAAAAACAGGATCGATCATACACTTCGCCGGCGGCGTGGTCCAGCTTCCTGAAGCAATCATGGGGATGACCACTTGGGACGCCACTGGTTCCGAGCAAGGGGATCCTCACGCCCTGCCATAAAGGGCCATGAAAAAAAGCCTTAGCCAGTGGCTGGCAGGGCTCAGGATGACAGGCTTTGGGGCGGGCTTTGGATGACATGTTTTGATCTTGGTTTTCTTCCACAAAAAAGCCCTGCCACAGGGCTTCCTCGCTCAGGATGACAGGCTTTGATTTTCGCGGTAGAGGCCAATCAGGAGGTCGGGGTATCTGCGGACGACGGCTTTGAGGGATTGGTTGGAAATCGAGACGAGCATGGCGATAGTTTCGGCTGTGGCGGTGGATTCGTAGGGGGCGTTGCGGAAGAACGGGCCGGGATCGAGGAACCCCTCGGGCAGTTGTGCGGCCGTAAACGTTTTCTGGCCGGCCTGGCTTTCAAGCCGGACCACGCCCTCGACAAGTTGAAACAGGCTACGGGAGGGTTCGCCGGCCTTGAAGATGGTTTCGCCCGGCTGCTTGACCACCAAGTCGGCTTGTAGGGCGTTTTCGCGCTGGTAGTCCTTGATAAGCTGGTTGGCTTCGCGGAGGCGGTCGGCGAATTGCCGGCAGAGGCACCGCGTGAAAAAATGCAGCTCATTCACAACCACATCCAGGCTGCCCGGCGGTAGCACCGCCGTAAACACCGCACCCGAACACCGGACGCTCGCCGTGCGAAAACCCCCGCCCAGCGGCGCCATTTCGCCCAGGAAGGCGGGCGTGGCGGGCGTGGCATTGATGATGGCCAGGGTTTCAGGCCGGTTGCCAGCGTCGGGTGCGGGGGCCGTTTCCACGACACACGCCCCCTGAAGCACCAGAAATACTTCCCGCGATTCAGCCCCCTCGGTAATGAGGATCTCGTCGTCGGCATAGCGGCGCAGAACCACGCCGTGGCAGCGGGCCAGCAACTCGCGGTATGGAGATTCGTCAGGGATTTTCAGGCGTTGCAGGTCGAATGGTTCGGACATGATGAGCCTTTCTCTACCGCCGCCTCAAAATTGAATAGGCCGGTTTTCGCCTTCGGGACTTCCAGGAGAGTAACGGGTGAAACGGCATGGGGTCAAGAAAGGGACGGTCGAGCAGGATCGGGCCGACACTTTAATGTGAGTTTATGATTGACTCGGGGGGCAAACAGCATTATTATTGACTCAATCCGTCAATAATGGCTTTTTGCGGAACTGGTAACGGTGAGGAGGAACAGTCCATGGCGAAGAAAACGGTGAACGTGGCGATGATAGGCGCCCAGTTTATGGGGAAAGCACACAGCAATGCGTGGCGCAAGGTGGGGATGTTTTTCGACCTGCCCGTCAAGCCGGTGATGAAAGTATTGTGCGGCAAATATGCGGAAGAAGTTCAGGTGGCGGACAAGTACGGCTGGCAGGAGACCTCGCTAGACTGGCAGAAGGTCGTGAACCGGCCCGACATCGACATCGTGGACGTCTGCACGCCCAATTTCCTTCACCCGCCGATAGCAATCGCGGCGGCGAAAGCGGGCAAGCACGTCGTGTGCGAAAAACCGCTGGCGAATACGCTGGCCGAAGCCAAGAAGATGCTCGATGCCGTGACCAAAGCCGGCGTGAAGCACATGTGCGGTTTTTCGTACCGGTTTGCGCCGGCCGTGCAGACGATTAAGAAGCTGGTGTCGAGCGGTGCGCTGGGCCAGATTTACCATTTCCGGGCGGCGTATCAGCAAGACTGGATCGTGGATCCGGATTTCCCGATGGTGTGGCGGATGAAGAAGAAACACACGGGTTCGGGGGCGCTGGGAGATATTGGCGCGCACATCGTCGATCTCTGCCAGTTCCTGGTAGGCGACGTCGAGCAGGTGTCGGGGACCATGGAGACGTTCATCAAGCGGCGCCATGTCACATCATCGGACACGGGGATCGCCGGAAAGAGCGGCGAGAAACGCTCGCACAAGATGGACACGGTAGACGTGGACGACGCGGTGGTTTTCGTGGCGCGCCTGAAAGGAACCAACACGCTGGCCACGTTCGAGGCGACGCGGTTCGCCCCGGGCCGGCGCAACTACAACAGCATCGAAATCTACGGCAGCCAGGGCTCGGTGTTGTGGAACCAGGAAGACATGAATTACTTCCAGTACTTCAGCCGGAACGACCCGCCGGACCTGCAGGGCTTCCGCCAGGTGCAGGCGACCGACCCGGTGCACCCCTATGCGTCGAACTGGTGGCCGTCCGGGCACATTATCGGCTACGAGCACCTGTTCGTCCACGAGATCTACGAGTTCGTGCGCAACCTTGGAAAAAAGAAGGTAACCTACTCGACGTTCGAGGACGCGGTGAAATGCCAGAGAGTGCTCGAGGCGGTCGAGCGTTCGTCGGCGAAGAAGCGGTGGGAGATGGTGAAATAGAGGCCTGAACTCCGGGCGCGCGTTTGCGGGCCCGCAACCAATTGGCGCGCGCGCGCGTAAAAGGAGATCGATTATGAAACTGGGTGTGGTAACGGCGATGTTCGGCAAGCGGCCGCTGAGCGAGGTACTGGACCTGTTGAAAGCACTGGGGCTCGAGTCGATCGAGTTCGGGACCGGCAACTACCCCGGCTCCGGCCTGTTGGACGTTCCGGCGCTGCTTAAGTCGCAGGCCAGGCGAAAAGAACTCCTGAGCCAACTCAAAGACGCGGGGATCGGTATCAGCGCGCTGAGCTGCCACGGCAACGCCTTGCATCCCGACCGCAATTTCGCCAAGCGGTCGGTGGCCGTACTCAACAACACGATCAGGCTGGCCGAGAAACTGGGCGTGAAAACCGTCATCGACTTTTCCGGCTGCCCGGGTTCCGACGAAAAATCGACCAAACCCAACTGGGTGACGTGCGGCTGGCCGCCGGACTACATGGAAATCATCGAGTGGCAGTGGGCCAAGAAGGTGATCCCGTTCTGGACGAAACAGTGCAAGATCGCGAGAGACCACGGGATTCGGATTGCATTCGAGATGCACCCGGGGTTCGTGGTGTACAACACCGAAACCATGCTGAAGCTGCGGAATATCTGCGGGGACAACCTGGGCGCCAATTTCGACCCGAGCCACTTGTTCTGGCAGGGGATGGACCCGATCGCGTGCGTGCGCGCGTTGGGCAAGGCCATTTTCCACGTTCACGCCAAGGACGTCCGCGTCAACCCGTACACGACCGCGGTGAACGGCGTGCTGGACACCAAATCGTATGGGGACGAGTTCAACCGGAGCTGGGTGTTCAGGACGTGCGGGTACGGTCACGGGTTCGACTGGTGGAAAGACTTCGTGTCGACGCTGCGCATGATCGGGTACGACGGCACACTGAGCATCGAGCACGAAGACAGCCTGATGTCCAGCATGGAAGGCCTGAAAAAGGCCGTCGAGTTCCTCAAGCAGGTCATAGTGCATGAGAAGCCGACCGCGATGACGTGGGCCTAAGAAGGCCTCAAAACGGTTGAATTGTGGTGGTGCGGGTGAAAGCCGGCACCACTTTTTTATTGCGGATTGGAAATTGCGGATTTAGAAAATCGGAAAGCAAGGCGTTGGTCGCAATTGTCTCAATTGTCCGTGGTGTGATCTACTGTGGTTTTTGAGCGGCGAGGATGACGTTGAACGGGTAGAGTTCGAGAGCGATGGGGGCGAAGAGTCTCAACATGCAACGTCGGGCGGGAGCGTTTCGTAGCAGGGCGAGGGCTTGTTTGCGGGGGAAGCGGGCGTAGGCGGGCAAGTCGGCGCGGTGGCGGATTTTTTCGTCGAAGCCGACATCGAGGATTTTGAAGGCGGGCGTGAGCTTGGCCTGGCGGAATGCGTGACGCCATTGCGGGGTAGTATAGGCGCGCTCGCAGATGCCGTCTTTGCGGTAATCGGCGCCGAACTCGGCGGGGCGGCGGGTTTCCCACCGGCCGACGACGGGTTCGTTGACGAACATGAGCCGACCGCCGGGTTTGAGCACCCTGGCGGCCTCGCGCAAGGTGGCGTCGAGGTCGGGGGTGTGGTGGATGGCGGCGTTGGCGAACACGGCATCGAACGCGTCGGGGCGCAAGGGCAGGCGCGACATGTCGGTCAGGAGCCGGTCGAAATAGGCGCCGTTTTGGGCAAAACACCGGCCCGCCTCGAGTACGGTGCTGTAGATGTCGACCAGGACGCACCGGCACCCGGCCCGTGCAAACAGGGCGGAGGTCCAGCCGAGCCCGGCGCCAAGGTCAAGCACGGTTTCATCGCCCCGCGGGCACAGGGCGGACACCGCATACCGCACCAGCGGGGCGTGCTCGACGGCGTCGGGGTTGCCGTCGGGCAGGCGCAGAATGGAGGCAGCGGCCGCGGCGGGGTCGGGCGGCGGGCCGCGGCGTTCGATCTCGAGTTGTGCGGCCAACTCGCGGCGGACGGGTTCAGACGGGTTGTGCAGGAGGTCGCAGTAGCCGTGACGGACGGGGAAGGATGCGGAGCAGGCGTCGCAGCGGATTTGCGCCCGGACGATTTCGTAGGGGTCGGCCTGCGGGTCGAGAAGGCTGAACGGCCCCGGGGCGCGGCATGCCGGGCACTCGAGCAATTCGAGCAGGTCGGGTTTCATAACGGCAACATAGCCGGGGCAAGCCCATTTTTGCAAACGGGCGAGAGTTGTAGCGCAGGCATCCCGCCTGCGCTACAATGAACAGAGAAGGCAGTTTGACTTACCCCGCCTGCGTTTGGTATATTTAGCGGCTGTTTGCAGGGTAAGATCCGACCGCGCATGAATGCGCGGCGCGTAGATGCGCGTATTATCTGGAGGTATCGGCCGTGAAGACGTATGTCCCGAAACTGGGACAAGTAGAGAAGAAGTGGCTCGTGATCGACGCGGACGGCCAGGTGTTGGGCCGTGTAGCGGCGGAAGCGGCGAAATTGCTCCGCGGCAAGCACAAACCCCAGTACACGCCCTACCTGGACTGCGGCGATAACGTCATTATTATCAATGCCACCAAAGCCAAGCTGACGGGCGCCAAGGAAACCGACAAGATGTACTACCATCACTCAGGTTACATGGCCGGGCTCAAGGAAATCAGTTACAACGATATGGTGCGCAAGCACCCGACGCGCGCCCTGATGTTGGCCGTCAAGGGGATGCTGCCGCACAACCGGCTTGGCCGGGAACTGGCGCGGCATGTGCGCATTTACCCCGGCGCCGAGCATCCGCACGAGGCGCAGAATCCGCAACCGCATCCGATAGGCGCGCAGGGCGCGTAAGGCACGCCTGCAGGCGCGTAACAGGAGATTTTGAAGAGTGGCAGCTACAACCAATGAAACCGTGGCCATCGGCCGGCGTAAAGCCGCCACCGCACGAGTGCGCATTCAGCCGGGAACCGGAAAAATCGTCGTCAACGGTCAACCAATTGACAAGTACATGGCCCGCGAAACCCTCGTGATGATCGCCACCCAGCCGTTTGAAATCACCGGCAGCGTCGGGAAGTTCGACGTCCGCGCACGGTGCGAAGGCGGCGGGTTGGCCGGTCAGGCGGGCGCGTTGCGGCTGGGAATAGCCCGCGCGCTGGTAAAGCTGGACGAGAATTCGCGGACGGTCCTGCGGCGGGCCGGATTGCTCACGCGCGACGCACGCGAAGTCGAGCGCAAAAAGTACGGCCAACCGGGCGCCCGAAAGCGGTTCCAGTTCTCGAAGCGCTAGAATCAAGAACAGACTTTTTACTTGGCCTTTGCAGGTTCACGCCTGCAAAGGCTTTTTTTCTCTTCGATCCGACCGATCCGACCGATCCGACTCACAGGACCTACGAGGGGGTCAGCAGTTCGAGGTCGGTGACGAGCCGGCGTAGGATGGCTTCGGCGTAGTCGGCGGCTTGGGCGATCAGCATGTTGTCGATGGCGGCGGGTCGCTGAATCCGCTGGGGCGGCGCGGGAACAGGATTGCCTTCTTCGTCAATCCGCTCCTCAGGCGTTTGGACGGACGTGATCTCCATGGCCTTGAACCCTCTGGCGAGCAGGAGCATCGCATCGGAATGGGGCGTGACGAGGTTGGCTTCAACCGCGTTGAACCCTTCGCCGGCCGCGGCGGCCGTCATCACCAGTTCCTCCGGGGCTTTATACAACTGCATGAGGCCCAGTTCGGACACGTAGGCCAGGCTGTTGCCCGCGCCGACGCTGTCCAGGCACAGAAAATAGGTGGACGCCGGGTCTACCGAATAGCTGCGTATAAAATGGCGTGCGCCGTGCATGCCGGTCTGGTTGCTGCCGGTGGCGACGAGGTATACGTCGGCTTCCTTGACGGGCAGTACGCTGAGGTTGTGGGCGAGGCGGAGCAGTGCCGTGACGCCGCTGGCGTTGTCGTTGACGCCGGGCGTGTTTTCGGTGAGCAACTCGTTTCGCAGTACGACGGCGGCTCCGGCGAGTAACAACCCCACGGCCATCCATCGGATCCAGAGGTTCATTTGGGCCTGCGGCTCGGGGAGCACGTTCATCAGTTGCACGGCGCACGTCGCGATCACCAGGAACATGCAAAACACCATCAGGACATGCGCCGGCCGCAGCCAGAACGGCGGTTTGGGATAGGTGAGCGGCCTCGATTTGACGGAATCGTAGTGGGCCATGACGACGAACTGCATCTGCGGACGGGAAGACAGGAACCGCGCAACAACGTTCTGGGTTTCGTACTGGGGCATGAGCCGGGTGAGGATCGCGTAGCCGCTGGCTTCGGCGAGGTAGAGGGTGAACACCAGCCCGCCGTAGATGAGCGCCACCAGCGGCCACCAGACGGCAATGATGGTGACAACGGTGAACTCGGCAAAATAGGACGCCGTGATAAACCCGGCCCCGTCGGCGCAGTAGAACTCGTCGAGATCGGCGCTGGGCGTGTATTCGCGCATCCGGGCGAGGATGTATTCGGCGGCTTCACGCTCGCTTTGGGTGTTTGCGCCGCGATGCTCCAGGCGCCCCGCAAGGTACTGCATATCGGACTTGACCTGGAGTTCAGGCATCTACACCTCGCAGTATTCCATTCCAAACGCGTCTGCGACCGCCTTGTACGTGACGTCCATCAAGCGGCGCACCGTGTGCCCGTGCGCGACAAACGCCGCCACGCCGGACGGGATCAACCCAACACGCCCTTCGTCTTCTCTTATTTCGCGCGGTATCCCGACGATCATGCCCTCCCTTCCTTGCCGCGCGGGCGCGCGGCTTATGCCTGCCCAGTATAACAGTTGAAACCCGCCCGCAGGAAAAGCTCCGGGGCTTGCCCGTTGATATCGCGCCAAACGTCTTGCATAATCTCTCGCGGGCCAGGAACAGCGAGGGACGACCGTCATGACGCCCAGACAGCGCGTGCACGCGGCGCTCAAACGCGAGCCGGTGGACCGCGTCCCGATTTTCATGTGGCTGCACCCGGAAACGGCGGCGCGGCTGGGCCTGTTGCTCGAGATCCCGGCGCCGCGCGTGTCCGAAGCGCTGGGCGACGACGTCCGCCAGACGTGGGTGAACAACAACCACGCCATGGAAGGCATTGTCCACGAGCGCGAAGGCGAAGGCCACACCGACCTGTGGGGGATTCGGTGGGTGCGCAGCGGCCCCTTCAACCAGATCGAGCATTCCCCGCTGGCGGGGGCAACGCGCGGGCAACTGCTGGGGTACGAATTCCCATATGCGCATCTCGAAGACCTGCTGGGCCTGATGGGGCCGGTGCTCGATGGGCGCGGCGACTATTTCATCGGGTGCGACGTGTCGCCGTGCGTCTTCGAGATGTACTGGCGGCTGCGCGGGATGGAACAGGCGCTGGTCGACGTGTTCGCCGAGCCGGACCTGGCGCGCGAGATGTGCGCGCGGTGCGGCGAGTTCTCGGTGCGGCTTTCGGAACAGGCGTGCGCCCGGTTTGACCTCGATTGGCTGTGGACGGGCGACGACGCGGGCTCGCAAGCCTCGACGATCCTCAGCCCGGAGTCGTGGCGCGAACTGGTCAAGCCGAACCTCGCCCGCATTTTCGACGTCGGGACGCGCAAGGGCTTGTGGGTGGCGTACCATTCGTGCGGGGCTGTCCGGTCGATCATCCCCGACTTGATCGAGATCGGCATGGACGTGCTAAACCCCGTCCAGTGCACCGCGGCGGGGATGGACCCGCTGTCGTTGAAAAAGGAATTCGGCGATTCCATCGCATTCATGGGCGGAGTCGATACGCAGGACCTACTCCCGTTCGGCACGGTGGACGAGGTCCGCAAGGCCACGGCCCGGCTGATCGAAGGCATGACGGCCGACGGCGGCGGCTACATCCTCGCCGCATCCCACGCTATTCCGCCCGAAACGCCCAACGACAACATTTTCGCCATGTACGCCGAAGCCGGCGTCTCCCGAGAGGAAATCTTCGATCGCGCCGCCGCCATTCGGGCGCAGTAGGCACGGCCGGGATTCTTTCGCCTATTTTGTGACTGTCAGTTGGTCTTGCACGTTGCCTTCGGCGTCGATGGCCTTCATGGTGACGGTGTTCCCGTCGACGGTAAAGACGTTGCAGAGCGCGGCGGCGCTGGATTTCATGAAGGCGGCCTTGGGGTGTGATCGCGGGGGCCGGTCGCGGCCGGATACCGAGACGGTTACAACGTAAATCGTCCCGTCGTTGGGCGAGGGCTGTACTTCTCCGGCTTTGAGTGGGTGCGTGCGGACGTAGTGGTGGACGTGGCCGCTTAGCACAAAATCGGCGTGGTACTTGTCGAACAGGGGCACCCATTCCTTGACAATCTCCGGTTCGGTAACACCGGGCGAGTACGGCGGGAAATGGAACACGACAAACTTCCAGGTGTCTTTCGCGTCGCGCAGTTGCGCCTCGATCCAGGCCGTTTGCGTCGACACCGGCGCCACGACGTCCGGCATGACGAACAGCGCATTACCGTAGTGGAAACTATAGGCCCGCTCGGGATCGAGGGTCGCGGGCCCGTTCTTGGGCAGGTCGAACTGTGCCAGGTACAGGTCAACGCCCAGCCCGTCGATGCCGTCGTGGTTGCCGATGGACGGTGCGACGGGCAGGCGGTTGAAATACGAGCCGGCGAGGTTAAACAGCGCGTCCCAGTCGTCGCGATACTGGCCGGTGCCAACGAGATCGCCGGAGATCGTGACAAATGAAGTCTGCGGATACATTGAGGTCACTTTTGCAAGCAGCGCCTCGCTCTCCGGCCTGTTATGGGTGTCGCTCAAGAAGGCGAAGGTGAACGGCTGGCCGGGATCGGGCGCGGTTTTGAACGAGCCTTGCGAGAGCCAGTCTCCGTTGTCGGCGTTGATTTCATATTCATACTCGCCGCCGGGTTTCAAGCCGTCCATGACGGCGGTAAAGAACGCGACGCTGCGATCGTTGACGATGAACTTGTCTTCGACCACCTCGCGCGTGGCCTCCGCCGTCTTCCACTCGGGCTCGCCTTTTGCTCTGAACCTGGCGGCGCCTGCCGTAACTTCAGGCCTTGTCCGCCACTGGACGGCCATCGAGTCGGCGGGGGACTCATCGTTGGGCGTGAGCACGACGTCGTCGGGCGTGTTCGAGGAAGCGTAGGACGTCTTGCGGAACCCGCCGATGAAATGGGCCTCGCGCGCTCGGCCGCGCATGGTGGGCAGGATCAAGGAGCCGGCCATCTCGTCGGGTACGGCGGCTACGCCGAGTTCCGACCAGTCGTGGTAGAAGAACGCGCCCGGCTTTAGTTCATGCACTTCCTGCCACTCCGGGTAGGGATTGGTGATGGTGAGTTTTGCACCGGCCTTTTGCGGTTTGACGGCGACGAAATAGTGGGGCCGGTGTTTGTCGAACCCGTTAATGCCGAGGCCGACGCGGCCCGTGTCGAACTTTTTCCGCCATACCTCGAAATTCATGTCACTTCCGGTGGCCTTGATGGTCATATCGGTCTTTTCAAACCCGGATTCGGCCAGCCAGAACGGCGTCGTGGGCTGGCTCATTTCGCGCATCACGTAGACGACCACCGGCACGTCCACGTCGAACTGCCAGTGGCGCGTCGCCAGCACCGCCTTGTCTTCCGGCGTGACAAACTTCTCGAGCGTCGCCTCGTCAAGCGCCACGAGCTGGTCTTCGGTCAACGCGGCATGCAGCCGGTCGGCGATGGAATCGACCGTGTCTTTTACGGATGGCGCAGCAGCCGCCGCGACAAACGCCGCAAGAAACACAAAGGGAAGAAGCAGACATTTCTTTTTCATGACTCATCTCCATATTCTTTGCCCATGGTACACGGACCTTTTGGAGTGCGCAAGCTTGCTTGCGCTTTCGTGGCGGGACGGCTGGAAAAAGCGGCAGCGAGCTGCCGCACTCCAAAGTGCCTGTACTTTCGGCTTGAACTGTTTTAGGATGCACTAAATCGGAGGGAAACAACATGGGTGCTCGGCGAACACTTGGCTTTGTACTCCTGTTGATGGGTGGCATGGCTTCTATTGCGGCGGCCTCGTTGGAATCTGACTTTGCATCGCCGCCGGATTCGGCGCGGCCGTGGGTGTACTGGTTCTGGCTCAACGGCAATATCACGGAAGAGGCCATTACGGCCGACCTCGAGGCGATGCAGCGCGTGGGGATCGGCGGCGTGCTCATCATGGAAGTGGACCAGGGCGTCCCGGTGGGGCCGGTCGACTTCATGAGCGACGAATGGCGGCGACTGTTTCACCACGTCGTATCGGAGGCCCAGCGGCTCGGGCTCGAAGTCAACATGAACAATGACGCCGGCTGGAACGGCAGCGGCGGCCCATGGATCACGCCCGAACTGTCTATGCAGAAGGTCGTGTGGACCGAACTCGAAATCGAAGGCCCGAAGAACATCAACGTGCAGTTCACCCAGCCCGAAACCCTTGCCGGATTCTACCGCGACATCGCTGTGCTGGTATTTCCTACCCCCGGCCCCTACCGCATCCCCGACGTCGCCGTCAAAGCCTTGTTCCAAACGGGCTGGGTAAGCCCGGCGGTACATGGTGAAGTGCCGGCGGAGATGATCATCCCGCATGACCGCGTCCTCGACATCAGCACGCAAATGGACGCTTCCGGAAAACTGGCGTGGGACGCCCCACCGGGCAAGTGGACCATCGTCCGGTTTGGCCACACCAGCACCGGCGTCGAGAACGCACCCGCGCCAACTTCGGGCCGGGGTCTCGAATGCGACAAGCTCAGCAAGGAAGGCATCGAAGCCAATTTCAACGGCATGATGGCGAAACTCATCGAAGACGCCGGGCCCGCCGCGGGCAAGTCGCTTGTCGCCACGCATATCGACAGTTGGGAAAACGGTGCCCAGAACTGGACCGCCCGGATGCGCGACGAGTTCAAATCCAGGCGCGGGTATGACCCGCTCACCTTCCTGCCGGCGATGGCGGGACGCGTCGTAGGCAGCCTGGAAATCTCCGAACGGTTCCTGTGGGACCTGCGGCAGACGGTGTCTGAACTGATCGCGGACAATTACGCCGGCCACCTCCGCGACCTGGCGCGCCAACATGGGATGCGGCTTTCAATCGAGGCGTACGGCGGCCCGTGCGATGATTTACCTTATGCGGGCCGCGCCGACGAGCCGATGTCCGAGTTCTGGGTGGGCGGCAACGGGTTCCACACCTGCAAGGAAATGGCGTCAGCGGCCCACGTGTGGGGCGCTAACATTATGGGCGCGGAAGCCTTCACGGCCAACGACTCTGAAAAATGGCTCGCCCACCCCGGAGCCATCAAGGCGCTGGGCGATTCCGCGTTTTGCGCGGGCGTGAACCGGTTTGTGTTTCACCGGTACGCGTTGCAGCCGTGGGTGAGCCCCGAGCGCCGGCCCGGCATGACCATGGGCCCGTGGGGCATCCATTACGAGCGCACCCAGACATGGTGGGACATGCTGCCCGCCTGGCACCTCTACCTCGCCCGGTGCCAATACATGCTCCGCCAGGGCCGCTACGTCGCCGATATCGCCTATCTCCAGCCCGAGGCCGCGCCGCAGAGCTTCATGGGCCATCCGCCCAACGCGTACGCGTTTGACAACATCCCCGCCGAGGCCGTCATGAAACGCATGGCCGATTCGTTGTCGATCCCGGGCGGGCCGTCGTATCGCGTGCTCGTCCTTCCTGACGTCCCCACGATGACGCCGGAACTGTTGGGGAAGATCAAGCAACTGGTTGAGAACGGCGCAACCGTGATCGGCCCGCGGCCCGTGAAATCGCCGAGCCTGGCCGGATACCCGCAATGCGATGCGGACGTGCAACGGCTGGCCGGCGAGCTTTGGGCGGATTGCGACGGTAAGACGGTTCGCGAACACCGGTTGGGCGCGGGTCGAGTGGGGTGGGGCGTGCCGGTCGAGCAGGTGCTGCAGGAAATGGGCGTGCGGCCCGATTTCGAAACCCGGCCGCGGCTGAACTGGATTCACAGAGTCACCGGCGACGCCGACCTCTATTTTGTCGCCAACCCGCATGACCGCGGCGTCAGCACCGTCTGCACGTTCCGGGTGGCTGGAAAGGCGCCGGAGTTGTGGTGGCCGGACACGGGCACGATCGAGAAGACGGCGCTGTGGGCAAGCGAGGACGGGCGGACGCGCGTCCACCTGGCGCTGCCGGCGAGCGGGTCGGTATTCGTGGTATTCCGCAAGGACAGCAGCGGCGTCGAGCCGGTGCAGAGCATATGGCGCGACGGGCAACCGGCCGTTTCCGTGGCGCAAGTGGCGCTGGATTTTAAGGTGACCTCGGCCACGTACGGTGTGCCGGGCGACCCGGGGCGGTCACGCGATGTCGCGGAAGAGTTGCAGCGCCGCCTGGACACGGGAACGCGCACGGTACAGGTGGCCGAACTTGCTCTCGAGGGCGACCCGGCAATCGGCGTGGTGAAAACGCTCACGGCCGAGTACACGGCCGGCGGGCGCAATTTCAAGATCATGGGGCAGGATAAAGACACGGTCTACTTCACCGATGAGCCGGTCGATTCAGTCGAGAAAGCCATCTGGGGCCCGCCCGGCGACCTTTCTCGGAGCAGGGACGTGCGCGAGGAGATCCAGCGGATTCTGGATACGGGCGCGCGCGAATTCGAGGTGATGCGGCTGCTGACAGGAGGCGACCCGGCGGTGAACGTGCTGAAAACGCTCGTGGTCGAGTACACATCGGAAGGCCAGCGGCTCACGGCTTCGGCGACCGACCCCGAGGTCATCGCGATCGGCCCGCTGGGCGATGACGAGGCGGCCGCAAGAGTGGTCTACGACGAGGCCGGCCGGCCCGTCTTTGAAACGAGGAGCGAAGGCCGGTACGAAGTCCGCTTGGCCGATGGCGGGACGCGTGAGGTGGCGGTCGAGGCGTTGCCGCAGCCGCTCGAGGTTTCGGGGCCGTGGGACGTCACGTTCCCGCCAAACTGGGGCGCGCCGGAGCGCATCACGCTTGACAAACTGGCCTCGCTGAGCACCCACGCCGACCCGGCCGTTGCCCATTTTTCAGGGATAGCCACGTGGGGCGCGACGTTCAACATGCCCGCAGATTGGTTCGCGGAGGGCCGGCGGTTTTATATCGACTTGGGCCGGGTCGAGGTTATGGCGCGCGTGGCGGTGAACGGCAAGGGCCTGGGCGTGCTATGGAAATCGCCGTACACGGTGGAGGTGACGGACCACGTCAAACCCGGCGACAACACGCTAAAGATCGAGGTGGCCAACCTGTGGATCAACCGCATGATCGGCGACGCTGCGCTCGAGGAGGACTCCAAACGCCGCCCCGAGGGCAATCTCGTCGAGTGGCCGCAATGGGTGCTCGAAGGAAAGCCCAGCCCCACCGGCCGGTACACCTTCAGCACGTGGAACCTCTGGCCAAAAGACGCCCCGCTGCCGGATTCCGGCCTGATTGGGCCGGTCAGGATACTCGCGGCACAACGCCAGGCGTTATAAACGATCTCATTTCAACTGCGACCGCGATTACGGCAGTGGGTTGAGCTTCAAAAGCGGCCGCAAGCAGCCGCACTCCAAAGTGCGGTCGCACTCCAAAATAGCACCCATGCGCAAATCGGACAATCGCATGCTAAAATCCGCCGGACCTGTTGTCGGGCGATCACGACCTGTGCGTATCGTGCCACGCGCCGCTGATTCTCGCGTACACCCGCCTCGACGTGCTGACCGCCCGCGAGCAGGAAGTCTGCCGTCTGCTGGCATACGGGTTCACCAACGCCGAAGTGGCGGAAAAACTCTTCATCTCAGACCGAACTGTCGAGACGCATCGGACCAACATCATGAGCAAGCTGGACCTCCGCAGCCGGGCGGAGTTGGTACGGTTTGCCATCGACAATGGTCTTTTGAAAACTGACTGACAGACGCTCACCTACGGGATTTTCCCTTACCCGCGGGAATATAAATCGGGGTATGCACGGTTGTTCGCCGTATGCGGTTGCAGTACCTTCACGTTATAATGTCGTAAAGTCTTTTCAGGAAAGGAAGCCCGATATGAGCAGAGTATTCCCGGCCGTTGTGGCGGCTTTGTTGTGCCTGGGTTGGATGGCCGCCATCATGGCTGCCGAAGCCGATTATGTGGGCAATTCGCAGTGCAAAATGTGCCATAACAAAAAAGACGAAGGCGAAATCTGGACCGTCTGGAGCACCAAAGCACACGCAAAAGCCTATGAACGGCTGGCCAGCCCCGAGGCCAAGGCCATCGGCGAAAAGAAAGGGCTGGCGAAACCGCCCCAGGAATCGCCCGAATGCCTGCGCTGCCACGTGACGGCCTACGACCAGGCCAAACAGCCGCCCGTGCCCACGAAAATCAACATGAGCGACGGTGTCCAGTGCGAGACTTGCCATGGCCCGGCGTCCCTGCACGTCCAGGACGGCAAGGCGTTTAAGATGAAGAAAGACACGTCGGTAAACATGGCGGCGCATATCGTGCGGCCCAACGAGTCGGTTTGCCGCAAGTGCCATAACGAAGACAGCCCAACGTGGAATCCCGAGAAATTCACGCTCGAAGACGGCGCCAAGAGCGGGTTCGATTTTAAAGCCGCCTGGAAGAAGATCGAGCATAAGATTCCGGATAAAAAATAGAGGCCTTTTCCCCACAAGATTTAGCTGCAGTGCTTCACTCTCTGTAATCAGGGGCCGCCGACTTCCCACGGCGGTCCCCGTTTTCAATTTACGGGCAGCAAGAAGATGAACGTAATCAACAGACAAACCGTTGTGGCGGTGCTGATTGGCATGGCGGTGCCGCTTTTGTGCTTCGCAGTCGTGGCCCGGGCCGTCAGTGAGACGCGCATCGTGCAGCCCACAGAAATCCCCGCCAATACTGCGCCGCCCCATGCCTGCCCCGATATGACCGCAACAAACATGGGCAGCACGGCTGGGCGGACGGCCACTCTTGCATGGCAGGCGCCGGACGGCTGGGTGGACGATAGAACGAAAGGGCTGCGGCTGGCCAATTTCAGGGTGGGCCCGGCGGGTGAGGCGGAGTGTTACGTAACGGTGCTGGGCGCCACGGCCGGCGGCGTGGCCATGAACGTCAACCGGTGGCGGGCGCAACTCGGCCTGCCCGAGGCGTCCGAGGAAGAAATCGCCGCGCTGCCCAAGCTGTCTATGCTGGGCGGCGAGGTCGTCCTGGTGGATCTCGAGGGAACGTACGGCGGGCCGAGGCGTGAACTTGCTGGGCGTCGGCCTTCATAGCTACGGGTTCAGCAGCGGGACGTATAAGATCCTGCTGGGTTTTTGTATAATTAAGGCATGTGTGCTGCTCTTGGGCGCCGCGGTATGGTCGTGGGAAGACAAGAAGCAGGCGTTGAGGTCGGAGAAGGAGTGCCGGTGATGGGTTCGACAGAACGGCGTTGGCTGGGCGCGCTGATTACGTTGTTCGGGCGCAACTGGATTACGCTTTGCGGGGCGGCGCTGGCGGGGGCGAGCGGCCTGTTTATCGCGGGATTTCTGATTCTGGCTCTGCTGCAACTTACCAAATCGCCGTACCTGGGCATCATGGCGCTGCTGATACTGCCCGCGGTGTTTGTTGCCGGCCTGCTGCTCATTCCGGTGGGCGTCTATTGGGATCACTGGCGGGCTCGCAGGCACGGCGGCCAGGATCGGACGCCCGGCGCCAGGCCGTTTCCCGTGATTGACCTCAACAGCGGCCACACGCGCCGCATCGCTTTCATTGTGATCGTCCTGACCGGTGTGAACCTGTTGATCATCTCGACGGCCACCTATCATGGGGTCCAGTTCATGGACTCGCCCACGTTCTGCGGCAGGGTATGCCACACCGTGATGGAGCCCGAGTACACCGCCTACACCGGCTCGCCCCACTCGAGAGTGAAGTGTGTCGAATGCCATATCGGCCCGGGCGCCCCGTGGTTTGTGAAGGCGAAACTGTCAGGTCTCGGCCAACTCTTGGCGGTGACGTTCAACACGTACAGCCGGCCGATCCCCACGCCCGTGGAAAACCTGCGGCCCTCCCAGGACACCTGCGAGCATTGCCACTGGCCGGAAAAGTTCACGGGCGACCGGATCAAAGTCATCACGAAATTCCAGGAAGACGAGACCAACACGCCGTCGAAGTCGGTGTTATTGATGCACGTTGGCGGCGGGGCGAGCGAACGCCACGGCATCCATAGTTGGCACATCAACCCGCGCATCAAGACCACCTACATACCCGCCGACGAAAAGCGCCAGGAAATCGCGTGGGTGCGCGTCGAGAAAGAAGACGGCACGGTCGAGGAGTTCAAAAAGCCCGACGTCGAGACGCCGGCGGGCGAGGTCCGCGTGATGGACTGCATCGATTGCCACAACCGGCCTACCCACGTGTTCCAGACGCCCGACGAAGCCGTCGACGGGGCCCTCGCTAAAGGCCGGATCGACACCGCCATCCCGTACATCAAGAAAGTCGCCACCGAAGCACTCAAACTGGCCACGGGCAAACCCGGCGAACCCGGGAATATCGAAAACCATATTCGCCGTTACTACACCGAACAGCAACCCGGTTTTACCGACCACGCCAAGATCGACGCGGCGGTCAACGAGGCAGTGCACATATACAAGAGCAACGTATTCCCCGAGATGAAAGTCTCTTGGGGCACGTATCCCAACAATATCGGCCACGTCCTGTCGCCGGGCTGCTCGCGGTGCCACAACGACACGTTGAAAAATGCCGCTGGTGACAGCATCGGCGAGGACTGCTCGATCTGCCACACCGTCCTGGCGTGGGACGAGGCCGAGCCCGAGATCCTCGATCAACTGCAGATAAAGTAGGCCGAATTCGCTGAAGTCGGCCAGGAGGAGGTGCGGGGGCTGGTAGGTCCGAATTCCGATTCGGACCAGGCTGGTCCCATTCAGAGATGGGACCTACAGCCAATGAGGAAGACTACGCAGGAAACAGGTGATGGTTTCCGTGATTTACCCCGATGTTTGGATTTCACGCAGGCATTATCCTGCTGGTGGCACTGTGCACCGGCACGAATATCCTTATTGAGGGAGACGGCAAACGGGCGGGAGACGTCGTGATATGCGACATGGACATGCAATAATCACGGGTGTGGGTTTGGCGGCCATCCTACTTGGCCTTACGGGTTGCCCGCCAATCGCGGACGAGATAACGGTTACGGTGTCACCGCCGAACGCGATGGTCGAAGCGGGCCAGACAATCGAGCTTTCCGCCCAGTCTTCTTCCCCCGACGATACCGATTTCGCCTGGGAATCCAGCAATGAGACCGTGGCGGTGGTCGAAGCGGTAAAATCCGCAGCGGTTGTTCTTCGCGCCGTCGCTCCGGGCACGGCGACAATCACGGCAACGGCCAACGTCAGCGGCGCTACCGGCACGGCCGTTATTTTGGTGCCGGAAGAGCCCGGCGAGGGCGAAGAACCGGAATTTCCGGCCACACAGCCAGGATTGAAGATCTCTGTGAAGTCCGTGACAATTCCAGATGACCGTCGGCCGGTAATCGTTTTCAATGCAACCGATGACGACGGTAATCGGGTCGCAATTTCGGAATTCACCGACGTGCGATTCGTCTTGGACTATCTCAATGAGGCTCCGGTCAGCCCGTACTTTGTGAGCTACGCGGTGAACAGCTCTGACAATGCCACGTATGATGCCGCGCGGTTGGACGGCGTCACACGCAACTACGACGGCTCGCTATCGTACCGGTTCACGACGGTGTTGCCGGCCAGCTACAACCGGGCCGCCACCCACCAGGTCGGTGGCCAGTTCCGCCGCGAGTACTTCGTTGACGGGCAAGTCTACGTCGCCAACTCCATCACGCGGTTCCGTCCCGACGGTCAACCTGTAACGCAGACTCGCGAGATTGTCACGACCGACGCGTGTAATTCGTGCCACACCCGGTTGTCCGCGCACGGCGCACGGCGCGAAGTGCAGTACTGCATCCTGTGCCACACGCCGCAAAGCACCGACACCAGGTCGGGCAACACGGTGGACATGAAGGTGATGATCCACAAGATTCATATGGGCGAAGACCTGCCCAGCGTCAACGCGGGCGTCGATTACACGCTCGGCCGCAATGGAAACTTCTCGGACGTGATGTTTCCGCAGGACGTGCGCAACTGCACGGCCTGCCACCGCGACGCCCCGCACGCCGATAACTACCTGACTCGGCCTACCCAGGCCGCGTGTGGCTCGTGCCACGACCGGGTCTGGTTTGGCAATCCGAATGCGACGCCCGATGGCTATGAAAACCATCCGTTGGACTTCGATCAGCCCGACGACAGTATGTGCGCCACATGCCACAAGGCCACTGAGCCCTCCGTGGCGCCGATTTTAGAAGCGCACGCTACGGAAGTAAGCCAGGGGCCGGGGCTCGCGCTGGACATTACCGGCATTACCACCGAGGCCGTGCCCACCAAGAACGGCATGGTTGCGCTGACGGTGGATTTCACCGCCGTGGACGGGGCCGGCGAGCCAATAACCGACCTGGCCGCGGCGGGCGTGTCTGCGAGCATGCTCCTGGCATGGCCGGCTCCTGAGTACCAGGCCAACGTCAGCGAATCGGTTGTTGGGTCGGACCGGCTCGAGAACAACGGCGGCGGCGAGTACCGCTACACGCTTGAGGACCCCCTCCCGCTCGATTCCACCAGCTATGCGGTGGCCATGACAGGGCGAGTGACCTTCACCTTCGACGGGGCTTCGGTTCGGCAGGGTACATCCTCCAATGGCTTCACCGTGTTCACCTTGGACAACAGCGAGCTGACCGCGCGGCGCGATGTTGTCGCAAACGAAAACTGCGGGGCGTGCCATGGCGAAATCCGCGGTCACGGCGCGCAACGGCTCGGCGTCGAGGTCTGCGTGATGTGCCACCGTACCAACCAGACCGATCTCGTCGAGCGGGACGACAGCGAGCCTTGGTTGATGAAGGCGGACACCCAGACGGTGAACTTCAAAGACATGATCCACCGCATCCACACCGGCGAAAAGCTGAACCGGCCGTATACGGTGGCCGGGTATAATGGTAGTGAAAACGACTTCACCAAGGTGCGGTTCCCCGGCGAACGGCGCCAATGCACCATCTGCCACCTCGAAGAGCGTATCGATGAGACCGCCACGTTTGCTGTGCCGTTGCCCGGCGAGGCCCTTCCGACCGTCATCGACAACGAGACCTCCGTCACGGAAATCCTGCCGACACGCGCCGCCTGCAACTCGTGCCACGACCACCTGTTCTCGGACATCCACGCCGTGCTGATGACCGACATCGAGCAAGGCGTCGAGACGTGTGCCGTATGCCACGGTGAAGACCGCGGCGAGGACGTCGAAGTCGTCCACAGGTTAGGTCCGTAAAGTTGATTTATCCCAACGCCCCGCGCGGCACCGGCCGGGTGACAGTACGCGCCAACGCCGACAACGACCGCGTGCGCATCGAGGTCGAGGATAACGGGATCGGCATTGCCGAAAAAGATCTCGGTCTGCTGTTCCAGGAGTTTGTCCGCCTGCCTCGGCGTCACAAGGAGGTCGACGACAGCGTCAGCAGCGGGCTCGGCCTGTCGATTGTCCGGCGGATTGCACAACAGTTCGGGGGCGAGGTGGGCGTCCGCAGCGAACTCAACAAAGGCAGCGTCTTCTTCATGGATCTGCCGCTCGCAAGCGCCGCAGTAGCGCCAAACTCCAATTCGGCGATCGCGAGGAAATCTGAAGAGACTCACCTCCTCCCAGCGGTCCCGTAAGTTTCGCACTTCGTAGATAGCGGCGTCCCCGCCGTTTCATTTTCAACCCGCAGGCTGAGGCGCAGAAACAACCGTGGCACGGGCGTCTCGCCCGTGGTCCCAGGCCCGTGGTCCCCGCCCATGGTCCCCGGCTCATGGCCGAGACGGCCATGCCACCATTTGTCAGTTCTTGATCGCAACTTGCCAGGAATGAGTTTCGTCCCACCGCTGCCCGCACCCGGATTGAAATAGTTATGCAATGTATGACATGTTAAGCGGCATGAAGAGTCAAACGAGACAGATGCCCGGCGCGGGGCCGGTGGAAAAGCTTCATATCGTTCGTAACTTCATTCTTCTCGCTATCCTGGCATTCGTGATAATTGTCATTTGCGGACTATGGTGGGTCGCGCAGCCATTGGCGCCGGCAGAATCGTCGGAACACGCCGCGATGCGCGACTCTCAGGATAACGCCTACTTAGTCTTGCTGGATGCATTAAAGTCATTTCCGGCAAACGTCCCGCCGCCGCTGGTGGTCTCCTCCGCGGGCGGCAAACCGATCAACTACAAACCCTTGCGGGATTCAATCGCGCGCCGGCTTGGGATAGCCCGGCCGGATGACGACCCGCAGGTGTTAACGTACCTGGCCCAGTGCGCTCCCGTGCTGGAAAAGACGCGGCAAGCCTTTGCAAAACCGTACTGCCTGCTGCCGAGCGACTTGGCCGCAAAGGAAATGGCCGGAGCACTCGATTATCCCGCATCCTTTGAGTTGGAGAAAGTCGGAGCCTTGCTTGGGGCGTGCGCCATCGATGCTTTCAATAAGAAAGATTTTCAGCAGGCTTCCCAGTATATTTTCGACCTGCTGCGGCTATGCCTGATGTTGCGCGATGACAGCTTGTGGATGGCCGGCGGCATGATGATGGACGTAACCGTTAATTACCTCGTTCGGGTTCTCCCCCAGTTGCCCCCGGATGTCCTGCAACCCGCACTCGATACCGTACGGGAGTTGCGCAAGGTCGACCGGCCGCCCGTGGACTCCGTTCGATTCACGCTAAGGGCCTCTGATGGCGCGATCAATAACACGGCGGACAGCGAGATGCAGGGAAAGTTAAGCTTCATCAGGATTCCCCTGCGCATTTACTGGAACTGGCCGCTCAAGAAAACCTTCTCGACGTACAAGTCTGTCGCAAAAGCCGCCTCTCTTCCTTACCCGGAGTTCAACCGGCTTCTGCCGCCTGATACCGGTTCGGCAAGCCCTCCGGACGAATTTCCACGGAGGTCGATTGACCTTCTCAATTGGACTGTGGCGGCGCTCCTGCAGACAGACGCAATGCTGGCCGGCCTGGAAGTCCGGATGGTCCTGGATCTGTACAGGCAAAAACAAGGAACATATCCCGAAAAGATCGAGGACCTCCAACAGATAGCGCCCGAACTACCGCCCGACCCCTTTTCCGGCAAACCTTTCATCTACCGTAAAATCTCCAACACCGAATGCACCTTATACAGCATCGGCCCAAACCTCCGCGACGATAACGGTCGCGGCGATGATTACCCACTAGGCACAGACGCACCGGCCAAACCCAAAAACTAAGGCGGGGTCTTCGCAGGATGTCGGAGTTTGTAGCGAGCACCTCGTTGGAACGCTCCCCCACAACTGCCGGGGGGGCGTCCCAACGGCCCGTGCCTATGTTTTGGTTGCAGCCATAAGCCGCGCTCACATTGATTCAGCTTTTGGCCGCAGGGGTGGGGGGATTATGGGGGCGGATTTCTCTTCTCGGTAGTTGTTTGCCTGGTTTTGAGGGACCAACTCCCTCCGAAGACGACTCAAACAAACATCCGCAGAGATGGCCTACCTGCCCCCTTAGTCCTCACTCCAACCAAGACCAAAAGTCGAATCGCCGTAGCGCCGATCTCCGAATGGGCGCGCGGTGGTCCCCAAAGGCCCGAATGAGTTTCTTTGGAACTTACATCGAGTGGCAGAAGACGCAGCGGGTCGTGCTATTCACGTGATGCGGCGCGAGGAACGGGTTCGACCCGGGGTGGCATACCGAACACGGGGTCGGGTAAACGCCGAACTCGTGCGGCGACGGCTTGGCTCGCCGGTGCTCGATATCCTGGTGGCAAACGGTGCAGTTGTTGTCCTGCGGCGGGAAATGGCAATTGGCGCAGTGGATGTTGATCGGCCCGCCCCACGCCCCGCGGTGTGACCCCGGCCGCGTGTGCTCGTGGCACTTCATGCACGAGTCCTCGTCATGACACGCTGCGCACCGGGTCCTGTCCCACGACGCCCGCAGCCCGTGCGGTTTCCGCCGCCATGCGATGGTATGATCGGCGGGCGGGGTTTTCTGGTGGCAATCCTGGCAGAACACCTGGTTGTCGTGGCACACCGCGCAATAGGCCCGGTCGTACCGGAACTCCTGGCCGTGGGTTTTCACCCAGATTTGCGGCGCATCATGCGCCAGCCGGTATCCCGCCCGCGTCGTCGGCATCTTGTCCTGCCGGATTTCCTTGTGGCACACGGGGCATGCGTTCAGGTCCGGATCGACGCTGCCATGGCAGTTCATGCAGAACGGCATGATCGGCACGTTGGGCAGCGTGGATTTATCCGGCGCGGGATGGCACGTGGCGCACTCGATTTTCTTCTCGACGTGCGGCGCGTGCGAGAAAATCAACTCGTCGCGCAGCCGTTTCCGGCGGGCATCGACGGCGTAATCGGCCCGGGTGTGGCAGACGCCGCACTCTTTCGGGTCCGGCTTGTCGACATCGAAGTCGTGGCATGCGTTGCACACGTCGTGGCCCGGCATAGCCGCGTTGGCGCCGGCGATCTCGTGGCAATCGGTGCAATCCGCGGCGTCCTTATGCTGCGGATGAGAGAATTTGATGCCCCGGTCGCTCCGGCCGAGCTTCATGGTCGTGAGCGTGGCGCACGCGGCCAGCACTAGGCACACGACGCCCGCCACAACCTTCCGCTCGTGCCCTCGAAAACGTTCGCGCATGGCTCCCATTTCTCCCGGAGTCGCTTAGAACCGCAGCGTGTAGCCCGCCTGGACGCGCCAGTACGGCGCATCGGGGCTTTCGTCTTCTTCGTAAGTCACCCGCAGGCTCAGCGCCTGGTTTTCCCGGAATTCCCATTCGGCGCGCGCATACGCGGAATAAATATCCTCGCGCGTCTCGACCGCCCAGTCGTCGAAAAGGAAAACCAGCGGGTTCGATGTCAGGTAGTAACCCGGAACCGCCCAGACAAGCGCCTGGTTCAAGATGCCCGGCCACATCTGGTACTCGACAAGCCGGTCCTTGTACCGTTCATAGGCCGTCCCAACCGTAAGTTCAAGGTTGCCCCACGTCCGCGTCGCCTCGCCCGTGACGGCCCAGAACCCTTCGCCGCCCTCGACGTTCCACCGCTCGAGCGCGAGGCGCAAATCCGTGTCTTTGGCGATGTCGTCAATCCCGCCGATCAGCGCAAACCGCTGGTAGTCCCGGTTCCCCGTGCGCCAGGAGTCTTCTTCCGACTCGCGGATCTCGCCTTCCAAAGACAAGGTTATCTTGGCCGTAATGGGTCTGTGAAGCGCAATGAAAAAGTCCTGGTACTGCTCGTAATAATCGAGGATGCGGTAATAGGCCGTGAGGTCGTTGACCCGGTCCCCGGCACGTTTCAGCCGGTTGAGGTACCGGACTTCGTAGGTAAGGTCCCACTGCGGCACAAACCCCGTCGCGTTCAGGAGAAGCTCGTCCGGTTTTCCGTCCTTGAATCGTAGCCGCCCAAAAAGGGTGAGGTCGTCTGTAATCCGCTGCCACACGCTCACCGAGGCCAGCGAGTCGCTCAGGTCCGTTTCGATTCGGCGCGGGAAACTTAACCCCGCCAAGTCGTGCCAAAAACTGCGCCGTCCGCCCTCGTCACGGTTTTCCTCGGCATAGTAGGCGTCCAATGCCAGCCGCGTCCGCGGTAGCGGCGTCCAAGACAGGCCCGCCCCCGCCGCCAGGTCGTCGTGCGTGTCGTAGTAGAGGCTTGCGCGGGCCCCGCCGAAAACGTACCAGTCCCATCCGGCCCGCTGCTGCCGGAAATAGAGGCCGTCAATCCGCGTGCTGGTAAGGCTTTCAATCACCCGCTGCCGGCCAAACCGCAGCGTCGAATCGCCCCACAGATCGTCGTACTCGACGTACAGGTCAAGCAGCCGCGCACGGACGTCCGAATCGGAAGCCTCGTCGAGGTCGCGCAACGCGCTGCTGCCCCCAAGCTCGTCGTCGAGGTTGACGTTCGTCCACACCAGCCCGTGAACGCGCAACCGCGGGTATTTCGGCGGTGTGATATCGAGTTTCAGTGTCTGGATCAGGTCGAAATCCGAATCTTCTTTATCCCATTCCGCGTCGACATTCGCCTCGTAACGGCCGGAAAACCATTTCTTGGGAGCCGCGGGCCCGGGTGCAGGCGCGGCGGGCGCCGCCTCAGCCGGCGCTTCGACCGCGGGCGCCTCGGTGGCGGGTGCTTCTGCCGGAGGCGCTTGGGTCGCCGCATCTTGCGCGAATGCCGCGAAGCACATGACGAGGCACAGCACCGTCAACAGCGCCGGTTTCAGCCGGAATCGGCCTGATGTTCTCCCGCTTGTGGCCAACGGTCAGCCCTCTCCATACCGCGAGTCGTAGATTATTTGCAGAATGACGTTGTGATCCGGGTTATCCACATCAAAGACGGGCGCCGTCTGCACGGACCCGTCGTGACATCCCATGATGCCCGAACACGAGTTCGGTGGCGCCGGGAAAACGCCCGCGTCCATAGCCTCGTTGCTCCGGATGGGCGGTATCGGCTCGAAACGGTGCAGATGCGGCCCTTCCGCCTGATCCTCCCTGCGCAGCGGCGGCATATGGCACCGTGCGCACCGGCTTGCGCCCGTCCCGGCGGGATCGTACGGGTGGAACGTGTGCGCCACAATGGCCTCCGCCGCCGGGAATTCCATCTCGCCGTGGCAGTGAAGGCAAAGCGCGTTATCGATAATCGGCAGCCGCGTCTCGCAAGCCTCATGGATGTCGTGGCAGTCTGTACACCGAACCGCTTCGTCCCCGTAATGCTCGCTCTCCAAATACTGCCCCGCTTCCTCCAAGTGGCATTCCTGGCAAAGCGCGTAGTTCTTGTCGAAAGGCTCGTTGCCTGGATTCTCGATGAACAAGCCGCCCCGGCCCCCGTTTCTTACGTGCGCCTGGCCAGGCCCGTGACACGGCTCGCAATCCAGGAATCGGTGCGGCCCGAAGACGAACGACGTCCGGTCGGGCGCCAGCGTGCCCTGATGGCAGGTGAGGCAGACATCATTGCCGACCCGGCCCCCGGAGTCCGGGCAGCCGGAAAGCAGCAGGCACGCAAAAACCAGGGTCGCCGCTACACGGCAATACGCGCCTCCCGCTGACATGCTCCCTTCCTCCACTTCCCCTGACGATACTCCCACCGCCACGATACGTCATTTAGACGGCCCGGTGCATCCGTAAAAAGCACGGTGATTCCTGGAAAAAAACCGTAGTTAACTGTGGTAGTGGCGTCTATCCCAATGGGTCACGACATCACCGCAACCACACTTCGCCCATCCTGTGAACCGGCTAAGCCCCCCTTTTTGTTCCGCTAAAGCCGTCTACTTCACCGGCGGCTTGGCATGTTTAAACGCCGTGAGCAATTTCCAGGCCGTCTTCTCCCACGTGTGTTCGGCGGCAAGTTGACGGCCGACCTTGAGGCGCTTTTCCCGGTGCGGATCGGTCTTGTCCATCGCTTGCCGGACCGCCGCGGCCCAGGCCGTGACGGTGTCGGCGTTCGGGTAGACGGGAATATCGCCGGCGTACTCGGGGACCGCCGCGGCCCGCCACGCAACCACCGGCGTGCTGCACCGCATCGCTTCGAGAACCGTGACGGCCACGCCGTCGTCGTGGTTGGGGTGCACGAACGCGTCGCAATGCTGATACAGGGCCGCCAGGTACGAAGCGGGGCAGTAGTCGAACCGGATCACGCGCGGCCCCCAGTCGCCCGGCTCGGCTTCGCACGGCCGGCCGGCCACCACCAGCAGGTGCGGCAACTGCCCCTCGATGTGGTGGAACAGGTGCTGAAGCCGGTCGATGCTCTTGAACGGCCGCGTATCGCCTACCGCGAGGAGGTAGGGTTCTTCCACAATGCCGGGTTGCGGCTCGCCGAATGCCGGATCGATCCCATACGGAGCGACCACCACCCGGTCGAGCGGCGCACCGAGACCCGCAAGCTGTTTCCGCACAAACTCCGATGGCGCGACCGTCATCGCGGCGCCCAGGATGGCGCGCTCGATGTTTTTCGTTTGCTTGGGTGTGCGGCGGCCGTGAAGGCCCATCGTCAGCAGAACCGTCGGGATCGGGCACGGCGCCGGCGCGTCCGCCAACGGCGTAAGCAGCAGGTCAATTCCCGCCGGCTTCGCCTGCCGAGCGAATTCGGCCGTCTTTGAACCCAGGATCGAGCGCGTGGGCTCGACCAGCACCCGGTCGAACGGCTGGAACGACTCATGGCAGGCGGGGCCCGTGAAAATGACGAAGGACGTGTGCGGCTGGAGCGACCGCATGGTGCCGAGCACCGCGCGCAGATACCGCTCTTCGCCGCCGCCCCAGCCGGCGCGCAAGTTCACCGCGTTCACGCCTATCAGCATTCGTCCGTCCCCGTACTTACTCGATATAACCCAGGTCCTGCAACCGCCGCCGGATTTTCTCTTCTTCCTCGGGCGTATAATCAGCGGCCGGCAATGAAATAACCCCGTTTTCGGCCAATATGTCAATCACTTTTTCCGCGGCGAAATCCGGCGTGTCATGCGCGTCAAGTTCAACGGCCAGGTTTTCCGCCGCCTGCGCTGCCGGCGCGGTCGCGATGCGCAGGTTGCATTCCGCGGCGCTGGACGGCCTTTCCAACTTGGCTCTACATTGAAACTCAACGAGCCGGCACGCCAAAATTCCGGCGACCTCCCCGGCGTTCGCGCCTTTCAGTTGCAGGCAGACCGTTTGTCGCATGACGATTCCCTTGCGATTGCCGGCTGGCAGTTTAACATATGGGCCTGCCTTGCATATCGGATGGCGGCTCGATTCCCATGAGTGCCAGTAGGGTCGGCGCGACGTCTACGATCCTCAGCTTGTGAAGCTGCCGGCCCCTGCGCCCTGTTCCGTCGTCCATGATGAAGATGCCGTCATAATCGTGGTTGGCGTCGTCCGGCCCGGTGTCGTTCTCGTACGTGAAGATGGATCTGTGGCCGATCGACCCAACGGCGCGCCAGTCGAGATCCCCAAAATACACCATCAGGTCCGGCGGGATCCCCCGCACTTCCCGGTAGACGTCCTGCGGTTTCAGCACGACGTTGCCCAGCGGATAGCCCATCGGGCCGGGAATAGCCCGGATCCGGCCCGCCAGTTCCTCGCGAAACGACTCGTACTCGGCCAAACGCACGATACCCTCGGGTTCCCGGCCCGCGACATTGATGAATACCCGCCCATAGTAGCCGCCCGCGCCCCACGCCTTTGTCTTACTCCAATCGACTTGCGAGGCATCAAGTGCTGGCGGGAGATGTGCATCCGAGACGCCCGCACCACAATTACCACAATTGCCACGCTCTTTGAGCGTTAGGAAGCCTTCGTTGATGAGCCATTGATTGAGGCATAGGCCGCCTTGCATGGCTTTCGCGCCATGGTCGGACACAACCAGCACGGCCGTCTCGTCTCCCGCCAGCTCGAGCAACTCGCCAATCCGGACATCGAGCGCTTCGTAGTACCCGCGGAATGCGTCAACGAACGGGTTATTTGGCTCGAATTTTGGGTGCTCCGGGTCGCAATACTTCCAGAACCCGTGGTGGAGCCGGTCCACGCCCATTTCGACCATCATGAAGAAGTCCCACGGCTTCGATTTCATCAGGTACAGAGCCGCGTCGAACCGGTTGTGCATCAGGGCATAGATACGTTCGAGCAGCGCCGGCTTGTCGTCCGTCCGGAAGTCTTCAACGTCGAGGATGTACTCGCCGACGGCTTTCTGCAGTTCGTCTCTGAGCCCGCGCGGGTAGGTGAACTCCGCATGGGTGTCGGGCGCAAGGAAATCGGCAACAAGCCAGCCGTTCACCGGCGCCACCGGGTACGTCTGCGGCACCCCAAGGACAACCACCTTCTTGCCGACCCGGGACACGATGTCCCACACCCGTTTTTCGCGTATGGCGGCGGCATTTGCGATAGCCATCCCTGCGTAGGAGTAGTCCGTCCGGTTGCGAAACCCGTAGCAGCCCAGCGTGCCCGGGTCTTTGCCGGACATCATGCAGGCCCATGCGGGCGCCGTGATTGGCGGGTCGCAACTCCGCAGCCGGCCCCAGCAGCCGCGTTCGGCCAAACGCCGGATGTTGGGCAGCCTGAACGGATCCGGGCCGAACACGAACCGCGGCGCCGCGCAGTCCAGCCCGATCACGAGCACCCGCTGTCCCCGAAGCGCCCGTGGCCCCGCCATCAGCCCGTTTCGCTTTGCGCCCACTTGATCAAAACCTTGGCGACCTCTGGGCGGGTGAACTCGGCCGGCAGAATCTGCCCCGCCTTAAGCATCTCACGGACTTTCGTCCCGCTGAGGAAAACATGGTGCTCCTTGTCGTGCGGGCAAGTTTTGATTGACGCCATGTTGCCGCAGGCTCTGCAATAAAACGAGTGCTCGAAGAACAGCGGCGTGATGCCCATCTCGCCCGGCTCGAACTTGTCGAAAATGTAGTGGGCGTCGTACGACCCGTAGTAGTTGCCGACCCCGGCATGGTCGCGGCCGACAATAAAATGGGTGCACCCGTAGTTCTTGCGAATAATGGCGTGCATAATGGCTTCTTTTGGCCCGGCGTACCGCATGTTCACCGGCATGATCGTGAGCATCGCATGGTTCTTCGGGTAATAGATGTCGAGGATGGTCTTGTAGCATTCCATCCGGATATTGCCGGGGATATCGTCGCTTTTTGTGGTGCCCATGAGCGGGTGGAGCAGCAGCCCGTCGACGATTTCCATGGCGACTTTCTGCAGGTACTCGTGGGCGCGGTGCACCGGGTTGCGCGTCTGAAACGCAACGATCCGGCGCCAGCCCTTCCGCTCGAACTCGGCCCGCGTCTCCCGCGGCGTGAGGTTGTACTCCTGGAACTCGATCTTGCGCGCTTTCAGCACGTCGAGGTCGCCCGCCAAAAAAACCGGGCCCAGCGACATCGTGTACGCGACGCCCGGGTGGGCCGTATCCCGCGTCAAGTATACTTTCTCGCAAATCTCACCGTGATCTATCGAGAATCTCTCGGACAAATGCAGGATCGCCAGCAGATCGCCCACGTCGTCTTCGATAGCCACGGGCGACCCGACCTTGAGTCGGTCCGCGTCGGTCTGGCTGACCGCCAGCAGGATCGGGATCGTCCACGGGAGACCGTCTTGCAGGTACATCGTGTCCAGCACCCTGCGGGCCTGTGCCTCATTCATGAAGCCTGTCAACGGGCTGAAAAGGCCCTTCGCGATTCCGTCAATGTCGAACGCCGTGTAGGCGTCCACTTTAATGCGCGGCAGAGACGCCGCCCACGATTTCGCCTCCTCGAGCGCGGCCCCGGTCAACAACCGGTCTACGAGCACCCCGCCATGCGGTGCTATTGCCATGAAACAGCCTCCTTCAATAACGCGCACTCGCGCGCGCCTTAAGAAACGTCCAAAAAAACACGCCGCGCCCGCGGCATCCATAGGGTGGCTTCCATGAGCGGAAACCTGAACCGAGTTTATCAGGTAACGGCCAACTGCCTCAAGGAAGCGTTTTGACAGGTCGCGTTTTTGTGGAAGCGCCGTTGTGGTGCGGGCGTCCCGCCTGCACGGGTTTTGTGGAAGCGGCGCCCTCGCCGCTTTGTGTATGTAGAGGGTTGCGTCCGTCTCGAGATCCAATTGGATGCCGTGGCCGTGCCCCGCATAGAAAGAATCTGCTTGACAAATTATGGGCATACGCCCATAATACCCTCAGTGACGGAAAAAGGAAATCACATTATGTCGCGCCCGCAATGTTGTCGCCGGATCGGCCAGGAACCGCCGTGCGCGGTGTTCAAGCCTGCCGGCATTCCCTCGCGGCTCCTGGAAGAAGTCGTGCTGACATTGGACGAGTTCGAGGCGTTACGTTTGGCGGATCTCAGTGGCCTTTACCACGAACAAGCCGCGGCATCCATGAATGTGTCGCGCCAGACGTTTGGCCGCATCATCGCCAGCGCGCGGTGGAAAACCGCCCAGGCACTGATCTTGGGCAAAGCACTAAGAATTGAAGGAGGTAAAGTCGAAATGAATGAAATGAGGCGATTCAAATGCCGGGATTGCGAACAGACCTGGGAGCTGCCCTTTGGCGGCGGACGCCCGGAGGTATGTCCGAACTGTAAGAGTACAAACTTCTGCCGTGAAAGCGGCGCTGGTGTTGAGGGCGGAGGAGGCCAGGGCCGCAAGCGGTGTTGTCATCGGGGCGGCCAATCCAGACAGAAACAAGGCTAACTACAAAGGAAAAGAAATGATGAGGAAAATTGCAGTACCATCCGACGACGGGGCAGTTATTGCGGCCCATTTTGGCAGAAGCGCGTCTTTCATAGTCTTCGAAATCGAGGGTGGACGGATAGTGCGGAAAGAACTTCGCGCGAATAATCCGGGGCCGCTTCAACATGATGAATGCCACGGTTCCGGGCCGCATGGCCACGCCCACGGTCACAACCATGCCGGCATGGGAGAAACCCTTAAGGACTGTGAGGCGATCTTGTGTCGGGGGATGGGGGGGCGCGCGGCGGAAGCCCTCGAGGCATTCGGCATTGAACCCCTGATGGTGCGGACCGACCTGTCCGCGCAGGATGCCGTCGAAGCATATCTTGCCGGCTCTCTTCTCACGAGCACACAATTCTGTCGTTGTCAGCACTAAGGCGGCTAAGAAGCCGCATTCAGAATCTTTGTTTGCGACCTTCGGCTAGCGTGGCATGACTAAGTGAAGCGGCGGGGACGCCGCTTCCACGGCACCACCTGAACTATACGTCCTTACCGCGCGGCCTGCTCCTGGAAGGCCTCCACGTACACCTCCAGGCCCGGAAAGTCCTGCATCTCTACTTCCACCGTCTCTGTATGAACCTGCTTGCCAACCTCTTCGAGAGGCACGTCTTCGGCAAGCATCCAGCCCGTCATGGCCGCGCCCAGCGATGTGCCTTCCTTCATCTTGGCGATCAGAAAGATCTGTTCCGGGCACAGGGCCGCCAGGATCTGACAGTAGGCGGTGTTTTTGGCAAACCCGCCTTCGATAAACACGGTCGTGCCCGCGCCCGCGCCGCACGTGGTCAACATCTTGGCGGTGGCAATGGCCAGCGCAACGTTCAGCGCACCGTTGTACGCCTGGCCGAGACCGTCAAGCTGCGGGCTCGGCGCCTGCCGGAGGTCCTTGAGCGCGTAAACCGAGTTGCCGTCGACGACCCGCGGGGTTGCACCGGGAAACGCCGACGCGCTCGGGAGAACCCCCGGAATAACGAACAGCTTCCGCTCCCGGATCACGTCCTCCACGACCTCGGCGCTCGAGTGGTCGGGCAGGCTCGTGAAACCCCGGAACGTGTCGTATTCCATGCCGGCAGGGAAAATGCACGTGCGGACGGGCCGGTTGAACACATCGAGGTTGAAGAATACCCGCCCCTCGATTTCAGCCGGCGTCAGTTCGAGCGTGTCGGACGGCCGCATCATTACACACCACGTCCCGGTCGAATTCAGCAGGAAGTCTGAATGGCCCTGCGCCAGGTACGGGACCAGGTTGGCGTTCGAGTCGTGGATGCCGTACGTCACGGGGCAGTTGCGGGAGAGCCCGCATTCGGCCGCAATTTCGCGGCGGACTGCCCCCAGGCATGACCACGGGCTGCCCAAATTGGCCGGGAACAGCCGGTCGGCGCCCAAATCAAGGCCTATCTCACTCCATGTTTTCTCGCGGAAGTTCCACAGGTAGGTGTGGTTGCCAAGATACGTGGGCTCGACGGCCATCCCGCCGGTCAGTTCGTAACCCAGGTAGGAGTTGTAGAACAGGGCGTGCCGTACGCGCGACCAGACTTCCGGCAGGCGCGTCTTGACGAAGTACATCTGTTTGCCCACATTGGCGAACCCCACGTCCGGCGTGCACGTCCTGGCGTGAAGCGTCTCCCGGGCGCCGTAGGCCGCGTAAAAATCCTCCTGCACTTCGGCGCCGCGTTCCGCCGTATAGCTGATTACGGGGTGGGCAAGCCGGCCGTCCGCATCGAGCATGGCGAACGTCGCTCCGTGCGTGGTGATGGCGATATTCCTCACCTCCACCTCACGCGCCAGGCGCCCGAGCGCGGAACGGAACCAGTTAAGCAGCGCGGCCGTGTCTTCGACCTCGAGGCCGGCCTGGTCGATCGGCTGAATCGTCGTCCTCTGCTCGCCGAGAACAGCAAAATCCCGGTCGTACAGAGCCACTTTTTTGTTGGTTTTCCCGACATCCAATACGGCGACGGCTTCGCGTTTAGAAGACGCGGCTTGCGGTTTCACGCTCGTTTTCCTCCATTTTTGTTTCATCGCCTATTATGGCACTGCCGCCGCCGAATTCAACTTTGGTTCCATTGGGACGCCCCCTGGCAGTTGTGGGGGTGTCCCATTTTTGACATCCTGCCGCTGACAATAAACTTGACGCCAATGGGGCTTTGCTTGCACTATAACAGCATATGCATGTGGGATTTGACATCACGCCCCTCGCCGGGCAGCGAACCGGCGTCGGCAACTACTGCTATTACTTGCTGAAGCACCTGCTTCGGCTCTCCGACAGCCTCGGGTTGGCCGATTGCCGCGTCACCGGCTTCTCCGCGAGCCTGACGCCGCCGTGCCTCGACGGGTTCGAGTCGCTCCAACACCGGCGGCTGAAAATCCCCACGCGGGCACTCTACAAAAGCTGGGAGTGGTTTCGCCTTCCCCGGATCGAGTCGCTGATGCCGGGCATCGACGTCTACCACGCGACCAACTACTTCTTGCCCCCGGCGCGGTCTGTCCGCCGTGTCGTCACGTTTCACGACCTGGCGTTCATCCGTCGCCCCGAGTTGTGCAGCCCCAAGATATCCGGGATGTTTGCCCGCAACGCGGGCCGGTTTGCCGCCGAGGCCGATGCCGTCATCGCGTGTTCGGAATCCACGCGCGCAGATACCATCGAACTGTTGGGCGCCGATCCCGCAAAAGTCGTCGTTGCCTACGAAGCCGTAGACGAGGATTTCACGCCAGTCGACCGCGCCGAGGCCGCCGAAAAACTCGAGCGCGCATACGGCATCCGTCAGCCGTTCCTGCTGTTTGTCGGCACCATCGAGCCACGGAAAAACCTGAGCGTGCTCGTGCAGGCGTTTTCGCGGATCGCCAACGAAATCCCGCATACCCTCGTGCTCGCCGGTGGCCCGGGATGGAATTCGCAGCCGGTTTTCAAGGCCGTCGACCAGCTTGGCTTGCGAGATCGAGTGGTGTGCACCGGGTTCGTATCCAACCACAGCGACCTCGCCTGGTTTTACTCCGCCGCCGACCTCTTTGTCTTTCCCAGTTTGTACGAAGGCTTCGGGCTACCGTTGCTCGAGGCCATGACGTGCGGCTGCCCCATAGCCGCGGCCAAGACGTCCTCTATCCCCGAAGTCGCTGGCGCCGCTGCCCTCTACTTCGACCCCTCGAGTCCCGACGACATCGCCGCCTGCATCAAAAAGCTGCTCGAGGACGCGCCGATGCGGTATAGTTTAGTGGCGCGGGGGCTCGTGCAGGCCGAGAAGTTTTCCTGGCAGGATTGCGCGCGCGCCACCCTAGACGTCTACAAGCGGGTGGCGGGATGAGCCGGCCCATGCGCGTCCTACTCGATGGCCTGCAGGCCGGCAACCTCAGCGGGACGGGCCGCTACATCATGGAGTTGGCGCGATGGCTGCCGCTGCTGGGCGACGACTTGGATCTGGTAGTGCTCTGGCCGGCGCACGTGCTTCATCCGGCCATCAGCCCGGAGATGCGCGTCTCATTTGTCAGCGTTAACGCGCAGACGCCGCTGGCACGCATCTACCACGGGCAGGGCAAAATGTGGTCGCTGCTGGGGGAAATCAAGGCGGACGTCGTGCATTACCCGGCCAATTTCAGCCCGGTGTTGACCCGATCCGGCCGCGCCAAAATTGTCCTGACCGTACACGACCTGAGTTTTTTGCGCGAGCCGGCCTGGTACCGCTGGAACCGCGCTACGTACTACCGCTACGCCGCCCAGCAAAGCGTCCGCCACGCCCACAGGCTCATCGCCGACTCCTACGCCACCGCGACCGATTTGAGCACCCTGATGAAGGTTCCGCAGGAACGGATCGACATCATCCCCCTGGGTGTGGGGGAACCGTTCAAACCGACGACGACCGAACAGCAGGCCACCACCCGACAGTTGTACAACCTGCCCGAACAGTTTTTCCTTTACGTCGGCACCATCGAACCGCGCAAAAACATTGTGCGCCTGATCGAGGCCTGGTCAAAGATTGCCGCGGCGCTCCCCTACGACCTCGTGATAGCCGGTCGCGAGGGCTGGAAGTGCCGGCCCGTCAAAGACGCCACAAAAATCTCACCCCACGCCGGCAGGATCCATTTCCCCGGATTCATCCGGCCCGAAGACCTCCCCGCGCTGCTGGGCGCCGCCCGCGTATTTGTCTGGCCGAGCCTGTGGGAAGGATTCGGCCTGCCGCCCCTCGAGGCCATGGCCTGTGGCACGCCCGTCGTGTCCTCGAACCGGTCGAGCGTTCCCGAGGCGCTGGGCGATGCCGCCCTGCTCGTCGACCCGCTCAACATCGAGCAACTCGCCGCCGCCATGCGCGACGCCGCCGCGGACGAACCCCTCCGCGGAAGGCTCGTTGCCGCCGGGCTGGCTCGGGCCGCAACGTTCACCTGGCGCAGGACCGCCCAGCTCACCGTCGCCGCATACCGCCGCGCCATCGAGAAATAGCCTCTCCCGGCCTTCGCTTACTGCTGGAAACATAGGCCAAAACCGCGGAAACACGGCTTTTGCCGGGCAAAACATGGTATAATTAACGCGTTGGCCCCTCCGAATCTCTTCGCGAATTAACCCATCGCGGCGGCATGAAAAGGGCGGCCCGCGTTTGCATTCCCGGGCCGCAAACGTGTATATTTGCATGATGTAGAAGGAATCGACAGGGGAGCTTTTTTGCGTTTTTCCGCCCCCTGTTCCAGTAATAAGTGGAAAGGCAAAAGGCAGTTGATATGACAGCGTTGGTAGTAGCGGGGGCCATTATGGCTTCGCTGGGCCTCTTGCTGTCATCGATGCTGGCACTGGCGAACAAGAATCTTTATATCGCTGAAGACCCGCGTATCGAGGCGGCCGAAAACCTGCTTCCCCATGCCAATTGCGGCGCCTGCGGTTTTCCGGGGTGCCGGGCGTTTGCCGAAGCGCTGGTGATGGGAGAGACCACCCCCGGCCGGTGCACCGCCAGCCCCGCCGAAGCCGTCAAATCGATGGCGGCCCTGCTCGGCGTCGAAGCGGACGTGCGCGCCAAACGCGTGGCCCGGCTTGCATGCGCCGGGGCCAGGCACGTGGCACGCAACCGGGCACAATACCGGGGCATCGAGGCGTGCCGGGCCGCCTCGCTGGTGGGCGGGGGCGGCAAGGGGTGCGCGTGGGGCTGCCTCGGGTTTGGAGATTGCGCGGCGTCGTGCCCATTCGGTGCGATTACGCTGAATGAAAACCACCTGCCCGTGGTGGACGAAGACAAATGCACCGCGTGCGGCGAATGCGTGATTGCCTGCCCTAAAAAGCTGTTCTCGCTGCACGAGGCCGACCACCGGCTTTGGGTGGCATGCAGGAACCAGCAGATGGGGAAGGCGGCGGAGGCCGAATGCGAGGTGGCCTGCACGGGTTGCGGGCGCTGTGTCCGCGACGCCGCAGAAGGGTTGATTTCGATCGTGGATAATTTAGCCACGATCGACTACAGCAAGAATGACCTTGCTTCGCTCGACGCGATCCAGCGTTGCCCGACTGGCGCCATCGTCTGGATCGACCCGGAGAAAGGCCCCATCAAAGGCATGAAGCCGAAGCACGTGGCGCGGGTGGAGTTGGTGGGCGCGAGCAAAGATTGATGCCGTAGGGCATTTTTTGGCCGTTTGCAGCCGTCGGAAGAAGTAGGCCGCCATTGAGCGGGAGGATGACTGCAGACAATAACGCGCGCAGGCCACGGCGGCCCGCGCGATGTGGAGTGTGAGCCACACGATGAGCAAAGAGGACAAAAAACAGTTCAAGTATCCTGGCACGCGTGACGCCATGGACCGAGGTTGTACGAATGACTGAAACAGCAAGTAAGGTTGGGCGAATAATAGACAGGTACGGGGGCGTTAATAGTGCCCTACTACAGATCCTCCTGGACATCCAAGGCGAGTTCTCTTGGCTTCCACATGAGGGCATGATCGAGGTGAGCAAACGACTGGATGTCCCCCTGTCGCGGATATACCACATTGGTACGTTCTACAAGGCCTTTAGTTTGGTTCCCAGAGGACGTCATACGGTGTTGGTCTGTACGGGCACGGCATGCCATGTTCGGGGTGCACCGACTCTTCTGGATCGGGTCAAAGAGATGCTGCACCTCAATCCGGGTCAAACAACGAATGACATGAAGTTTACTTTGAACACCGTCAACTGCCTGGGCTGCTGCGCCCTGGGCCCCGTGATCGTGGTCGATGGGGAGTACCACGGGAAACCTACGGCGGCCGATTTGCGGCGGATTTTTGAGAAGTGTGAGTGAATTGGAGGTTCTTATGGCCACCCTATTGGGTTCGACATCTGATTTGGAAAGACTGCGAAAGAAGATTCTTAGCGGCGGGGACCGTGGCAAACCCGTGGTGACCGTGTGCTGCGGAACGGGTTGTCAAGCCTACGGAAGCCAGAAAGTCATGCAAGCGTTTGTGGACGAACTGGAACGCCAGGGCTTGGCGGGCAAGGTACTGAGCCGGGGCACGGGCTGTCATGGTTTTTGTGAACGAGGCGTCGTTGTCATCCTCTTCCCCGAAGAGATCTGCTACCTGGGCGTGAAACCGGACGACGTTCCCGAGATCGTGTCCAAGACGTTGATCGGCAAGGAAATCGTAGAGCGTCTTACCTACGAGGACTTAGCAACGGGCCACAGGTGCGCGAAGGAAGGAGACATTCCTTTCTATAAACACCAATTGCGGCTCATATTCGGGAACAATCGGTTCATCGATCCGAAGAGCATCGAAGACTACATTGCGTGGGATGGTTATAGCGCCTTGGCCAAGGCGTTGTCCAAAATGACCCCGGAGAAGGTGCTCCATGAGGTCAAGGAGGCAAAGCTCCGGGGGCGTGGCGGCGGCGGATTCCCCGCCGGCGTGAAGTGGGAAACCACGCGGAACGCCCCCAGCGAGAAGAAATACGTGATCGTCAACTGCGACGAGGGCGATCCAGGGGCCTTCATGGATCGAAGCCTGATGGAGGGGAACCCCCACAGCGTTCTCGAGGGATTGATCATCGGCGCGTACGCCATCGGGGCGCATGAAGGTTTCATCTATGTCCGCCAGGAATACCCCCTAGCGACGGACAACATTTTTCGCGCCATCGAGCAGGCGGAAGCCTACGGACTGCTAGGAAAGAACATTCTCGGGTCGGGGTTTGACTTCACGGTCCAGGTGCACCGCGGCGCCGGCGCGTTCGTGTCCGGCGAGTCAAGCGCCTTGATGGCGGCCATCGAGGGTCGAGTGGGCGAGCCGCGCCCAAAATACATCCGAACCGCCGTCAGCGGCATTTGGGGCCGGCCTTCAAATCTGAACAACGTCGAAACATGGGCCAACGTTCCGCTCATCATCAACAAGAGCGCCGCGTGGTTTAAGTCCATCGGAACCGAGGGAAGCAAAGGAACCAAAATCTTCTCGCTGGTGGGCAAGGTGAACAACACCGGCCTTGTCGAAGTCCCCATGGGCGCCACCTTACGGCAGATCATATACGACATCGGCGCAGGAATTCTCGAAGGCAAGAAGTTCAAGGCCGTACAAACGGGCGGGCCGTCCGGCGGCTGCATTCCCGAAGCGCATCTCGATACGCCGATCGATTTTGACGAGTTGGGCAAGCTGGGGTCCATGATGGGTTCCGGCGGCCTTATCGTGATGGATGAGGACACGTGCATGGTCGACGTGGCCCGCTATTTCACGAGTTTCCTGTGTGATGAATCCTGCGGGCAGTGCATCCCCTGCCGCGAAGGGCTCCGCCAGATGTCGACGATCCTGAACCGGATCACCGAAGGTCAAGGCCAGCAGGGCGACATCGAACTGCTGGAAGAACTTTCCGACGTGATGACGGACGCCTCGCTGTGCGCCCTGGGGCAAACCGCGGCTAATCCCGTGCTCAGCACCATCAAGTATTTCCGAAACGAGTACGAAGCCCACGTGAAAGAGAAGCGCTGTCCGGCCAAGGTATGCAAGGCGCTTACCGCGTATTACATCGAACCCGAAAAATGCACCGCGTGCGGCCTCTGTCTGAAGAACTGCCCCTCGGGCGCCGTGAAGGGCGGCAAAAAGATCATCCACTGGATCAGCCAGGAAGAATGTACGAAGTGCGGCGTGTGCTTTGAAGTATGTCCGAAGCGGTTCAGGGCGGTGGTTAAGCTATCGGGTAAGGTCATTCCGCCGCCGCCCAAGGAACCCATGAAAGTGACCGCACGGTAGAAAGGGCAGGCATGAAAACAGTGACGTTGGAAATAGATGGAAAAGAAGTAAGCATCGAGGAGGGCAAGACCCTCCTCGACGCGGCCAAGACGTTAGGAATTGACATTCCAACGCTGTGTCATCACGAGAAGCTGCTGCCCCACGGCGGGTGCCGGATGTGCAGCGTCGAGATAGCCAAAGGCAAGAGGACGCGCGTGGTCACCTCCTGCGTGTATCCCGTCGAGGACGGGCTCGTCGTCAAGACGGAATCCCCGCGCATCATCAAGATCCGGAAAATGCTGATCGAACTCGTCATGGCCTGTTCGCCACGGACCAAAGCGATCGAGGATCTGGGTGCCCGGTATGGCGTCACGGGTACCCGGTTCAAAGCCGAACAGAACTTCTGTATCTTGTGCGGCCTGTGCGTGCGGTACTGTGCGGAGGTGAAGAAGGCCAATGCGATTGGCTACGCCGGCCGCGGCGTAACGCGCCGGATCGTCTTTCTCCCGGAGGTGGCCTCGCGGGTCTGCATGAGTTGCCGAGAGTGCTTTGCCCTCTGCCCGACGGCCAAACTGCCCAGAGAAACCGACGGCGTATGTTTCCAGGACCTGACCATCGACGATTATGTGGCGGAGAAGAGCAGGTAACAGGATCGTGACCCTCGATCGATTACGGAGTGGAAACGTGGACAAAGAGACGATTGAAATCAGGTGGCATGGACGTGGCGGACAGGGCGCCGTCACCGCATCCAAAATGCTCGCCCAAGCAGCCCTGGCCGAGGGCAAGTACTTCCAAGGCATGCCGGACTACGGCGCGGAACGGATGGGCGCTCCGGTGAAGGCGTTCACCCGAGTCAGTACCCTACCGATCAAGCTGTATTGTCAGGTCACCGAGCCGGACATCGTCGTGGTCCTCGACCCCACCTTGCTCGGCGTGGTGGACGTCACGGAAGGACTGAAACCGGACGGTGTGCTGATCGTCAATACGCCGAAGGCTCCGGAAGAAGTTCGGACGGTTACGGGTTATAAGGGTAAGACGTATACCGTGGACGCGACGGCCATCGCCATGGACGCGCTGGGCAGGAATCTTCCCAACACGCCCATGCTGGGCGCCGTAATTCGGACCTCACAGGTCGTTACGAAGGACCAGTTGATCCGCACGCTCAGAAAGACGCTTGGCGCGACCATGAAGGAAAAAATTGTCGAAGGCAACGTGACTGCGCTGGAACAGGCGTTCGAGCACGTTCAAGGATGTGGAGGATAACATCGTGGCTAAGAAAGGCTGGAAAAAACTCTCCCCGGGCGGACTGGTCACTGAGGCCGGCAGTTCGGTGGAATATCAGACGGGCACGTGGCGCTCTTGGCGCCCGGTCGTTGACAGGACCAAGTGTAATTACTGCCTGAGATGCTGGGCCTATTGCCCGGACGGCAGCGTGTTGGTTGAAGATGGTCGAGTGGTCGGCGTCGATCTGGACCACTGCAAAGGCTGCGGCATCTGTGCGTGCGAATGCCCCCAACAGGCCATCACGATGGTCGAAGAGATCAAGGCAAAATTGGAGGAGTCATGAGTCACGTCGCTGAATACGTACAAGGCGAAGCCGTGGCATTAGAGGGCGATTTCGTGGTCGCCGAGGCCATGCGCCAAATCAATCCCGACGTGGTGGCGGCCTATCCCATCACCCCGCAGACCGAGATCGTCCAAAAGTTCAGCGAGTTCGTCGCCAACGGTGAAGTCGATACCGAATTCATCGCGGTCGAGAGCGAGTTCGCCGCCATGAGTGCAACTATTGGCGCGGCCGCGGCTGGCGCGCGCGCCATGACGGCCACGTGCGGGGCCGGGCTAGCCCTCATGTGGGAGATGCTTTGGTGTGCCTCGGGCATGCGCATACCGATCGTAATGACTGTGGTGAATCGCTCCCTATCGGCGCCCCTGAACATCCTCACCGACCAGACCGATATGATGGCCTCGCGGGACACAGGATGGCTTCAGATCTATGCCGAGAACCACCAGGAAGCCTATGACAATACGCTCCAGGCGGTTCGCATCTGCAGCCACCCGGATATCAAGATCCCGATCATGGCCGGCCTTGCCGGGTTCGTCCTGGGGCATACGCTGGGCCGCGTCGAGATCCTGCCCGACGACGTTGTCCGCAAGTTCGTTGGCGAGCACCACCAGGACCACCCGCTGCTGGACTTGGCTCACCCAGTCACAATCGGCGCCTTCGATCATCACGACAATTTTTTCGAGCACAAGCGCCAGCAGTGGGAAGCTTTCGACAACGCACTGAAGATCATCCCCGAGATCGGCGAGGAATTCGGAAGACTGACCGGACGTTACTACGGCCACGTCGATCCCTATTGCCTTGATGACGCGGACCTCGTTATTGTCATCATCGGGTCCGGCGCAGGCGCCCTGCGGGCGGCGATCGATGAAATGCGCGCCGATGGCGCCAAGGTCGGCATGCTCAAGCTGCGCACTTTCCGCCCCTTCCCCGCCGATGCCGTAGCCGACGCGTTGCGCGGCAAGAAGGCCATCGCGGTTATGGATCGCGTGACCTGTTTCGGCGGCGAGGGGACCCCCACCTTCGCGGAAGTATGTCAGGCGCTCTTTACCCGAAATATTGACACCAAAGTAGTCAACTACATCTATGGCGTCGGCGGAAGAGACACCGTCCCGGCCGAATTCTGCCAAGTGTATGCAGATCTATTGCACGTTGCGGAGACAGGCAACACGGCGCCGGTTCGCCGGTATCTGGGTCTTCGGGACTTTTGAGGAGAAAACAATGACACTGAAACTGAGTGATGCCGTAAAAGAACAAGACCTGTTGGCGCCGGGCCATCGTGCCTGCCTCGGCTGCGCCGAACCGACCATTGTGCGCCAGATACTCCACGCCATCGAGGGACCGGTGATCGTGGCGAGCCCCACCGGCTGCCTCGAGATCATTACCACCCCGTTTCCCGCCACCGCGTGGCGTGTCCCCTGGATCCATGTTGCCTTCGAAAACGTGGCTTCCGTGCTGTCGGGGGTGGAAACAGCCTATCGCGTTCTTAGGAAGAAGGGCAAGATTGCGGACCGCGATATCACGTTCGTCGCGTTCGCGGGTGATGGCGCCACCTATGACATCGGCCTGCAATTCCTGAGCGGCGCCATGGAGCGCGGTCACAAATTCGTGTATGTGTGCCTGAATAACGAGGCGTATATGAACACGGGCATTCAACGCAGCAGCGCGACTCCGCTCGGCGCGTGGACCACCACGACCCCGGTCGGGAAGGGAGTTCCCGGGAAGAAACATATTCGTAAGGACATCACGGGGATTATGGTCGCGCACAACATCCCATATGTTGCCCAGGCGGCTCCCCACGCATGGCGGGATCTAATGGCTAAGGCGCGAAAGGCAGCCAAGGCCGACGGCCCCTCGTTCATCAATGTTCTGACGCCGTGCGCCCGCGGATGGCGCTACGAGCCCGGGGACACCATGGCGATCTCTCGCCTAGCCACGGAGACCTATATGTGGCCGCTCTTCGAAGTGGAAGCCGGCAAATGGCGCCTCAACGCCATGCCAGAGAAAAAACCGGTTGCCGAATGGTTCAAATCGCAACGGCGATTTGCGCACCTTCTTTGGCCTGAAAACAAAGGGGTTCTGGCCGACATTCAACAAAAAATCGACCACGATTGGGATGTGTTGCTCAAGCGTTGTGGTTGAGGCGCCGTACAGGTAGCTCCAAAACCATTTTGGACCTGCGTTTGCCGGCTTGGCCATTCTCGTGCGCGTAGATTGCGGCCTTGGAAGATTTGGTAGGGCCCATGTTGAAAGACAGACTGACAGATCCGAAGTATCCCGGGATTCGCGGGGCTATGGATGGTAATACCGCGGTAGTTTTATGTGAACGAGAGGCGAGCGATGCGTCAGCGGCCTATCCCATCACGCCATCGGCGGAGATGGGCGAATACTGGGCGCTGGAAACCGCCCAGGGGCATATCAACATCTCCGGGCGGCCGCTGATCTTCATCGAGCCGGAAGGCGAACACGCCGCGGCGGCCATGACGGCGGGCATGTCGATGACGGGTCTGCGCGCGACGAACTTCTCGTCCGGCCAGGGCATCGCGTATATGCACGAATCGCTTTACGCGGCGGTCGGCAAGCGGCTTCCCTATATCCTGAACATCGGGTGCCGCGCCATCACCAAACACTCGCTCAACGTCCACGCCGGCCACGACGACTATCACTGCATCGACGACACCGGCTTCTTCCAGGTGTTCGGCAAAAGCGCGCAGGAAGTCGCCGACCTCAACATCATCGCCCATAAAATCGCCGAGCTGTCGCTCAATCCCGGCGCCGTCGCGCAGGACGGGTTCCTCACCACCCACCTCATCGAATCGCTCATGATTCCCGAGCGCGAACTCATCGCCGAATTCCTCGGCTCGCCCGACGACATCATCGACACCCCCACGCCCGCCCAGGCCATGATGTACGGCCCTAAACGGCGCCGCATCCCCGAATTGTGGGACGTCGACAACCCCGTCATGTCCGGTACCGTGCAAAACCAGGACTCCTACATGCAGGGCGTCGCGGCACAGCGACCCTATTTCTTTGACCACATCGAGGCGTTCGCCGACAAGTGTTTCGACGAGTTCTACGCTCTCACCGGCCGGCGGTACTTCCGCGTCACACCGTACAGAATCGATGACGCCGACTATCTCATCGTCGGCCAGGGTAGCGTCGTGAGCAGCGCCGAAGTCGTCGCCGATTACCTGCGCGAGAAGCGCGGCATCAAAGTGGGCGTGCTGAACGCGACGATGTTCCGCCCGTTCCCGAGCGACCTGATCGGCAAGTTCCTCAAGGGCCGCAAGGGCGTTGTCGTCCTCGAAAGAACTGACCAGCCGCTCGCGGTCGACCTGCCGCTGGTACGCGAAATACGCGCCACGCTTAACAAATGCCTCGAAAACGGACTCAGCAAAACCAAAAAACCGTTCCCGGGCCTCGAGTCGTACTCCAAGGCCGCCGACGCGCCGCCCCTCTACTCGGGCTCGTTCGGCATGGGCAGCCGAGACCTGCAGGCCGAAGGCATCATCGGCGCCGTCGAAAACATGCTGCCCGATGGCAAGAAAACCAAGTTCTTCTACCTGGGCATTGATTTCATCCACGACAAACCCTTCACGCCCAAGCAGGAACTCCACCAGCAAAAGATCCTCGAAGGCTACCCCAACGTCAAGGAACTGGCCGTACACGGCACCGAAAACCCCAACCTGATGCCCCCCAACTGCATCACCGTCCGGTTCCACTCGATCGGCGGGTGGGGCGCCATCACCACCGGCAAAAACCTCGCCATGACGCTGTTCGACCTGCTCGGCTACCACATCAAGGCCAACCCGAAGTATGGCTCCGAAAAAAAAGGCCAGCCAACCACCTACTACCTGGCCGCTGCGCCCGAACCTATCCGCATGAACTGCGAATATTTCTACGTGGACGTCGTGCTGTCGCCCGATCCTAACGTGTTCGGCCACTCCAACCCGCTTGCCGGCCTGAAAAAGGGTGGCGTGTTCATCATTCAGAGCGACTTGGGCTCGGCCAAGGCCGTGTGGGACCGGATCCCCGGGCGGTTCCAGAAAATCATCATCGACAACGACATCAAGGTGTTCTACCTCGACGCGTTCAAGATTGCCCGGGAAGAAGCCAGCGACCCCGAACTCCAGTTCAGAATGCAGGGCAACGCGTTCCAGGGCGCTTTCTTCAAGGCGTCCCCGACCGCGGCCAACGCCAAGCTCGATGAGCAGACACTGTTCAAGGCCATCACCGACCAGCTTCAACACAAGTTTGGCGCCAAGGGCAAGCGGATTGTCGAAGACAACGTCCGCGTCGTGCGCCGCGGATACACCGAGATCCACGAAATCGTCGAGAAACCCCTGCGGAAGGATACGGGGGCGCCGGTCCGTCACGAGGCCGATGTCCCCCCCATGCTCAAGATCCAGCCATCGAGCGGCATGCCCAACACCGACATCCACAGGTTCTGGGAGCAGACGGGTAACTTCTACATAACCGGCCAAGGCAGCGATAACCTGACCGACCCGTTCATCGGGCTGAGTTGCATCCCGGTCTCGAGCGGCATCATCCGCGACATGACCCAGATCCGGTTCGAGCACCCCGAGTGGGATCCCGAGAAGTGCGTGGGTTGCGCCGCATGCTGGACCATCTGCCCCGACAGCGCGCTGCCCCCGCTGGTAAACACCCTCGCTGACGTGCTCGAAACCGCCGCCAAGCAACTCGAAGAAGACGGCCACGCCGTCAAGCTGTTGCGCAAGTCGTTCAAGACGCTCGAACCCAAGCTGCGTGACGCTATCATCGCCGGCTCCGAAAAAGACCCGTTCCCGAACCACCTCAAAACGGCGATTGCCGCCGCGATGGCCGAAACCACGCTCGCCGGCGAGGAAAAAGACCAGCTCCAGAAAGAGATGGACCTGCTCTCCGCCCAGTTGGCAGCGTTCAAGTTCTCCGTGACCAAACCCTACTTCCGCGTCAAGGAAAAGAAGGCCAAGGGCAGCGGCGGCCTGCTCTCGATCACGGTCAATCCGTATTCGTGCAAAGGCTGCATGGAATGCGTGCGCGTTTGCCCCCATTTTGCTCTGAAACCGGTCACCCAGACGCCCGAAACCATCAATGCCATGCGGCGCGCCTGGGAGTTTTGGATGAAGCTCCCCACCACCCGGCCCGAGTACATGCTCTACGAAGACCTCAACCAGGCCAAGGGCACACTCGAATCCATGTTGCTCGACAAGAAAACCTACACCTCGATGGTCGGCGGCGACAGCGCCTGCGTGGGCTGCGGCGAAAAAACCGTGCTGCACCTGTTCACCGCCACGGTCCAGGCGCTCATGCAGCCGCGCGTCAACGCGCACATGAAGCGGGTCGAAGAACTGATCAAAAAGCTCGAAGAACACATCCGCACAAAGCTGTTCGACTCCATGGACACCAGCGACACCGCCGCCATCACCAAGGCCATGAAGTCGCTCGAAGGCAAAGACCTCACGCTCGATAACCTCACCGCCGCGCTCGATGCCCAGAAGCTCAACACGCCCATCGACGGCGCCTGGCTACGCCGCGTTACCACCTCGCTGGCCAAGCTCAAGCACCTCAAGTGGTGTTACGCTACCGGCGTCACCGGCAAGGGCCGGTCGAGCATGGGCATGATCAACTCCACCGGCTGCACCTCCGTGTGGGGCTCCACGTTCCCCTACAACCCCTACCCGTTCCCCTGGACAAACCACCTGTTCCAGGACAGCTCGTCCATGGCCATGGGCGTGTTCGAAGGGCATATGGTCAAGATGGCCGACGGGTTCCGCGCAATCCGGATTGCCGAGCTCGAACTCGAAGGCAAGTACGAACCGGCCAAACACGACAATTCCTTCACCTATTTCAACTGGCGCAACTTCACCGACGACGAGTACCTGCTGTGCCCGCCCGTCGTCGCGGTAGGCGGCGACGGCGCCATGTTCGACATCGGGTTCCAGAACGTGTCGCGCGTCCTGATGTCGGGCAAGCCCGTAAAAATTTTCATCGTCGACACCCAGGTCTACTCCAACACCGGCGGCCAGGCGTGCACCTCCGGGTTCACCGGCCAGATCTCCGACATGGCCGAGTACGGCAAGGCCTTCCAGGGCAAGGAAGAAATCCGAAAGGAAATGGCCCTCATCGCCATGGCCCACCGCACCAGCTACGTCCTCAACGGCAACCTCTGTAACCCGTCCCACCTGATCGAGAGCTTTGTGCAGGGCCTGAACGCGCGGCGTCCCGCGGTGTTTAACGTCTACACGCCGTGCATGCCTGAACACGGAATCGGCGACGACGTCGCCAAGCAGCAGGCCAAGCTGGCGCTCGAATCCCGCGCGTTCCCGCTGTACCGGTTCAACCCGGACAAGGGAGTCACGTTCGAGGAATGCATCGACATCAGCGGCAACCCAAAAGCCGATCAGGACTGGCCGACCTACTCCATCGACTACGTCGACGCCGAAAACAAACCCGCCAAAATGACTCTCCCCCTCACGTTCGCCGATTTCGCCGTCACCGAAGCCCGGTTCCGCAAGCAGTTCAAGAAGGCCCCCGCCGACACCTGGAACGAAAACATGGTGCCGATCGCCGAGTTCCTCGAACTGCCGAAGGATCAACGCAAAGGCAAATTCCCGTTCGTGTGGGTCGTCGACAAGAACCACACGCTCGGCCGCCTGATCGTCGCCCAGCCCATCGTAAAGGCGTGCGAAGAGCGCAGGGACTTCTGGAACCTGCTGAAGTCCCTGGCGGGTAAGAAGCAGGCACCCGCCGCGACGGCGAAGCCGGCCGAAGCCGCCCCCGCAACTCCCGCAACCGCGGCTGCTCCGGCCCCCAAACCGGCTGCCGGCAGCGGAAACGGCTTCACCCCCCCCACCATCAACAAGGAAGACTGCACCGGATGCGGCGTGTGCGTCGATGTCAACTCGAACATCTTCGCCCTGACCGAAGACAGTGTCGCCGTTGTCAAAGATCCCAAAGGCGGACCGTACAAAGACATCGTGACGGCCGCCGAGAGTTGCCCGGGCAAGGCCATCAAACCCGGCACCCCCGCAAATCCGGCTGAACAGAACGACGCCGAGCTCGTCAAACGCGGCGAAAAACTAAACTGACATTATCCGTCCGATCCGTCCGATCTGTCGGTTCAAATCGAGGTGCGGCGGCGCAACATTAGCCACCGCACCCCTTAAGAATGAAGCAGTTGCCCCAGTCAATGATTCCGAGAAGCGCCAAAACATTTGGGCGCGGCGTGCATCCGCCCGACTACAAAGACGCCACAAAAAACCTGCCGGTCAAGCGGCTCGGGTTCGCGCCCGAGTTGGTGGTGCCGTTGCAGCAGCACCTGGGCGCGCCCGCGCGGCCCATTGTGCGCAAAGGCCAGGAAGTGGTTCGCGGCGAACCCATCGCGGTTCCCTCCGGGTTCGTGTCCGTGCCCATGCACGCCCCGGCCACCGGCGTCGTCGCCAAAATCGATAAGGCCGTCACCGCCACCGGCAACATGGCCCCCGCCATCATCATCAAGCCCTACCCCGGCTCAACCCAGCAGGTCCTGTATACGGGTGAAGCCGATATCAACGCGATGTCGCCCGACCAGATCGTCGCCGCCGTGCAGGACACCGGCATGGTCGGCCTGGGTGGCGCCGCGTTCCCCACCCACGTAAAAATGGCCGTGCCACACGGCAAGAGCGTCGACACCGTGATCGCCAACGGGTGCGAGTGCGAACCGTTCCTCACCACCGACCACCGGCTCATGCTCGAACAGCACGACAACCTGTTCCGCGGGATTGCCATCGCGATGAAAGCCACCGGCGCCCGCGAAGCCATCATCGGCATCGAAGACAACAAGCCCGACGTCATCGACGCGCTACGCGCAAAGCTCGAAAACAGCCCCGCCGCAACCCTGCCCATTCGCGTCGAAACCGTGATGACCAGGTATCCCCAGGGTGCCGAAAAAATGCTCATCAAAGCCCTGCTGCGCCGCGAGGTCCCATCGGGCGGCCTGCCGATAGACGTCCGCGCCGCCGTGTTCAACGTGGCGACCCTCGCCCAACTCGCCGACCTGATGCCCCGGCGGCGCGGCCTCATCGAGCGCATCGTCACCGTCACCGGGCCCGGCGTCCAAAAACCGGGTAACTATTTGGTCCCGCTGGGCACGCCATTGCGCTACATTTTCGATCAGGTCGGCCTGAGCGGCGACGCCCGGCAAATCATCCTCGGCGGCCCCATGATGGGCCTGTCCGTGGCGTCGCTCGACGTGCCCGTGACCAAAGGCGTCAGCGGCATCCTCGTCCTCACCGAAGAAGAAACCGCCGCACGGCTCAACAAGATTTACCCCTGCATCAAGTGCGGCCAGTGCCTCGAGGCATGCCCTGCGGCGCTGAACCCGTCGCTGATGGGCGATCTCGCGCGCCGGCGGGACTACAAACTCATGGAAGAGCAGTACCACCTGAACGATTGCTTCGAATGCGCGTGCTGCACCTACGTCTGCCCGTCCAACATCCCGCTGGTGCATTATTTCCGCGTCGCAAAGGCCCTCAACCGGGAAAAGAAAGCCCCACGCTAATGGCGGACCAGCAGCGAATCTTCGAGTTGTACTCCTCGCCCCACCTCAAGCGCGCCGTATCAACCGATATTATCATGCGAAATGTGGTGCTGGCCCTGCTGCCCGTCGTGGCCTTCTCCATCTACCAGTTCGGCATCAGCGCGTTGTTGCTGGTTTTGGCAGGTACCGCCGCCAGCGTCGCTACCGAGTACGTCATCATGCGCCTGTCGCGCCGCGACACCACCGTACCCGACACGAGTGTCGCCGACACGACGGTCGCCGATTGGAGTGCCGCCGTCACCGGCATCCTGCTCGCCCTGACGCTGCCCCCGGGGTTTCCGCTGTGGATGGCGGCGGTGGGCGGGTTTATTTCGATCGCGCTGGGCAAGGCCGTGTTTGGCGGGCTTGGCGTGAACATTTTCAACCCCGCCCTCGTCGGCAGGGCATTCTTGCAGGCCACGTTCCCCGTGGCTATCACCTCCTGGACGCCCGCTTTCATCCCCGGCCGCTTCATCGAGACTATCCCGTCAACGCTCGCCGCGCCGTTCACCAAACCCCTGCCCGTCGCCGATTATGTCGCTCGCGCCGTCGACGGGTTCACCGGCGCCACACCCCTTACACTGTTCAAATTTCAGAACGTGGATACGGACAACCTCCGCCTGCTTTTCGGCATGACGGCCGGTTCCGCCGGTGAGACCGCGGCCCTGCTGATCCTCCTGTGCGGGGCGTACCTCGCCATACGCAGGATGCTCGACTGGCGCATCGTCGCCGCCGTCCTCGGCAGCGTCTTCATTTTCAGCGGCGCCTTTTACCTCGCCGGCCACGGAAAGTATCCCGACCCGTTTTTCATGCTGTTCAGCGGCGGCCTGATGCTGGGTGCCGTGTTCATGGCAACCGACATGGTCACCTCGCCAATTACGCCTGTCGGCGTCTGGATCTACGGCGCCCTGATTGGCGCGATAACCGTCATCATTCGCCTTAAAGGCGGCTTGCCGGAAGGCGTGATGTACGCCATCCTCCTGGGCAACGGCGTCGCGCCCCTCATCGATAACCTCACACAGCCGCGCATCTACGGCGCCCCCAAAAAACCCCTCTTCGCGCCAAAATCCGCCCGACAAGTGGAATCCAAAAAATGAGCTGTTCCTCTGCCCACATACATACGTTTGCCACCGGTAAACCATCGAGCAGCCTCTACATCATCGGCGTGTTGAGCCTCGTTTCAACCCTATGCGGCATCATCATCGTCTTCGCCTACACACTCACCATCCAGCCCATCGCCCGAAACCTCGCCATCATCACCAAAGCGGCCGTCAGCCAGGTCGTACCCGGCGGCGAGAGCCAGGCCATCTTCGCCATCCAGCCGGGCGGCAACCTCAAACCCGCACCCGACGTCAGCGGCTCCGAACCAAAACTGTTCGCCGTCTATGACGGCGCCGGGAAACTGCTCGGCGTGGCCATCGAGGCCGCCGGACCCGGCTACAGCGACCTCATCCGCGTCATGTACGCCTACTCGCCTGACCGTCAGGCCGTCACCGGCTTCAAATTGGTCGACGCCAAAGAAACCCCAGGACTCGGCGATAAAATTGGGACAGACACCCATTTCTTGGCCAACTTCAACGATCTCGAAGCCAACCCGGCCGAGTCCGGGCTTGCACACCCTATCCAGACCGTCAAATACGGAACAAAAACCAATCCTTGGGAAATCGACGGGATCTCCGGCGCGACCGTGTCGTCCAACGCCGTTGGCAGGATTATCAACGAGAGCGCGCAAAGAATCGTTCCGCTCATCGAGCGCAATCTCGACCAGATCCGGAAAGGCGCCTCATGACCACAGCCCACGTACACCAACCGTCGCCGCCCGCCGGTCCGCCTGTCAGCGAGACGTTCCTCAACGGCTTGTGGAAAGAAAACCCGGTGTTCGTGCAGATGCTGGGCATGTGCCCCGCCCTCGCCATCACCAACAGCGTCCGCAACGCCATCGCCATGGGTATCGCCGTCATTTTCGTGCTGGTATGCTCGAACGCGCTGGTATCGCTGGTGCGGCGAACGACGCCCAAGGAAGTACGAATCGCCGTGTTCATCCTCATCATCGCCACGTTCGTCACCGTCGTCGACTACGCCGTCAAGGCCATCAGCATACCCATTTACCAGGCCATGGGGCCGTTCATCGCCCTCATCGTCGTCAACTGCATCATCCTCGCGCGCGCCGAAGCGTTCGCCTCGAAAAACGGGTTGTTCCGCTCGATCCTCGACGGGTTCGGCATGGGCTTTGGCTTCAGCATCGCCCTCCTGTTCATGGGAGCCACCCGCGAAATCCTCGGCGCCGGCACGTTCCTCGGCTACCCGCTGTTCGGCGCCAATTACGAGCCCTGGGTGATCTTCCTGCTGCCCAGCGGCGGGTTTTTCACCCTCGCCGCATGGCTGCTCGTGTTCGCCTGGTGGCGGGAAAGAAAAGACAAACGCGCCATAGCCATCCGGCCGAAGGCCAGCCGCGTGGAGGCCGCCGTGCTATGAACGACGTCTCGTCCGCTTTCATCTTCATCGACGCGCTGTTGATTCACAACTTTGTGCTTAGCGTGTTCCTCGGGATCTGCCCCTTCCTCGGTGTCTCCGGTAAATTCCAAACCGCCTCACGGATGGGCATCGCGGTTATTTTCGTGATGCTCGTCAGCTCCTCCCTCGCCTATGGCGTAAACATCGTGCTCCTCCATTTCAACGCCGAATACCTCCGCATCATCGCCTACATCGTCGTCATCGCCTCCATGGTGCAGTTGGTCGAGATGTTTATCAAAAAGACAAGCCCCGCACTGTTCCGCGCACTCGGTATCTACCTGCCCCTGATCACCACCAACTGCGCCGTACTCGGCGTCGCCATGCTGCAAACATCCCGCGGATACAACTTCGTCCAATCCTTCTTCTTCACGCTCGGCTCCGGCCTCGGGTTCGCGCTCGCCCTGATCATCATGTCCGGCATTCGCAGCAAAATAAACCCCACCGACGTCCCGTCCATCGCGCGCGGCACGGCCATCGTACTCCTGATCGCCGGCATCCTCTCCATGGCCTTCATGGGTTTCACCGGCCTCGGCGGATGAGAAATCAGCCGCCCTCGCGATGCCCGTAATTTCATGTTAACTTAAGCGAAAAACGGGGGCTGGCTCGGACGCTTTCCGAAGCGCTTTTTCGGTAGTTTGAAAAAGGCGTGCCTGTCCCCGCTTTTCGCGGCACCGCGGGCGCTGCCGCCATTTTCATCGCTTACGGGCGAGGCAAGGCCTCATGACCAACTGCCCCCGCTTTTCGCGGCCCGTATGCTATAATTCTTTGATGGGAGTTTAAGCATGCTTGCCACGCTGTTAACGCTTTTCACGGCCATCGCGGCCGTTTTCATCATGGTGCTGGTCTGGGTGGGCATCGACCGGCTCGCACACAAAAACCTCGGCGAACGAAACCGCTGTTGCCACTCGTTCGACCCCGACAGCGGCGCACAAACCGGCGGCGGCTGCGGCAAACACACCTCGTGCGCCTTAAACGACGAAGAGTCCGGCCGCCCCACATACACCATACGCCAGTAACCCGGTGGCCGCCCAGTGAAAGGTTGCCTCAAACCCGCCGTCACGCTAGTCGGGATCGGTCTGATCCTTGGCGCCGTGGCTTCCCTGTTGCTGGCGTCTCAAGCCGACACCTACCTCAAATGGGGCGTCGAAAAAGCCGTTACCCGGGCAGCCGGGACGCCCGCACATATCAACCGGTTCCAAATCCTGCCGGTGCGCCAGTGCATCCTGATCGAAGGGCTTGCCCTGGATAACCCCGCCGGCTGGAAAGCCGAACCCGCACTCGAAATCAAGTCGGTCCTGGTTAACCTCGACGCCAAAAGCCTCTTTTCCGAGAACCCCCGCATTCCCTCAGTCGAGATCCGCGGCGCAACGGTCAATCTCCGCTACGACCTCGCCCGCGGACTCAACCTCACCCAACTGGCCAAATCCGCCCCCAAACCTGCACCCGCAAAGCCAATCCAGGCCCTCGGCCGGCGGTTTCAGGTGGACGCATGCCACTGCAGAGACGTCAAAGTCTGCCTGGCCGGCGGCTTATTGCCCGGAAAAATAGTGAACCTCGACTTGGCACCGTTCACGCTCCAAGACCTGGCCAACAAGCCCGTTTCACTCGGCGAAGCCACCGGCATCTTCCTCCGAAGCGTCCTCACCGAAACCATCACGCTCAAAGGTCTGCTCAACCCGGTGCGGGAAAAAATTCAAGCCGAACTGCGCCAGTTGCTCGGCCAAAACGCCGAATGACGCCACCCGGCGAAGCCGCTACCCAAATAGGGGCTAGGGTATGGGGTATGGGGTTTGGGGTCTGGGGAAATAAGAGTGAAAACCAACCGCAGACGCCGAGGCGGAACAATCCAACGTCTCATCGGCCAGCCGTCCCAATTGTCACAATAAATTGCAGGAAAGTTGGCGGATAGCCCTGCGGTTGAGTCGTCGAGGCCGGCGATTTGACAGTTCTTTTTCATCCTTCATCCTTCAAACCCCATACCCCAAACCCCATACCCCATTCCACTGTTCCACTTCCCCATGACCTGCTGTACAATACTCAAGCGCCCTGGCCGCCGGCTTGGCCGCCGAATTAACGCGTGGCTTCAGTTGTATCTTATTTCAAGGGAGGGCCATTAAAATGAAAGCAACAGTGGCAGGCAGTCTTGTTGGTCTTATCCGCGGTCCCATGGGCGGCTTGATCGGGGGCAGCATTGGTTGCTCAGCCTGGCAAATACGAGCGCTGGCGGAAGCTCAGGGGTCGGGCACGATTCCGTGGCTGATTCTGGCCTTGTTGTTTCTGATTTCCGTTGCGGCTCCACCTGCCATCGCACACTACGGCCTCACCGCGCGAAGGTGGTCTGGCCTGAAAACAGTGGTTGCCTATGCGGCCTGCCTGGTCGCGGGCAACGCGCTGTTCGTCACCGCCGGGTATATGTTGGTTGGCGAGGGGCTGATTGAAATCAGACTCTACATCCCGGTACTCGCTGTCGCCGCGGTCGTTCTGGCCTTTCTTTTTCTGTTCCCCACGTTCCGGACGCGGATGGCCCGGAATTTAGAGGACTGGAGAGACGCACAACGGTGAAGGCATAGCCTGATCAAACAATAAAACGGGGCACCGCACATCAGGCGGCGCCCCGTACGTGTTTCAGCGGGCCTCGATTAATACATCCCTTCTCCGCCCATGCCGCCGCCGGGGTGGGCCGGCGCCTTCTCGGGCTCGGGGATCTCGGCAATCAGGACTTCCGTTGTCAACAGCAGACCCGCAACGCTCGACGCGTTCTGCAGGGCCGACCGAACCACCTTCGTGGGGTCGATCACGCCCGCCTTCAGCAGGTCTTCGTACTCGTTCGTTTCGGCATTGTAGCCGTGCGAACCCTTCTTGGTCCGGACGTTCTGCACGATCGTCGCGCCTTCCGCGCCCGCGTTGCTCGCCAACTGGCGAAGCGGCTCCTCGAGCGCGCGCACCACGATCTTTGCGCCCACCGCCTCGTCGCCCTCGAGCGTCATCTTCTCGACGACTTCCTGGCACCGCAGCAGCGCTACCCCGCCGCCCGGCACAATGCCTTCCTCGACCGCCGCCCTGGTCGCGTGAAGGGCGTCTTCCACACGCGCCTTCTTCTCTTTCATCTCGATCTCGGTCGCCGCGCCCACGTTAATCACGGCCACGCCCCCGGCCAGTTTCGCCAGCCGCTCCTGCAGCTTCTCCCGGTCATAGTCCGACGTGGTCTCTTCGATCTGCCTCCGGATCAGGTTGATTCGGCCCATGATCTTGTCACTGGCGCCCGCGCCCTCGACGATCGTCGTCGTGTCCTTGTCGATCACGGTGCGTTTCGCCCGGCCCAAATCCACAAGCTGGATGCTCTCCAGCGTCCGGCCAAGATCTTCCGTAATCGCTTGCCCGCCAGTCAGCGTCGCGATGTCTTCGAGCATCGCCTTGCGCCGGTCGCCGAACCCCGGCGCCTTGACCGCCGCCGCCTGGAACGTACCGCGAATCTTGTTCACCACCAAAGTCGCCAGCGCCTCGCCCTCCACGTCTTCCGCAATCACAAGCAACGGCTTGCCGCTCTTTGCGATCTGTTCGAGCAGCGGCAGCAGGTCTTTAAGATTCGAGATCTTCTTCTCATGGATCAGGATATACGCGTCCTGCAGAATCGTCTCCATCGACTCCGCGTCCGTCACGAAATACGGAGACAGGTAGCCCTTGTCAAACTGCATCCCTTCCACGACATCGAGCGTCGTCTCGATACCCTTGGCTTCCTCGACCGTGATCGTACCGTCGTTGCCCACCTTCTCCATGGCTTCGGCGATGATCTTGCCGATTTCCATGTCGCCATTGGCGCTGATCGACGCCACGTTCTTGATGACCTCCCGGTCGTCCTTCACCTTCTTGCTCATCTTCGCCAGCGCGTCTACGACAGCGTCGACTGCCTTGTCGATCCCGCGTTTGAGCGCCATCGGGTTGGCGCCCGCCGTCACGTTGCGCAAACCTTCCCGGAAAATGGCTTCCGCCAGAACCGTCGCCGTCGTCGTCCCGTCGCCCGCAACGTCCGACGTCTTCGAGGCGACTTCCTTCACCATCTGCGCGCCCATGTTCTCGTACTTGTCCTCGAGCTCGATTTCCTTGGCGACCGTAACGCCGTCTTTGGTCACCGTGGGTGCGCCCCATTTCTTGTCGATCACGACGTTGCGGCCCTTCGGCCCCAGCGTCGCCTTAACGGCGCGGCTCAGCTTGGTTACGCCGGCCAGCACGCCTCTGCGGGCGTCTTCACCGAATTCAAGTTGTTTTGCACTCATGCTCGCTGTTCCTCCATATTGTCAACCCGTCCGGGTTGATCGTCAACCCCGGGGGGTTGCGCATTTTGACCGTGAGTTCCCGTTACGACTGGATGATCGCGAGGACGTCGTCTTCGCGTAGAATCAGGTGTTCTTCGCCGTCGATCTTCACTTCCGTACCCGCGTATTTCCCCATCAGGATCCGGTCGCCCTTCTTCACTTCCATCGGCACCCGTTTCCCGTTCTCGTCAATTTTCCCAGGGCCCGCCGCCATCACGCGGCCTTCCTGCGGTTTCTCTTTCGCCGTATCCGGGATGATGATGCCCCCGCGAACCGTTTCGCTGGGTTCCTCACGCTTCACAAGAATGCGATCTGCAAGCGGTTTAATCTTCATCGTCCTCTCTCCTTTTTTCTGTCGCCTATTGCAACTTTTGTTACGTGTCTCTGTAGTCTGTGCCAATTTGGCAAAACCAGACTTGCTGGATGCCCTTCCAAACTCAGGGCATATGCTAAACCATCATACCAAATGCACGTTCCCATGTCAATCACCTTTAAATCCTTGCATATCGCGAATTTAGAGAAACTGGCCGCCGGCCCTCTTGCCTGCGGATGCCCGGCACAGGAAACAAGCCCATGGTACCCCGAGCCCGCCTTGTGCCAAAATGGCAACGTGTTAGCAACCGGTGAGGCCGAGTGCCAGTACCCCAAAATAAACGGGTTTTGAACGGATCCCGCCCCCTGTGTTAGCATTTCTCGCCGCCAAACGAGTAACCCTCTGGCCGGCAAAGGTTTTCCAATGCAGGATCTGGCCCAGGACGCCACATACGAAGCGGCGCGCACGGGGCCGCCCCAATGGGTCGGGCCGCGTCAAAGCGCCATAAAGACTTACGGGCGCGTGCTGGCCTATGCGTGGCACTACAAGCTGCGGCTCGCGGTGTCGGTACTGTTTGCCATAGCCGTCGCGGGCTCGCTCACCTCGATGCTGCTGGCCGCCGGGACCGTCCTCAAGCTGCTCTACCTGGACGAGCCGGCCGTGATGGCGGAAGTCAGTAAATATGTATCGGTCGGGCAGGAATGGGCGGACAAGAGCTTCGTGACGCGCTGGATTGTGCCGGAAGACGCACAGGCGCGCGCCGCCGCACTGGTGCTGGACATGCGGGCCAACCGCGCGTTCGCCTTGGCCCTGCTTTCCGGCATTGTTCTGGCTCTCGCCGCAATCGGCGGGACGGCCCGGTTCGTGCAGGAATATTTCGCCGGCTCGATCGGCGCGGGCATCAGCGTCAAACTGGGCGAAGAGATGTTCACCAACATCATGAAAATGCCCATCTCGTTCTATGAGCAACACTCGACCGGCGAGATCCTCGCCCGGTTCACCAACGACATCTTCATGGTGAACCGCGGGCTCGCCAACACCTTCGTCAAACTCTTCCGCGAGCCGTTCAAACTGGCCTTTTTCCTCAGTGTCGCCCTGAGCTTGGACTGGCAGCTCACCCTGATCGTCCTGCTGGTCCTCCCCGCCGTGGGCTACGTCATCGTCACCGTCGGCAGAAAAGTCAAGAAGAGCGTGCGGAGGTCCCTCCAAAAAATCGCCTCAACCGCCACCGTCGCCGCCGAAGCCGTCCGCGGCATCATGGTCGTCAAAGCCTACAACATGGAGGACTACGAGACCTCCCGCATCAAAACCGAGCTCGCTAAACTCCGCCGATACCTCATCCGGATGGTCCGGTACGACGCCGCCATCGAACCCGCAACCGAATTCCTGCTTGTAGTCGGCCTGCTCATGTTCATGTTGCTGGCGAATCGCCGGATTGAAGCGGGCCGCGTCGACGTAATCGACGTCGCCGTCCTGCTCGGCGCGCTGGTGATGATGATGGACCCGCTGCGCAAACTGTCGTCCGTAAACAACATGATCCAATCGAGCGTGGCCAGCGCCGAGCGCGTGTTCGAGTTCATCGACGCCAAGTCCGACATCATCGAGGCCCAGGACGCGGTCGAGTTGCCCCCGCTCCAGAACATGCTGGCCTTCCAAGACGTCCATTTCACCTACAACGGCAAAGACCCGGTGCTGCGCGGCGTGTCGTTCGAGGTCAAGAAAGGCGAGATGGTCGCGCTCGTCGGCTCGAGCGGCGCCGGAAAGAGCACCATCGTAAAGATGATCCCCCGCTTCTACGACGTCGCCGCCGGCTCCGTCGCCATCGACGGCGTCGACATCCGCAACGCCACGTTCAAAAGCCTCCGCGACCAGATCGGCATCGTCACGCAGGACACCATACTGTTCAACGAAACCGTCCAAGAAAACATCTCTTTCGGCCGAGAGACTTACGCGCTCGAACGGATTCACCAGGCCGCCTTGGCCGCGCACGCCGCCGAGTTCATCGAGAAGCTCCCGCTCAAGTACGACACCACGATCGGCGAATCCGGCGCAACGCTCTCGGGCGGCCAGCGCCAGCGGCTGGCCATCGCCCGCGCCGTCATCAAAGACCCCGCGATCCTCATCCTCGACGAGGCCACATCGAGCCTCGATTCCGAAAGCGAGCAGGCCATTCAAAAAGCCATCGAAGAATTCGTCGTCGGCAGGACCACCATCGTCATCGCACACAGACTCTCAACGGTGCAGCGCGCCGACCGGATTCTCGTGATCGAGGGCGGCCAAATTGTCGAGCAGGGACCGCACCGCGAACTCATGGCCAAAAACGGCATCTACCGCCGCCTCTACGACGTCCAGTTCGGGTCAACCCAACCGTGAAATCCATGCTGGAAGTTGCGCATGCAGCAACACGGTGGGGTCGCGCTCCCGCGCGACCGTGCGGTGGCGAAGGAGGAGGCGTACCTAAAACCAAGGTCTGTTTCATTATCCCACGGTCGCGCGGGAGCGCGACCCCACCGCGTTGTGCCAATTTCTTAAAGCTCTTCTTGCTTCATCCTTTGTCCTTTGTCCTTTCCTTTCTTGCTCCAGACTCCGGTCTCCGGACTCCAGTCTGTCTTTCATTTTTCATTTGTCCTTTGTCCTTTGTCCTTGTTTTGGCCCTCGCCGCGTGCTCGAATCCGCCTGAACCGCCCGCCGCGCCAGCCAAGTCCCCCGAGCCCGCTCACACGGCGGCCGTACCCGAGCCGCCCCACGAAGGCTGGGCGCCCGTGCGCGTGAAAATAGTCGACCTCGACGGCAATCCCCTGCCGGGCGTTGCGCCCGTCGCCGTCGCCCAACCCAACGCGTTCGAGAAACCCGTCGCCATCGGCGAACCCGCCAACCAAAACGGCGACGCCGTACTGTTCGTCCCGCCCGACCAGCGGCTCTACATCCGCGGCTGGGATTTCACCCTGGGAACGTTCGCCAACAACTACTACGACGTCTTTCCCGGCCCCGTTACCGAACCCGGCATCCTGAAACTCGTGATGGTGCTCAGCGGCACCCTCCGCGCCGAACTCGTCGCGCCCGACGGCGCCGCCGCCGCACACCAAAAAGTCGCCCTCATGATGTACCACCCCACGCAAGGCCCATGGTGGCCTACCGAAGCCACCACCGACCAAAAAGGCGTCGCCCTCTTCGGCCCCGTACCCGCAGGCATCTTCACCCTCAAACTCCGCACCGACTCCGGCCTATCCGCCGAAACCCCACAAATCACCATCCAACCCGGCGGCCTCCAAGACTTGGGCCAAATTAAGCTCACGCAGGGAAGCGCAGGCGAGACGCCCACACCACAATAGCGGTCGCGCGGGAGCGCAACCCCACCGCGCCGCCACCACCAGCACCTCCGGCCGACATCGGCACGGCGGCCTACTATTCAACGTTGGTCGGGGTACATTGGCGGTCATGGCAGCGGATTCAAGCGCGCGGCCGCGCGTTGGCGTGCGCGGATGGTTTTGCGGAGGCGTGCGGTCAAGTTGTCGGTGAAGGACGGGTCGGCGAGAGAGGCTTGCCGCCATTGCTCGAGTGCTTCGGTTGTGTTGTTGTCGTTGGCGAGTAGTACGGCTCGGGTCAGGGCTTTTCGGGCTTGCGATTTGGCGTTTTGTGCGCGTTGTTTGGTGAGTTCTTGCTGGTCGGGCGGGACGTAGTCGAACTGGTCGGGACTGGGTCCGGGTTTAGATTCCCGGCAGTCTCTGCGGCGTTGCTGGTAGAAGGCCCAGTCGGCATCTCTGGAGGAACGCTTTGATATAACTTTTCGGAAGCCTGCTGGCAGTGGAAGCAGACCGGATACAGCAACGGCGGTTCCTGCTGCATGAGAATTTCGGCGGCATCCAGATCCTGAGCCGCCTTGTCTGTCCAAAGGCTGACAAGTTTTCTTCGGACTTCTTCCTCAGGCGGCGTCATAGATTACCTTTCCATACTTGTTGGCTGGATAGGCGATGCCGCCTATGACGTTCTTGCTGGCTTCGAACCATTCGGCGCCTATCGCTATGTATAGCATACGGCATATCAGACAGGATAACAGGATTTACAGGATGGGTTTCCGGAAACGCACCGGCAATTCGTTCGGAGACTGGCGGCCGTCGATCGTCAAACACTTGTGGGTAGCCACGGAGGCGCGGGAGACGCGAGTGGTGCAAGAGGGGGTTTAAGCGGGGTGGTCGTGGGGGGGGCGGGCATGCGTGGCTTGAGTTGGGCAGGCGACTGGATTGCGGCAGGAGGTGATTAGTTGGCCAGAGACGCATAGTCCGGAAATAGGTGGCTGTGGAGTTGGTGAAAAAGGCAGGCGCGTTTGTTGGAGGCCGCGAAAAGCGGGGACAGACACGATTTTCAAACCGCCTACGGGCCGAAAATCGAGTCAACCCCCGTTTTTTGCTTAGGTTTGTTGCCGTTTTTGAAGGTGTTTTGTGGACTGGTGCAGGTTTCTTACCAGCTTGTCAATCCCTGTTTTGGCTCTACTTCTTCGGGTGCTGAAGCTTTTTCACGGGTTTCACATGATGCTTTGTCTCAGCCCGTCGTGGACGGCGCTTTCAGGACGCGCGTCACGAAGTGATAGTGGTAGACAATGACGGCCGTGATCATAAACAGCAATGCGTAATAAAGGCAGAAAGCGACCTCGCTCCAGTTGGTGTGGGGGCCGGTGATGAGTTGCGCAATAATGTTCTGCACCAAAAGGACGGCCCACATCAGCCCGTAGGCGCGCGGGAACGGGTCGTCCCGCGGGCCGGCGGGACGTGGCCGGAAGAGAATCCACAGCGAGACGCCTGCCAACCCGAGAATCATGGCCGGCCCGAGGATGTTTATGAACACGTTATCCCAGTAGCCTTCGTTTCCGAGGTAGATGTTCGCCCAGCCTTTCAGGCCGTTCTTGATGGAGAGGCCGAGCCCGAGGATCAAGCCCGTGTAGGCGCCCCACCGCTCGAGGTTCGGGCCGTAAGGCGACCAGACCGCGGCGTTTGCCTGCTTTCCGGCCCTCGCGTAGTAGGCGACTGCAAAAACGACGGCGACAAGGGTCAGCAGGACCGTGCACCATATGGGCACGATCTCGAGCGAAACAACGCCGATGATCAACGCCGTGACGATGAACGCCGCCAGCCAGCCCAGGCTCGGAGCCGCCTGTGTAACAGGCGCGGCCTGGACGCCGCGTTTTGGACGCCGGTTGACGAGCCAGAACGCTACGCCATAAGCGATGCCGATACTGATGCCGCCGGACGTTTCCCAGCAGCGCCAAAAGTTGAAATGGGCATCAGGCCACCACGCGCTGGCCCACGACCAGTTCTGCAACAACGACCAGCCCACGCCGTTCAGCAGGCCCACCGTCGAAATCAGCGTCACGTTTCTCCAATCGCGCCGTGCGACTTCAAATAACAGGAAACCCAGGTACAACCCCATTTGGATCATGGATTCCCGGTTGTCGCGGACGAGTTTCCAAAGCGCATTGTTCGTTCCGAGGTCCTGGTACTTGTCCTTCAGGCTCGAGTAGAGCGGCAAAAACACTTCCGGGTACCGGTTGTACAAGACCACGCTCAGGATATAGGCGCCGCCGATCCCGCACGCAAGCCGGGCCAGCCATTGCAGCGCAGACGTCCGCCGGGCGGACGCGCACCACGCAATCCCGCACGCACCGAGGCCTGCCCACGGGATGCCCGCTATGAACAGCCACGCGAACCCGTACGCGCGCGAGATATAAACGGACTCCCGCGTGTCGTAGTTAATGATGAGCTGGTTGTTCCAGAAGCTGGGCCATTGCATCCAGCCGCGGTTGCCGGCTATCCCGAACGCCACGGTCATCGCCAGGATGATCCAACCCGACGTATACCGCCGCGACTGGACCCCGGCCGGGTCGCGCGAGATGAACCACCACGCCGTGCCCAGCATCACACCGGCAAAAATGCAGCCCGCCGACGCACCAAACCCCGAGCATCCACGCACCGCCCACGTCAACCCGCCAATCGATGCAAACAGCAACGTCGGAAGCAAAAGGTCATGCGTCAAGTCTCTCCGCCCAATTGAATTCTGTTCCATACAACCTCACCGCGTGAACAACATCCAAGTACGTTTTCGCCGTGTTCTCCCCGGCCTCCGTGGTTCACTACATCAACCACGGAGGCCACGGACTACACGGAGAATATATCTAGACCTCGCCCGTTAAGCAAGCCGCTCAATAGTCACTTGGGCTTGTGTCGAATTCTTTTTCATCCTTCATCCTTCGCTCCCCAAACCCCATACCCCCTTCTATCTTACCGCGCCCGCCAGCGGTTTTACGGATACGACTTGCGACATGGATTCCGCCTCCGATTCGGTCCCGCGTCTGGGACGCCCCCCGGCAGTTGTGGGGGGTGTCCCACTTTTGTTGGCAAGAAGGGCATGTTCAAAAAAAGGGACACCCCCCACAACTGCCGGGGGGCGTCCCAGACAGCGCGAAATTCTTCAACGGCTGACAAGTTTTCTTCGGACTTCTTCCTCATGCAGCATCGTAAATCACCCGCCCATACTTGTTTGCCGGGTAGGCGATGCCGCCGATGACATTCTTACTGGCCTCGAACCATTCGGCGCCTATCACTATCACGTCGAACGGATAGCCCAGCCCGCGCAGCGCACTATGGATTCGGACGCTTTCCTTGCGCCGATCGCCTGGGTCGGCTTGCACTACCAAAAGGTCAACATCGCTGTCGGGCGTGATTTGGCCTGTCGCCGCCGAGCCGAAAACAATGATCTTCTTCGCGGGCACGACGCTCGTCACACGCCGCACAATTTCGTCTATCGTTGTCTGGTCTATTCCCATGAGTCGCATTATATAGCATACGGCATATCAGACAGGATAACAGGATTTACAGGATGGGTTTCCGGAAACGCGCCACCGCCCAGCGCGCAATGGGTTCGCTGTCTTTATACGCTGAAAGCGTAACAGGTAAAAGGCCGGGGCAACGCCCCGGTGAACCTTGCAGACGTAAACGGGGCCGGAGTTGGCATCGACCGGTGCGGGAGCACCGGGCGCATTTGCCGACTCCGCATCTCATTCGATTTTCGAGGCTGGTGTAGATGTCTTTTTTGGCCATGCCCATTTTGTCGAGCACGGGGAGGGTGAACCGGATCATGATGGGCGGGCTGACTACGAGTGCGACACTGTTTTCGGCGGAAGGGCGCGGCTAAATGATGTGATTTATGGGACTTATAGGACTTATGGGACCTATATGACCCATGCCCAAATCGCGGCCTTGTCGAACCTGTGTGCGGAGGGTGGTAGGGTGGCGGCTTGGGTGAGGCAAAACCTATGGGAAAATCGGGTGGTGAGGGTTTCATTCCGACGCATGGGGATTATCGCGAGCTGTTGTCGTACCGCAAGGCGCTCATCGTTTACGACGCGACGATGTGTTTCTGCAAGCGGTTTGTCGATCCTACCGACCGCACTAAAGGACAGATGATCCAATCGGCGCGATCCGGCAAGCAGAATATCGTGGAAGGCACGATGGCTTCGGGGACGTCCAAGGAAATGGAGCTTAAACTTTTGGGCGTGGCCCGGACGAGCCTGGAGGAACTGCTCGAGGATTACCACGACTTCCTCCGGACACGTGGCCTTGCCCTCTGGGATAAGACCAGCAAGGCGGCGCAGGCAGTTCGGCGGTTGGCCCAAGGGAGGAAACCGTCGCGGGGAGATCATGAGTCCCATGAGACCCATGTGTCCTATGAGACTTATAGGCCATATATCGAGGCGCGTAGTGCCGAGACTGTAGCGAACATCATCATCTGTTTGATCCACCAGGCCAACTATCTGCTCGACCGGCAGATTCGCCAGTTGGAGAGGGCGTTTTTGAATGAAGGCGGGATGCGGGAGCGAATGACACGGGCGCGGATTGAGGCACGGAAGAGACCGGATCGTAACGTGCGGGAAACGGGAAACAGCAGGAACAGGCCTCAATAGTCGGCGGGAAGTTGGCTTAGCTGCTCAAAGCTAAAGATGGGGCCTTCTTTGCAGACGTAGACGGGGCCGCAGTTGCATCTGCCGCATTTGCCGATGCCGCATTTCATCCGGTTTTCGAGGCTGGTGTAGATGTCTTTTTTGGCCATACCCATTTTGTCGAGGACGGGTAGGGTGAACTTGATCATGATCGGCGGGCCGACGACGAGGGCAACGGCGTTTTCTGCGGGGATGCTCGAGCGCTCGATGACGTGGGGGATCAGGCCGATCTCGTGTTTCCATTCGGGGGTTTCGCCGCCGGGATCTACGCACTGGATGACGCGGGTGCGTTCTTTCTGCGCCCACTGGTCGAGTTCGTCGACAAACACGAGGTCGCCGACGGTTCTCGCGCCGTAGACGATGGTGATGTTGCCGTAGTCGGCTCGGTTTTCGAGCGCGTACCAGATGGCGCATCGGATCGGGGGCATGGCGATCCCGCCGCCAATGAAAATCAGGTTCTTGCCTTTCCACTCGTTGAAGGGGTAGCTGTTGCCGTAGGGTCCGCGGAAGCCGATGGTGTCGCCCTCGTCGATTTGCCAGAGGACTTCGGTGACTTTACCCGTTTTGCGGAAGCAGAATTCGAGGTGGTCTTTCCAATTCGAGCTCGAGCAGATGTTGAATGTGGATTCGCCCGCGCCGAACGCTGAGAACATCCCGAACTGGCCGACGTTGAAGCTGAATTCCTCGCCCGCGGCGGGGTCGCGAAACTTGATTCGCACGGATTTGACGTCGGCGGTGTGCTGCTTGATCTCGAGCACTTCCATCAACTCGGGTTTATAGATGTTTTCCATCACTTGACCTCTTGGGAAAAAAGGGGACGCTGCACTAATTTCTCGCATGGGTCCGTGCCTAAATGCAGCTGTGTCGGTTGCGAAATTAGTGCAGCGTCCCCTTTTTTCGCGTTTTCCATCACTTGACCTCGATCGATGCGCGGGCGATCGCCGCGATCGCTTCAAGCGTGTTGAGCACGCCAAGGCCGACGGGGCAGTTGCGTGTGCATGTGCCGCAGCCCGTGCACAATATGGCGCCGAACTTCTCGGGGTAGATTCGGAACTTGTGCTGTATGCGCTGTCGCTGTCGCTGGGCCTGGACGGCCCGCGGGTTGTGGCCGGATGCGTGCACGGTGAACTGGCCGAACTGGCAACTGTCCCAATTTTTCACACGCCTGCCGCCGGCCGCGTCGCCTTCGTCGACGATGTCAAAACAGTGGCATGTGGGGCAGTTGTACGCGCACGCGCCACACCCGAGGCACCGCATCGTGATATCGCGCCACGCCTCGCTCTCGTAGTTGTTTTTCAGGAATGTCTCGATATCGACGGTGTCGAATTTCTTGGCGGGCCCGTCGGAAATGGGCACCTTGATCTCCGCCGCCGAGGTTTTCCCACCGGTCTTACCGCCAAATAGCGCCTGGCCCTTGTCGGTAAGCGCGCGCACCTCGAAAACGCACGTCCCGTGCGCGCCGTCCGGCGCGCTGCTCAGCATGGCGTCGCTGCCTTGATTGGCTGCGGGCCCGAGGCCGACGCTCGTGCAGAAACAGTCGTCGTCGTATTCGGTGCACGCAAGCGTCACGACGGTGGTGGCGGCCCTGCGTGCGTTGTAGAACTTGTCCTGGTAGTCCCAGTTGAACAGGTGGTCGAGGATTGGCAGGCTTGCGGCGTCGCAGGGCCGCGCGCCGATTACGATGCACTCGGTGCAATCCGGCTCGACGTCGCTCAGTTCGATTTCCTGTCCGTTGAACGTGTAGGTGTAGATCGTCTCGGATCGTGGAAACACGGCTTCCTTGATCGAGTTGGCCGGGTGGACAAACCCGTCGAGCACCAACTGGCCCGATACCGCCACCGGCGCGTACAGGATTACACCATCGCCCATTTTCACCGGGCCGATCACCCGCTTGCCTTCAGCCAGCCACTGATCGACAAGCCGGAGCAGATCGTTTTTGGAAATCACGTCGCTCACTCGATGAAACTCTCCTTGTCTTCGAGGCTGTACGACCCGATGACGGGCGGCGTTTCCTTATCCATCCCGGCCTTGTACGCAAACGCGCGCTCGGCCGCTTTCGCCAGCGACTGGTTGAGCAGCCGCAGGTTGATGCCGGCGGGGCAGGCGCGGGTGCATTCGTCGCAGCCCACGCACCGGCCGGCCTGGTGGAACGCGCGCGCGATATGCCAAGCGAGGTTGCCTTTGATCGTGGCGGAGGTGTCGATGGCGGTGGGCCGGTTCTTGTCGACGAGGCACCGGTTGCAGTAGCACATCGGGCAGACTTCGCGGCACGCGTAGCACTTCACGCACCGCGAAAGTTCCACTTTCCAGTAGGCAAGGCGTTCGGCTGGGGTCTTCTTCATGAACTCATCGAGGTCGGCAAACTCGGTGTCCGCGGTCGAGCAGGAGCTCGACCCCACCGCGCTCGACCCCACCGCGGCTTCGCCGATTGTCACGTCGGCGTAACGCGGCGTCCTTACGGCGCAGGACGCGCATTTGGCCGCGCGCGGGTTGCCCATGCCGCTCGCTGGAAGCGAGTCGCACGCCATGCCGATCACGTAGATGCCGTCGCGCGTGAACTGCGACTCCTGCTCGAGCACCACCAGCGCGCGCTCGTCGCAGCCCTTGACAATCACGGCGGGTTTGCCCAGCGCTTTGATCTCCTTGCGCGTCACGTATGCGGCGAGGTTGGCGAAACAGAGGTCGTTCCAAACAAGCCGGTCAGTGTCTTCGGGTTTGGTGATGAACACGGGGTGCGGCATCATGGACGGCTTGTCCTGCCCGTAACCGATGACGACTTGGACGGCGCCTTCTTCGAGCAGCTTCTTGCAGGTCTGGCGCAGTTGGTCGATCATCGGGACGCCTCGCAGATCTCGCGATACGCGGTGTAGGGCCCGAGCGCCCGCGTCTTCTCCGTGATTTCCGTGATGAACTGCTGAAATTTCTTGCCTTCGGCCGCGGAGATCCACGCAAAATGGATCCGGTCCATCTCGAAGCCAAGCGTTTCGAGCAGTTCGCGGAACAGCGTCCACCGCCGCCGCGCGTGATAGTTGCCGGCCGTGTAATGGCAGTCGCCGGGGTGGCAGCCCGACACGATCACGGCGTCCGCGCCCATCTCAAACCCTTTGATGATCAGGTTGAAATCGATCCGGCCCGTGCACGGCAGCCGCACGATCCGCACGTTGGGCGGATACTCGAGCCGGTTGGTTCCGGCGAGGTCCGCGCCGAGGTACGTGCACCAGTTGCACACGTACGCCACGATTTTCGGTTCAAATCCCGTTGTGTCGCTCATATCAGGTTCTTCACCATTTCATAGATTTGCTGCTCGCTGAACCCTTCGAGGTCAGCGCTCTTTGACGGGCACACGGCCACGCACGTCCCGCACCCCATGCACAAGCCCGGGTTGACACGGGCGGTGTACTTGATCAGATTGCCTTTACGGTCGCGGATTTCGGCCTTGTCGATCGCGCCATACGGGCAGGTGCGGACGCAGGCATAACAGGCCGCGCAGGTCGTCTCGTTGATCAGGGCGATCTCGGGTTCGCGCGTCAGTTCGCCCTTGCCAAACATCACCAGCACTTTGCTCGCCGCCGCGGAAGCCTGCGCCACGGCCTCGGGGATGTCTTTGGGGGCCTGGCACGCGCCGCAGATGTAGATGCCCGCCGTGTTGGTTTCGACCGGCCGCAGTTTCGGGTGCGACTCCGAGAGGAAACCGAACTCGTCGTAGCCGACCTTGAGTTTCTGAGCCAACTCGAGCACGCCTACCGCGGGCCGCATCGCCGCGGCCAGCACCACCATGTCGGCTTCGATCGTCACGGGCTCACCGGCCAGCGTGTCGGCCCCGCGCACGATCAGCTTGCCGTTCTCGCGCGTGATCTTCGAGACGCGCCCGCGGTGATAGATGGCCCCGTCCTGTTCGATGGCCCTGCGCACGAATTCCTCATAGTTTTTGCCGCCGGCCCGGATGTCCATGTAGAACACGTGGGCCTCGCCGTCGTGTACCTTGTGCTTGTAGAGCATCGTGTGTTTGGCCGTGTACATGCAGCAGATCTTCGAGCAGTATGAGATGCCCTTCGCGTTGTCGCGCGAACCCACGCACGAGAGGAACACGATTTTTTTCGGCGTCTCGCCGTCCGACGGCCGTTTGATCTCGCCGCTCGTCGGCCCGGAAGCCGAGCTGAGCCGCTCGAACTGCAGCGAGTTGATCACGTCGGCATATTCGCCGTAGCCATACTCGCCGTAGCCGGAAAGTTTCGCGTTGGGCTGGTCTTTGCCGATGTCGTAGAGTTGGTAGCCGGTGGCGGTGATGATGGCGCCGACCTGCTCGGTCACGAGTTTGTCTTCATCATCAAAATTGATGGCGCCGGCCTGGCAGCGTTTCAGGCACAGGCCGCATTTGCCGGTTTTGAACTTGATGCAAGCGTCCTTGTCGATGACGGGCCGCGCCGGCACGGCTTGCGGGAACGGCATGTAGATGGCGGTGCGGTTGGCGAGGCCGTAGTCGAACTCGCTGGGCGTTTTCTTGGACGGACACTTGGTCCAGCATTCGCCGCAGCCCGTGCACTTGTCGATGTCGATGTACCGGGCCTTCTTGCGGATCGTCACGCTGAAGTTGCCAACGAAGCCTTCGATCCCCTCGATTTCGCTGTACGAATACAGCTTGATGTTCGGGTGCTGGCCCGTTTCAACCATCCTCGGCGTCAGGATGCACTGCGAACAATCGAGTGTCGGGAACGTCTCGGACAGGCCGGCCATTTTCCCGCCGATCGATGGTTCGCGCTCGACCAACACCACCTCGCACCCCGAGTCGGCGATGTCGAGCGCCGCCTGGATGCCGGCCACGCCGCCGCCAATCACGAGTGCGCGTTTCGTCAGTGGCACCTTGATGGGATCGAGCGCCCGGTTCCGCAGCACCTTGCCCACGGCCATCCGAATCAGGCCGATGGCTTTCTCCGTCGCTTTTTCCCTGTCATGGTGCACCCACGAACAATGTTCGCGGATGTTGGCCATCTCGACGAGGTACGGGTTCAGCCCCGCGGTCTTGGCGGCGGCACGGAACGTTTTGAGGTGCATGTGCGGCGAGCACGATGCCACGACCACGCCCTCGAGCTTCTCGCTCTGGATTTTCTCGCGCACAATGGCCTGGCCGGGGTCCGAGCACACGTACTTGTAATTAATCGCGCACCGGACACCGGGCATTTTGGCAACTTCCGCGGTGGCCTTTTCGATATCGACCGTGCGCGCGATGTTCTCGCCGCACCAACAAATGAATACGCCGATTCTAGCCATAGGTTTACCGTTTCACCTGCGCGTGCGCGCACACAAAATGCTTGTCGATCGCAAGCTCTTTCTTGTTCAATCCCAGCGCAAGCCCCACCAAATCCGACAAGTAGTAAATGGGCAGGTTGTGCTCGGTATCGTACCGGCGCTCGACCGCGGACTGTTTCATGTCGAGGTTGACGTGGCACATCGGGCATGCCACCACGATGCAGTTGGCGCCGCTGCCCGCGGCGTTCTTCAGGATCTTGTTGGCCAGTTCGAGCACGGTCGCCTCGTTCGCCATCGTCAACCCCGCCCCGCAACATTCGGTGGCGTAGTTCCACTCGACTGGCGCCGCGCCCAGCGCCTCGAGGATCGATTCCATCGACCGGGGCCGCTCGCAATCGTCGAACTGGACCACCTTGGCCGGCCGTGTCAGCAGGCAGCCGTAATAGCAGGCGGGTTTCAGGTCATCGAGCGGCGTTTTCACGGCCGCCTTGATGGCATCGACGCCGATCCGCTCGAACACCTGGATCAGGTTGATCACGTCGGTCTTGCCCTCGACCTTCAACTCGACAATCTCGGACATCTCGCGGCGCATCGGCTCGTTCTCGCGCAACGCCCGCCCCGCCTTGATCAACTCCATCGAGCACATCGGGCACGGGGCCAGCACGCTCTCGACGCCGTCCCGCTCGGCGATCGCCAGGTTCCGCGCCGGCAGCGCCACAGAAAGCTTGTGGTTGAGCGAATGGGCCGCGGTCGCCCCGCAGCAGATCCAGTCGTCGAGTTCTTTGAGGCCGGTGTTCAGGGCCTTCATGCAAGCTCGGATGCTCTTTTCATAATCGTTGGACGAGCCGTGCAGCGCGCACCCGGGGTAATAGCCGAATTCCATGTTCACGCCCTCTCACCCGCCTTCATACATCTGTCGAAGATTCTGTGTACCACCGCCCGGTCGCGCACCTTCTCGCCAAACACGTGCAGCTTGCCACGCTGGAGAAGCTGGGGTGCGAGCAGGGTATCTTTCATCAGCAGCGGGATGTTGAAATCTTTGAGGAACGCCAGCGTCTTGAAAAAACCGATCAGTTCGACCTCGTTGAGCCGGCCGTTGCGCCGGACGTTGTCCAGGAACGCCTTCTGGAACACCAGCACGCGGCGCAGTTCCGGCGCGGCCTTCCCCTGCTCGGCCGACATCTGCCGCAGCACGTCCATGACGCCCGCGCAATCTGCCGACTGCGGGCAGCGCGTGGTGCAGGTCTGGCACGAGACACAGTGCCAGATGGCCGTCGACGCCATGGCCTTTTCGAGCCGGCCCAGTTGCACCAGCCGCACCAACTGGTTCGGCATCAGGTCCATCAGCCCCGCCACCGGGCAGCCGCCCGTGCACTTGCCGCACTGGTAGCAGGCCTCGACGGACATGCCCGAAAAGGCCGAATCAACCGTCTGAAGCGTTTCCATGAAACGGAACACCCTTTTCTATTGTTCGAATTTTACACCGACCCAACTTCCGGAGAGGAAGTTGGGCTAACCCCGGCGGGAGAACTGCGCCTGCACAAAATCTCCAAGTCTGATAATACTCCCGCTTTACGGGTCGATCAACTCAGGTCTTGAGGGCGTTGACGCAGTCTTTCAGGTGCTTGATATCGCGTTCGAGCACGGCGACCCGCTCGTCGCCCTTGAGTTTGTGAAGCAGCTCGTTTTCGAGGCAGAAATCGAAGTCATACCCGCCGTCCGCCAGGATTTTGGCCACCCGCTTGTGGTCGATGTCGCCCTCTTCGATGGCACACATGTATTCCGTGTACTTCCAGCCCGCCTCGCGGATGGTTTCTCGCACCTCGGGGGGGTATTTGATGTTTTTGACGTGGGTGTGTTTGGCGTACGGCGCCAGGATGGTCAGGATGCCGTAAAGCTCGCCCAGCGGGTAGCCGCGCCAGTAGAAGTTGCCCGTATCGAGCGTCGAACCCAGTCGCTTCGAGTTGACGCGCCGGTAAACGTTGAGCAAAAACGCCAGGTTGTTGCCCTGGAACCCGTGGTTTTCGATGCCCAGCGCCACGTTCAGCCCGGAGGTCCGCCGCAACGCTTCCTCCAACCCTTTCGCCATCAGGTCCACGCGCGACATGAAATCCAGCTCGCGTTCCTTGCGCATCGCCGAATCCACCCGTATGGCCGGCATCCCCAGGATGTCCGCAAGCTCGATGGCTCGAGCGATGTATGCCGAATGCGCATCGAGATCGCCCATGCTGAAATCCACCGCCGTCAAAAATGCGATCGGACGCACCTTCAGCCCTTCCAGATGTTTCCTGTATGCCCTGGCGTCGTCGTCCGACGCGAGTTTCACCTTTTCGCGCGAGTCCATCGCGTACACCATGAAATCCCGCGACAACTCGATCTCGACCGCATCCAAATCAACATGCCGAAGCCCCTCGACAGGGCTGGAAAACTCATCCACAGCAACAAGACAATCGCGAATCGAAACAAACATGGCAACTTCTCCTTGCAAGCTGTGCCTTATTCTCGAAAGTCTAACCGTCGGCAGGGGGAGATTCAAGAATACGATCGGACGAATCGGACAGATCAAAGAGGCGGGCGAAAAGAAAGGACAGGCAGGCAAAGAATGGCGAAAAACGGGAACAGCCACCCTTTTTCCAAACTGCCGAAAAAAGGTGGCTGTCCCCGTTTTTCGCTTAGGTGGGTGTTCTGCGGAACATTTCGAGGCCGATGACCAGGAACACGGCGGTGGCGAGCCACGCGGCGACGGGGGCGGGGATTCGCTCGACGTGGCCAAGGCCCATGCCCACGCGGAACAGGATGAGATACGCCAGGGCAATCGCGATGCTGACGCCAAACCCGATGGCGAGCCCGCCACGTCGCAGCCGCATGGCGAACGGGATCGCGAGGAAAATCATTACAAACGCCAGTGCCGGCTGGGAGAACTTCGCGTAGAAGTCGGTCCAGTGGCCCTGGACGGGCATGCCGTGGCTGACGGCGCGACGAATATCCTCCCTCAGTTGGCCGACGGTTCGTGTTTCGGGGGCTTGTTCGAGGGCAAACAGTTCTTCAGGCGTTTCAACGATGGGCGCGGCCCTGCGCGTGATGCGCGGGACGACGTAATCCCAGTTCTTGTTCGGGAAGAACGTGAACCACCGGCCGTCTTCGAGCATCCATTTGGTTTGGGCCGGGTCCCAGAAAATCCGGCGTGCTTGCACGAGTTCGACCGCGTCGTCGCGGATCGAATGCATCGAGACGTTTTCGCCGGTGAGCGCGGTCCTGTTGAACTTCATGATGTGGCAGGTCCAGTTTCCGGCGAGGTCGGGCCAACTGATCCCGTCTCGGATTGCGCCGCCCTTGGAGAAATACCGCGCTTCGAGGTTGTCGGCCTGGCGCCGGGCGGCGGCGCCGAAACTTTCCTGCATGATAAACACGCCGACCGCGAGCGCCCCCGCTATCAGAATCGGCACGAGCACCAGCCGGCGCAGGCTGATCCCGCCGGCCAGGGCCGCGATGACTTCGTTGTTTTGAGCCGCGCCGCCAAGCACCAGCAAGGCCGCAACCAGCATCGAGAACGCGGCGACCTGGTGCTCGTACAGGATCGTGGGCGTGTAGGCCGCATAGTACCGGAGCACCACCGCCCACGGGATGTCATGCCGCACAATTTCGCCCCTGCGGTGCGTGAGCAGGTCGATCAGGATAAACAGGAGAACCAGCGACACCATCACTTTGAACACCGCCGCCAGAAGGCGCGTGCCCAGGTATCGGTCAAGGATCGTCATACGCGATCCACCCGCCACAGGAAGAACAGCCCCGCCACACAGAACAGCAGGTTGGGCACCCAGAGCCGCAGCACCGTCAGCCACAGCGGCTGAAGCGAGTGGCCTTCCACCAGCATCTGCAAAACGTAATAAATCAGAAGAACCGAAAACCCAACCGCAAACGTATAGGACCGGCCTGACCGTTTGGCCCGCGCGCCCAGCGGGGCCGCCGCCAGGCTCACGGCCAGGCACGCAAACGGAAGCGACAGCCGGTCGGCGATGTCCCGGCGAACTTTGAGCAGTTCCAGCTTGCCGGGTTCCGACGGCGTCTGGGCGATCTGGCCGGCCAGCGTTTTCTCGCCCGACAGGAGCTGGCGCAGGTTCATGGCGTTCCGGCCGCTGTCGGGGATGTGCGTCTTGATCTCGGGGACAGGCAGGCTGATCTCGTCGGCCCGCAACGGCATGACGTCGTTGCCTTCTCCGGATGGGATGAAATGGACATTGGCCAGTTCCAGTTCGTTCTGTCCGTTTTGATTCGAGATTCTGGCGCTCTCGGCATAGTAGGTGGACGCAAGGCCGTTTTCCTCCGGTTTGAGAATGACGATTTTTTCGAGCGTGCCTTGGGCGGGATCTTTTTTGCCGATATAGATGCGCCAGCCGGCGTACTCCTGGATCACGCCCGTCGGGAGCACCTCGAGCGTTGCGCGGAGCGGCAACTCGCCGTGGATGAACTCGTCGGCCCGGCGCACCGCCCACGGATGGAGCTGGTCCTGGATCCAGAAGGACAGGCCGCTGAGCACCGCGCCAAGCAGGATGATCGGAAGCACAATCCGCTTGATCGGGATGCCCGCGGCTTTCATGGCGACGATCTCGTTGTCGTGGGAGAACCGGCCAAACGCCAGCATGATGCCGAGCATGTATGTGATCGGGATAAGATATCCGACGAGGGCCGGGAGGAAGTACATCGCGAGCCGGCCGAGGTCGCCCATCGTCATCTGGGCGAGCGGCAGCAGCGTCTCGCGTTGTTCCTCCTGGATTTCATTGGCCACGCCCAGAATGGCAACCACCGCGACCGCCAGCAGCGACGGCACGGCGATCTGGCGCAGCACGTATCGGCTCAGTATGCCCATGTACAGCCCTTGTTTAAGCTGGGACGATTATAACTAAGGCCGGTGGCGGCATACAAAGAAAGACTGTAGGCTGTAGGGAAACAACGATAAAATCCAAGGTGTTTGGCGCTTTTCTCGACACGGCGGTTTGTGTTAGCTTAAAGTGAGATGAGGAGAAACGGAAATGGCGATCCCTGGATTCACTGACTACGAGCGGCGGGCGTACTGCAAGAACGTGCGGTGCCCGGTTCAGGTTTTGCTGGACAAGACCGCGCCGAATACGGCCGACTACGAGGAGATCCACGGGATCTGCTCGTCGCGGTGCATCCACACGACGTACGATTTCCACCACTGGCTGATCAAGCACGGGTACCACGTTGTGAAGCCGGTGCCGGAGCCCTGATTGATGCGCGTGGCCATGTATTACCGCAACAGCGACGTGCGGCTCGAGGAGATGCCCGTGCCCAAAACCGGGCCGGACGAGCTGCTGGTGAAAATCATCTCGAGCGGCATCTGCGGCAGCGACGTACTCGAGTGGTACCGCATCAAAAAAGCGCCCATCGTGCTGGGCCACGAGATCGCCGGCGATATCGCCGAGGTCGGCGACCGCGTGACGCGGTTTCGGCCGGGCCAGCGGGTGTTTGTGTCGCACCATGTGCCGTGCAACACGTGCTGGTATTGCCTCAACGGTAACCACACCGTTTGCCAGATGCTCCATACGACCAATTTCGATCCCGGCGGGTTTGCCGAATACGTGCGCGTGCCGGCCATCAACGTGGACCGCGGCACGTTCGTCCTGCCGGAGAGCGTGTCGTACGAGGATGGGGCGTTCGTCGAGCCGCTGGCGTGCGTGATCCGCGGCCAGCGGGTGGCCAATTTCAAACCCGGCCAGACGGTCGTCGTGATGGGCAGCGGCATCAGCGGGCTGCTCCACATCATGCTGGCGCACGCCATGGGCGCGGGCCGCATTATCGCCACGGACATCAGCCCGTACAGACTCGCCAAGGCCGCCGAATTTGGGGCGGGCTGCGCAATCGATGCGCGGGACGACGTGCCGGCGCGGGTCCGGGAAGCCAACCGGGGCCGGCCGGCGGACCTGGTGATCGTGTGCACGGGCGCGCTGACGGCGTTTCAACAGGCGCTGAAATCGGTCGACCGGGCCGGGACGGTCCTCTGTTTTGCCACGACGGATCCGGGCGTCGAGCTGTCGGTACCGCTCAACGAGTTCTGGCGTAACGGGATCACCGTCTTGCCGTCGTACGCCAACAGCCCGTATGATGCGCAGGTGGCAATCGAGTTGCTGGCGGCGGGACGGTTGCCGGTAAACAAGATGATTACGCACCGGCTCCCGCTGGCCGAGACGCAGAAAGGGTTTCAGCTCGTGGCCGGCGCCGGCGATTCGCTCAAAGTCATCATTGAACCGCAGACTTAGTTTTACGACGAAAAAGGAGACAAGATGGCAAACAACAACTTTTCCTATCACAGCATTTGCCGCTGGACGTTCAACCCGGGCAAGGGTGGGTTTGTACCCAGCAACATCCGGCCGGAATTCGGGGGCAAATTTTCGACGGCGGACATGATCCGGCTGACCGCCCAGAAGGTGCGGCCGCGCATGCCCGAACACGTCAAGCTGGGCATCGAGGTCCATTATGACGCCGAGGTCGACGAGAAAACCGCGCCCGAAATCGCCGACGCCATGGTATCGACGGGCCTTCACCTGGCGCTGATTACGCCCGGCGCGCACATCCATTTTGCGTATGGCGGCATCAGTTCGCTCGATGCGGACGAGCGCAAGGCCGCGGAAGGATTGGGCACCCGCGCGGTCGATATCGCGTACGGGCCGCTGAGGAAAGCCTGGCATCCGGATGAGCAGTTGGCGCCGGCGTATGTGCTCTGGAATGGGTCGTACGGCTATGACATCGCAACGGTCGGCATCCGCCGGATGTATCAGAACCTCAAAGAAAGCGTGGCGGGCCTGTGCCAATACGAGGCGAAGAAAGGCGGCCTGCTGCGGTTCGCGTTCGAGCCAAAACCCAACGAAGGCCATCCCGCCATGCTGATCCCGACCGTGGCCAGCGCGATCCTGTTCTGGCGGAAACTCGAGGAAGAATTCGGCGTGCCGCGCGCGAACAAGGGCGTGAACAAAGAGTTCGGCCACTCGGAAATGATCGGCCTCGATCACGTGTACGATACGGTCGAGGAAATCGACAACGACGCCGTCATGCACATGCATCTCAACAGCCAGGGGTACAACGACGGCATCATCTTGGGCGGACCGGGCAAGTTCGACATCGACCACGGATGCCGCATCAACGGGTTCAACCTCGCCATCGCGGGCCTCGTGCAGGAAGCCGGTTACGCCCGGTGGAAAGGCCACGACATGCAGCCGCGCCCCTACGACAACGCCGAACAGGCCGTGGACCGCGTCGTGCGCAGCGTGTTGAGCTGGGAAGCCTGCGCCAAGGCCGCCGCCCAGATTGATGTCAACGCGCTCATGGCCCTGCTGGCCGCCCGCCAGGCCGCAAAAGCCGAAGACCTGATGCGCCACGCGGTCGTCGCCGCGCAGAAGTATTTCGACGAGTACTACGGATAACTCGTGCAGGCGGGACGCCCGCACCACAAGCACCACAGAACCATTGCGTTAATCGGCCGGGTGCGGTACCATAGACTCACTACTCCACTGGGTTGAAAGGATTGTTTATGCATTATGAGGGAGAAGAGCGGCGCCGCTATCCGCGGAGCCGGCGCGGGTTTCCCGTCCTTATGGACGAAGCCGGGCCGGGCGTCCTGAATCATATCGACAACATCAGCGGCAACGGCATTCTGTGCCACACCGTAAAGCCGATCCCCCTCATGACGCGCATGAGCATCGTCCTCGAGATCCCGCGGCCCGAGACAAGCCGGATCGAGTGCGAAGGCATCGTTGTGCGGTGCGATCCCGACGAACGGGGGGACGACCATTTCAAAGTCGCTATCCTGTATACGAAGATTTCGGATGAAGACCACGACGCGGTCGTGGGTTTCGTGGAACACGACCTGATGAACGGCAACAACTCTTGACCGCATAACAGGATTGACAGGATTTAATGCGGGCTTAACATGCGACCGCTCCCGTCGATTCGGCCTTTCAACGTGAGATTCACACAATGAGTTTCCGCCACAAGAAATCTGTTTGTCCAGTTTTCCTGTCAAAGGAAAAAGGCGCCGTTGGATGTTGACATTATTTGTCGTTTCTCTTGTTTCAGCGGCCGGGCCGGCGAATTACGCCGATATGCCGTTCGAGCTCGGGCCGGCGCCTGTCACGGTCGATTTGCGCAACATGCTGCGCGAGTTCGTCGTGCGGCGCAGTTGTGAGGCGCTCGACACGACGGCAAGCCGGCGCCGGCAGGCGTTTGACTCCGGCAATTGGCAGCGATGGCGCGACAGTGTTCGCGAAAGACTGAGTTCCGCGCTGGGTCTGCGAAAGTACCGCGTACTGAATGTGCGGGCCGTTTCGCGCCACGATCTGGTCTGGGGCGGGGCCGTGGAAAACGTCCTGTTCGAGTCGTTGTCGGGGTGGGACGTAAATGCGTCCGTCTTCTTGCCAGACCCGAACGAGTTCCCACCGCCGTGGCGCGCCGTGGTGATTCCCGTTGGCCACAGCGGCAAGCAGATGCCCAGCTATCAGATCCCGGCCCAGGCGTTTGCGCGGCTGGGTTACGCGGCCATCCTGTTCGACCCGCCCGGCATGTCCGGCGAAAAGACTGAGGGCAACGATCATTTCAATGACGGTGCACGCTGCTACCTCACGGGCCGGTCGTCCAACAGGTTCTTCGTGGCGGATGCTCTCCGGTGCCTCGACTACCTCGAGACGCGGCCCGACATCGACATGACCCGCGGCGCCGCCATGACGGGCGTCAGCGGCGGCGGGTGCACCACGATGATGACCACGTTGCTCGACGAGCGGATCAAGGTGTCGGGACCGGCCTGCACGGCGGTGCCGCTGGCGCTTCACCCGGTACGCGACATGTACGCGCCGTGCGTCGAGACGCTCGATATGGGGCGGTTTCTGGCGTACGACGACGTGGACGTGCTCGCCGCAGCCCTGCCGACACCGCTGTTACTGATGGCCGGGGCGGAAGACGAGGTGTTCAAGCGCGCGTGGAGCGAGCAGATCGCGGCGGACGTGGCGCGCGCATACGAACAGGCGGGCGAGAAAGAGAAGTTCAAGTTTTTCCTCGACCCGGGCGGGCACGATTACAGCCTGCGCATGGTGGCCGAATTCACTAAGTGGATGGACAAATGGCTGGCGCAAATCCCACCGCGCCAAATGCCGGAGTGGACTGCTGCGGATTTTGAACTGCTCCCCGACGACCTGCTCAAGTGCAACCCGCGGCAGCAGGAAAATATGTTCACGCTCAACCGATCTCGGGCTGAAGCACTCCACGATCAAGCGCATCCGCGTCCGGCAGTTGCCGCGACAGCGCTGGTGAAAGCAGTCCCCGCCACAGTGCCCGGGTGCGTGTCCGGCGGCAAATCGCTGGCGTGGTTTCACTGGGTGGAAGAGCTGAGCATCCGGCCCGAACCGGGAATCGAATTGCCCGCCACGTATCTCTATCCCGCCCGCCAGGGTTGGAAGGGCGGGGCGCTGCTCTATTTTGATGATCGCGGCCGCTGGACCGATCTCAAGAAGCAAGGCTTTCTTGCCAACGCGACAGGTTTTATCGCGAAGGAAACCGACGGGCCGGCCGTCCTTACCATAGATCTGCGCGGTTGGGGGGACACCGCGCCCGCCAACCTCCCCTACGACATCGCCGGCTGGGCCGGCACCGACAGGTGGCTCGCCTATGTCACGGCCGCCCTAGGTGATCCCGTTTTCGCCATGCGGGTGCGCGACGGCTTGGCCACGCTCGAGTACCTGCGGTCGCGCCCTGAGATCGACTGCGAACGCATCGTAATTGGCGGCTACGGAATGGGCGGGGTGGTGGCGCTGCACGTGGCGGCAATAGACGCGGAACGTGAGTCGCCGTGCGGGCCTTGCCAGGTGTTTATGAACCGGCCCCTGGCGTCGTTCGAATCGCTGGCAACTTCACCGGCCAATATGTGGCCGCACGACTGTTATGTGCCGGGGGTCCTCATGAGTTATGATCTACCTGAGTTGGCAAGCGCCATGACTGCGGCGGTGATGGTGGTTAATCCGCTGGGAGGCGATGCCAAGCCGCTCAATGAAGATACGCTAAACGGGATTTATGCCGCCCAATCGGCGCACGTCACGGTGCGCGCAGGGCTCGCGGAAGAGGCCGCCAAAGCGGCACTGGTCGAGTTCATCAAAACGTCGACGGCGCGTTAGCCGGCTTTTTAGCCGCATTAGGATAGGCTCATGAGAGTTTTGTTGTTCGGCGACAAAGCGACCGACATTCGAGACGAGTTCCAGAAATACCCGGAGCTCGAACTCGTCCTGAAAGACCCCGACGTCGTCGTCTGCTATGGCGGCGACGGCACCTTGCTGGCCGCCGAATGCCAGTGGCCGGGCGTTCCTAAGGCGCCAATCCGCAACAGCCGGCGGGGAAACCGGTGCATCGAGCATCCCCCCGCCGCCGTCATCGAGCGGCTGGCCAGGGGCGAACTGGTCGAAACCTCGTACTGCAAGCTCGAGTGCGTGGTCCTGCGTGCCGACCAGCCCGAACCCGCCGCCGTGCTGACGGCTATGAACGAGATTAATGTCCATATGGCGCGGATTAACTCGGCGTTGCGGTTCAGGATGTGGATCGACGATGACGCCTACAAGTCGGGCATTGAAATTCTAGGCGACGGGTTCGTCATCAGCACGCCGTTCGGCAGCACCGCCTATTTCAACCATATCACCCGCGGTCTCTTTCACTCCGGGATCGGCGTGGCATTTAAATCGACTTCGGAACATACCAACCACGTCATCGTCCCGGAGGATTCGGCCGTTCGCATCCTGATCACCCGCGGGCCGGGAATTTTGACTTACGACAACTCGACGGAGTACACGGAACTGTTCGAGGGCGACGAACTGGTGGCGAGAAAACATGAGAAACCCGCCATCGTGCTCACGTGGGCGCCCATGAAACACCCGTCCGACGAGTTTTAACTTCCTCTCTTTCTGGGAAGAAAGAAAGTAGGCAAAGAAAGACCAAAATAGTAAGACATATGACAGGGGATTGGCGATTATGGCAAGCGGGTATGAGAGACCTTCGTGGGACGATTATTTTCTCGAGGTGGCGCGGGCCATTGCGAAGCGGTCCACGTGCGACCGCGGCCGGATCGGCTGCGTCATCGCGCGAAACAAACAGTTGCTGGTAACCGGCTATGCCGGGGCGCCCGCCGGACTGCCGCATTGCGACGAGGCCGGCCATCAAATGAAGCAACTCGTGCACGAGGACGGCAACCAGACCTCGCATTGCATGCGCACGGTTCACGCCGAGCAGAACGCCATCTGCCAGGCGGCCAAGCTGGGCGTTTCAATCAACGGCGCCACCATCTACCTGCAAATGACGCCGTGCCGGACTTGCGCCATGCTCCTGATCAACTGCGGCATCAAGCGGGTCGTGTGCGAGCGCAAGTACCACGCCGGCGGTGAAACCGAGGCGATGTTCCGCCAAGCCTCCATCGAGCTCGAGTACAAGTACAACGAAGTCCTTGACTATGACAATATCGGGAAAAGTGCAAAAAACGGGGACTGACTCGGTTTTCTCGGCAGTTTGAGAAAACCGGGTCTGTCCCCGCTTTTTGCGGCTTCAGCGTTCCCTATTTCCGGCTTGACGCGGCACTAGCCGGTGTGGCACATTCTCGCTGTTGCATGTCCCGCCGTGACTGGCGACTCGCGTGGAAAAGACCACGAGGAAGCGGCGGGTTCCAGGATTGCCGCTCGCCTGGGCGCCGGGCGCGTTGATGCGCGCCGGGTAGCTGTGCGCCGGCCGTTGCTCGGCTCGGCGCGCAAGTCCGGAGGCGTCACCCGCATCCGGTAAGGAGGTGGCTATGAAATCCGTCCTGGAAGCCAGGCACGTCAAACGAACCCCGCTCTACCAGGAACACATCCTGCGCGGCGCCAAAATGACCGAATTCCACGGATGGATGTTGCCGCTCCAGTTCAAGGGCATCCTCGAGGAGCACCATCACACGCGATCCAAATGTTCCGTGTTCGACTGCTGCCACATGGGCGAGTTCCGCCTCAAAGGTTCCAAGGCCATCCGGTCGCTCGAGGCGATGGTGTTCAACGACATGATCTGCCTTCGAGTGGGCCGGTGCCGCTACTCGAGCATCCTCGATACGTGCGGCGGCATCATCGACGACATCATCTGCATGAAGTTGAGCGAAGACGAGTTGTTCGTGGTCACCAACGCCGGGCCGTACGAAAAAGTCGCGCGCATCCTTTACCGGGTGTGCCTGGCCACCGATGTGACGGCGGGGACGGCGAAGATCGACGTGCAGGGGCCGCTGGCGCGGCGCGTCCTGCTGGGCCTTGGCCTGCGCGCGATCGAGCCCCTGAAATATTTCACCTGCTGCAGGACACAGTGGGAAGGCTCGGAAATGCTGGTTTCGCGGACGGGTTACACCGGCGAACTCGGGTACGAAGTCTTTCTCCCAAACGAACTGGCGGCGCCGTTCTGGCGCAAAGTCACCGCGCACCCCGAGGTCGAGCCGGCGGGGTTGGGCGCACGCGACACGCTCCGGCTCGAAATGGGCTACACCCTGTACGGCCAGGACGTCGACGAGTCGCACACCACGCTCGAAGCCGGGATGGGCCGCTTCATCGATTGGAACAGCGACTTCCACGCCAAGGAGTTTCTCGTGATGCAGCGCGAACTCGGCCGCTATAAGGTGCGCACCGGCATCCGATCCATGGACCGCCGGGCCCCGCGGCCCGGTTACGAGGTGTTCCACGAGGGGCGGCCCGTGGGGATGGTGACCAGCGGCAGCTACGGGCCCAGCGTCGGCTACGGAATCGGGATGGCCTATATCCCGGTCGACTTGTCCATGCCCGGCACGCGGCTCACCGCCGGCCCGAAAGATATGGAAATACTGACGGAGGAGTTCCCGTTCTATAAGAATGGATCGTTCAAAGGTTAGATTCGCACTGGGGAAAACGGCGCGGCCGTCGGAAATCAAGGAGCTTTTCTATGAACCCGCAGCATTTGAAGTACACCCAAAACCATGAGTGGATCCGGGACGACGGCGCGCTGTTTGTCGTCGGCATCACCGAGTACGCAGCCGAACAGCTCGGCGATATTACCTACATCGAACTGCCCGAAGTCGGGTTGGATGTCGCGCAGGACGACGACGTGGCCGCCGTCGAGTCCGTGAAAGCGGCCAGCGAGGTGTACGCGCCGGTGGGCGGGCGCGTGGTCGAGATCAACGAGCGGCTCCTCGATCAGCCCGAGATCGTCAACAAGAGCCCGTATGAGGACGGCTGGTTTTTTAAGCTGGAGGGTGTCGAACGCGCCGAATTCGACAGCCTGATGAGCGCCGCCGAGTACGAGATCTACCTCAAGGAGCAATAGGGATGCCCTGGATTCCAACCACCGCCGATGAGCAAAGCGAGATGCTCGCCGCACTGGGCGCCGCTTCCATCGACGACTTGTTCAACACGATCCCGCCGGAACTGCGGCTCACCGAGTGGAACCTGCCCCCGGGGATCTCCGAGATATCCGTCCGGGCGCGGCTCGACGCGCTGGCCGCCAAAAACTGCCCGGGCAACGTCTGTTTCATGGGCGGCGGCGTATACGACCACTTCATCCCGGCGGCCGTCGACGCGCTGTCGTCTCGCAGCGAGTTCTACACCGCCTACACGCCTTATCAGCCCGAGGCCGCCCAGGGCACACTCCAGTCCATCTACGAGTACCAGTCCGCCATCGCCCGGTTAACGTCCATGGAGGTGGCCAACGCCTCCCTCTACGACGGCGGCACCGCCGTGTTCGAGGCCGCAACCATGTCCTCGCGGCTTACTAAACGGTTCAAGGTGCTCTGCCACCCAACCTTGAACCCCGTTTACAAACGTATGCTGCGGACACATACCGCCAACCTGAGTTTTGAAATTCTTGATGTGCCCGCCGAGGGGTTTGAACCGCAATTGGACGGCGCCGCGTGTCTTATTGTCCAGAACCCGTCGTTCCACGGGGACATCGCCGATTTCTCGCGTGCGGCGGAAGCATGCCACGCCGCGGGCGCCCTGCTGGTGGTCTCGTTTTACCCGGTTTCGCTCGGTCTCCTGAAAACGCCCGGCGAGATGGGCGCTGATATCGCTATTGCCGAAGGCCAGTCGCTCGGGATGTCGCCGGGATTCGGCGGGCCGTACCTCGGCATCATGGCCACGCGCCGCAAACTCATCCGCAAGATGCCCGGCCGAATCGTCGCACAGACACAGGACAAGCAGGGCCGGCGCGGGTTCGTATTGACTCTCCAGGCGCGCGAGCAGCACATCCGGCGCGAACGCGCCATGTCCAACATCTGTTCGAACGAAGCCTTGTGCGCGTTGCGCGCACTCCTCTACCTCTGCCTGCTGGGCAAAGACGGGCTGCGCGATGTCGCCGAGCAATGTCACGCCAAGGCCGAGTATCTCAAAGGCCTGTTGCGGGCAACGCCCGGAATCGAGGTAGTCAACGCCGGCCCCACGTTCAACGAGTTTGTGGTGCGCCTGCCCGGACCCGCCGATCACGCTGTCGCCGATTTGCTCGAACGCGGATTTCTTGCCGGGGTGCCGCTGGCCGCGCTGGGGGCCGGCGAACCAAACGATTTGCTGGTGGCCGTAACCGAGAAACGGACGCGCGCCGAGATCGATGCGTTTGCGACCGCAATTGCGGCCCGCAATTGCGGCCATTGGGGGAATTGAAATGGAATTGATTTTCGAGAAGACGCGGGCGGGCCGCCGGGCCGTTACGCTGGATGCCCTCGATGTGCCCGATGCGCCGTTGCCGGCCCAGTTGCTCCGCCGCGAAGCCGCGCCGTTGCCCGAAGTCAGCGAACTGGACGTCGTCAGGCATTTCACGCACCTCTCGCAACGCAACTTCGGCGTCGACTCCCACTTTTATCCCCTCGGCTCCTGCACGATGAAATACAACCCAAAAATGGCCGAGGCCGTCGCCGCCAATGCGGGATTCCGCGACCTCCACCCGCACCTCTCGAGTTCTCCCGCCGGGTACGCCTGCTGCCAGGGAGCATTCGAGGTCATCTACGAAACCGAACGGCTGCTTGCCGAGATTTCGGGCATGCGCGCTGTTTCCCTGCAGCCCATCGCGGGCGCGCACGGCGAACTCACCGGCGTGCTGCTCATCGCCGCATACCATCGCGGCAAAGGCAACCGGAAAGACACTATCATCATCCCCGACTCCGCCCACGGCACAAACCCCGCCAGCGCCGCTATTGCCGGGTTCAAAGTCGTCCAGGTCCCTTCCTCCCCCGACGGCACCATCCATCTCGACAGTTTCCGCAACGTCCTCAACGATAGCGTGGCCGGCGTGATGCTCACCTGCCCCAACACCCACGGCCTGTTCGAGCCGGAGGTGCGACAAATCGCCGACCTCGCTCACCAGGCCGACGCCCTCCTCTATTACGACGGCGCAAACCTCAACGCCATCATCGGCCAGTGCCGACCCGCCGACCTCGGGTTCGACGTCATGCACTTCAACCTCCACAAAACGTTTGCCACGCCCCACGGGATGGGCGGCCCGGGCTCCGGCCCCGTCGGCGTCGGCGATAAGCTCGCCCCCTACCTCCCCGGCCCCCGCGTAGTTAAAGTTGATTCTGCAAATTGTAGCGCAGGCGTCCCGCCTGCAAATTGTGGTGCGGGCGTCCCGCCTGCAAACTCTGGTGCGGGCGTCTCGCCTGCAAATTGTGGTGCGGGCGTCCCGCCTGCAAATTGTGGTGCGGGCGTCTCGCCTGCAAATTGTGGTGCGGGCGTCTCGCCTGCATTTTACAAGCTCGCCACGCCCGAGAAATCCATCGGCCGGATCGCCCCGTTCTTCGGCAACTTCATGATTGCCCTTCGCGCGTACGCGTACATCCTGGCGCTTGGCGGCGACGGTTTGCGCGAGGTCTCGCGCCACGCAGTCCTCAACGCCAACTACCTGCTCGCACGCCTCAAAGCCGCCTATAAGCCCGCGTTTCCCTCCGGCTCGATGCACGAATGCGTGCTGACCCTGTCCGATTTTGCCGCCGAACTCGATGTCCACGCACTCGACGTCGCTAAAGCCCTCCTCGACAGAGGGTTTCATGCGCCAACCATCTATTTCCCGCTTACGGTGAAGGAAAGCATGATGATCGAGCCCACCGAGACCGAGTCCAAACAGTCGCTGGATGCGTTCGCCGCCGCCATGCTTGAAATTGCAGAACTCGCACGGCAAAATCCCCAAGCCCTTCACGAGGCCCCGCAACACCTGCCCGTCGGCCGGCTCGACGAGGTCAAAGCGGCCCGCGAATTGAATTGCGCGTATATTTAAAGTATGATGTGACAATGAGTTGCACGAAAAACGGGGACTGGCACCTTTTTTTCGGCAGTTTGAAAAAAAGGTGCCTGTCCCTGCTTTTCGGAAGGCAGAAGGCAGTTTGAAAAAAAGGTGCCTGTCCCCGCTTTTCGCCGCTTTTCTGCGAACCCAAAAACGGCACACTGACTAACTATTGGAATAAAGGCTTTATCCGACTAATGCGGTTTCTCGATTACTCATTCCGCCGGCCCGAAGAAAACCTCGCTTACGACGAAATCCTGCTCGAAATGGCCGAAAACGGCCGCGGCGACGAGACATTGCGCGTGTGGGAAAGCCACGTGCCGTTTGTAGTGCTGGGCGTATCGCAAATCCTGCGGCAGGAAGTCTACGAGCAGAACTGTCTGGCGGACCATATCGCCATAATGCGCCGGTGCTCTGCGGGCGGCTGCGTCCTGCAGGGGCCGGGCTGCCTGAACTTCACGCTAGTGCTCGCCCACGACCGGCATCCCGATCTCCGCACCATCCGCGCCTCATACTGCTATATCCTCGGGGCGATCAGCGCCGCACTCGCCCGATACGGCATCAGCGCAAAACACAAAGGCGTATCCGACATCGCCATCCGCGGACTCAAATTCTCCGGCAACGCCCAAAAACGACGACGCCGCCACATCCTCCACCACGGGACCGTCCTCTACACCCTCGATACCCAAACAATCGCCAGGTACATCCGCGAACCCATCGACCGGCCACAGTACCGCGGCACTCGAGACCACCACGGGTTCCTCACCACCGTCCCCCTCGACCCCCACGACCTGAAACTCGTTTTTTGCGACGCATTCAACGCCGACCCCCGGCCCACCAAACCCACCCGAAACGAAATCCTCGCCACCAAAAACCTCGCCAAGGAAAAATACCGCGCATACGACTGGATCCGCAGACGGTAACCCGTCGGAACGCCCCCCGGCTTTGATGGGACGCCCCCCGGCAGTTCGTGGGGGGTGTCCCACTTTTTACCTTTGATCATGCCGCCGACAGGAGGCGCGGCCGTCTCGCCCGCCCCGTCCAGACCACGGGCTTCCGATCAACGCAGCAAAGCCCCCTCCCGAACCAATCCCGCACTCCCCAACTTCAAAGACATCCGCAGCTTCTCCGCCAGCCCCTACGACCCCATGCAAGTCGGCCCGGATTTGTAGGGGGGATTCGGAAATTGCCATGAATTCACGTTTATGGCATTCTGAGCGAAGCTGAATAAGGCAAGCGGGTTCGCCGCACACGGGTTTCAGTGATGTCTCCACACTCCAAGGGACAAAAAGGACAAAAGGGACATAAGTTTTCCGCCTTTTCAATTTCTTATGTCCCTTATGTCGTTTATGTCCCTTATGTCCCTTCCAAGGAGCCGAAACCATGACTGACCGCATCATCCCCCCGCATGGCGGCTACCAAAACCTCCTCTCTTTCCAAAAAGCCGAGATCGTCTACGACGCCAGCGTCAAATTCTGCGCCGACCTGCTCCACAAAGACGACCGCACCATCGGCCAGATGGTCCAGTCCGCCCGATCCGGCAAACAAAACATCGTCGAAGCCAGCATGGCCTCGGGTACATCCAAAGAAACCGAAATCAAACTCACCAACGTCGCCCGCGCCTGCCTCGAAGAACTCCTCACCGACTACCGCGACTTCCTCCGCGTCCGCGGACTCGCCGAATGGCCCAAGGACCACCCGTTCGTCAAACGCCTCCAAAAACTCAACCGCCTCCCCAACGCCAACTACGAGACGTTCAAAAAAGCCGTCGAAAATCCCGACCCCGCAATCCGCGCCAATGCCATCATCGGACTCATCAAGATCACCAACTACCTACTCGACCAACAAATCCGACAACTCGAACAAGCCTTCCTCAAAGAAGGCGGCCTGCGGGAACGCATGACCCGCGCCCGCCTCGCCACCCGCGACAAAAACCAACAGCCCCACTGAAACCCGGCAGGCGCAAGATCTCTCCCCGCAATACAGCGCCATGCCCCGGTCCGCCAGCCCCTAAGATCCCATACAGTTCCGCCACTTTATGTCCCTTGTGTCCCTTATGTCCCTTCCAAGCACCCCAAACCATCACCGTCCGGCCATCATCCCACCCCACGCCCAAAACCACGCCTTCCCCAAACAAACCCGCCTGCCCGATGCAGTTTCTACTGGCCCGCAGTTTCTCCTGCGGAGGTTTGCATGCCCATCCCTCGTAGCCGCCGCGTTCCCAGCCGCGTTCTGCATTCCGCATTCCGCAATTCCTCCCGCCTCCATCCTCATTTCATTTGTCCTTTCTAATTTGTCCTTTGTGTGTCTCGCCCGCGCCGTCCAGACCACACGCTTCGGATCAACGCAGCAAAGCCCCCTCAACAGGATAACCGAAACAATCATAGCGTACTGGGATCAATTCGCTCGTGTTGTAGAAAATCGGTCGGGGCGTTGACGGCGCGGGTTGGAAAACGCGGCCGTCCGCACCCGCGCCGGACAGACCTACCAACCCCGGCGGCGCCCACGCGTCCCGCGGGGCGCGCCGCATCGGCGTGCTCCTCTACTGCCGGTCCAGCGTATACGCCATCAGCGACCCGCTCGGCCACACCGCCGACCTGCCCGCATGGTTCCCCAGAACCGCCAACGGCGAAGTCTGGATCTATTTCGCCCAGGAAAACACCACCTGGCGAGTCGTCAGAACCAACCCCGCACTACCCAACTTCAAAGACATCCTAAGCTTCTCCGCAAGCCCCTACGACCCCATGCAAGTCGGCCCCGATTTGTAAGGAACGGGTAGCTGTCGCCGGTCTCCCCGTTCCCCTGGTTTACTGGTTGCGTGACGTGGTGTGGCAACCCCGATATGACGACGGGCGCTTGTCTAGGCATGCCGCCCGAGTAATCGAACTGTAAGGGAAAGCCACCAATTCGGTGGCTGTGCCATTTTGACCAGCCTCACTGGGTATCCCGCTTGACCCGGTCGAACAGACTATATAGAGTCCTTTATAATTATCCGAAGACTTGAGTTGACCCGGCGAATTACGAGGAAGCAGACTACCGGCATGGCTGAAAAGAATGTTCCGCAATGAATCAAGGCAATCCGAACACGCATGGGCCTAACCCAGGAGCAATTCGCCGCAATGATCGGGGTCACTTTCGGTACAGTCAACCGATGGCAAGCGGGTAAGACAAACCCTTCGAGGCTGGCCCTGATGCGCCTCAATGAGATTCACCGGAATAGGCGGAAAAGCGCAAAAGGGAAATGAGCCGGGCGCTTGAGCGGAGCGTGAAGCGGAACCTTGCCGACTCACGGCCCATGTTAAAGCGGGCCTTGAAGCGAGAGAAAGCAACGTTATCGTTGGGCACAGAGGAAAACACGCCATGACACGCAAGTATAAAATGACCGTCGCCGGTCAGCTCTTTAAGCACCTCGGCTTGCAGATGTACTCCGGCGCGGTTCCCGCCATTTCGGAGCTTATTTCCAACGCCTATGATGCAATGGCAAAGAACGTATGGATCACGATGCCCACCGGTCGCCCCATACAGGAGACCGACGAGATCGTGGTCAGGGATGACGGCTACGGAATGAGTTTCGACGAATGCAACTCGCGCTACCTGTCCGTCGGGACAGATCGCCGTTTAAGCGCGAGCGAATGGACCGAAGCGTACAACGGTCTGAAATCACGAAAAGTCCAGGGGCGCAAGGGTATCGGTAAGCTTGCCGGGTTTGGAATAGCGGAACGCATAGACATTCGAACTGTGAAGCAAAAGAGCGTTGCCCACTTTGCACTGGATTTTTCCGTCCTGACCCGAAGCTCAAATTTTGCGGATGAGCAGGGGTACGCGCCGGAAGTACTAGCGGATGACGGTACGCAGACTAAGGAGAAGCCGGGCACGGTGGTTACCCTCTCACAGCTGAAGATCACCCGGTCAATAGACGAGGCGCAGTTCAAGAGCGGTGTTGCCCGGCGATTGCTCGTTCTGGACAATAATTTTGTCGTTCACGTGAACGGCAAGCCAATCCTACGACAGGAAATCCCTTTCCAATTTCGATTCCCTGAAACCGTCGGAACCTGGGAGACGGCCGATCTTGAGAATGGCCGGCAGGTTCACTGGTGGGCGGGTTTTTGCACGGAGACAATCCGTGAAGAGGAACAACGCGGATTTGTGGTCTATGTCCGGGGAAAGCTAGCCCAGACGCCATGGTTTTTTGACTTGAGTGCAGGCGCATGGGGCCAGCACGGGATGCAGTATCTTACTGGAGAGGTCCGGGCCGATTTTCTTGACGATAGCGTTGACCTTATTTCCACCGATCGTGGGACGGTCCGCTGGGAGCACCCCACAGCCGTCCCCTTAAGGGATTGGGGGCGAGACAAGGTAAAGGATCTGTTACGCACATGGGCGGATAAGCGCTACGAAGCCAAGGTCAAGAGCCCCAAGATCATTCATTACTTGGAGCAAGCGGAGAAGCTGCCCGAGAACGAACGCAGGATATTCAAGACAGTCGTTCATCGCATCTGCGCCATTCCTCAGCTCGACAAGGACAAGGAAGGCAAAGACATTGCCGACGAACTCGTAGAGTTCGCCTACACTGCCTTGACGAACCACAGCTTCCTCGAAGCCATAAGGCGGTTGAACGCGGCATCCACCGAAGATATTGCTCAGTTTAAGGAGGTTCTTTCCGAGTGGGACATTATAGAAGCAGTAAACACCGCTTACCTCGTCAAGGGCCGCGTCGAAATTATCCACAAGTTCGAGCAGATGATAAGGGATAAGGTTCCTGAGAAGCCCGATATGCAAAACTATCTGAGAGACCGCCCTTGGCTTATTGATCCGAAGTGGACAATGCTCGTTCACGAGCAAACGTTGGACAAACTCATTGTCAACGAGTTCAAACGGGCGAAGTCCGGCACAAAGGAAGGCTCGCGCCGGCTTGATTTTTTTTGCCTTGGTGACCGGTACAAGACCGCGCATGTGGTCGAAACTAAGCGCCCCGATGACATCGTGGGACGAAAGGAGTTCGATCAACTGCGCGACTATGTTCTATTCCTCCGCCGGAAGCTTCATGACGAAGTCACTGATGAGGAGCACAGGAGGAACACAATTCGAGGTTTGTTGATAGCTGACCGAATACGTCGTGGCGACGAAGCACATGCGACGACTCATCAACAGTCGGGGGTGTTTGACATTCGAACGTGGGGGAATTTATTGCTGGCGGCAAAAACAATGCACCAGGAATTCTTGGACATCGTAAAGAAGCGCGCCCCTTCCGACGATCCGAGGATGAAAGGCCTATCAGACGACGAACCCGAACATGACACGCCGGTAGTAGGAAGGCGGAAGCGTAAGGTGAGTAAGAAGCCGAGTCCAAAGAAGCAATCAAGGACGCGGAAGGGATGACCGGAAAGCCCATAGCCATAGATCTGTTCGCCGGATGCGGCGGCCTGAGCAGGGGTCTGCGTGATGCAGGATTCCATGTGGCCGCCGCGGTCGAAATCGACCACGTCGCGGCGTGCACATACAGGTGGAACAATCGGCGTACACGGTTAATCGAAAAAGATATCCGCGAAGTCTCGACCAAAGAACTGCTGGAAGCTGTGCGCGGCAAGAGCGTTTCTCTTCTGGCCGGCTGCGCTCCCTGTCAGGGGTTCTGTTCACTCACGGCGAAGTATAGGCGCGACGATCCGCGCAATGAACTGCTGCTTGTTATGGGCGAACTCATTGAAGGGATTCAACCCGACGCGATCATGATGGAGAATGTCCCCGGCCTCGTTGCACGGGGAAAGCCGATCTTCGATGAGTTTCTGAAAGTCTTGCGGCGTCTTGGATACCAGTGCGAATGGCGTGTTGAACAGATGGCGAACTTTGGGGTCGCACAATCGCGGCGACGCCTGGTCTTGTTAGCGGGGCGTGGTTTTAGGGTGGCATTCCCGGAACCATCACATGCTCGCACGCCCAAGCTAAACCTCAAGTTGAAGCCGTGGAGGACGGTGAGGGAAGCGATCAGACATATGGGCGCGCCGATAGCGCTGAGCGAGGCGCTCGCCAACGGCAGCCCGCAAGCGCATAACTGGCACGTAGTGCGAGACCTTCAGCCTCAAACCAAGGAGCGCCTTAGGGCGGCCCAGCCTGGTAAGACGTGGCTAGAAACCGATGAATCCGTAAGGCCGCGTTGTCACCGGGACGGGTACAACGGTTTCACGAACGTGTACGGAAGAATGGCCTGGGATCAAGTCTCGCCGACCATCACCGGCGGATGCACGACCCCGTGCAAGGGAAGATTCGGCCACCCGGATAAACGCCGCTACACTATCTCCGTCCGCGAAGCGGCCCTGCTCCAGACTTTTCCCGAGAACTACCGTTTCGTCACGGACGAGATGGATGCCGTGTGTAACTTGATTGGCAACGCGGTCCCGCCGCTGTATGCAAGACTAGCTGGTAAACAGGTTCTACGCGCAATCAACAATCGGGACGTGACCATGGAAGGTGCAGGGGAATGACCCGATGGCCTGGTAACGCGACGAAGGAGCGTACGACGTTTGGCGGCTTGTCTCGCGGGCAACTCATGGGGCGCGTCCGCAGCAGGGGTAACGCAACGACGGAAGCACGATTGGCCTCCCTGCTCCGAGAAGCGCGGCTGAGCGGTTGGCGCAGACAGCAACCTCTCCCCGGACGACCCGACTTCGTGTGGCCGAAAGCAAAGGTTGCCGTGTTCGTTGACGGCTGTTTCTGGCATGGGCATGACTGTGGAAGGAACCTGACTCCAAAGACAAATGCCCAGGATTGGCGAGACAAGATCAATCGAAATAGGGCCAGAGACCGTCAGGCCAGTCGGATACTTAGATTAAAGGGATGGAGCGTCATTCGTATCTGGGAATGCCGGCTTCGGAAGAACCCCATCGCATGCCTCAACCGTATCAGAAGATACATTAGCCAACATGCAAGAGTGAACCGGAGGGCTCGCTTTGCGCGCAGCCTGGCAGCAGGAAGACCGCGTTAGCTGATCACGGCATTCGTGGTAACAGCGCTCGCCAAATGAACGGCCAGCGGGAGCTCGACCCCGGTATGCGAAGTGCTTTCTCTTCCGCAGAAAAGCCAAAATAATTTTCTGACCGCTCTTCACCCCCATAATTTTGCAGAATCATCATCTGTGAGACCAAATCTGTCAACTGAATCCCCCTTGTTTCGCAAATTTTGGTCGGGGTTTGCCCGCCTTTTCGGGTCAAAAAGTGCACCAAGAAGCCTATATAAAAACAGAGGGGTAAAGACAGACTGGAGGCTGGAGGCTGGAGGAAGAAAGGGAAGAAGGATGAAGGGTGAAGGAAGAAGGATGAAGGATGGCAAAAAGAGGGAGACGAACTACCGGAGGCGTCCCAACGGGTTTCCTGTACAATGTCCCTTCATTCTTTCTCCCCGATAAACCTTCTTGCCGACGGCGGCATCTAATAGGTTAAGAAACGGGGAGCAGCGGAACGTGGCAGCCATCATGACTGAACCGGTCGTAGACGAGAACGCGCTTGTAACATCCGCGCAATCCGGCTGTCTCTCCTCATTTGAATCGCTTTACCGGATGCATTCGGGGCGTGTCCATGGTCTGTGCCTGCGCCTCACGGGCAACGCGGCCGTCGCCGAAGACCTTACCCAGGAGACGTTTATCCGGGCCTGGCGGAGCCTGGGCGGGTTCCGCGGGGACAGTTCGTTCGGCTCCTGGCTGTTCCGGATAGCCGTCAACGCCGTGGCCGCCCGGTACAGATCCGAACTGCGGCGCGCGGCGTGGGAGGCCAAAGCGCCTGCGCGGGCCGTGCAGTTCGACCCAACGCTCCGATTGGACCTTCAACAGGCTATCAGCGCGTTGCCGGCCGGCGCGCGGGCCGTGTTTGTCCTGCACGATGTTGAAGGATACCGCCACGAAGAAATCGCCGAGCAGTTGGGTGTCGCTGTGGGAACGTCAAAAGCCCAGTTGCACCGCGCCCGCCGATTGCTCAGGGAGATGATACAGCCATGAAATGCGAAACCGTTCAGAACCTCCTGGACGACTACGTCGACGGCCTGCTGATCGGCGAAGAGCCGGAGATGGTTGCGCGCCATTTAGCCTCGTGCCCCGACTGCGCACGCCTGGCCAACAACCTGCGGGAAATGCTGCAAAATGCCAAGGGCCTCTCACGCCATATCGAGCCGCGCCGGGATCTGTGGCCGGCTATCCTCGAACAAATAGAAAACGAGCCGAAGCGGCGCGTGTTCAGAACAGTCCGGTTGGGCGTTCTCGCCGTTGCCGCGGCCGTCCTGGCCATATTAGCGGGCAGTTTGCTGATGCGGGGTCTCCCCCGTCCCGGCGAGACTGTCCTGACGGCAGTCGAGGCCCCGGTCCGCCTTCAACAGGAAGTGCTCGTGGTCGAGGCCGAATACCAGCGGGCGCGCCGCGAACTGGTTGCCGCCATGGATCAACTTCCCCACCGGCTCGCGCCAGAAACCCGCACCGTCATTGATCAAAACCTCGCCGTCATCGACGGGGCCATTCAGGAAATCCGCACCTCGCTCGAAAAAGACCCCGAGAACGTGTTCCTGTTCGACATGCTCGTCGCCGAGCAGGACAGCAGCCTCCAGCTTCTCGGGCTTGAAGAGGCTATTACGTCCAACACGTGGTAAGTCATACCAATGCAAGGGAGAGTGTCATGAAAAGAAAGGTGTTGTGGGGCATCTTGCTGCTGGCGGTGCTGGCAGTTGTGCTGGGGCGCACGCCCATTGCGGCCGCCGCGGCCCAAAAGTCCATAGACGAAACCCGGGCGGTCAAACCCGACGGCGTGGTCCAGATCTCGAACGTCGCGGGCTCGGTACGGGTGGTATCGTGGGAAAAGCCGGAAGTCCATGTTTCGGGCGGACTGGAAAAAAATGTCGAGCGGGTAGATTTTGAGGTCCGCGACGGCCGGACCAGCGTCCAGGTCGTGGTCCGCGAGCATGCCCACGGCAATTCGGCCGCCTATTTGACGGTGTCGGCGCCGTCCGCCTCGAGCCTCGAGGTGGACGCCGTCAGCGCATCCGTCAATGTGGAAGACGCCGCCCGGCCGGAACTCGAGCGGCCCATGCGTCCGTCCGTTTATGTCCGCAGCGTCTCCGGCGACGTCGAAATCAACGTTTGGGCTAGCGCCGTGGAACTCAAGTCGGTGAGTGGCGGCGTCTCGTTTTCAGGCGCCGCCGAAACCTTCGATGCCCAAACCGTCAGCGGAAATATCCAGTGCGCCGGCGCCCACTCCGCCGATGTCCGCACGATTAGCGGCGATATCGAGGTGGCCAACGCCGATTCCGTAAAAGCCCGTTCCACGAGCGGCGACTTTATCGGTTCAAACATCGGCCGCAATGCCGAAGCCTCCTCCATCAGCGGCGACGTCGAGATGGGCGTGGCCTCCATAAACAGAGTTTCCGCCCGAACGGTCTCGGGCCACATTGGGCTGGAAGGACCTTTGGCGCCCGCGGGCCGGGTGACCGCGTCCACCCAATCCGGTGAAGTCGAGGTGGGTTTCCCGCCCGAAGTGTCCGCCGAGTTTGACATAAACACCGTCTCCGGCGACGTCAGGACCGGATTCGGCTTCAAATCCAGCGGAGTCAACCACAGCCTCGACTTCGCACTCGGAAGCGGCGACGGCTACGTCCGCATCTCGACCACGTCCGGGAACATCTCGATCAACAGACTCTGACCCACGCCCTCGATACGCGCACGTGGGCGTGCGCGCACACGGGCGTGCGGCACCGTGCAGGCTGGGGACCCTCCCAATGTAACCGGCCTGCACCGCCCGTTTTCCGCTTAATTCGCCGCGCCTATTTCTTTCGCTGGCTCAGCACCGCTTGACGGCTTCCACGTCTCGGAAATCGCACACTTGCTCGAAAACACCCCCGATGCGTTTCATTTCGGCGCGGGGCGCACTTCACGGGCCTGTTTCAGTTCGGCAATCGCTTCCGCATGCCGCTCCCGCCAGTACGCCAATTGTTCTTCCTTGGTCTTGCCCTTTAACGTTTCGTGAATCCGCAACGCGCCCCGATGCATCATCTCGACGCAGTCAAACGTTTTCCTCTTCGTCGTCATAGAAAACCACCTCTTGCGGCGTATGGATCGCTATCGGCGGGAACCCATGCGCCAAGTTGACTCCATTATACAACGGAATCCTCCGGAAGTTGACAATGTGCCTAAAGTTCCAACTCACAATCGCCGGACAGCCGGATGCCGTGGCCACGGCTACATGGAGTGCGTCCGCGTCCCACCGAGGCCCCACGATATGCGCATCCAGATACGCCGCCTGGAGTTCAATCGCCGCGTCATCAATCTCCGCCACCTCAACGTATGGTCCCAACTCGCGGAAAAAGACGCGCACCGATTCCGGTGCGTCCCCCAGTTCATCGGAGACGGCCGAAGAAATCACCAGACGGAATTCGCCCGACCGGACCATGTCAAAGAAAGTGTGGCTCGCTTCTTGGAACTCCGCATCGAACGCACCGCCGAACACCGAAGTATCCACGTATACGCGCATCGGCCTTCCCTTCAGTTCATCCTTCATTCTTCCTATCCGCAAGGGCCTTTTCGGGCTTCCGCCCTTCTCGGCCCTTCCTGCCTTCCGCTCCGCCTGCATTGTGAGCGCGGTGCAGGCTGGGGACCCTCGCAAATGTAACCGGCCTGCACCGCCCGTTCTTGGCTTAATTCGCCGTGCCTATTTCTTCCGCTGGCCCAGGAGCCACTTGATGGCTTCCTTTTCCTCGTAGGCTTTGTCCCACGAGTTGTGCCCGATGGCGGCGTATTCGGTGTACTTGACGTCACCGCCGGCTTTTTTCACGGCTTCGACCATCTCGCGGGACTTCTCGGGCTTCACGGTCGTGTCATCGGCGCCGTGGAACGCCCAGATTGGAACCCGCGCCAGCCTTTCGGCATCCTTGACTTTGCCGCCGCCGCAGATGGGCATGATGGCGGCAAACGTTTTGACTTTCTCGGCACCGTACTGCCATGCCGCGTACCCGCCCATCGACAGTCCCGTCAGGTAGATTCGGTCGTCGTCGACGGAATAGTCTTTTTGGGTGTCGTGGAGGGAGGTATCGATGTCCTTGACGGCCTTCATCCATGTAGTTTTATCCGGGCATTGAGGCATTACCACCAGGCACGGGAACCGGTCGGGATGCAGCCGGATCCCCCGGCCAATCCCCACTTCGGTCTGTGCCAGCCCGTCACTGCCCCGCTCGCCCATCCCGTGCAGGAACACCACCAGCGGCCACCGCTGGTCCGGCCTGTATTCCCGCGGGACATACAGAACATAGTGCCGGGGGGTGCCGTTTATCACCATGGTTTTGTTCAGGAAGCCTGTAGGGACAGCCTGACGCTCCATCTTGCCTGAAATCCTTTGAGTATGCGGGCCGCCGTAGGCGTTTCCAGCCGCTGCGACCACTAACAAAACTGCCGCGAACATTACACAAAACCGCATGCGCTTGCCCTTTCATAGTAAGCCCGGGGGGATAATACCATAGCAGGCAAAGGCCAACAACCGGTTCTCGCCGCCAGAGGAGAAGAAACAAAGCGAGCCCGATTAACTGCACAATCAGGCCCGCGAGAGAGGCTGAACCTAAGGCGGCTTCTTAGCCACCTTAGGCTTAATCTTCAATATTGTCGCCGGAATGTTGCTGTTTGCGGCGCCGTTTGCGCTCTTTGAGGGCGTTGGCCTTGTAAAACAGCGCCGGCTCGATGATGGGTTCGTGCAGCCCCTGCGTCTCGACTTCCCCGTACGTGACCCGCCCCCGGTACGTGCGGTTCGAAAGAATGATGGCTACGGCCTGCCTGGACCACTTGTTCCCTTTTCGCGTGTACACGCTTCGGGAATGAAGGTAGGACACGACCTTGCCGGTGCTCCGGTGGCGCAAGTATTCCCTGAAAATCATCCGCACCACCTCGGCTTCGCGGTCGTCTACCACCAGCGGTTTCTCGCCCTCCTTGCCGCGCCGGTACCCATAGGGCGCCGGGCCCGTCCCATAACGCCCCTGCTGGACGGCGCTCAACTGGCCCCGCTTTACCTTGGCCCCGTGGGTCAGCCGCTGGGTCGAATCCAATTGCTCGGTTTCAGGCCTCTCGATTACGGTCATGGTCGCTTGTCCGTTTGACATAAGTGCATCCACCCCTCTAGCTCAAATTCCCACATGACTATCCCGCAAACAAAATCCACATCCTGTAAAACTTTACACAAAAATCAAAATTGCAGAACCCATGAATCCAGAAACTAGCGCCCAGAATGGCAGGTCTCCCCGCCCGTACTCTTTCTCAGAATGCACAGCCTTTGAACGGAGTTTACGGCAATTCTCTCAAAATGTCAATAGTTTTCCACAGATAAAATATCAACAACCAAGAGAATTATGCGCCCCCTATGGAAAACACGGCCACCCCTGCCACCGGGATGGCCGCGCTTGATATGCTTGGTTTAACTTTACTTGGCGGCTTTTCTAGGCTGTTTGGCCATAGCCGTCAAGGAGGCGGGAGTTTCCCCGTACGGAGTGGCATCGATGGCTAAGCTGGCTTCGGCGATAGCGATAACTTCCTTGCGGGACATGCCGGCCGACTTGGCTTCCGCCACCACTTCGTGCAGCCGTCCGATAATGCGCCTGCGGCATTCTTCGCCACACTTCGATTCAATGTTCTTGTTGACGAATACGCCCATCCCGCGGCGCGTATACAACAGTCCCATTACTTCGAGATCCCGATACGCCTTGGCGACCGTGTTGGGATTGACGCCGAGACGTTCGGAAAGTTCACGTACCGACGGAAGCTGGTCTCCCGGCTTCAGCCGGCCAGAGGCGATGGCGAACTGTACGTGATTCTCGATCTGTACGTAGACGGCCACGCTGCTGTGAATGTCGATGCTGGGGATCATTAATTTCCTCCTTGTTACGGTTACTTCAACTGCTTCGATACAATTGCGTTCAATCGGGCATAGAGCCCGGCTGCCCGCACCACATCTGCGCCGCCGTTTTACGGCGCAGTAATTACCGGCGTAATTTTATCCGAGCACGTGTATTGTGTATGATGAATCTCATTACAAGACAGGGCCCGGTAAGGCAGTGCCCGTGTTAACGCGCGCGGCACAAAACCAGGAAGCAATGTGGATGTGACCCTGAACTTTCAACTTCAAGAACCAGCAAACTTGAGGGTAGTGTACATGAACGGTAAGTCAAATATCAAGCAGGCAATGACGCTTTTTGAATCCTGCTGTCCTGACTTGTTCAGCAGCGGGTTGGTCTGGTAGGACAAGCGCCAACCCTGACCGTACCATCAGACAGGAGTATCCCGTGAACACTTCGAGATGGTTGATCGCCTTGGCGCTGTTTCTCGTCACCGCGATTCCCGCTGCCGCCGCTCTTTCGACAAACACCGCAAATGGCGCAATCCATGTGGATCTCACCGATGTGCTTGGTCACGACCTGCCCGGCCGGGTAAACCTGCACTGTGTGGGAAAAGACCCAATTGTGCTGGAAATTCCTCAAGGCCACCTGAAAACAAACGTCCCACCCGCTGATTACAAAGCCTACATTTACATTTATGTGTTGGGCGTTCCCGTGCTGACAGATGTGAAGAATGCGAAAGTCCAATCCGGCGCCACCGAGTTCATTCTGGTGAATCTGGTCGAAGGAAGCGGGCAAAGGCCCCTGTTCGATTTTGATCAGGACTGCGATTTCGCCCTGGATCGCGTTGAAGTGGCCGAAGGCACCGATCCCGCCGATGCCTCGAGCATTCCGGGAAAGCCGGCGTTGCCATTCGAAGATCGCGTGCTCGCCAAGGAGGAAAAATGGTACCGGGGCGAGTTGCACTGCCACTCTTCCTACGGCGGCGGAAAGGAATCGGTGGGGAAGCTTGTGGCGCGCGCGGAAAAGCTGAACCTCGATTTCCTGGCGATAACCGACCGAAACACTCTTGCGGCCAGTCAGGACGCCGGGTTCAAGTCGAAGTCGGTCGTATTGATCCCCGCCATGGAATGGGGCAGCGATGACCGGGGCGTCGCGCTGCTTTACGGGCCACGGACGTTTCCCGAATTCGTCGACAGCACCCCGCAGGCGCAGGCGCTGGTCGATCTGGTGCAGGCGCAGGGTGGATTTTTTGCCGTGGCCCACCCGTGTTTTCCGGGCAAACCGTGGCAGTGGGGGCTTTCCTATGTAAACGGCATCGAGGTATGGTGCCGCGACTGGGCATCGGTGCCGCCGTTATCGATCGATCAGTTGAGCGAAGACCTCGGCGAGCGCAGGGATGGCAAGCTGGTTCATTCCGTGGCGTATGCGGCGGCATCGGCGGTTGTGCGCGGCGAACCCAACCAGCTCTCGGCGAACGGCCAGGCCTCCGTGTTTTACGACGCGGAACTTGTCCGCGGCCTGAAAGCCGCCGCGATTGGCGGCAGCGGCAGCGCCAGCCCCTCGGTACCCCTGGCCTCGCCCGTAACGTACGTCTACGCGCCGGAGAAATCCGTACGGGGCATCCTCGATGGGTTGCGGCGCGGCCGGACGTACGTGTCGGCCGGCCTCAAAGGGCCGCGGATGCAGTTTTCCGCCGATATTCTCAGTGACAAAAAGATGGACGTAGGCGTCGGCGGAACCGTCCCCATCGGCGTGCCCACCACGTTTGAAGCCGCCGTCGACGGCGCGGAGGGAAAAGAGATTCAAATCCTGCTCAACGGCCGGCCGCTCATCTCAAAGATAATCGAAAGCAACGGGTTTGCGATCCGGTTTGAAGATACGCCGGCCACCTATGCCGTATACCGGGCCCGCGTCGTCGGGAAGCCGCAGGAAATCCGGTTTGGAAACCTGGAAGTTTTCGCCATGACCAGCCCCATCTACGCCCAGGAAGTGGAAGTCGACGACCCCAGGATCAAGGAATCCAAAGAGCAGACCAAAAAGAAACTGATGCAGTCCGCGCCGGAGGTGCAACTGCCCCAATCGCCTGGCCCCGGCGAAATCAAACCCAATTGGAAGTTCTAGCAGACCGGCTCCTGCGGCGCGGCGGCCATTCGTTTGCGCACGTCGTCGATCACGGCATCGAGGATTTGGTCGAGCGACGTTTTGGGCTGATACCCGATGGCGTTCTTGATCTTATCGAGGCTGGGGGCGCGATGGCGCATGTCTTCGTAACCGGGCCCATATACCTGGTCGTACGGGATGTAGGCAATTTTTGATGCGCTGCCCGTGCGCTCGATCACGCGCCGCGCCAGGTCTTCCATTGTCACGCTCTCGGTGGTGCCGATGTTGAACACCTCGCCGCTCAGGTCGGGTCGTGCCATCAGGCCTTTCAGCGCGGGCACCACGTCGCCAACGTATGCAAAACACCGCGTCTGTTTGCCGTCGCCATACACCGTAAGCGGCTCATTGCGCACAGCCTGGCTCACAAACCGCGGGATCACCATCCCGTACCGGCCCGTTTGCCGGGGCCCGACCGTGTTGAACAGCCGCACAATGATCACGGGGTGCCGCTTCTCGTACCAATAGGCCAGCGCCAAAAACTCGTCGATGGCTTTCGAGGCGGCGTAACACCACCGGGTGCGCGTCGTCGGGCCAATCACGGCGTCGTCGCCTTCATGAAACACTTTGCGCATCCCTTTGCCGTACACCTCGCTCGTGGAGGTGATCAGCAGGTTGCGCCGGTACCGGCACGTTTCTTCGAGGACGGTTTCCGTGCCCCGAATGTTGTTGACAATAGTCCGGATGGGTTCGTTGACGACCAGTTGCACCCCGACCGTCGCCGCAAGATGGTAGACCACGTCGACCTCGCGCACCAGGTCTCGCACAATCTGCTGGTTCAAGGTCGAGTCGATGACGCACGTCAGGCCCTTGATATACTCGATGTTCTCAAACCGGCCCGTGCTCAGGTCGTCCAATACGAAAACCTGGTCACCCTGGGCAATTAGCGCCTCGCATAGATGCGATCCGATGAAACCCGCCCCGCCCGTTACGAGTGCTTTCATTCCGTTCACTCCGGTTTGGGAAAAAACAACTGCAAGCCGCAAAAAGTATACGGCGGATGATAAGGCGGTTCAAACGGCCCCATTGGGACGCCCCCCGGCAGTTGTGGGGGGTGTCCCACTCTTGACCGGCAAGTCTGGCATCTGAAAAAAGGGGACACCCCCCACAACTGCCGGGGGGCGTCCCAACGCGCCTACTCGACATCGAGCCCGTATTTCTGCAGCCGGTACCGGAACGATCGCGGGCTGAGCCCAAGCAGTTCCGCGGCTTTCTTCTGGGAAAACCGGCCCCGCTGCAGCGCCTGCTTGATGAGGTTGACTTCCAACTCGGAAACCACGAACTCCAAGTCGAGGCCGCCCGGCGGCAACGTCGCGATATCCGTGCACGGGCCTGCCACAAAATTGGCGACTTCCGGCGGCAGATCCTGCACGTCCACCACGGACCCGTTGCACAGCGCCACCGCCCGCTCGAGCACGTTTTCCAACTCCCGAATGTTTCCCGCCCACGTAAACGCGCGCAGCGCGTCCGTGGCTTCCTGTGTTATGGTCAATTCCTGCAGGCCCATTCGCCTCGCGTGGCCGGCGACAAAGTGACGCGCCAACAGCGGGATGTCGGCCACGCGCTCGCGCAACGGCGGCACGACGATGGGGATCACGTTGAGCCGGTAATACAGGTCCTTGCGGAACAGATTTTGCTGGACCATCTTCTCGAGGTCTCTGTTCGTGGCAGAGATAATCCGCACGTTGACCGGCACTTCGCTCACCCCCCCCACCGGCATCACCCTGCTGTTGTCCAGCACCCGCAACAGTTTCACCTGCAGCGGCATCGGCATCTCGCCGATCTCGTCGAGAAACAGCGTCCCGCCGTCCGCCACGACCATCAGGCCTTCCTTGTCTTCGACGGCGCCCGTGAACGATCCCTTCTTGTGGCCGAACAGCTCGCTCTCGAGGAGGTTTTCAGGAATCCCGCCGCAGTTGATCGCCACGAAAGGCTTGCCCGCCCGGTCGCTGAGCTGGTGAATGGCGCGCGCCACCAACTCCTTGCCGGTGCCGCTCTCGCCGTGTATGGCCACGGTGCTTGGGAGCGACGCCACCCGGCGAATCATCCCCATGACGTTCTGGATGGCCGGGCTTTTGCCGATGATGTTGTCGATCTTGCCGCGGGCCGCCTGGTCTTTGCGTAACGCCATGTTCTCGCGTAGCAGGTTACGCTGGTCGATCGCCCGTTTCACCAGCAGCCGCATCTCATCGTTGGTGAACGGCTTCATGATGTAATCGGCCGCGCCGCGTTTCATGGCTTCGATGGCCGTTTCCACCGACGCATGCGCCGTGATCATGATGGCGGGTGTGATCGGATTGTTTTCCTTCATCCAGGAGAGCAGTTCCATGCCGGCGGTGCGGTTGGCGCCCATCCGCAGATCCGTAACCACCACGTCAAACGCCTTTTCCCGCAGCAGGTCGCGGGCCCCGTCGACGGTTCCCGCGCACAACACTTCATAGCCCGCGTTTGTCAAGACGATCTCGAGCAGTTCACGCATGCTGGCTTCGTCATCGACCACAAGGATACGGTGCTGAACCGCCATCGGTTACTCCTTCCCCTGGCCGACGGGCAGCCGCACCGTCATGGTCGCCCCGCCCCCTTCGCGGGAAGACGCGCGGATGGTCCCGTCGTGTGCCGTAATGATGCGCAGGCAGATGGCAAGCCCCATTCCGACACCCTTTTCCCGTTCCGTGTAGAACGGTTCAAAGATTTTCGATATCTTGTGCGGTTCGATTCCCGGCCCTTCATCGTCAAAGCTGATTTCGTAAGAGTTTCCGCTCGCCTTTATCCGGATGCACAACGTCCCGCGCCCGCGCATCGCCTGGATCCCGTTCTCGCCCAGGTTGACGAATACGCGCTTTATCTGCGATCGGTCTCCCGAGATTGCGCAGGCCGCATCAGGCAGGTCCGTCGATATCGTCAACTGGCCGGAGTCGTTGTGCTCGCGCGCCAGCAGGTCTTTCACTTCGGCCGCGAGTTGGCGCAGGTCAAACACCTCGCGTTTCAGCGTCGGGTTGCGGGCGAAATTCAAGAACCCCGTCACAATCTGGTTGAGATGATCGGATTCGCGGATGGCGATTGTCGTCAGGCGTTCGACAAGCTGGACCGAATGGATGTTTGCAGGAAGTTCGTCCAACGCCCCACGGATGGCGGCCACCGGATTTCTGATTTCGTGCGCGAGGCCCGCCGCCAATTCGCCGACCGCCGCAAGCCGGTCCTGGCTCTGCAATTCCTGACGCAGCCGCGCCATCTCGGTCAGGTCCGTAAACGACACGATAATGCCGCCAAGCCCGTCAGACGGTTCCGCGATCTGGCTCGTCGTCAGCCCAAGCAATTTGGTGTGGCCGTTGCCCGTTTTCACCTGGAATTCATAACTGATGAAGTCCCGCCGAAGCCGCAGCGCCGTCAGGATCGGGCATTCGCCGCCGGAAACCGGCGCCAGAAACTGCTGGACGGGTTTCCCCGGCAGCGAGCCGTTCGGCACGTCGAGTATCTCGTGACCCATCTTGTTCAACACCGTCATAATGCCGTTCCGGTCCACCATCAGGAACCCGTTGTTCATGTTGTCCAGGATACGGCGTTGAAACTGCTCCATCCGGTTGATCCGCTGATTCCAATACCCGCTGATGAACGCGGTCAGGTAGAAAGCCAGCCCTTGGATCAAGAACCGGTACCACAGTTCGATCCACTGGTCGGCCGTGTGCGGAACCGGCAGTGGCGGCATCACCGCCTGCAGAAACATGAACAGCGAAGCCAGCGTCGCAAAAAGGAAACCCTGCGCCAAGCCCAACAGCAGGCCCGCCTCCAGGATCACGATTACCATCAGAAACGCGAACTGGCTTCGGATGCCCCCCGTAAAACTGATGGTCGCGGCCACCACGCTGAGGTCTACGAGCATTTGTGTCCAGGTCAGCAGGGGGTGAACATGGCTGGACCGCCTCAGCGACAAAAGACACAGGATGCTGGTGACCGCGGCAAAGCTGAACAGCGCCAGCAACAGCAGCCCCACCCCCTGGTACGTCCCCAGCCGATAAATGCCCGCGCCCGCCAAGCCCAGCACCACAACCCGGGCCGTTCCCGCTATGTAAAGCCACGCGTGCGGCCCCTGGTAACGAAGAGGTTTTAGGCGTTCGGTGCTTTCGTGGTTCACGACCCTTTTTCCATCAGGTGCACGAGGCCTTCGGGGTTGCTGCTCCGTTTGATCGCCATATCGGTCGAGATCACACCGCGCCGGACCAACCGGTACAGCGACTGATTCATCGTCATCATTCCTTCCCCGGTCCCTATTTCGATCATCGACGGGATCTGCTCGAGTTTTTGCGACCGAATCAGCGCCCGGATCGCCGGGTTCGGTATCATGATTTCCAAACTCAGCACTCGGCCGCTCCCGTCCACCCGCGGCAGCAATTGCTGGACAAGTACCCCCTCCAGCACAAACGAAAGCTGCGTGCGGATCTGATCCTGCTGGGTCGAGGGAAACACGTCCACGATCCGGTTCACCGTCTGCAGAGCGTCGTTTGTGTGCAGGGTTGCGAAGACCAAGTGGCCCGTTTCCGCCACCGTCAGCGCCGCCTGGATGGTTTCCGTGTCGCGCATTTCGCCGATCAGAATCACGTCGGGGTCCTGGCGCAACACCCGCTTCAGCGAGGCCGCGAACGATTTGGTGTCGGCATGGACTTCGCGCTGGTTGATAACGGACTTGTTGTGGTGGTGCAGAAATTCTATGGGGTCTTCTATCGTGATAATGTGGACACTGCGCTCGCGGTTGATCCGATCGATAATGGATGCAAGCGTGGTGGATTTGCCGCTGCCCGTCGGCCCGCAAACCAGCACAAGGCCCACGGGCCGGTAGGCGAAATCAGCCACCACTCGCGGCAATCCCAATTCGTCAAACGACAGGATCGTGAATGGAATTGCCCGAAACGCACCTACTACCGACCCGCGATCCCGGTAGACGTTGAGACGGAACCGGCTCAATCCCTCGATTCCAAACGATAGGTCGCATTCCTTTTCTTTTTCAAATTCCGCAACCTGTTCTTCGTTCATCACACTGTATATGAGTTCCTGTGATGTGTCCGGCCGCAACGGCTCGTAACCCTGGAGCGATATCAGTTCGCCATGGAGCCGGATTATCGGCGGCGATCCAACAACAATATGAAGGTCGCTCGCTCCTTCTTCGATGGTCTTGGTCAACAGTTCCTTGACATTAAGATTCATGGTCGATCCCTTCTCCCGGCTGCGTTCCTCGCGGCGCCGGTTAAACGTGTACTAGTCGGCCGTCGTGTGTTCCAGAACCTGCTCGATCGTCGTTATGCCGCGGGCCGCTTTTGAAAGGGCGTTCTGCCTTAGGGTCCTCATGCCCGCCTGCACGGCCGCCACCTTGATCTGATTTCCCGATGCCCGGATCATCACCAGATCCTGTATGGCAGGATAGTTGGGCATCGCCTCGATCACGGCGGTACGGCCTTTATAACCCGTATTGTTGCACTTGCTGCACCCTGCGCCCCGTACGAACTCCGCCGGGCCCCCGTCGTCTTCCGAGGGCACATACTGCACCCGCTCCAGCACGTCTTGTGGCACTCGCACCGGCTCTTTGCAGTGCGGGCAAACCCGCTTGAGCAACCGCTGGGCCGCCGCAAGCGCCACCGACGACTGCACCAGAAACGGCTCGACCCCCATGTCGATCAGGCGTGGAAACACGCCCGACGCGTCGTTCGTGTGCAACGTGCTCAGCACCAGGTGGCCCGTCAACGCCGCCTTCACCGCCACGTCCGCCGTCTCATGATCGCGGATCTCGCCCACCATCACCACGTCCGGGTCCTGTCGCAGGATCTGGCGCAGCGCCTCCGCGAACGTCAGGCCTATCGAGGCGTGCACCTGAACCTGGTTCACGCCGAACAGCTCGTATTCGATCGGGTCTTCCACGGTGACGATGTTGCGATCGATGCTGTTCAGTTTGTGCAACGCGCTATACAGCGTCGTGGTTTTTCCGCTTCCCGTCGGGCCGGTCATGAGGATCATGCCGTGCGGTAGTTTCAAGGCTTCCTGGAACGCGGACACGGGCTGCTTCTCGAACCCGAGCTTCTCGATGTCCAGGGTCAGGCTGCTTTTGTCGAGCACGCGCATCACCACCTTCTCGCCGTACTTGCACGGCAAGTAGGCGACGCGGAAGTCGATGTCCCGATTGCTGTAGCGAATCCGGAACCGGCCATCCTGCGGAAGCCGGTGCTCGTCGATCCGGCACCCGCTGAGGATTTTGAGACGCGCTATCAGGTTGGGCTGAAGGTTTTTGGGAGGGGCCTTTGCCTCCTGCAGCGACCCGTCCACGCGATATCGAAGCCGCACGATCTTTTCGAACGGTTCCAGGTGGATGTCGCTGGCGCCGGACTCCAGCGCGTTATACAGCACTAAGTTTACCAGCCGTTTCACCGGCTCGTCTTCCGCTCCGTTCTCCAGTTCGGAGACGTCGATAATTTCTTCCTCTTCCCGGATGACATTGAGTTCGGCGTTGTGCATCGGGTTTCTTACGAGTTCGTCGTACAGATCCTGCGCTTTGCCCCCGCCATAGTTTTTCTCAATGGCCGCTTGGATCTCCGACTCGACCGCGACCACCGGCTCGATATCGTAGCTGGTCAGCATGTGCAGGTCGTCCAGCGCCATGATGTTCAGTGGGTTGGACATCGCCAGCGTCAGCACGTCGCCCGTGATTGATATCGGCAGCATGATGTGCTGCCGCGCCAGCGTCTCCGGGACTTCTGCCAGGACTTCCTTCGGGATGTTGTAATTGGCGACGCGGATGTGCGGGATTCCAAGCTGCTCGCTCAGCGTGACCACCAGGTCTTCCTCGCTCAGGTAGCCTTTTTCCACGAGGATCCGGGGCAGCGTCTGGCCCGTCGCCCGTTGGACCGAAATGCACTCTCGCAATTGCTCTTCCGTGACCAGACCCTGCTCAAGCAGCATGTCGGGCAGCCGGCGTTTGGACATCTTTGGCGCCAAAATGTTACCTCCTGCTGAATCCCGTCTCGCGGCCGCCTCTACGTCAGGCTGCCTCGTCAAACCCTAGATGATTTAAAATCTCGCCCGCCATCTCCGACGACACCGGCTTCTTTTCCAGCTCGGCAAAGGCCTGGATCTTACGCAGCGCGCCCAGCATCTTGCGAATGTCCATCGACACCCGTGTCGCCACCAGCGACAACACCTCCTCGTTCACCGCTGCGCCCGATTCCGCCGCCCGGCGCAAAATCGCCACGCGCGTCTCAAATTCCGGCGGTTTCAAGTTCACCACAATCCCGCCGGCAAATCGCGATACAAGCCGGTTTTCCAGCATGCCCAGCCGATCCGGCGGTTTGTCACCTGCAATGATAATCTGACGCCCTTCCTGCTGCAAGACGTTGAAAATGTGGAAAAACTCCTCCTGCGCCTCCACACGCCCGCCCAAAAACTGAATATCATCCAGGATCAGAACGTCCCAATGGCAATAGTTGTCTCGAAAAACTTTGACGGCCCCCTCGCTCTGCGCTTCCAAGAGGCGCGTCGCAAACCGGCTCGCCGATACACACCCCACCCGCGCTTCCGGGCTCGCGGTCACAATGGCGTTGCCCGTCGCGTGGATCAAGTGCGTCTTGCCCAGGCCCACCTCCCCGTAAATGAACAGCGGGTTGTAGTCGCCACCCGGACGCTCCGCGACCGCCCGGCAAATCTTGTGCGTGAACGCGTTTGCCGCGCCCACCAGGAAACGATCGAACGTGTATTCTTCCAAAAGGCGATCCGAACTCAGGCCTGCCGCAACACGCTGATCGGCCTCCTCCCGCAATTCCGGGTCTTGGAGGACTTCCAGGCCTCTCCGCTTATTCGCAGCGGGAGGGCTCCCGGCCCCGTGACGCAGCCGCTTGGCCTTTTCCTGATCCCGCATCTCGAGATCCAGCCGGTTTGAACGCGCCACGGCAACACTCTCGTTTTCGCGGAGCACATCGCGTACCGCATCCCGTACCGCGTCGCCTAAACCGCCTGCATCCGGACCGCTGGAGGGCGCGCTCGCCGCGCCCAACTGCTTCACAAGCGGGCCCAACGCGTCCTGTAACGCCCCCGCCAATCCGTCCCGCAGGCTCGTAACCAGGTCCTGCGTGACCGCCGGTCCCGGCCCATGACCCGCCGGTTTGATTTGGCCGGCGCCTGCAGCCCGCGGTTCAGAGGCTCCCGCCGACTTTATCGCCTGGCTGACCGCCTCGTCGAACGCCGCCTGCGTCGCATCATCCCCGGCAGCCGCCGGTGGAGGCGTTTTCGGCCTTGGCGCCGGTCTCGACGCGGTCGGTTTGGAGGGAGCCGGCGCGGACAGATGGTCGTACGCACCCGACTTGGATTTCTTGGGTTCGTTGAATATGCGGGAGGCAACCGCGTCAAAGTGCTGCCAGTCGCACAGGATCGCCTTGATGCGCAATTCGGGGCAGACCTTGCGCACCTCCGCCAGCGCCTCGTCGTCGAGCGGATTGACCATCGCCACCGTCAGGATCCGGCCAAGCCTGTCTATGGGCAGCAGGTTGTACTTAAAGCAAATCTCCTTTGGAATCAGCGGTAGGAGATCTTTGTTTATGTCGTAATCGAGCAGGCTCAGATGGGGAATCTTGCATTGCTTTACCAACGAATGCAGAATGTCCGCCTGCTTGGCAAACCCCTTCTGGACCAGGATCTCGCCAATGAAACCGCCGGTTTTACGCTGCTCCGCCAACGCCTCTTCCAGCGCCAGATCGTTTATCAGGCCCTCTTCGACCAGTATTTCGCCCAGCCGTTTTGACGCGCCCTGCCCTGAACCCGCGCGCACAGAATCCGGCTGTGACGGCGCAGGGGCCGTCTCGCGTTCGGCTTTAGTTGGATCTTTGCTATCCCTATGGAAGCCAAGCATTTAAGCGCCCCGGACGGATGATCTCGCCGCATATACTACCGGCGACTACTCTACCACTGTTCGATAGTCTAGCACCTGCGCCCTGATGCGTCAAGTATTTTCCCGCCTTAAACCGTGCTGTGAAAGTTGGTTGTCAACCTGACAAAACTCCGCCATCCCGCCCATAAGGCTACTTTGGGGGCCGGCGGCCCATCAGCCGGCGCAACCCACTAGCCAGCGTTGACTTCCGGCGCTGGACCCACATTTGCAGATCACGCCGTGTTTGAAAGACCTGACCAGGGTCCAGCAAACCGGATGCCATCGCGGTTCCCCACCCGATTCCGCGGCTTGAGTCTGAACCGCCGATGTGGTTTAATCTCGCCCCAACGGGGCATCCATGGGAACCGAAATTGAGCGAAAATTCTTGGTTACAGGCGATGGTTGGCGCGCCAACGCCTCTGCCGCGTCTTGCCGCCAGGGCTATCTGGCCGTTGGCCCGCCCGTTGCCGTGCGCGTGCGCATGATGGGTGGGAAAGCCACCTTAAACGTAAAAAAAGCGACCCTCGACATTGTCCGGGACGAGTTTGAGTACGAAATCCCTGAACATGACGCCGAGGAGATGCTTAACAACCTGTGCGAAGGTTACACTATTGAGAAAACGCGGTACCGCGTCGAGTACGGCGGCAAAACCTGGGAAATCGACGAGTTTGGCGGGGCGAACTCCGGCCTCGTGGTGGCGGAAATCGAGCTGGACCAGCCTGACGAACTTTTCCCCAGCCCTCCATGGCTGGGCACCGAGGTATCCGGCGACTCCCGTTACCTGAACTCGAGCTTGAGCAGGCGCCCGTACAGCCTTTGGCAAAAACATGAATGAGATCAGGCGGATTGACTTCCGGCTTAGTTCTAATTTGAAAGGGAAAACCGATGTTTGAACGTATCGAGATGGCGCCGCCCGACGCGATTCTGGGCTTGACCGAATCTTTCAAGAACGATGCCCGTCCCGAGAAGGTCAACCTCGGCGTCGGCATCTACAAAGACGCCAACAACAACACGCCCGTTTTCGTGTCTGTCAAGAAGGCCGAGGAACGGCTGCTCGCCCAGGAAAAAACCAAGGGCTATTTGCCTATCCCTGGAGACCCGGCGTATGGCCAGGCCGTCCGCGAAATGGTGTTCGGGAACGGACATGAGATCATCGCTTCCAAACGGGCCGTGACCATGCACACGCCCGGGGGCACCGGCGCACTGCGCGTCGGCGGCGACTTTCTCAAGCGGCTCGAGCTGGCGGGCCGCATCTGGGTGAGCACACCCACGTGGGAAAACCACTCGGCCGTGTTTAAATCCGCCGGCCTCGAGGTCGCCGCCTACCCCTACTACGATGCCGCCACCAAGGGCCTCGCATTCAGTGAGATGATAAGCGCGCTCGAAAAAGTGCCCGCGGGCGACGTGGTCCTGTTCCACGCCTGCTGTCACAACCCCACCGGCATCGACCCCACACCCGATCAGTGGCGTCAACTGGCGGATCTGACGCGCCGCGCCGGGTTCCTTGCCTTCTTCGACTTCGCCTACCAGGGGCTCGGCGACGGGCTCGAACAAGACGCCGCCGGGCTTCGCCAATTCTGCACGGCAGGCTGTGAAATGCTGGTCGCCAGCTCGTTCTCAAAGAATTTTGGGCTGTACAACGAGCGTGTCGGCGCATTGACGCTTGTTGCCGCCGACGCCGACGCCGCCCAGAGGGCGTTCAGCCAGTTGAAAGTCTGCGTCCGGACCAGTTATTCCAACCCGCCAAGCCACGGCGGGTCTGTCGTGACAACGATCCTGTACGATGCCGAACTCCGCCCGATATGGGAAGGCGAGGTCCGCGAAATGTGCGACCGGATCAATGGGATGCGAAGCCTGTTCGTGGAAACACTGCGCGGACTCGGCGTAAAGCAGGATTTCTCGTTCATTGCCCGGCAAAAAGGCATGTTCTCATACTCCGGCCTGACCGCCGATCAAGTGGACGCGCTCCGCGACCGCAACGGCATCTACATCGTCCGCTCCGGCAGGATCAATGTCGCCGCACTCACCCCGGATAACATCGAAGGCGTCTGCAAGGCCATCGCCGCTGTTCTATAAACCCGGACGGCTCACTTGATCTGGCACGGCGGCCAGATTAGGATCGATGCCATGAGCACTGGGCGCATAAGATGGCTGGCCGTTCTCTTGCTGTGCCTTTATGGCGCGGCGCTGGTCCACCAGGTGTCGCCGCACCGCCACACGGGCGATCAGGCGGCGACATGCGGATTGTGCGCGCTGGTGTTTGCCACGGTACTCGCCGCCTGCGCGACGGTCCTGGCCATTTTCACGCGCCCGGTCGCACGATGCCGGCAACTGAGCCCGTCGTCTCACGCCGTCTATCTTTGGCGTTCCCCCTGCCTGAGAGGTCCTCCCCGCCTCGTCTGATCGCTGGTTTCCCCCTTTAATCTGGACGCGCCGACACGGCACGGGCGCGCCCAGGGGCATCTCAACATCAGATGGAGGATTCATACCATGACAAAGCACGGTTTTACACTTATCGAACTGCTGGTTGTCATTGCCATAATCGGCATCCTGGCGGCCATCCTTCTTCCGGCGCTGGCACGCGCACGCGAGGCCGCGCGCCGGGCAAGCTGCGCCAATAACCTTAAGCAACTGGGCCTCGTGTTCAAGATGTACGCAAACGAGAGCCGCGGCCAGACCTTCCCGCCCATGAAGGCCACACACTGCGACGGCACGCCCGCACCCGGCGCCACCATGTTTCGGGCAGAGGCGGTTTACCCCGAATACCTTTCCGATCTCGAGGTCCTGATCTGCCCGAGTGCTCCCACCGCCGGCACGCCGCTCGAGTTGTGGGACGAGGGCGGCAATCTTTCCTCAGTCTATGAGGCCGGCCTCGAGGCGGGTTCCATTCCTTCAGCCAACAACGGCGTTGTCGAACCCTGCGAAGTCTACGACCACCCCTACGTCTATTTCGGCTGGTCGGCCGAAGACAGGATGACGGCCACCGAAGACGCCACGAACGCATTTGACGTGATCCTGCACGATTTGTACGAACAAATCGAGGCCAATGGCTTGAACGCAACGGATAAAGACATGGACGTGGCCGACGGCTCCGGAAACGGCGGCGGAAACACCCTGTACAGGCTCCGCGAAGGCATCGAACGATTCATGATCACCGACATCAACAACCCCGCCGCGGGCGCTCAGGCCCAGTCGGAACTCGCCGTGATGTGGGATTCAATCAGCGACGACGGCACCGACCACTTCAACCACGTCCCCGGCGGCTGCAACGTCCTGTTCATGGACGGGCACGTCGAATTCTTCCGGTACGGCGGGCTGTTCGGGAGCTCGGTCTTCCCCGTCAACGCCGGAGGCATCATCATCCATGAGTTCAGCCACGGGTTTGAAGGGCATAGTGATTAGATAACTAGCAACATGCTTATTAGCGAGCAAATTTGCATTTCAAATGCAAATTTGCACGCCCCACTTGTCCCGAGTTGCTCTGAGAGAGGGATCTGCTCGACCTTTCTCTTTTCCCCGCAAGGCGTTATAGTATTGGCGGACGCGGGGAGTTCGCTCAGCGTGTATGCAAAGGAGGGACGGCATGAGAACCGGTCTTTCCACCGGAGTCGTCCCTCTTCTTTTGCTGGCGTCAATCGTCGTGGCGCAAGATCCGCCGCCCGACGTCACTACTCCAGATTTTCCCGGAATTACTGAAACCGGCGGAGTGGTCGAGTTAAGTATATCAAGCGACGGATGGGATATAGACTACAACATTCTGGGCAGGCCGCGCGGGCGAGATTTGATTTGGTGTGAGAGGTGGTATGTCGACGATGCGGGCAAAGGGAGTCACTACCTTTCAGTAATCCCCGACTGGGGACTCCCCGGCCCTGCCAGAATTATTCTCGTTGAGGATAAATCCTATGACGCCATCGACTACGAATATCTGAAACAACTCCCCGTCTACCGGCAGTTCATTCCAAAGAAGCTGTTGGCACCGGGCGCCGTGATGGCGGTCAAGACGTCTGAGGGACGTTTGGCAAAACTGAGAGTTGTGACGGTTGGCGAGGACGAACATGCGATCCAACTCGAGTGGATCCTTTACCACGAGCCGGGCCAAACGACGATGCCCGATATTGCGACAGCCCGGGAACGGCTTTCACAAGCCATACAAGAGTCCGATGTAAACAAAACCAAAGAACTGCTGGCCGAGTTTCCAGAACTCGTCGGCCACATCGACACGTTTAAACATACGCCGTTGCACGAGGCCGCTCGTTACGACAAACCCGCACTTGCGGCTGTGTTGATTGAAGCGGGCGCGAACGTCAATGAAACTGGCGCGGGACATCTCCCCTACGACTGGCAGCTGAAGTCTCCGCTTTTCAACGCTATAGAGGGCAGGAGTTTCGGCGTGGCCGAGTTGCTTTGTAAGCACGGCGCGGATACAAATGGGACGACAATGTATTACGGAAGCCACCTTTGCGTGGCCGTATTTTGGGACCAGGAGGATATCGTGGAACTGTTGCTTCATAACGGGGCAAAATTCCCAGAAACGTCTCGCGAGAAGAGGGAACTGAAAAGGGCGCTGAAACACTGCACGCCGGCCGTCAAACGCGTGTTGGAGAAATACGGCTACCCTGCGAAATGATAGGCCCGCGTCACTGCCGGGTGACGATTTCGATGTCGCCCATGTCGGCTCCCCTGACCTGGATGCCTCCCTGCGCTGCGCTGATCCATAATGTCTCGTAACCCGGATGCGAGATTTCGATGCAGGCAGCGTACTCGGCCGTGGGTGGAATGCGGTAGACGGGGGAAGGAGTGGCGATTCTCATCAAGTAGTAGCGTCTGTCTTTGGGTAAATGAAACCGCCCCTCGTTGTCCGTAACGGTGACGGGCCGCCATTCCCGCCCTTTCCTCAGTACGGCCACTTTCGCCCCGGCGACCGCCATTTTGGTTTCGCCGTCAATAACGCGGCCGCTGATTTCCGGCGACACCACATCAGCCCCCGGCACCGGCACGGGCATCAGACACCCGCTCAATATTATCAAGAGGCCTATAACGAGTAAGTCGAGCCACGCCTTGTTCATAACACCCCCTCCGCGTTACACGGCCCTCATCATGCCACACTTTGCCCGCACAATGACACCTGAACATCCGCAGCCTTCCCTATCTTCAACGTTACTCCGCCAGTTCCTGAATCGTGAATTTCACGGTGTGGCGGGTTCCCTGGCGGTCGACTTCGAGTTCGACGGGGTCGTCTACGAACAAGTCCCAGACGGCGAAATCCACGTCCGACGAGGACCGGATAGCTTCACCGTTGATTTTCAGAATCGCGTCGCCCGGCAGGAGGCCCGCGTTGTACGCCGGCGCGCTGGTGAGGATGTTTACCACAATGCCGCCCTCCTCGACGCGCAGCCCCAGTTGGTCGCGCAGGTCGCGCCGCAACGCCGTAATGTCTTCGACCTTGAACCCGGGCCAGGGGTTGCGCCTGCGGCCGTAGCGGATGATCTCAGCGGCCACGCGCCGCACCCGGTTGATCGGCAGCGCAAACCCGAGCCCCACGTTCCCCCCGCTCGTGCTGAAGATCATCGTGTTGACGCCGATCACTTCCCCGTCGGCGTTAATGAGCGGCCCGCCGCTGTTGCCGGGGTTGATGGCGGCGTCGGTTTGGATCATATCCTGGTAGAGCCTTTCGCCTTTGGCGATGGCGGGGCTGATGCGCCGGTGATTGGCCGAGATCACCCCCACGCTGACGGACGGGTTCGGATCTTTCATGAGCACGCCGAACGGGTTCCCGATGGCGATCGCCCATTCGCCGATCAAGACCTCCGATGAATCGCCAAGCGGCGCATACGGCAGGTTGGAGCCTTTTGCCTGCAGGACGGCGAGGTCGGTACGCTCGTCGCCGCCGACAAGTTCCACCTCGATTTCGCGCCCGTCGGTTAACGTAACCGATGCGACTTTTTCGGTATCTTCGACCACGTGATAGTTGGTGACGATGTGGCCCTGGTTGTCGATGATGAACCCGCTGCCGATCGAGTTCAACTGCTTCTCGCGGAGCCTGTACCGCGGGGCAGGCGCGTAGAAGAAACTCCAGAAATCGCGTGAAAATGGGTCGCTTACCCTTTCGGCCTGCATCTGAACCACGTTCACCGACACTACCGCCGGCGCCACACGCTCGATCGCCTCAACGATTGCGTTGTGCCGCGATTCGTCCAGCGATATCTGCGCGGCCACCCGCGGCCTCAACACAGCCGATGCAACGCCTACAAGCACGATCACCGCGACTAGCGCGTAAACATACTTCCTCATCCACGTCGCCTCCGTTCCCGATCGCTTGCACAAGCGCCCTCGACTGCGGTGTCAACCACATCGAGGGCGCGTATCATTACTGTAACAACCGTTAACCTTCTGCCGATTCCTGGCGCCGGCCGGTCAGGGAGCCGCCGCAGGGGCCGGTGGAGCTTCATTGACAGTCGCCGCGGCGGGCGGAACCGTTACGGTCTCCACGACGGGCACAGCCGCCGTCGGGGTGGGCACGGGCGCAACCGTCACTTCGGCAGGCGCCACCGGCGTTGCGGGCGCGGGCGCCGCTGCCGCAGGCGCTTCCGCTACGGGGGCAGGAGGCGCCTCCGCGGGCGGTTCCGGCGCGGGGGCCGGGGCGGGCGGAGCAGGCTTCTTCAGCGTTTCGATTGCCGGAAACAGGTTTTTCTTGGATTCGGCGGACACGACAAACACCTGGGCTTTTCCGGAGATTTTCGCCTCGTGTTTGCCGTCCTTTTCAGGCCCGACCGTAATCACGTGCTGCGTACCGTCTTTCATCTTGACGGTGACGGTTTCGGTCGCGCCTTCAACGCTCGTGCGGCCAAACAGGATGTCCTCGGCCTGAAGCACCGAAACCTCGCCCGCCAGCGATTCGGCCGCGGCGTTGTCGGCAGGTTCGGGCGCGCCGCCCGCGGCCACCGTCCAGACGCCGTCCTCGCCCTGCGCGAGACTATAGGCGCCACTTGCGCCATTGACGTCGATTTCGCTGATATCCAGGTCGTCGATGTCGAGCAGCGTGCGCACATACAAGTCGCCCGGCTTCACAAAGATCTTGCCGGCGTCCATGCTGCTCATCACCAACACATTCGGCGCGTCGTCCAACCGGGCGTACATGCCCCCGACGTGCTTCGACGGGCCGTACAACTTGATCGTGTGCGTTTGGCCGCCGCCGCTGACCGTAATAGTCCGGGTGGCCTCGCCGAGGTCCGCGGCCGCATCGGCATAGTCCGCCGGTTTCCAGTTTGCCAACGTCTGGGCAAGGGTTTCCGCGGTCGTCCGTTGCGGCTCGAGGGCCGCCACCGGGCTCACGATCCGGAAGCTCTCGCCGTCTTTAACCAACCTGACGGCGCCGTCGGGCTGGGTGATGTCGATTTTCTCGATGGTTTCCTTGTCCATGGTCAGGCCCGGCAAATCGAACACGTCCGTGCCTTTTGGAAACACCTGCTCAAAAATAAACTTGCTCATCTTGTAGACGGCGCCGCCGGGCGATCCCGCAACCGTCACATATCCGTCGCCGTTCGGGTCCGGCCGGCCGGCCTCGAGCCGGACGTCCGGCTGGCCTTCGCATGAAACCACCGCCACGTACGCCGGCGGTTCCAAACCCCACTCCGCTTTTTTCGCCGGATCCACGACGTCGGACGCCTCGAGAAACGACAGCTTCTGCGTCATCGATTTCGGGCCGTTCTCCTTCATCGGGACTCCCGGACCGCCGGAAGCCACCTTCCACTCGTACTCCGGCTTCGCGGGCTCGGCGGGCGGGGGCGGCGTCGCGCCTTCAGCGCCTGGTTCCGGCGCGGGCGGCGCGGGTTGAGGCTTCTCGTGGCGCTCGAACACCAGCGACTTGTCCGGCAGCGTCAACGCCACTTTGTTCATTTTTTCGATGTCCATCTTCACGATGGTCTTGTCCAGCCAGATGCCCGGTTCGGGGAGCGGCTCTTTGGCTTCAGGGGGCATCGGCCCGGGCCGCGACTCGTCCGAATAAATGCCTGCCTGCTGGCGCAGATTCGTCTCTTCGACAAATACCTCGTTGCTGCCGGCCTTGCGGATAAACACACTGTTGTAGCCGGGCGATTTGCCTACCAGGAGGTGAAAATACGGCTCTTCCGAATCCTTCTTATAGCCCTGGACGTGAAACGCCTTTGCATCGCTCAGGTTGTACAGTTCGAGTTCGGATTCGGTCGCAGCCGTCGCCCGCGGCTCGCCTTTGATCTTGACAATGCTGTCGAGATACTTGTCGATCGTGTCTTTCTTGACGGCCGAATTGAAGTGCGACGGCAGCAGCCATTTGTCGCCCGCCGTGTCATATGCCAGCGTCAGTTTCTTGTCGGGCGCCGCGCCGGCGTAAAGGTCCAACTTGGCGATGTCATTCTTGCCGATCCCATCGGGCAGCAACGTCACCAGCCCCACTTGTTGTTCGATGGTCGTCTGGGGCACGCTGCTCTTTTTCCACACCACCAGCCCCGCAAGCACCGCCAGGATTATTACAAGAGGTACCAGGCTCTTCGGTTTCATGATCAACCTCCAAAACGTTCAACGTCGCATGTGTTCCAGTTGATGACTGCCGGCCGAATCGGCCGCTTCAGACGAAGCGGGCGAAGCGGGCGTTCAGGCCTCTTCCATGGCGCCTTGCGCCATGGTGTAGGCGTTGCGGGCGCGGCGTCTGACCGCCGTAGTGCCGATACCCACCCCGGCGATGATCGTGCTGGCCAGGGCGTAATTGATGAGCTTCCAAAACCGCCGCGTGCCAACCGGCGGTTGATTAATGGCGCGGTCAATGGGCTTGCGGCTTCTGATTTTCACCACGTTGTCGCCCAGCGCCACCGCGTCCACACTGTTGAGAAACAGGTCCACGTTGCCCGCCTGGAAGAAGTTGTTGCGGAACATCTCGCTGCACCCAAGCAGGATCAGTTTGCCCGGCGCAGGCGTTACCGCGGCCGCTTCCCCTTCTTCCCTGGGCGGCCTCGGCGGCTGGCCCGGCCGCGGCTGGTCAACCGGCCATGCGGGCCGCGGCTGGTCCTTGAACGCGTCCGGGAACTGGCCGGCCACCATCGCCATGAGCGGGAACGACTTGCCGCCGGTTTCCGGCGGTGTGCAGGTATCGTTGGTGAGCGTGCCCGAACCCGGTATCGACCACGCCCTGTCCGTCGTCGACATTAAAACTTTGCTCTCGAGCCCGTGTTTGCCCAGTGTTTCCTCGTTGATGCTCAGCGGCGAGCCCCAGAGATAAAACACCGTCGAAAGACGGCTGGTGATCGAGGTCTCCTGATCCATCGAGCTGTTGTTCACCCGGATATGCGTGGGCAGGTTCACCGTCTGTCCCTGGCCCAGCATCGCCGCCAACGGATTGTTGCTGCTCATCACCGTCAGCGGCAGGCTGTTGACGTCCATCAGGATCTCGTCGCTCACCTGCAACCCGTACGCCTCGAGCAGTTGGTTTATCTCGGGTTTTTCTTCGCGCTTGTTCGTCACGCTTCCCTGCCGGGTCAACTGGTAGTCCCATTCATACTGCTGGACCGCCATCACCACGCTCTTCCCCGACACCAGCGCCCGGTTGATCTCCCACCGCTGGCGATCGTTGAGCTGGCGCGGGTTCACCACCACCAGCACATCGTATTCGGCGGGCAGCGGGCTGTCCTGCGTCAGTTCGACCCGCTCGACCTCGTACTTCTCATACCGAAGATACCCCTCGATCTTCTCGTAGGGGTCTTCGGAAGTCGGCACGGGCCGGCCCATCTGCTCGAGAATCGCGCGCGTCTGCGGGTCGATATTGACCGCCTCTTTCGGCGCCACCATCGCCACCACCGGCGCCTTGGGCCGCGTGAGTTTGTAGATGGTGCTTACGATCTTGTATTCAAGTTCGATCAGGTTCTCCGGCATGATCTTCGGGATAATCTCTTCTTTTTTGTTCTTGTATCCCACGCCGATGCTCGAATACACAAGCTGGCTGGTAACCTGGTCGTTGCTCATCGCCTGGACCGGGAACGGTTCGACGCCTTTATCGAGCATGCGCGTCTCGATCGCCTTGTCTTCGTCTTTCTTCTCCTCCTCGGAGATCGGCTTGTTGGCCTCGGCCAGCACGTTGGCCGCCTCGAGGTGCACCACGCTATACTGAACATGGCCCGAGCCCGCCATCCGCAACTCTTCGATCTTGTCGACAATGTCCTGTTCGAGTTTCGTCATGCCCGTGGGCATTTTGTCCTTGGGCGTGATGTAAACCTTGACCTGGACCGGCGCGTCCAGCGACGCCAGGATTTCGGTCGACGCCTCGGATACGGTATAGATCTTGTCTTCGGTGGCGTCCCACCGCGCGATGCTCTGGCCGGTGATCAGCCAGTTGAACAGCAGGCCTATCGCCATCGATATCGCCACCGCCGCGCCGAACGTGAGCCGCGCCCTGGGCCGGCTCCTGCCTTCGATGTACATGATGTTGAGCATCAGGAAGATGGCGGTCCACGCCAGGAAATACAGCAGGTCGCCCAACTCGATCACGCCGCGCGTGAACGCGTTGTAGTGGTCGGTTACGCCCACCAGCGTCGCCAGCATCGAACCCAGGCCCGATACCACGCCATCGAGGTACGCCGCGATGAATTCCATCCCCAGCAGGAAAACACCAAAACACACCAGCAGCGTCACCACGAACGCGACGATCTGGTCCTTGAAAAAGCCGGAAAAGAATATGCCCATCGAAAGGAAAAAGGCGCCCATCAACAGCGCGCCGAGATACCCGCCGAACACCGCCCCGTTGTCCGGGTTGCCCAGCACGAACAGCATCAGCGGGATCGTGAACGTCGCCGCCAGCGTCAGCGCATAAAACGCCAGCGTCGCAAGAAATTTACCCAGCACCAGCTCGCGCGACTTCATCGGGAACGTCAGCAGAAGCTCCCACGTGTTCTCTTTGCGTTCTTCCGCCCAGACCCGCATCGTCACCGCCGGAATGAACACGCACAGCAGGATCGGCAGGTTCATGAAGTAGGACCGCATGTCGGCCGTGGGAAACACAAAAAAGGAGGTCGTGTACAGCCCCACGCTCATCAGGACGTACACAATTATGAAAATGTATCCGATCGGAGACGTGAAGTAATACCCCAGATCGCGGCGGATGATGGTTACGATGTTCTTCATGCTACCGATTCTCCTTTGGAAACCGAATAATCCTGGGCGGCGGTGCGCTTCTTGGGTTCGGTGAGGGTGAGGAACGTCTCTTCGAGCGTGAGCGGCTTGTTGCTCAGTTCACGCAGCACCCAGTTCTTGGCCTGCGCAAGCCGGCCCACCTCTCGATAAAGCGGGACGCCCACCCGGCTCTTGACGATAAACGTAACAAATCCATCCTCCTCGCTTACGAACTGCACTTTCTGCGCCCCTTCGAGCCCGCTCAGCAGCCGCTCGACCTCCGCCCGCACACCCGCCACGCTCACCAGCGTGCGCTCGTGCTGTTTCGCCCGGTTCCGCAGTTCGTCAAACGTCCCTTCACCGACGATCTGACCACGGTTGATGATGACAATCCGGTCCGCGGTCGCCTCCACCTCCTGCAGGATGTGCGTCGACAGGATGACCGTTTTGGTGCTGGCGAGGTTGCGCACCAGTTGCCGGATCTCGACAATCTGATGCGGATCCAGGCCCGACGTCGGCTCATCAAGCAGGATGATGTCCGGGTCGTGGATCAGCGCCTGCGCCAGTCCGGTCCTCTGTTTGTAGCCCTTCGACAGTTCCCGGATCACCTTGCGGTACATCGTTCGAAGCCCGCACTCATCGAGCACAACCTCTGTCCGCTGTCTGAGCTTCGACCCCGTCAGGCCCCGCGCCCGGCCGACAAAATCCAGGTAAGCCCGGACCTCCATGTCCATGTATAACGGAAGGATTTCCGGCAGGTAGCCAATGATTTTCCTGACCGCGAGCGGGTCCTTCAGAATATCGATCCCGCCCACTTGGGCCCTCCCGCCCGTTGGATACAGGTACGTCGTCAGGATTTTCATCGCCGTCGATTTGCCCGCGCCGTTGGGACCCAAAAGGCCCACGATCTCGCCGCGTCTAACCTCGAACGACACATTTTTCAAGGCCACCACAGGCCCGTAATGCATCGTCAGCTTATCCGCCTTGATCATCTCTTTCGCTCCTGAACATGGTTTATGACAATCGTTCCGCCAATGCCCGCCGGGAACGGCCCCACAGGCCTGTCGCGCGTATTTTTTTGGGAAAACCCGTGGGAACTTTCGAAGAAAACATCCGTTCCCACGGCTGGGGGCGCAAAAAACGTGCCACGGTGCAGCCCGACGCCAAAAGTCAAATATATAGCACTACCGTGTGAAAAATCAAGGACTTACGCGCCCAATCCCACCCCGGGCGCCGTTAATTCCCCGCAGCCCCCGCCCCAAATGAGGCACACCTGCCTCTTTTCAGTCGAGACGCCCCGTTGGGACGCCCCCGGGCTGCGCTTCTTAGCGCCACGTGTCTTAGCGCGCTTTGTAGGGGGTGTCTCAATCCGAATCCCAAATACGCAATCCCCAATTCCTACGAGCCAAACTTCGCCCGGCCCCGAAGCCGGTACAGGCCCGCCACCAACTGCTCCGGCAAGAGGCGCGTAGCCGCGCTGGCAAGCGCGCCCAAGCTCACAACAGGCCAGAAGATCGGGTTGTATAGAGGAATCGTTCTTAGTCTGGTCGCGGCATCCGTCTTGAACTGCCGCCAGCCCCTGCGTTTCCCAATAAAACCCCCGTGAACCCTGAATTTCACCAGGCACTCGGGTTGGTTACGCAGGTGGTAGCCCTGCCGGGCCAGTATTACCCACAACGCGTAGTCCTCTCCAAACACGCCCGAGGCGTCCGAATGGCGCTCCGGGTAAAGGTGGCGCTTCAATACGGCCGCTTTGGCGAAAACAGTTGAGTTGGCTATCGGGTTAAACAGGAAAAGCCAATTCCGCACACCCTTGGCCCCAAGTGGAACAAACTTCCGGCCCGCCACGTTTCCCTCGCTGTCAATCAGCCAGTAGCAACTCCCAACCAAATCGGCGCCCGACGCCTTGAGAAACGCAATCTGCTTCTCGAGTCGATCCGGCACGGCCACGTCGTCCGAATCGAGCATGGCGATATATTCGCCCCTCGCGGCCGCGATCCCGGCGTTGCGGGCGCTCGCCTGGCCGGCATTTTTCTGCAGCGGCAACACGTGCAGGCGCGAATCATCCCGCGCGGCCTGCTCAAGATACGCACGGGTTTCCGCGGAGAATTCCCCATCCAAAACGACGATGCACTCAAGATTCGAGTAGGTCTGGCCAAGGACGCTGTCGATGGCTTCGCCCAGCCACTTCAGGTTGTCCTGCTTGCAGGTGGGCACGATCACGGACACCAGCGAATTTTCAGCTTCGGCTATATTGGCCCGAATTCTCATTCTTACCTGATTGCGCCGCTCCTTGACAACCGCCGTCAGCGCCATTCTATCATGATGCGCCTCTATAAAGAGGCGGCCGTGATAGGACGAATGCAGAAAGGCTTGCACCTTGGACCACGCATGCGAGGCGTCCGTTGTGGTATGCACCCGCAACCGCCGCGATCTGCTTGCCGCCAACATCGAGTCGCTGCTCGACCAAACCCATCCTTCTTTCGAAATCGTCTACGTCGACGATGGCTCGACCGACGACACGCCCCAGCTCCTCGATTCGGCGCGGGCAAGACACCCCGGCTTGATCCGCGTGGTGCGGGCCGATCACAAGGGCCCGGGGCCGGCCCGAAACGCAGGCGCCGCTATCGCCCGCGGCCAATACGTCCTGTTCATCGACGACGATGCCACCGCACCGCCGGATTGGATCGCGGAGATGCTGAGGCTGAGAAAGCAGCACGATTGCACTGTCCTCTGCGGCGGCATCCAGCCGCACTCGATCGAGTCGCCGGTCGAGCGGTATCTCCATTACCGGATGGTGACCACGCTAGGCTGTAACTCGCATGAGATCAAATCCGCCCCAACGGGCAACCTGCTCGTCGAACGGACGGCATTTGAGGCAGCCGGCGGATTCCGCGACCTCTTTTTGCCGGCCGCGGAAGACTGGGATCTGTCTTATCGGCTGCGGCAGCAGGGCGCGAAGATGTTCTACGACCCCGCCGTGGCCGTCATGCACCGATACAGCACCGACCGCGCCCGCGCCGAACAGGCCATCCGCACCACCGGCGCCGCCGGCGTCTACGTTGCCCGCCTGCAAGGCCGCAGCGCCGCCGCATACACGGCTTACGCACTGCTGCGTTTCGCCGCCAGCCCGCTGTTGGTGGCGCAGCGGTATCCACGGGATCTGTATTGGCTGGCGCTGCGGATGGAATGGCTGTTTGCGTCGTCACGTGCGCGGGCGTATGTGCGGATGCTGCTGGGGAAACCGGCGTTTCAGGATGCGACCGCTTCGGAGTAAGCCTCGGCAAGGTCGCGCGCGAACCGCGCCGGCGTGAACCGCTCCTCCCAGATTTGCCGCGCCCGCCCGCCCATGGCCTCGCGCGTCCCCGCGTCTTTCATTTGCTGCAAAGCGCCCTGCAGTCCCTTGACGTCCCCATAATCCACCAGCAGGCCGGATTTGCCATGCTCCACAACTTCCGGCACGCCGCCCACCCGCGTTGCGATGCTCGGCCGCCCAAACGCCGCCGCTTCGATCAGCACCATCGGCAGCGCCTCCATCCGCGACGGCAGCACGACCACGTCCGCCAGACGGTAAAACGGCCCCGGATCGGCCTTCTGGCCAAGAAAATGGACTCGAGCCCCCGCCGCCTGTGCCCGGCGTTCCAAGTCCGCCCGCAGCGGGCCGTCCCCCGCTACCAGCACCGTCACCCCCGCCATCCCCGACACCGCTTCCACCAGGTACTCGACCCCCTTGCCGTCGCACAGCCGGCCCGCGTAAAAAGCCAACAAGTCCGATTCGCCCACGCCCGCCTCCGCCCGCGTAACCGGCTTCACCTCCGCCGGAGGGCCATAGCCATTGCGGATCGTGCGGATGCGGTCCCCGTCCAGCCCGCGCGCCTCCAGCCATCGCCGCACGTAGTCCGAGCAGGCGATCGTAAGCCTGTTGCGCCGCGCCGCCTTCAACTCCGCCCATTGCCACGCCTTCACCCGCAGCGACCTCTCGGCGGCCGCCCCATGGCACGTGTTGATCACCGGCACAGCCAGCCGGGCAAGACGCGCCAGCAGCGTCGCCCGGTAGTTGTGCGTATGGACAAGCCTGATCCCGTTTTCCACAACGTACCGCCGCAGTTGCGGGAGGATCGCCACATCGAACGCATGCGCCATCTGAAATTCATGGATGGGCATATGCTCGCGCCGGCACGCGTCGATCAGGGTGATGTCGTCCCGCCGGCCCGGCAGCGTGGCCATGCTAATCTCGAACGGCGACCCCGCCATCGACCGCGCGATCGACATCAGGTGCGTCGTGATCCCGCCAAAATACGGGCTGCCCGCAAGCAGCAGGACACGCGGTCTCTCGTTCATTTGCATGCCTCAAGTGTAGCAAATGCCGCCAATGCGTGCGCCCTTTTGATTGACTAACCCCAGGGTGTATCATAGTGGCGGGCCGGTTTGGGCCGGCGCCGGGTCAGGGAATCAAGACTAAGGAGGATGAGGAAAATGTTTCAACGTGTGAGTTTACTGGTTGTTTCGGTCCTGATGGTTGCCATGCTGGGCGGGTGCGCAACCGGCGGAAAAGGGCCAACACCCCTAGAACAGGTGCAGCAGTCGCTCGCCGGATGGTCCGCCGCCGCTGAGGCCAAAGACGTCGACAAGCTGATGTCGTTTGTCGCGGAAAACTTCGAGTCCAACGAATGGCCTGACAAGGAATCCTACAAAGCCTTTGTCCAGGATTCCATCGACATGGGTTACCTGGACGACCTCGACGTCGCCACCGACAAGACCACGATCACGTTCGAAGGCGAGGACAAGGCGATCGCGTATCCAGTCGAATTGAACGCGTCCTTTGGCTCGGCGACAATTAAAGCGATTTTCACGGAAGAAGACGGCAAATGGCTGGTAAGCGATGTGACCATGGAGATGTACTAGGCGTCGCGGCATATTCGGCGGGCCCGGCGGGATCGGCGATGAAACGCCGGTTGGCCGGGCCTGCTGTACTTCTTGCGGCCGCGTTGTTTTTTTTAGCAGGTGCAACCACGGAGGCCGCCGACATGCCACAGGTCGAGCAGGCGCTGGAATATGTGCGGGCAAACCGCGACAGCTTCATGAACAGGTATATGGAACTCCTGTCCATCCCGAGCGTATCGACCCTGCCCGAACACCGGGAAGACGTGCGCAAAAACGCCCAATGGCTCGCGGAACAGTTACTCTCCCTTGGCGCGACCCGCGTCGACGTCATGGAAACCCCCGGCCATCCCATTATCTACGCCGAGCGGCTGGACGCGCCCGGAAAGCCCACCCTGCTGGTGTACGGCCATTACGACGTGCAGCCCGTCGATCCCCTCGACGAGTGGCAGTCCCACCCGTTCAAGCCCGAAATCCGCGGCGAAAACGTCTACGCCCGCGGTGCGTCCGACATGAAGGGCTCGATGATGGCCTTCATCATGGCCGCCGAAGCCTTCGCGCGCCAGGGCGCGATGCCCGTCAACCTGAAGTTCCTGCTCGAGGGCGAAGAGGAAATCGGCTCGACTCACCTGCCCGAATTCATCGCCGGCCACCGCGACCTGCTCAAGGCCGGCGCCGTCGTCAACTGCGATGGGACGATCAGCGGGCCCAACCTCCCCTCGATCACCTACGCCCTGCGCGGGCTCGCCTATTTCGAACTCGAGGTGCGCGGGCCGCGACAGGACCTCCACTCCGGCATTTTCGGCGGCTCGATCGCCAACCCGGCCCAGGTGTTGTGCGAGTTGATCGCCGGCATGCACGATGCCGACGGTCGCGTCACCCTCCCCGGTTTCTACGACAAAGTCCGCCCGCTGGACGACGCCGAGCGGGCCGCCCTGGCGCGCCTGCCGACCACCGACGACCAATGGAAAGCCATGACCGGCTCGCCCGCGCTCCACGGCGAAAAAGGCTACACGACCCTCGAACGCGTGGGCGCGCGGCCGACGCTCGAGGTCAACGGCATCGTGGGCGGGTTCACCGGCGAGGGCGCAAAAACCGTCCTGCCGGCGAAAGCGCTGGCGAAAATCTCGATGCGGCTGGTGGCGGATCAAGATCCGGCCGACATATACGGCCAGCTGCGATCGTACCTCGAGGCGCATGCGCCCGACACCGTGACGTGGGAAGTCCGCGAACTGTCGCGTGGGCCGGGCGCCATCATGTCGCGCGACTCGGCCGCGATGAAAGCGGCCGTCGCGGCGCTCGCTGAGACGTTCGGCGTCGAACCCGTGTTCCGCCGCGAAGGCGGCAGCGTGCCCGTGGTCGGCCACATGCAGCAGGAACTCGGTATCGACAGCATCATGCTCGGGTTCGGCCTGCCCGACGACAACATCCACGGTCCCAACGAAAAGCAGCACCTGCCCACGCTCCTCAAAGGCATAGAAGCCTACGTGCGTTTCCTCGCGCGCCTCGGTGCATGATCACAGAAATAGCGGGGCGCCCGGAATTGTTCCTGAAAAGAGTCCGAGCCGTTGCAGGAGCTTCTTGACATGGAGCAAGATCCCGATCACAAACAAGCCGCCCTGAAAATCTCCGGCATGACGTGCGCGGGCTGCGTGCGCAACGTCGAAAACGCCCTCTCCAAGCTTGCGGGCGTCTCATCGGCCAACGTCAACCTCATGACCGAGCAGGCCTCCGTCGAGTACGAACCCGGCGTGACGAATCTACAGGCGTTGATCAAAGCAGTCGAAAACTCCGGCTACGGCGCGTCCGAGATCAAAACCGCCGCCGAGCCCGAGGACGTCGCCGAAACCAACCTGCGCCGCGCATGGCGCCGATTTGTGCTGGCGTGGGCATTGACGCTGCCGCTGCTGCTGGTGATGGTGCTGCACATGACCGGCCTGTGGGTGCCGCCGTTCCACCAGGTTCTCCAAATCGTGCTGGCGATCCCCGTGCTGGCCGTGGCGGGCGCCGCCACCTACAAATCCGCATTCAAAACGGCCGCTTATCTCAGCCCCAACATGGACACGCTGATCGCCATGGGCACGCTCGCCGCGTTCATCACGGGCCCGCTCGCCGCGACCGGCCTGCCCGTGGCCAACTATGCCGGCGTCGCCGCAATGATTATGGCGTTCCACCTGACGGGCCGTTACCTCGAAGCCTACGCCCGGGGCAGGGCATCGCAGGCGATCCGAAAACTGCTCGAACTGGGTGCGAAAACGGCCCGCGTCGAGCGGAACGGCCAACTCATCGAAGTCCCGGTTGACCAAATAGCCGTCGGCGACGTCATGGCGATCCGGCCCGGCGAAAAAATCCCTGCCGACGGCGTCGTCGAGTCCGGCGAGAGCACCGTCGACGAATCGCTGGCAACCGGCGAGTCCCTGCCCGTCGACAAAGCCCCCGGCGACGAGGTGCTTGGCGCGACTATCAACAAGCTGGGCACGTTCCGCGTCCGTGCGACGCGCGTCGGCCGCGACACGTTCCTCGCCCAAGTGATCCGCCTCGTGCAGGAGGCGCAGAGCACAAAGGTGCCCATCCAGGCGTTCGCCGACCACGTCACCGCCGTGTTTGTGCCGGTTGTCTTGCTGATCGCGCTAGCGACGTTTGCCGCCTGGGTGCTGGTTCCCGGTGCGATGCGGACTGTTGCCGTGTTCGTGCAGCCATACGTGCCGTGGCTGGATCTGTCCGCGTCAAATCTGACGCTGGCCGTTTTCGCGGCGGTCGCGGTGCTCGTGATTTCGTGCCCATGCGCGATGGGCCTCGCCACGCCGACCGCCCTCATGGTTGGAACCGGTCTCGGCGCGACCCGCGGCATCCTGATCCGCCGAGGCGAAGCCATTCAGACCATCCGCTCCGTAGTAACCATCTGCCTCGACAAAACCGGCACGCTCACCCACGGCCAGCCCGCCGTAACCGGCATCCTCTCCGCCCCCAACGTCAGCAATCATGACGTCCTTTACCTCGCCGGCTCCGTCGAAAATGCTTCCGAGCACCCGATTGCACGCGCAATTGCGGACCGCGCCCGCACTGACGGCATATCATTAGCCGATGTCGCCGCGTTCGAGGCCGCGCCAGGAAAAGGCGCGCACGCACGCGTCGCCAGCATCGAGGTGCACGTCGGCAAGGAAGAATACCTGATCGAGGCCGGCATCGACACCGCACCCGTCCGTCCTGCAGTCGAACATTTCCAGAACGACGGCAAGACTACCGTACTTGTCGCGCGCAACCGCCAAGTCGTCGCCGCAATCGCCGTCGCCGACACCCTCAAGCCCGAGTCGGCACACGCCGTCCACACGCTCGAGCGGATGGGCCGGCATGTCGTCATGATCACCGGCGACAACGAGCGCACCGCCCAGGCTATCGCGCGCGAGGCCGGCATCACCGACGTGCTGGCCAACGTGCTCCCTGGCGAGAAGGCCGACGCCGTCAAGAAGCTCCAAGCCGAACGCGGGCTGGTCGCGATGGTCGGCGACGGCATCAATGACGCGGCCGCGCTCGCTCAGGCTGACGTCGGAATCGCCATCGGCGCCGGGGCCGACGTCGCCATCGAGTCTTCCGACATCACCCTCGTCAGCGGAGATCTAACGGCCCTCGTGACGGCCATCCGGCTTTCCGAAGCAACGTTCAAGAAGATCCGCCAAAACCTCGTGTGGGCATTCGGCTATAACGTCCTGGCCATCCCCCTGGCCGTGTTGGGCCTGCTTCACCCTCTGATCGCCGAAGCCGCCATGGCACTCAGCTCGATCAATGTCGTCACCAACTCGCTCCTGCTGCGCCGGTTCCGCCCGTAGGCACCGGCTCTCAGCCGCGTTTTCCAACCCGCGCCGTCCAACCGCAGTGCCGAAGTTCGCCTAATTCCTCAGACTCTGCAACGGCGCCGGGATTCGGCCGCCGAAAGAGACGAATCGGCTGGATGCGCCGATGTTTCTGATTTCCATGACGCCGGTTTCGCCGAACAGGCCGCCGAACACGGCCCGGTCGTTGACGCCTTTGCCCGGTGCCGGGATAATCCGGACAGCGGTCGTCTTGCCGTTGATCACGCCAATGGCCATTTCGTCGGCGATGATGGCGCTGAGCGTTTCGGGATCGACGTCGCCGGGAACGACGATCATATCGAGGCCGACGGAACACACGCTGGTCATGGCTTCGAGTTTCTCGATCGAGAGCGAGCCGGCGGCGGCGGCTTCGGCGAGCGCCCGGTCTTCGCTCACCGGAATGAATGCGCCGGAGAGACCGCCGACGCTCGATGATGCGAACGCGCCGCCTTTTTTGACGGCGTCGTTGAGGAGGGCGATCGCGGCGGTGCTGCCGGGCGCCCCGATTTTTGTGATGCCCATGGCTTGAAGAATTTCGCCGACGCTGTCGCCGACGCGCGGGGTTGGGGCGAGCGAGAGATCGACTACGCCGAACGGCACACCCAACCGCGCCGCGACTTCCCGGCCCACCAGCTCGCCGACGCGCGTAACGCGAAACGCGGTCCGCTTGATTTCCTCGGAGATATGTTCGAGGTCGACGTCGCCGCTGCCGTCCACCAGCCGCTCGACCGCCGCCTTAATAACGCCCGGCCCGCTCACCCCGATGTTGACGACGGTGTCCGGCTCGCCCGCGCCAAGATACGCGCCCGCCATGAACGGGTTGTCTTCGGGCATGTTGGCGAACACGACCAGTTTCGCCGCGCCGAACCCGTCACGGTCCGCGGTGAGTTCGGCGGTGCGTTTGATTTGCCGGCCCATCAGGTTTACGGCGTCCATGTTGATCCCGGCCCGCGTGCTGGCGACGTTGACGGACGCGCAGACCCGGCTCGTGCGGGCAAGGACTTCCGGGATCGACTCGATCAAGTTGCGGTCGCCGCGGCTGAACCCTTTCTGGACGAGCGCCGTGTACCCGCCGACGAGGTCGACGCCCACTTGTTCGGTGGCTTCATCGAGCGCGCGCGCCAGCGGCAGGCAGACTTCCGGTCCGTGGGCTTCGAGCAGGGCCTGGGCGGGCGAGATCGCGAGCCGCTTGTTGACGATCTGGATGCCATACTTGGCGGAAACTTCCTCGCAGCACGGGACAAGGTTCGCCGCAACCGAATGCAGCCGCGACCGCACCTTCCGGATCATTCTGCCCGAGTCGCTGTCCGCGCAGCCCAGCAGGTTGACGCCCAGCGTCACCGCGCGGACATCCAGGTTCTCGATCCGCACCATCTCGATTGTTTTTAGAATGTCTTCAGTCGGAAGCATCGAAGGTTCCTCAGGGTTTCCGGGGGCCGGTGTGGACTTCGAGCGAGTTTGTGGCGGTGAAGATGTTCTGGTGCTGCAGCGTGAGCGTGATGCCCAGCTCCGCGGCGGTAGATTCGAGTTCGTATCGGAAATCCTTGGCGTCGAGGTCACGCGGAAGCGTGACATGGAAAATGGTGATGAACCGGCCGTCCCGCACCTCGTTCCAGACGTCGTCGATGTTGACGTCGCGGTCTGCACAGCATCGCGCGAGCCGGCGGACGATGCCCGGCTTGTCGTCGCCCACGCACGTGATGATGAACGGCTCGCCCTCGGCGGGCGCATGGCCCCGCTCATCGCCGCGCCGCACGATCACGTCAAAACTGCCGGCCTCGCGCAGCCGTTGTTCGAGCCGATCGGTCGACACGCCGCTCGGAAATCGTGCCGCCACGAGCATCGTAAACCACCCTTGCATGATGGTCTGGCTGGTGGCTTCGAGGTTGCCGCCCATCGCGTAGACGACTTCGGCGACGTCCGCCACAACACCGCGCCGGTCGGGGCACAACACGCTTATCAGAAGAAGATCGCCCTGCGGACTCAAATTTCGCCTCCCAATTTCTGTCTTAACCAGAAAGCGGCTGAAGAAGTCTATCACACCGGCGTTGGGCAACATAATGAGGTCCACGTTTTGCCGCAGTTCGCGGTGGGGTCGCGCTCCCGCGCGACCGGGCGGCGGCGATCGAGGCGGCGCATGCAAAACCGAAGTCTATTTCGCTACCCCGCGGTCGCGCGGGAGCGCGACCCCACCGCATTGAACCTAATCGGCCTCTGGAGCCGCAGCCGGCGCCGAGGCGGTTTTCGCGGTGCGGATGAACCAGATGTTGCGCGAGTAGATCAGGATGGTGGCGGCGGTTCCCGCGGCAAAGATCCAGTCGTGCCGCTGAACGAAACTGGCGCATTGGAGCAGGCCCGCGACTGCGCTCAAGTACCAGAAGATCGGCGGCACGACGCTTTTTTTTCGCCATTCCGTGACCAGCCATTGGATAGCGAACCGGGCGAAGAACAGCGCCTGGCCGACGCCCCACACGCCCAGCCAGAACCAGTTGCGGCCCGCTTCCTGCGCCGTCATCGCTTGTGTCGCAACATACTCGCGCAGCCACGTCAGCACCATGAAATAGGTCGCTACCACCACGAGCGCGATCGCCAACGCGTGGGCGCCGGCGTTGAGGGCGCGCGTGAGCGTGCCGCGCTCGCGCCAGATGTGGACGAGGTTCCTGATGTAGATGAAGATGTTGAAGCACAGGCCAAATGCGGCGCCGGGTGAGTTGAGGTGGACGGCGTAGATGAACTGCATGACGCTGCCGCCCGCGCTCATGTACCAGAACGCAACGGGCATGACGGACTGTTTCCGGCGTTCGGACGCGATCCACTGGACGTAGAACCGGCCGTAGAAAATGAGCGCCCCGGCCGTCCCGAAAACCGTCCAAAGCGCCGGGACCGCCGTCCACCCTTCCTGCGGCGTCATGGGTTACTGTTCCCCTTCGACTTCGGCGGCCACGATTCGTTTCCTGAGCCAGCCGACGCCGACAAGGTCGTAGATGCCCCGCCACAACCGGTTGTTGATGCCGTACTTTGAGACGCCGTGGACGCGGGGATGGTGGGTGACTTCGCATTCGCGGATCGACAACCCCGCCTTCCGCACCATGACGGCGAAAAACCGGTGCTGGCCGTTGAACGGCACGAAATGCTCGATGCACGTGCGCCGGAACCCTTTTGTACCGCAGCCGGCATCGCGGATCCCGTCGTGAAGAATCATCTCGCGCACCCGGTTGGCAATTCGGCTGGACACACGCCGCACCCACGTGTCGTTGCGTTTGGCCCGGTACCCGCACACGCAGTCGCACGTCTCGAGCAACTCGAGCATTTTCGGGAAGTCGCACGGATCGTTCTGAAGATCCCCGTCCAGTGTGAGAATAAACTCACCGCGGGCCCGCCGCATCCCCGCCAACAAGGCCGCGGACTGGCCGGAGTTGCGCAACAGATGGATCGGCCGGATGCGCGGGTTTTTCTCGGCGGCTTTGGCGAGTTCGGCGCGGGTCGAGTCGGTGCTGCCGTCGTTCACAAACACGCATTCGTACTCGTAGTCAGGCAGTTGGCCGAAGACGGCTTCGATACGCTCCGCCAGCAACGGGACATTCTGCTCCTCGTTGTAAAATGGCACAACCACCGACACAAGCGGCTTCATTTCGCCCACTCCAGGACCACGCCCGATTATACAGGACGGGTAAGACTTAAAGGAAAAGGAAGGGCAAAATTATTCAAAGATTGATCAGACGGATCCGACTGATCGGACGGATCGGTTATTCAAAACCTGATTTCGAAACCCACGCAGAGGTGAGGTTCGAGCGGGTGTTTCTGGATGATGTCGTATTTTTGTTTTATGAGCGGCCATTCGTCGGGCAGGCAGGCGCAGTAGACGTACTCGGCGCCGACCCGATCCTGCATGAGGAGGTCCGAAATCTGAGGCGTGGGCTTAATGCGGAACCGGTAATGTCTGCCGATTTCTTTCATCTTCAGCCTGCGGTAGAACCGCTGGGCGGTCCTGTCCTGCGTCCAGTATTCGAGCCGGTGAAATTCTTTTCGCGCGGCATCTTCCGCGGCGGCATCAATGAGCAGCTTTCCTACGCCAAGTCCTTTGCACTCGGGCAGCCGGCCCAGTTCAAGCACGTAACCGCCCCGCGAATCTTTCAAGAAACAGACCTCGCCAGGCGTGTTGTCGTACTGGACGTCGGTGAGGCCGACGATTCGGCTTTGGCCGTCTTCGTGATCCACGGCCACCAGGCGCGTCGAGGTGTAGCCCTCGTACTTGGGCCGTTCCTGGATGGTGTAATTCCACGCGTGCGACAGGCTGAGGACGATGGCGTGCACGCGCATCCATTCGGCCCGGTCGTCGTCGCGGTACTCCCTGATTTCAATGTTCACGGCGCGGCTCCACGTCTTCGAGCAAGTCGGCGACTTCATCGAGTTTACCCATGGCGGTAGCGGCATCGCGCAGGTTTTCCCGCGCCTCCGCGTAATCCGGCTTGAGTTTGAGTGCAGCTTTGAAATACGAAATCGCGGTGTCGCGCATGTTCAAATGCCAGAGAACCGCGCCAACGTCGTTGTGGTTTTGGGCATCGAGCGGGTACGCGCTGATGGCTTGCGCGTAGAGGTTGGCGGCGCCGACAAGGTCGCCGCGGCGCGCCGCGCTCCTCGCGCGACCTGCCAGCCGCCGCGATTTCATGGCCGCTTCGGAATCCGGGCGGGCGTCGCGCCACTTGTCGAGGAACCGGCGCTCGTTGGAATCGCGCAGGTCCCGCCATTTTTCGTCCGTGATGCCCATGCCGGCGAAGGTCCGGCTGCCGTAGTGGAAGACAAACGTATCGAGCGCGATGCAGACGCGGTACCCGGCGCAAATAGCCCGCATGCAATAGTCGTCGTCTTCGTAGTTGCCGATCCCGAACGCTTCGTCGAATACGCCGATCTTTTCGCGGGCGTCTTTGCGGATCATCATGCAGAACCCGACAAGTTTCGGCACATCGCGGACATGCCCCCGCTCCGTTTCAGCCAGATGGCGCGAGTAAGCCTCGACGCCCTCCATCGAGTCGAACACGAGGTTTGGGATGCACTGCGCGCCGGCGGCGTAGTTGGTCATCGGGCCGATGAGACCGATGTCGGAACTGGACTCGAGCGCGGCCGTGAGACGGTCGAGCCAGCCCGTGGGCGTCAGGGTGTCGCTGTTGAGCAGGACGGCGTGGCCTTCGGCGCGTTCGAGGCCGAGGTTGACACCGCCGGCAAACCCCCTGTTTTCGCCGGCGCGGATAACGCCGGCGCCGGCCACGGAATCAAAATACTCGCCAACACCGTCGGTGGACCCGTTGTCGACGAGGATCAGCTTGTAAGGCGGCGTGGTGGTCCGCAGCAGCATCTCGACGCACTGCCGGCAGAACTCGAGCTGATTAAACGCCGGGATGATTATGGAAACCGGTTCACCGCCCATGGGCGTTCAGCCTGTCGCCGGTGCGGAGGATTTGCCAGGGCGCCGGCCACATCCAGGGCAGCCGCGTCCTGGCAATCGCCGAAACGATCGTGCATGAGCCGTCGGCGACGGCGATTTTGGGCCTTGGCTCGACCGCCAGCACGGTCCCCGGTTCGACGTCGACCCGCTCTTTCTTGAAATTGCCGCGCATCAGATAGATCGTGTTCCCGCGCCACATGAACCACGGGGTAAAGAATGGCCTGCCGGCGCGCATCAGCCGGTCGTAATCGTCGGTAGTCCGTGTCCAGTCGATCCGGTAATCGTCCCGGCTGAGCTTGCGGTCGTAGGTAGCTTTAGAGGCGTCTTGCGGAGTCGCGCAGATGCCTTTTTTCTCAATCCGGTCCATCACGTCGACCACGTGCTCGCCCGCGACCTCGCACCCCCTGCGGTAAATCGAGAGGGCCGTATCCGCCTGCTCGACGGGAAACGGGAACTGGGCGAGGATGTCGCCGGTGTCGATGCTCTCGTCAATCAGGTGGAACGTCAGGCCCGTTTCAGTCTCTTTCTGCAGAATGACGGCGGAGAACGGGTTGGGCCCCCGGTGCCTGGGGAGCAGTGAGGTGTGGGCGTTGACGCACGCGATGCGCGGCAGCTCCAGGATGGGTTTTTTCAGGATGATGGCGAACCCGCCGACCAGCAGGATGTCGGGTTCGAGGCGGCGCAGCGGCTCGAGTTCCTGCTCGTCCATCCTGTTGATCCACAGGGTGGGCAGGCCCTTGCGATACGCGAGGCCGTTCAGCGTGCTTTCAAACGCGAACGTGCTGGTGGCGAGCCGGAATAGCCCGCGTTTCCAGCCGTGCATCGCCCGCCCGTCCTGGATGAGCACAACGACCTGGTGCTGGGATTCGAGCAACGACCTCATCATGTTGAGCGCAAGGCTGCCGTTGCCGGCGATGGCGATGCGCATCGCCTAGTCCTCCATGAATTCGCGGTACCACGCGAAGAACATCAGGAGGGCCCAGAACTGCCGGCGCCGGTAAATGTTGTGGGTGCGGCCGGCCAGGATTTGCGACACGTACGACCAGCGGAACATCGCAGACTCCTCGATCCGCTCGCGCGTGAGGATCTCGCGCGCCGCCTGCTCGATCACCCGCAGCGACGGGCCGCTCTGCGGCACCCGGAACCCCCGGCGCGCACGAAGACGGACCCGGCCCGGCAGCCGGCCTTTCATGGCGAGGCGGAGCAGCGGCTTGCTCTGCATCCCGTACTTGACTTTCGGCGGGAGGGCCACGGCGAGCTGGACCACGTCGTCGTCGAGGTAGGGGAACTCGAGATCGATCCCGTGGGCCGACATCAGCCGGTCGCACTCGGTCAGGAGCAGGTCCGGCAGGCCGAGGCGGAGGTCGAGCGCAAGCAGGTTCTCGACGGCATTTTCATGGCCGAAATGCGGCGCGATCACGGCCGACACGCTCTGCCGGTCTTTGATGGCCTCGCGCATGGGCCCGGTGTAGAGTTCGTGGCGCTCCGCCTTATCGAACACCGACGCCAGCGAGAGGTACGCGCGCACGTTGTCCCGTATCAGCGAGAGGTACCGGCCGCCCCTGCGCAAAAACGCGTTGGGCGGCAGCGACGGCAGGATGGCCGTCAGCAGGTTGACGGGCACCAGGTTCCGCGTGGTCCGCGCCTGCTGGAGCATGCGGTACCGCGGGTAGCCGGCGAGGATCTCATCGGCCCCATGCGCGCTGATGACAGTCCGTGGCGCGCCGGAATCCAGCGCCCCGACGGCCTGTTCGGCGATCATCCAGAGTGGCAGCACGCCCGCGTCGCCTATCGGCTCGTCAAGGTGGTACGCGGCCTTCCCGAACATGGATTCGGAAACCCGCGGGGCCTTCATGGTCTTCAGATCGATCTTCAGCAGCCGGGCCGATTCCTTGGCCTGCCACGCTTCATCCTGCCAGGCGGATTTCAGCGTGACAAACACGGCGTTTGCACCCGGTTTCAGCGCGGCGAGTGAAGCGCAATCAATCCCGGCCGACCACAGCAGCGTGTGTGACCGCGTGCGCTCGACGGCTTGTTCGAGCCGGTCTTCGAGCGCGTCCACCGCGGCTTTGCGCCGGATCTTCATCTGCGACCAGTCGAACTGGGCGTAGGGCGTCTCTGTAACGCGCTCGCGCGACCACACGACCGCGTGCCCCGGCATCACCCGGCGCACGTTTTCGATGATGGTGGACGGCCCGGGCACGCAACGCAGCGACAGATAATGGTCGACGCTGGCGAAGTTGAGCTGCCGATCAATATAGCCGGATGCCAGCAGGGCTTTAAGTTCGCTCGCAAACAACAGCCGGCCGCCGTCAGCATCGCCGAAGGCGGCGTAATAGAGCGGCTTGATGCCCAGCCGGTCACGGAGCAGCCACCATTCGCCGCGAATCCGCACCACCGCCGCGTACGCCCCGTTGAGCCGGAGCGATGCGGGTTTCCTGGCGGCCTGGCAGAGGGCGCGCAACTCTGCGGGACCGAGGGGCTCGCCGTTTTCCGCGCGGGGCGCGCCATCCACGAGGCAGGCGTCTTCATCGAGTGGGTGCGACGCGGCGACGGTGAATCCCTGGCCGTCCACGACGTGCGTGGCCTGACCCCGGTGCGCCATGGCCCTGGCCATTTCGCGCACGGCGGTCAGGTCGCTTTTTCCAATAATGCCGCAGATGCTGTTCACTTAAAACGCCTTTTTTGAATCGATCAGAAGCGTCACGGGGCCGTCGTTCATCACGCCCACGTCCATGTGAGCACCGAACGAGCCCGTCTCCACCGGCAAACCCGACGCCGCAAGCCGCCGCACCACGCTCTCATACAGGGGCACGGCCTGTTCGGGCCGGGCCGCCGTCGTAAACGAAGGCCGGCGCCCCTTCCGGCAGTCGCCGTGCAGCGTAAACTGGGAAATCACCAGCAACCCGCCCGCAACGTCTTGCACGGACAGGTTGAACTTGCTCGACGCGTCCTCGAAACAGCGCAAACCAAGGAGTTTCTCCGCCATATAAGCGGCATCGGCCTCCTCGTCGCCGGTCTCCACCCCCAAGAACACAACCAGACCACGGCCTATACGGCCGATTATGTCGCCGTCAACCGCGACGGAAGCTTCCGCGGCTCGTTGAACCACCGCCCTCACGGTCTCTCCTCGGCCTGCACACCACGCCTGAGGCCAGTCTAGCAGGGAACACCGGGAGGATCAAAGGCTGGAGCCTAATGCTTATTCAACCGTCCCCTTGGCCGCGTCATAGTGCCACGCCCGGCCCGCGTAAGGATGACGCGGCAACCCATCCAACCGGCCGGCCGTCTCGAGTTCCTCGAGATTGGCTGGCCAGCGCCCGTGTTTCTGCCGGAACGCATCGAGTCCGCCACGCAGAACCGTCCGCGCCCGCTCGACCTGCTCGTCCAGCACCGACGTGTTTTGCACATGGCCTTCCACGTCAATGAAAAAGCTGCCGCCCAGCGGGTCTTTCGGCAACGCCGTGATCAGGCCCGCCGTGGCCAGGTCATCCACGGTCTTGGGCGGGGCGCCGCGTTCGGCGGCATAACGGTCCGCCGCCTGACCCAGGTTTGCGCAGGCTACCCGCAACTCGACCAGGATCAGCTTGTGTTCCGCCAGATCGCGCAGCAGCCGGTCGTCGCTGCCCCGCATGCTCTCCCACATTTCCCGCTCGACATCGAGCAGGTTGTAATCGCGCTGCAGGGCCTCGGCCAGCACCAGCACGTGCGGGGGCGCTTTGCCCGTCTTGATAGCCATCGCCAGGTACCGCGCGGCCTGCACGGCCGAGTCGGGCTGGTTGGGCCGGTTGAGCAGGTACGTCATCGCGATCTCATAGGGCAGCTCCCACGCGTCCGGGTTGTTTACCATGCCCTTTTCGAGCAGCCGGATGCACGCGTCGTCGTCGGCCCGGAGCATCGCCAGGAAAACACCCCCGTACCGGTGCGCGTCCACGAAATAAGGATCGAGACGCGTGGTCATTTCGCACAGGTGGTTGAGCCAGGTGAAATCGTGGTCGCCCCGGAAATGCTTGCCCGTGTACAGCAGGCAACGGATCCACAGAAGGTCCGCAATCACGCCGCTCATCCCCGCGGTGAAATGCTCGAGCAAATGTTCGTTGGGCAGGTAGAGGAGTTCGTCCTCGGGTTGCGGCGACCGCATCGCGTCCAGACGGTGCTGTATGGCCGCCATCGATCCGAATGCGGCGACAACCGCCAGCGCCATGGCCGCCAGCCGTTTCATCTACACGTCCTTCCGCTCGAACGCCGCCGAGGCCGCCGCCAGCAGGAACGCCGAATAGATCGTCCCGTAAAGCATCGCCCACGCCACGTACGCGCCCGAAACCGGCACGCTGTTGGCGGCCTCCCTCATCAGGTTGAAGTTGCTGAAGTTCGGCAACACGTAATAGAGCAACTCGAGCGCCCGTTTTCCCGCCACGTCGTCGAACTGCCGCGGCAGATCGGCCAGGATGCGCGTCCCGTGCCCGAGCACAAAGATACTGAACACCACGAGCGCGCCCAGAATGGGCGACGTCACCGACGACAGCAGTATTGCGAACGCCGTGATCAGCAGCAGCTCCCAATAAATCAGCAGCGCCGCCTCAAAAAACACCAGGTCAACGCCACCGCCCAGCGCAACGACGTACAACACCGCCGCCACCGTCATCACCACCGTCACCAAACCCAGCAACGACGCCAGACCCAGGTATTTGCCCAGGATGAACTCGTAACGGCGCATCGGCTTCGCCAGGATCGTATAGAGCGTCCGCTTGTCGATCTCCTTGTGAACCAGCGTCGTGCCCACGAATATGGCGATCAGAACGCCAAACATCAGCACCGCCGCCAGGCAGATGTCTTTCATGACTTTGATGTCCTGCCCGATGCTGATCCAGCCGATCGCTTTCGATCCCAGGATGGTGCTCGCCGCAAAAAACAACAGGACGTACAGCGCCTTGTCCCGCACCGACTCCCGGAACGTGTTTTGAGCGACCGCAATAATCCTCATGGCCGGCCCGCCTCCTGGCTGCGCATGAAATAATCTTCGAGCGACTCGCGCACCGGGTTGAACTCGACCAGCGCCGCGCCCCGTTCCATGGCCGCGCGCACCAATTCGTTGCCCGCATCGAGCGTCGTCACGTAGAAGTGCGTACCCGCTTCCGACCGGCGCACCGCGCTCGAGCGACGAAGCAGCGTCTCTTCCAACTGCTTGTCGACCCCATCGAGGATCACCTCGACAAGCTGGATCTGGCGTTCGAGAAGCTGGTCGAGCCGGCCCTGGACCGTCAGCTTGCCGTTCACCAGAATGCCGACGCGGTCGCAGATCTGCTCGACGTCGCCCAGCACGTGCGAGCTGAAAAAGATCGTCTTTTTATCATCGCGCAGCTTCAGGATGACGTCGCGGAACAGCCTGCGGCCCAGCGGGTCCAGCCCGCTCATCGGCTCATCCAGTATCAGCAGCGGCGGGTCGCCCACCAGCGCCACCGCAAAACCCAGCCGCTGCCGCATCCCTTTCGAGAACGTGCGTACGCGCTGATCGCGGATGCCCCCGAGGTCGAACAACTCCGCAAGCCGGTTCCACTCTTTCGTCCGCGACGGGCCATCGAGCCCCTGCAGCCGGCCAAAAAAGTCGATGGTTTCCCGCGGCGTCAGGTACTCATAGAAATAGGCGTTTTCAGGCAGATACCCGATATGCCTGCGCGCCCGGGGCAGCCGGCAGTCTTCGCCGAAGATCATAGCGTGGCCGCGCGTCGGCTGAAGCAGGCTGCAAATCAGCTTGATGCTCGTCGTTTTCCCGGCCCCGTTGCGCCCCAGGAAACCAAAAACTTCGCTCTCGCCGATCGAAAGGTCCAGTCTGTCTAAAGAGGCCGGCGCGGACCTCCCGATTCGCGCATACACTTTCGTCAACTCGCGCGTGACAATCGCCTGCATCAGGATCGCTCCTGCGGTCGCGTTCAATAGTTGCACGAATAATATCACAACGCCCAGCCGTTTCAACCCGTCCAGTTTCATACGCCCGCCAGAGGGCCTGCGTCAGATTTGCCGGTTTTCATGCGGCGCCGCTTTCCTGGTATTGCTTGAAAAAACCGGTTGGAAGCTTGGTGCAGGGTCGAGCAATAGTCGCATTTGCGACTTCGAGGCCATTGCGAGCCGCTGTTGCGATTTCCGGCGGCCGCTCCATGATAACCGCGGCGCACCTTGGTCTGTCCGCGCTTGTGAGTCCCGGTAGGGACGGTTTGATGATAGCCCAGCAGGATACCCCTGGGATCCGATCAGGGATTGGGAAAGAGTCCCGTAGGGACGATTGAAGTACCTGCATGACTGATGCCCCATTTCAATCGTCCCTACAGGACTTTGCGCGGGGTAAGACATCCGAACCCAGGACTCAGCCGCGACGAGCTATCTTCATAACGTCCCTCCGAAACTTTGTTTCGTTTTGCGGACAGGTCTTCGTCACATCCCCAGGTTCGGGTCGTCGACCGCTTGTAATGGAAAACTCGTTGCAGGTAGCATTGTGGCGTCTTGGCGCAGCAAGGCCTTATGAGGCCGGTTAAGATCAGGGGATGGTCTGATATGCGAATTTTCTGGGTGTTAGCCGGTGTTCTGACCGTATTGGCGGCAATGGCGGGTGCGGCCGGCGCGCAGGACGCGGATTACGTTCCGCGGGGCGCGGATTACGTTCCGCGGGGCGCGGATTATGTTCCGCGGGGCGCGGATTATGTAAAACTGAACTTCGTTTGCACCCCGACCAACGACCTGTACCGGCTTCTTGTGGCGGGTGGGCAGCCCGTCGAGCGGTTCGAATCGGTTGAGCAGGCGCTCAAAACGCTCGACCCCGGCAGCGGCCTGTTCATTCTGGCCGACGACTACCCGTTCAAACCCCGGGAATTCAGCGAAAAAACGGTTGATGCCCTCAGCGCCAAGAAGTTCCGCATATACGCGGAGTTTGTGGGTTCCTGGTCGGGCAGTCCGTTTGGCAAACCGAGGCAGGCGAACTCGATGCGGGCGGTGGTGACCGGATGGGAACTGCAGCCCAATGTGAAACCCTATATGCTGCTTTCGCTGCACGACTGCCAGTTCGTGCCGTTGCCCTACGCCCGGCCTATCCTGACGCTGGCGCGTGCGGCCGGGTTTGACCGGGCGGCGTTCGGGCCGCCCGAATGGGTTCATCCTATGGAACCCAACGCCGAAGTGTTCTCGCTGCTCGTCGAGTATCCGCTGGCGCCCCATCTGCTTGCTGCCACCAAACTGAGCCACTTTGTCACGGGCCGATACGCGCCTTCCGCCGAGTGGTGCGGCGTGTGGCAGGGCATCATCAAGCTGATCACGGGAAGAGTCGTCGAACTGCCGCCCGCGGCGCCGGTCGTGAAACCTTCATACACCCGCAAGGATTCCCTCCCGGACAACGCCGAGGAGGATGCGTTGCGGCGTGCCACCAAATGGTATTACGGCTCGAAATTGCTCGTCCACCCCGACTGGAAAAACCTTATGGAAAAAGGTGCGGCGGCACCCGACGGCGTGGCGTCGTGGCCCGGCGTGAGCGTTGCGGCGGGCGACGGATCGCTGGGCTTGCTCGAGGGATTCAGTTCCGCGATCGACTACCAGGGCCGCAACCTGGTGCGCTACTGGCAACGGGCCGACTGCACCGCCGAGAGCGCGTTTGCCCTGGCCCTCGCCGGGAATGTGCTCGATGATACCCGGAGTTCGACTACCGCCGAAAACCTGCTGAACTTCCTGTACACGTCCTCGCCGCTGGCGCAGGGGTCTCGTGCCAACCCGGACAGCCCGTCGTACGGTCTGCTGGGTTGGGCCACCGCCTCGAGGCAGGTTGATATCTACTATGGCGACGACAACGCGCGGGCCCTGCTCGGGACGATCGGCGCCGCGGCTTTGCTGAAATCCGACAAGTATGACGAGGCCGTGGTGCGCGGCCTGCTGGCCAACTTCCGCACGAGCGGCAAATACGGGTTCCGCGAGGACAGCATCAACGAGGAGAACCTGCAGAAAAACGGGTGGCAACATTATTTCAACGGCGAAAGCCTCGTCTACGCGCCCCACTACCAGGCCTACCTCTGGGCGTGCTACCTCTGGGCTTACCACAAAACCGGTTATCAGCCCTTCCTCGAGCGCGCCAAGACGGCCATCTCCATGACCATGGACACCTACCCCGAGAAATGGCGGTGGACCAACGGCATCCAGCAGGAACGCGCCAGGATGCTGCTTCCGCTGGCCTGGCTGGTGCGCGTCGAAGACGCGCACAAACACCGCGAGTGGCTCAAGAGAATGGCCAAGGACCTGCTGGCGCTGCAAGACGATTCCGGGGCGATTCGGGAAGAACTAGGCCCGCCCGGCCACGGCCAGTTGCCGCCGCCGTCGTCTCACAACGAGTACGGCAGAGGCGAGGCGTCGCTCATCCAGAAAAACGGCGACCCGGCTTGCGACCTGTTGTACACGGCCAACTTTGCGTTCCTGGGCCTGCACGAAGCGGCCGCGGCCACCAGCGACGCCCTCTACACCAATGCCGAAAACAAGCTGGCCCAGTTTCTGTGCCGCGCTCAGATCAAATCGGTGCTCCACCCGGAACTGGACGGCGCGTGGTTCCGGGCGTTTGATTTCCGCAGATGGGACTTCTGGGGCAGCGATTCGGATGCCGGCTGGGGCGCGTGGTCCATCGAGAGCGGCTGGACCCACGCCTGGATCTCGAGCGTGTTTGCCATGCGCAAACAAAAAACTTCCTATTGGGAAACTACAGAACCCGTCACCGTCAAAGATGAGTTCCAAAAACTCCAGCCGGCGATGCTCTCCGCGGATGAGGCGGCCCAGCCACCCAAGTAGAATAATAGTAATCACAATTCGCGGAATTGGGTCGAGCAAGCCGATTTCGCCGAAATCGGCCTGCTCGAGTTGTATAACCACCAAAGAGTCATGCCGCCGCAGCCTTACGTGTTTTGCACAGTTTCCAGGCTTGAATCCCCTCTTGGCTTACCCGTGGCCCATCCTGTTTTTGACGTTACGTCAGGTGCGGTCGTCTGCAGGCCGTGGCCGCGGCGCCCGCTGCAGGCGCCTTGTCTCTTCCTCGAAAACCGTCGTACGGACCCGTTCCCGGACCGCGTCGAAGTCCACTTCACTGGACAGGGGCCGCCAGCCACACCCATCCGCCAAAAGGTCCAGCGTCCGCGCAACGGCTTGGTAGGGGTCTTTAGGCCCGAGGTCTTCGAGCGAGGCGTGCCGCGACATCACGCTGTGCCCGCCGTCAATCATGCAACAAATCCCGAACGCAAGTTCCTCGCAACGCGGGCCGCTGAACGTCTCCGCGGGCAAGTCGCCCTGCGCAATCGCGTCGCGTACGACTCCGGTAATGGCATTCAAGACCCGCCGCTCCTGAGCGAGGACGCGGTCTCGCTGTTTCTGCGACACCTTCCGCATAAACACTTGAGAATGCAGGCTTTGCATGATGCGCATGTCTTCGGGATAAAGGCGCACGAAAAGCATCGCGGCTTCGCCAATCGCCGCCATCCGCTCCCGGGACCGGCCCTTGCAGATTGCCGCCCGCTCGACAAACACCGCCTTCCCGTGAAGCACCCGGCTCGCCAGTTCCGCTACCACCTCCTCTTTGCAGGGAAAATGATTGTAGATCGTCCCTTTCGAGTACTCCGCCGCCTCCGCTATACGTTCCATGGTCAACCCGCTGTAGCCCTTTTCAAGCAGAAGGCGCCTCGCAGTCTCGAGCACTAGATTCTCGCGTTGAACGAGTTCGCGCTGTTTCCGGGTCAAGTTTGGCACGGGGCCATCATAAACGGATCGTCAGGGTTTTGTCAATACGTCAAAAAATGAGCCAATACACGCGCCCCACCACCAGAAAGGGCTTGACAATACTTATGGTTGCCTATATCCTACTGTTGGCAATGGGCTCGGTTCATGGATGAAATGGGCCCTTTTTCGAATTGGAATTGGGAGAGATGATACTCGGCATCGTTAATAAACAACGTCTGGGGCGGTAAGTGCTTCAGACAGGGGAGGAGTTACAGATGAGAAGATGCATTGTATTGTTACTTTTGGCGGCAGTGGTTGTCGTGCCGTCCCTGGCCTTCGCGGACGTGCAGACAATCGACTTCAGATGTATATTCCAGTACTGCCACAACCGGTTCTTCGCTCTGGCAGAGGTCACTTTCTACGATCCGCTTACGGCCGACTGGACGGTCGAGGGCGGCGTGGGCATCCTGGATGCCAACGAGATGGAAATCCTGCAACTGATTTTGGCCGACCCGGCTGCGCCGCACCATGAGGCGGTTCACGCGGCGTTTGCGCAAAACTGTGCAAAGGCCCGGTCAGCCATCGGGAGCACGATCATCGACCTGACCACGTCGGCCGCCACATCCGGCGATACGGAACGCCAGCCGATTCCCAACACCAGCCCCCAAAAGTACTATGCCGCGGACGGCCTGATGGGCGCCTACATAACGATGGGCGAGTGGGATTTGTATGACGTCACGATGGCCGCCTTCAAGGACTCGGAATTCGGCTCGAGGGTCATATGGTGCTTGGATGAACAGGACCCTCTTTGTTACGTGGACAAGAAAACGGACTATGATCTTTCGCAAGCCGATTACCTGAATATGTGCGGCGACCTGGACGGCGACGGCGTCAAGAACTGCAACGAGTACTGGGCCGCGACGCCCAACGGGTATGCCGGCGCACTCAACCCCGCCGTTATGGATGCGGGGGTGACATGGTCGGCTTGGACGTGCCTCGACGAGAACAACAGCAGCGTCCGGTTTGCCTATAATCCCGATACCGACCGCGTCTACACCAGGTCTCAAGTCCCCATGACGTTCGCTGACGCAAAGTTGGTCACGGGGATTCAGTACCCGGGCGGCTCGACTATTCCGGTTGTGATGGCAACGATCAGGAATGCGGCGGAAAACGCCTACGTTCTGGCTGTGGCCAACGGGGATACCGTTTGGGTCGGGTTAACCGACGAAGCTGTTGAAGGCACCTTTGCCTGGCTGAGCGGCGAGCCGGTGACGTATACCAACTGGAATGAGGGTGAGCCCAACAATTCCGGCAACGAAGACTATTGCGAATTTAGAGACGACGGTAAGTGGAACGACAACGGTGACTCGGCGCGATATGTAGTCTTTGAGACGACCGGGACTTGGCCGGATGACAACTCGAACGGCGCGCCCGATGCGTTCGAAGACTTAAACGGCGACCTGATTCCCGACGCGTTCGGCATTCCTCGGCCCAGTGCGGATTTCGTGGCTGATGTGACCAACGGCGACATGCCGCTCGAGGTTCACTTCACTGACCTGTCCGACCCCGGCGAGCCCGCCCCCGAGGAGGAGGACCCCGTGATCACGTCTTGGCTGTGGGATTTCGGCGACGGCGAAACCAGCACCGAACAGGACCCGACCCACACCTATATGGCCGTGGAGCCTTTCAGCACATATCCGGTTAGCCTGACGATCATAACGGTCAATAATCCGCCGGATGATGTGCGCACCGACACAATGACCAAGACCAGCTACATCACGGTCATTTACGTGTGCGCGTTCGAAGACAAGTTGACCGAACAGGGCGGCTCGCTTAACGATGCCATCATGGCCGCCGACCCGGCCATCTTGAGTGGTGTCAAGACCGACCTTGAGGCTGCTTCAATGACCACGTGGGGAACGTGGGATATTGAAGGCCTGCCGGGGGCAGATCCCGGCGATGGCTTGCCCGATGCCGCCCAGATGGCGTTGATCGAGCATGTCGCTTGCCACACCTGGCTGAATGCCAGTACCCTCACCTTCATCGGCATGACCACCAACAAGGAGCTGTTCGAAACGGACATGGCCACGCTCGGCGGAGACTTTGAGGATCTGGCCGAGTTCTCGATCGTGTTCGCCGGCTTGATTGGATCGAGCACGGAGATGAAGGACACCGTCGACGAGATGTTCGTCACCATGGGCGAGGCTGGCCTGCCGAGCTATGCCGAATACGTGGTGTTCGGCGTAGGCAAGGAAGGCCCGCTGTTTGGCGCTGACGGCGACGCGGACGGCGATGGGCTTACAAACCTCGTAGAGTACGAGCAGGTGGTTGCGACCGGCGGCGGTATTGCGACGTTCGTCGATGCGGCGACCGATTACGACAACTTCTGGGACGGCAACCCCGACCTGCCCGTCGCGGGCATCCTGGGGCTGGGGCTGCTTGTCGGCGCCATGCTGGCAGGCGCGGCTCTCGCGTTGCGCAAGAAGTAAGCTAAACAGCGCCTTAAGGCCTGAGTAATCACCACGGGCCGCCGGAGGAACCCTCCGGCGGCCCGTTCAATTTAGGCTGTAGGTAAAAATCAAGTGCGAAGTGCGAAGTTGTCAGTGCGAAGTTGTTTGAATAGGCTGGTAGAGAAGAGAAAGGGCAGAATCTGCCGTGAGAAACCGCAAGACAGCCTCTACATCCTACAGCCTATTCAAACAACTTCGCACTTTGCACTAACAACTTCGCACAGTCTAAAGCCTACAGCCTGCCGTAGGCTTCGTAGAGGTCCTGGCAGGCTTGGCGGTCGAGCGGCTGGTCTGAAACGACAATACGGAACCGGAGGTCGATGGGCTGTCCCGGCTCGATATCCGGCTCGAAGAAGGCGCCGAACCGCGCATATTTCCTCACGGAATAGTCGGGCACGCCCGTGGGCAACGTTGGGTGCGTCATGTGGAGCACCCACCACCGTTTTCCCTCGACGACGGCGCTGCAGCAAACCCACCACACCCCCTTCACCTGGACGTTTTCCTCTTCGACCGCGCCTTCCGGAATCACGTACTGGGTTGTATCCTCGTGCTCGCTGACCTCGTTGGCCAGCCGGACGTGCATACCCGCGTGCTGGACGTCCCCGCGCAACTCGACCTTTCCCGCGCCCTCCGGCGCCGACAGCGCGGACTCGAAATCGAATACGCGCAGCCCGGCAGGCAGGCGCGACGCCGAAATCGTCCGCACCTCGTTCACCAGCAGCGTCCCGTCGTTCCCGCGCCACTCGACCTTCTGCTGCTGCACGGCCTTTTCCGCCCCGGCATCGCGCGCCAGCCAGCCCGTATGCTGCTGATACGCGTCTCGCATTTCCCACGGGTTGAACGTCCGGCCGCCGACAGTCGTCCGCTTCCAGCCGATGAACATCCCGCGGTGATGGGGATACTTGCCGCCGGCCCCCTTGGTGATCGTCCCCGTGCCGTCGAAATCATAGATGTGCGTGAACACTTTGTAGGTCTCATCGCGGCGTTCCGGGTCGTACGGGCCGATGACCGTGATCAGCCACGGTTTCCCGTCGTCCAGCAGCGCCAGTTCCCCCGGGCGCTCCTCGAATGCAAACTCCGCCGCCGCCGGCAACGATGAAAAAACCGCCGCTACCAATAATCCCACCGACATTAGTTGTCTCAACATGCTGGCCACCTCCTCTATTTTCGGCGCAGTATTGGCCCGCGGCCGGAGAATGTCAAGAAACACGAAGAAAATGACTTCTGAAAACCTAATCTTGCCGCTTTCGGCACTTTGCGGTGGGGTCGAACTCCTGCTCGACCGCGGCGCCTACACGCTGACCCGAGTATCCAAAGCGCCTCCTCCACCACCGCCCGGTCGCGCGGGAGCGCGACCCCACCGTATCACTCAGTCGTGCTGCGGCGCGGCGCCTACCTGCTCCGCCGGATTGGCTGTTATACTTTCTGGAGGCAACAAAAACCTGGGTATTCGTCGTGACTCGTGATTTTGACGTAATCGTGGTTGGCGCCGGTCATGCGGGCGTCGAGGCGGCCCTGGCTTGCGCGCGCTCGGGGTTCCGGACGCTGCTGACGACCATCTACCTCAATACGGTGGCGCGGATGTCGTGCAACCCGGCGATCGGCGGCGTCGCGAAAGGCCAGTTGGTGCGCGAAATCGACGCGCTGGGCGGCGAGATGGGCCGGTGCATCGACCGGACCGGCATCCAGTTCAAGATGCTGAACCGGTCGCGGGGTCCCGCGGTCCATTCACCGCGGGCGCAGGCCGACCGGATGGCGTACCAACTCGAGATGAAGCGGGTCTGCGAGGATCAGCCCGGCCTCACGCTGAACCAGGCGCTCGTCGAGGATCTGCTCGAGCGGGACGGGTCGGTGGCGGGCGTGCGGACGGCGCTGGGCGAGGAGATTTCGGCGCGGGCGGTGATCGTCTGCACGGGAACATTTCTGCGGGGCACGCTCCACTATGGGATGACGAGCGTCGAGGGCGGGCGGGGCGGCGAGATGGCCGCCAACGGGCTGTCGGCGGCGTACGCGCGGCTGGGGTTTGACCTCGGCCGGATGAAGACCGGCACCTGCCCGCGCATCCACCGGCGCAGCATCGACACCTCGATGCTCGAGGAACAACCGGGCGATGCCAACCCGCGGCCGTTTTCGTTCTCAACGCCGTTGAGCGGGTTCAACCCCAACAAGATCGTCTGCTGGCTGACACACACCACGGAGATCACCCACGAGATCATCCGCCGAAACCTCGATCGATCCCCGCTGTTTACCCGCAAAATCCAGGGGATCGGGCCGCGGTACTGCCCGAGCATCGAAGATAAAGCCGTGCGGTTCCCGGATAAGAAACGGCACCAGCTCTTTCTCGAACCCGAGGGCCTGACCACGGCCGAAGTCTATGTCAACGGCTTGGCAACCAGCCTGCCTGAAGACGTCCAATTCGAGATTCTGCACTCCGTTCCCGGGCTCGAGACGGCGGAGATCGTGCGGCCGGGGTATGCAGTCGAATACGATTTTGTGCCGCCCACGCAACTCAAGCCGACACTCGAAACCAAGCGGGTGCGCGGCCTGTATCACGCGGGGCAGATCAACGGCACGTCGGGCTACGAAGAGGCCGCGGCGCAGGGCCTTTATGCGGCCCTCAACGCGGTGCGCCAGTTGCGCGGCGAGCCCCCGCTGTACATCCCGAGGCAGGAAGCCTACCTGGGCGTGATGGTGGACGACCTGGTGACGCGCGGCGTCGTCGAGCCGTACCGGTTGTTCACGTCGCGGGCCGAGTACCGGCTGCTGCTGCGTCACGACAACGCCGACCTCCGGCTCGCGCGCTACGGGATCGCGGGCGGTGAGTTCCAGGCGCGCGTCGAGAAGAAACGGGCTGCGATCGAGGCGGAAACGCGCCGGCTTGAAGAGGTCCGGCTGTCGCCGTCGCCCGAGATCAACGCCATGCTGGCGGATCGCGGCGAACCGCCGCTGGCCGAGCCGCAGACAGCCGGTCAGATCCTGTGCCGGCCGCGGGTGTCGATAGGGGATGTGTGGAGAATAAGCCCGCCGCAGGCCCCGGCGCCGTTTGAGGTGGCCGAGCAGGTTGAAATCGGACTGAAGTACCGCGGGTACATCGAGCGGCAAGAACGCGATATTGTGCGGTTGCGCGGCAGCGAGACGCGGCCCATCCCGCCGAACATCGATTATTCTGCGGTTCCGGGCATTCCCAGGGAGTGCAAGGAACGCCTCGACAGCATCCGGCCGGTAAACTTCGGCCAGGCGGCCCGGATCAGCGGCGTGCGTCCCGCCGACATCGCGGTGCTGTACATCTACGTCGAGAAAATGGCGCGCGAAACCGCCGCAACACGCGGAGACAAACCCTGATGCCGTCCGTAATCCTGTTCCGGCCGGCGTACGACCGGCGGAGCCGATCCGCGCCGGTTTTTCCGTGGGGGCTGCTTTACCTGGCGTCGGTGCTTCGGGATCGCGGCGTGGAGGTCCACATCCTCGACGAGGCCGTCACGCCGGATTACGCGCCAGATCTGGATGGGCTGCTGGAACAGGCGCGGCCGGTGGCGGTGGGCGTATCGAGCATGACGGGCGACCAAATCAGGCATGGACTCGAATTCGCCCGGCACGTGCGGGCAAAATCGGACGCGGCGATCGTCTGGGGCGGCATTCACCCGAGCCTCCTCCCCGAACAGACCGCCCGGCACCCGCTCGTGAATTACGCCGTGGCCGGCGAGGGCGAGTATGCGCTGGCGGAACTGGTGGGCAGGCTCGCGGCGGGGAAAGACCCGGGGCAAATTCCCGGCGTGTACGGCCGCGACGGCGGCACGCGCCCAACCCGGTTTATCGACCTCGCGCAGCTCCCGGAGATCCCGTACGACCTCGTCGATGTCGAGAAATACATTTGCGCGCGGCCCGATATCGGCGCCCGGCGTTACTTCGAGATCTGCACATCCCGCGGGTGCCCGCACCACTGCGGGTTCTGTTACATCGAATCGGTCCACGGCAGCCGATGGCGCGCCCTCGACGCCGCGCAGGCGCTCGCGGGAATCCGGGCGCTGGTCGAGCGGTTTCATCTCGACTGTGTGTCGTTCCGCGAAGACAACTTTTTCGTCAACCGCGGGCGCGTCGAGGCGATCGCGAGGGGGCTTGTCGAAAACGGCCCGAAGATCAAGTGGGCCGCCAGTTGCCGCATCAATTATTTTGACAACTACGATGACGAGTTCGTGGGCCTGCTCAAACGGAGCGGCTGCGTGTTGCTCACGTTCGGGGTCGAATCGGGTAACGACCGCGTGCTCGAATTCATCCGCAAAGGCATCACGGTCGAAGCCGTGCTCAACGTGGCGCGGCGCATCCAGGCCGCCGGAATCCGCGGCACCTACCATTTTATGGGCGGGTTCCCCACCGAAACGCCCGCCGAATTCCTTGACACGTGCAGGCTCATTGACCGGCTCAGGCGGGTTGGGCCGGACGTTGTGGTGCGCGAGATGTCGATCTTTGCCCCATATCCCGGTGTTGGGCTGATCCCGGAGTGCGTGTCCCGCGGCCACGTCGAGCCGGCCGATTTGCAAGGATGGATCAAAATGGACTGGGCCAACCCACAACGGCCGTGGCTGACCGACCGGCAATCGCAATTGATTTCCGACGCCCAATTTCTTATTGCGCGCCTCGCCCACCCAAACGCGCTCGTGCGCGGATGGGCCAATGCACGGTGGGCGCAACTGCTCGAGCGCGGCCCACGAATGCGGTTGCCCGAGAGGCCGGCGGTCGAACTGTTGCGCAGGCTGGGAAAAAAGGGTGCGCTGTCCTTTTTTCCTATTCGGATTCGGTAGTGGGGGGGTCTTCGGCGTTTTCCTGTCGCGGCTGGTTGCGCACAGACGGGACTTCTTCGTCCTTGTTTTCCAATTGCTGCTGCTGGACTCTCATCTCGTGCGCCATATCGCCGGATGCGCCGGCTTCGCGGTTGTGCAGTTCGGCGATCTGCTCGACGCGCCCATACACGATGAGCGTGTCGTCCTTGCGGATGTACGTCTTGCCCATCGGCGCGCCGAGGTAATTGCCATCGAGGCGCCGGATGCCTAGTACCTGCACGCCTTCGTCGGTTAACCTTAAATCGGACAGGCGTTTTCCCGCCAGCCAGTCTCCCGCTCCGACATGGAGCTCCGTGACCGTATAGCCGGAGCTGAGTTGGAGCAGCGACGGGAAATCCCACACCTCGAGGCGGGTCCATTTTTTCAGCGCCCAACCGATCGCGCGCGACATCCAATAGTCGATCCACTTACTCATTGAAATCAGCAGCAGCAGAACGAGCGCGCTCGTTATCAGCAGCAGCCTGGAAAAAACCGAGATCGAGCTTTCGCCGCCGGCCACAAACACCTGCAGCAGCGATGCCACAGCCGCCACGAAACCCGCGTTGCCGATCAGCATCATCAGCATGATGATGCGACGCCGAACCGGATGCTCCATGATCTGCTCCGACTCACGCGTCGTGAAACCAACCCCCAGAAACGCCGAGCGCGCCTGGAATCGGGCAAATTCGCGCGAAAGGCCCGTAAACGTCAAGGCGACCATCGCCACGCGGGTCACCAGGAAGCCAACGAACAAAACCAACGGGAACGTAATAATTAGAATGATGCTGCTCACGAGGTCGCTCTCTTTACCGTTTTGGTTCCGGGCAAGTTAAGGCCCATTCTGCACAGTTTGACCGGTTGATGCAAGCGGCAGCACGGGGTGGTTTTATGGAATTGGCCCCCCGGAAACGCCGCAGAAACGACAATTTTTGTCATTCTAAGCCGTCCTGCGTCAGTTTTTCAGGGGTGGTAGCCGGATATCCACCCGTGGGCGGATGATGACAAGTCCTTATATATTAAAGGTTTAAAGCCTCGGGGTGAATTGTTGGCATGGTTGTTGCCTGTCGGGAAGAGAGAGTTGAAGCGAGGGAGAGGCTCCAGGCCTAGGGGCTTAAGAGTCAATGTCGAAACGTCCAAGAGTTTAATCAGGAAACCAACGGAGGGAACAACTATGAAGAAGAATTTCGGTTTTACGCTTATCGAGTTGATGATCGTAGTGGCCATCATTGCGATCATCGCGGCCATCGCGATTCCGAACCTGCTGCGTTCGCGTATGCAGACCAACGAGGCGTCGGCCATCAGCAATCTGCGGGCGATTAACGGCGCGGAGACGGCCTTCCACTCGGCGAACAGCCGTTACACGAACGTGTGGACCGACATGACCACGCCGGCGAGTGGCCCGCCGTTCCTTGATGGCGACTGGACACTCGTGAAGAGCGGCTACAATTTCACGCTTGCCGGCGACAATGTTAACGCCTACACGGCCACCGCCGATCCGTCTCTCATGGGTACGACGGGGAACAGGGGATTCTTCACGGACGAGTCGGGCGTGATCCGTTTTGAACTTGCTGCCGCGGCGACTATTGCCAGCGACCCGATCGGCACCGTGGTCCCGTAACCACAGCGTACTGGCTGAAACGTATGCTTGAGGGCTGGGCGGCGGCGAGCGATAAGCTCGCCGCCGCCCACTTGTATATAGACGAGACAACCGATATAGTATGGTGAGGCCTGTGAGAGCAAGCGGGCTGGAGTTACGGGATGAAGACGCGGGGCGGGTTTACCTTAATTGAATTCATGGCAGTGATCTCGGTTATTGCCATCATTGCCGCGATCGCGCTGCCCTCCCTGCTGCGGTCGCGGATGCAGGCGAACGAAACAACCGCCATTCAAAACCTCAGGACGGCCCTTTCCGCGCAAACGGGTTTCCACACCACGAAAAACCGTTTTGGCACCATTGCTGAACTAACAAGCGAAGCGGACGGCGTCGGCACGGGCTGCTAGGGGCGGTATCCGTTCAGGCGACTAGCCGATGCGTATCAGCGACGGGTCGTAGTCTTCGGGCTTCTCAAATCCCAGCAGCTCAATGAGAGTCGCGGCGATATGGCTGATGCCCGGAGCGGCGGGGGTTTCTAAGGTCAGCTTGTTTGTGCCGGAGAAATCTTTCACGACGAACGGCACGGGGTTCAACGTATGCGCCACCATCGGCTCGCGCCGGCCTTTTATCTCCGTAAACATGCAGTCGGCATTACCGTGGTCGGCGGTCAGGACGCACACGCCGCCCGCCGTTTCAATGCCCGGCAGCAGGCGCGCCAGGCACAAGTCCACGGTCTCGACAGCAATCCGGACGGCGGCGATGTCGCCGGTATGGCCGACCATGTCGCCGTTGGGGTAGTTAAGGCGGATAAACTTGTATTTGCCGGAAGCTACGGCGTCGAGCGTGGTGTCGGTAATTTCGGCGGCTTTCATCCAGGGGCGCTGGTTGAACACGACGCGGTCCGACGGTATCTCGACGAATTTCTCGAGCTGCTCGCACACGTACCCGGAGTTGTTGCCGTTCCAGAAATACGTGACGTGGCCGTACTTTTGCGTCTCGGACACGGCAAACGAGGTGACGCCGTTGGCGCAGAGGAACTGGCTGACGGTTCTGTCGATGGCGGGCGGCTGGACGAGGAAGTTTTTCGGGATCATGGCGTCGCCGTCGTACTGCATCAGGCCCGCGTAGAAAACATCGGGCCTGCGCTTGCGGTCAAACTCGGTGAAATGGTCCTCATCGAACGCCCTCGAAATCTCGATGGCCCTGTCCCCGCGGTAGTTGAAAAAAATCACGGCGTCACCGTCTTCGATGGTCCCGACGGGTATGCCGTCCTGGACGATGACGAAGCTGTCAAGGTACTGGTCGGTGATGGCACGGTCTTCATCGTAATAGGTGTGGATGGCCTCGGCGGCCGACGAAAACGGCCGCGCCTCTCCCAACACGTGCGCTTTCCATCCCCGCTCGACCACCTGCCAGTTGGCCCCGTACCGGTCCATCGTGGTCACCATCCGGCCACCGCCCGACGCGATGCGATAGTCCTTGCCGCCGACACCCAACTCCGCCAGCCTGGCCTCGAGTGGGGTGACGTAGTCCATCGCGGACTTCTCGCCGACGTCGCGCCCGTCGAGCAGGATGTGTACGCGCACGCGCTCGACGTTCTCCGTTGCGCACCGTTCGAGCATGCCCATAAGCTGGGTGATATGGCTGTGTACGTTGCCGTCCGACAGCAGGCCGATGAAATGCACCGTGCCCCCGGCCCGGGCCTGATCCATGACGCTCTTCCAGGCGGGCCCGCCCCAGATTGTTCCCGATGCGATGGCCTCATTCACGAGCCTTGCGCCCTGGGCAAAGACACGGCCGGCGCCAATCGCGTTGTGGCCAACCTCGCTGTTGCCCATATCATCGTCGGAAGGCAGTCCGACGGCTTTTCCGTGGGCCTTAAGCGTGGTAAACAGCGGCTCGCGGAACAGTGTGTCCATCACGGGCGTGTTGGCCAAGAAAACGGCGTCGGACTCGTCGCGTTTGCCGATGCCAATGCCGTCCATGATGACGAGGACGACGGGCCCGGGGAACGGGTGGTAGCTGTCGAGCCGCCGGAGGTGCAATTCGTTCACTTCGTACGTTCCTTCTTTTCAGGTGCAGTACGTGCGCGGAGGCTCGGCGATCGCACGGACGCGACCGCAGGGAGGCGACTGCCGGGAACCGGGCAGGGTTCAAACCCCCGCGCGCGCGGGCGCAATAGACACACAACTGCATGGAATGTTAGCATAATCTGTTGCTTTAACGACAGGTTCAAGAACAGAAAGGCAACGGGACGAGGAGAATGGTTGTTTGAAACGGATCATTCAGGTTGGTGTCGGCGGCATGGGCTCGGAGTGGACACAGCGTGTCGCGGAATCCAATCAATGGAAAGCCGTTGCATACGTCGACATAAACGAGGAAATCCTGCACGAGGCGGCAAAGAAATACGGCGTTCCCAGGAAGCAGTGTTTTACAAAGCTCGAGGATGCACTGGAGGCCACGAAAGCCGACGCGCTGCTCGATGTGACGCCGCAACAGTTCCGAAAAGACATCTGCTGCAAGGCGATGAAGCGCGGGCTGGACGTGCTGGCGGAAAAACCCATGGCCGACACGATCGAGAACGCCAAGGCGTTGGCGGCCTGCGCCCAAAAATACGGGCGGATTCTCATGATCGCGCAGAATTACCGGTATCAGCCGGCGGCCCAGACGGCCCGACACTTGGTGCAGCAGGGGGCGCTGGGCAACGTCGGTTACGTGGGTATCTCGTTCCACAAGGGGCCGCGGTTCAGCGGGTTCCGCGAGACGATGCCGTATCCGCTGGTGCTCGATATGAGCATCCACCATTTCGACCTGATCCGCGCCATCCTCGATAGCGACATCCATTCGATCGAGGCGGTCAGCATCAATGCGCCGTGGAACTGGTACAAAGGAGATGGCACCGTCATGGCGCTGATCGAGATGGAAAACGGCGTGGCGGTGAATTATTTTGCCAGTTGGGTTTCGACGGGCATTGACACCAGTTGGAACGGGACGTGGCGAATCGAAGGCAGCGGCGCCTCGCTGATCTGGGATAACGAAGGCGTGTTTCTGGGTTCGCCGCCCGACAAGAAAGAGCCGGTAAAACTGGTTGCTATGCCCAACGTGCATCAGGCTCGCCTTCTCGAGTTGTTCCGGGAGGCGCTGGACACGGGCGTCGAGCCGGAAACCAGCGGCAGCCGAAATCTCAACAGCCTGGCCGCGACGTACGCCGCGGTCCGGTCGGCCGAAGAACGGCGCCGGGTAACCGTGCGCGAAATGCTCGGATAAACACAATGGGATCCCGGGATGCCGTGCGTTACTCATCCCGTGCTTTCTTCTTTCTCGCGGTTGTCTTTGTAGCGGCGTCGCCCCTGTTTTGGCTGCACACGCAGGTCAGCCCGGCGGTGGTGGCGGCCGGGTACGAGAACGCGACCCTCTACCAGGACGTGTACCCGGCGTTTCACTACGGTTTTGGCCGGATCCGGTTGGGTGAGGTGCCGCTGTGGAACGACAAGCAGTTGTGCGGCACCCCGTTCCAACCCAACCCGTCCTGCGTGGTGTTCCAACCGCTGCACCTCATTTTCGCCTTCGTGCCGGTTCAGACGGCGATGGCGCTGCACGGGTTCACGTGCCTGGCGTTGGCAGGGCTGTTTTTCGCGCTGTTTGTGCGGTCGCTGGGGGCGGGTTATGTGGCGGCGGCGCTTGGCGGCGTGGCGTACGCATTTTCCGGCGCGGCTTCGGCGGTGGCGGGTCATCCGTCGGCGGTGGCGGCGCTGGCGTGGGCGCCGTTGCTGTTCTGGGCGCTGCGGCAGTATGGAGACAGTTTCCGGCATGAGAACGCGGCGCTGGCCGGGATCTCGGCGGGGCTGTTGATCCTTTCCGGTGCGTCGGCGATAGCGGCGGCGTTTTTGCTGCTTGCAGGGCTGTACGCGCTGTACCTGGTGTTTTTTTCGCAACGCCTGGACTCGTGGCGGCCTTACCGCGGCCGGGCCGTCTTGCACCGGGTGGAAGGCCTCATGTTGATCGCGTTGGTTGGGTTGGGCCTGAGCGCGGTTCAGTGGGCGCCGACGCTGGTGTGGGCCTGGTCGCTCGACGACCCGCTGGGCGTCATTTTTGCCCCGCAGATGCACGGGCAACTGCCGGGTTCGGTGAACGACTTGCTGGCCCACATCATAACGCCGCGGCCCGGCAGCTTGCCGCAGGTTGGTTACCTCGGCGCGATAGCGTTGCTGGCCGCGCCCGCGGCTTTCTTTCACCTGCGGGCGAGGCGGGATGCGTTGTTCTTTGCGGTGGTATCGGCACTGGCCGTGGGGGCCGCGGCACTCGAGTTGCCGGCGCCGTTCCACCGTGGGCACCTCCTGTTTCCGCTGTTGTTTTCTTTGGCAGCGCTCGCGGCGCTCGGGTTCGACCGGCTGATGATTTCCAATGGCATGGAACGGCCGCCCCGCGTGGGCTTGCCGGCGCTTGTGGTGGTTCTTTGTTCGGGTGCGCTGCTCTATGCAACCACGGCGCCGTCGCGCGGGCGGGTGCTGGTGTTTTTGCTGCTGATGGCGCCGGTGGTTCTACTGCGGTTCAGATGGGTGTCGGTCGCTGCGGGCGTGGCCACGGCGGCGGTGATGTTCGCCGACCTGACCGCCTCGGGCGCCAACGCATACACGCATCCATACCAGGACGCCGACTCCTGGTACAATAGGTACTCGAGCAGCCTGCGCGCGGCGGAAGAACAGGCGCTCGAGGCCCGCGTGGTGGTGTCGGGCCACGTCCTCGATTTCAGCCTCCCCTCGAACACCGGCATGCTGTTTCCCCTCATCAATAACGCCGACGGGCTGTTGCCGCTTACCCACGAGCAGACGGTATGGTGGCGCCGGCTCGGGAGAACCGAAACAGGCGCTGAGCCGGAAAAAAGCCGGACTGGCGTGTCGCCGCAGGCGTTGTCGCCGTTTCTGTTGAATTACATGGCGGTGCGGGCGGTGCTGGCGGCGCCGGACGGGCCGCTCTACGCGGGCCAATGGGCGCGGCCGGGGCCGCCGTTGCGCGAGGTGAAAACCGATGATGCCGCGCGGCTGTTTATCAACCGGCAGGCGTTGCCGCGCGCGTACTGGACGCCCACGTGGCGAATGGCCGAAGGTGTGGCCGCTGCCGCGGACATCCTGGCCGCGGAAGGTTTCCCTGCCGGCCGGATGTGTGTGGTCGACAGAGACAGCCCCGCCTATACGGAACTGGCCGAACTGTTGGCGCCGTTCCAGCCGCGAACAAACGCCCCCGAACCCATCATGCCGCCGGACGTCCACTGCCGGATAGTGAGCGCGCGGCCGGAGCGTGTGGTGGTGCAGGCGGGCGCGCCGCAGCCCGGCGTCACCGTGCTCAGCGACACGGACATGGCGGGATGGCGCGCAACACTCGATGGCCGGCCCGTGCCGATCTTGCGCGTCAACGGCATTTTCAGGGGGATAGCCACGCCGGCCGGCCCGCACGAGATCGTGTTCGAGTACCGGCCGCTCTCCTATCTGGCCGGCCTGGCGGCATCGCTTGCGACACTGGCAGGGTTGGTGCTCGGGGGGTTGATCGTGCTGGTGCGGCGGTAGACGGGAATGGGCCGTATAGGACGAATACGACGTATGGGTCTTATTCTTGCAGACGAGACGCCCGCACCACAATAAATCATGCGGGAAGTTGTGGTGGGGGTTTCCCCTCTGCACTATAGGTCCCATAGGTCCCATTCGACCTATACGACCCATTCTTGACTCCTGACTCCTGTTCCGTTGCTTTGATTTGGCCTTTTCGTCACTGCTACCATCGGCGCCATACATTGGTGGGAGGAAACAGGTATGGCAAAGAAAATCCCGATCGGCTTTATAGGGGCAGGTGGAATCGCGCCGGGCCATTGGCACCGGCTGCACGCGACGGGCAAGGCGCAGGTCGTGGCATTAAACGACCCGAGCAAGAAGTCGCTCGCGCAGTTTTATGAAAAATGCCCGGGCGCTGAAAAACTGCCCACGTACTCCGACTACCGCGACATGCTCAAGAACGAGCAGATCGACGCGACCGTCGTGCAGAGCCCGCACGTCTACCATTACGAGCAGACGCGCGACTGCCTGTCGAAGGGCCTGCACGTGCTGAGCGATAAGCCCATGACGTCGACCATTCAGCACGCCAAGGCGCTTATCAAAAAAGCGGCGTCCGCAAAGCGGGTCCTGATGATTTCGTACCAGCGTCATTTCGAGCCGGGGTTCCGCTATATCCGCGAGCAGATAGCGCGCGGTGCAATCGGCAAGGTCGAGTACGTCCAGGCAATCCAGAGTCAGGAATGGCTGCGCGCCACAAAAGGGACGTGGCGGCAACGGCGGGCCGAATCGTGCGGCGGCCAGATCAACGACTCGGGCAGCCATCTGATCGACATCGTGATGTGGATCACCGGCCTCAAAGTCAAAGAGGTGTCGGCGTGGCAGGACTGTTTCGGCACCGAAGTCGATATCAACTCGACGCTCGCCATGAAGTTCGAGAACGGCGCGCTCGGCAGCATGAGCATCATCGGCAACGCGCCCGGCTGGTACGAAGACGTGACGGTCGTCGGCAGCAAAGGCGCGTTTTATCTCCGCCAGGGGCTCGTGCCTGGAGTGATGCAGCAGAACGCGACAGGCAAACAGGTGAACGTGAAGCTGCCCAAATACTCGAAGAATCCCGACGCCAATTTCGTCGACTGCATTCTCGGAAAAGACGTGCCGCAGACGCCGCCCGAATGCGGGTTGCGCACCATCGAAGTGACCGAAGCCGCGTGGCGATCCGCCGCCGCAAATGGAAAACCGGTCCGGGTGCCATAGAAGAATTTCGGATTTCGGATTGCCGATTCCGGATTCCAGACTGCGGATTGACAGGTTCCAGACTGCGGATTGACAGGTTCCAGACTGCGGATTGACAGGTTCCAGACTGCGGATTGACAGGTTCCAGACTGCGGATTGACAGGTTCCAGACTGCGGATTGATAGGTTCCAGACTGCGGATTGACAGGTTCCAGACTGCGGATTGACAGGTTCCAGACTGCGGATTGACAGGTTCCAGACTGCGGATCGTCAGATGGCCCTGAAGGGGCCAAACATGTCAGCCTGGGGCAACGCCCCAGGAACAAGATGTCGCAATGCAGGAAGCCCTGAAGGGGCGTGACAAGCTCCGCGTGTGTCTGCCTCTTGGAGGGGAAGGCGTGCTAGAATGTCGGACGGATCGGACGGATCCGACAGATCGGACAGAAACGACTTACGCAGGAGGTTTCACATGAAAGGCACGGCGGCTGCTGCATTGGTTTTCTGTGTAATTCTAAGCGGGTGCGGCGGTCAACAGAACGGGTCGGCTGCGCCCGCCAAACCGCGCATTGCGCTCATCATGAAGTCGCTGGCCAACGAATTCTTCCTGACGATGGAGCAGGGCGCGAAAAACCATCAGGCGGCGCATTCAGGCGAGTACGATCTGATCTGCAACGGCATCAAAGACGAACTCGATGTCAACCGGCAGATCCAGCTTGTCGAGAACATGGTGTCGCAGGGCGTCCAGGCCATCGTGATCGCGCCCGCCGATTCAAAAGCCCTCGTTGCCGCCTGCCAGAAGGCGCAGGACGCCGGCGTGGTGGTTGTCAATATCGATAACAAGCTCGACGACGCCGTGCTCGCCGAGCGTGGAATCAAGATCCCGTTTGTCGGGCCGGACAACCGCAAGGGCGCAAAGACCGTCGCCGATTTTCTTGCCGCAAAACTGCAGCCGGGCGATCCCGTGGCGATCGTCGAGGGCGTGCCGACGGCCTTCAACGGCATCCAGCGCAAGCTCGGGTTCGAGGATGCCATGAACGCCGCCGGCATGAAGATCGTGACCTCGCAGTCGGGCAGTTGGGAGATGGCGAAGGCCAACCAGGTCGTAGCGGCCATGATTACCGAGCATCCGGAACTGAAAGCGGTCCTGTGCGCGAACGACAGCATGGCGCTGGGCGCGGTCGCCGCACTGAAATCGGCCGACAAGGTCGGCCAGGTGCTTGTCATCGGGTACGACGGCATCAGCGCCGTTCGAGAGCGGATCAAAGACGGCTCGATCCTGGCCACGATTGAACAGCACGCCGACCAACTCGCCGTGTTTGGAATCGAATACGCACTCGATATGATCAAAACCAAGGCCGCCCCCGCCGACCGCGAGACGCCCGTGGATCTGATCACGCTGGCGGAAGTCGGCGGCTGATGAATTACCGGCGGTTGCTGACGGACTACGTGGCGCTGGCCCTGGTGATCGCCGGGCTCGTGCTCATCTTCGGAGTTTCCACACAAAACTTCCTCCAGTTCGGCACGTTCCGCAACATCGCAAACCAAATCCCCGACGCGATGGTGGTCGCGGTCGGGATGACGTTTGTCCTCATCATCGGTGGCATCGACTTGTCCGTAGGTTCGGTTCTCGGCCTCGGCAGCGCCGTGCTGGGCGTGTGCCTGGTGCGGTTTGAGCTGCCACTGCCCGTGGCGATTGCCGCATGCCTAACAACGGGCCTCGCCTGCGGTATCTTGAATGGCCTGCTCGTTGTGCGGTGGCGGCTGCCGTCGTTTATCGTGACGCTGGGCATGCTCGAGGTGGCCAGCGGCGCCACGTACATCCTGACGCAGTCGCGCACCGTCTACGTGGGCGAGCCGATCGAGCGCGTCTCGGAAGTGGCCGCGTTCGGCCTGTCGCTGCCGTTCATGCTGGCCATCGCCGTCGTAGTCGCGGGCCAGGTTGCCCTGTCCGGCACAGTGTTCGGCCGACACGCCCTGGCGCTCGGCGCGAACCCCGAGTCGGCCCGCCTCTCCGGCATCCGCACCCGCGCGCTGACTGTGTCCGTGTTCGCGTTGAGCGGCCTGCTCGCATCGCTGGCCGGCATGATGCAATGTTCGCGGCTCGGCGCAGCCGACCCGAATGCGGGGATCGGGTTTGAACTCCAGGCGATCGCCGCGGTCGTCATCGGCGGCACAAGCCTGATGGGCGGCCGCGGTTCCGTGGTCAACTCATTCTTCGGCGTTATCATCATCGCCGTACTCGCCGTCGGCCTCGCAACGCTCGGCGCACAGGAATCCACAAAACGCCTCGTCACCGGCGGCGTCATCGTCGCCGCCGTCATCCTCGATTACTACAGGCACCGGCTGAACAAGGCGTGAATACACTCCCGATACGCTGGCGCAGTGGTTATTCAGTGCCGCTTGCGATCTGCATGATGGCCAGCGTCGACCAGACGGCCATCAGGCCGGCGTAGGGGATGACGAGTGCCGATGCGTAGATGTTGGCTCAAGGTCGCGAACAAAAATTCTGAATGCGGCTTCTTAGCCGCATTAGGCGGCCTCGGTAATTGTCGAATCCCTCGGGGGGTCGCCTAATCCCTACGGGATGTTTACACGACCGATTGCCGCTGGGCTGACTGATGTCCGGTCGTGCTTCCAACCAGTTTTGGCGGGTTTTTCTGCAGCGTGTGCGTGTACGGCCCACCACTGCAATTACTTCCGAAAAGCGGGGATCCGTGAGCTTCCGCAGTTGACCTTGGACAAACGTTGGTGTATCGTCTTGTATGGGCTTCTTTTCGCCGGGAACAGTTCTTTGAGGGCAGCGGTTGGCTGCCCAACCAATTCGGAAATATGCATAGCAATGAGAAGTTTTAACCAAAGCGTGAGGTGGAACAGATGAGCACGGCAAAGATACTCCTCGACGGGAAAGAAGTGGACTGCCCGCTGCTGGTGGGTACGGAAGCCGAGGTTGGCATCGACATCAGCGCCGTGCACGACCGCCTGGGGATCGTCACGTACGATCCGGGGTTCGTGAGCACGGCCGCATGCACCAGCGCCATCACCTACATCGACGGCGACCGGGGCATCCTGCGCTACCGCGGATACGCCATTGAAGACCTCACCACGGCCAAGTTTCCGGCGGTGGCGTTCCTGCTCATTTACGGCCACCTCCCATCGAGACAGGAGTTGCTGGACTGGCGGCGAAAACTCACCCTCAACAGTTACATCCACGAAGACATGCTGAAGTTCTTCGAGGGGTTCCCGCCGCTGGCGCACCCGATGGCGATTCTGTCGGCCATGGTGGCCTCGCTATCGGCGTATTACCCGGATTTCGACCATGAAGAAGATATCGACCTGAACATCGTGCGGCTGCTGGCCCAGGCCAAGACGATCGCCGCCTATTCGTACAAAAAATCCATCGGCCAGCCGAGGATTTACCCGCGCACCGAGTTCAGCTACATGGCCAACTTCCTCCGCATGATGTTCGCAACGCCCGCCGAAGAGTACGTGGTGTCGCCCGTCGTCGAAGACACGCTCAACCTGCTGCTGATCGTCCACGCCGACCACGAGCAGAACTGCAGCACCAACACCGTCCGCGTGGTTGGCAGCAGCCGGGCCAACCTGTTCGCGTCGGTGTCTGCGGGTATTTGCGCGCTGTGGGGCCCGTTGCACGGCGGCGCCAACCAGGCCGTCATCGAGATGCTCGAACAGATCCAGGCCGAAGGCGGCGACTACAAGGCCTTCATGAACAGGGTCAAGTCCAAGGAAGTCCGCCTGATGGGATTCGGCCACAGGGTCTACAAGAGTTACGACCCGCGCGCCAAGATTCTCAAAGAGGCGATGGACAGGGTGCTCAACCAGCTTGGCATCAATGACCCGCTCGTCGAACTCGCCAAAAACATCGAGGAAGAGGCGCTGCGAGACCCGTATTTCGTCGAGCGCAAACTGTATCCCAACGTGGACTTCTACAGCGGCATCCTCTACCGCGCCATGGGGATTCCCACCAACATGTTCACCGTCATGTTCGCCCTTGGCCGAATCCCAGGGTGGATCGCCCACTGGCGCGAAATGCATATGAGCCAGGACCAGCGAATCAGCCGGCCCCGGCAGATCTACGTCGGGCCAAGCCTGCGCCCCGCACCCCAGTTCGACGAGGAAGGCTCCCCAATCGAGGGCGCCGTCTGATATTTCGGGCTATGTTGTGGTGCGGGCGTCTCGCCTGCACGTGCAAAGTCGCGAAAAATGCCACGTGCAGGCGTCTCGCCCGCACCACAAGCTGCCTTACTCTTACGCCCGGGCGGGAATATCGACCTGGCGTTTTTCCCGCGCGGCGAGGTAGGCGTATTCCATCAACTCGGTGAGTTGCGTGCCTTCTTCGAGACCGAACGGGATTGGCGCGCCGCGCAACACGCCGTCTACCCAAATCTGAACCGTGGCGGGCAGCGGTTCGGGCAACCGATCGGGCGTTATCCAGCCTTTCGAGTCGAGCTTTTTGGATCTGATCCGCACGCTCTTTTCGTCGGGCCCGCCGACCAACAGGCTGCCTTCCGTGCCGGACAACTCGAGGCTGAACGGGCTGTGGGTGGCCATGAAACTGGTTTCGGAAACGCCGATGCAGCCGCCGTCAAACTCGATCAACGAGACCGCGTTGTCTTCGACTTCGTGGCCCGTCATATAGGTGAACGAAGACAAGATCCGGACGGGCTTGCCGCCTAAATACCTGTTCAGATACATCGGGTGGGCGCCGAGGTCCATCATGGCGCCGCCGCCGCACGTTTTCAGGTCCCAGAAATGCTTGGGCAGCCACCCGCCGCAACCGCCGTCGTGCGCAATCCTTGCCCGGACCAGCGTCACCGTCCCGAGCAGGCCGTCGTCGACCGCTTTCTTGGCGTAGAGGACCTCGGGTTTTGTGAGGTAGGGGAACGAGATGCAGAACGTGACACCCGCCGCCTTGACGGCATCGGATACCCTGTTGCACTCGGCCACGGTCAACGCCATGACCTTTTCGGTGAAGATATGCTTGCCGGCCTGCGCCGCCGCCACCATGATGTCGGCGTGCATGCTCGACGGCGCGGTGACGACCACGCCGTCCACGTTCTTGCGCTTCAACACCGCGGCGAGGTCGCTGACAAATTCGGCATCGAGGCGCTTCGCCCACGGCTGGCCCCGGTCGCGGTCTTCGTCCCACACGGTGGTGATTTTCACATCCGGCATCTTGGCCAGATCTCTTGCGTACCCTTGTGCGTGCGCATGCCACGCGCTCAACATCGCCACATTCAGCATTTTCGACCCTCCCGCCGTGGTTCCGGCGGCTTCCGACTCCGTTGTACCCAACGCGGCGGCCGCGATTACGCCGCCCGTTTTGAGAAATAACCGCCGATCCATCGAACCTTCTCCTATGGCGGCTAAGAAGCCGCTTTCAGAATCTTTGTTCGCGCCTTGCTCCAACATCCATGTTTCTTGCGCAGATGTTGCGAACAAAGATTCTAATCTTTTTCCATGTACTTGGGGTTGTACTGGCCTTGTTCGGCAAACCCGCCCAATTCGCGCCGCATTGTACTCACGCGCGGATAGCTGTCAAAGATCTCGCTGCCCCGCGCCCGCGGATCCTGTTGGTCCTCGAGCAGCTTCATAAGGCGATTGCTCAACCCAGCCTGGATTTCCGCGTGCTCGGGTTTGCCGGCGAGGTTGTTCAAGCAGCCCGGATCCGCCTTGATGTCAAACAACTCCTCTTCAGGCCGCTTTCCAAACGAGTGAGCGAACAACTCGGGGATATCGTCGCGGTGTTCCAACATGTACGTTTTGGTGGGCGAATTGTCTATGTCGTGATAACCCTCGGGATCGCCGGCGGGCCATCGGTCCGGCTTGAAGTTGCGGATGTACAGGTACTGCGAGGTGCGGATGGCACGCGAGGGGTATCCCAAGTTGTCGTACCGCGCATGGGAATGCCGCTCCCGGCCCGTCAGGATGTAGCCGGGGTTGGAGCCCGCCGCGCCCTCGAGGAAACTGCGCCCGACCATGCCGGAAGCGAGGCCGACGCCGGCCGCGTCGAGGAAACTGGGCGCGAAATCGATAAAACCGATCAGGTCGCCGGAAACTTTGCCGGGCGCGAGACGTTCGGGCCATCTTGCCGCCAGCGGCACGTGGACGCCGTACTCGTAAAGGGTCGCCTTGGCGCCCGGGAACGCCATGCCGTTGTCGCCGGTGACGACGACCAGCGTGTTGTCCAATTCGCCGATCTGTTCGAGCCGGTCGAGCATCAGGCCCAGATGGCGGTCGAACCATTCGGTTTCGAGGAGGTAGTCGAGGATGTCCCCGCGGACGGTCGGGTTGTCCGGCAGAAACGTGGGCGCCTGGGCGTCCTCGAGTTTCTTGCCCGCGCGGGCGCCCGACCCGGGCTCATACACGCGGTGCGGTTCCATGGCGCCGTACCAGTAGTAGAAGGGAGCGTCTTCCGGACGCTCACGCAGGAATTCATCGAAATTGGCGGCGTAATCCTCGTTGGAAATGCCGGTAGTGGGTTTTTTCAGTTTCGACTTGCGGTATTCGGGCCCGGCCGGCGGCCGTTTTCGCCCGCCTTTTTTCCAGTCGCCCGGCCCCCATCCTTTCCCGCCGCAACCGACGTGGTAGCCAGCCTGTTCGAGGAGGTCGGGAAAGACTTGGAACTTCTCCGGGAAGATGCTGCCGTGCGTTCCGGCTTCCTCGTTTTGCCAGATATTGCGGCCTGTCAGAATCGAGGCCCTGTTGGGTGAGCATTGCGGCGCCGACACAAACGCGTTGGTGAACAGGCAGCCCTCGCGGGCGACGCGGTCAAACCCCGGCGTGCCGATGCCGGTCGCGCCGTACGCCGACGCATGGGGGTAACTCCAGTCGTCGGCCATCGCGAACAGGATGTTGGGCCGTTTTGCTGCGGCCGCCCGTGCGCCGATGGTCAACAAACCTGCAGAAACACCTGTCAAAAACCCGCGGCGACTCAGTCTAGCCATGTGGCATCCTCCTTTTTAAATAGGGACAGTCACCATTTATTTTCAACCATTTATTCCACATCCGTGATTCGGCTCACTTAACGAGATCAAAATAAATGGTGACTGTCCCTATTTAAATCAGTAGGCCTGTGCGGCGATGACCCTGCGGTTGCTCGAGGCGCCGCACAGCATGCATTTGCCGGGCTCTTCGGGTGCGTCGAACGGGATGCACCGGATCGTCGACCGCGTGTCTTCCTGCAACCGATTCTCGCAAGCCGCCGCGCCGCACCAATGAACTCGATAGAACCCGCCCCCGTCGACGTTGGCTTTGTAATCCTCGTAATCGTCGCAATCGCGGGTCCGCTCGACCAGCCGTTGGCGCGCCCGCTCGTACAGGTTCCGCTGGATGTCATCGAGCATCGTATCGAGCTTCTCGCGCAGGCCTTCCATCGGCATGGGCGTCTTCTCGCCCGTATCGCGCCGCACCACGACAACCTGATTGGCCTCGCAGTCTCGCGGCCCGATCTCGATCCGGACCGGCACGCCGCGCAGTTCCCATTCGGCGAATTTGTATCCCGGCTTGTACTGGTCCCGGTCGTCGATCTTGTAGAACAGGACGTCCCAGTCACGCGTCAACTCACGGGCCCTCCCAAGCACCAGCGCCATCTCCTCATCGTTCCGCCAGATCGGCACAAACACCACCGGCAGCGGCGCGAGTTTCGGCGGTATGACAAGCCCGTTGTCGTCGCCGTGCGTCATGATCATCCCGCCAATCAGGCGCGTCGAGACGCCCCAGCTTGACGCAAAGACGTACTGGAGTTGCTTGTTCGCGTCCTGGTACTGGACGTCGAACGCCTTCGCAAAATTCTGACCAAGGTGGTGCGACGTCCCCGCCTGCAGCGCTTTCCCATCCTGCATCATCGACTCGATGCAATACGTGTGCAACGCCCCCGCGAACTTCTCCTGGTCGGTTTTCTTCCCCGCGATCACCGGCATTGCGAGGAACTCTTCGGCGAACCGTTTGTAGACGTTCACCATCTTGAACGTTTCCTCCTCCGCCTCCTCGTGGGTCGCGTGGGCCGTGTGGCCTTCCTGCCAGAGGAACTCCGTGGTCCGCAGGAACAGGCGCGTTCGCATCTCCCACCGGACAACGTTCGCCCACTGGTTGATCAAGATCGGCAGGTCCCGGTACGAGTTGATCCAATTCTTATACGTCGCCCAGATAATTGTCTCGGAGGTCGGCCTTATCACCAGCGGCTCTTCGAGCAATTTCCCGCCCGCGTGCGTCACCACCGCGCATTCCGGCGCAAATCCCTCGACGTGCTCCGCCTCTTTCTTCAAAAACGACTCCGGGATGAACAGCGGGAAATACGCGTTGACGTGGCCCGTCTCTTTGAACATCCGATCGAGGTTGCGCTGGATGTTTTCCCAAACCCCGTAGCCGTTCGGCCTGATCACCATGCAGCCTTTCACCGGCGAGTAATCGGCCATCTCGCCTTTCAACACCACGTCGATATACCACTGCGCGTAATCGACCGACCGTTTCGTAATGCCTTTAGCCATACCGCCTCCAAACAAGAAAAGTCCCTTGGTTAATTATCAAGAGACGATACCATTTTCCCCCATCTGCGCGCCAACCTTCTGTTGTCTGATCCGTCCGATCCGTCGGATCCGTCCTATTGGCCCCCCGCCTCCTCCCGCTTCCCCGCTTTTACGCGCGCCATCCACTTGTAATAGCCGATGCTGATCGCCAGCAGCCCCGCCCCCACCACCGCAAACGCCGCCACACGCAGCAGCGGGTCCTGCTCGCTCATGTCGATCAGGAATAGGCGCAACAGCGACAACACGATCACCGCCAGGCCCGCATACCGGTAATACCGGCCCTTAAACGCCAGCGACAGCAAGAAACTGCCCGCCGCCACCGCAAACCACCCGATCGTGATAAACGCCCGGTTGGCTTCCATGAGGTGCGGAATCCGGTAGGCCATCTCGAGCAGCAAGCCCGTCCACAACGCTACCAGCAACATGTCCGGCTCCAGCCCCTTAACGCGCGCCCCGAGCAGGCCGATCACGCGCTGCCGCGTTTTCTCGCCACTCCACGCAAACGCCCGTTCCGCCGCCAGCCAGAACACCGCAAGCGCCGCAAACGCCACCACAAGCCCCGTGTCCAAGGTTTCGAGTTCGAACGACCGCGACGCCACCCCACCCGATGCGAATAGCGCCGCCGCTACGCCCATGACGAAAGCCGCGGGCGAGCGCAATACCACGCCGTACGCACAAAACACAAAGCAGGTCCCCGCCACCGCCGGCAGGAACCATTGCCCCAACTGTTCCCCATGGTAGTACGACAGGAGCACGATCATGCACGCGACCACGCTGGCCGCCGTGCCGATATAACGCACTCGGACCCTGTCTTCATAATGCGTGTAGAACCTGTCCGCGGCGATCAACAGCACCACCAGACCCGCTACCACCAGCCGCCACCACGGCTTGCTCGCGGGGTTGATCCAGGAAACACATGACACGCAGGCCGCCATCAAGAAACCAAGACCAATCCAGCCCATTGCCACCGGGTGCAATACGAAAACCAGCAGGCCCGCCGCAACCGCCGCAACCGCCAGCGCTATCGTGCAGTTAAACGCTGTCAACTGCGCATTCAGTGCTAGCCCTGTCAGCAGCGCCACGACCCCGTACAGCAAATACGGTGAAACCGGGCTCTGGTGGAAATCCAACCCGCGCCGCAGGCCTAACCGCCCCGCTTCCGAAACCAGCGCGACCGCCGCCAGCGCGCAAATGCCGCCCGCCGCCGCGTAGACGGCAAACCCGTGCTTCAACGTAACTTCAAGTACGCCCGCGTAAGCCGCCGCGCCCATTGCCAGCGCCGACGCCAGCCCGAACGGTTTTGAGTCCAGCAGGTACGCAGCCGCTGTCAGCACCAGCGCAAACAGCCCCAGCGCCGGCAGGCGATGTCCCTCCGCCAGCAACGCGCACGCATGGCAGAAAAAGAGCACCGCGCCGCTCAGTGCGTATAAATGGGGAAACAGCAGGCCCTCCACCGGCCTTTCCACATCATCCGCACCGTCCGGCCGTTCCGACACCAAGTCCAGTTGCCACAGGACCACCGCAAACTCTTTTGCAAACGGTATTGCCCGTGGCGACCGTTTCGACCAGTCCGTCCGCTGGTAAAGTTGCGACGCGCCCAGGAACGCCAGCACCCCAAGCAGCGCCTTGAGCACCTGCGTCCAATAATCTACACGCGCATACGCCACGTGCGTCTCGAGCGCCATCGACGCACCATATGCCAGCGCAATCACCGCCACGCCAAACGCCAGCACGCGCGTCACCACCAAACCCGACCGACGCGCCGAGATCAGCAGCACGACCGTCTCGATGGCAAGCGCCACCCCCAGCGTACTGCCCCCGTACCGCGTTGCCAGCGCCAGCGTCGCCAGCGCCGTCGCTTTCACGAAATACACGTTGAACAGCGGGTCGCCCACGCGAAGCCGCAGGTACCCGAGCCCAATCAGGAGCAAGGCCGCCGCGGTTGCGAACCGGAACAGGTCCTGGTGGTCGCGCGTGAACTCGAAATGGCCCACCAGCACCGTCCCCAGCACCAAAAAGCCCGCCGTGTTCACCGTCACAAACGCGCTGCGGAACCATGTCGGCACCAGGTCGCGGCGCACCTCCTCGTGCGCCAGCAGTTCCGCCAGCGCAAACGTCAGGTAGAACACTGCCAGCACCCCCATCGACACCCAGAAATCGACATACGGGTTGCCGCCCTTGCTGTACGACAGGATCAGCGCGTCATTTATATAACAGCCCACCACGCCCAGCGCCGCCACGTAATACCACCGGTTGCGCAGCAGGAAAAACGCGCTGCCCACTCCCAAAAACACCAGGCCCACCATCGCAAACGGGGCCGGCCTGTCGAGTGTCACCGTCGACAGCAGCACCGTCAGGTGGCCGAGGCCTGTCACCAGCACCGCGATCACCTTCGACCGCCGCATCTGCGCCGCAACCGCCCACGCCACCACCACGGCCGTCAGCAGCACCAACGTCGGCGCCGGCGACTCGAACACGCGCGCGAACGTGACGTAATGCGTCGCGAACGTGACAAAATACATCACCGCAAACCCGCCGCCGTATAAAACGCGCGCCAGCCCCGCGTACTTCCGCTCGAACCGCCACGCCATCACCAGCAGGCCCACGCAGATCGCGTAACCGATTCCCACGCGCAGGTGGGGCAGCCACTGGCTACCCCAGCGCTCGATCGCCAGCGACAGGAAAAACACCACCGCAATCGTGATGCACACCATCGCGATCCGCGGCAGACCGTACGTCCCCACCAACACTTCCCAACCCAACTCGCGCCGCCGCGCCTGCATTTCTTCCCACCGCTCGCGCATAAACCGCGCCACTACGCCTTCCGGCGCCGCGTCCGCGCGCGGTTCTGGCGGCGCATATACCGGCGAAACCGGCCACGGCGGCTCGGGCGCACGAGGCTTGATGAGAGGCGGCGGGGGCGTGGGCTCGACGGGTTGCGCGGGCGTTTGTCGCCTGGGATAAGCGGCCTCGGACTCGAGCCGCGCCAACCGCCGCGAAATTTCCGAGGTCCGCGCGATCGCCTCGTTCAGATCGCGCCGCAACTGCCGCAATTCTTCTTCACTCGCCATTGCGCCACCCCCGCCAGGAGTTATCGTTCTTCTTTGCTTACTTTCTTCTTTCGCAAGAAGAAAGTAAGTCGTTTTTCTTTGTCTACTTTCTTTTTCCGCAAAAAGAAAGTAGGTCTAAAACTCCGGAATCCGCGTCAGCCGCCCGGTCTGATAGTAAAAATTCGCCAGCGACCGCGCCAGGAACTCATCGCCCATACCCACCGCCACGACCGTCGCTTCTTTGGCGCCGTACCCGCCCTGCCAGGCCGCGTTGATGGTCGGGAAATAGCCGAACGTCTTGTTGCAATACCCGAACACGAACGTGTTTGGAATTGCGCAACGCCTCTTGAGGTCCAGCCCGTACTGCACGAAAAACTCGCCCGGCCACCCGGCGATCGCCACGTCGTCGCCCAACGTCACCGTCACCAGGTCCCCGTCCATACCCTCGGCCCATTCCTTCTTGAGCCGGTCGAGCATGGGCCGCACCAGCATCGCGCCATAATGTTTTTCGATCGCGCCGATCACCTCCGGGTCGTTCATATCGTACCGAAGCCGGATTGGCACTGCCTCGGTTTCCGCGGTCAGTTGCGCGCCCGCCCCGTCCCGCATCGTGATCTCCTTCGACACCCGCGCCACCTCCGCCGCGATCGCATTCCCCATCTTCTCCGCCTCCTGGAACGCCCCGTCTTTGGGTGGCGTCTTGTCCATGAACGGGTTGATATCGCCGCAGGCACCTTGCGCGAACATGCACGTGCTGCCCAGTTCCTTCTCGACCGTCCGCTGCATCACGCCGGCATAATCCGCCGAAATCTCGAGGTTCTCCGGCCCCAGCACAACATTGTGACACGTAAAATTCACCAGCGTCGCCAGCGGCGTACCATCGACCTTCTCAAACCGGATCACGCCTACCATATAATCCACCGGCTCCGTCGGGACACGCTCCGGGTTTGCCCAAAACATCTCGACCGTACCGTCCGCGTTAACCTTGCGCCGGTTATGCCCCTCGACCGCCTCGCCCTTTCCCACGCCGTACTTCACCGGGACCATCGCGCTGTTCGCCGCCGCGACGATGCCGATCAGTTTTGCTTCCAAATCTTTTACATACGGCTTTTCCGCCGACGGAAAGTTCGGCGTCCCATCCGGCCCCGAATGCGTGTGACTCGTCACCAGCATCACCTGCTTGATGCCCGTCTTCTCGAGGATGCCCTTCTTCACCCCCGACACGACCTCGCCCGACAGCCCGCCGAGGTCCATCGTCACGACCGCCAGCGACGTGTCGTCGTCTTTTAACACCAGCGCTTTCGCCTTCAACGGGTCATGCACTCCCGTCGACACACCCGACCGGGCCGAATACCCCGCCATCTTCCCGCCCACCGGCGGCGTAATATCGTCTTCCGCTACGCCCGCCATCAGGGCCGCCCACGCAGGTAAACAAAGCCCAACAACTAAAATCAGCACCAAGCTCTTCATTGAGAAACCCTCCCGTGTATCCGCCCTTGCTTCAACTCCTGCAGCATTGTAATCCAGTTCAGTCCCGTGTGCCACTACCTCTTGAATCGGGCACCTCCCAAGGAATACAGTCAGCGGCCACGGCCCAACGAATCCCGTTACGAACAACGCCGCACAGAATCCCGTTAGGGATTCGACAATCGTCAGCCCAGCGCAGCATAGCCGCAACCAAACCAGTTGTACGTGCCTTTGGGTTCAACGCGGTGGGGTCGCGCTCCCGTGCGACCGGGTGGGCGTGAGCTTTCCGTCTTCCCGCGACTCCTTGCGGTGGGGTCGCGCTCCCGCGCGACCGGGTGGTGGCGGCGGAGGTGGCGCATGCAAAACCGGGGTCTGTTTCGCTACCCCACGGTCGAGCAGGAGCTCGACCCCACCGCGGCGCTGCATAAAATTTACGAAAGAATTTCACGCTCCTGATAATTAGGAACCCAGGGGTGCTACCCGGCCCGCCAGGGCCGGGGAGCTACCCTGGGTATTCTTGCCACCCACGATGAACCCCGGCAGGGATTCGACAAACCTTCCGAATCCGTGTAAGAATCCAAACGAAACAGCGAAAGGATCCATCGATGAACGCCCTGCTTTCCATCGCGCTGGTACTCGTTGCCACCCCTGCCGAACCCGCCACCACATTCCAGGCCGGAAAGTTCACACCCCTGTTCCAAACCCTCCAAAAACAAGTCCAGGGCGACCGCCACACCTTCACGCGCCAAGGCCGGCCCATCGCCACCAACCCGTCCTGGGTGCGCGATCACATCCACGAAATGAAGGCCTACAAGTTCTGGGAGCCCGACCTGACCAGTTTCGTCGACACCCTCCTCAATCTCCAGCATCCCGACGGTTTCTTCTACGAAATCATCGGCGACGCCAGCCACGACCACCAGACGTTTGTCTCCCCCAAGTTCGTCCGCATCGAGCCCGAAAACGATCTCGCCTTCATCCGGCTTGAAATGGAAGCCGATATCGAATACCTCATGGTGGAAGCCGCTTACACCATCTGGCAGGCCACCGGCGACGCCGATGCACTCAAAAAGCGTCTGCCCCGGCTCGAACGCGCCCTCGAATACGATTTCTCCGATCCCACCCGCTGGGACTCAAAACACGGCGCGCTTAAACGCACGTTCAGCATCGACACCTGGGATTTCACCTACGGTATCAGCGACCACAACCGCAGAATCGACCCCGGCCTCCCCATGGGCATCATGCACGGCGACAACAGCGGCCTCTACCAGGCATGCCGCCAACTCGCCACGCTCCTCCGGGCCGCGGGCGAAACCGAAAAAGCCCCGGCATGGGACTCGCGCGCCGAACAACTCCGACAGCGCATCAACGACCTCTGTTTCAACGGCAAATACTACACCCACCAGATCCTGCTGCAACCCGTCGATACCGGCGTCGACGAGAAAGACATCCTGTCCCTGTCCAACCCCTACGACATCAGCCGCGGCCTCCCCACACACGAGATGGCCGTCAGCATCATCGACGAATACCAGGCCCGGCGCACCAAAAACACCGCCACCCATTTCGCCGAGTGGTACTCGATCGACCCGCCCTACCCCAAGTTCGGACCCTACACCGCCGGCAAGTACATCAACGGCGGCATCTGCGGGTTCGTCGCGGGCGAGCTGGCCAAGGCGGCTTTCAACCACGGGCGCGAAGCCTATGCCGTCGATATCCTCAACCGCGTCGCCGATATGGTCGAAAAAGACGGCGCCCTGTTTTTCCTATACGACGTCCAGGGCAAAGACATGGGCGGCGGGCCTCGAGGCTGGGCCGCCGCCGCCGTGATCTCCGCACTCATCGAAGGGCTCGCCGGTATCACCGACAATTCCGCCCTCTACCACGATACCACCTTCGCCCCACGGTTCGCCGCCGCCGGCATCGACCAGGCTACCGTCTGCGCCCGATACGCCCCCTCCGGCGAATACGCCGCCCTCGAATTCAACCACGACCCCGCCACAAAAACCATCACCCTGCGAATAGCCGGCCCAAAACGCGCCCAACTCCGCATCCTCCTCCCGCCCGGCGCCCACGCCGCTTCCATCGCCTCTCCGTCTGGACTTGACTCAAAGATCGAGTCAATTGAAGCATCCCACTACCTCACCACCAACCCCGTGCCCATCCCAAGCAACTCACCCCTCGACGTCCTTGTCCAATACAAATAGCGGCGGTTGCCCCTCTCGCGCCGATTGCGTCTTTTGCGTTCTTACGACAGCCACGAGCGGGTGAAGCCAAGTCACTGCGCCGGGGCATCGCTCTTCTGGGATTCAAAATTGACCTCAACCAGCGTCGTCTGGCCAGGCTCCACCGTCGCGGTCACCTGCTGATGTGGATTTTCCCCGTTCTCAACGTAGACAACTGCGGTGAACTCCACCTCCCCTGACGGGAGATTCTGAATTACCAGGCCCGTGGGTTCTCCCGAATAGTACGGCCTACCTAGACAGTCACCCTCTATTCCAACATGGCAGCGGCCGGTCGGCTCTCCATCCAGCAGCACGTGAACCTCCAGCTCGCCCGCCGGCTGCAGCGTAAAAGTTGCTTCGGTAGGATTCGCCCGCGTCGGCGTCACATCCACGCAGTCCGGCGCGTACGCCGGATGCTTGGCCACCAGCCGAAGCGACACGCCCTCAGCCAGCGTGTTGGTCTCAAATGATCCCGTTTCGTTGGTTCTGGCCAGACACTGTTCCATGATCGGCCTCGCGTTCGTCGGTCCCAACAAGATTTCCGCGCCTGCCACGGGATTGCCCTGGGAGTCGGTCACCGTGCCCCGTACCACGGAGCCGGGTTCAAGCTGGACCGCTATCTCGTTTGGCCCTTCTTTCAACTCCACTTGCTGCTTCCAGGTCGCGTATCCCTGAGCGCCAATCTTCAGTTGGACGCGCATCGCCGCGAAATTCTTCAACTCGAACCGGCCCTGCTCGTTACTGAATGTATTAATTACGTAAGTCTGTATCGTCTCTGATTGGACCTGCGGTTCCGTCCAGGCGTTCAATTGAAAGACCGTAACAGGCTTGCCGGTTCTGGCGTCCGTCACGTTGCCCGCGAACACCGCCGGCCGGACCAATTTCACCGTGAGGTTCTGCGTGCCCGCCTCAACGTTCCCAACCGCAACCGGCGAATATCCCGCGCAACTGGCTATCAGCGTATACGAGCCCTCTTTCAGCCCCCTCAGCACGAACCGCCCGTCACGCTCAACCCCCGTCAACTGACCCCATGGGATTCCCACTCTCGCCCCCATGAACTCACCGCCCTCTGACAGCACGATGCGACCCGAAATCGACAACCCGCCCTGAACTTCCGGGCGCAACACCAGGTTCTTGATTACCTGGTTCTGCGCAAGCCGCACATTTTGTGTTACATAAAAGTCGCGCCCAGGTCCATACTGGTTCGCGCACACCTCGTAGGACCCCGCGGCAAGGTTTTCCAACGCAAACTCTCCGCTCGGCCCTGTGTTCGCACTCGCGCAGGTCCACCTCGTTCCAGACTCCAAGGTCTCGTCGAGAACGCTTGCACTCACGCTGTACAGGACCAGCGGCTTGCCTTCGGCCGACAGCGCCGTGCCGTAGATGGCCCCGTTGGCTGGCACGTTCAGCGTGAGCAAAATCTCCTGCGACGCGTCAGGCCCCTTCACAACTTCGCTTTGCCACGCATCCTTCTTGCCAACGACGCGCAGGTTGTCTGCTGAAAAAAGAAAGAACGAAAACGTGCCGTCCGCTCCTGTCTTTCGCTCATTCCCGACGTTCATGGCCGTGACGTGCACGGTCGCGCCTGCAACCGGCGTGCCCGCTCGGTCAACCACCCTGCCTTTCACCACCGCCGCGGGTTTCACGGCAAAGTCCACATGTTCCACCACCTGCCCAAACGTCACCGTCGCCGTCGTTTCCATTCTTCCCGCTTCGCCGAACAATGGAACCCGGCCTTCCTCGCCTGTCGGGAACCTCACCCGCAGCGAGTGCGACCCCGGCACCAAACCCGTCAGCATGTATTCGCCGTTGGCATCTGTGGTTATAGCCGGCCCACTCGGCCCGTAGACGTCCATGCCCGCGAGACCCTCCCCCGTGTCCCGGTTATAGACCCGCCCCAGGATGCTCGCGCCCACCGCCACCTTCACTTCCGCCGTGGTTTCCGCACCCGGTTTCACTTCAAACTCCACGTCCGGCGAGATGTTCAGCAGAACTGCGTCACCGGTCTCGATTTTGTATTTCCCCGGCGCCACGTTCGCAAGCCGAAACGATCCATCCGGTCCCGACTCCGCCTCGACCGCTACCCGCCACCCGTACTGCTTTTCATCCGGCCTTTTGGGTTTTAACGAGGGGTTGCCGAGGAAGTCCCTGTTCCCTTGAAACGCTCTGACTACCACCCGGTCGCGCCCTTCGCCGCTTGCCGCGTCCAAGACGCGCCCCGGAATCGAACCGGCGGCTTCGAGTTTCAGAACCAGTTCCCCCTCAAGCATCTTGTAATCCGTAATGGCGGGCGGCAAGTTTGGCGACAAAATGTAAAACTGCCACGCGCCCGGGAAAATAAACGGAAACGAAAAACGGCCATCAGCACCCGTTACGGCCCGGACCGCCGCCACTTCCGTGTGACCAAAGACGTCGTTCGGCATCAGAATGTGTCTGACCGGATAAATGACCGCTCCCGCCACCGGCGCCCCGTTAGGCCCCGTGAGCACTCCCGCAGCACTAACCCGGGCACGCATCCATAGGCGAAGCGTGCTCGTCGGTGCTTCCGGCCGCACCCAATCGTCGTTAACCCCGCACATCGTCGCCGTCGTGGCGATAACGCAGTACGTCCCCACCGGCAGGTCTTCCAGCACAAGCCGCCCCTGCCCGTCCGCCTGGCCTTTTTTCCTGAAGGTCTTCTCCGGCGGCATGTCACGGGGACCCCACGTCAGCAGTTCCGCCGCCACGTCCGCACTGCCGACCGGCTGTTGGGTTTCCCCGTCCAACAGGATCACCTCAATTCTCCCCGGCCCCGTCAGTTCCTCCTCCTGCTCCTCCGCCATCGCCGGTTCCACCGCCTCAACCGGCGCGGTGGCCGTGGCCGGTTGCGTCACCGGCTCCGTTTGTTGCGCCGTCGCCGCCACGGGCTCGGCCGGCTCCGACTGCGCGTATTTCACCCCTATCGTCACACCTACCCCGATCGCCACCACCGCCAGCGCACCTATCAACACCTTTACCACCGCCAGCCACGCCGAACCCGCCGCCGCCCGCGCCTCCCAAACGACCGGCGCAGACGCGATCGCCGCCATGACGGTGCGCTTCGCCCGCTTCCCATCCGCCGACCTGTCGGTCGCCTTGCGCGACTCGCCAATCGACTTCAGAAACTCGCTCCCCAAAGCCTCCCGCGCCCTTTGCAGCCGTTTGTGCGCCGCAGCTTTCGTTATTTCCAAAAGCGACGCAACCTCACCAACGGTTTTGCCCCCATAATAAAAAAGCAGCAGGATTTCGCGCTGTTCCGGCTCCATATCCTGCAGCTTCGCCCGCACGATCCGCTGCAACTCCGCCCGCTCCACCGGCGGGTCTTCGCGGGGTTCCGCGACCGTCGCCACGTCCGCTACCAGCACCTCGCTCTTGCGCCGCCGTATCCACGACACCGCCGCGTTCCGCGCGATAGCCATCACCCACGGTCCAAACTTCTGCGGATCCATCAGCGTGTCCAGTTTCCGGTACGCGCTGACAAACGCCTCCTGCGCCACATCCTCGGCGTCCACCGAATTCTCGAGCCGCGCACGCGCCACCGATTCGACCGCCCGGTAATACCGGTCCACCAGCACCCCAAATTCGTCCCGCCGGCCACCAAGAACCCGCCCAACTATCCGCGCGTCCGATGTCATCCGAAGGGGTATCAGCATCGTTTCACCCTCCTTTCACCCCCAAGACGCGCAAACCCCATACCCGAGGACACTTTTCTTTACCCCCTGCAAAACGCAGCAAAGAAATCTTTCTTCAACCGCATACCATGTCAATTCACCGGACGAACCAGCGTGCACCCCTTCCAATGTGTATTGACACTACTCGCTTAAGCGCCTTAGGCGCAAGATGCGCAAGCCACCACTCTTGCGTCTCTTGCGTCCCTGCGTCTTTTGCGTTGAAAAAACATCGATGGCCCTTTTCTTGAAGGAAGAATTTTCATTTATCTCAACTATCATAGCCGTCCTGTCAGCTAAATCCCCCTTGTTTCGCAAAATCTGCACCTTTTCCCTCTCCAAAAAGTGCACCAACTCCAGCTATAAAGATCAGAGGCACTTGATCAAGGATGCGCCTCGGGCCGGCAGCCCCGGTAGGGCCGCGGCGCGGCCGGGTTGGCGGGAATACGGGCCTGCGCTATAATGGGGATTGCAACAAGAATGGTGGAACCGGGATGAGCTTGGCTGAGTTTGAGGTGTTGGACCGTGCGCACCCGTTCTGGGAATCGCGGGGGTTCTCGGCGTGGTCCGCGGGGTCGCTTGGGGGCGTATACCGGCGGATGACGATTCGGAAGTCGTCGATTCTGGGCGAAATCGCCAGCTACTATACCGACGACTATATCCTCTGGCGGCACAACGGCGAGGCCGACCGCGACCGGGTGCTGCGGACGTGGCGGCCCGCGCCCGACCTGATGGTGCAGCGCGTGGTGTTCCTGGAAAACACTTCTATCGTTCCCCGGCGCAAGACGCGCAGTTTCCTGCTGGGCCTGCGCGGGTTTATCGAGGTCTACTGCTATTCGGCGGGCGGACGGCCCCAACGGGGCATCGAAGACCTTGCCACGCTCATTGACCAGGCCATGACAGAAACAACCGCGCCCGTGGGCCGCGTCCAGGGTTGACGCGGCAGGCGCGATCGGTGCTGTACGACTGACAGGAGGTGCTCTATGCTCGGCGGGATCTTGGTTTTGTCCGCGGTCGTATTTACCGTCAGTTACTTCGTGTACGGGCGGTACATGCGCAAGGTCTACAACCTCGACAACGCGCGAAAGGTGCCATCGGAAACCATGTACGACGGCGTCGACTATTGCCCGGCGCACCCGTCGGTCCTGCTCGGCCACCACTTCAGTTCGATTGCCGGCGCGGGCCCGATTGTCGGCCCTATCGCCGCCGCGTCCCTGTTCGGCTGGCTGCCCGCGTACCTCTGGTGCCTCATCGGCTCGGTCTTCTTTGGCGGGCCGCACGACATGGGCTCGGTGGTGTCTTCGATGCGCCACCAGGGGAAAAGCGTCGGCGAAGTCGTTGATAAATGGATCGGCCGCCGCGGCAAGACCCTGTTTATCTGTTTCACCTGGCTGACGTTGGTGCTGGTTGTGGCGGTGTTCCTCCAACTGTCCGCCGACACGTTTGCCTCTGACCCGGCCGTGGCTTTCTCGGGTGTGCTTTACATCGGGCTCGCCGTGATCTTCGGTCTTCTCGTGTACCGGCTGAAACTGCCGCTGCTCTACACCTCGCTGGTGATGGTGCCGATCGTGCTCGGCGCCGTCGTCTACGGCCACAGCGCCGACTGGGTCCAATCGGCGTTCGCCCTGAAGATGGAAACGTGGCGATGGGTCCTGATCGGCTACATCTTTTTTGCTTCCGTGCTGCCCGTCTGGCTGCTGCTCCAGCCGCGCGACTACCTCGCGTCGTACCTACTCTATTTCGCCGTCATTGTCGGCTCGATCGGCATGATTTTCGGCGGATTCACGGATATCTCGTTCCCGGCCTTCAAGGCGTTTACCGCCAAAGAGTTCACCTACCTCTGGCCAATCCTGTTTGTAACCGTCGCCTGCGGCGCCATCTCGGGGTTCCACTGCATGGTCGGCAGCGGCACCACCTCGAAACAGATCCGCAGGGAAACCGACGCACAGGTCATCGGGTTCGGCGCCATGCTGCTCGAAGGCTACGTCGCCATCATTGCACTGGGGACCATCATGGTCGTCGGCTCGCTCCTCAACAAGAACCCACTCGAGACTTACGGCGTGGGGTTCGGCCAGTTCGCCGCCGTGCTCGGCATGGACCCCGCTATCGGGAAATCGCTGGGCTTGCTGGCCATCAACAGTTTCATTCTCACCTCGCTCGACACCGCCACCCGCCTTGGCCGGTATCAGTTGCAGGAACTTACCAACAACAAGCTCGACCGGTACACCGCCACGGTGATCGGCGTTGTGGCGGCAGCGGCCTTGTTGTTTGTGCGCCGCGGCGATATCCCTGCATGGAAGATCATCTGGCCCGTGTTCGGCGCATCCAACCAGCTTGTCGCCGCGCTCGCCCTGCTCACCGTCGCCGTATGGGTCATCAAGGGGCTCAAGAAACGCGCCACCTTCCTCATGCTGCCCATGGTTTTCATGCTGATCACGACCCTGGCCGCGCTCGTATTGCTGGTCGCCGAGAACTGGCAAAACGCCAACTACCTGCTCGTGGGGATCGGTGTGGTGTTGTTCATCCTCGCGCTGATGCTGGTGTTTGAAGCCGTGAAAGCGCTGCGCGCACCCGCGCGCGTCCCCGAACCCGGAGCCGAAAAAGAAATCAAAACCGCCGTGTAACGTACTACTCGGGCACAGAGGGGGTCTCGGCCAGGGGTTCATCCGGCGCGGGTTGCGGCGCCGTCGCCGCAGCGGCTTCGGACCGCGCTACGACCATGCAGCCGACGGCGTCGCCGGTGACGTTGACGAGCGTGCGGCTCATGTCGAGGAAGCGGTCCACGCCCAGCACGAGGCCAACGCCCTCGATGGGAATTCCGGCGGAGGCCAGCACGATTGTCATCAACCCGACGCTGGCGCCGGGGATGCCCGCGGTACCGACCGAAACGATGATGGCCGTCAAGAAAATCGTCAGTTGCTGGTACAGCCCGAGGTTCATTCCGTAAACCTCGGCGATAAACACCGCGGCCACGGCTTGGTAAAGCGCGGTGCCGTCCATGTTGATGGTCGTTCCCAGCGGCAGCACAAAACTGCACACGGACCGGTTCGCGCCGACGCGCACCGACGCGCAGTCCAGTGTCACCGGGAGCGTGGCCGAGCTCGAGGAGCAACTGAACGCGAGTTGAAACGCCGGCGCCATCCCGCGGAGAAACCGCAGCGGCCGTATGCGCCCGACGGTTGGCAGGACCACGAATACCAGCACGCAGAAATGCGCCGTAAGCCCCAGGGTCACCGTGAGCGTGTAGCGGGCGAGCGAGACAAGATACTCGATGCCCATGGTGGCGACGGCGTTGGCCATCAAGGCGAACACGCCCATCGGCGCCAGCAGCATGATCCAGTGGATGATCGTAATCATGGATTGGTCGCCAGCCTGGAACACTCGCAGCAGCGGGAGCGCGCGGTCGCCGTTGGCGGCAATCGCCGCGCCGAACAGGAGCGCAAAGAAAATCACCGCCAGGATGGGTTGATCGGCAATAACGGGGTTTTCGAGAAAGAGCGGAAGCACCTTCTGCTGGATTGCCAGACCGAGCGGCGGGGCGTGCTCGACCGCCACGGCGGTTTCGGCGATTTGCAGCGCCTCCTGGCCGACGCCGGGCCGGATCAGGTTTACGAAAACCAGCCCGACAACAACAGCCATCGCGGTCGTGCAACAGAAGTAGAGGAGCGTCTTCACGCCCATCGAGCCCAGCCGCCGCACATCGCCAATCCCGGCGACTCCGCAGATCAGCGAGAAAAAAATGAGCGGGACAATCACCAGTTTGAGCAGGTCGATGAACAGTTTGCCGAAGATGCCCACATAATCGGTGATGAACATCCCGTTTCCCGTGGCGGCGAACGCCCATCCCGTCGCAACACCGGCTGCCATTCCCATAAAAATCTGAGCGGGCGCGCTCATCCGGCGCGGGAGGACGAGAAAAAAAACCGCCAGCGCCGCGAACAAGACGCACGAGTGGATGGCCATTGCAGACAGCGCGACCGGCCCCGTCAACGGCCAAGCCGATGCCGCACCCAGCCCCAGAGACAGGGCGGCCAGCAACAGGACATACGGTTGGTGGGGCTTGGTCACGGCGTTATCTATTGAGGATCTTGATTACCACGAAGCCGATCACAAATGGCGCCAACGGGAAGATCCACCACTTGTGGGCGACCACCCAGAACCAGAGGTCGGCGGCGATGTCCATGGCAGGATCTCCTTATTGTTGTGCGGGCGGGGAATCGGGGCGTTGGGGCCGTTGCGGGGCAAATTTCTCCAGGCGCTGGCGGCGCCATTCCGTCAGTTCTTGCGGCGAAAGGTTTTGCCGTTCGAGCATACCGGCCTCGAGGGTGTCGTCTCCGCGGGTGCTGGTGTCGAGTTGGAGCGCGGCGACCGCCATGAGCAGGGCGACGACCGCTATGGCCGCGCCGAACAGGTTTCTCAGCCTGTTTTCGTAATACACGGGGCTGGTCAGGCCAGTGAACGCCCAAAACGCCGACAGGGCGCACAGGCCTATGGCCAAGCCGGAACACCAGGGCTGGGCGATCAGCCGGAAACCCGGCACCGCAAGCACTACCACCATGACGAAAGCCGCCGCGCCCGACGCATACAGGCTGAGCTTCCACGGGGGTATGGGTTTGTAAGCGCTGGCGGTGAGAGCGCGCTCTTCGTCGAGTTCCTCATCGGACGATGTATGTGCGTGATGGGGGTGTTCGAGTTCGTCGAAACGGGTGCTTTCCCTCGGCTCGGCCTCATCGCGGTGGTGACGCCGTTGCTTTCGGGCTCTCGTACAGTCCGAACAGAGCTTCTTTCCACTTCGGGTTTCGTGGATGTGTGTGACGCAGATACTTTTTCCGCACTGGGTGCAGGCGATCCCGCAAATCTCGCACAACAACCGCTTGCACTCGGCACAGTACCCGACCGAGCTCCGTATCTGACAAAGGTCACAATCCATGACGGCCCTTCCTGAAAAACTGACCTGATTGAATTTAACACAGTGCGGCCAAGGCCGCAATAGGCTGGAAACCGGAGTCTGGAGTCCGGAGGAAAAACAACAGAATGGAGACCGGAATCCGGAGGAAAGCAGGCTCCAGTCTGTAACTATAAGACTTCCGGGTTGACGGGATTTGGCGGGGTCTGTCCTTTAAGTCGGGCAACGATGTTTTGGGCGGCCATATGGGCCATTTTGGAGCGGGTCTCGCGTGTAGCGCTGCCGATGTGTGGCACGAGCACGGCGTTTTTGCATTCGAGGAGGTCCGGGTGGACAGCCGGCTCGTCTTCATAGACGTCGAGCCCGGCGGCGAAGATCTGGCCGGATTTGAGTGCGCGTGCGAGAGCGGCCTCGTCGACGACGGGTCCGCGGGATGTGTTGACGAGGATGGCGGAATTTTTCATGGCACGGAATTCGGGCTCGCCGAATGAGTGTCGCGTTTCAGGGAGCAGGGGGACGTGTATCGAGATGAAGTCGGATTCGGCGAGGAAGGCGGGTTTGTCGGCATACGCGACACCGAGTTTGACTTCGCTGGATGGGGCGAGGCGGTTGACGTCGTTGTAGAGGATGCGCATGCCAAACCCTTTTGCCCTGCGCGCGATGGCCAGGCCGATCCGGCCCATACCGTAGATGCCCATGGTTTGGCCGTGGACGTCGACGCCGAGAAACAGTTGCGGCCCCCAGGATGTCCAGAGGCCGGCGCGCAGGTAACGTTCTGATTCGCCAATTCTGCGGGCGGCGGCCATCAGCAGCGACCAGGCGAGGTCGGCGGTGGTTTCGGTAAGCACGCCGGGCGTGTTGGTGACGAGTATGCCGCGGGCGGTTGCGGCGGCAACATCGACGTTGTTAAAGCCAACGGCGTAGCTGGCGATCACCTTGAGCTGGGGTCCCGCGGCGTCCATGACGGCGGCATCGACGGTGTCGGTGAGGATAGGGAGGAGTGCGTCGGCGCCGGGGACGCCCTGGAGCAGTTCGTCCCGCGTGATGGGGCGATCGTTTGGGGAGACGACGACGACATCGGGGCCGAACGTGTCGGTGAGTAGGCGGATGCCGCGTTCGGGAATGGGGCGTGTGATAAAGATTTTGGTCAAGGCTGTTCCCTTTCTGTTTTACGTTGTTTGGACAGGATAACAGGATTTACAGGATGGTTCGAGTAGACATCGTGGACATTGTGGACACTATGGACACTGTGGACGGACAGGAACATACGAAGCGAGAAAGAAGAGGGAAGTGTGGTAGCCTGTGGGGCGAAAAGGGACGTATAGATGTGGAAAGAGACGGGTATAATCTCTAGGTATGAAAAGTCAGAAAGAGCAGCACAGTTTTTCGGCGTCTGTCGGCCGTTACGAGCCGGGGTCGGGTACGCGGCCGATAGCCGTATTGATGAGCGGCGGCGTGGACAGCAGCGTGACGGCGATGTTGTTGCGTGATGCGGGGTGGGACGTGGTGGGGGTGACAATGAAACTGCCGGTGCTCGGTGGCGACCCGTTCCGGCGGTGTTGCGGGACGGATGCGCCGTCGGTTTGCCGAGACCTTGGCGTGCCACATTTTTTCCTGGACGTGGCGGCGTCGTTTTTGGAATGTGTCGTGGCGCCATTTCGGGAAGGTTACGCGTCGGGTGCGACGCCGAGCCCGTGCGTGGACTGCAACACGCACTTCAAGTTTGGGACGGTGTGGAACCGAATCCGGGAAGATCTGCGAATTGAGCATCTGGCGACAGGCCATTACGTGCAAGTGGTCCATGCGGGGGAGCGGGACGTGTTGCGGCGTGCGGCGGACCTGTCGCGCGATCAGAGTTATTTCCTGTATGGCTTGCCGCGGGAACGGTTGGCGTATCTCGAGTGCCCGCTGGGCGAGCGGACGAAGGACGAGGTGCGGCGGCTGGCCGCGGCGTCGGGCCTGCCTGTGGCCGAGAAGGCGGACAGCATGGAGTTGTGTTTCGCAGGCGAGGGCGATTACCGGGATGTGCTCGAGGGGCTGCCGGCGCGGCCGGGTCCCGTTTGCGACACGTCGGGCAACGTGCTGGGCCGGCATCAGGGCATCCACCGCTACACGGTGGGCCAGCGTCGTGGGTTGCCGGCCTCGACGACGGGTCCGCTGTACGTGCTGAGGATCGTGCCGGAAACCAACACGCTGGTGGTCGGCGGTCGGGCGGCGGGAATGGCGGAGCGCGTTGGTGCGCGGCACATCAATGTGCTTGTGCCGGAACGGTTTGGGCCCGGCGAACGGCTGGCGGGAAAGATACGGTCGGTGGGAGAACCATCGCCGTGCGAGCTTGTGCGGACGGGGGAGGATGAGTTCGAGGTGCGGTTTGAGGTGCCGGTTTTTGCCCCGGCGCCGGGGCAGCATCTGGTGCTGTACGATAAGGAAGGCACGGTGGTGGCGGGAGGCGCCATTTTTTGATTGCGGATTGCGGATGGAAATCGAAAAGGCTGCTCCAGGTTTCTATCTCAAGCCACGATAACCAGTTGCCACTTTAATATCAAAACTTTAACCGGACAGCAGGTAATCAAGAATTGGGGAAAAATTGGGGATAACATTACTTGACTTACCACGGGCGACATGATTACTCGAAAGACCCCTTGACAAGGTGACGCGAAATGGTTTATTCTTTATTTAGGTATATCTAAACATTTTTGGATTATTCCGGCAAATGGACTCGGCTGCTTGCGCGATCAGGTACTCTTCACAGGGTCAGCGTCGTGGAGTTCATTTCCTTTATTACCCATCGCTTAAATGGGCTAATGCGCTTGATGAATTTGAGCAATTACCCGACAAAGTACAGTTCTATTTCAAAACCAGTTTTGACTACTGGAATGACTACAGATTCAATAGCGACCGCTTCCATGGATTCGACAGGAGCCACAAGAAGGGAGCATACAAGGACTGTTTTGTATTCAGGAATATTCAACAGAAATGCAGATTGTACGGATTCCTGTCACGACCACAGTTTTCCGGGGATGTCGATCTCTGTATTTTAGTTTTGTTCTGCCGAAAGAAAGAAAATTTGACCGACGAAACAATGTTAAGAAGGATTAATCAGGTACGAGTGCGAAAAGATGTTGTTGAAGCCATAGAGAGTTTTCGCAGGGAACTCAGGAGATCGTGATTATGAAGCACAAGCACTGGACAGAGGAAAGCGCCGATGCTTTTGTATACAGGATAGCATCCGACTTTGTGGAACAACTTGAACAGAAACGAAAAACCCTGAAGTGGACCAGGAAACGATTGGCGCATGAAGTGCATCTATCAACCGGCAGAGTATCTCAGGTAATCAATAATCCTGGCAATCTGACACTTGAGTTAATTGTGAAGTTCGCGCGTGCGCTGCAGATGAAGGTTTCTGTATTGGCTTACGAAGATAAAGATCCAGAGAACGTCAATGGGCCCATTAACGCAGAGGTGTTTCGCGTTTGCTGGGAGAATGCGAGAAAGCCAACCGCAAAATGGCAGATAGACGACATACGTATGGCGGCAACCATTGACAATATGTTCAAGGAATATGTGCCAGTTTTCAGTCCAATAGCCCATGCAACCTCCGTAGCACAGGGAAACGCACTAAAGGGAGAGATGGTCCATGCCGGAGCCTACACAAATAGTTTTTAAATATCAGGAATTAGCGGAGTTGCTTGTGCGGCACGCTAACATAACGAGCGGCCACTGGGGAATTTACATAAGATTTGCGCTTGGTGCTACCAACATTGGGCCAGACAAGAACAACCTGATGCCGGCGGCCATCGTACCAGTTGCTGAGATTGGAATTTCGCAATTTGCGGAACCATCTAATCTCACCGTAGATGCTTCTCAAGTAAATCCACAGAGGTCTAAGGTCACCCGCAAGAGAAGGAAAGTAGAGCAGTAAGAACACTCTTCTCTTTTGTGTCGGCCTGTGAGTGTTGTCAGAACTGGTCTGCGAGGCGGTTGAGGATTTCAACGCCGCGCTCGAGGGTGTCGTCGGGTGCGGCGAAACTGATGCGGAAGTTGGTTTTTCGCTGGCTGAACACGCTGCCGGGGATGGTGAGGACGTTGTTCTCGATGGCCTTGGTGACGAACTTCTCGCCGTCGCCGCCGGGCGCTTCGGGAAAGATATAGAACGCGCCGCCCGGCTTGCAGACGTTGAACTTTTCTTTGAGGCCGTTGTAGATGATGTCGCGTTTGCGTCGATAGGCGTCGGTTTTTGGGGTGTGGTCGAGGCGGAGGGCTTCGACGGCGGCTTTCTGGGCGAACGACGGGGCGCAGACGAACGTGTACTGCTGGAGCGTGTTCATCTGCTGGATGACGTCTTCGGGTCCGGCGGCAAACCCGATCCGCCAACCCGGCATGCCGGCCATTTTGGAGAAACCGTTGAGCAGCAGTACGTTATCGTACATGCCGGCCATGGTGACGGGGGCGGAATCGTAGGCGAGTTGCTCGTAGATCTCGTCGGCAATGATGAGGAGGTTGTGGCGTTTGGCAACCTCCGCCAGTGCCGCGAGTTCTTCCCGGGAGAGGGTGGCGCCGGTGGGGTTTGCGGGAGAGTTGACGATGAGCATCTTGGTCTTTTCGGTGATGGCGGCTTCGACGTCGGCTGCTTTGAGCTTGAAATCGGGGTAGGTGTCGACGGGTTTGCTGACGCCGCCGAGCAGGGTTACAAGATGCTTGTACATCACGAAATAGGGGTCGCCGCAAATGACTTCGTCGCCGGGGTTTACGGTGGCCAGCAGGCCCAGAAACAGGCCGCCGGATACGCCGCCGGTGATCATGACGTTGTGGAGGGGTACGCCGAACCGCCGCGCGTAGTAGGCGGAACATGCGTCGCGCAACTCTTTGATTCCCCAAGTTTCGGTGTAGGAGTTGAATCCGGCCTGGATCTCGCGGATGGCCACGTCTTTGACGGGTTGGTCGATGTCGTAGTCGGGCTGGCCGATGCTGAGGTTGATAGGATTGACCATTTTGGAAGCCAGGGCGAAGACTTTACGTATGCCGCTGGCGTCGATACAGGCCATTCGTTGTGCGATGTAGCTCATAGGAACCTCCGTGGCGAATATACGATTTTATCGCGCGGGGCGGGTTAAACGCAACCGGCAGCCTGATTTGGGAAAGGGCATGCATCTCGAGGCCAAGAAAACTCTTGTCAAATGTCATGAAAGTTTTTATACTGCTGGCATGGAAGTTTAGAGAGGGGAGTTTCAGCTATGGCCATGTTCCAATACACAGCCAAGGGGCGTGACGGCAAGCGTCAAACGGGCACGTTGGCGGCGGACAGCCGTCAAGTGGTATCGCAGATGCTGTTGGCGAAGGGACTGATAGCGGAGAATGTCCAGGAAGTATCGAAAAGCTCGAAAAAGGCCGCCGCGAGGCCGAACGCGCGGGTGAAGACCACTGAATTGCTGATATTCACGCGGCAGTTGTCGACGATAGTGAGTGCGGGCCTGCCGTTGCTGCAGGGTTTGGATATTCTGGCCGAGCAGACGGACAACGCGACGTTTGCGGGCGTGATCACGCAGTTGGGCCAGGACGTGGAGGGTGGCCTGAGTTTTTCGGAGGCGCTGCGGAAGTATCCGCGAGCATTCCCGGATATATACGTGAGCATGGTGCGCGCGGGCGAGGCGGGCGGCGATCTGGACGGTGTATTGCTTCAGTTGGCGGATTACCTGGAGGCGATGGAAGAACTGAAGCGTCGGATCAAGAGCGCGATGACGTACCCGGTTGTGGCGTTCAGCATGATTTTGTTGATTGCGGCGGGCCTGATTTACTGGGTGGTGCCGCAGTTTGCGGAGATCTTCGCCAGTTTTGGAAGGGAGCTTCCGGGTCCGACGCGCATCCTGATCCAGGCCAGCGAAGGGATGAGAAGCTGGAAGATCCTCATCTTAATCGGGGCTATTGTGGGGCTCGTCATTGCGATCAAGGGTTACGGGAAAACGCCTGGGGGCCGGTACAATCTGGATTCGCTAAAACTTCGTATGCCGGTGTTCGGCAGCTTGATCCGGAAGGTGTCAATCAGCCGGTTCACGCGGACGTTGAGCACGCTGACGCGCAGCGGCGTGGCCATCCTGCAGGCACTGGAAATCGTCGAGCGGACCGCGGGCAACGAAGTTTTCGCGAGAGCGGTGAGGATTGCGGGCGACAGCGTTCGCAGCGGCGATACGCTGGCGGACCCGCTGGCGCGGAGCGAGCAGTTTCCGGCAATGGTGACGCGGATGATCGCCGTGGGCGAGAAAACGGGCGCGCTCGAACAGATGCTCTCGAAGATCTCGGATTTCTACGATTCGGAAGTGAAGGCTACGGTGGACTCGCTGACAAGCCTGATTGAACCGATTTTGATCATGATGATGGGTTTGGTGGTGGGCAGCATCGTGATTGCACTGTTCATGCCGATCCTGCAGCTTTCGAGCCTGGTATCGCAGTAGAGAAAAAAACATAGGCCGTATAGACGAAAAGGGCCTATACGTTGACGCCGATGGCGATGTCGAGCACTTCGCTCATGCGTTTGACGAAGTAGAACTTCATTTTCCTTTTTACGGCCAGGGGGACGTCTTCGAGTTCTTCTTCGGACCGCTCGGGAAGGATGACCTTTTTTATGCCGGCGCGGGCCGCGCCCAGTACTTTCTCCTTTATTCCGCCCACGGGCAGGACGAGTCCGCGCAAGGTGATTTCGCCCGTCATGGCAAGGCCGGACCGGACCTTTTTGCCGGTAAGGAGCGAAACGATTGCGGCGAGGAGGGTGACTCCTGCGCTGGGTCCGTCTTTGGGTACGGCGCCTGCCGGGACGTGGATGTGGATGTCGTTTTTCTCGAATTCTTCATTCGGGATGTTGAGCTTTGAAGCGTTGGCGCGGACGTAGCTGAGGCAGGCTTGCGCGGATTCTTTCATAACGTCGCCCAACTGGCCGGTGAGGATCAGGTTTCCTTTTCCGGGCATTCGTGTGGCCTCGATGAAGAGGATGTCGCCGCCGGTGGGTGTCCAGGCAAGTCCGATGGCGACGCCGGGCAGGCTTGTTCGTTCGGCGGCATCGTAGAAGAATTTTTCTCTGCCGAGGTACTTGCGGAGGTCTTCGGGCTTTATGACGCGGGGTTCTGTTTTCCCCTGTGCATATTTGCGCGCGCATCCGCGGCAGACGTTAGCGATCTCGCGCTCGAGGTTTCGGACGCCGGCCTCGCGGGTGTAGCTGCCGATGATGGCGCGCAGGGCGGCGGTGCTGAAGCGGAGGGCTTCGGGGGAGAGGCCGTGTGCATCGAGCTGGCGGGGGACGAGGTATCTGCGTGCGATTTCAACTTTTTCCTCGAGCGTATAGCCGCGCAGTTCGATCACTTCCATCCGGTCGCGCAGGGCCCACGGGATGGTGTCGAGGACGTTGGCGGTTGCGATAAACAGGACGCGGGACAGGTCGAACGGCACGCCGAGGTAGAGATCGGTGAAAGTGTCGTTTTGGGCGGGATCGAGGACTTCGAGCAATGCCGAGGAGGGGTCGCCGCGGAAATCGGCGCCGACCTTGTCGATCTCGTCAAGCATGAACACGGGATTGCGGGAGCCGGCCTTCCGGATGTTCTGAATGATTCTGCCGGGCAACGCGCCGACGTAGGTTTTTCGGTGGCCGCGGATTTCGGCCTCGTCGTGCATGCCGCCCAGCGACATCCGGACAAACTTGCGGTCCAGCGCGCGGGCAATCGATCGGCCCAGGGACGTCTTGCCAACGCCGGGCGGGCCGGCAAAGCACAGGATTGGGCCGGCCGCATCCGGTTTGAGCTTACGGACGGCGAGGTATTCGAGGATGCGTTTTTTGACCTTATCGAGGCCGTAATGGTCTTCGTTCAAGATGTTTTCGGCGCGGTCAACGTCGAGTTGATCTTCGGTGAGTGAACTCCAGGGCAGTTCGGTCATCCAGTCGAGGTAGGTCGTGATGACGTGGTACTCGGCGCTGGCTTCGTTCATTTGAGAAAGGCGGGTGAGTTCGTGTTGAGCCTCTTCTTTGGCTTCATCGGGCATGCCGAGGGCTTCAATTTTCTTGTGGTACTCGGCGAGTTCGGGCCGTTTGGTTTCACTTTCACCGAGTTCTTCCTGGATGGCTTTCATTTGCTGGCGCAGGAAGTACTCGCGCTGGCCTTTGTCGATCGAGCTTTTGACATCGCTCTGGATTTTGTTGGAAACCTCGAGCAGTTCGATCTCACGGGCCAGAACCCGGATTAGCTTTTCGAGGCGGTCCCGGCAGTCGAGCGCGTCGAGGAGCGACTGTTTTTCCTCGGCGGAGATGTTGAGGTTGCCCGCAACAAGATCGGCCAGGAACCCGGCATCTTCAATGTTTTGGACGATGCTGGCGGCGCCTTCGGGTATGTCGGGGGACAGTTCGATCAGCCGGGCCATCTGGCGCTTGACGGTGGTAGCGAGCGGGGCGATGGCGTCGGGGTCGCCAGGGATGTCTTCGAGGGGCTGGATATGGACGACGGGATAGGGCTCGTGCTGGATGATCGATACGGGGCGGAACCGTTTCAGGGTCTGGATGACGACGTTGACGTGGCCTTCGGGGACATGCTGGAGTTGCATAATCCGTCCCACGCACCCCACGGCGAAGGCGTCGGAGAGGTCGGGGCTTTCTTTCTGTGGGTCTTTGAGGGTGAGCATCGCGAGCATGCGGTGGCCCATGACGGTTTCGTCGATGAGCCGGACGTCGGTTTTGCTGCTGACGCGGAGTGGGACGAGCGCCATGGGAAACAGAACCTGCACGGGCAACAGGAGCAGCGGGAGGTTTTCGGGGAGGGCAGTTCCGTCTGATTCATTACGGGGTTTGTTCATCGGCATCGCTTTCCTGCGGCCCGCGGCACGGTAACGGTAAGGTAGCCGTTCTCAAAATGGGCTTCGACATGTTCGAAGTCAGCATATACGGGCAGTTCGACGGTTCGGGCAAACGGCCCGTAGGCGATCTCCATCTGATGCACTCGCTGGGTGTCGGAAGGCAACTCTTTATGTCTAACGCCCTTAATGCTGAGGGACGACCCTTCGATGGTGACGTCGATGTCGGCCTTGTCGACGCCGGGCAGTTCGACGACAATGACGATGGCGTCAGGCCGCTCGTACACGTCGACGAGCGGTTGCCACGCGACGCCGTGTGGATTGCTGAGCCACTCTTGTTCGTTGGCCCCGCGGTAGGAGTACGATCGATAAACGATTCTGGAAAACTGTCTCATTTATTCCGCCTCACGTAGTGGAAGACAGCCGGTCCAATTGAAATATTTCAGGCACGAGGATTATGCAACGGATGCCGGAGCGTTCGCAATCAAAGGCGACATCTGGTATTATTCGACGGAAGTTTTGGCGGGTACTGCGGCCCCAAAAGGGGGCTGGAATTGAGGTTAGAATGCACAAGCGGCAGAGTAAAGTTGAGTTTGTCACACTTTTACTGTTCCTTACCGTAGCGACCCTTTTGCTTACGAACGGTTTTGTGGCGCGCATCTTCGCCCAGGGCAAGGATATTGACGTTTATTCGAAGGTTCAGCCGATCGGCGAGGTTCTGAACATGATCCTGGACGAGTACGTTCGCGACCCGGACGTGGACAAGGTGGTGGAGGGCGCGCTGGTCGGGATGATGAACTCGTTGGACAAGCACAGTTCGTACATCTCCGCCGAGGTCCTCAAACAGATGAAGGACGAGACGCGGGGCGAGTTTGAGGGCATTGGAGTCCATATCCACTTGGATGATCAGAAGAACATCGTGGTGTATCAGCCGGTGGCGGACAGCCCGGCGGCGAAAAGCGGGGTGCTGAAAGGCGACATCATCGCAAAGATAGACGGTGTCTCGACTTCGGGGATGGCGATCGAAGAGGCGTCGAAGCGCATTAAGGGCCCGCGTGGCGAGGAGGTCCGGTTGACGCTGTACCGCCGGCACGATGACGGCGAGATAGAGATGGTGGAACTGGCGATCAAACGCGGGCCGATCCCGCTGGACAGCATAAAAGAGGCGCGGATTCTTCAAAACGGGATCGGCTACATCCGGATCAGCGACTTTAAAGACAACACCGCCAGGGACTTGGCAAAAAACATCTCCAAGCTGCTCGATCAGGGTATGACATCGCTCGTGCTTGACCTGCGTTGGAACCCCGGGGGGCTGCTGACGGCCTCGAAGGAAGTGTCGGAGTTGTTCCTGCCAAAAAACACGCTGGTAACGTACACCGAAGGTCGGAAAGTCGGCCGTTCCGATATGACGGAGGACATGAAGTTTTACACGGACCGGTCTCCGGTCCTGCCGGAGAAGTTCCCGGTGATCATTTTGATAAACAAGGCGGCGGCGAGTTCGGCGGAGATCGTGACGGGCGCGCTGCAGTACTGGAAGAACGCGCTCGTGGTCGGCGAGGAGACGTACGGAAAAGGCAGCGTACAGACGATCATCCCGCTGGCCCGGCCGGAGGGTAGCGCGCTGCGGCTGACGACGGCGTTGTACTACACGCCCGCGGGCGTCACCATAGACGGCGAGGGCATCAAGCCGGACGTCGAGGTGCCGATGGCGGAAAAACAGCAGCTTGCGCTGCTTAAACAGATGTTCGAATCCATGAAGGACGACGTCAAAAAGATCAATGCGCAGAACCACGGCAGCGTCAGTGGCGACAAAGTCGAGGAGACCACCGTGGAAGACCTGCAACTGAAGCGGGCGGTCGAGCTGTTGATCGAGGAACCGCAGTTTGACCGGCTGTTGGCCAAGTACCACAAGGACACGTCGGAGACGCAAGTGGCGGCATCGCCGGACAAGGTGCTGCCGCAGGGGCGGGATGCGCAACGCGAGGAATCCGATACCATCGAGACGCTCGCGCCATCCGAGACTCAACCCTGATCATGAGGACGGACAACCGCGCCCCGGACGAGATGCGGCCAGTCCATATTCAGAGACATTACACCAAGTTCGCCGAAGGGTCCGTTCTGGTATCCTTCGGCGATACTGTTTTACTGTGCACGGCCACGGTAAGCACCGCGATGCCGCCCTGGTTGCGAGACACGGGCAAGGGTTGGGTGACGGCGGAGTACGCAATGTTGCCGCGGTCGGCGCCCGAGCGGGTGTTGCGCGACGCGGCCAAAAAAGGGCGGGCGCTCGAGATCAGCCGCATCATCGGCCGGTCGCTGCGCAGCGTGGTGGACCTCGAGGCGCTGGGCGCGCGGCAGGTGATCCTGGATTGCGACGTGATCCAGGCGGACGGCGGGACGCGCACGGCGGCCGTAACCGGTGCGTACGTGGCGCTCCACGACGCGCTGTCGTCGCTGGTGGCGGCGGGTAAACTGGCGCAATCGCCCATGGTGGGGCAGTGCGCGGCGGTGAGCGTGGGCGTTGTGGACGAGGAGGTGTTGCTGGATTTGCGGTACGACGAGGATGTCCGGGCCGAGGTCGATATGAACCTCGTGATGCGGGAGAACGGGGAGTTCATCGAAATCCAGGGGTCGTCGGAGCGCAAGACGTTTGGCCGGGAGGCGCTGGACCGGATGATCGAGCTGGGGCAAAAAGGCATTGGGGAGTTGATGCGGATACAGTCGGAGAGCCTGGAACTTGGCTGAAGTACTGTTAATTGGCAGCGGCAACCGGGGAAAAGCGGCGGAACTGGCGGGTCTGCTCGAGGGTCTGCCGTGGGAAGTGCGTTGCCTGGCGGATTATGACCCCGTGCCACCGCTGGTGGAAAACGGACTGACCTTTGAACAAAATGCCGTAAAAAAAGCGGTGTATTTCAGCGAGGCGTTCGGTGTGGCCTGCCTGGGGGACGATTCAGGGTTGGTGGTTGACGCGATCGGCGGCGCCCCCGGGATCTACTCGGCCCGGTATGCCGGCCCGGAGGCCGATGACAAGGCCAACAACGCCAAATTGCTGGCGGCGCTCGAGGGGGTCGCGGAGGCGGAACGTACGGCGCGGTTTGTGTGCTATGCGGCGTTTGTGCGGCCGGGCGAGCCGCCGCACGTGGAAAACGCCGTGGCGGAAGGCCGGATAGGCTTCAAGCCGCGTGGCGCGGGCGGGTTTGGCTACGACCCGCTGTTCATACCGGAAGGCTACACGCGGACGTTCGGCGAGATGGAGGCGGCGGAGAAGAAGCGGATTAGCCACCGTGGCCTGGCGTTACAGAAGATGCGCAGCTATTTGGAGAGGCTGGCGGTGCGGGAGTAGGGACGGCGGACATTGTGGACTGGCAAGAGTCGGGCTGGGTTTGGATGAAGAAAGAGGGAGCTAAAGCAGTTTTGAAGTCACGCTAAAGCGCGCTTTCGAAAAGGGTTAAGTCATGACCACCCCGTCTGAAGACGGGTGCAAAGAGGAGCCCGCTGAAGCGGGCTAAGTACTCCTGTTCATAAATACGGTGACGTATGGAGTGCGGACGCTCTTAGCGCGGCCGGGGGGCGTCCCGACGGGACGGATGTGATGGGAAGCGTTGAGGAACAGATACGGGCGGCGGCGGATGCGATTCGGCGGGGTGAAGTTGTCGTTTACCCGACGGAGACGGTTTACGGGCTGGGTGCGGATCCCTTTTCGGAGCCGGCGGTGCGGCGGCTGTATGCGATCAAGGAGCGGGATGCGGCGAACCCCGTGCTGCTCATCGTTGACGGGCTGGATCAGTTGCGGGAAGTGGTCCGGGAGGTAAGCCCTGCGGCGGTGGCTTATGCGGAGCGGTTCTGGCCGGGGCCGCTGTCGATGCTGTTTCCGAGGTCTCCCCGGTTGCCGGAAGTCCTGACGGGGGGTGTTGACGAGGTTTGCGTGCGCTGGACGTCGCACCCATTGGCGCGGGCCTTGTGCCGCGAGGTCGGGCATGCGATCACGTCAACGTCCGCCAACGTGTCCGGGCAGCCGGCGGCGCAATCTTTGGAGGACGTAACGCTGGCGGGGTTGGGCGCGAAGGTAAACGGAGGGGTTCTAACTCCGAGCGTGCCGTCCACGGTTTTTGACCCGGCCACGGGCCGGGTTCTGCGCGAGGGGGCAATTCCAGCCGAGGTCCTATTACGGGCGGGCCGCGGTGGGGTGTATACTTGACGGAGTGCTCGGACAGGAGGCGGCATGAAGATAGCGGTTGGCAGTGATCACGCGGGTTATGAGGCGCCGGGGCCGTTGTACAAGCCGGGCGTCATGGATTTCGTAAAGTCACTTGGCCATGAGGTGATCGACTGCGGCACGAATGGCCCGGAGTCGGTTGATTACCCGGATTTTGCCAAACGCGTGAGTGAGGCCATCATTAAAGGCGAGGCGCAGATGGGTGTGCTGATCTGCGGGACCGGCATGGGCATCGCGATGGCGGCGAATCGGTTTCCGGGCATTCGTGCGGCGGTGTGCACGTCGCTCGAGATGGCAAAGATCGCCCGCGAGCATAATGACGCGAACGTGGTAGCGGTGGGCCGGCGGGTGCTGACGCTCGAGCAGTGCCTGAACATCGTCGAGACGTTCCTGGCGACACCGTTCAGCGGCGGTGAACGCCACAAGCGGCGCATCGGCAAGATGGGCTGAAGAGAGGCTGGAGTCCGGAGTCTGGAGTCTGGAGGTAGCGCATTACCTCATGCAGGCGAGACGCCTGCACCAAATGGGTTTGGGCATTTCACTGAGGAGACTTGATGAGCAGCTTGACGCCCCGGCAAATTGTCGAGGAACTGAACAAATATATCATTGGCCAGGACAGCGCGAAGCGGAAAGTGGCAATCGCGCTTCGTAACCGGTGGCGGCGCCAGCATTTACCCGAGGACCTGCGGGACGAGGTCGCCCCGAAAAACATCGTCATGATTGGGCCCACGGGTGTGGGCAAGACGGAGATCGCGCGGCGTTTGGCGCGCCTGGCGGACGCGCCGTTTATAAAAGTCGAGGCGTCAAAATTTACCGAGGTGGGCTACGTTGGGCGGGACGTCGAGTCGATGATTCGTGAGTTGACGGAGGTGGGGGTGTCGCTTGTGCGCGAGGAGATGAACCGGGAGATGACGGAGGAGGCTAAAAAGAGGGCGGAAGAAAAGCTGATGGACCTGCTTCTGCCTCCTGCGCCTCGGCCCATGCGTTCAACGAACGTCTACAGCCCGGCGGACATGAGGGCGGGCGATGAGCCGGCTGCGCCAGTAAGCCGGACGGATCACGCCGAGACCCGGGTGCGCGACCTGCTGCTGGAGAAACTGCGGCGTGGCGAGCTCGAGGAGCGGGAGATCGAGGTGGAGGTACGGGAATCGAGCGGGACGACGCCGATGATGCAGGTCTTTTCGAATACGGGCATGGAGGAGATGGGCCTGAACATGCAGGAGATGTTCGGGCGGCTATTTCCGGCGCGGAAAAAGCGTAAGAAAGTGACGGTGGCCGAAGCACGTAAACTATTGGAACAGGAGGTGTTACAGGATTTGATAGACCAGGAGGCACTGGTCGCAAAGGCCATTGAACGCACCGAGAACGCCGGGATCGTCTTCCTGGACGAAATCGACAAGATAGCCGGGCGGAGTTCGCCGGGCCATGGGCCGGACGTGTCCCGCGAGGGTGTTCAGCGGGATATCCTGCCGATTGTCGAGGGCAGCACCGTCACGACGAAGTACGGGCCGGTGCGGACCGACCATATCCTCTTCATAGCCGCCGGGGCGTTCCACATGACGAAGGTTTCGGACCTGATCCCGGAGCTTCAGGGGCGGTTTCCGATCCGGGTGGAATTGCACAGCCTGAACGCAAAAGATTATGAGCGGATTTTGCGGGAGCCGCAGAATTCGTTGATTAAGCAGTATCAGGCTCTCCTGGTTACTGAGGAGGTCTCCGTCGAGTTCGATGACGAGGCCATCACGGCTATCGCGCGCATTTGCCAGAAAATCAACGAGGAAACGGAGAACATCGGGGCGCGGCGGCTCCATACGGTGATGGAGTACCTGCTCGAGGACATTTCGTTTGAGGCCCCGGAGACGGGCGGGCGGGCGGTGCGGATAGGTGCGGCGGAGGTGGAAAAACGCTTGGCGGAACTGGCCGAAGACCAGGATATGAGCAGGTACATTCTTTAGTCCGGAGTCCGGAGTCTGGAGTCTGGAGGAACAACTGTGCAGGCGAGACGCCCGCACCACAACACCACAAGACGCTGATTGAATAAATTGTGGTGCGGGCGTCTCGCCTGCACATTGGTAGGGAGAGCGAGGTTTGATGCGGTTCCTATCGCTGGAGCGGTTGGGGGTGAAGGTGGCGGTGATTTCGGAGATGAGCGACGGTGACTGCGGTGACTTGGGGGTTTGTGCGGCGTTTTGCGCGGGGCTGGGTATTGATGCCAGCGACTTGGTAACGGGCCGGCAGGTTCACGGGGTGGGGGTGGCATTGGCGGACGAGGGGGATCGGGGCAGATGTTTTGCGGCAACGGACGGGCTCTTGACGGCCGTGGCAGGCCTGCCGCTGGCGGTGTTTGTTGCGGACTGCGTGCCGGTCTACCTGGTTGACCCGGTTCGGGGGGTTATTGGGCTGGTTCATTCGGGGCGGGAAGGGGTACGGCAGGGGATTTCGAGTGCGGCGGTCCGTGTGATGGTGGAGCGGCTGGGGTGCCGTGCCGCGCACATTCATGCGCTGATCGGGCCGTCGGCAGGCCCGTGCTGCTACGAAGTCTCGGAACCGATCGCGGATCAGTTTCGGGGTCTTGGTCTGCCGGTGGATGGTCGGCGGCTGAACCTTTGGGAGTCGACGGGGTTGGCGTTGGCTGGAGCGGGCGTGCCGCGGGATCAGATCGAGGTGTCGGAGCTTTGCACGATCTGCGGGGGTCGTTTTTTCTCGTACCGGCGGGACGGCGGGGGGAGGCGGAACATGGCGGTGATTTGCCTGTAAGTGCGATCGGGAGGCTTTAGAAACGTCGTATTCTTGCGGGGGAAGGCTCATTCGGCGGAGGAAAAAGCCCCATCCGACGGGGGAAATGGAATTGCGCATGGTGCGTGCATTATGCTAGAATGAAAAGACTTGCTGTATTCTACACTTGAGTGGGTGTTTACCCACTCTTTTTGTTGTAGCCGGTTTGCGGCCGGCGAAAGGTCGAGGTTTTGTTAGCGAACGAAGTGACAGAGCGTGTTTGGGAGGAGGTGACTCCCGAACTGAACGAGCAGGGTTATGAGTTGGTGGAGGTGGCGTACGTTCCGGGCGCGCGTGGCCGGGTTTTGCGGCTTTATATCGACCGGGAAAGCGGGGTGACTCTGGACGACTGCCAGCGTGTGTCACGCGTGGTGAGCAACCTGCTGGACCGTTTGGATTTTATCGAGGAGCGTTACGTGCTGGAGGTGTCGTCGCCGGGGTTTGACCGGCCGGTGCGGAAGGCGTCGGATTTCGAGCGTTTCAAGGGCGAGCGTGTCAAGCTGGTACTGGAGACGGCGGTAAGCGGCCGAAAGCGCATCAACGGAGTTTTGCAGGGCTATCAAGACGGATTGGTAAGGGTTGATTCGGAAGGAACGATTTATGAGGTGCATATAGAGGATCTGAAGAAGGCGAACTTGGACCGTTAGCATTTTACTTGAGGAGTCAACCGTGGAAACGAATCTTAGGGCGATCCTGCAACAGCTCGAGGCGGAGAAGAGCATTGATCGTGAGACGTTGCTGGAAGCGATCCGCAGCGCGATCGAGAGCGCCGCGCGAAAAGGGGTCGCCCATGCCGTCAATGTGACGGTGGACGTGGACCCCGAGACGGTGACGTTCAAGGTCTATGAGATTCGGGAGGTGGTGGAGAAGGTGACGGATCCGGCCCTGCAGATCTCGTTCGAAGAGGCGCTCCAGTTGAACCCTGACGTGGTGGTGGGCAACCGGCTGAAGGTGTCGGCGGAACCCAAGGACTTTGGGCGCATCGCCGCGCAGACCGCCAAACAGGTCATTATCCAAAAGATTAAAGACGCCGAGCGCGAGAACGTGTTCGAGGAGTTCCGGAAACGCAAAGGCGAGTTGATCACGGGGATCGTGAAGCGGGTGAGCCACGGCAACGTGTACGTGGGGATCGGCAAGGCGGAAACGGTGCTGCCGCACCGCGAGCAGTCGCCGCGCGAGAATTTCAAGCCGGGCGACCGGATCCGGGCGTACCTGCTCGAGGTGGAGAAGGGCCCGCGAGGCGCGCAGGTGGTGCTGTCACGGACGAGCCCGGAGCTGGTGCGGGCGCTTTTCGAGCTCGAGGTGCCGGAGATTTACGACGGGACGATCGAGATTAAGGGCATCGCCCGGGAACCGGGCAACCGGACGAAGGTGGCGGTGTTGTCGAAAGACGCGAACGTGGACGCGGTGGGCGCGTGCGTGGGGATGAAGGGATCGCGCGTACGGGCGGTGGTGGAAGAGTTGAGCGGCGAGAAGATCGATATCGTGCGGTGGAGCGAGGATCCGGTGGAGGTTTGCACGAACGCGTTGAACCCGGCGGACATCGTCGGGATGAAAGTCGACGCGGACACGAAGAGCATCCTGGTGATCGTGCCGCACGACCAGTTGTCGCTGGCGATTGGGAAGCGGGGGCAGAACGCGCGGCTGGCGTCGAAGCTGATTGGGTGGAACATTGACATCCGCAGCAACCAGGAAGGCCAGGCGCCTTCGGGTGGCGCGGCGGGCGAGGAAGGCCCTGTGGAAGAAGGGCCGGATGAGCTGGCGGAGAGCAGGACGGCACCGGCCGGGGAAGAGAAACCAGAACCCGGCGAAACCGCGGAGCCTTTTGGAGAAAACACCATGAGAGAGTAATCGCACACAGCGATACGGTACGGCTTGGAGGTAAGCGTAGATGCAGACGATTGCCCGTTTGGCAAAGAAATTAGACATGAACGAGGAGAAGGCGCTGGAAGTGCTGCGTTACATGCTGTTTGAAGTGGACAGCGCGGCCGCGGAGATTTCAGACGAGGAATGCGACCTTCTGATCGAGTACGACGAGGATGACTCCGTAGCCGAACGGGTGCGCGATGCCAAGCTGAAAGAGCGGAAGAAAAAGGAGGAGGCGGCCAAAAAGGCGGAGCAGAAGCGGAAGGCGGAGGCAAAGAAGCGGGCGGCAGCGAAAGCCAAGCAGGAAGCGGCGGAACGAAAGGCGGCGGAAGCGGCGCGTCTTGCGGCGGAAGCCGCGGGCGCGTCCGGCGCGGTGGTGGCGGAACTGGAAGCGCCAGCGGCGGCTGTTGAGGCGGCCGGGAAGCCGGCGGCGAAGAAGAAGTACGCGGAAATCCTGCCGGCACAGGAAAAACCGAAAGGCCCGGCGATCGTTATTGGGAGCGCGATCGAGCACGAGGTGCGGACGGTGGAGGTGTTGCGGGCGGACGGGACTCGCCTGGATATACCCGAGGCCGAGACGATGGGTCTTGATCGGGAAGCGGTGGTGGAGGAGGAAGAGGAGGAGTCGGGTCTTCTTGCGGAGGCGCAGCGGCGCCAGGAAGAGGAAGAAAAGCGGCGTGCCAAGGCGGCGGCGCGGCCGTTGCCCGAGCCGGATCCCGCCGTGGTAGCGGAAGTGATCCGCAAAGCGGCGGAACGCAACCTCAAACAGCCCAAAAAGGAACAGGCCAAGCCAGCGAAGCTGCAGAAACTGGAAAAACAGCAGCGGGCCGAGCGGATGTTGCAGGCGCCGGAGGAGGAAGTCCGGCATCGCAAGACGGGCTCAACCGGGAAGACGGCCCGGAAACGGATGAAGCGGGCGGAGAAGGAGCGGGCGGAGGCGATCCTGCGGCGTGACGCGGCGATCGCGGTTCGGGAGTACCAGTCGGGCGGTATGGCGGGCGGGGTTCCCCGCCGGCACAAGCGGAAGCGCGTGCATGAGGGCGAGGCGGCGGTTACGCAGGACGTGGAGACGCCGGAAATCCTCGAGGTCGAGGATCGGATGACGGTGGAAGCGCTGGCCCAGGCGATGGACGTGCCGGTGAACGATATTATTCTGGATTTGATGGACCACGACGTGCTGGCCACGAAAAACCACACGCTCGGAATCGAAATTATCCGGCAAGTGGCGGAGGCCCGTGGTTTCGAGGTGCGGACGGCGATCCCCGAAGAGGAGTTGGTGCTGGCCGCGGAGCCGGACAACCCGGAGGACGTTGCGGCGCGGGCGCCGGTGATCACGGTGATGGGCCACGTGGACCACGGCAAGACGACTCTGCTTGACGTGGTGCGATCGGCGAACGTGGCGGAAGGCGAGGCGGGCGGGATCACGCAGCACATTGCGGCATACGACGTGCCAATCAAGACCGGGCGCGTGGTGTTCCTCGATACGCCGGGCCACGAGGCCTTCACGCAGATGCGGGCAAGAGGTTCGAAAGCGACGGACATCGTGGTGCTGGTGGTAGCGGCGGACGACGGCGTTATGCCGCAGACGATAGAAGCGATCGATCACGCGCGGGCGGCGGAAGTGCCGATCGTCGTGGCGATCAACAAGTGCGACAAGCCGGACGCACAGCCCGACCGGATCCGGCAGGAACTGACGCAGTACAACCTGGTCGACGAGCAGTGGGGCGGCAAGACCATCATAAAAAACATCTCGGCCAAAACCAAGCAGGGCGTGGATGAACTGATGGAACTGCTGCTGTTGGAGGCGGAGTTGCTGGATCTGAAGGCAAACCCGACGAAACGGGCTCAGGGCGTGATCGTGGAGTCGGAAATCACGCGCGGAATGGGCCCGGTTGCCTGGGTGCTGGTACAGAACGGGACGCTGCGAGTCGGCGACTTTTTCCTGGCCGGGGAGACGCACGGGCGCGTGAGGACGCTGCAGAATTCGCGGGGCGAGCCCGTGCAGGAAGCGGGCCCGGCGACGCCGGTTGTCGTAACGGGATTCAGCGAGCCACCGGAAGCCGGCACGACGTTCAACGTGGTCAGCGACGAACGTGTGGCGCGGGCCATCGCGGAGCGGCGGATGGAACTGAGCAAGCAGCGGCTCGGCCCCGCGGCCAAACATATCACGCTCGAAGATTTCCACGCGCAGATGCTGGCGGGCGAGAAGAGCGAGTTGCGGGTGGTGTTGAAGGCGGACGTTCAGGGGAGCGTGGACGTGCTGAGCACGAGCCTGGCCAAGCTGGGCAATGAAGAAGTCCGGGTGGACCTGGTTCACGGCGGGGTGGGCGGCGTCAATGAGAGCGACGTGCTCCTGGCCAGCGCGAGCGACGCGGTCATTATCGGGTTCCACGTGACCGCCAACGCGAAGGTCAAGAAACTGGCCGAACACGAAGGCGTGGATATCCGGACCTATCGCGTGATTTACGAAGCCATAGCCGACGTGAAGGCGGCGCTCGAGGGCATGCTGGCTCCGGAAAGCAAGGAGACGGTGACGGGCCACGTTGAAATCAGGCAGGTTTTCCGGTCGTCGACGTTTGGGAACGTCGCGGGCTGCTCCGTGCAGGATGGCGAAGTGGCGCGGGGCGCGCAGGTGCGCCTGACGCGGGACGACCAGATTATTTACACGGGCCGGATCGGCACGCTTCGGCGCGGCAAGGAAGATGTGCGCAGCGTGACGGCCGGGCTGGAGTGCGGCATCAAGCTCGAGAATTACGAGGACATTAAGGAAGGCGACGTGATCGAGGCGTACAAGGTCGAGCAGATTGCGAAGGCGCTGGCGTAGGGGCCGTGAAGCCGCGGGACGCCGCAAAGGGCATAGGGCTATGAGCAACAGGCGCGCCACCGCGCCTGTTGCGGCTTAGGCGTCACCACAAGACAAAGTTTAGGAATCATTCGCTTGGGCACGATCAGCGCGCAGTGAAACGGCCCAGTGTGCAAGAGGTGTTTTGTGGTGACCCATAGTGGAACAAGATGACGATCGGGTTGCTGCAGATGGACTTCCTGATCCCGGAGTCGCGATCGCTGAAAGACAAGCGCCGGGTAATGAAGAGCCTCAAGCAGTTGCTGCACAACCGGTTTAATTGTTCGGTGGCGGAAATCGAGTTTAAGGAGGCGTGGGGCCGTTCGCGGCTGGCGGCCTGCGTCGTGTCCGACGACAGCCGGCACGCAAACGATCAACTCAACGAAATCGCGCGGTTCTCGGCCAGTAAAAACGGGGTGGAACTGCTCGATTACCGGATTGAAATGCTATGAGCGATAAGGGACGCCCGCGGCGGGTCGGCGAGCTGGTGCGCGAGGAAATTGCGCGGCTTATCGTGAAGGGGTTGAAAGATCCCCGGATCGGTTTTGTCTCGGTGATGTCGGTCCGGATGTCGCCGGACCTCAAGTACGCGAACGTTTACGTGAGCCTGTACGGCAGTGAGAGCGAGAAGAAAAGTTCGCTGGTGGGCCTCGAGCGGAGCGCGAGGTGGCTGCGCGGGGTAGTGGCGCGCAACCTGAAGCTGCGGTTCGCGCCTGAAATCCGGTTTTTCCCGGACGATACGCTGGACCGCGTATTTCATTTGGAGAACGTGTTCCGGGAGCTGCATGAGGCGGATCCGGGCGAGGAAGCCGGCAAACAACCGCCGGAAGGTCAGAAGGATGGCAGCACTGAAGAAGAATAAGCAGGCGTTGAACAAGGTGTTGGCGGCGGTTTCGGCGGGCAAGAGTTTTCTGGTGACTTCGCATACGAGCCCGGACGGTGACTCGATCGGCAGCATGCTTTGCGTATACCACCTGCTTCGTGCGTTGGGGAAGCGGGACGTGCTGTGTGTCAACGAAGACCCGGTGCCTCGGAATTATCAGTGGCTGTCGGGCGCGTCGGACATTGTAACCGATTCCGCGCCGTACAAGGCGGTGGACGTGGCGATTGTTGTGGACGTGGCGCGCATGGACCGGCTGGGGCGCGTGCGGGAATCGGTGGCGAAAGCGAAAAAAGTGATCGTGATCGACCATCATCTTGAAGATCGCCCGGACGGCGACATCCGTTTTGTAGATGCGACGTACGGGGCGGTCGGCGAGATAGTTGTCGAGCTTTTCATGGCGGCGGGGCTGCCCATAAGCCGTGACGTGGCCGAGTGCGCGTATGTTTCGATCATCACGGACACGGGCGGTTTCCGGTTTGCCAACACGACCGCGCGATCGCACCGGATTGCGGCGGCGCTGCTCGAGACAGGCATCAACGTGCCGGAGATCTCGAGCCGGGTATTCGACGAGTTGTCGAAGCCGAAGTTCAAGCTGCTGACGCTGGTGCTCGAGCGGATGCGTTGCGACGCGGGCGGGCGCGTGGCGTATTCGACGCTGACGGCGGCGGACATTGAACGCACGTCGGCGGAACTGGAGGATTTCAGCGGGCTGGTGGATTTTGCGCGCAACATCCGCGGCGTGGACGTGGGCATTTTGTTTCGCGAGGTGAATGAGAGCTCGACGAAGGTGAGCGTGCGGTCGCACAGCACGTTCAACAGCGCCACCTTCCTGCGGAAGTTCGGTGGCGGCGGGCATTCGGGTGCGGCGGGCGCGACGCTCGAGTTGCCGATCGAGGAGGCGTGCGAAGTCGTGCTGAAGCAGATCCGGCAGGAATTCAACGGGGACGGCCAGGCGCCTACAAAATGAACGGAATCCTATTGGTAGACAAGCCGGCGGGCATCACGTCGCATGACGTGGTGGACCGGATTCGGCGTGCGGCGGGCACGCGCAGAGTTGGCCATACGGGCACGCTGGATCCGGGTGCAACGGGTTTGCTGGTTCTGTGCCTGGGCGTGGCGACGCGGCTGTCGGAGCACCTAACGGGCCTGGACAAGGTCTACGAGGGTGCGATGCGGCTGGGGATCGTTACGGACTCCTACGACATGGACGGGAAGGTGGTGGCGGAGAATCCGGTGCCGGCCCTGACCGCGGCGGACGTTCAGCGTGCCTGCGACGGTTTCACGGGCGAGATTATGCAGGTGCCGCCGATGGTGAGTGCGGTAAAGGTGGGTGGCGAGCGGCTTTACAAACGGGCGCGGCAGGGCGAGGTAGTCGAGAGGGCGCCGCGGCGGGTGACGGTGCGGGAGTTCCGGGTGCTGGGCTACGAGGCCCCATACGCGCAGATACGGGTCAAGTGCACGCGAGGCACGTATGTGCGGAGCTTGTGTCATGACGTGGGCCAGGCGTTGGGGTGCGGCGCCATATTGGCCTCGTTGCGGCGGACGTTCGTGGGCCAGTTCAGCATCGAGGACGCACTGGCGGTTGACCAGTTCACGGATCCCGACCAGGTGGCATCGCGGCTGAAACCCATCGAGACGGCGCTGACTCTGCCGTCGGTGACGGTACGCTCGGTTTCTCGGGGTGCGGTGGTATCGGGGGCGGCACTGAATCCGGACGATTTGGTAAGCGGCTGCCCCGTCAGCAAAGGCTGGGTGCAGGTGAAATCGGAATCGGGCCGGCTGCTGGCATTGGGCGAGGTGCATGCAGGCCCGGCAGGCATTTGGGTGCACCCCAAGCGGGTGTTTCTTGAATAGGAATCAGCGGCGGCGCGCCATGAGAATAATTGAAAATGTTTGGGACTGGCACGATACGTTTCCCAAGCTGATACTGACGGTGGGCAGCTTTGACGGGGTTCACCTGGGCCACCGCCGCGTCCTGTCGATGGTGGCGGAGTCGGCCCGCAAACTGGGCGGGACTTCGGGCCTGATGACGTTCCGCCCGCATCCGCGCGAGTTTTTCGCCCCGGCCAGCCCCCCAAACCTTCTGACGCCGGACGCGAAGAAATTCACACTGATTGACGAGGCGGGTGTGGACGTGCTTTTGGTGCTGCCGTTTGAAGCGCGTGTGGCAAACATGGACCGTCGCGAATTCGTGACGGAAATCATTCAAGCCCGATGCGGGGCGGTACAGGTGGTGGTGGGCCATGATTTCCGGTTTGGCCGGGAGGCGCTCGGCGATTATCACTACCTCAAGCGGATGGGCCCTCCCCTTGGGTTTGACGTGATCCAGGCGCCGCCGCTTTACATCGAGGGCGAGCGCGTGAGCAGCACGGCGATCCGGGAAAGCCTGTTGCAAGGCGACCTGGACAAGGCGCGCATTTTCCTGGGCCGGCCGTACTCGATCGTGGGCGAGGTGATTCAAGGGCGTGGAGTCGGCCACCAACTGGGTTTTCCTACGGCAAACATCGCGCCGTATCACACGGCGGTGCCCGCCCATGGGGTGTATGCGGCGCAGGTGAAATTCGGAAACCAAACGCTTCCGGCGGCGGTCAATATAGGTATAGGCCCGACGGTCCGGCAGGAAGTGATGCTGATCGAGGCGCACGTGCTCGATTTTTCCGGGAATCTGCACGGCCGGCAGATGGAAGTCGTTTTTTACAAGCGCCTGAGGCCGGAGCGGCGATTTGCGACGCGGCGCGAGCTTTCCGCGGCAATAGACGAAGACGTGGCGGCGGTTCGAAACTGGTTTTCGGGCGTGGGTGCGGGCGATAACGCGCCAATTGAATAAAAGTGAACTGTGAGAATAGTACATAAAAGATGATCGTTGCACCGGCAGGCGTTCATTTTTAATAATGGCGTAGTTTCCCGGTGGAACCAGGGGGCGGCTGGCGGTGTTTAACACGTCTCGAGGTCTCGAACGGCAGAAGGTTGGCGCGTTGACGAGTAGACACTTCATCATAATTCCCGTGGTTGTGGTCGGATGCATCGCGGGGTGCTCGACCACCCATTACGCAAAATCGGCTGACAAAGAGGCGTACCGGGTTCTGGCGGAAAAGACGCCGGACGTGCCGGGGATGGATCCCAACTTCATGATCGAGGCGGAAGCGGTGCCGCCGCTGGACGGCCTGCCGGCAGCCGAGGCGGCGCCCTCGTTTTTGGGGGAAGCGGGATCGGGCGAAGCTGGGGGGCATGTTCTGTCGCTCGAGAAGGCGCTTGAACTGGCCGTCAAGCACAACCGACAGTACCAGAACCAGAAGGAATCGTTGTACCTCCAGGCGCTTTCCCTCACGCTCGACCGCCACCGGTACACGCCGATTTTCAGCGGGACGGGCGAGGCGGCGTACGGGCGGAGCACGCGCGACGTCGAAGAATACGGCACGATGGCGCGCCTGACCCAGGAAGCACCGGGCCTGATCAACCAGTTGGGCGCGCTGACCGGCACGCCCGCCGACCTGCTCTCGGCGTACGGCAACCTGGTCGAGGAGGCGGGTACGGCGGCGGGACTTAACGAGTCGAGTACGCGCATCATTGACGAGCGGGACGTTTCGGGCAGTACGGGTTTTGGGGTGGACCTGTTGCTGAAGGGGGGCGGGCGGATCGCGGTGAACCTGACGACCAACTTCCTCCGGTTCCTCACGGGCGACCCGCGGGTGGATAACTCGAGCGCGCTGGTGGGATCGTTTACGCAACCGATCCTGCGCGGCGGCGGCAGGAAGGTTGCCGCGGAACGGCTGACCCAGGCGGAACGGGACCTGCTTTACCAGCTTCGCGAGTTTACGCGGTTCCGGCAAGAGTTTACAGTGCGGATTTGCAGCAGCTACTATGGCGTGTTGCAGGATCGTGACGTGGCGAAAAACAACTGGCAGGCCTACCAGAGTTTTATCAAAAACGCCGAACGGCAGCGGGCGTTCGCCGAGGAGGGCCGGCTGAAACAGGCGGAACTGGGCCGGGTCCTGCAGGCCGAATTGAGCAGCGAGAACAGTTGGGTGGGTTCGGTGCGGCGGTACAAACAGTCGCTGGACGCGTTCAAAATCGAGCTGGGCCTTTCGACGGACGCCCCGGTGATCCTGGACGACGGAGAGCTGCGGGATCTCGCCGAGCGGGGCATCTTACACCCGCAGATTACGCCGGAGGAGGCGGTTGAAGTGGCGATGACGGCGCGGTTGGACCTGTACACGCAACGCGATCAACAGGAAGACGCGGCCCGGCGCGTGGACGTGGCGGCGAACGAGTTGAAACCCGGGCTGGACCTGGTTTTGGGCGGTTCGGTTTCGAGCTTGGACAACAACCGGTTCTCGCAGTTCGATTTCAACCGCGCCCGGTTGAATGCCGGCCTCAACACCGACCTGCCGCTCGAGCGAAAGAGCGAGAGAAACCAGTACCGGGGCGCCCTAATCGAGCAGGAACGAAGCATCCGCGAGTTGGAACTGGCCGGGGACAACGTGAAGCTCGAGGTCCGGAATGCGTGGCGTGAACTGGACCAGGCGAAGCGGGCGTATGAAATTGCGCAGCAGACAGTAGGGCTCAACCAGCGGCGCGTCGAAGAGCAGGAATTGCTGGCCGAACTCGGTCAAGTCATTGCGCAAAACCAAGTGGACGCACAGAACGATCTCAACGAAAGCATGAATAACCTCACGGCCGCCTTGATTGGCCACACGATAGCCCGCCTCGAGTTCTGGCGCGACATGGGCATCTTGTTTATCAAGGAAAACGGCCGATGGGAGGAGGTCACCGATGGCGAATCCTGATACTGAGACTAGTCCGGCTGTACGCGGCCGCAAAAAACGCTGGCGGCTGGTGCTCAAGGTGGGGCTGGTGGTGTTGCTGGCCGTGGTCGTGCTGCGTTTTTTCGGGGGCGCGGAAACCGTTACGGGCCTGAGGGGAACGACATTCACGGTTGCGCACGGGATGCTGAAGATCGACGTCACGGAAGGGGGCAGCATCGAGGCCCTCGAGTCACAGGAGATCAAGTCGGAAGTGCAGGGCCAGACAAAGATCCTCAGCATTGTCGAGGAAGGTTACAGCGTGACGCCGGAGGACGTAACGGCGGGAAAGATCTTGGTCGAGTTGGACGCGACCGAATTGCTCGAAAAACAGATTGGCGACGAACTGGAGTATCAGAATTCGCTGGCGTCGTTCACCGAAGCGCGCGAGGCCTACGAGATCCAGTTGAATCAGAATCGCAGCGACATCACGGCCGCCGAACTGGAAGTGAAGTTCGCGCTGATGGACTTGGAAAAATACCTCGGGAAAGTGGCGGCGCAGGACATACTCAAGCAGATCCCGGAAGAGGAACCCCTCCAGCAAGAGATGTCGATGCCGAACCTCGAGGACGTGCTCAAGAGCGTGCTGGGCAATGGCAGCGAGAGCGAAGACAAACCGGGCAAGGAACCTGCGCCTGCAGAGAAAAAGCCCGAAACCGCCAAGGCCGATGCGGCGGCCGATCCGGCCGGCGATGCGGCTGCCGAGGCGCCGAAAACCGCGCCGGCCGGTGGCGAGGGCGACCAGCGGCGAGCGAAGGACGCGGAACGGCGGGGCAATCGCGGGGAGCGGCGCGGTGACGGCGAACGGCCGCGCGGCGAGCGGGGCCCGCGGCAGCCGGGCGGCGCCCTGGAGAAGAACCAGGAGGAAATCTCGGCGATGGCGGCGTCGGTGTTGGAGGAGGCGGCGTCTTCGGCGAGTACGGCGAACGCGCGTTATGCAGAGGCCGTGAGCCAGCGCACGCCGCGGATCTCGATAAATTTTACGAAGTACGCCAACATCGAGACGCTGGGCGACGGTGAGGCGGGGCAGAAGTTGCGCAAGCTGGAAGACGATTTGATGATGCAGCAGGCCGAGTTGGGGCTGGCCAAGACAAGTTTCGAGGGGACGGAACGCCTTGCGGAGCGGGATTTTGTGACGAAAAACGAGCTCGAAACCGAGAAGCTTAAGGTCCAACGGACTGACGTGAGCGTGCAGTCGGCCGAAATCAGCCGGCAGCTTTTTTTGGTTTACGAGTTTCCCAAGGAAGCGGAGAAGCTGTTGTCGGACCACCAGGAAGCGAACCGGAAACTCGAGCGCGCGAAGAAGATGGCCGTCTCGAAGCTTGCGCAGGCGGAGGCCCGGCTGAAGTCGAACGAGGCGCGTTTTGCGTTGCAGTCGCGGCGCCGGCGGGAGCGGCTCGAGCAGATACAGAAGTGCAAGATCAAGGCGGAGCGGCCGGGTTTGGTGGTCTATGCCAACCAGGAAAACTGGCGCGGCCAGGACCAAATCCAGGAAGGGGCCATGGTGCGCGAGCGCCAGAAGATTATCACCATTCCCGATATGAACCAGATGGGGGCGAAGATCAAAATTCACGAGTCAGCCATCAAGAGCATTCAGCGCGACCAGACGGTGACAATCCGGGTGGACGCCTATCCAGATCATATTTTGACGGGGAAGGTGGTGAAGGTGGCCGTGTTGCCGGATTCCGAGAACCGCTGGCTGAATCCCGACGTAAAAGTATACGAGGTCAGCGTGAGCATCGACGGGGTGTTTCCGTGGTTGAAACCGGGGATGAGCGCGCAGGTGGACATTCACGTCAAGGAGCTTCCGGACGTTTCCTATGTGCCGATCCAGGCGGTGAGTTCGAGCAATGATCAGCGGGTGTGTTATGTGGCCCGCCTGGGCGGGCCCGAGAAGCGGGCTGTCGAGACGGGCGAGTTCAATAACGAGTTTATCGAGATCAAGAGTGGCCTCGAAGAGGGCGAGGTCGTGCTGCTGCGTGCGCCGGTGACGCCCGAAGAGGCCGGCGGGGAAGAAAAGAAGGAAGACGAAAAGGCCGTGGCGGAAAAGGCGCCATCTGCCCCGGTAGCCGCGCCGCCCGCCGCGCCCGCGGCGGTGGAGTAGCCCATGGCCGATTCGCCCGTCATTGAACTGCAGGGGTTGAGCAAGACGTACGCGATGGGCGCGGTACTGGTCCATGCCCTGCGGGGCGTGGATCTCGGGTTCAAGCAGGGCGAGTACATCACCATCATGGGCCCGTCGGGATGCGGGAAGTCGACGTTGCTGAACCTGCTGGGCTGCCTGGACCGGCCCACGTCGGGCAAGTACCTGCTTGGCGGCTACGATCTTTCGCAGTTGGACGACGACGCGCTTAGCGGAATCCGCGGTGCGCGCATCGGGTTTGTGTTCCAGTCTTACAACCTGATTCCCCAGTTGACCGTCGTTGAAAACATCGGGATTCCCCTGTATTACCAGGGCAGAAGCGAGGCGGAAACGCTGGATAAGGCGGCCGAGCTGGCGGAGCGCGTCGGGCTCACGGATCGGATCAACCACCGGCCGTTCGAGTTGTCGGGCGGGCAACAGCAACGCGTGGCCATCGCGCGCGCGCTGGTGAATGACCCGCTGGTGATCCTCGCCGACGAACCAACGGGCAACCTCGACAGCGCGTCGGGCAACGAGATCCTCGACATCTTCGACGAACTCAACCGGCAAGGCAAGACTTTCATCATGGTGACACACGACGACCAGATCGCCATGCGGACCATGCGGGTGATCCGCCTTCGGGACGGGCAGGTGGTGAGCGATGTCTGGAACTAAGGTGGATTTTCACGTATTCGCGGCGCCACCCCGGCTGACGTATTCGTACGTGCAGCGGACGGTGCTGCTGGGGTTCCGCAGCCTTTGGATGCACCGGCTGAGGTCTTTGCTGACGGTGCTGGGGATCGTGTTCGGGGTGTGCTCGGTGATTGCGATGCTGGCGGTCGGCGAAGGGGCGAGCCACGAGGCGCAGGAACAAATCCGCCGGCTGGGCAGCAACAACATCATTTTGCACAGCATAAAGCCGGTCCAGGATCAAAACACGTCTTCCCGGCAGACCTACGCGATCGATTACGGCCTCACCTACGCGGACCTCGACCGGATCCGCGCCACGATCCCCGGCGTGACGATCGTGGTGCCGGGCCGGGTTATCCGGCAGTGGGTATGGAATATCACGCGGCGCGTGGATTGCGAAATCGTGGGGACGGTGCCCTGGTACACCGATATGCGCAAGCTCAACATGATCGCGGGGCGGTTCTTCTCGATGGATGAAATGGAGAAGATCTCGAACGTGTGTGTTCTGGGCGAGTCGATGGCGGCGGAGTTGTTTCCAATGGATTCGCCGATCGGCCGGACGGTGCGCGTCGGCAGTTCGTACTACACCATAATAGGCATAATTCAAGCGGAGGCGTCGACGGCCACGGCCAGCCCCGGAAACAGTGCGGAACAAGCCGCCGCCACGGATAAGGCCACCGCCGCAACCCACCGCATGTACATCCCGCTGACGGCCGCCAAAAACCGGTTTGGGGAGACGCTGGTGAAGCGGAGCAGTGGGAGTTTCGAGGCGGAGAAGGTTGAACTGCACGAGGCCATCGTGCGGGTCGAACGCCAGGAGGAAGTGCTCGATATCGCCGCCATCGTGACGCAGATCCTGCAGCGGGATCGGAAGAAAAAGGACTTTGAACTGGTGGTTCCCCTCGAACTTTTGCGCCAGGCCGAACGGACCAAGCAGATATTTAACGTGGTGCTGGGTTCGATTGCGGCGATCTCGCTGCTGGTGGGCGGCATCGGCATCATGAACATCATGCTGGCCACCGTCACCGAGCGGACGCGCGAGATCGGCATCCGCCGGGCGCTGGGCGCCCGCCGCCAGGACATTGTCATTCAGTTTCTGATTGAGACCGTGATCCTGTCGTGCAGCGGCGGCCTGGTGGGCGTGCTGCTGGGAGTGGCGATACCGGTTACGATCACGCGGTTTGCCAACATGATCACCATCATCACGCCGTGGTCCCCGTTTATTGCGTTCTCGATTTCGGCGCTGATCGGCGTTATGTTCGGCATCTATCCCGCGTTTCGCGCGGCCAATATGGATCCGGTCGAAGCCCTCCGCCACGAATAAGTTTCACCGTAACATTCGCTGCGATTGATCCGGATCAGACCGATCGGTCGGATCCGTCGGATCCGTCGGATTTGAGTGGCAGTGAAGCCGGGCTGAACCTGCTACACGAACTTCAGCCCTTCCGCTTCCGCGACCGAGCGGACGTGCGCCGCCGCCGCGTCATATTCCTCTTCCTTGGCCAGGTGCTCGAGCATGAGGGGCGCGTCGGGCTCGAGCTTGTTGAGCTCCCGCAGGAAAACGCGATAGTCGAGGTTGCCCTTGCCCGCAGGGACTTCGTCGAGGTGCGTCATCAGGCGCGGTTGCAGCAGGATGTCTTTTCCGTGGCAACTGCGGATGTGTGGCCCGAACTTCTCAAAGCATTCCCGGACGATCTCGCCGTTGCCGTAGTAGCGTTGCGGGCTGCAGATGAGGTTCGTGGGATCGAGATGGACGGCGAACGCGGGCCGGTCGATGGCGTTGACGAGCGCCAGATAGCTGTCCGCCGAATCGGGGTACATCCACGGCATGGTTTCGAGCGAGTAAAAGGTGCGGGTGGGCTTGACGGCGTCGATAATCGAGCGCGTGGTCTCAACGATCAGGTCAAAGGTTCCTTGCGTCAGGTTCAAGGGGTCGGGCCCGTCCCATGGTTCGCCGCGAGACCCGCTGATGTTGACACAGCACCGCGCACCGATGCGGTCGGCCAAATCGAGTTGGGCCTGGCAGAATTCGAGCGCCTTCTTGCGGGCCGATTCCTCCTTGTGCATGGGATTGCTCCATGCGCCGACTTCGGCGATGACGATGTTGGCCTTTGCGGCGGCATCCGCATAGGCCTTCACCGTCGAGTCGTCCGCCTTGCGGTCGACGGGGCAGTACGCCGCGCTATAGGATTTCGCCTTCACGGAAGCGACCCAGTTTTCAGGTGTCGAGCTGTCTCCATAGACGGGCGCGCCAAGTCTCATGATGTGTATCCTCCGTTGAGCTTGGCTATAATACGCCGTCAATGCGGGAAAGGCCAAATGAATAGGACTTAGACCCATAGGACCTATACTGAAAGGGGAGTTCGATGAACGGCATTCAGCTTCAGGCGGCGCTCAGGTCGGGCCGACGCGCATATGGGACGTGCATCGTGTCCACCTCGCCGAAATGGCCCGGCATGATCGCTTCGAGCGGGCTGGATTTTGTCTTCCTCGATACGGAGCATATCCCGATTGACCGCGCGCAGCTTGCCTGGATGTGTTCCGCGTACGGGGCGCTCAACCTGGCGCCGATCGTGCGCGTGCCCGAGCCGGACCCGTACCTCGCCTGCATGGCGCTGGACGGCGGGGCCGCGGGCGTGGTGTTCCCGTACGTCGAGTTGATCGCGGAGGTCAGGGCGCTGCGCGGTGCGGTGAAGTTCCGGCCGTTGAAGGGCCGGCGGCTGCGCAACAAGCTCGATGGGAAAGAAGAACTCGAGCCGGAGTTGGCGGAGTATCTGGCGGGCTGGGCCTCTGGCAAGCTGATGATCGTCAACATCGAGTCGGCGCCCGCGTTGGAGGCGCTCGATGAGATTCTCGCGGTGCCCGATCTCGATGCGCTCCTGATCGGCCCGCACGACCTCTCGCTGAACCTCGGCGTTCCCGAACAGTACGCCCACCCGCGGTTCAAGCAGGCGGTGTCGACTATCATCCGGAAGGCCCGGGCGAAAAACGTCGGTGTGGGGTTGCACTTCTCGTTTGGAATCGACGCCGAGATCGAGTGGGCAAAAGAAGGCGCCAATTTCATCGTACACAGCAGCGATTTCTTCCTCACAAAAGACACCCTCGGCGCCGATTTGCGAAGGTTCAAAACAGAGCTCGGGGAACGGCCGGAAAGCCAGCCCGAGGCCGCGCCCGAAGAGGCCATATAAGACGATCCGTCGGATCCGTCGGATCGGTCGGATGGAATCTATAGTTTCAGGCGCAAAGCCTCGATGGCGTTTTCCCGCAAAATTCGGGTGGCGAGCCATTGGGCTTCGTCGACCGAGAGGTAGCCTTTCTCGACTTTTCCCTCGAGCACATCGCACGTGACTCGACGCGCCGTTTGCGTGTGGCCGTATGCGCCTTCGACATAGTTCGAGTCGCCGCCGACCCCGAGGATCTTGTTGGACGGAATAATCTCGAGCCACTCGTCCAGGATATTTGCGGCGGCGCGGGGCGAGATGGCGTGGAGCCAGGCAAGGTCGGCGTAGACGTTTGAGAAATACTTGGCGAGCACGCCGGTCTCGCGCCAGTACGGGTAACCGGCGTGGAACACGTCGAACCGGGCATCGGGAAAATCCAGGAAGAGGCTGGTAAGCAGCGTGGGGCGGGCGTTGGTGAGGTCGTTTCCGTTGCCTTCCTGCATACCCGTGTGGATCTGAATCGGCAAACGGCGCTCCGTCGCCAAGCCAATCAGGCGGCGCGTCATGAAATCCTGCAGCGGTTTCACGTCTTCAAACACGAGGTCGCGCGCCTGCGACAGCCCAACGCGGTCAAACACGCGGGTTGCCTGCGCCTGCTCGACCCGATCGAACAGCAGCGGCCGCTGATACGCCAGGAAGATTTTCACGGCGACCGCGCCGTCCCTGGCCATCCGGTCAACGGCGGCTTCCTGGGCTTGCATGAGTTGGGGCAGCGTCTGGATCGATTGCCCCGCTTCCTTTTCGACCGCCTCCAACTCGGCCCGCGTCGATACTGTCGCGTAGTGGTCGAATATGGGCGCCGACAGGAGGAGGTCGCGGTCAGAACGGACCGGCTCGCCGGGCCACGTCGTGGCGATGGCCTTGTCGATCCGGGCTTTGTCGCGCAGGACCTCGCGGTGCCACCCCGGTCGCTGGGCCGCGGCGATCCGCGCCGACAACTCCGCGTACGAGTCCTCGTTGATGTCCACGATGCCGAACAGGTCGTGCATGTAGCCGATGAACGCGCGGCCGTATCCTGTTGTGCGGGCGTAAGGCCAATACGGCGCCATGAGGTTCCAGCGCTCCGCCAGTGACAGGGAGTTCGTCTCGTCGCGCATGGCTTCGAGGGCCTCGTGGGTCATTCCGGCAGAGACGAGGTCGGATGACACGTAGTGTTCGAAGAAACTGAACAGGCTTTTCTTGCGCTGAATGGCCGCGGTCTCGTCGGGGATATGTTCGTGGGTGTCGATGATGTGGATTTCGGAAATATGTTTCCAGAGCCGCTCGCGGACTGCATCTGCCATGGAGACCGGTACCTCCCTTGGAAAAGGTGGCGCCATTGTAGCGGGGCGAAGCGTGCAGAAGCCAGGAGGGCGGTACGCGCGCGGGCCGCCGCCCTGATCGTTGAACTAAGCTCGGGGCTGGACGGCGCGGGTTGGAAAACCGCCCCTACCCTGCATACAATGTGCCCGAAGCCGAAGCCGAATGGGAGGATCGACGCATGAAACTACTCACGCTGGTCGGTGCGGCGGCTGCGGGCTTGGCCGTTGTGTTCATGCTGGCGCCGGCAAGCGCGGGCGAACCGGGTGGCCGGATCCAGCCGTTACGGGCGGCGAGGACGGTGGCGGCGCACCGGACGCGCCGCATCATCATGAACAACGACGGCAACGACGCCCGAACGACCAACCAGGCCCATACGGTCGAGAATTTCCTGCTCAACCGGACCTCGCCGCTGGCGGGATCGCAGGTCGACGCTATTTTTTATTGCACCGGCGTGTTCAATCTCTATACCCACAGGAGCGATGAAACGGAGTTGCGCGGCCACGGGGACAAGAACTCGATCGACTGGGCGTGGGAATTGACAAAGACGGACACGGACTCGGTCGAGGCGGTTATCGGCTTCTGCCACGCGAGCGGGATCGAGGCGTTCTGGTCGATGCGCATGAACGACACGCACGATTCGGCGGACGACGCGCTGCTATGCAAATGGAAACAGGACCACCCCGATTATCTGATGGGCCACAAAGGGCAGAAGTCCCCGCACGGCGGCGGCAGATGGTCGGCGGTGAATTACGAACTCGAACCGGTTCGCGACAAGGTGTTCAGGATCCTCGAAGACGTGTGCATGCGCTACCACGTCGATGGTATCGAGCTCGATTTCTTCCGCCACCCCGTGTATTTTCCCCAACAAATGACCGGACAGCCGGTGCCGCAGTCGAGCTGCGACCTGATGACGGGCCTGATACGGCGGGTGCGCGAAATGACCGAGCAGGTGGGGCTGAAACGCGGGCGGCCCGTGCTCGTAGCGGTGCGCGTCCCGGATTCGGTCGGGTTTGCCAAGGCCATTGGCCTTGACCTGGCCGCGTGGCTCGACGAGGGGCTGATCGACATCCTCACGGGCGGCGGCTATTTCCATCTCGAGCCGTGGGAGAACCTGGTGGCACTGGGCAGGAAACACGGCGTGCCGGCTTACGCATGCCTCAGCGGGTCGCGGGTCGTTTCGGCGGCCACTCCCGAAGAAACGAACGCAGACAACGCATCGAGATGGCACGCCGAAGCCAAACTGGCGTGGGACGCCGGCGTCGACGGTATCTACACGTTTAACCTGTTCAATCCGAAGAGCGATCTGTTCCGGCAGTTGGGGAGTCCCGCGACGCTGATGAAACTCGAGGGGCCGCTCAAGCCAATCACGGGCGATCCCAACGCCATGGAACGGTGGCTGAAAGGCGGCCGCGGTTTTCTGCGGCTGCCGCAGTAAACTACAAGCCGCCTTCGATCTGAAGCAGGACGCAATTGGCCAGGCGTTGTGTCGAGATCTGGAAGGTGACCTTGCGGTCTTTGCCTTTGACGTTCTGCAAAACCTCGACCGAAATCCCGGATAACGGCGTGCCGGTCGATAGGGTGTCGAGAATGGCTCTCCGGATGGTGCACCCCGAGCAGTGGACGGTTCTGCCGCATCCGCCCGGCAGCTGGGCGTAGGCACACTCGAACACGTCCCCGCCATGCAGGTTGAGTATGTGCGGGAGATCTTTGGAAACGGCTTTGCACGCCTGCGTATTCGCCCCCCTGACCACGCCGTCGCCGTCCACCACGAGAATCGGTGCCGGAAGGTTTTCCAGGTACTGGCAAATGTCGGCCACTTCCTGCAGTTCGAAATAATCCACGCACCGCGGGCACAGGTTGGTCGTGACGGGATTTAATCCGACCGCGTCCGTGCGCGCCATTTCAGCACGGCAACGGGAACACGTGTCCATCCAAAACCCTCCTGCCGATTCAGTTCCGCAAAGGCATCTTAGCGAAACACCGCGTGATTCGCCAGCGGCCCCGAACCGTATCAACCAAGGGCGCGGCGAACTCGCGTGTGGACGGCCCTGTGGCGGCGCTGGCGGGTGAATTCCGGGTCGAACACCCGCTCCGCGAGGCGCGCGTAGCCGGCTGCGAGCTGGTCGACCGTCATGTGCCTGGGCTGGAAGTTGATGTCGAACAGGCTGCACCGGTCCCACGCGGTTTCATCGAGCAGGCGGCCTTCCCGGCGGAGGCGATCGTAAAGGGGCGTGCCCGGAAACGGCGTGAGAAACGTGATCTGGACCTCAAACATGGCGGTGTCTTCAACAAACGTGTAGATGGCGTCGAACACGTCGGGCGTCTGCGAATCGAGGCCCAGCACAAAACACCCGCAGACTCGAATACCCCGCGACTGGATGATATGGACCGCCTCGCGGGGGTCGCGCCCTTGTTTGCGCTTCCAGTTGTTGTGCAGTTCCACGCCGTCCAAGTCAGCCAACTCGGGGCTTTCCAGGCCTATCAGCACCTGGAAACACCCGCTGTCGCGCACCAAATCCAGCAGTTCCTCATCACGCGCCAGCCGGACGTCGGCTTCCGCAAACCACCGGATATTCCTTTTCTGGATCTCGGGCAGGATCTGTTTCCAGTACTTGAGGTTGATGAACGTGTTATCGTCGGCGAACTCGATGAAAGGCCGCGGCCAGAGTTCGCTGATCCGGTCGATCTCCGCCAGCACGCGCTCGGCCGGTTTTTGTTTGTATTTGCCCGAGATCAGCACGCTGCTGGCGCAGAACTCGCAACGATGCGGGCAACCCCGGCTGGTTTCGATAGTAAGCCGTTTATACTTTTTGACATCGAGGAGTTCAAACGCCGGCATGGGCGACTGGGCAAGGTCGAAATCGGCTTTCAACGAGCCGTAGACCTTTTTGAGACGGCCGTTTTCGCAATCGCGCAACACGTCCAGCCAGACCGGCTCGCCTTCGCCGATGACGACCGCGTCGCAGTGCCGGGCGGCCTCCTCGGGCAGGCAACTGACGTGCGGTCCACCCATCACCACTGGTATCCCGCCTGCCCGATAGTGTTCCGCGAGTTTGTACGCGGTGAAGATTTGCGCCGTGTAACTCGAGACGGCCGCCAAGTCGAACCTGCCCGGGAGTTCCCCGTTTGGCCCGAGATCTTCCATCTCGAAATACTCAAACTCGTGATCCCGCCCCGCCATACCCGCCAACGTGAGAAGCGCGAGGCTCGGAAGCGACTGAATCGCCCGGTTGCGCGCAATAAGCGCGGGGCTATCGAAACCGCGGCCGAGCCTTTCACGGTTTGCGGCGCCCATGGCGCTCACCGCAACCAGCGCAATTCTCATCAAGCCTCCTGCGCTGCCTCCATGCGCTACTCGTCGATGTCCGCGTCGAGCCGCACCACAGCGTCCAGTTCCTTCTTCAGGCGGTCTCGTTCCAGCGCGGCCCGGTTTATACCATCCGAGGCGGCCTGTTTCGCCCTGTCGATCATATCATCAACCTGATGGCGGCTCTTGCGCATGCCAAACTTTTCGACCAGGTCCTGGTACTGCTTGCGCAGGATGTCGGGCACACCCTGGGTTCTGTGCGCGATTTTCCGGGCCGGGTTTCCGCCCCAGACTTCGTACGGCCCGACATCGCGCGTGACATAGCTGTTGGGCGCGATCACCGCGCCGTCGCCGATCGCGACGCCCGGCCCGATGTACGCCCGGCTCGTGATCATGCAGGCGTCGCCGATCACGATGGGCTCAGCGATGTACGGCGTCAGGCGCCAATGCTCGTCCGTGCCGATGACGCAGTGGTTGGTGTCGCGGATCACGGTAAACTCCGCGATGCCCGTCATGTTCCCGATTTTGACCAGCCGGGTCGACTCGAAATAACAGTAGTAGCTGATGCCGGTGTAATCGCCGATCATGATTTTACCGCCGCCCCGCGTGCGCATGATGATGTTGTTGCGCAACTTGCAGTGGCTGCCCAGTTCCACGTGCCCCTCGACTTCAAGAAACCGCCCAAGGAACCGGCACCGCTTCCCGATATGGACAAACTTGCGCCCATGCTTCCACTGCCGCCATGCGCCTTTAATGCCCTGCATTATGCACTCCCCATGATTACGCGCACCGCTTGCCCGGATTCCGTGACGCGTTATGACAGGAACAAGCTACCAGAAGTCGCACAGATGGGACAAGCAAGCCGGGGGCAATTTCAACGGCTCGAGGCGCGGTCCTACCCCGCGGCGAAGCCGATTTTGTTGACCTTTGGCAGGCCTATAGTGGGGCCAATAAAGATCACCACAACATATTGCGCGTAAGGGGGGCCTGTGCTACAATCCAACCCGGGAGGTGTTAAAGGTGCGATTTGGCAAGAGAAACAGGAACCGGACTGTTCAACTCCGGCGGGAAGTCGACGGACCCAATGACGGCCTGCGCGGACCTGTTGCGTCCGAGGAGCGCAGTGCCCTTCTATTCGAGGAAAACGGAGAAAAAGCGGATTCGTCTGTGGCAACGGTCTCACCGAATCCCATAACGCCCCTGCCTGGAGCCGACCCCACGCAACGCCTGCTGATGGCGCTGGGGCGGTTCCACCGCTATGTGGCCAAAGGGCAGGCGGGGGCGCCACAGGAGTTCTGGTCGGACGACTGCATGAACCAGATCTTGACGGCGGCGGAACTGGCGGTGTTGGAGGGTTGGAAGGAGATTGTCGAGGCGCTGACGGGCATGGCACGCGTGCTGCAGACCTACGAGACTGCGAGCGCCGCACACCTTTGCGTGCCCTTTTTAAACGACGGCTACGAGGTCCTGTGCCTGATGGTAGGGGACCTTATCGTCAACAACACGCGATCGGACGCGATGGCCACGTGGCGCACCCGGTACGAAAAGGCCGTTGCCAACCTCACGGCGGCGGGGCTGGAACTGGTCGAGGACGAACCGGAGGTGACCGTGCCGACCGCGGCTGTTGCGCAATCTCCCGAAAACTTGGACAATACGCTCCCATTTCCCATGCCCGACGAGGCGCCCCCAGCCAAGGGGCATATGCCTGCTGATGAGCTGTCCATTGACGAATTCCTGCCGTTCAGCGACGAACACAAGGTCGAGCCGAAAGAAGAAGCCGAACCGGCTCCGCGTGAGGCCGAGCCGCCGGCTCCAGTCATGGAAAAAGAGGCCAAAGAAAAACCGATCATGGTTCCAAAACCGAAGGACGAGGTTGCGCCGGTGCTGGATGCCCTGTGCGACGACCTCGCGCGGCTCCAAAAGGCGCCCACGGAATCGTACGGCGAGCGGTTTACCGTCATCGGCTACCGTATCGAGAGCCTGATGTCGTATGCGGGCGACAACGGGTTCGAGGCCGCGGCGGAAGTGGGCCGCCAGATGCTCGAGATTTGCCGTCTCAGCGGAACCGTAAGACAACTCGATGAGTCGTTCCTCGATTTGGCTTACTCGTTCTGCGGGGCCTACGCGGATGCGTTTGAAGACCCCGTGGCCCCGGCGGTGAAATCCTGGAATCAAGACCGGCTTGGCGTGCTGGAACGGCTTCAGGAGGGGGCCAGGCCCAAGACGGCCACGTCAACCCCCAGAAAAGAGGAACCGCGGCGTGATGACGTTCCGGCCGAAGTGGAACAGCCCCAACCGCCCCAAGGGCAGCAGGAGAGGCGAGTGGAAGCACCGGAAGCAAAACCAGCACGCGTAGAAGAAGGTTCCCCGGAATCGCTTCTTGTAACGGCTCAGCAGGCAATAGCTCACGGCGACATGCCTGGCGCCAAGGTGCTCGCGCTTCAGGCGGTGGCCCATCTGGCGCGGGCGGAGACGGCCAAGGCGGAGGCGCGCGTTAAAGACGCCGAGGCCCAGTTCCAGCAGAACGCCGAGCAGGTCGAATCGGCCCGCCAGCAGGTGAAAATGGCCGAGCAGGAGGTGGTCGTCGCGGAGAGCAGGGTGGCGGAAGGCGGATCGGAGCTTGCCGATGCGCGCACACACGGCTCGCTGGTCGAGGAAAAGGTCGTGGGCATCGAGAAGCACGTAGCGGAAATCGAAGATCAGATACGTGCGCTCGAGGCGGCCCGCGAGGCCGAGATGCTCCGCGTCGATTCGACCCGCAAAGAACTCGAACAGGCGCGGGATCAGCAGAAGGAAGTCGAGGAGACCCTGACACGGCTCAAGGACACGGAGCACTCTGCACGGGCACGGCTCGAAGAGGCGCGGCAAAGCGTGAAAGACCTCCAGCGCCACCGGCTCGAACTCGAGGAGATGCTGTCGCGGGCACGGGAAACGCTTACGCACCACAAGTCGTCGATGACGGACATCGAGAAGACCATCGCGCAGTTGCGGCCGGCGGGCGAGCCGGCGGGGGAATCCGGGGAAGACCTTTTGTTTTAGTGCCGGGCTGGGGGCGGCACGGGCCGGCAAAGGAGTAAATGGTGCGGCGGAAGGGTGAAGTTGTCGGCGTAATCGATTTCGGCTCGCGGGAGATCCGCGTGCTGATCGCCCACATGGACAGCGACGGGACAATCCAGATCATCGGGCACGGGGCCGAACCGTCGCGCGCATGCATCTCGCAGGGCGTTATCCAAGACCTCAACGCCACGCAAATGACGCTCAAAAAGGCCCTGGCCGCCGCCGAACACGAGGCGCAAGTGACACTGAAATCGGTGTTCTGCGCGATTAACGGCAAAAACGTCGACACGTTCATCCGCGAAGGCAACGTAAAGCTCGAGAGCCAGGTGGTCGAGGCCCCGCAGATGAACGAGGCGCTCAACATCGCCTCGCACGACATCCTGGCGCCGGGCAAGCGGGTGACGTCGTCGGTGACGGCGCAGGAATGGTACGTGGACGATCTGCGCGTCATGGACCCGATGGGCATCCGCGGCCAGGTGCTCAAGACGCGGGTGCATTTCACGCTGATCCCCAGCGTCATCATCGACAACATCGCCGGTTGCATAAATTCGCAGGGCCTCGCGCTCGAGGATTTCATTTTCACGCCGCTGGCCAGCGCGCAGGGGTGCCTGACGCCGGAAGAAATGGAGCTGGGCGTCGGCGTGCTCGATATGGGCAGAAGCATCACGGGGCTGGCCGTGTTCCGCGACTACCGCATACTCGGGACGCAGTGTTTCGAGTGGGGCGGCTACCACCTGACGCGCGACCTCTCGGCAGGGTTGCACATCTCGTTCGAAGAAGCCGACGAACTGATCATGTCGTACGGCGTGTCGGACGACCTCGTGGCTTCCGACGGCGCCAACGAAAAGGAATCCACGGCGCCCGCGGCCAATCCGGGTACGCCCATCAAGCTGAAAACCAACGTCCCCGGCGCGCCCAGCATCGTGACGCGCAACGAGGTCGAGATGATCATTTTCGAACGCGCCCGCGAACTGATGACCAAGGTGCGCCAGTACCTGCAAGCGCGCGGCCTGATTAAGAACCTGGTGTGCGGCATTGTGCTCACGGGCGGGGCAAGCGAAATCAAAAACCACGTCGAACTGGCCAAAAGCGCCCTCCAGGTGAGCGCGCGCAAAGGCATGCCCACCAAGCTCGAGATTGCCCCCTCGGCTGTTCGGACAGCCGCTTATTCGGCGGCAGTGGGCGTGGTACAGCACGCGTTTGTATATCGGGCGGCCGCGCGCAGCGGCCGAATCGACACCGACGGCCCCGGCGCACCCATGTACCGCAGAGTCTGGAAAAGCGCGAAGAAATATTTCTGGTGGTAGTTTCACCGGAATCCGCACGTAAGAAACGCGCAACGCGGCAGGATGCCGCATCTACGTTTGCAGCCAATTGTAGAAGCGGCGTCTACGTTTGCAGCCAATTGTAGAAGCGGCATCTTGCCGCTTGCCCTCTCGCTGCGTCGTATCAAGAGACCCATTGTCTTCACAGCAATACCCCGGGATCGTGGAATCACCTGCCACTACAGGCCCAAGCAAGGTCTCGCTTCGATGTGAGACAACCTTACGTACGGATTCTGGTCTCCCATCCCCGGTTTTAACTTTTGGCCGCCTTTTGATAGCATATGTTCAAGTGTTTCTAAGGGAAATCAACAAATGGAAGGATGTAAACGATGAGAAACTACGGTTTGCTTTGTTTCGTGTTGGCGATGGTGGCCATTTTTGCAGCATGTTCCAATCCGGAAACGGCGCCCCCGCCGACTCCGCAGCCCAAGACGGACCTCCCGAAACCCGCACCCGCAGCGGCCCCCGCTCCCGCCGCTGAACCCGCCCCGGCACCCGCCCCGGCACCCGCCCCGGCACCCGAAGCGGCTCCCGCTCCTGACACGGCGGCTCAACCGGCCGCGCCGGCCGCCGCCGCCGCCGCGCTGGTCGGCTCGACCTGGAAAATCGGCGAGTTCACCGCCAATTTCAAAGACGCAACCACCGTGTCCCTAAAAGGCGGCGCGCTCGCATCAATCGCGCCCGACGGGCTTGATGCCAAGTACACGCTGGCCGACGGCAAGATCGAAGTCAACGCGATGGGCACGGTCAAGACCGGCACGTTCGACGGCACCAACCTCATCATCGACGGCTCGACCGCCGTTAGACAGCAATAAACCATCAAGCACTGTTTGCCCGATTTCGTCGAACCCGTCTGGGACGCCCCCCGGCCACGCCAAAGGCGTGGTGGGGGGCGTCCCAGACGAATGCAGCAACCGCGCCCCTTGTACTTGCAGATGTACCTGCTGATTCCATCCGCCAGCCTTCTCCTGTTAAAATCCTTCCCTCTACCTTTATCGACGAGAGGAAGGACTTATGCCTGATTTTGATGCCGAACGGCGGTTGCAAGCCGAGCAGATCCGGGCGCGGTTGCTCGAGATCGCCGAGACCATATATGAGCAGCGAACGCCGATCGGCAAAATTCAGTCCGTGGTGACGGGGACGGGGCGCGGGCCCGAGCGAATGCCGCGGTCAGGCTGGAAACCGTTCGCGGTGCACGGCCGCTGGGGCGGGTTCGACCAGACGACGTGGTTCCGGATGACGGCGCGTGTGCCGGAGTCGATGAAAGGGCGCCGGGTGCTGGCGCTGGTTCGTCCGGGGGGCGAATCGCTGGCCTACGTGAACGGGCAGCCGTTCCAGGGGCTCGACCCGAACCGCGACGAGCTTTACCTGACCGACAAGGCCCGCGGCGGCGAGTCGTTCGAGATCATGCTCGAATCGGTGCCCAGTGTCCGGTTTGACGAATACCACTATTTCGAGTACGCCGATCTCGCCGTGATGAACCCGGCCACATGGGACTTCTACTACGACTGCAAAGTCCTGCTGGACGTGTGCGAACAGCTTGACCCCAATTGCACCCCGCGCCGTCAGATGATGTCGCTGCTGCTGAACACGATGCAATTCGTCGACATGCAGCACAAGGGTGAACCGGCCTACTTCAGATCCCTGATCCGGGCGCGAGACTTGATGGGTGTGTGGCTAAAGAAGTTCGAGGCCAGCTACGGGCTGGGCGAATTGACGCTGACCGGCCAGTCCCACATCGACACCGCGTGGCTGTGGCCGTTGCGCGAGACACGGCGCAAATGCGCCAGGACGTTCTCGACCGTGCTCAACTACATGGAGCGGTATCCCGAGTTCGTGTTCATGGCCAGCCAGCCCGTGCAGTACGAGTGGATCGAGCAGCACTACCCGGAACTGTTCGCGCGGATCAAAGCGCGCGTGAAAGAAGGCCGGTGGGAACCGTTCGGGGCGATGTGGGTCGAGTGCGACTGCAACGTGCCATCCGGCGAATCACTGGTACGTCAACTCCTCTACGGCAACCGGTGGTTCCGCGATCATTTCGGCGTACAGTCGCGGACCGCGTGGCTGCCGGACGCGTTCGGCTATTCGTGGGCGTTGCCGCAGATCCTCAAAAAGGCGCAGATCGACACGTTCGTGACCACGAAACTCTCCTGGAACCGCTACACCGACTTCCCGTACAGCACCTTCGAGTGGGAAGGCGCGGACGGCACCCGCGTGCTCGGCCTGATGCCGCCGGGCAACTACAACGGCAATGTAAAGCCGCAGGACCTCCTCGACCACTGGAAAAAGCTCAAGCAGAAAGAACGGATCCACGAGGCGCCGTTCCCGTACGGTTGGGGCGACGGCGGCGGCGGCCCCACCCTCGATATGCTCGAGTACGGCCGGCGGCTGGGCAACATCGTGGGGATGCCCAAATGCTCGCACGGCCGGATGCAGGATTGCATCGAGAGGATTACCGAGCAAGCCCAGCACGCCGACCTGCCCGTGTACAACAACGAACTGTATCTCGAGTATCACCGCGGCTGCCAAACCTCCCAGGCGCGGACAAAACGCAACAACCGCAAGTGCGAGTTCCTGCTGCGGCAGGCCGAACTGATCAGCAGCATGTCGCTCGCGCACGGCGGGCCGTACAACGCCAAAAAACTGCACGACGCATGGAAAATCGTACTGACAAACCAGTTCCACGACATCCTGCCCGGCTCGTCGATCCATGAGGTCTACGTGCAAACCGAGATCAACTACGCCGAGGCAAAAACACTCGCCGCGGAAGCCCGTGCCGAAGCGCTTGCGCACCTCGGGACCAAGATCGACACATCCGGGGATGGCGAAGCAATCCTGGTGTTCAACACGCTGTCCTGGGTGCGCGACGACGTGGCGCACGTATCGCTCCCGCTGCCTACTGGCGAGTTCCACGTCCGCGACCAGGCGGGCAAACCCGTGCCGCACCAAGTCGTCGGACCGTCCGACCTGCTGTTCGAGGCGCACGACCTGCCGCCGCTCGGCTACGCCGTTTACAGGCTGGTCGAGCGTAAAGCGGAGATTAAGAACACCGGGCTGCGCATCTCGCCGCGCAAGATCGAGAACAATTTCCTGCGCGTCAAGCTGGACAAGCAAGGCGCGCTGACGAGCGTCTACGACAAGACCGAGGAGCGCGAGGCCGTTCCGGCCGGTGAACGCGCAAACGTGCTCCAACTGTTCGAAGACCGGCCGCACGGCAACGACGCATGGGACATCGACCCGAATTTCGAAGACGTGATATGGGAGCCGGGCCCGGCGCAGATCGAGGTGGCCGAGCAGGGCCCGCTGCGCGCGTCGGTGCGGTTCGTGCGCAAAACCGAGCGCAGCGTCATCACGCAGGAAGTCACGATGTATGCCAACGCGCCGCGCCTGGATTTTGTGACGCACGTGGACTGGCGGGAGAAGCGGGTGCTGCTCAAGGCGGCGTTCCCGGTGGACGTGCGGTCGAGCCGCGCCGCATACGAGATCCAGTTTGCGGCAATCGAGCGGGCCACGCATCACAATACCGACTTCGACCGCGCCCGGTTCGAGGTCCCGGCACACAAATGGGCCGACCTCTCCGAGGGCGACTACGGCGTCAGCCTGCTGAACGACTGCAAGTACGGCTACGACATCAAAGATAACCTGATGCGGCTCTCGCTGCTGCGATCGCCCGTCGATCCCGACCCGACGGCGGATGAGTGCGAGCACCAGTTCACCTACTCGCTGTACCCGCACGCATGGAGCTGGCGCAACGGCACCGTCCAGCAGGCGTTCCAACTGAACGAGCGCGTGCTCGCGCTGGACGCGCCAAGCGCGAAAGGGCCCCTGCCGGCGACGGGCTGTTTCGTAACCGTCGACGCGGACAACGTCGTCATCGACACCGTCAAGAAATGCGAAGACTCCAAAGCGCTTATCGTGAGGCTTTACGAAGCGTACGGCCAGCGGGGCGACGTGGCAGTGACGTTCTGGCGAAAACCCCGCCGAGTCAGCGAGTGCGATCTCATGGAAGAAAACGTCTCGCCGCTGAACATCGATGGCAACACGGTGCGATTGTACGTGAAGCCGTTCGAGATCAGGACACTGAAGGTGAAGTTCTGAGCAAAGCACCGCTGCGAGGCGCCCCTACTTCGGAACCGCCACGGTCTTCATACGCCCGATCCGTCCGATCGGTCCGATCCGTCTGATAGGTCCTATTCCGCTTCGATCACGACCACAGCGACCGCGTGCGTCTTGATGTGCGAGATCGAGAGGTGAACTTGCGCCCCCGGCGGCAAGATGTCCCTGAGCGACCGTCCCAATTCAATGCCCGGCCGCCCGGCGGAATCGTGGACAACCTCGATGTCGCGCAAATCCCAGCCGACACGCAGGCCGGTACCGACGGCTTTGCCGAACGCCTCCTTGGCGGCGAATCGGGCGGCGAGAATCTCCGCCCGCTGGCGCGGCAACGAGTCGGCGTGCGCCCGTTCCGCATCGCTGAAGATGTTCAGAAAAGTTTCGCGCCGGAGCCGCCGCTCGACGTCGGCAACCTCGACCATGTCGACCCCAACCCCGACAATCATGGCGGCTACTCGTACCGCAGCGCTTCGACGGGGTCGACACTGGCGGCCTTGAGCGCGGGGTACACGCCAAAAAACACGCCGACGCTGAGGCTGAACGTAAACGCAACCATAACCGACCACATCGACAGCACCACCGGCAGGCTCGGGTAGATAAACTTAATAGCGATCGTGCCCAGCCATCCTATGCCGACACCGATCATCCCGCCGCACACGCTCAGCGTTACCGCCTCGATCAGAAACTGGAGGCCAATGTCCTGTCGCTTGGCGCCCACGGCTTTTCGGATGCCGACCTCCTTGATGCGCTCGCGCACGGAAACGAGCATGATGTTCATGATGCCGATCCCGCCAACCAGCAGGCTGATGCCCGCGATCCCCGCCAACATGAACCGCAGCATGTCGAAAATCTTGCTGAACGAACCCATCATGCCGTCCTGGTCGGTTACGGTGAAATCCTCGACGTAGTCGTGGGCCGCAGTGAGGATTTCCTTAATCGAAGCGATGGCGGGCTTGACATCTTCCGGGCTGCGGGCGGAGATCACGATCTCGAACAGTTCATCGCCCCCCGCGTTGAACATCTGCTGGCCGCTGGGCAGCGGGATGATCGCAATGTCGTCGAGGTTGATGCCCAACATCATGCCGCGCTCTTCGAGAATTCCAATGATCGTATGTTTGCGCCGGTTGATCGATATGGTTTCGTTCAGGGCGGGTTGGCTGCCGAACAGTTCGCGGCGAAGCGCCTTGCCGATCACGCAGACCCGGTTGTTTTTTTCGATGTCTTGCGCGTTGATAAACCGGCCCACCTGCGTAACCAACTGCCGGATCTCATCAAAATCTTCCGTGACGCCAATCACGAGTGAATTGCGCTGCCGCGCACCGTACCGGATCTGACCCGCACCGAACACGTTCCCCGACACGCCTTTCACGCCACGCGCCTTGCGCTTGACCTCTTTGGCGTTCTCATGTGTGAGCTTGTGGAAACTGCCCGCGGTGATCACGAACATGTCCGAGGTCGTTTCCTGCTTTCCGGGCGAGATGATGATGACGTTGCTGCCCATCCCCGCAAATTCTTTTTCAATATAGGCTTGGGCGGCTTCCCCCAGCGAGATCAGCAGGATGACCGACATCACGCCGATGATGACGCCCAGCGTCGTCAGGAATGAACGTACCTTGTTCTGCGAAAGCGACCGAAGCGCTACAAAAATGCTCTCGAAGAAGCTCATAGGTCGTCCAGCGAATCCACCACACGGATGCGCACACCGTCCCGCAGGCCTTTTTCCGTCACCGTCGTGATCAGCGTCTCGCCTTCCTCGAGGCCGCCGAGCACTTCGCGCGTGTAGGTGTTGCCAATGCCAATCTTCACCTGGCGCCGGGCCGCGCGGCCCTTTTCAATGACGTACGCCGTTTCTTCCCGCACCAGCGCCTCGCTCGGGACAAACAGGACATCTTCCTTCTGCTGAACAATAATGATGACGTCGGCCGACATCCCTGCGACGAATTTGTCCTGGCCTTCGGCAATTTTGACGTCAATATCGAGCGTTCTGCTCAGATCGGGATTGAGCGTCACCGTGGGCGAGATAAACGTCACTTCCCCGGCAAAATCAACACCGCGGTAGGCGTCGACGTTTACTCGGGCTTTCTGCCCAATCTGGATCTGCGACGCATTGGCCTCGTCAAACGGCGCCTTGACAAACAAATCGCTGTCTGCAACCAGTTTGAGCAGCGGCATCCCCATGGCGACCGCCTCCCCCACTTCCGCGTTGACCTTCGCGATCACTCCGTCAAATGGCGCTCGGACAAACGCCTTGTCCCGCAATTCCCGTGCCACGTCCACCGCCGACTCAAGCTGCTCGATGCCGGCGGCGGCGGATTTGATTTCTTCCTGCCGCACAAGGTTTTGCTGCTGGTTGGCGAGCGCGGCGGAGTGATCTTCCTTGGCAACGCGGTAGGCGAGGTTGACCTTGTCCATTTCGCTTTGCGAGATGGCCTGCTGATCGAGGAGCGCCTGGATGCGCTCGAGGTTGCGCGCGGCCTGGGCGAGTTGTGCGGCGGCCTGGCTCACTCGGGAAACGGCCACCTCCTCGGCTATACGCGCGCCGATCTTGGCCTGTTCGAGCCTGAACTCCCCCGCACGGAGGTTGGCCTCGGCCAGTTCAACCTGCGCGTCAAACTCCGCGTGCTCCATCTCGATCAGGAGGTCGCCCTGCTTCACGCGAGCCCCTTCTTTTTGCGGGATCGCCCTGATTTTCCCCATCAGGGCCGAAGCCACCATGGATTCCAGTTTCGGCTTGACCGTCCCCGCCGAAATCGCCGACACCGTCTGCTCAACCTTGCCGCGGCTGAGCGTGGCCGCCGTCACCGCGATCTCGTCTTCCTTCCAGTAGCCGTAATAAAAGACGGGCACAGATACCACTGAGACGGCGATCAGCCAGCCAAATGCTGTACGCCCCACTCTTTTTCGTTTTGGATCCGCCATTCGTTCTTTACCAGTTTTCCATCCCTGAAACTCATGATGCGTTGCGCATGTTCGGCCACTTCCCGCTCATGCGTTACCATGACAATTGTGTTTCCCTTTTCGTGCAACTCCCGAAACAGCGCCAGAATGCTCTCGCCGCTGTCCGTATCGAGGTTGCCGGTCGGCTCGTCGGCAAACAGGATCGACGGCCGGTTGATCAGCGCGCGGGCGACCGCCACACGCTGGCGCTGCCCGCCGGAAAGCTCGCTGGGCGTGTGATACATCCGGTCTTCGAGGCCAACGGCTTCGAGCGCTTCCCGGGCCAGGGCCAGCCGCTCTTTCCTGGGCGTGCCGTTGTACAGCAGCGGCAACTCGACGTTCGCCAGGGCCGTGGTCCGGCCGAGCAGGTTGAAATTCTGAAAAACAAACCCGATCTCCTGGTTGCGCGTCTCAGCCAGCTTGTGCTCGGGCATCTCGCTCACCAGCACGCCTTTTAAGTAATACGCGCCCGACGACGGCCGGCTCAGGCAGCCCAGGATGTCCAGCAGCGTCGTCTTGCCCGAACCCGACGGCCCCATGATGGCCACGTACGAGCCGGGGTCAATGCTGAATTCAATGCCCCGAAGGGCGCGCACCACCGTGTCGCCCATCTCGAAGATTTTAGTCAGATCCAAAACGCGGATCAGGGGTTGTTTATCGGTATTCCCGGCCATATACTCGTACAATTATACATGGAAGAACGATAAACATAACAATCGCCCAAGAGCCTCTGGACATTGCACGGCTGGGGCGCCCCCCCCGGAGGTTGCAGCCTTGCCCCTAATTGTTCAACAATCGTGGCGCGGCATATAGGAGAGCGGCCCCATGACAGACTTTTACGAGCGGTCGTTAATCATCCACGAGCACCTTCGCGGCAAACTGGCGGTGGTCGGGAAGTTGTCCATCCGCAACCGCGACGACCTTTCGACGGCCTATACGCCCGGCATAGCCCGCCCCTGCCAGGTTATTGCCGCGGATCCCAAGAGGGCGCGCGACCTCACCATCAAGCACAACGCCATTGCGGTGGTCAGCGACGGTTCCTCCGTCCTGGGCCTGGGGAACATCGGAGCGCTGGCCGCCATACCCGTTATGGAAGGCAAGGCGCTGCTGTTCAAGCAGTACGGCGACCTCGACGCCTGGCCCATCTGCCTCGATACGCAGGATCCCGACACCATCGTCGAAACCGTCCGCGCGATCGCGCCCGTGTTCGGTGGAATCAACCTCGAAGACATCTCGGCGCCACGCTGTTTCGACATCGAGCACCGCCTGCAGGACCTCGGCATTCCCGTGTTCCACGACGACCAGCACGGCACCGCCATCGTCGTGTGGGCCGCCCTGATCAACGCCGGCCGCGTGCTCGGGATGGAATTGCGCGACATGCGCATCGTCATCAGCGGCGCCGGGGCCGCCGGAACGGCCATTGCCCTTCTGCTTCGTTGCGCCGACGGATACACCGGCGCCCAGCGGCGCACCGGCGCCAAGGACATTATCGTCTGCGATTCCAAAGGCACCATCCACAAAGGCCGCGACGACCTTGCGCCGCACAAACAGTCGCTCCTTTCCGTGACGAACCGCGAAGACCGGCGCGGCAGCCTCAAGGAGGTGCTCGAAGGCGCGGACGTGTTTGTCGGGGTGAGCAAACCGGGCCTGCTCGAGGCCGAGGACATCGCGCGGATGGGCCGGCGCAAGATCGTGCTGGCGATGGCCAACCCCGAACCCGAGATCACGCCCGGCGAGGCCATCGAAGGCGGCGCCGACATCGTCTGTACCGGTCGAAGCGACTTCCCAAACCAGGTCAACAACGTCCTCGTGTTCCCGGGCATCTTCCGGGGGGCGCTGGACGCCTGCGCACCCAGGATCGACGGCCGGATGAAACGCGCCGCGGCACATGCCCTCGCCGATGCCGTCAGGGACCCCGCGCCCGACCACATCCTGCCGGACGTGCTGGACAGGACGGTCGCCCCGGCGGTTGCCCGGGCGGTTCGGAATTCGTGGTCGGAAGACCCCTTCGAGATCTGAGCAAAAAACGGGGACGGGCTCGCGACGCCTCCGGCGGTTTGGAGGCGCTTTTTCGGCAGTTGCAAAAAGGCGTGCCTGGCCCCGCTTTTCGCGGCACTTAAACCGGGCCGGTTCGTCAACCGCGGGCGGCCCGGCGGCGTATACTTACGTATCTTCTTTATCTTGATTGCAGGCTGCGGCGACTTTATAATCAGGGTTTCCGCCCGGCTTCGCCCTTTGGGGCTACGCCGAGGTAAAGCCCGTTTGACTCCTTTTTGCAACATCGAGGCGTACCGCGAGGCGTATCGCGCGGCGAACCGCGAGGCGTTATGAACCACGAACGAATTTCGCAAGGGTTGTCTTTTGACGATGTGCTGTTGAAACCATGCCGGTCGAACGTTCTGCCGCGCGATGTGGATGCGCGCACACAGTTCACCCGCAACATCTCGCTCAACATCCCAATGTCCAGCGCCGCCATGGATACCGTGACCGAAGCGCGCCTCGCCATTGCCATCGCACAGGAAGGCGGCATCGGCGTCATCCACAAAAACCTCACCATTGCCGAACAGGCCGCCGAAGTCGACCGCGTCAAGCGATCCCAGGCCGGCGTTATCACCGAACCCATCACGCTGCACCCCGAGCAGACCGTCCAGGAAGCCGAAGACCTGATGGCGCGGTATCACGTGTCCGGTGTGCCCATCACGGACCACCACGGCAAGCTCGTGGGCATCCTGACAAATCGCGACCTGCGGTTCCAGGAAGACTTCTCAGTGCTGATCGGCTCAGTCATGACGAAAAAAAACCTCGTCACCGTGCGCCCCGGAACCACGCTCGAAGAAGCCAAACGCCACCTCCACGAGCACCGGATCGAGAAACTACCCATCGTCACCGAAGACGGCACGCTCGTGGGCCTGATCACGATCAAAGACATCAACAAGGTCCGCGATTTCCCCCTCAGTTGCCGCGATGAAGGCGGGCGGCTTCGAGTGGCCGCCGCGCTTGGCGTCGGCAAGGGCGAACTCGAGCGGGCGCGCGCATTGGCCGACGCGCACGTGGACGTACTCGTCATCGACACCGCACACGGCCACACCGATCTCGTTATTGAAACCGTAAAGGCCATCAAGGAAGCCTTGCCACACGTCGATCTCGTCGCCGGAAACATTGTCACGGCGCAGGCCGCCGAAGATCTCATCGCGGCCGGCGCCGACGCCCTCAAAGTAGGTGTCGGCCCGGGCGCTATCTGCACGACGCGCGTCGTGGCCGGCGCGGGCGTCCCTCAGTTGACCGCCATCATCGATGTGGCCGAAGCGGCCGCAAAAAAAGGCATCCCCGTCATCGCCGACGGCGGGATCAAATACTCCGGCGACATCACCAAGGCGATCGCGGCCGGCGCCAACAGCGTCATGATCGGCAGCCTGTTCGCCGGAACCGAAGAGAGCCCCGGCGAAACCGTCCTGTACGAAGGCCGAACCTACAAAGTGTGCCGCGGGATGGGTTCGGTCAAGGCGATGCAGCGCGGCAGCAAAGCCCGGTACATGCAGTTCGACGTCGACCAAGCCGCTAAGCTCGTACCCGAAGGCGTCGAGGCGAGAGTGGCGTACCGCGGTCCGCTCGCCGACTACATCCACCAACTCGTGGGCGGGCTCCGCGCCGGCATGGGCTATTGCGGCTGCCGCAACATCCATGAACTCCAGACCAGGACCGAGTTCGTGCGCGTGACGCCCGCGGGGCTGCGCGAGAGCCATCCGCACGACGTCACGATCACCGAAGAACCGCCCAATTACCAGGTGTTAAGGTAGTCGCCGATGCAGCCGGGTGGCAGGCCCATTGTCGTCCTCGATTTTGGCGCCCAATACAGCAAGCTGATCGCGCGGCGCGTCCGCGAAGCCGGCGTATTCAGCCTCATCGTCCCCTACAACACGGACCTCGAAAACCTCCGGGCGCTGAACCCCGCCGGCATCATATTCAGCGGCGGGCCATCGAGCGTTCATGCGCCCGGCGCACCCATCCCCGACCCGGCCATCTTCAAGCTGGGTGTGCCGGTGCTCGGGATCTGCTACGGCGTCCAACTGTTCGCCCACATGCTCGGCGGAAAGGTCGAGCGGTCCGACCGGCGCGAGTACGGAATCGCCCACCTCGAACATAGCGACTCCGACGGCCTCCTCTACCAGATTGACACGCGCACCCAAGTCTGGATGAGCCATGGCGACGCCATCAGCTCGATGCCACCGGGGTTTGTCACGATCGGCAAAACCGAGAATTGCCCACACGCCGCGATCGCCGACACCGCGCGAAACCTGTACGGCGTCCAGTTTCACCCCGAGGTCGTCCACACCCCGCAGGGCCCTAAAATGCTCTCGAACTTCGTGCACCGCATTTGCGGTTGCCCGTCCGACTGGACCATGGGCTCGTTCATCGAGCGAAGCATCGCCGATATCCGTACCAGGGTAGGCGACAAACGGGTCGTGTGCGGGCTGAGTGGCGGCGTCGACTCGAGCGTGGCCGCAATGCTCATCCACAGGGCCATCGGCGACCGGCTCGCCTGCGTGTTTGTCAACAACGGCCTGCTGCGAAAAGGCGAACCCGAGTTGGTGCGGAAAGTGTTCTGTGACTATTTCCACCTCGATCTGCATTACGTGGATGCCGAAGATCGGTTTCTCGCGGCGCTCGCCGGCGTGCGCGATCCCGAAGAAAAACGAAAAAAGATCGGCGCCCTGTTCATCGACATTTTCGAAGAAGAAGCAAAACGGCTCGGCCACATGGATTTCCTCGCACAGGGTACCCTCTACCCCGACGTGATCGAGAGCGTCTCCGCCACCGGCGGGCCATCCTGCACCATCAAGAGCCACCATAACGTCGGCGGGCTCCCCGACATCATGAACCTCGCACTGATCGAACCGTTGCGCGAACTGTTCAAAGACGAAGTCCGAGTCGTCGGCAAGGAATTGGGCCTGCCCGACGAAATCGTGTGGCGACACCCGTTCCCCGGCCCGGGGCTCGGAGTCCGCTGCATCGGCCCCGTCACCAAAGAGCGGCTCGACACGCTCCGCGAAGCCGACGCCATATTCATCGAAGAAATCAAGCGGGCCGGCCTGTACGCCGACATCTGGCAGGCGCTCGTATGCCTGTTGCCTGCCCGCAGCGTCGGCGTACAGGGCGACGAACGAACTTACGAAGAAGTCTGCTCGCTCAGAGCCGTCACCAGCGAAGACGCTATGACGGCCGATTGGTTCCGGTTCCCGCCCGAAGTGCTCCAGCGCGTCTCAAACCGGATCTGCAACGAAGTCAAACGCATCAACCGCGTCCTCTACGACGTCACATCCAAACCGCCCGGTACCATCGAGTGGGAGTAGGCGCGGAAGCGGCGCCCGCGCCACACGGCAACCACCCGCACCGGTTGCCAACACCGCCGGTACCGTGACCCAGATCAGGCTTGCCATAACACGCTCTCGCATCAAGCACGCCTCAGACGTCTCCACCAACACCCTCTGTTTTGTATAGGCTTGTTGGTGCACTTTTTGAGCGGAAAACGCGGGCAAAAGCCGGCCAGAATTTGCCAAACAAGGGGGATTCAGTTGACAGATCCGGGCTGTAGATAATGATTCTGATAAAATGTCGCGCCCAGGGCAGTTCAGAAAATTATTTTAGGCAACACGGATGACCCTGGCTTGCTCGCCAGCCGCTGAGCGGGCCTCGACCCTGAATCGGGCAGCGAAAGCGGGGTTGAGGCGCGTTTCCCACGGACTGCTGCAAATCTTCACATTCGACAACGGCAACGAGTTCGCCGGCTTCAAGGAGTTGGGAACCCACTTCGACGCTCGCGCCTATTTCGCCCATCCCTACTGCGCGTGGGAACGCGCAACCAACGAGAATACCAACGGCCTTCTACGACAGTTCCTACCCAAAAAGACGGACTTCCGGTCAGTCACTCAAGCCCAATTGGACATCATCGCCCATCGTCTGAATAATAGACCCCGTAAGAGGCTCGACTACCGAACACCATGCGAAGCCTTCCAAAAAGCCATCGTTGCACTTCGCGTGTGAATCTACATTTAGAGTAATCACAGTTTGCGCAGGTGTCTTGGCCGGTGTCTGGTTCGTTATAGGAGCAGAGACATGTACAGACTATTACTTGTGGCTCTTTCCGTCTTGGTAGCCGGGTTTACAAACGAGGCCAGCTCACAGTCCCTGTCCTATACCGAATTGCTGGCGAAAATTCAGTCGGGCATCCGCGCCCCTGGTCTGTCCTATCGAATTAAATCCGAAGTCTACCAAAGTAAATCGGATTCGGTAAAATCTTGGGACCCTGGGCTTCTTTCGCGTTTTGATTGTATTTCAGATGGAACGCACTTGCGGATAGAAGAACAGGGCATACCAAGTGATTTTGGGAAGAGCCCAAAATTTAAGACTGAAAATGTCAGTGTATTTGACGGAGAAGTCTACAAGAGCCTGCATTCAATTGATTCGCGGCCGCGGCAGGGGATGATTGCGGAAGTCAAACAAATGCCGGACGCGTCCCTTGGGGGCCTGATAGTTGGCGGGGACATCTTATCAAGAGAGGAATTGATTGATAAGAATATCTTGTTCGATAGCGCCAAAAATCTTTACAGAGTTGCGACGGTACCCGAGTATGGAGGGCAGGTCGTTTTTTGGTCAGATCCTGCGCGTAATTTTGAAATAGTCAAGGTCGAGTTTTTAGTAAATGGAAAACTTAAAAACTTTGACGAGATTGTAAGTGAACAGATAGGCGGGATTTGGGTTCCAAAGGACGTGAAACATTATGACATGGTTGGTGAAAATCCGGTCTTGACGAAAGAGACAAAAATGGTCTCTTTTGATCCGAATCCCGAAATTACGCCATCCACGTTCGAATTGGATTTTCCGGATGGCGTAAAGGTGATGGATCATCGAAATAAGGACGATGTAGCCAGGAGTCTTGAGGAAGCCATGCAGAAGAGGATGGATAACCTCAATAGGAAAATGCTTTCTGACCTTCCTTTACAGGCCACATCCAATCAGAATGTCGAACGTACTCCAGTCCGTAAGACAAAGTCAATGTCCCTTGCACGATCTACTGAATTATCCGCTCGTAATTCCGGATTTCTAATCTACCTGTTGCCGGCAATTGTGATTCTGGTGCTCGTGGTTGGCGGCGTGGTCTGGATGCGGAGAAGAAAAGCTTGAGCCTGGCTCACATCTCGTTGAGAGTCGGGGCGTTGCCTGTGACTTAAGTGAATAAGAGGAATTACCTATCCAGAAGAACATCTTGACTTTCATCCCGCGTGTTTCGAGCTGCTTAACACACAGAAGTGCGGCCACCCACGGTCTGTTTGCCTGAGCGTCCCAATCTTCAGTCAGCCGAAATCGGCGTTTCAATACCCCATGATCTCATCCGCGCGCGAATGACTCCCGTCATTGGCGCCATGAAAGCTGTCGTTTAATACGTCGGCCAGTGCAAACCACTTCCTCACGTCTTCTCTCCCACACGAACGCAGCCAATCGTAAAAACTACCGCAGCGCGACGATTTGAAGACGAAAGGAAACATCTCCTGCAAGTTCTCGTCAGCCATCCAGATGTGCGCGAACGAGTATACGGCAGCCGACCTAATGTCTAGTCTTGTCAGGTCAATTGTCTGCACAGGTCGCTCTCCAGCGTTGCCTTATCCTCCGCACGAGCACAGGTATCGTAACATGAACCGAATCGCACGCCAAGAACTCTCGGGCGACAGACCTCCTTCTCTGCCTCTTGACAAGAACTTATCATGGATGTCCCTATTTACCTTTACTTATTTACTGGGATATCTTTTTAATACTTGTGAATAGAGACTATCAAACGCATTCTTTAATTCAGACATACGGGAAACTACAGATGTAATATCTACGTTGCCAAAAAATGGGCCCAGAGGGATGCCTATGTCAGATTCATTGCCATGATGCTTTGGAACTGGATATCGGCCTGACCAAAGGACTGCTTGGGTTAAGGCATCGAGAAATTCCTTCTCATCACTCGTAGGGCTTAGCCCAATGCTTTTGATCAAGGTCCCAAGATCATGACCACCCGACCCAATGTCCCATTTAACTTTAAAATCTACGATGGAGGGGTCATTAGAAATCAGAAGTCCTTTCAATGCATTTTCAAGAGCCAGCCCAGCTAACAGCAGAAACGAAGGCAATAGGAGGTAGACATCCCCAACTTCCTGAGGTGTGGCCTTAGCTGTTTTGCCCCCTTCAAGTCGGCTAAATATCGCAAACCACTTCTCCCAAATAATGTCGGCGCTTCTTTTAAGGCCAATTGCAGTCGTTCGCCACGCCTCGGGCAATTTTGCTAATGGTGGCTTATCGTTTTCCATAATTACAAAAACCTAACGCCGAGTGTGACCCTCGTTTCACACGGTATCCGCGCCGGGTGAAACGTAGGTGTCCACGCTCGGTTAAATAGGGTTGCAGATTCACAGGCGAAGTGCAACGATGGCTTTTTGGAAGGCTTCGCATGGCGTTCGGTAGTCGAGCCTCTTACGGGGTCTATTATTCAGACGATGGGTGATGATGTCCAATTGGGCTTGAGTGAGCGATCGGAAGTCCGTCTTTTTGGGTAGGAACTGTCGCAGAAGCCCGTTGGTATTCTCGTTGGTTGCGCGTTCCCACGCGCAGTAGGGATGGGCGAAATAGGCGCGAGCGTCGAAGTGGTTTTCCAAATCCTTGAAGCCGGCGAACCCCTTGCCGTTGTCGAACGTGAAGGTTTGGACGAGTTGGTGGGGGACGCGATTGAACGCCGCTTTCGCTGCCCGATTCAGGCTCGAGGCCCGCTTGTCGTGCATCTTTTGGACAACGAAGTAGCTGGTCTTGCGTTCCACAAAAGTAGCCACAAGCCCCTGATGATGGGGGCCGACGACCGTATAAATAAACGGTGACTGTCCGTTTAGCCCCCGGAAGTACCTGAGGCGCCGAGGCTTGGGCCCGGTGTCCACTACTGCAAAGTCAGATTCATTACCTTGGTGGTATAATGGGGCCGTTCTTGTTGCTGTTGAAGCAACAGCGATGCAACATAGGGAGATAGAGAATGGCCAAGAAATCGTTGAATGTTGCGATGATCGGCGCTCAGTTCATGGGCAAGGCACACAGCAATGCCTGGCGAAGGGTCGGCATGTTTTTCGACCTGCCAGTGCAGCCTGTAATGAAGCTCATGTCCGAGGAACTACCCCGCGAAGAGGATGGTTTCGAGCTGACCGACACGGTCAATGCCTTGAAGTCGTTCGGGAGCCGAGTACGAGCATCCTGGATGGCGAACGGCGACCTTGACACGGTCGTCATCGACCTGAGCGACTTCGCTGGCAAAGGCCACTTGTGCGACACAGCCGAGACGGACCGACAGGAGAGGCTCTGGCCTACCCACGATTGTCTCGATGGGTGCACACCGGTGTCTTATCTCCTGATTCTCCCGAACAGGACACACGGCCCATCTGTCCGTGGACGATACCGCGGGCTTCCTCCGAGCGTCCACGGTTCTAGCACGAGCAGGCGCTCGGCCCCTGGAAGGGAGACCATATTCGCCTGCTACAGCCACAAGAACGAGTACTGGCGACAGCGATTGCAGGTCCACATGGCCTCCCTAAAAAACGAGGCCGCAATCGATTGCTGGGACGACACCAAGATAAGGCCCGGCTCGCAGTGGCGCGCAGAAATCGAAGAGGCCATCATGCGAGCCAGAGCCGCAGTGTTACTTGTGAGTGCGGACTTCCTTGCGTCGCCGTTCATCACATCAAACGAACTACCAAGGTTATTGGCTATGTCCAAGAAGCGAGGGACAATTATATTGCCGGTAATTGTAAGTCCGTGTCGGTTTCTCCAGACTCCAGACCTGTCGCAGTTCCAGGCGGTCAATACTCCAGACAGGCCGTTGCTCAAGATGTCAGAGGAAGAGCAGGAGGAGGTCTTTGTGAGGGTGACGGACACGATAGCTGAGGGACTCAAGGGAAAGGTTCCGGCTGTGTAGCCACCCGCTCTTCCACTCGGATCAGGGTTCACATGGTTCAGGCGCCCGGCTCGGGGATAATCCTCAGGACGGGCGCCTTCATTCGGGTGGTGAGCGGTGCATGAATGTGGACAGCAGCACCCGATTAGGGTAATGGCTATCGTCTATTGGCATTTGACCAGAATCTGCCCCCAAGTCTTAACAGATGCGGCACTCGGAATGGAGTAGACACGGCGAGAACTCATTGAAACAATGAGACTCACAGTTGCGGAAATCGTGAAATAGGGACTCATAACTTCGATACTGCTGCCTGCACAGTCCGCCTCTAGGGAAGGAAGATTATGACGGTTGTACGACCTGCTCATTGTCCAATCTATTGTCTTCTGTAGATTCACACGCGAAGTAGTAAATAGGGACAGTGGAGTTCGTGAAAAAGCCTAAGATCATCCATTTCTGTTGGTAAAGCTCAAAGTGCGGTTATTGTAAATACACGAGTTACACAGGGACGAAACGCGGGCGTAACTGTGCGCATCGACTTTTTCACCAGCTCCACAGTCACCGTTTATTTTAGACTCTTAAATGGTGCCTGTGCCGATTTAAACACAGCAACAACTCCGCCCCGCCTGCAAGTGCTGCGGCAACTGCCTATGTGGTAAGAGCCTCCACCAGAATTCGGCGTGCGCCGGTTTGGTGGTAGGCTTTTCGGATGAAATCGGCGACGGATTTGGGGGAGGTTTCGGAGTCCGGCATCTGGACGACGGTTGCGGCGTCTCCATCGAGAAAACACTGGAAGCGGCCCTCGAGGCGGACGCGCTCCATCGGCGATAGTTCGCGGCCGCCGGATATGCGAACTCCCGGCGTATACGCGGGCTCTTCGGCGTCGGAACGGTCGAGCACCTGGCTCGTTTGCGGCTGCCATGCCTCGAGATCGATGGCGGCGAACCGGCGCGCGATTCGTGTGTCGACCGTTTGCGCGGGGACGACTTGCAGGCCCAGCCGTTCGCTCGATTCGGCGCACAGCCCAGCGATGCGTGAAAGGATCTCGACCGCAAATGCAACCGCCTGTTCCGACTGCGCCAGCCACAGGCCGGTTGCCGCCCACACACATTCAGACAGCCCGGAAACGCCGACGAGGTATTTGGCCTGGTTGACGTCGACGGCAGGCCGGCCCTCTCGGTGCGCCGCAAGCAAACCCAGCGGGCCCAGCGACTCGAGCGCCATCAGCTTGTGCACAAACCCCGCCTTCTGGCTGTGCGCCTGCGCGGCCAGTTCAAATGTCGCCGCCAGTTGTTCAAAGAAATCGGTCGTCCCACGGGACCGGTAGGCCAGCCGAGGGAGGTTCAGCGTGACGCGGTGCGCCGTCACGTCGCGGATGTCCCAGGGCGCCGCCGATACGGGTTCCGGAGCCCGCTCGAGTGCGAACAGCACGTTGCCCCTCGATGCCGCCACCTCGCCCGCGTGCTCGAGAAACCGCTCGCTGCCCGGCGACCGGAAAAAGTCTGGTGTAATATGTATTTTCACCGAGGGCGACGTGAATTTGACCCCCTGAACGCCCCCTTCTTTGAACACATCGAGGAGCGCCCACAAAAACTGTTGCGCCGGCCGGCTGTAGTCGCCGTAGGTCTTTCCGGCGGGCCGGCCTCCCGCGCTCACGGCCTCCAGTTCCTTCAGATGCGGCGGCGCGTCCCAATACAATCCGATGGCTGTCTCCGGGGCACAGTCGCCATGGACGGCCGCCCGGTAGGCGTACTCGTAGATGAGCATTTGCGCGAGCTGGTGCAGCGCCCGCTCCTCGCAACTCTCGAGGAACGGCGCGAAATGGATGTTCAGGGCGTCCCACGTTATGGCGCCGGAGAAATAGTGCTGGAGCACCCCACTCGAGTTGACCATCTGGGCCAGAAGCGTGTCGGCGTATTTGGGAGGCCGCGAAAACGCCCTCGAATCAGGCAGGCCCACGCCGTACTTCGCAATGCCCGCAACAGACAGCGCGGCGCTGTCGAGGCAATCGATTCGGCCAAGGTCGTGCAGGTAAATGTCGCCGCGCAGGTGGGCGTCGCCGACCTCGGGCGAGAAAACCTGCGAGACCGCATACTCGCGCTTGACCGACTGCGCCAAGACGCGGCTGGTCCGTTCGGGGTCGACCGTTGCGGCGCCGGCATTATCGAGGCCGCAAATGATCCGCCGCGCATCGTACAGCGGAACGCCCAGCCGCACGTGCCTGCGCCAATGCGCTTCCAATCCCCGCTCGATCAGTTTCGCATTCACCAACTCGCGCACAAGGCCCGTGGTCAGTGTCTTGACGTTGGCCGTCTTGATCTGCTGCTCGACCTCGAGCGCAATCAACTGGGCCGTACCTTCTTCAAGCCCCGTTTCCCGGATCAGCGCCTCGGCGATCTTCGCCCGGTCCCAGGCCCGCAGTTGCTCGCCGCCGGTGCGGACAAGAACGCCGGATCCTTCGCCGCCTTCGAGGCCGCCCGGGCTGCGCCGCGCTTCCGCCAGTTCGTTGAGGATCACGGCGGTGTCGCCCTGCCGCAACCGGCGTATGCGCGCCCGCCGGTCCCGGTACCGGGCGTAGGCGAGCGCCGTCCGAGCGTGGCCCATCTCGATGAGGACCTTCTCAACCGCGTCGCCTACCTGATCCACCGTCGGCGGCCGACTATCGAGCGTTTTGGATAGATAAATGGCGATGGCCGAGGCGAGGTTGGCCGCACGTTCCCGGTCATTGCCGCCAATCGACGCGGCCGCTTTGAAAATGGTATCGGCTATCTTGTTCTTGTCAAACGGCTCGACGCGCCCGTCCCGCTTCACGATCTCTTTGACGGGCTGCGGGGCTTCGATAAACGGAGCCGAAAACGTCAGTTGCGCGTCAAACAGCCCCTCGAGCGGCTGGACCCGCGGCTCGTCTTCGGGATCGCGCTGGTTCTTGCGTTCGTCCAGACTCATTGGTCGAATTTTCCCGCCCCTCTTGCTCGCAGCGAAGCAGTCTACCCCGAACAAACCCCGTAACACAAGCGGGCGCATATGTTGAAACCGGATCCGTACGTAAGAAACGCGCAACGCGGCAGGATGCCGCGCAGATGCCGCGTCTACGTTTGCAGCCAATGTAGAAGCGGCATCTTGCCGCTTGCCCCCAATCAAGGACTCGCTTCGAGGTGAGACAGCCTTACCCGCGGATTCTGGTTGAAGAAAACCAACCGCGCTGCGGCTGATCTTGCTAACACCAACCTGTTTCGGTACGATCGGCTTTGTTGTTATCGGGAGCACGTGTATGGAAGTTCTCATCCGTGTCGGGGGCGCCGTTGCCGATTATTTTGAGCCTATCCGGGCAGCGGCCGGCGAAGGTTTCGGCCCGTTACTGGGCGCGCTCAGCGGGCTGATGTGGGGGCCGTGGATGCTGGTCCTCCTGTTTGGCACCCACATCTTCCTCACGGTCCGGCTCCGGTTTATTCAGCGCTACGTCGGCCGCGGAATACGGCTGTCGCTCGAGCGGGGCGTGGAAGGCGAGGGCGACGTCAGCCATTTCGGCGCGCTCACCACGGCACTGGCCGCCACTATCGGAACGGGCAACATTGTCGGCGTGGCCACGGCCGTTGTGGCCGGCGGGCCCGGCGCCGTACTCTGGATGTGGCTGACGGGCGTGTTCGGCATCTCCACCAAATACGCCGAAGCCCTCCTGGCGGTGAAGTACCGGATCACCACCGAAACCGGACACTTTGCCGGCGGCCCGATGTACGTCCTCGACCGCGGCCTCAACTGCAAATGGCTCGGCATGCTTTTCGCCGCATTCACGGCCATCGCGGCGTTCGGCATCGGCAACATGGTGCAGGCCAACGCGATAGCCCAGCTGCTCGTTGAAACCCGCTGGCACGTCAATCCCTGGGTTACGGGAACTATCCTGATGGCGCTCACGGCGATGGTAATCCTGGGCGGCATCCGGTCGATCGCGCGCGTATGCCAGATTCTCGTGCCCTTCATGGCAATCGCGTACGTCCTGGGGTGCGTGGTCCTGCTCATCCTGGGCCTGCCGACCATCCCCGCAACGCTGGCACTCATCTTCAAAACCGCCTTCACGGGCCAAGCGGTCGTTGGCGGATTCCTCGGCGAAGGCATGCGACGGGCCATGCGATATGGCATCGCCCGCGGCCTGTTCTCCAACGAGTCCGGCCTCGGAAGCGCACCAATCGTCGCAGCAGCCGCAAAAACCAAAAACCCCGTCCGGCAAGCCCTCGTCTCCTCGACCGGCACGTTCTGGGACACGGTCGTCATCTGCGCCCTGACCGGCCTGGTACTGGTTAATTCCGGCGACTGGACCCAAGGGTCCCTCAACGGCGCCGCACTTACCGCCGCCGCGTTCAATAGAATGCCGACGATTGGGCCTGCGATTCTTGGGATGGGCCTGGTTACGTTCGTCTTCTCGACCATTCTGGGCTGGTCGTACTACGGCGAGCGCGCCGCCGAATATCTGTTCGGAAAAAGGTCCATATTGCCTTACCGCCTGCTTTGGGTGGTTTTCGTGCTCGTCGGGTCGGTCAGCCATCTCCAGGCAGTTTGGGACTTTGCAGACATTGCCAACGCGCTGATGGCGATTCCGAACCTGGTCTGTCTGATCCTGCTCAGCGGCGTGGTCGTCGCCGAAACGCGCTCCCACCTCTGGGAACCTGCCAACACCGAATAACCGAATAAGAATGTTGCACCCCAACCCGGTAGCGGAGTATTATTCGCAGTAAGCGCGTATTCGGGAACGGCTTTTTGCACCTCTAATTACAGTTAACACTCATCAGCCATGGTTGCACCAAGACAGCTTTATGCCGTGATTGCCGGTTGCGGCCGCCTGGGTTCCTACGTCGCCAACAAGTTGAGCGCGCACGGGCACAGCGTCGTTGTCATTGATAACGATGAAGCCGCTTTCGAAGCATTGTCTTCGGAGTTCAGCGGATTCAGGATCGAAGGCGATGCAATCGAATTCCGGATACTCCAAGAGGCAAAAACGGACAAAGCGGACCTCTTGCTCGCCGTCACCCACGAGGATAACGTCAACCTCATGGTAGCCCAGGTTGCCAAGAAGGTCTTCAAGGTGCCCAACGTGATGGTGCGGGTCAACGACCCCATGCGTGAACAGGTGTACCGCGACATGGGGATTGACACCATCTGCCCGAGCATCGTCGCCGGAGACGCCATCGCCGCCATCGCTGGCGCGCTCGCGTTCCCCTCCGAATGACCGCCGGCGCCATAAACCCTTCTGGAAAAAAGACATGCACATAATTATAGTCGCAGAACGAAAGCTGGCTTACTTCCTCTGCCGAGCGTTTCAGGCGAAAAACTACGAAGTCACCGTCATTAACCGCGACCGCGAAGATTGCAGTTGGCTGGCAAGACGGACGAGCGCCACCATCGTGTTCGGCGATGGGAGCAGCCCCCAAGTGCTCGAGGACGCCGGCGCGGAGACCGTCGACGCCGTCCTGGCCGCGGCGCCCCGCGACGAGGACAACCTCGTGACCTGCCAGCTTGCCGACATGAAGTTTCACGTGCCCCGGATCATCTCGCTCGTCAACGACCCCGACAATGAACAAGTGTTCCGGCAGTTGGGAATCGCCAACACCTTCTCAATCACGCTGCTCCTCTCCAGCCTCATCGAGCAACGGGTCGATTCCGTCGGAATTTCCGACCTCATCCCCGTGGCCGAAGGCAAAATCACCGTCACCGAGGTCAAACTGACTGACAAATCGCCCGCCGCCGGCAAAGCCATGAGCGAAATCCAAATGCCGGAGAATTCGCTGGTTGCCTGCGTGTTGCGCGAAGACCAGGCCATTGTTCCCCGCGGCACCACCGTCATCGCCGCCAGCGACCGGCTCATCGTCATCTCAGAACCGCAAAACCACTCCGCCGCCATGAAAACTCTCACCGGCGAACCGTTGGAGTAGCAAACGCCTCATGCGGCGAAACCCGCATCTTCTCACCAGGTACAAGGCCATCCTGGCCGCTACGGGCGGCGTGCTCGTACTGGGCGGAATCGGGATGCTGACGCCGCTCCTGGCGCTGCTCGGATGGCCCGGTGAATACGTGTATGCGCCACAGTTTATTGTACCGGCGTTCCTGGAAATCGTTTTGGGCGCCGTTATCTGGCGGCTGTTTCGCACGCGCACCCAAGTGGCCCTCACGCTCCAGGAAGGGGCCATCATCGTGTTCCTTTCCTGGGTAGTCATCGCGGCCTTCTCGGCAGTCCCATACGTGGACGTTTGCGGCTACAGCATTACGAACGCCCTGTTTGAATCGGTCAGCGGATGGTCCGGCACGGGGCTCACCGTTACCGACGTACTCGCCGTTCCTCATGTGATTCTTTTGTGGCGCAGCATTACCCAATACATCGGCGGCGCAGGCCTCGCCCTCATCATGCTGGCAACCATCGCCGGACCCCTCGGCCAAAACCTGTCCGTGGCCGAAGGACGAACCGACCAACTCGCCCCCCATGTGCGCGACTCGGCCAAAATTGTGCTCGTGTTGTACACCGGTTACGCCATACTCGGCATTCTGGCCCTGTGGGCGGCTGGAATGACCTTTTTTGAAGCCGTGAACCACGCGTTCACCGGCCTGGGCACCGGCGGATTCTCCACGAGGCCCGAAAGCATCGCCTATTTCGATTCGCCTCGGATTGAGGCCGTGGTCATCGTCCTCATGCTGCTGGGCGGCACCAACTTTCTCACGGCCTACCTGCTCCTGCAAGGCAAGCTGGGTCTCGTGTGGCGTAACGCCGAAATCCGCCTCTCTTTTGTGGCGATCGTACTGTCCCTTTTCATACTCGCGGCCACCCTGTTCTACGGAAGAGTGTTTCCGCAGTTCGCCAAGACATTACGTGTCGCATGCTTCGAGCCGATTTCCGCCTTGACCGGCACCGGATTCCAGACCACGGTCTATCGCCAATGGAGCGGGCTTCCGCTCTTGTTGCTGATCACGCTCATGGTAATCGGCGGCGGCGCCGGCTCCACTTCCGGCGCCCTCAAACAAATCCGCGTCTACATCGTGTTTCGGTCAATCCTGTGGGAATTCCGCCGATCGATGCTCCCCAAGAGCATTGTCGAGGAAAACTATATCTGGTACGGCCCCGGAAAACTCTACGTCGACGACCGCCGGATCCGGATGGCCCAAAACTACATCGCCGTATACCTCATCGGCCTGATTATCGGCACCGCCGTCGTCGCCGCACACGGATATCCGGTGGGCGACGCCCTGTTCGAGTACGCCTCCGCACAGGGGACCGTCGGCCTCAGCCTTGGAATTACCAACGCCACCACGCCGCCCCTGATCCTCTGGACCATGATGGCGGGGATGTTCCTGGGCCGCCTCGAGTTCTACGTCATCTTCGTCAGCATCGTTAAAATCATCAACGACGCCAGGCACATGAGTTTCCGCTGAACATGGCGGGGCAAAAACTTTCCGGCAAGAGCGACGGTGCACCCGACGGCGGAGTCGGCTTTGCAAAAACACGCCCACGCATAGTAGACTATCGTTTCTTGTGTTTGATTGGCACGTTCTCTCGAGATAACCATGAAACCGGCGTTAAAAGCTGACTCGCTCGATCTTTCTATCATTATCGCCGCGCTGAACGAGGCGCCAAACCTGTACCGCCTCCTTCCGCTTCTCCGCAGCGACCTCGACCAGCTCGGTATCTCCTGGGAAATCATTATCGTCGACGGCAACAGCCAGGACGGCACCCGCAAAGTCGTCGAACAAGCCGGCGCACGATACGTCTGCGAAACCGAACCCGGCTACGGCGCCGCCATTTTCCGCGGAATCTGCGAGGCCAACGGCAGGTACGTCCAAACCATGGACGCCGACATGTCCCACCCCACACCCTTCATCAAAAACCTCTGGGACGCCCGCGAAAATGGCGACGTCGTCATTGCGTCGCGCTATGTACCCGGCGGGTACGCCGACCAGCCCTGGTTCCGCTACACGCTCAGCCGAATACTCAACCGGTTCTTCAGCAGCGGCCTGTCCGTGCCCGTCCGCGACATGTCCAGCGGGTTTCGCCTGTACAGAAAAACCATTTTCGACGGGATGGACCTCACCTTCACCAATTTCGTCATCCTCATCGAGATCCTCCTCAAGGCCTACGGCAAGGGCCTCAACGTCTGCGAAGTCCCGTTCCACTACAAACCCCGCGGCAGCGGCTCCTCCAAAGCACGCATCATCAAGTTCGGAAAAGACTACCTCCGCCTCTTCTACCGCGTATGGAGAATGCGCAACTCCGTCCAGTTCCCCGACTACGACTGGCGCGCATACGACAGCCGGATCTGGCTGCAACGCTACTGGCAGCGGACACGCCACCACATCATCCTGCGATACGCCCCGCGGTTCGTGCCCACCTGCGACGTCGGCTGCGGCAGCAGCCGCATACTCGCCGACATGCCACACGCCGTCGGCGTTGACATCCGCCACGACAAGCTCGTGTTCATGCGAAGAACCAACACCCTGCTTACCCAGGCCGACGCACTCCGCCTCCCGTTCCCCGACAACGCATTCGAGTGCGTCATCTGCTCCGAAGTGGTCGAGCATATCCCCCACGATAACGGCAACGTGTTCGACGAACTCACCCGCATCCTCAAGCCGGGCGGAATCCTCGTGCTGGGCACGCCCGATTACGACCGGTGGGAATGGCGCGTAACCGAATGGTTCTACGGCAAAATCGCTCCCAGCGCCTATGCCGAAGAGCACATCACCCACTACACACTCAACTCGCTCTCAACCATCCTCAAAGACCGCCAATACCAACTCCTCGAACACGATTACATCGGCCGAGGAGAACTCATCATAAAAGCCCAAAAAGCCAACTAACGCGGCTAGGAAGCCGCAATCGACAAGTTTTCCCAGATCAACGTGCGGTGGGGTCGAGCTCCTGCTCGACCGCGCTTCCCGCCGCTGACCCAACGTAGCATGGCGGTGGGGTCGAGCTCCTGCTCGACCGCAGCTTCTAACCGCTGGCTGGGGTGCGTAAGCCACACCGCCGCCCCCGCACGGTCGGAATTAAGGGGGAATTAAGGGGAATTAAGGGGAATTAAGGGGGGAATTAAGGGGACACAATACTAAATTATTTCGGTCGGGGGTTAGTGCTATGGTTGTGAGATGGTTCTTGAGGAAACGCGAACCGTTAGGAATGGGTAGTTGGCAACGGCCGGAAGATGAGTATTGTGTCCCCGAATTCCCCGAATTCCTGTCCCCGAATTCCCGCAAGTTGAATAGCACGACGAGATCGACAAAGTAGCCCGACATCGCCGATGTCCGCGCCTATCTAGAACGCTTCGCCGCGGGCGTGCTGGTCGGCGAGGTCGGCGATGACGTCTTTGTCCAGTTTGGGGAACAGGACCACGGGGTCGTTGATGGGGGTTCCGGCGGGGAATTCGCGTTTGGCTTCTTCCCACGCGTCGGGGCCGCCTGCGGGGCCGTTTTGCGGGAGCGCGACGTTCAAAATGGCGGCCAGCTTTTCGGCGCCGCCCGGCAGGAACGGCGCGGTGAGCGTGCACAGCGTCCGCACGACCTGGCAACAGACGTAAAGGGTTGTCCCGGTCCGCTCGAGGTCGGTTTTCCGCGTCACCCACGGCGCTTTCGTGTCGAAATATTGGTTGGCGCGGCGGGCCGTTTCGACGTACCGCTCGATCGCCAGGCGGAACCGGAAGTTCTCGATGGCGTCGGCCACGGAATCGACCTGCTGCGGCAGGAACTCGAGCATGGCCTTGTCATCGTCGTCCAGCGGGCCGGGCGCCGGCACTTTGTGATCGAAATTCTTCACGGCCATGGTGAGGCTGCGGTGAACGAAGTTGCCGACCACGTCGCACAGCTCGCCGTTGTACCGGGCCGTCAGCTCGTCCCAGTCGAAGCTGGCGTCCCGCGTCTCGGGTGCATTCGCGCAGACGTAATAGCGCACGACGTCCGCCGGAAGTTTCGACACAATCCATTTCACGCTGATCATGTTGCCGCGCGATTTCGAGCCCTTTTCGGCCTTGCCGAGCTCGCGGTTGTACACGTTGAGGTACTCGTTCGCCACGACGTTGTCGGCGAGCACATAGTCTTCCTGCCCGATCAGCATCGCCGGGAAGATCACCGCGTGGAACGGCACGTTGTCTTTGCCCATGAAATGGATGAGCCGGCTCGATGGGTGTTTCCACCATTGCTTCCAGGCGTCGGGGTCGCCCAGCGCTTCTTCGCCCCATTTGCGCGTGTTGGTCACGTAGCCGATCACGTTATCAAACCAGACGTACAGGCGCTTGTTTTGGCTGTCCGGGTCGTCCAGCGGGATGGGCACGCCCCAGTCGGTGTCGCGCGTGATGCACCGCGCACGCAGGTCCGACACCCAGCCGTAAGCGATCCCGCGGACGTTCGGCCGCCACTCCGGATGGCCGTCGAGCCACGCTTTGATCTGCGGGGCGAAATCCTGCAGGCGGAGGAACCAGTGGGCCGAGTCACGCAGCACCGGCGTCGACGTGTCGCCGGGGATATTTGCCCGCGGCGCAACGAGATCCTCGGAAGCATACTGTGCCCCGCAATTCTCGCACTCGTCGCCGCTGGCGTCGGTGTAGCCGCATTTCGGGCAGGTGCCTTTCACGTACCGGTCCGGCAGGAACCGGTCGCTCTGCTCGGAATACCACAGTTTCATGACCTGTTTTTCGATGTGGCCCTTCTCGTAAAGCTTGCGGAAGAACGCTTGAGTCGTTTCGATGTGAATGGGCCACGAGGTGCGCCCGTAGATGTCATACGAGATGCCGATATCGGCAAACGCTTTTTCATTGGCGGCGTGGTATCGGTCGATGATCTCGGTGGGCGTCACGCCTTCCTTCAGCGCGGTCAGCGTAATGGGCACGCCGTACTCGTCCGACCCGCCCACGAACAGCACCCGCGCGCCCCGAAGCCGCTTGTACCGAACGTAGATGTCCGGCGGCAGATACGAGCCCGCGATATGGCCCAAATGGATGTGGCCATTGGCATACGGCAGCGCGCTGGTTACCAGCGTGTGCTCAAACTGTTTCTGCGTCGACATGAATCAAACTACCTTCCTGTTCAGGCGATTATGCGAGTGCAACCGGTTTGTCTTATGGCCACTTCATGCGCAGTTAGTCCGCGGGACCGATCATCCGGCCGGGATCCGCAAGGTTGCGGAACTCTTCCTCGGACAACACCCCGAGGGCCACCGCTTCCTCGAGGAGGGTGGTCCCGTTTTGATGTGCGGCGCGGGCGATTTTGGCGGCCATGTCGTAACCGATATGACAGTTTAGCGCCGTGACGAGCATCAGCGAATTCTCGACGTTCGCCTTGATCCGGTCGAGGTTCGGCTTGATCCCGGCAACCGCGTTATGCGTGAACGAGACCACCACGTCCGAAAGCAGCCGCACCGATTGCAGGACGTTGTACATGATGACCGGCTTGAACACGTTCAGCTCGAAATCGCCCGAACACCCCGCTACCGCGATCGTGGCGTCGTTGCCGATCACGTGGGCCGCCACCATCATGACGGCTTCGGATTGGCTGGGGTTGACCTTCCCCGGCATGATGGACGAGCCCGGCTCGTTCTCCGGCAACCGAAGCTCGCCGATCCCGCACCTCGGCCCGCTCGCCAGCCACCGGATGTCGTTGGCGATCTTGACCAGGCTGCACGCCACCACGCGCAACGCGCCCGACGTCATCACGACGGCGTCGTGCGCGGCCAGCGCCTCGAACTTGTTGGGCGCGGACCGGAACGGCAGGCCGATGATGTCGCCGATCTGTTTGGCCACGCGCGACGCGTAGTTGCGTTTCGTGTTCAGGCCCGTGCCGACCGCCGTGCCGCCCAAGGCCAGTTCCGACAGCCGCGGGAGCGTCAATACCACCCGCTCGAGCCCGTTGTTGATTTGCTGCGCATATCCCGAGAACTCCTGGCCCAGCGTGAGCGGCGTGGCGTCCATCAGGTGGGTCCGGCCGATCTTCACAATCGAGTCGAACGCGTCGGCTTTGGCCACCAGCGCTTCGTAAAGGCCTTTGAGCGCGGGAATCAGCCGCCGGTGGATCTGTTCGACGGCCGCCACGTTCATCGCGGTCGGGAACACGTCGTTGGTGGATTGCGACATGTTCACGTGGTCGTTGGGATGGACCGGCGTTTTCGACCCCAGCTCGCCGCCGAGCAGTTGAATGGCGCGGTTCGAGATCACCTCGTTGGCGTTCATGTTGGTTTGGGTGCCGCTGCCGGACTGCCAAATCACCAGCGGGAAATGGTCGTCCAGCTTCCCTTCGATGACCTCGTCGGCCGCCTTGCAGATCGCCTCGCATAGGTGCACCGGCAGCAGGCCCTGCGCACAGTTGACAATGGCCGCCGCCTTCTTCACCGCGCCCAGCGCCCGGATAAACTCCCGCGGCACCCGCTCGCAGCCGATCTTGAAATTGGCCAGCGCCCGCGCGGTTTGCGCGCCGTAATACATGCCCGCCGGCACTTGGACCTCGCCCAACGTGTCTCGTTCAACCCGGTATTCCAACACAACGCCTCCCGTGATTTAGAAATATGATAATAAACTAAGAAACCCCGTTCAATTCCGGTTTTTTGGGTGCGTGAGACCCGCGGTCGAACAGGCCTCGCCGCAGGATCAAAAAAGCAGCCGCCCCGGGTGCCTCCTCCCGATAGCACCCGGGGCAGCCAACTCGGCCTCCCCTCCGTCAGTCGGCGCAATTAATTTACAATTGCTACCGAATATCGGCGTCGAACCACTTCAACAGGGCCATCAGCCCGCGGGCCTGTTTGAGCATGGTAGCTTTCAGGCCTTTCTGGCGCAGCTTCTCCTTGGCGTCGCGCCGGGATTTCGCTATGATTACGCCTCCGACAAACGACTTCTCTTCATCTCCTTCCGCCCGAATCGCATGATATTCATACGTCGGCATACGTTAACCTCCCGGTGCAACCGGCACATTGTAACACGTTGAATAGTGGTTGCCAAGCCCTTTTTTGTCATCTGTTTACTGGACTAGTTCACAGTCCGGCATATCGGTCTTGAACAACACGATGGCTTGCGGGGATACTGTTGCGCCGCGGATGTCCAGCCGGCGCAACCGGCCCATCCGCTTGATGGTCACGGCGGCCGCGTTGCTCACGGCAGTGCCGTGGAGGCCAAGCGACCGCAGCCGCGGGAAATTGTTCAAAACGTCCAGCACGTCACCGCCCAGGCGGATGCTGTCCAGGCTTAACTCTTCAAGCATAACAAGCGGCCGCAGATGCTCCAATGCGGCCGAAGTCAGAGAGGCCGACATCACCTCGAGCGCCTGCAGGCCCGTGAGATGCTCGACCGGCGCGAGCAAGTCGTTGGTCAGATCGTTGCCGATCACCACGAGCGTGTGCAACGCGGTAGGGTCGAGTTCCCGCAGGGGCGCCAGGTCTTTTCGCGTGTTCTGATCCATCACGAGCCTGACCGCCGTGTTGGCGGGCACGTTGACGGCGCCACGGGCCGCCCCCGCCCGTTTCCATTGCGCCCCGTTCCACGGCCGGAAATGCAAAACGCCTATCGACCGGCTCGCCGGAAACTCGAGGGTGCGCGCCCCCTGCGGTTCCGGTTCGGGCACAGCCACGGCTGGGGCTACCGCGTCCGTTCCAGGTGTTTGCGCAACAACCGGCTGCGCAACAACCGGCGGCTGCCCCGTCGCCGCAGGCGGTTTCGTCCGGAACACAAAATACGCTGCCCATCCCAATACGGCGACCATCAGCACCGCCGTAACCGCCACCGGGACCACCCAGGTCGGCATTCCTTTCGACGGCGCGTATGGGGCCGCCGACTCGGCTTTTCTCAACTGCTTCTCGATCGCCAGGAGTTCGGCCTGAGCTTGTTCGAGTTTTTTGGCCTTGGCCGTTTGCGCGTCCTGCAACACGCGCACTTGCGCGGCCAGTTTTCTCTCCGCCTCGGTAGGCACCCCTTCCAGTGCCCGCACTGCTTCGAGTTCCCGTTGCAGGGCGTGCAGCGACTCTTCGCTCTGGGTCTGCTCGTGCTGTGCGCCCGCCATGTTCGACTCTTTATCCTCGAGCGACTTCCGGAGCGATTCCAACTCCGACTGCGCCTGCTTCAGCGCCTCCTCTTTTTCCGACTCTTCCGCCCGCGCCTGCTCGAGCTGCGATAAAAGCGCCTGCTCGGATTCCGACGCTTTCGCCCGGACGGCCGCAAGTTCGTCTGCCTCCGTCACGTCGCGCTCGCTCAGTTTCTTTTGAAGCCTCTCCAGTTCGCGTCGCGCGTCTTCCAGTTGGCTCGATTTTGCCGCCTCCGCCGACTGCAGCGCCTGGAGTTCGCCCGTCAGTTTTTCTTCTTTCCCCTGGGTGTCCCCCGCCACCGACCGCATTTTTTCGAGTTCGGCCTGCATCGCCGCCACTTTCTTCTCATGTTCCGCCTGGGCGTCCCGCGCCTCGAGCACCGCCTTCTCCTGCTCCTGGAGTGTCTGCTTGAGCGACTCAAGTTCCGCACGCGCTGTTTCAAGTTGGTGCGACTTCTGCGTCTCGCCGTCGCGGAGCTGGGCGAGTTCCGTAAGAAGCGATTCCTCGGAAGACGAGGCATTACTGGCCTGCCCCCGCAACGACGCCAGTTCCGCCTGCAACGACGCGATCCGTTTTTCCTGTTTGACCCGGCTCTTTTCCGCGGCAGCCATGTCCGCCTCGCGCGAAGTCAGCCGGTTTTTGAGTGAATCGAGTTCGGTTCGCGCTTCATCGAGCAACTTGGACTTGGCGCCCTCGTTCGACCGCAGTTGCTCCACCTCATCCATGAGGTTCTTCTCGAACACCGCCGCCTCGTTGCTGCGTGACTTCAGGTTTTTGAGTTCTTGCTGCATCGCCGCCGCGGCTTGAGCTTGTTCCTCCCGACTGCGCGAAATCTCGGCGATCGCGCATTCGCGCTGGTTGAGCGTGTCTTGGAGCGATTGCAGTTGACTGCGCGCCTCATCGAGCGCGTTTGTCCGGGCCGCCTCGTTGGTCTTAAGCTGGTCCAGTTCCGCCAGGAGCGCCTGCTCCGACGTCACGGCCGTAGTCGCTTTGGACCGCAACGACTCGAGTTCGTCTTTCAGCGCCGAGGTGACTTTTTCCTGTTCAGCCCGCTTCTGCTCGGCCGACGCCACGGCCTCCTCGCGTTTTGTCAACGCCCCGCGCAACTGATCCCGCTCCGCACGCGCCTCCTCGAGCGTCCGCGATTTCGATGAATGGTCCGCCCGCAACTGTTCCACTTCCGACTGCAGTTGCTGCTCGGAATCCAGGACATCCAGCACACGCTGCGCCAGTTCATCCCGCTCCCGCTCGAGTTTCGCCAACGCCCCACTTTTTTTTGTCGAGGCTTGTTGCGCCACTTTTTGGGCCGCTTCGATGGCCGCATCCCGCTCATACAACGTTGTCTTGAGCGATTCCAACTCGAGCCGCGTCTTATCCAGTGCATCGAGCCTCGCCTTCTCCCGCACCCTGGCTTCCTCGACTTCCGCCGCCAGCGACTTCTCCGAATCCGCCGCGGCCGCCGCCTTCCGCCTGACGCCCTCGAGTTCCTGCTGCAGCACCGCGACCGCCTGCTGTTTCTCTTCGCTCGTGCGCGCGGCCGCCGCTATCGCCGCCTCCCGGTCAGAAAGCTGGCCGCGAAGCGCTTCCAACTGTGCGCGCGCGTTCTCGAGGTCCTGGGCCTTCGCCCGCTCGTTCGCCCGCACTTCCTCGACCTGCGCGAGCAACTGTTTCTCGTTGGCCGACGCCTGCGCCGTCTGCGCCTTGAACTGATCCAGTTCCCCCCGCAGTTCTTTGACGACTTTTTCGCGCTCGGCGTTGGTCTTCTCGGCTTGGGCGATCGCCGCCTCCCGCTCCGCGAGCGATTGCCGGAGCGCCTCGGACTCGGACCGTGCCTCCGCCAGCGCCTGGGATTTTGCCTGCTGGTCGCTTTGCACCTGCGCCAGTTCGTCCACAAGCCGTTGCTCGCTGGCCTCCGCGCCGCGCGCCTTCTCCTGCAGCGTGCCCAGCTCGCGCTGCAAGCCCTCGAGGGCCTTTTCCCGATCCTCAGCGTGACGTTGCGCCTCCGCCACCGCCGCCTCACGGTCTGCCAGCGTCTTTTTCAGGCTGTCCAGTTCACCCCGCGCCCTCTCGAGCGCCTCCGACTTCTGCCGCTCGTCCGTGCGAAGTTGCGCCAACTCGGCCGCCAGTTTTTGCTCGGACGACGTCGCCCCCGCGGCCTGCGCTTTGGACGTGTCGAGCTGGCCCTGAAGCGCGGACAGTGCCTGGGCCTGTTCAACATTTTTTTTCCCCGCCGTGGCGATTTCCGACTCGCGCTGGGACAGCTCGCCGTGCAGGGCATCAATTTTCGAGTGGGCCTCTTGCAATGCCTCTGCTTTCGCCTTGGCATCGGCCCGCATCTGCTCCACCTGCGATGACAAAGCCTCCTCCGAAGAGGCGGTGTCCTCGGCCATGGCCCGCAGCACCTGCAACTCGTGCTGCAGCGATACCACCGCCTTCTTGAGCTGCGCCTTCTCCTCTTCCTCGGACACCTTCGCGGCGACGGTGTTTTTCAGGTGCTGGGTCAGGATCTGCTGGCTCTCGAGAAGCCCTTCAAGTTCCGTCTTCTGCCCCGGACTCAAAAAACCCGCCAGCACGCCGGCATCAGTGCGGGCCTGGTCAATTCGCGCCAGAACCGCGTCGCACGCTTCCACGGCATCGTCCCGCCGGTCCAGGGCGATCAGGTGCTGTGCCCGCATCTGGACGAGCTTGATGCTGTTGGGAAACGCCGGGATCAGCCGCACCAGAAAAACCAGCGCCTCCTCGTACTTTTCTTCCTGGAAGAGGCGCGCCGTGTCCAAAAAATCCCGTTCGGCCTGCTCAAGGTTCATGCTCGACTGTCCCCTCGCGCTGTACGCATCAGATATCGTATATCACACGGCACCGGAAGGCAAGGACTCGCACCACAGTCAACCGGGTGGAAGTGGCCCCCATTTTTCACGCATAATGGCCCCTTCTGAACAAAAGGAGTGTGTTATGAAGGCACGGTTTGCGGTTTTCATTTGTCTGCTGTTGGTTTTCGGGATAGCCCTCGCCCAGGAAAAGCCCTACAAGCAGGTCGAAAACATTGTCTACCAGGAGACCGAAGGTGTCGGGCTCGTCATGGACATCTTCACGCCCGTTGGAACGCCCAACGGCCTGGGCATCGTTGATACCGTCAGCGGCGCCTGGCATTCCGACAGGGGAAAAATCGAAGACCACAGAAAGGCGGGCATGTACGACGTGTTCTGCGGGCACGGGTATGTCGTGTTTGCGGTGCGGCCCGGCTCGATCAGCAAGTTTACCGGCGAAGAGATGGTGACGCATCTTAAACAAGGCATCAAGTGGGTCAAAGAGCACGCAAAAGACTATGGCGTCGACCCGCAGCGGCTGGGCATCACCGGCGCGTCCGCGGGCGGCCATCTGGCCACGCTCACCGTCGTTACCGCCGAACCCGATGTGCAGGTCAAAGCTGCCGGCATTTTCTTCCCGCCGGCCGATTTCCTCGAGTGGGGCGAGGGCCCGCCGCCCTACGACCGGATCGGCGCCTTGTTCTTCCGCGGCGGCATCAAAGGAAAGACGGAAGAAGAAGTCGCAGAGGCGGCGCGGAAAATGTCACCCGTGGCCAACATTAAACCGGGCCTGCCGCCGTTCCTCATCTTCCACGGCGACGCCGACCCCCTGGTCCCCCTCCAGCAGTCTCAGGCGCTCGTCGCGGCGCTGACAAAGGCTGGCAACTCCGCCGAACTGATCATCAAACCGGGCGGCGCTCATCCCTGGCCTACCATCGCCGAAGAAGTGGCCAAAATGGCTGACTGGTTCGACAAAAACCTGTAGGGCCGCGAAAAGCGGGGACAGACACGCTTTTTTCAAACCGCCTACGGGCCGAAAATGCGCTTCCAAAGTGCCGGAAGCGAGCGAGTCAGTCCCCGTTTTTCGGTTTTACCTCGGCTTGAACCAGATATTGCGGTACTGGACCTTATTGCCGTGGTCTTGGAGGAACAGGATGCCTTTAGGGGCTTCGGTGTCGCTGACGCTGCCGCCGGTCATTCCGGGCAGCTCGACATTATCGTGAATCACAATGCCGTTATGCCTCATGGTGATGACGGCGTTTTGAATCTTGTCGCCCTGCTCATTGAACTTGGGGGCCCGCATGATGATGTCGTAGGTTTGCCACTCGAGCGGCGGCAGGGATGCGTTCACCTTTGGAGTAGCGATTTTGTAGACGCCGCCGCACTCGTTGTCCCGCGTTTTAAGGCCAAAACTGTCGAGCACCTGGATCTCATACCGCCCAAGCACGTATACGCCGCTGTTTCCGCGCGCCTGGCCCTTTTTGTTGCGCATGTATGGGGTGCGAAACTCGATGTGATACTCGCCGTCGCCGAACTCGTCTTTTGTGTGCAGCGCACCTTTCCCGACCTCGACAGCGCCGTCGGGCGTAATTTTCCACGGCCGTTCGGCCGGCTGCCATGCATCCAGATTGCTGCCGTCAAACAGGACAATCGCGCCCGCCGGCGGTTTGGCGCCGAGCGAGGGCGGCTTTTTCTCGATGCGCGTCAGCCTGAACGATCCCGGAGAATCCTTGCCGGTGAATTTGCCTTTGATCTCGCCATTCGCCAGCGTCATCTCGACCTCGCACCGGCCGCCAAGTTCGGCTGGCAGATTTGTCTCGGCTGAAAACACCAGCTTCTTCCTCTTGGGCGTCCCCGCCATCCATCTGGCGACAGGTGCGCCGGATTTGTCCAAGTAAAGGTTGGCTCGGTATCCGCGAGTTTCCCCAATGATTTCCACCCTGACAGGCGCGCCCTTTGTAATGCCGTTGGTAAATGCGCCTTCCCAATTCCCTTGTGTCACGTCAGGCTGTTGCGCACAAGCTGACACCGCAAACAAAGAGACCACAATCGCAGTAAGTCTTACCACCATTTTCAAAACCTCCTATTCAGTCGCTGGGACGCCCCCCGGCAGTTGTGGGGGGTGTCCCATTTTTCGTACGAGCCAAAAAGCTGCGAACTCTGTCACGTGCGCCGCGCACCTCGCACTTGAAACTGCGGGACACCCCCCACAACTGCCGGGGGGCGTCCCAACGCTACTTCGTAGATGGCGAAAATGTTTTCGAGCGGCGTGTCGGGTTGGATGCAGTGGGCTGGGGCGAAAATGTAGCCTCCTCCCTTCCCCATGACGCGGATTCGGTGGCGGGCCTCGTCGCGGCACTCTTGCTCGGAGCCGAACGGCAGGGTTTTTTGCGTGCTGATCAGGCCGCAGAACGCCAGGTTGTCGCCGTGCTGCGCTTTGATTTCCTCGGGGATCATGCCCGGCGGTTCGGGCTGCATGGCGTCGAGGATATCGAGCCCCATGTCGATAAAGCGCGGCATCAGTTTGCGGGTGTTGCCGCACGAATGCATCATGGCTTTTGCGCCGAATCGGTGGGCCAGGTTGTAGAAGCGCTCGAGCCGCGGCCGGAAAAACGAGTCAAACACCGCCGGCGGGAACATTGGCCCGGCCTGGTTGCCGCAATCCTCGCCCAGGCACAGGATATCGATCTTGCCGTTCCCCGCCTCGAGGGTCCTGCGGCATTGTTCGTAGAGGATATCGCACCGTTTGTCGATGATGGCCGTCCCAACTGGGTCGCCTGTGACAATGTCCATCACGACCTGTTCCATGCCGCGGCCGCGGCTGACCCCGTTGAGGATGTCGGGAATCCCCGCACCGCCGCAGCAGACCGCGTACTTTGCGTGGGCGTCGCACTGCGGCTCGATCGTGGAATAGTCGTGCGAATCCGGGTCCGGCCAAGGGTGCGCCTCGACATCGTCCAGCGTCCGCATCTGCGCCAGCGGGAGGTAAACGGCCTCGTCGTACGCGCCGGCGCCGAACTCGACCCGCTTATAGCCGACGCCCCATTCGTCCACGATGTCGCAACCCGCGGGAATACGCAATGGCGGGCCCGTATAGACCGGTTCGACTCCCCGGAAATCCACGCCAAACGCCGACAGCAGGTCGTCCGTCTTGAGGTACTGCTTCAGCCGCTGCTCGATCTCCGGCGTCAGGTAGATTTGGATGGGGACCCTGTCGGGCTGGCGGTGCTCGATGGCGGCCAGCACGCGTTGCTTGGGCGTCATTTCCGGGTATCTCATCGAGGCCTATTGTGCAGTTTTGCCGACCGCCGCCGCAATGTTGGCAAAATGACGCGGCGTGGACGGCGCTTGGACGACTGGGCCGTTTGGTTGCGGCTATGCCGCGATGGGCTGACAATGGTCTAATCCCTCGGGGATATTTGGAACGAGTGCACCGCAAACACGGGAAGTTTGATAAATTTGTGGGCGCGAACGTATCATATTTCTGCGCCATAGCGCCGCCCTGCATGGTGAACGCGGAAAGCGAGGTCTACCTGTAATGCGACATCTGCTCATCTTCCTCATGGTTGCGGGCTCAGTATATTTCATCGCAGCCGCCCAAGACGCCCCGGCCCCGGCGGCCGCCACGCCCACCGAACCCCCCTTCGCGCCGCCCTTGCTGGACGATCAGGCGCTCCAGGAGCTCCGTGAAGAAACCCTGCGCGACCTCGAGCAGTATTGGAAAAGCGAGGGGCCCGAGGAGGCCGCGCCCAACGCCCTCGAGTTGACGCTGCCCCAGGCGGTCCAGACGGCCCTGCGCCAGAACCCGCAGGTGCTCATCTCTCAGAGCGAAGTCGATATCGCCCGCGCCCAGGCCGGTCAGGCGCGGGCGGAACGGTACCCGCAGGTTGGCGTCCAAGGCAGCTACGTCTACATGGAAGGCGCGGAATCGCCCTTGGGCAGCCTCGGCGCGTTCTCGAGCATCCTGGGCGGCGGCCTCGAACCCAGCGACACGTTCCGCCGGGATCAGTTGAGCATTAAACAGACGCTATACGCCGGCGGCCAGATCGCCTCTGCCGTCCGGGCGTCCCGATTCCTGGCCGAATCCCGGGAATGGCAGCGGCAGGCCCAGTTGAACGACCTCGAATACCAGACGAAGCAGGCCTACTACGATTCGCTGCTTGCGCGCGCTTTGATCCGGGTCGCTCAGGAGAGCGTTGTTACGTTTGAGCGTCATCTCGCCGACACGCAGCAGATGTTCGACGTTGGGCTGGTGAGCCAGTTCGAGGTACTTCGGGCGCGCACCGAGGTGAGCGCGCGCCAGTCCAACTGGGTGGCCGCGAAAAACGCCGAGCGGCTCGCCCTCGTCAACTTGCGCAGAATCCTGGCGGTCCCGCAGGATCACCCCCTCCGGCTCGCCAGTTCCATTGAAATCATCCCGCTCAAAGAGTCGCTCGAAGATCTCCTGGCGCAGGCGGATCAGGCGCGGCCGGAACTGATCGCGCTCAACAAGGGCATCAGCGCCGCCGGCCAGAATGTCAGGGCCGCCAAGGGCCGCTACCTCCCCCAAGCCGCCGCCAGCGCCGAGTACCTCAACGTCGACAAGGGCGGCATGACCCAGCCCGACGGATGGACGCTGGCGCTGGGCGCGCAGTGGGAAGTGTTTACCGGCGGGCGGCGTAAGCACCAGGTGGCCGAGGCGCGTGCGCGGGAAAGCAGCCTTGTCAACCAGCGGGACGACCTCACCCGCCTGATCGAGCTCGATGTGCGCCAGGCCTATATCCAGATGCAGGATGCGCTCGCCAAAGTCATGGAAGAACGGGCGACGGTCGAGTTTGCCCGGGAAGGGCTGAGGCTGGCCCAACTCAGGTTCCAGGAAGGCGTGGGGACACAGGCCGAGATTCTCGACGCCGAACTCGCACTCACCGGCGCGGAATCCTCGCTGATCCGCGCGATGCGCGATTATGCCGTTGCGCACGCGTCCATGGAAAAAGCCACCGGCCGCAGTTGGTTCCCTGACATGGCCGCCGAAGATACACAAGCCGGCACAGGCGACAGGGCCGGGAAACGCGAAACTAACACGCCCCAGCCGCCAGTGCCGGCCGAATCGACCGCCACGGCCCCGAATGCCCAAGAAGCCGCTCCTCGACAGGCCCCATAACGTCCCGCAGGTGGATCAACTGGTTGGCGAGGTACTTGACGGGGTTTTGCGCCTTATACTTCGCATTCGATGTCGGTATCGACAAAATTGCCTGGCAATTCAGCTCGAACCGGTCGCCGTTCCGCTGCACCAGAGATCGCTTCCGCAAGAATCGCATCAGCCTTTCCGCCTCCCGCTCGGGACTCTCCACGAGCGCGGGGTCCAGCATCCGCGCCGGGTTTCGCTCGGCAACCGCCGCGATGATGTCGCGCAGGGCGTCGGCAAGTTCGTCGACCCCGGCCCGCAACGACAACCCGTGCAGGCAGCGCAGGTACAGCAGCGCGCTGAGAAGTTGAGGCGCGTTCACTTCGACCAGATCCGCAATGGCGCGTACAAGCCCGTAATCGAATTCCCGCTGCCCGGCCGGCGACGCGCCCCGTTCCAGGTAAAGGCCCTGACCAAACGCAACACAGCTCCGTTTCGTCAGCGGGTTATACGTCCGCGTCACCGGCACCACCGGCACGTCCAGCCCCGGGTCGCGCATGTGGACCAGCGACGGGAACAACGAGGTCCGGCCAGGGCTCCGTATCCAGTCCCGATATTCGAAGATAAGGCCCATCTGGGAACGCGATCGACCGGGATAGATTAAGAACGTTTCCCCTTGCAGCAACAGTCCGACAAACTGGTCGATTTGTTCCTCCGTGACCCCGTGCCTCGAAATCTGCGCCGCACCGATCAGGCGGCACACCTCGTCGGGGTCCAGCACACCGCGCATCCACCGCGGAATCCCCTTGAAAAAATCGTCCCGCATCATCGCGGCCGGCCGGATTCCGCCGCTGAGTTCGTGGATCAACGCGCCGGTCACAAACGGGTCGTCGATCTGGATATGGTTCGATGCGAAAATGGTCGGGCCTTTTCGGGGGACGTGCTCGGCGCCGCGAATACGCACCTTCCGCGTCCACCCGAACATCGCGTCCAGCCCGTGCAGCCCGTGGACGTAGTACTTCTTCACCTCGGGCGGCTGATGCCGTAAACCGAGCCGCCGCAGGAAGTACTGCCCCAGCACGTAAACCACCAGGGACATGTTTCCAATCGCGCGCATGATGGGATTGTAAGCGCTGGCCCCACAATCAGGCAAACGGCCTACTTTGCCGCCTCCGCTTCAACCGGATTCGCGGCCGCGGTTTTCTTCCAGCCGAGGACGGGGTACGTCCAGCAGATTGCCATCCCGATCAGACCGAATACGCCCGCCAGCGGCCCCAGGATAAACACGCCCAGCGGATGCTCGACGCTGTTGCCCAACAGGCTCATCGATTGGGCCGCCACAAACACGGCCAGCGCCTGCGACGCCTTCCAGTTCAGCCCGTGCAGGGCTTGGTAGGCGGCTTCCCGGCGCTCGCCGGTCCGGGCCTCATCCAGATCGATTATCTGGCCGATTAGCGGCGTAAGCAGCACGTACAGCATGCCTTGGCCGATCCCGCAGAAACCAAATAGGACCACACCCATGGCAATTTTCGTGTTCGTGCTGACGTCCATCACCGCAATCGGATACATGAACGGCAGCCCGATCGCCATGATCGTGAGCGACGTGAAAAACAACCATTTGATCGGAACTCGCTTCGACAGCGCCGGCATGAAGCTCAGCGCAACCAGTGCCATCACGATGAACGGCGCCATCAGCATCGACACCATTTTCGGGCTTCCATTCAGGCCGATTCGAACCCAGTGCGGTAGAACACGTTGCACCCCCAACAAGCCAATATTGAACAGGAAAAACACCGCCGCGTAACGAAGGAAAAGCCGGTTCGATACCGTTTGGAAAAGCACTTGTATGGACGGCGTCGGGTTGGGAACCCGATCCGAGTCGTACCGCTCCCGGACTGCCCACACCATGAATTGGAACAGCACCAGCGAGATCAGCGAAAACACGATCGCCATCCGCTGGTACCCCCGCGGAGACGCCACCGGCGGCGCGTCTTCCGCGACGGGGCCGGCTTGTTGCACAACGGCGCCCGCGGTCTGCTTGACCGGGTCGAGAACTTCAATCAGAATGCCCGGCAAAACCACCGCAACCGCCAGCCCCACGATCATCCCGCCGGCTATCCAGTTGCCCAGCCGGACCCGCGCCTCGTCCGACCGCGCCAACTCCGGGCCCAACGCGTTGAATGGAATCGCCACGATCGTAAAGAAAAAGGCGCTGTGAAGGCAGATAATCACGCTGGCGTAGACAAAATTCGCCGCCGAGGTCCCGTCGACGGGCGGGAACCAGAACGCGATCCCCGTAAACGTCAGCCCGATCGAGCCCCAGAAAATAAAGGGCCTGCGCCGGCCCGAAATCGGCACGATCCGCCGCCAAGACGGGCGGGTGCGCGTCTTGTCCGACCAGAGCCCAATGATCGGGTCGCTGACCGCGTCGGTCAGGAGGCCCAGAATGAAAATGGCCCCCGCCAAACCCACCGCCACGTAAATGGTCTGGCCGGTGTTGGCCGCGGGCGAGTAAAAATAAAATCCCCACTGGGCCAGGACTTCGCTGTTGATTTGAATGGCGATGCACGCCAAAAAAAGCGCCACCCCCTCGATCAACCGGTACTCTCGATTTCCCCTCATTCGCTACTACTCGATCCGTGTCCCGTCCGGGATTACCGCGTTTTTCAAGACTATCACAATGCCATCTCGGACGGCGTAGCCTTTCCGGTCGCAATCGGCCAGCCGCTGAGACCCTTTGATGACGACATTTTTTCCAATCCGGGCGTTTTTATCCACGATGGCCCCGGAAATGCTCGAACCCGAACCAATTCCCATCGGGACCGAACCGTCGTCGGCCTCGCTTTCCAAGAAGTCCGCGCCCATCACGATTGACCTGTGGATGGTGGCGCCGGTTCGGATGATGCTTCGGATGCCGATCAGGGAGTTGACGATCGAGGCCCGGGTGATCCGGCAACCCTCGCTGATGATCGAATCCTTAATCTGGACGTCCTGGAACCGGGAGCCGGGCAGGTACCTCGGATGCGTATAGATAATGCCGCCAGGCTTGAACAGGTCCAGCGGCGGGTTCGGACCCACCATCCGCATGTGAACTTCATAGTACGACCGGACCGTTCCGATATCTTCCCAATACCCATCGAAAAGATGCGCGAACACCCGGTGGGTCTTGAGCGAGTAAGGAATGATGTGCTTGCCGAAGTCGTTCCACTCGGCCCGGCTTTCAAGGATTTCTTCGAGCACCCTGGCATTAAACAGGTAAACGCCCATCGACGCCAGGCAATCCCGCCCCCCCGCGTGGATCCCGCGCCGGCTGAAAAACGCCGCCGGCATTGCGAGCTGCTCGAGCACGGCCGGGTCCTTGGGTTTCTCGGTAAACGACCGGATCCGCCCGCGGCTGGAAACCTTGAGTATGCCCAGTTGCGACGCGTCATTGCGAGAAACCGGTAGCGCCGCCACGGTGATATCGGCCTTGTTGCGCAGATGCGTCCTCATCAGCGTTCGATAATCCATGCTGTACAGTTGGTCGCCGGATAAAATGAGGTAGTACTTCACCCGCATGTCGCGGACGTGCCGGAGTTGCTTCCGGATGGCGTCGGCGGTTCCCTGGTACCAGTCGCCGCTTTCGATAGTCTGCTCGGCGGCGAGGATTTCGACGTATCCCTTCGAGAAGTTATCGAAGTGGTAGCTGTTTTGAATGTGCCGGTGAAGCGAGGCGCTGTTGAACTGGGTGAGAACCATGATCTTCTTCACGCCCGAATGAATGCATTGGCTCAGCGGAATGTCGACAAGCCGGTACCGCCCCAGCAGCGGCACCGCCGGTTTCGCGCGCAACGCCGTCAGCGGGTGAAGCCTGGCTCCGCGGCCGCCGCCCAAGACCAGCGCCCCCACCCGCCCCATGATGTCCGGGCCGATCTCGAGGTCAACCGCCAGCGTATCGGCCATCAGGCATCCTCCTCCCTAGCGTAGGAAAAGCGGGGACACCCGTTTTTCTCGAGGTCAACCGCCAGCATTTCAGCCATCAGGCGTCTCTCCCTTGCGTAAAAACAGGCTGAAAAAGCTAAATCTTGCCGTAAATAATGATGACGCACAGCACCCCCCACAATAAGACCGTCACCGCCAGATATTTATCCTTGACGAGCGTCCGGGCCGGGTCGCCGCCGTGCGTATTGGCGTGCAGCAGGTACAGGTAACGGAACAGCCCATACACCACAAACGGCAGCGTCAAATAGAGGCGGTCGGTTCCCAGCCGCTCAACCACTTCCGGGGAGCAGGTGTAGATCGTGTAGGTGATCAGCGTAGCGCACGCCACCACCAGGTTCAGGCTGTCCAGATACTCGACCGTATAGTGGCCCAGCACTTCGCGGTGGTTGACCGCCTCTTCCTCGAGGAGCTGGATCTCGTAACGCCTCTTGCTGAGGCTCAAAAACAGCGCCAGAAACAGCGTGCACACCATCAGCCAGTTTGAAAACGGTACATCGAGCGCAACCGCGCCCGCCAGCGCCCGGATCACAAACCCTATCGAGATAACCAGCACGTCCACCAAGAAGACGTTTTTCAGCCCCAGGCTGTACGCGACGGTGATGAACACGTAAACCGCCATAATACCCAGGAACCCCAGCCCCAGAAACCCGGACAACCCCAGGGCGACAGATCCCAGCACGACCGCCGCCGCACCCGCCGTCGATATCGAAAGTTTCCCGCTGGCTATCGGCCGCTTGCATTTTTCCGGGTGAAGGCGGTCCTGTTTTACATCGAGGATGTCGTTGAGCATGTACATGGCGCTCGAAGCGGCGCAAAACGCCAAAAACGCGATCACGGCCTTCGTCAACTGGCCGGGAACCTGGAGCTGCCGCGCAAATACCAGCGCCGCAAACAACAACAGGTTTTTCGACCACTGGTACGCGCGCAGGGATTTAAAAAGCTGCATGAAAACTACCACCGGTGAGCTTGCATCCAAATCATTTTGCCCGACCCCGGCATCGCCGGTCAAAACCGGCTCAGGTTTCTGTTCGAGCCGCTCGTGGGGGTTGTTTATCGGCATCTGTTTTCCCGGCCAAGCCCATGTGCACTGAAATCCATGATACTACAACCGGTAAGCAGGATCACCAATGCTGCGTCATCTCTTTGATCCGCACGTAAGAAACGCGTAACGCGGCAGGATGCCGCGTCTACCTTTGCGGCCAGTGTAGAAGCGGCATCTTGCCGCTTGCTCCTCGCTGCGATCCTTGTTCTTGACGGCAAGATCGTGGGAGGGCCTTGTGTACGGGTCTTGATCGGCACAGATTGTCTGAGTCCCGCCAAATTGCATACAATATGGGCGCAACATGCGCGTCCGCGGGAGGACTAACGGTGGCTTACGTAAATCTGGTGACAGGCGGGGCGGGCTTTATTGGCTCGCATCTGTGTGAGAAACTGCTGGAGCGCGGCGAGGAAGTCGTCTGCCTGGACAACTTCTTCACCGGCCGCAAGGACAACATCCGCCCCATGCGGCCCAACCCGCGGTTCGAGTTGCTGCGCCACGACGTCACCGAGCCGCTGCTGGTGGAAGTGGACCGGATCTACAACCTCGCCTGCCCCGCCTCGCCTATCCACTACCAGTTTAACCCTGTTAAGACGATCAAAACCAACGTCATGGGGGCGCTCAACATGCTGGGCTTGGCCAAACGCGTCAAAGCCCGGATCCTTCAGGCATCCACCTCGGAGGTGTACGGCGACCCCACCGTCCACCCCCAAACGGAGTCCTACTGGGGCAATGTGAACCCCGTCGGCCTGCGCAGTTGCTACGACGAAGGCAAGCGGGTCGCTGAAACGCTTTTCTTCGATTACCACCGCCAGAACGGCGTCGACATCCGGGTCGTCCGCATCTTCAACACGTACGGACCCCGCATGCTCGTCAACGATGGCCGCGTCGTGAGCAACTTTATTGTCCAGGCCCTGCGCGGCGAGCCGATCACCGTGTACGGCGACGGGAGCCAGACCCGGTCGTTCTGCTACCAGTCCGACCTCGTCGACGCGCTGATCCGTATGATGGACTGCGAGGACCTCACCGGGCCCGTGAACATCGGCAACCCCGGCGAGTTCACCATCCAGCAACTGGCCGAGGAAGTGGTCCGCCAGGTTGGCGGCCCCTCGAAGATTGTTCACAAACCGCTCCCGGCCGACGACCCCGTCCGCAGACGCCCCGACATTTCACTGGCCCGTGAAAAACTTGACTGGGAACCTAAAATCCCCCTCGAGGAAGGCCTCAAACCCACCATCGCCTACTTCCGCCACCTGCTCGGGAAATAAACTACTTGATAGCCAGCGCCAAATACCGGTCGCTCCGGTTCTCGAGCCGCTCGACCTTGAGCCCCGCCCCCTCGAGGATCTCGCGCATCTCGGGTTCGTCCGGCAACTCATGGCCGCCGACCTCGCCGCCGATCTCGCGGTGAAAGGCGTTGATATCTTCGCGGCTCTTGCTGTGGAAAATGGCGAGCCGGCCGCCTCGAGTCAACGCCCCGGCAAGCTCGAAAACCGCCCCGCGCTGGTCCTCGAAGTGTGGGAACACGCTGTAGCACAGGACCCAGTCAACGCTTTCCCCGCGCAACGGCAGGCGAGCCGCGTCGGACTGCACCCAACCCGCCAACTCGCCCCCATACTTCTTCCGGCCTTCGCGAAGCATGTTGATGGACACGTCGGTGGCGGCGACAAAGCCTCTCGCCTGCATCAGTTCGCGCAGCATGGGCACAAGCACGCCCGTACCGCAACCAACGTCGAGAATACGGCTGCCCGGTGCGATGCCAAGCTGCTCGATGATTTCGCGTGCCCGCTCGATGACGTCCGCCGGCACGCTGGAATCCCATCCCGCGGCGCGCTCGTCAAAAAACGTCTGAATTTTTGAGGCCATTGGCTTTGTCAACTATCTCCACAGCGTGGTAAGCCGCCGTCAAGATCGGGTATGGGGTATGGGGTTTGGGGTTTGGGGTCCTTGAAGGGGGGATGGAAGCCGGGTAAGAAGATGGGAAAAAGGACATAAAGGACGTAAGGGACATAAGGGGAGTGAGAAAATGGACATGCCCTCAACAAAGGCGCACTAAAGTGCGGCGCCTTCGGCGCGGCCGGGGGGTGTCCCAGACGCCGCTCGTCAAAAAAACCCTGACTCTTCGAGCCCATTGTCTTCGTCCACCGTGTCCACCGTGTCCACTAAGTCCATTATCTCCAGGCGAGCCGCCTCTTGGGCGACACGGCGGCCGCCAGGGCAAACACGCACGACGAGACTATCGCAATGCACGCCCCGGTGCGCAGGTCCCAAAAATATGAAGCCGCCAAACCCGCCCAGCAGGAAAACACGCCCAGCACCGCCGAGATGACAAACATCCGCTTGAGACTGTACGTAAGCTGGAACGCGGCGGCGGCGGGGTTAATGATGAGGCAGAAAATGACCAGCCCGCCCACGCTGCGCAACGACACCGCCATGGTGGCGCCCGTCCCCAGAAGCATCCCGTAGAACACAATCCCCGCAGGAATCCCCACGGCAAGCGCTACGTGACGGTGGCACACCACCGCCTGGATTTCCTTGAAAAACAGGACCACCAGCGCGGCCAGCACCGCCGCCGTCAATGCGAGGACCGCCACGTCGGCGCGCGTCACGGTCAGGATGCTGCCCCAGAACAGGTTCAGCGCTTCCGTGCGCGACCCGGGAATCAAGCCCAGAAACAACAGGCTCAGCCCAAGCATCAGCGAAAACACAATGCCTATCGCCGAGTCGGGGCTGAGGTCGCCTTTGTCCGCGAGCGGGCCGACCAGCCCGGCCGCGCCTACACTGAACCCGAGCGCACCGATAACCGGATTAAACTCGAGCCACTCGCCCATCAGTGCCCCCGCAAGCGCCGCGTGCGCAATACAGACCCCGAGGAACGACACGTGCATCGTCACCACAAAAACGCCCGCCAACGAACACGCCACCCCCGCAAAAAGGCCCGCCAGCAAGGCGTTCTGCATGAACTGGTCGCCGAGCCATCCCATCATCAAAAGCCCCCGCCGGCATGCGGCGCCGCGAGCGGCGCGGCTTCGGAACAGCAGTGGTATAACTCGCGCAGGAGCGCCTCATCCGCCAAGTCGCCGCGGGGCCCGTCGCGCCAGATCCGACCGTGCCGCATCATGAGCAGGCGGGTGCAGCATTCGGGGAGTGCGGCGTGCCCGTCCTCGAGCCGGATGTGGTGCGTAACGTACAGCGCGGTAACCTCCCGTTCGGCGTGCACACGCCTTATCAATTCGAGCAACTCGAGTTGAGCTTGCGGATCGATCCCGGCCGTCGGTTCGTCGAAAAGGAAGACGTCCGGCTCCTGCGCCAGCACCCGGGCGAGCGCCACCCGCTGATACTCGCCACCCGAAAGCTTCCCCACCGGCCGGTCGGCCAGATGCGCCGCCCCCACCGCCACGAGCGCGCGCTCGACTGCTTCCCGGTCGGCACGGCCCGGCCGCCTCAGCCACCCCAGCCGGCCCCACCGTCCCGCCAGCACCGTGTCCCGCACGGCCAGCGGGACCCTCGAGTCGATTTGCGGCGCCTGCGGCAGGTAGCCCACCCGTTTGCGGACGCGGTGCCCCGCGCCATTGTGCGGTTCAAGCCCCAGCACACCCACCCGGCCCGACCACAGCCGCACCAACCCATTCACGCTCTTCAACAGGGTAGTTTTACCCGCGCCGTTGGGGCCGATGATGCCGACAAACTCGCCACGCCCTACGCTCAGCGACACCTCGTCCAGTGCCAGCCGCCGGTGGTACCGCACCGTGGCTTTTTCGAACTCGATGGCCGTATCAGGGGCCATTTTGCCTGATTCCTTTCGCCGCCCGTACCAGAAGGTCCGCGTTTTCCCGCAGCGTGTCTTCCCACGTCTCGACTCCCGAAAACCCGCCGGGGAAATTCGACAGAATCACGTGCGCGGCCCCCGTGTCCCGGGCAATTACCGCGCCGGTGCGCAGCCCCCCACCCTGAACATTGTCAACCACCAACTTCACCCCGGCCGCACGGCCTACCCGCACCAGATCCGACATCCGGCCCGCGCTCAGTTGCCCGTCTTGGCCATACTCTCGGATCACAGCAAACCCCGCCCACTTCAAGAAGTCAGCCAGTTTGTCGTGGCAAATGACGCTCATGCCGCTACAACCCCCTTCCTTCACTTGACTTAAGAAGGTTTCGCCTGCCTTGCGAACAGCCTCGATCCGCTTCGAAGCTCTTGCCTGGTATTCGTCTGCCCGCGCCGGATCCAGCCCCGCTAGCACCGACTCAACCCGTTGCACCGCCTGCTCTTGCACCGCCGGCACAAGCCAGTTGCCGGAAACAGCAATCGTGTGAACGCGATCTCGAGGGACCTGCGCCGCCGTAAGCACCGACCGGATCCCCGGCATGGGTTGCTGCCAGTCGTGAAGCAACACGCAACGCGCGTTTTTCACGGCCGCGATTTCACTTGGCTTCGCGTCAAAATGGCCGGGGCACATTGTCGGCGGGACAAGCGTCTGAATGGTAAGAGGCGTGTCGCCTGAAAGGGCCTTTACAACATCGCCGATGTGGCTGCTCCCCACTACGATTACAAGCGGCTCTTCCGCCCAAGCCAGCCTGCCGCACCCCAAGACGGCGCTTGCAAGACACAGGACCGCCAACACGGTCCGTGTTCGTCCGTGTTCGTCCGTGTTGGTCCGTGCAGCTAGAAGGTGGTCCATGCCACGATATTACTAAACCTGCCCGTAGTAATACCAGCTCCCGGCTTCCTACGCCCCACGCTTCTCATCCGGCCCCGAGCCCCGTTGAAGGCGCCAGAGCTTGGCATATTTCACGAACACGCTGAACGCCCCCAGCCCGCACAACACCGCCCCATGATAGCCGTCCAAAAACCCCCGCCGCAGGATGTACATCTTGAAGAACCGCAACGCCGGGCGGATCGTGAGGTCCCAAATCCGGGTCTGTTTTCCCTTGTCGTGGAGGTCTTGCGCGCCCCAAGTTGTGAATCGCTGGAACGTTGTAAAGTACTCGTCGAAATTTCGGTAGGTATCGTGGAACATCGGTTCCGTGATGCGGCCGACGGTCCCATCGACCACAACCTTGGAGTGGACCCGGCGGTCGAGGTAGCGGCCTTTGGGGGTTCGAAACAGGCGCAGGTTGTAATCCCGTTGCCAGCCGCAATAGTGGATGCGCTTCCCGAAAAAGTAGGAGAGACGCCGGATGTTGTAGCCGTCGCAGGCGTTCTTATTGGAGGTTAGTTGCTTGATTCTGGCGGCCAACTCCTCCGACACCCACTCGTCGGCATCCAGCACCAGCGTCCATTCGGTTTGAATCTGGGGCAGTGCCCAGTTTCGTTGCTGTGCGGCATTGACGTACTCGTGCACCTCGATGCGGGTCGCCCGCCGGCGCGCGACGTTTTGCGAGCCGTCGACCGTTTTGGGGTCGACCACGCAAAACACCTCGTCGGCCCAGGCGACGCTGTCGAGGCATCGCGGGAGGCGGTCGCCCGCGTTAGGCACGAGTGTCAAGACCGTAATGCTGCTCATGATGGGCACCGTATGCTGAATGGCGCGCACTTGCGCGCCGCGCCCATTGTAGCGCAGGCGGTTGTTGTATCCAAAGAGTTCAGGAGTCAGGAGCAAAAAAATTCAGGAGTCAGAATATTCTGACTCCTGAATTCTGACTTCTTCTCTTTAGACGGCGGCTTCTTTCTCCTTGCCGCCGGTGCGCCGGCTCGGGCCGGACTTGGCCTTCGAGGTGTTTGTGGCCGTCTGGCGCTTTTTCCACCAGGTCTGCCACATATAGGCCAGCGCGCTCGCGACGAAGGTACTGGAGTAGGTGCCGATGAGGATGCCCACCATCAGGTAGAACGCGAAGTCGTGAAGCACCTGACCGCCGAACAGGAACAGCATGAGCACCGCCGTGAAGGTCAAGCCTGACGTCAGAATTGTCCGGCCGAGCGTCTGGTTGATGGCCTGGTTCATGATCTGCATATACGACCAGCCACGGCCGCTGTACACGCGCATGTCTTCCCGGATCCGGTCGAAGATAACGACCGTGTCGTTGACCGAATAACCGACGATCGTCAGCACCGCCGCAACCACCGTCATGTCGATGTGGCCGCCATACAGGGCCAGAAGGCCCGTGCAGATCAGGGTGTCGTGGGCCAGCGCTATCACGGCCGTCACGCCGAACACCAGGTTGTACCGGAACCACATGTACGCGATCATGAACAGGAACGAATACAAGACCGCCTTGATGGCGTCGTTGCGCAACTGGCTGCCGATGGCCGGGCCGACCACTTCGGCGCGTTCAATCACGACCTTTTCCCGACCGGTGAGCTCGCCCGTGAGCGGGCGCAACGCGGCCTTAAGCCGGCTGCGCACCGAGCCTTCTGCCGGGGGGTTCCCGAATGCGGGTTCAACCGCCTGTTCCTCCGTATCGAGCATTTGTGTGGTGCGGATGGTGAACTGGTTTTTGGCGAGTGTCGCGCCTTCGCCGAACTCCTGGACGATGGCATCGGGGAACCCGCCGCTTGTCAGTTGCCGGCGGACGTCGCCTATTTTCACCGGCTGCTCGGTGTCCAACCGGACCACCATGCTCGAGCCGCTGGCGAAGTCGACGCCGAAGTTTTTCTCGTAACCGCGCCCGAAGAATATCGCGATCCCCGCCAGGATCAGAATACCGCTAACGATGAACGCTTTGTTACGCCATTCGATGAACGGGATCTTCGTGTCGGGTTTGATCAGGCTCATCATCGTCAGCTTGCTGAGCCGCTTGTGGCTCACCATGAAGTCGAAGATGGCCTTGGTGACCACGAGCGCCGTGAACACGCTGGTGAAAATACCTATGGCCAACGCCACGCCGAATCCCTGCACCGGGCCCGTGCCGAACTGCAGCAGCACCAGCGCCGCGATCAGCGTGGTGATGTTGGCGTCAAGGATGGTCACGGTCGCCCGTTTGTACCCCAGCTCGATGGCCGATATCAGCGACTTACCGTTTCTGACCTCCTCGCGCACCCGCTCGAAAATGAGCACGTTCGCGTCCACCGCCATGCCCAGCGTCAGCACGAAACCCGCGATGCCGGGCAACGTCAGCGTCAGCCGGAAATACGCGAATGCCGCCAGCATGATCAACCCGTTCAGCAGCAGCGCGACATTCGCCACCAAACCCCCGAACCGGTAGTAAACCAGCATGAGAATCATCACCGACGCCAGCGCAAACACCGACGAATACAGGCCCTTCCGGATCGAGTCCGTACCCAGGCTTGCCCCGACCACGCCCATGTATTCCTCGCGCACCGGAACCGGCATCGACCCCGAGTTCAGAGCGATCGTCAGGTCTTTGGCCTGCTCGAAACTGAAATTGCCCGTAATCTGCCCTTGCCGCGTGATCCGGCTCTCGATCGTCGGGGCCGACACCACCACGCCGTCCAGCACGATTGCCAGCGCACGGCCGATGTTGTTACCGGTCACTTCGCCGAACCGGCTTGCCGCGTCCGCCCCGAATTGGAAGTGGATCATGTAGTAGCCGGGCCGGTCGTTGTTCTCGGCGAACATCGCCCCGGTCAGCCCTTCGCCGGTCATTTGAGGCTCGGCGTCAAGCAGGTAGAGTTCGTACTCCTGGTCGTCCCACGGATTGGGCGGCTGGCTGATAAAGAATTTTTTGGCTTCCGGCAGCAGCCCTTGGGACGCGTTGATCTCTTCGACCACGCCACGGACTTGTACAATCTTGTCGACTGGGATCCGGAAAATGCCCGGGACCCGCGGCTTCATCAGGAACGGCGTGAACCGGTTCTCAAACCGCTTGTCCGACCGGATCGTGTTGATGACGCGCGTCGTTTCCTCCGTGCCGGACGCGATATGGAACGTCAGCAGGGCGGTCTGTTTGATCAGGCGCGTGGCCCGGTCGATATCTTTTTCGCCCGGCAACTGGATCTGGATCTGGTTGGCGCCTAACGCTTGGATGATCGGGTCTTTGGCTTCAAACTCCGCGATCCTTCTCCGGATCTTCTGCAGCAGCAGTTCCTGGATAGCCGCTTCGTTGAACCCTTTTTCCTTTTGCTCGTCGGTCAGTTCGAACCCCAGCACCATATGCACGCCGCCCTGCAGGTCCAACCCCAGCGTCACCACCTGGTTGACGTCAAACTCGGCCCACCTGCGAACGCCCTGGCTGACGTCGCGCCAAAAGTTCGGCGGGTGATACACCGAATCTTCCGCTTTCCATTTCGCGACCCGCTCCTGCCGGGCCTGGTCCGAAAGCAGCATCCAGCCTGCCGTCGGGTAAATGTAAATGCCCGTGAAAATAAGCACCAGTACAATCAGAAGAGTTCTATACAGGTTGTTTTTCATTGACGACTCCAGAAATGCTGCGCCGGATAATGCCTGGCTTGAACCGTTTATTCTTCTTTCTCGTGCGAGGTTACCTGGGAGATCGCCCCGCGCAGGAACTCGATATTAACGTTGTCGTCGACACGAACAACGACCGATCGTTCGCTCAAGCCGACCACCGTTCCGGAAATACCCCCCGTCGTCACCACCTTGTCCCCCTTTGCCAGCGCCGCCAGCATCTGACGCCGCTCCCGCTCCCGCTTCTGATTTGGGCGGATCATCAGAAAGTACATGATCGCAAAAAAGATGAGGATCATCGGCAAAAAGCCGCCCAAACCGCCCATCGGCGGCTGTGGAGCCGGCTCCGCGCCTTCCTGCGCCTGGGCCAACACAACGTCCCACACTGTCCCGTTTCCTCCTAATCGATTCGAAAAACGTTTATTCGGCCGGAGATTGCGAACCGTTCAGCAATGCGTATTCTTTCAGGAAACGTATTCTTTCAGGAAACGTATTCCTTCAGGAACATCTCTTTGAATAACGCAAAACGGCCCGCCTGTATTGCCCGGCGCACATTAGTGGTCAATTGTAGCATAAAGAAAAGGTTGTGTAAAGTGTTCAACCGCAGCGACAAAACCTCGCCCGAACGGTACAAATGGCTCAAATACGCACGGCTGTACGTCGTGCAAACCGGGCAGCCGCAGTTCGGGTCCAGCGGCCCGAAATCCGTCGCGTACCGCTGGTTCTTGATGTTGATCCGGCCCTGCGACGTGAACAGCGACCCGTTTCTGGCGTTCCGCGTCGGCATCACGCAATCGAACATGTCTATCCCCTGCTCGACCGACTCGAGGATGTCTTCCGGGGTTCCCACGCCCATCAGGTATCGCGGCGCGTCCTCCGGCAACGCCGGGCCCGTCCATCCCACCACGTGCCGCATCTCGAGCTTGGTCTCGCCCACGCTCACCCCGCCGATCGCATACCCCGGGAACCCGATCTCGACTGTCCGCTCGAGGCTTTCCCGCCGCAAGCCCTGATACGTGCTGCCCTGGACAATCCCGAACAAGGCCTGCCGCACCGCACCCCGCTCGACCCACCGCGCCTTGCACCTCCCAGCCCACTCGGCCGTACGCACCAATGATTTTTGCGCGGTTTCGGCCTCCACCGGGTAATGCGTGCACTCGTCAAGGCACATCATGATGTCCGCCCCGATCGAGACTTGCACGTCTACCGCTTTCTCCGGGCTCATAAAATGCCGGGACCCGTCGATATGGCTCTGGAACTCGACCCCCGCGTCCGCCACCTTCGTCAGCCCATCCAGGCTGAACACCTGGAACCCCCCCGAATCCGTCAGGATCGGCCGGTCCCAGTTCATAAACGCGTGCAGGCCACCCGCTTTCTCCAGCACGTCCGTACCCGGCCGCAAGTAAAGATGATACGCGTTGCTCAGGATAATCTGGGCGCCGATCTGCCGCAGGTCCTCCTGCGACATCGTCTTCACCGTCCCCTGCGTACCCACCGGCATAAACACCGGCGTCTCGACCTCGCCATGCGCCAGCCGCAACCGCCCCGCCCGCGCATGAGAAGAGGGATCCCGGCTCTCTACCTTGAAATCAAAACAGCATTTCATTGCGGAATTATAACAGATGGATGTAGGCGCCTACTTTCCCATTTTGCGCAGGGCGGCTTCGAGGAGGTCGACGTCTTCCTGGATCATGTTGAAGTTGTCTTTTGTGAAGATGCCGATGCAGACGGCGTCGCCGGGGCGGTAGACTTGGGCGACGTACTCGAATGCGTTGCGCGGGTCGTAGCGTCCTGCGGCGAGTACTTTGTAGTGGATGGCTGGTGCGGGGAGTTGCCGGATGAGGGCGCACATGGCCTCGCGGTCGCGGCGCAGGTACCGTTCGCGGACGGCCATGTTTCTGAGGGGCTGATGGGTTCGGTCGCTGGGGTTGTAATAGCACGTCATGAAGAAATCCAGGTCGAGCTTGTCGGCGGCCCACCGGATGCTTTCGATCCGGTGTCCGGCGACCCCTGCGACCATTCCGGCGTCTTTGATGGCGGCGATTGCGTCTGCGATTCCGCGAGTCTGGCGCGTCATGACGCGGTGGTCCATCTCGCCGCCGTGGAGGAAACAGCATTTGGCTTTGCCGCGGATTGCGTTTTCGACACCCTGCATGAGGGTTCCGACGCCGGGGCAGGTTTGGGCGATCCATTTGATGCGGCCGCCGTCATTCCAGTATTCGCGGAGTGCGCGGATGATGAAGTCGTCGGCACGGCCGAGGTGGGTGGTGACGCCGGCCTTCTCGGCGAGTTTGTATGCCTGCTTGACGCGGTCCATCGTGTACCAGTCGATCATTTCGGTGTCGCGTTTGAGGGTTTGGTGGGAAAACCCGCCGAACGGGTTGCCGCCGATGATGAAGCGCGTGACGGTGACGTTTCCCAGCTTGACTGTCTGCGGCACGTAATGCGCCGCCGGGAATTTCCCGGCGCTTTTTTCCGCAACGCTCACGATTTGGCTCCTTCGCTTTGCCGGCAGTAGCCGCGGCATTCGCCGGCGCAGATTTCGCTCACCAGCCTCACCCGCTCGATATCGCCCACCGGCGAGATCTCGTCGCTGATCCCGAGAATAAGGTTCGGCCAGAAGTACTCGACGCATTTACAGGTGTTTTCCACCAGGCTCTCGATTGGTTCCGTGGCCAAGAAGTCGGTGCAGGGTATTCCGTCGAGGAGGATGAGGCCGTTCAACGCGTCGCGCACCTCTTCGAGCGTCACATCTCCCTGCGGGACCGGCGTGATGGCTTCGATGCCGTCGAACCCGCAGTCGCGCGCGTATGGCAGCAATTGCCGGCAGTCGCCGTCCCAGTGTGGGTAGGTTTTTTTGCCGGCGTCGTGCAGCCGCTTGTTTCGGCGGACATATTCGGGCAGGACGTACTTCTCGAAAATGGGCGGCGCGCACAGAGCCTGGTGGACGTTGTCGCCGAAGTTGACGATCTCGACGGGGGATTTTGCGATGGTCTCGAGGACGGCGTCGTCGCTCTCGTTGATGGCGTCGATCAGGCGATCCATTTCGGCGGGATAAAGGTACAGGGCGGTGGTTCCGTTTTCGAAGCCCATAAACTCGATCATGATGCGCATGATGTTGATGCGCGGTATGAAAATGGCGGGCGCGCCTCTGTCGCCGATTTCGTTGCATGCCCTGGCGTAGGCTTGAGGGTCGAACCAGACCCGTTTGTGCTTGAGGACCCACTCGATGGCGCGGAAGTTTTCGGGCGTCTCAACGGGGTACTTGAGTGTGTGCGACGCGACCGACGTCTGCTGTAGGACGGTCACGAGATCGCCTGCGGGCGTGTGGTCGATCACCGTGGTCTTGTCGCCATCGCGGTGCTCCTCGCGGCGCAGGTCCTCCGGCGGGTCGTAATGGAAACACTCGTTGAAGGCCCAGTACGGGCGCGCGCTGCAGCCGAGGTCGTCGAACACCTCGAGCATCGTCATCCCGCGGTAGCGTTCGGGGAGTGTTCCGGCGTCGCGGTTGGTGTGGTACCAGTGCTCGATTCGCGGCTGCCACAACACGCCGAAGTATGGCTCGCGGCGGAATACGCTCAGATTGGTTTCGCGGAACGTCATGCGGGAACAATAAAGGATTGCGCGCGGGCAATGCCAGTTGGAAACGCGCCGTTGGGGGGATTTGATCCGGGTCCAACCGATGTCTTAGTTTAATGGTGGTGATACCGAGAGGGAGGGCGGGAAATGAAACACTGGGCGGTTTTGTTGGCCGGGAGCATGGTGGTTGTTGCGATGGGGTGGGCAAACAGTGCAGAAAAAGGAGGAAAAGACATGCAATTCAAGATGACCAGCACGGCATTCAAGGAGAGGGAGTATATTCCTGCGAAATACACGGGCGAGGGGAAAGACGTGTCGCCGCCGCTGAAATGGACGGACCCGCCGGAGGGTACGAAGAGTTTTGCCCTGATCGCGGACGATCCCGACGCGCCGATGGGCACGTGGGTGCATTGGGTGGCATGGGGAATCAAGCCGGACGTGCGCGAGTTGCCGGAAGGGGTGCCGACGTCGAAGACGGTGGACGGCATGAAACAGGGCACCACTAACTTCAACAGGACCGGCTATGGCGGGCCGATGCCCCCGAAAGGCTCGGACCACCGGTATTATTTCAAGCTGTACGCGCTGGATGCGGAGCTTGACGTGCAGCCGGGCGCAAAAAAGGCGGACCTCGTCAAGGCGATGGAAGGCCACATCCTGGCGGAAACGCAACTGATGGGCCGGTACAAGAGATAGGGCAAGGGATCAAGCCCCGCCGATGGACGCAACCAGCACCTGGCCAACCGTGATGACGACGAGCGTGGTGTTGTAGCACCAGTGCGAGACGATCGAGGGCAACAGCGAGTTGTACCGGCGCCGTAGTAGCGACCAGAGGAGTGCCATCGTGGCGATGACGGCCACCCCGGGCCAATTGCCCCAGAGTTGGGCGAGGTGCGCGGATGTGAACCAGAGGGCCGTCAACGGCACCGCGACTGCGCCTATTTTGCGCGTAAGGACAGGCTGGATCAGGCCGCGGTAGTAGGCCTCTTCGAACGGCGGGAGCAGAATCGCCATCAGGATCAAAGCGGCCAAACCGCCGGGCTGCTTGACAAGATCGAGCAGAAAACCCTCTTCTTCACCGGCGAGAGCCAAGGCGGCGGCGGCCATGCACCCCGCGAATATTGAAATGTATGCCCATTTCTTGAGCGTCTTCCGTTCCGCGCCTTTCAACAGCAATCCGTCCCTCAGGGATTTGCCGTACCGGCGGCATGCAAAATACCAGACAATTGAGAACGTGATGAGCGTGCTCAGCAGCGAAATGACGAGTACGTTCAGGGAGCTCATTTCGCCGGCCTGCTCGATCGTGCCGCCTGACAAATGCAAGACCAGAAACGTGACGGCAAGTATCGCGGCCCAGTTCAGGAGGACCGCCACCATCAGCGCCCAACCCCCCGGCCCGTCTCGGACTACTGCAGGCATTGCGGGAGGCGTGTCCGGCGCGGCTTCATCAGATGCGGCGGGCACAGCGGTCTCATTAAGCTGTTGCGAGTCTTCAGTCATGCGGAACCCCCGTGGCGTGGATGAGGCTGTTTTCGGTAGACGTTTTATCATAGCGGTCAGGTCGTGTCAACCGGTACCGGAGGGTTATAGGACGGCGATTTGGATGATGACGATGGTGATACGTCGCGCCGCAGACACCGGTTTTGTAACACGCGCCACACCGCGCCTGATTCCGAGGGCATGTTCGACCGAAGCCGGGCCCTCGTGTTACCATAACGGGCTGAGTAGGACGCAGTAAGGAGCATTGTATAAAAGGCGTTACACGGGCGTGGCCGGGTAGGCCAGGGGAGAGTTATGTCCATCCGGGCGGTCACGTTTGATTTCTGGAACACCCTGTTCCGCGAGGCCAACAGCGCCGCTCGGCAGGAAATTCGGATCAGCGCGGTGTCCAAGATGTGCGAGGTGAGCGAAGAGGAAGCCGCGGACGCGCTGAAGACGGTGTGGGCCGAATTCGGCCGACGCCATCGGGAAGAGCAGCGGACGTCCGGGCCGGGCGACGCGGTGCGCATGGTGGGCGAGGCGCTGGGGCGCGAAATCGAGGCGCCCGTGGCGGAGGCGCTGGAAAAAGTGTTTGCAACGGCTGTCATCGTCTACAGCCCGGTGCCGATCGAGGGCGCGATTGAAGCTGTCAAAGCGGCGGCGGCCGTCGTGCCGATAGGATTGATCTCGGACACGGGCGTGAGCCCCGGCTCGTCGCTCGAGTACATCCTGGACCGGCACGGGTTCACGGAGCATTTCACGGCGATCACGTTTTCGGATCGCGTGGGCGTGTCGAAACCGCATGCGGCGATGTTTGAGGCGACGGCCGGGACGTTGGGCGTGAAGCCGGACGAGTTGCTGCATATCGGCGACCTCGAGTACACGGACGTGTCGGGTGCGCAAGGGGTTGGCGCGAAGGCCGCGTTGTTTACGGCGGCAAACGCCGCCCATGCAAACGATACGCGGGCGGATTACGTGTTTAGTAATTGGCAGGAGTTCTTGGAGATTCTGCCGGGCCTGTTGGCGTAGACGATGGGAATCTATCGGCCTGTGAGGATTTTTTCGGCGAGGGTGCGCAGGCCTTCGATGCTGTTGGGCATTTCGGTGACGCAGCGGAATCCGAGGTTTCCCCACGCGCCTTCGTAGGCGTAAGGAACGCGCGTCTGCAAGGTCATTTCCTTGCCCATGAACGAACCCCCGCGGATCGTGAGCAGCGAGCCAAACGTAATGGCGGCCAAGTCTTCGCGCCCGTCAGCGGGGTCGTACGGCGCTTCCGAGTACATCGACCGGGTCCATTCGGCGACGTTGCCGACCATGTCGTAGCAACCGACCCAGCTCCTGTCGGTTTGGAACGATTTCACCGGCGCGGCGTATTCCTGGCCGTCATCGCCACCGAGTGTATTTGCGGCCCCGTCTTGCCACGCGCCGCCTTCCCACGGATAGAATAGGCTGGTGTCGCCATAGGCGGCGCGGGCCCACTGCGGCTCGGTTGGCAGGGATTTCTTTTTCCACGCGGCATAGGCGAGGGCATCGTAGAAGGTGACGCCGGACACCGGGATGTCTTGTGGCGCCGCGGCCAGACCATCGTATGGTGGGATCCAGTTCTTGGATATGCAGAACAGCAGGTAATCGGCGACAGTGACCTCGGTGGCATCGATGAAAAAGCCTTTGACCGAGACGGGCGTGCCGGCGATGAAGGTGTTTCCCGGCGGCACGAACACCATTCCCTGCGGGGCCGTCAGCGGGCCCAGATAGGCCTGCAGCGCCACCTGCGCGGGTTCCATGGCGGCGGCGGGGTCCTGGGCGGCGGCAGCCGCGGCCTTTTCCCAGGCCGCGTCGGCGCCGGCCAGCACTTTAGCGGCAAAGTCGTCGTTGGCGGCGACCTCGGCGAGCAGGTTGCGCAGGCGCCCGCGAAGTTCCGCCAACCGTTTGAAAACCTGGCCCGGCTCTAGCTCCATTTGCGGCCCGGCTGTCGCCGCCAGGGCATTTTCGATTTGAGCGCGGCGCGCCACTTCGAGCGTATAAAAGCCCGCCGCGGTGAGGCCGGCGATCACGGCGATGAGCAACCCGCCGACGATGCGGCGCCCCCACGGCGCCCCCTCCGCGGTCTCATCGTCTTCATCGAGGATGGTACCGTTGCGTGTTCTGTGTGTCCGTGCGGGTTTGCCGTCGGTGACGAACTGTTCGAGTGCGGCCCGCAAGTCGGCCGCGGATTGAAACCTTTTTTCGGGATCGGGCTCGACACATTTTGCGACAATGTTATCGACCGCGGCGGGGATTCCGCGGGTGATCTGCGAGGCCGGCTTTGAGAGGCTGGTGGGGAGGTTGCCGGTGAGGAGTTCGTAGAGCATGACGCCGATGCTGTAGATGTCGGCGCGTGCGTCGACGTTGGCGCTGTTTCTCAACTGCTCGGGGGACATATACATGGGGGTGCCCATGATGATCGAGGTGCCGGTGAGCCGCGAGGAATCCATCAGCTTCGAGATGCCGAAGTCCATGAGCTTGACGGTCCCGTCGTCGCACACCATGACGTTTTCGGGCTTGATGTCGCGGTGAATGGTATGTCGGTGGGCATAATCGAGCGCGGCGCAGAGTTGGTCGGTGATCTTCAGTGCCTGTTTAAAGGGGATATAGTCTTCGGTAACGGAAGTTTCGAGCATGCTGCGCAACGATTTGCCGCGAACCAACTCCATGGAGATGTAGATGATTTCGCCGGTGACGCCGATGTCATGTACGCGCACGATGTTTGGGTGGGAGAGTGCGCGGGCGATGCGGGCTTCGTTGAAGAACCGTTCGACGACCATTTTGTCGCGGACGAACTGTGGCAGGAGGGTTTTGAGTGCGACTTCCTCGTGGAGGGCGTTGTCGCGGACGTGGTAGATGCACCCCATGCCGCCGCGGCCGATCATGCTGAGGACGGTGTACCGTCCGGCGACCACCTGCCCTCGGCGGAACTGGATCTGGTTCATCTCGGGGTGTCGGCGCTCGGGCGGGGGTGGGGGCGCGACAGCCTGGATTTTGACGAGGGGCAGCGTATTCCCGCAGCGGGAACACGTTGGCCGGCCCTCTTCATTGATGAAATCGCACTTTGGACATTTGATCCTGGCCATTAGGGCTTACCTTCAGGCGATCTTGCGCCACCCCATCCTATCGCCTCCGGGGGTCTACTGCAAGATCCCTACACGTTGGCGGATTCCATCCAGTATTCGAGCATGAGGAGCGCCCAGAGATGGTGGCCGTAGTTTTCGCGGCCGGCGAGGTGTTGGTCGAGCAGCATCCGGGCTACGGCAGGTTCGATGAATTGGGTGCACCGGCTGCCGGGCGCCAGAACGGCTTGCTCGAACGGCGCGCGCAGGCCGCCGCGGAACCACCGATGGATCGGCACGGCAAACCCGCGCTTGCGCTGAACGAGCAGTTCGGGCGGCAGGATGTTTTGCAGGGCGTGCTTGACCACGCGCTTCGACACGCCGCGGTCCAGCTTGAGCGAGAACGGCAGGGTTGCGGCAAACTCGACGATTCTGTGGTCGAGCAGAGGCACGCGGGCCTCGATCGAGTTGGCCATGCTGGTCCTGTCGACCTTGGTGAGGATGTCGTCGGGCAGGTACATGACGGTGTCTTGGTAGAGCATCCAGTTATCGGGGTCGGTCGGTCCCGCGTCGGCATGTTCATTGAATCGGTCGATGAATGGCTTGCGCAGGCTCGTGGCGAAGTCCGGCTGGTACAGGCGCGTTTTGAGGCTGGGAGGAAAGCAGGTCAGGCGGCGGCGGAACGCGTCGCGCGGGATCAGCCGGGCGTCGTAGAGGACGCGTATTACCTTTTGCAGGCGCGGATCGGAGGGCAGTGCGGCAAGCGCGGCGGCTGCGATGTTGCGCAGCGGCGCGGGGATGTTTCTGACGGCGGCCACGTGCCGGTTCATTTTGGTCCATTCGTAGCCGGCGAAACACTCGTCGCCGCCGTCGCCGGACAGGGCGACAGTGACGTGGCGGCGTGCCACGGACGATACGAGCCAGGTGGGTACGGCGGACGAATCGGCAAACGGCTCGCCGAAATGCGGGGCGATTTTACGGGCAAAACCGGCGATATCCGGGGCCAAGATTTCTTCGGTGTGGTCGGTGTTGAACCTTTGTGCGGCGATTCTGGCCCATTCGAGTTCGTTAGCGTGGGCGTCGTCAAAACCGATAGAAAAGGTTTTGACGGGCCTGTCGGTGCACTCGCTGAGGAGCGCGACCACCGAACTGGAGTCGATGCCGCCGCTCAGGAGCGCCCCGAGCGGCACGTCGCTGATGCGCTGGAGCCGGACGGCGTCGCGGGCCAGTTCGAGGTATCTTTCGGCGGCGGAATCGAGCGTCCACGAATCATCGGGCTCGAACCGGAGGCGCCAATATTGCGAAGTCGACACGGCGCCGCGCTCGAACACGAGTTTGTGCGCGGGCCGAAGTTTGCGGACATTTTCATAGATGGTGTCGGGCGCGGGAATGTAGAGGAACGTGAAATAGGCGTCGAGCGCCGCCGGGTTGACTTTTTTCTCGACGCGCCCGGATTGCACGAGCGCGCCCAGTTCGGAGGCAAAGACGAGCGCGCCGCCGTTGACGGTATAAAAGAGCGGCTTGATGCCGAGGCGGTCGCGCGCGATCAGGAGGCGGTCGCGTCGGGCGTCGTAGAGGGCGAAAACAAACATGCCGTTGAGGCGGCTGAGGCAGTCGTCGCCGTACTGTTCGTAGGCGTGGACGATGACTTCGGTGTCAGAGTTGGTGCGGAACACATGTCCGGTTTTCTCGAGGCCGGCCCGCAACTCCTGGAAGTTGTAAATCTCGCCGTTGAACACGAGCCGGATCGATTCATCCTCGTTGGCCATGGGCTGATGGCCGCCGGGAAGGTCCAGAATACTGAGGCGCCGCATCGCCAGCGCCACGTGGCCGCCGTCCCACAGGCCGGCATCGTCGGGCCCGCGGTGCGCCATGGCGTTGTTCATCCGCGCGAGCGCGTGGAGGTCGGGCCGCTTGGACCTGTCGGAGTAGCAGATGCCGCAGATGCCGCACATGGCGCTACGCCCCTGCCCGTTTTCGTGCCAGCAGGCCCGTGTAGAGCGACCGGTAGGCATCCACCATTGCGGCGAGGCTGTAGCGGGCTTTGACTTCGGCGGCGGCCCGTTTGCCCATACGTGCGGCGGCATCAGGGTGATCAAGCAGCGCGGTGATGGCGTCGGCGAAATCGGCGGGATCGCGTGACGGGATCAGGCGGCCGGTCTCGCCGTCGCGGATCAGTTCGCAAATGCCGCCGACGGCCGTCGCGACGACGGGCTTTCCCACGGCCATGGATTCGAGCACCGCGTTGGGGAAACCTTCGACGTGCGAGCACAGCACGGAGACGTCCATGAGGGCGTACACGTCGGGAAGTTCGCTGACGGTGCTGATGCGGGTGAAACAGTCGGGGGCGCCGCCGGCACGGACAAGTTTTTCGATTGCGGGCACGAGCGGTCCGTCGCCGACCATGAGGAAATGGAGGTCGGCCCTTCTGCGGAGCAGTTGGTGTGCGGTGGCAACGAAAAGCTGGTGGTCTTTTACGGGGCTGAAATTGGCGACGATTCCAATGACGCGGCGGTGAAACGGGATTTTGTATCTGAGCCGGAGTACGCGGAGGTCGGGTTTGGCGAAGAATTCGTGCGGGTCGATGCCGTTGGGGATGACGCGGTAGAGCGCGGGGTCGGCGGATTCCTGCCTGGCGGCAAACTCGGCGACGGCGCGGCTGTTGACGACGATGGCGTCGACGAGCCGGTTGGCCCGCCGCTGGATGAACAGGTGTCGGGCTTTTTTCCAGGTTGCGAGTTGGCGCCGGCTTGAAATAATGACCGGAACGCCGGCGTCGCGCGCGGCGAGATTCGCAAAATAGTCAAAACCAAACAGGAACGAGTGGAGGATGTCGGGCCTGTGCGTGTGCAGAAAGGCGCGCAACCGGCCACGGAACCGGAAGTCCCACCCGCTTATTGCTGGAACTACGCGGAGTTTGGCGCCGGCCTTTCGCGCATCGCCGGCAAGCGCGCCTTCGAGGCGGGTGCAGACGACGCTGATGTCGAAATCGCGCGCCAGGCCCCGCACGAGATGCATAAGCTGGCGTTCGGTGCCGCCCATGCCGAGAGACGGGATGACGTAGCAGATCTTGATCATGCCACCTCCCGAAGGAGCTCGAGGAGGCGCGGGGCAGCCTGTTTGAGCGAGTATCGCGACAGCACAGTCTCGCGCCCGGCCTCGCCCAGCCGGCGGCGGAGGGCGGGGTCGCGCAGCCGGTTGACGGCGTCGAGCCAGGCGTCGGTGGAGTCGGCGAAAAGGCCGTTCTCGCCGTCGCGGATGATGTCGAGTGCCGCGCCGAACGGCGACGCCACGCATGGGATGCCGCAGGCCATGTATTGGAGCGCTTTGAGCGCGCATTTGCCACGCATCCATTCGGTCTGCGGCTGGGGCATCAGGCCGACGCTGAACCGCTGCAACTCGTCAACCTCGCGCTTCAGCGACCAACGGCGAACTTCGTATGCGTCAACACGCCGTAGCCACGGGATCCGGTCGGTGTCCGCGCCCACAAGACAGATGTGGGCGTTTTGCAGTGCGACGAGCGCGTTCGCGGCCGGATCGAGGCAGACGGTGGTGCTCGAGTTGCCGATCCAGCCTACACGATAGCAGTCGGGCGGAGTCGGGGCGGGAACATACTTATCGGTATCGACAACGGTCGGGAAAAGTTCCACCTTTGCGCACACTTCGCGGGCGGCGGCGGCGAGCCATGCGTTGCCGGCGAGTACGAGGTCGGCCGATTTGATGAGGTTCACGATCTGGGCGCGATCCTCGAGCTTGCTCCACGGGTTGTTGAGCGGATGGGGCGGGGCGAGGTGGACGGCGTCGTCGATGTCATACACAAGGCGGCGGGACTTCCTGCGCAACAGGCCGTCGAGGCCGCGCAGGTAAGCCGTCATAATGGCCTTCTGGACAAACACGACGTCGTACCGGCCCGCGGACAGAATTTGTGCGATGCGGCGTGGCGTCTCGCGGAGGTGGTACCAGAACGGGCGGGCGGCTCTTCCGGGGCCGGTGAGGCGGCGGAACTCGAGCTCGGTGAGGGGACAGCGGACCGTACACTCGATGCCATTTTCGCTGAGGTATGGGATAAACTGGCCAACGCGCAACCGCGGGCTGGCGGCGATGTTTGGGTAGAGTGTCAGGAAGAGGACGCGCATGGCAATTGCGGATTGCGGATTGCGGATTGCGGGTTAAAGGATGAAGGATGAAGGATGAAGGATGACATAAGCGAAAAACGGGGACTGACTCGGTTTTCTCGGCAGTTTGAGAAAACCGTGTCTGTCCCCGTTTTTCGCGGTCCTGCAACCCGATACCCGGTCTTTTTACCGGGCCCACTGTTCCTGCTTTTCGCGGGCATGAAACAATCAGTCGAGTTTTTCAACACTGCCCTTACGAGAGGATTTTCTGGAGAGCGGCGGTGACCTGCTCTACGGAGATCTGTTGCATGCAGGGTGCGGGAGGGAGAGGTTCGTGTGTTTCGGGGCATGTGCCCGGTGTGAACGGTTGTTTGCGGTGATTCCAACATCCACGGCACTCCAGCGTGCTCCTTACTACGTGGAAAATAGGTTCGTTACGGATCAGTATGTCAGGATCCGTCGGGCCGAACAAGGCCAGAACGGGCGTGCCGGCGGCCAGCGCGAGGTGCATGAGGCCCGTATCGCCCGTTATGAGCAACCGCGCCGAATGCAGGACGCAGGCCGCCTCCCGGATCGACGTTCTCCCGGCCAGCGAGAGGCCGACGCCGATTTGTTCATCGGCGTGGCCGAGTTCAACGACCCTGTAGCCGAGGTCCTGGATTGTCCGGCAGACGGCCCGCCACCGGGCGGCCGGCCAGCGCTTGGTTGGCCAGGATGCGCCCGCGGCGACCGCGACGAACCGGTCGCCGATGTCGTCGAGGTGCGGGGTGTGCCAGTCCTGGTAGTAGAGGCACGGGCGGGCGGCGGGCAGGGGTACCCCGGCGAGGCGGGCGTAGTGGGCGAGGCGGTAGGCGTGGCGCGGGCCGCTTCGGAGGTTGATGACGCGGTCGGGCGCGGGGCCGCCGGGGTCGGCGGGTGCGGCGTAGGGGTTGTCATGCAGGAGGTCGGGGTAGTTGCACAGGACCGACACGCGGCACCGGGGGTAGCGTTCGCGCAGGGCCGGATAAATGGGCAGGGCCATGATTTCGTCCCCCAGCCGCCACCGCAGGTCCACGCGGATTTCACGCGGAGCCCGGCGCAAGGTCTTAATACGCCATCGGACCGCGCGGGCGGCACGTGCGAAGACGTTATCGACGCGGCGGGCTTGATCCCCGGAACCTGGTTGATCTAGCGTGGCTCGCATAGGGCGCATTGTAGCGCCGGAAGCGGGGGAAAGCTAAACGGTGTGAAGACGTGCTGCCCGCAAAGAAGGGAGGCGGTTGCTTGTCAATCGTGCTTTGACTTGGCCTGATCGAGCGTTACTGTCGGCGCGTCGGCTTCTTCCGCTTTGGCATTACGCAGATCAAGCAGATCCTCCATGTCTTCGATATGATCCCGGAGAAACTGGAATTCCTCGATGGTTAGCACGACGAACTCGGTTCGTCCGTCCTTTTCGATGTAGTTAGGATGTAGCTCGATCATTTGTCAGGCTCACTTTCGGTACGCGTCTCGCCTTGGGCAGATGCGGTAAACAATTATATCATTGTCTTCCAACTCAAATAACACACGGTAATCGCCAACCCGCAAACGATACTCCGGCGTGAAATTTGTCAAGCGCTTCACGTCTCCCGCCAGGTCTTTTTGAAGTCTTTCAAGGGCTATTATCAGTCTTTGCCGCATTTCTTTGTTAAGAAGCGTCAACTCCTTCTGAGCCCTCGGCTTCAGCCTGACTGTGTATTCTCTCATTCAAGCATTATATAAGAATCTTCAGCTTACCTGCCAATGCGTTAGATGGCGAAGTGGGTAACGCGCGACCGCGACCTGCATTTGCGCGCCTACGCACATTTGCGCGCCTACTGGTGGAATGGTATCATTTCAGGATGCATGGCTCCCGCCTGGCTTGGCGCGTGTTTGCGCCGGTGTCATCCTTGAACTTTTTGAGCGGGTAGTGTGGGCGCCGGTTGTGGGAAAAGGAGAACCAAGTGTCTCAGGAGCGGTCGGAGGCGGTGGTGTTGCGGGGTGTGGATTTCAGCGAGACGAGCCGGATTGTGACGCTGCTTCTGCCGGTGCGCGGCCGGATGGCGTGCCTGGCGAAAGGTGCTCGCAGGAAGAAGAGCGGGTTCGGCGGTGCGCTCGATACGTTCAACCGGATCGAGGTGGTCTATTACTGGAAGGACGGGCGGGACGTGCAGCAGTTGGGCGAGGCGAGCATCCTCGAGTCGTACGGCCGCATCAAGGGCAACTTGGAGAAATCCGCGTACGGTGCGTTTCCGCTGGAGTTGGCGCTGCGTGTGGCGCACGAGAACGAGCCGTCGCATGAACTTTTTGCCACGCTGGTACACGGGCTTGGGAGTTTGGACGGGTGGCGTGGCGATGCGCGGGCGCACGCCTGCTGGCAAGTGGTACAATTGCTGATAAGTGCCGGTTTTGGGCCGTCGCTCGATGTTTGTGTGGATTGCGGCCGGCCGGTTTCGGGCGCGGCGGGATTCGGGTATCGCGGCGGGGTGACGTGCAGGGATTGCGTGGGCGACCGCCGGCTGACGGCGCGCGAATTGGAGGAGCTGCGGGCGCTTGCGGCAAACAGTTCGTCGTGCCCGGACACAGGGACGGCGGGCTCGCTTTTCAAGGTGCTGCGGATGTATGCGTCGAGGCAGTTGGAGGTGGATTTCCGGAGCGCGCGAATCATTGACGAGATATTCAGGCTTTAAAGGACGGATGCAGGCGGGACGCCTGCGCTACAATGCGAAAACCGTGCAGGCGGGACGCCCGCACCACAATAGATGCTGTAGAAGATGGCAACTCCTATAGAACGCATACGAAACTTTTCAATCGTGGCACACATTGACCATGGCAAGTCGACGTTGGCCGACCGGCTGCTCGAGTTGACGGGGACAGTCGCGGCGCGCGAAATGAAGGAACAGACGCTCGATACGATGGACATCGAGCGCGAGCGCGGGATCACGATCAAGTCGGTTGCGGTACGGATGAATTACCGGGCGTTGGACGGGCAGGATTACGAGTTGAACCTGATCGACACGCCGGGTCACGTGGATTTCTCGTACGAGGTTTCGCGGAGCCTGGCGGCGTGCGAGGGCGCGTTGCTGCTGGTGGACGCGGCGCAGGGCGTCGAGGCGCAGACGCTTGCGAACGCGTACAAGGCCATCGAGGCGAATCTCGAAATCATACCGGTGATCAACAAGATCGACCTGCCCAGCGCCGACATCGAATCGGCCAAACGGCAAATTGAAGACGTGATCGGGCTGGACGCGGACGGGGCAATCCTGGCGAGCGCCAAGGAAGGGCGCGGCGCGCGGGAGGTGCTGGAGGCGATCGTGCACCGGATTCCGCCGCCACGAGGCGACCGGAACGGCCCGTTGCGTGCGCTCATTTTCGACGCGGTGTACAACTCGTACCGTGGCGTGATTGTTTTCGTGCGTGTGGTGGACGGGGCGATTCGGGCCGGGTCGAAGGTGTTGATGATGTCGATGAACCAGAAGTACGAGGTGGCGGAGTTGGGCGTGTTGACGCCGGGGTTGACGCCGGGTTCCGTTTTGGAGGCGGGCGAGGTGGGGTACGTGGTCTGCAACATCAAGACGTTGCTGAACACAAAGATCGGCGACACCATTACGGACGCGCAAAATCCGGCCCGCGAGCCGCTGCCGGGATACAAGGACGTTCAGCCGGTGGTTTTCTGCGGGATGTACCCGGCGGTGGCGACGGATTTTGAGGAGTTGCGCGACGCGCTCGAGCGGCTCCAGTTGAACGACTCGTCGTTTGTGTTTCAGGCAGACAGTTCGGACGCGCTTGGGCTGGGGTACCGGCTGGGCTTTCTGGGGCTGCTGCACATGGAGATTATCCAGGAGCGTCTCGAGCGGGAGTTCAACCTGACGCTGGTGTCGACGGTGCCGAACGTGGCGTACCATATCGTCAAGGCGAGCGGGGAAGAGTTCATCATCGAGAACGCCTCGAAAATGCCGCCGCCGGGCGAGATCGAAGCGATCGAGGAGCCGTATATCGAGGCGGACATCCTCTGCCCGACCGAATATCTGAGCGCGGTGATCGAGTTGTGCAAGAAAAAGCGCGGGATCCACGTCCGGGTCGATTACATCGATTCGAAGCGGTGCATGGCCGTCTATCAAATGCCGCTTGCGGAGATCGTGCTGGACTTTTACGACCGGCTGAAGACGCTCACGCGCGGCTACGGCTCGCTCGAGTATCGCATTATCGGCTACCGGCCGGGCGAGCTGGTCAAGCTCGACCTGCTGCTGAACGGGGAGCCGGTGGACGCGCTGTCGAGCATCGTGCACCGGGACCGGGCCGTAATGATCGGGCGGCGGCTGGCGTCTCGGTTGCGCAAGGCGATCCCGCGCCAGCAGTTCGAGGTGGCGATCCAGGCGGCGATCGGCAGCCGGATTATCGTGCGGGAGACGGTGAAACCGTTGCGGAAGAATGTGACGGCGAAGTGTTATGGTGGCGACATCACGCGCAAGCGCAAACTGCTCGAGAAACAGAAAGAAGGCAAGCGCCGCATGAAACAGGTTGGGCTGGTCGAAGTGCCGCAGGAGGCGTTTATGGCGCTGCTCCGCGTGGACGAGGATGATTAACTGAGCGCGCCGGAAGAAAATGTGAATCAGCCTAATCCGCAGGGGCCGGAGCCTCGACCGCGGCGGCAGACGGTGTTGCGGCTGGTTGAGGCGGTAGTGGGCCCGCTGACGGTACGCAACGCGCTGAGCTGGGCTTTTTTGGGGCTGGCGGTGCTGACGGTGTGGTGGCTGCTGTTCCAGCCGTTTGTGATTCCCACCCAATCCATGTATCCGACGCTGAACGGCGACGAGCGGTTCCTTCGCGGAGACCGGATCTTCGTCAACAAGCTTATCTACGGTCCCCGAATTCCTTTCACGAGCACCCGCCTGCGGCGGTTCAAGGATCCCGAGCGGTGGGACATCGTCGTGTTCCGGCCGGTAGAAGAAGACTCGCCGCACCCCGTGCTGATCAAGCGCATCGTGGGGCTGCCCGGCGAAAGAATTGAAATTAAGGACGGGGCGGTTTGGGCGAATGGCCGGCGGCTCGAGCCGCCCGAAGAATTGCGGGACGTCTTGCACTACACGCGCTACCTCGGGGCGTACGAAGTGGAGAGGATGCGTTTTGCGGTGACCTTGGCGGTACGTTCGGGCAACGCCGCAGATGCCGATTTAAGGAACATGATAGACGGGCAATTGATGGCGTTGACAGGCGGGGAATTGAAACGCCTGTACGAGCGATTGCCGGAATGGCTGCGGGATGTCGCGGTCAAGAACTTCGAGCAACAGTACCCGAATCCGCTGAAGTACGGGATTCTGGAGGATGACGCGTATTCGGCCGTGCCGCGGGACAACTACCTGGCGTTGGGCGACAACAGCCCCAACAGCCTCGACGGCCGGTATTTCGGCTGGCTGCCCAGCGGCAATATCCTGGGCAGGGTGTCCTGCACATTCTGGCCAATCGGGCGCGCGCGGGATTTTACGGGGTTTTGGCACGCGTGGCAGGGCCAGGCGGTGCTGTACGGTGTGCCGGCGGCGATCGCGGCCATTGAGATCATTTCTCGTCTCAGGAGAAGGCGCCGGGGCCAGCGCCGGAAGTAGGCCCGAAATTATTTCGGGCCTACAGGCTTCGGCATAATCAGGCGCGCTGGCGTCCCGCCGCCCCTAAAAGGTATAGTTACCTCTTTACCCGTGGTTTAATGGAAGATACGCAGATGGCAGCGAATCGGAAGAAATCAGCACCAAATGAAAAGGTTAAAACGGCGAGCGTGGCGAGCGTGGCGGCGCCCTGGCGCTTGTTGGTCAGCATATTGGGGCCGGGCGGCGTCGAGTGGATCAAGAGCATGCTGATCGCGATTCTGGTGGCGCTGGCGATACGTTGGGCGTTTGTCGAGCCGTTCCGGATCCCGTCGGGTTCGATGGAGCCGACGTTCTACGGCGACCCGCACATCCTGAAGGGGGATCGGGTTTTCGTTAACAAGTTTGTTTATGGGCTGCGGTATCCACTCAACGGTATCCGCATTCCATTGACGAACTATCACTTGAACTATGCCAAGGATCGGATTTGGCGGCGCTCAAAACCTCAGCGGTGGGATATCGTGGTGTTCAAGTCGGTGGAGGAAAATGCCGTTCACACGACGCTCGTCAAACGGGTGGTCGGGCTTCCCAGCGAACGCATCCACATCGCCAACGGGAAGGTTTACGCCAACGGTGTCCCGCTCGAGTTGCCGCCGGATATGCCGCCGGTTCAGTACACGTCGCCGCGGCCCGGCTACAGTACCGACATGAAGTACGGCATTTTGACGGAAGACGCCTATTCGGTGGTGCCGGAGAATTCCTACCTGCTGCTGGGCGACAACAGCAGCCAGAGCAGGGATGGCCGGTACTTTGGCTGGGTGCCGTACGAGCGCATCTTGGGGAGGGTATCATGCATCTGGCTGCCAATCATCCGGCGTCGGGATTTTACGGGGTTCAGCCGGACATGGTGGTGGCAGACGGTGGTGGCGGTTGTGGGGGTTCTGTTCGTGGGCCGAGTTTTCTTCGGGCGGTCGTGGCGGTATGAGCGGGGCGGCAAATCGAATCACGCCTATATCGACCGCTGGGCATACGGCCTGCCGGCGCCGTTTACGAAGCTGCGCCTCATGTCGTGGGGACAGCCGCGCCGCGGCGATCTGGTGCTGTACCGGCCACCCAAGGAAGGCAAGGACATTCCTCACTACCTGGTTGGCCGGATTGCGGGGCTGCCCGGCGAACGGGTGTTCCTGGACGGCGGAAAGCTGGAGGTAAACGGTGCGCCGGTGGGCAGTCCGGTTCTGGCGGAACGGCTTTTCCCGTCGGGAGACGGCGTCGGCCCTTACGCCCGGTCTAAGGGCAAGGAATACTCGCTGGTGCCGGAAGGCCGGGTGTTCATTCTCACGGAAGACGACGACCCCGAAGCGCATCTGGACAGCCGCACGGTGGGTTGGGTGCCAAGAGCCAAGCTTGTCGGCCGGGGAACGGCCGTGTGGTGGCCGCCGCACCGTGTGGGGCGCCCCTCGTAGTCTCTGAGATACAATCCAGACGAGAAGTTGGGATTTTTTCGGTTGACCAACCACAGCATGCTGGGGTAGTATTCTTTTGACCACAAGCGGAAGGAGGTGAAACGGAATGCACGTTAGGCGCATATCGGTTCCAAAGAAGGCGGTAACGATCAATGGGGACTGGCTGGAGGCGAATCTGCCGGACAGCCTGTACGACTTGATCAAGACGGTGATCGGCTGGTTTAAGGACTGAACGTATCCGAGGTTAGCGGTCGCGGGCGCTGGGGGTCTGTGGCCGTAGACAGGCGAGGATGGCCCGCGGTAACGGGGTCATTCTTTTTTTGCGGGATAGCAGGGGAACCGGAAGGGTGCACCCGGTTTGTGATAGACTTTGTGAAGTTTTTTCACCGAAGAAAGCATGTTGAGGTGCTGGAATGAACGTAATTCGCAAACCGAAGCTCGATGAAGTGGTGGGTATCAAACAGTTGCTGGACAATGCGGCCCAGCAGGGCGATCTGCTTCGCCGTCCCCTGATGGAATTGTACGAAACTGTCCGCGACTTTTATACGTATGTCGACGAGCAGGGAGTGGCGGCATGTTGCGCCCTCCATATAGACACGCTCGATCTGGCCGAAGTCCGGTCGCTGGTGGTACGTCCTGACCTGCGCGACACCGGGATTGGCGGGCGGCTGCTGGACCGTTGCCTGGATGAGGCGCGGAGCTTGAAGATTTCGAGCGTCTACGCGCTGACGCGGACGCCTTCGTTCTTTGCCCGCTACCAGTTCGAGCAAATAGAAAAGCATGACCTCCCCCATAAGGTATTTAACGATTGCATCCGCTGCCCGCTGTTCCCGGACTGCGACGAAGTGGCGATGGTGAAAACGCTGGCGCCGGCAAACAGCGAGGAAGAGGCTGCGCCGGGTTTGTTGGGCGCGGTGGGCTTCCTTGGGTTTGGGAACATGGGCAGCGCGATTGTGCAGGGGCTGATAACGACGGGCACCATAACACCAAGCGCTGCAATAGTTTACGACTTAGCGGAAGGCCGGCGGGCGGCGGCAGCCAACCTGGATGTACGTGTGGCGGAGTCACCGCGGGCGCTGGCTGAAGCGAGCGATGTCCTGCTGCTGGCGGTAAAACCGCAGAATATGGCGGAAGCCCTCGACCAGATCAGACCGGGATTGAAGGCGGGGACATTGGTGATTTCGATTGCGGCGGGTATTTCCATAGGCTACATTCAGTCGCGGCTTGGCCGGGACGTCCGGGTGGTGCGTGTGATGCCCAACACGCCCGCGCTGGTACGAGCGGGCGCGGCGGGGATCGCCATGGCGGACAATTGCACGGAATCCGACAAGTCGGTCGCTCGGGCGATTTTTGGCGCCATCGGCATCGCAGAATTTGTTTCGGAAGACATGATGGACACAGTGACGGCGCTGAGCGGCAGCGGCCCGGCGTATTTCTTTTATGTGGTTGAGTTGCTTGTTCGGGCGGCGCAGGCGCACGGGCTCGAGCCGGACAAGGCGACGCGGCTGGCGGCGCAGACGCTGTTTGGGGCGGGGCAGTTGCTGAAGGAGTCGAGCGAAGGCCCGTCGGTGTTGCGCGAGCGGGTGACGTCGAAAGGCGGGACCACGGCGGCGGCGCTGGAGGCGTTCCGCGCCGGCGGTTTTGAAAAACTGATTGCGGCCGGGGTAGATGCGGCGGTTGCGCGGTCAAAAGAGCTGGGCAAATGAATAAGCGCGCTCTGCGCGACGGCGGTGGAACTCGTTAACATTGGAGCGCCCATGAGAAAAAACAAGGTGGTCTCGAACGTGCTGGGCAAGGAACGCGTGCTGTCGCCCAGCGACGTGCTCAATTACGAATTCAGCCGGTCGCTGGTGGGCGGGTACAGCGCCAACGAGGTGGACGGGTTCCTGGCGCGCGTGGCAGACGTGCTGGAGAACCTGATCCAGCAGATCCGCGGTTTGAAGGCGCAGTTGGCCGAACAAAACGACGAACTCGACGAGCACCAGCAGATGCAAGAGACGCTGCGCGACGCCTTGGTGACTTCGCAAAAGTTCGGCGAAAACCTGATCGAGTCGGCGAAACGGGAGGCGTCGTTGCTGATCGAAGCGGCCCGGCTGGAGAAATCCAGAATCGACACGGAAAACGCGCGTCTGCCGGTTCTTCTGGCGCAGGAAATCACGCATCTGCAGGACCAGCGGGACAGGCTGCGTGCGGACATCCGGGCGATCCTCGCCTCGCACGAGGCCTTATTGGAAGACGGCGGCACACCGGATCAGCCTCGTGCCAGTGCCATCTTTAATACCCCACCGGGCTGAAACCCGGAATAAAACGAGGAACATCCGATGGCAACCATCTTGATATTGGCGGCATTTGTCGGGGCGGTGGAAAACGATGCGTTTGACGCTTTTTTCAGAGATTTCTCGGCGAAACGCGATGCCATCCAGACGCTGGAGGCCCGGTTCGAGCAGGAGAATAAGACGCCCGAAGAGACCAGAGTGACCGAGGGCTCGGTGGTCTATGTCAACCCGCGGCGGATCGTGTTCCGTTACGAAAAACCTGAAGTTGGCGCGACGTACGTGATCGATGGGTACCGGGCGTACGAATACATCCCCGAGATCGAGCAGGTCGAGGTCCACGACATCGGAGACAATCCCCAGGCGGAGATATTCTTCCTCGGGTTTGAGGACAATGCCGACGCTTTGCGGCAGGCGTATAACCTCGAATTGTTCGACCCGCAGGGGACCGCCGAGTCGGCGCCCGGTGCGACTAAAGGCCTCGCTATCCGGCCAAAGCCGCAAGAGGAGCAGCCCGTGCCATTCAAGGAAGTGAGGCTGTACCTGAGGGAGAAAGATTACCTGCCGGTGCGGATTCACGTGATCAACGACGAGGATTCAGAGGCGCGGATCGACATTTCGGAGTTTCGGATCAACGAGCCGCTGGATCCGTCGAGGGCGCAGGTGGAAGTGGCGGTAGGCACAAAGATCATCGAGAACGACCGGCTGGTCGAGACGGTGGAGATCGAGGGGCGGCGGCTTCCGGGTCCGATGGGGGTGAAGCCGGAATGAGCGCGCGGATGCGCGGGATCGTGCTGGCGTCGGCGTCGCCGCGTCGCCGTGCCCTTCTGACGGCGCTGGGCCTGCAGTTTACGATTATCCCGAGCCGTGTCGAGGAAACGTTGGAAGGCGACCCGGCCACGATGGTGGTGATCAACGCGAGGGCGAAGCGAGACGACGTGGCGGGGCGGCTCGATTCGCCGGCGCTCGTAATTGCGGCGGACACGCTGGTTTTTCTGGGTGATCATGTGCTGGGCAAACCGGCCGACTCGGCCGAGGCGCGGCGGATGCTGGAGAAACTTTCCGGGAACACGCACCAGGTGCTGACGGGTCTTTCGGTGGTGGATACGTCGACGGGCAGGGTGGCCGAGGGCTACGAATCGACGGACGTGACGTTCCGGGAACTGTCCAGTTCGGAAATTGAGGGGTTTATGCGCGCCGTTAACCCGATAGATCGCGCGGGCGCTTACACGGTGGACGGCCCCGGAGCCCTTCTGGTGGCGCGGTATGACGGCTGCTATCAGAACGTGCTGGGTCTGCCGCTGGTCCGCCTCGATGAGGTGCTCCGCCAAATTGGGTTTACTCTTTTTGAACTGATGGACACGTCGCGCTGTGCGTTCCTGTAAGCGCGCGAGGACGCGCGTGCGCGCACGCGCGCGTTACATCCGGCTTTGACAATGTTTACTTCTAACTCTTAAGATTGCACCCGTGAAGAAGGTTTCCCCGTTACAGTTTACGCCGATCGGTGGCGGCCGCGAAATCGGCGCGAATTCATACCTGATCGAACTGGAAGGCCACAGGATTCTGCTGGACTGCGGTCTCCATCCGAAAAAGGACGGCCCTCAGGCGCTTCCGGATTTTTCGCTGCTTCGCGAGGCGCCGGAAGCGGTGCTGATTTCGCACGGCCACGTCGACCATTGCGGGGCGGTTCCCGAACTGCTGCGGCGGTTCCGCGAAACCGTCCCCTACTCGACGCCGGCCACCGTGGGCGTGATGGACCGCATGCTGCACAACAGCGTTTCAGTGATGGGCACCATCGCGCGGGAGCGGAACGTGCCGGGATATCCGCTGTATACGCACGAGGACGTCGATTACGCGGTGGGAAGTGCGGTGGCCGTTGGGCTGGACGAGGAGTTCAGCGTCTGCGGCAACGGCGCCATGGTGGGCCGGTTGCGGCACGCCGGGCATGTGCTGGGCAGCGCCAGCATCCTGCTGCGGGCGGAGGGCCACACCCTGTTCTACACCGGCGACATCTGCGACACCGACCAGGAACTTATGGCGGGCCTCGATCCGCTGGACGAGGCCGAGCAGATCGATACGCTCATCATCGAGTCGACGTATGGGGCGAATCTCGAGGCCGACCAGTCCCGGTATCAGGAGCAGGCGGATCGGTTTTGCCGGCGTATCGCGGATGTGTTGAACCGGGGCGGGGCGGTTCTGGTGCCGGCGTTTGCGCTGGGCCGGACGCAGGAGATGCTCAACATCATCGCCCGATACCAAGACGCGGGAGGCCTGCCGCCTGTGCCGGTGTACGCGTCGGGTCTGGGCCGGGCCATCTACGAGGTGTACAACCGCTACCCCGATTACCTGCACCCGGATGCGATGTTGCGGCCGCTGAGCCGGTTTGGCCGTGTGGGCGACGTGTGGAACAGGGATAACGTGCAGGCTCTCCTGTCCGAGCCGGCCATTATCGTGGCGACGTCCGGGATGATGGTCGAGAACACGCCTTCGGCCCTGATAGCCGAGGAGATGGTGCAAAGCCCGCACCACGGCATATTCTTTGTGGGTTACGTGGATCCGGAGACGCTGGGATATAGGGTGTTGCACGCCAAGAAAGGGACGGTGCTTCATTTCGGCCCGTCCCGGCCGGCAGTGAAAGTGAAGCTGGAGAATGTCGCCCATTTCCATTTCAGCGCGCACGCCCCGCGAAACGCCTTGCACGAACAGATCAACCGGTTGAACCCGCGCAACGTGATTTTCGTCCACGGCGACCCCGAAGCGATTGACTGGATGTATGATCAGGCCGGGAATGGCCGCCGCAAATTCTGCTCTTCTGCCGGCGAAACCGTTGAATTGGATTGACAATCCAAGAGCAGTATAAGATTCTTACCCTTGCGCTCACGATTCAAAAGAGAGTCTGGCTTCTTACGTTCCGAGGTTTCTTTTGTGGCTGAAAAACAACCGACTTCAGGTCATGCCGAATGAGATGGCGCGGTGTCAGAAGATACCTGGCGGCGCGGGTGACGCTGATTCTTGCGTGGCTGCTTGGCCGGCTGCCGCTGAGCATGGCGCGTTGGGTAATGCTGGTGCTTGGGCGGGCGGCGTATCACGTGGTTCCACGGGTACGGCGGACGGGGTTCTCGAATCTGGACCTCGTGTACGGCGACAGCCTCAGCCGGAAGGAGAAAGCCCGGCGGCTCAAACAGTGCGTCGACAACGTCAGCATCGTGGCCGCGGAGTTTTTGAGCATCAAGCGGTTGCGCGGCCGGTTCCTCGATCGACACGTGACGATAAAAGGCCTTGACCGGCTGCCGCGGGATCGAGGGGCCATCCTCATCGGGGCGCACCAGGCCAATTGGGAATGGCTTGCGGCGGCGCTGGCAAACAGCGGGCTGAAAGTGGCGGCGGTGATGCGGCCCCTGGCCGACCCGGCGCTGAACGAGTACGTGGACAAGACGCGGCGTGCCGGCGGCATCGTCACAATACCCAAAGAAGGGGCGGCCCAGGAGGTGGCTCGCTGCCTGCGGGACGGCTATCACGTGGGCATCATGATCGATCAGAGCCCGCGGGAGAACGGGGTGCCGCTGCGATTCCTGGGCAAAGAATGCTGGGGTACGATCGGGCCGGTGGTCTTGTCGAAAAAGACCGGGGCGCCGATCTTCACCGTCTTCATGCAACGCGGCGCGGATGGCCGGTATGAGGCGGAAATCCTGCCTGAAATTGAACTGGCCGGGGGAAGACTCAGCGAGACCATCGTCGAGAATTGCCAGCGTTGCCAGGATGCCGTAGCCCGCGGGGTCGAGCGAAATCCGGGGCAGTGGCTGTGGCTGCACCGAAGGTGGAAGCGCCAGCCGCGTCTCGAACGGGAATGGCAAGAGCGCCAGGCAAAACAATAAGCTGGAAAGAAGTCCCCTGCGGGGATGCCCGTATCAGTCCTGGGCTGCTCAAAGAACGTCCCTACGGGACTGTGCAGGCGAGACGCCCGCACCACAAGGCGCCTGGGATGTGGTTTGGAACAGGTATCGGCCTATGCTTTTGCAGGCCCGCGGCGTTGCATCGGTTCCAGGCGGCGGAAACGGTCGCCTAGGTATCTCGACTGCTCCCGGCATCGGGCCACCCAGAAGCTGGGTGTAAGAAACTCGATGTCCGGAAACGTGGCTCGCAACTTCTTCTCTTGGGGCTCGGTTAACGCTATGTTGCTGCACAACGCGTACTTCTTCCAAGGCAGCGTTTTGCGTATCTCGAGCGCACGCCGCAGCGATTCCTCCGCATTGGTGATATTGAACTTGCCCGCCGCTTTCTCGACCGACTTGCATTGGAACGCCGTCTTTGTCTTTGGGCAGTACAAATCCACACCGTTTTCCGGAGGTTTCCGCTGACGAATCTTGTCTGTCTTGTAGTAGCGGTTGAGCACCTCGCAACAAAACACTTCCCAGGCATCGGGGAAAGACTTCTGCGGCGCGACAACAAACAGGGGCGGATACAGATGCGATTCCCCAAACTCGCGCAGCCAGGCAAACTCAATTCCGTCCAACATCTCTTTCACCGTATAACGCTTACCGGCGCCATCCGGGATGAAGTCTTCCACGCGCTCTTGCTCTAGGGTCAACAAATGCTCATGCGACACCACGATGTCCGGGTTGTCCCACAGTGGCACCATTTGTTTGGGCAGCAGGCCGGGGATCGTGCGGTGGATGCGGGCGAACTCGTCGCGGATGACCGACAACAACGGGCGGCGGCCGCCTTCGGGCCCCGTTACGGCGATGTACATCCGGCCTTTGTCGGTATCGCTGCGGACGAGGGCCTTACACCGGTCCATCTCGAGCACAACGCCGCTGCGCCAGTACGTCGGCGGCCTGGTGAGGTCTTCATAGCGACGGACCATGAAGCGGCAGATGATGCCGCCCGGCAGAACGTCGTAATGGTACTGGAACCGCAACGCATCTTCCCACTCCGCGAGTTTTGGCGGTTCCTTCTTGGGCAGCAGTTCGGTCACAAGCCATTTCCGGTCCTCTTTGATGGTAAAACACAGTTCAAACTTGTGCATCATGCCCACAATGAACGGGTGGCACTCGACCGGATGTGTTTTACCTTTGAGAATGCGGGGCAGGTCGTCCGCCTCGAGGACGCCGCCGGCACGTGCGAGTTGCTCGTCGTTGAGGATCTTGTACACACCCTGGGTCACCCAGTGCGGGTTGAGCACGCTGGTCTCGCGCACGGCCAGCGGGCTGTCCGGGTCCGTGAAACTGAGCACGCTGCCCAGGTCGTGCAGAAACCGAAGCAACCGGTCCTGTTCCTCGTTGTCGGTCACGCCGTTTTGAGTACACAGCGCGTAATAGTCGCGGATGTCGATATAGTTGCGCTGCTCGGCCAGCGTCTCGAGTTTTTCCTTCACCGTGAAGTAATCCTTCGGGAGCAAGTCGAACACGTAACGCATCGCCGGACCCTGGATCTGTTTCTCGATAGCCGCTTTGAGTTCTTTTATGCCGTCGCCGGTCTCGCAGGAAGTCCGGTAGAATCCGCGGATGTTCGGATAGTCCTTCTTGAGCCGGGTTTCGTTCAGTTCGAGATGATGGGCGTCGCACTTGTTGGTGATCACCAGCACCGGCGACTCGCCGCCGAAACTCCGGATGATCTTCAGCCAATAGTGGATGTTGCTCTCGTTTTCGCCTTTCCGGGCATCGACCACCAGCAGATAAACCGTACGTTTTGTAAGGAAAAACTGGTGGGTGGCATGCATGATCTCCTGGCCGCCGAAATCCCAGAAATTCACCTGCACCTTCTCCCCCTTCTTCTTCCCCGGGACGCTCCACGCCTTCTCGATGTATATGCCCTTGGTTTTTCGTTCCCGCTTATTGAACGTGTTATGAACGATCTGCTTCACGAGCGACGTCTTACCCACGGCCCCCTGGCCTACCAGGATCACCTTTACCTCGTTCAAGGCGCGCGTGCCCGCCGCGGCCCGCGTCCGGAAGTAATAATCGAGAATCGCCGACGGCGCTGCCGGCTTCTTGCCAGGTCCGACCTCGTTCCACGTGGGGCCGAGAATTTCCGGCGGTATCGCGAGGGCGTCGTTGCCGTGCAGGAAGAGCCGCTCAAGGGCGGTGAGCCGGCCGATCTCCGCCGGAAGCGTCGAGAGTTGGTTGTTGTAGAGCCACAGCGCCGTCAGGGCGGTGAGCCGGCCGATCTCCGCCGGAAGCGTCGACAGTTGGTTGCCGTTGAGCCACAGCGTTGTCAGGGCGGTGAGCCGGGCGATCTCCGCGGGAAGCGTCGAGAGTTGGTTGTTGTGGAGGTACAGTTCTGTCAGGGCCGTGAGCCGGCCGATCTCCGCCGGAAGCGTCGAGAGTTGGTTGTCGTTGAGCCACAGCGATGTCAGGGCGGTGAGCCGGCCGATCTCCGTGGGAAGCGTCGAGAGCCGGTTGTTGGAGAGCCACAGCCTCGTCAGAGCGGTGAGCCGTCCGATCTCCGGCGGAAGCGTCGAGAGTTGGTTGTTGCGGAGATCGAACCATGTCAGAGCGGTGAGCCGGCCGATCTCCGTGGGAAGCGTCGAGAGCCGGTTGCTGTCGAGGTCCAGCGACTGAAGCTGTTCGATGCCGGGTTCGTCCAGGAGCTTGCGGAGGTCCGCGACTTGGACCTGACACTGCATCAGATCTAAGTTTTCCCAGCCGCCGCGTGCGGCTTGGGCGACTCGGTCCGCGATCTCCTTGGATGAATAGTCGGGCACGAGATCCAGCTCCGTTTTGGTTGCGGCCGTTTGCATCGCCGTGCGCGTTTACGGCGCGGGCGGGTTGTTGGCGCGCGGTGGCGCGTACAACGTCGGCGCTGTTAGTACTCCCCTCGGTCGGCTAGTGTAGTACCGGCGTCGGGGCAATGCAAACTGAAAAGGTGAGGATCCTGTCACGCTTTCAGCGTGGTGGCTTTATTGTTGGGTCGTATCACCGGTGCGTTGCTCCATATGCGCTAACTTAAGCGCCTTAACAGTGCTCTTGCCTGATACTGAGAGTTGTTGCTGAAGCCGTTTTGAAGTCGCGCTAAAGCGCGCTGTCGAGAAGAGTTAAGCTATGGTCACCCCGTCTAAAGACGGGTGCAAAGAGGAGCCCGCTCAAGCGGGCTAAAACGTAGTGCGCGAGAGCGGACTCGCCTTATGTTAGCGCTTATGGGGCGTTGCCCCGGCCTATTGCGTTCCGCGCCTACAGCGCGGGCCTGCGCGGAGAGGGCAGTTCTGCGTCTGGCGCGTAGTTCTGTGCCTACAGCGCAGTTCCGTTCGTATGGCGGGGACGCCCGGCGTTTTCGGAAGTCAATCCTGTAAATCCTGTTATCCTGTCTGACTTTTTGGCTTCTAAGTTGGACGGGATAACAGGATTGACAGGATTTGTTGGTGAACCATGAAGAGGCCCTATGCGCGTCTTGATAGTGAAAGTGCAGTAGCCAACAGGCGGGTCACCCACCCCGGTGAAGCTGAGTGCAACGAGGGGCTCGCGTTGCAAGCGGGAGGCTGCGGCAGGTATGATTGAGCTTTATCAAGACGGGTTTCCGTGAATGTGGAGAGTGCGCAATGAAGAAATTGATACAAGTTGCCGTGGGTGTGGTGGTAGTGGTGGCGGGGCTGCTGGTGCTGAACCATTTTCAGCCGGATCGGCTGACCGCTGACCGGCTCGAGAAGGCGAAGGAAGTGCAAAAACAACTGGACAGCAACGCGGAGGCCGCCGCATCTGGCGGGGAAAAGGAGAAGTCCGTGAAAGAACCCGCTCCATCCGATACCAAACCGGACGCGAACGTGTTCAAAGTGAAGTTCGAGACCAGCGGCGGGGATTTTGTCGTTGAAGTCCACCGGGATTGGGCGCCGATTGGTGCGCAACGGTTTGAAGAACTGGTGAAAGCGAACTATTACGACGGCAACCGGTTTTTCCGTGTGCTGCCGGGTTTTGTGGTGCAATTCGGGCTTAACGGCGATCCGAAGGTGGCGGCCGAGTGGGAAAAGAAGCGGATTAAAGACGATCCGGTCAAGGAGACCAACGCTCCCGGGACGATCACGTATGCAACCGGCGGGCCAAACACGCGAACTGCGCAGCTTTTCATCAACCTCGAGAACAACGCCCGGCTTGACCCTCTGGGCTTTTCGCCGTTCGGCAAGGTGGTGGAGGGTTTCGACGTCGTGAAGAAGATCAACTCGGAGTACAGGGAGATGCCGAATCAAGGGCGGATCACGGCGGAAGGCAACTCGTACCTCGAGCGGACGTTCCCTCGGCTGGATTACGTCAAGACGGCGCGCATCGCCGAATAGGCGGCCGGGTCGCACCCGCCGTTGCGGAAGGGAATCGGGATGGAACAGCCAGTTCGGTGGGGCATACTGGGTACGGCGCGGATTGCGCGGCAGATTGTCCGCGGGATTGGGCAGAGCCGTGGCAGCGTTGTCAGCGCCGTGGCAAGCCGAAATCGGGCGCGGGCCGTCCAGTTTGCCAAGGAACACGGTATCGCGCAGGCATTTGGCTCATACGACGAGTTGCTGCAATCGCCGGAGGTTGAGGCGGTTTATGTCCCGCTGCCCAACAGCCTGCACGCGGAGTGGACGATCCGCGCGCTCGATGCGGGCAAGCCGGTGCTGTGCGAAAAACCGGTTGCGGTTTCCGCGGCGGAGGCGGGCGAGATGGTGTCTGCATCGCGGCGCACGGGCATGCTGCTGGCGGAAGCCTTCATGTACCGGTTCCACCCGATGTACGAGCGGGTGTTTGGGCTGATCGAGTCGGGCGCGATAGGCCGGGTGGTCACGATCAACAGCGCATTTACGTTTTTTTTGGAGGACCGCAGCGAAATCCCGGCATCGCGCGAGTTGGCGGGCGGTTCGCTGATGGACGTGGGCTGCTACTGCGTGAATCTCTCGAGGATGATTGCGAAGGCCGAACCTTCCCGAGTCTTCGCATTCGAGCGGCGGACAACGGTGGACGATTCGATGGTGGGCGCGCTCGAGTTCGAGAACGGGCCGCTGGCCCATTTCGAGTGCAGCATCGAGGCCAGCGAACGGTGCCGGGTTGAAATTGCCGGGACTGACGGCGCGATCGTGCTGGAAAATGCATGGATCCCCGGGGAAGCCGACGCGGAAGTGGTGCTGTGCCGCGGCGGCAAAGAAGAAAGAATCGTTACGCCGGGCGTGAACACGTACCGGCTCGAGGTGGAAGATTTTGCGCGCGCACTGCGAAAGGGCGAGCCGCTGCGGTGGCCGGCTGAAGATGCGATTAGAAACATGGCCGTGATAGACGCATTATATCAGTCGGCGCGGACAGGCAATGCGGTAGAAGTGAAGCGGGCGGATTAGGATTAACAGAAATGAACATCCTGGAGCTACGGAATCTGAGTTTGGAACTCGGGGGACGCCGAATCCTCAACGGGATCACGCTCGATATCTGGCCAAACCGGATCCATGCGCTGATCGGCCCGAACGGTGCCGGCAAATCGACGCTTGCCAGCACCATCATCGGGCTCGCGGGCTTCCGGCGTATCGAAGGCGACATCCTGTTCGAGGGGGCGTCCATAACAGGCCTGTCGGTGGACGAGCGTGCGCGGCTTGGAATCACGATGGCCTGGCAGGAACCGGCGCGCTTCGAGGGGCTGACGGTGCGCCAGTTTATTCGGGCCGGCGCAAAAGACAAGGGCAATACGCGGATTAAGGCGGCCTTGGACCAGGTTGGGCTGGATCCCGCCAAATACCTCGCTCGCGCCGTCGACAAGACGCTGAGCGGCGGCGAGCGCAAACGCATCGAGCTGGCGTCGATCCTGGCGATGGAACCGAAGCTGGTGTTGATGGACGAGCCGGACTCGGGCATCGACGTCGAGGCGCTCGAGAAGATCTTCGAGGCCAACCAGACGCTGAAAGCCAACGGGGCCACGGTGATCCAGATCACGCACAGCCTGGCGGTGCTGCGCCAGTCCGAGCATGCATTTTTGATGTGTTGCGGCAAGGTAATCGATAAAGGCGAGGTGGGCAGAATCGCCGGATATTTTGAAAACAAGTGCCTGCCCTGCGATCACATGAATGTCCCGGTGGCGGAGGAGTTGATGTGAGCAAAGCCGAACTGCTGGAGAAACTGCTGGCGTCGATTGGGGGTCATCCGACGGGCGACGACGTGGCCCGGATCGAGGTGCATCACAACCAGGTGTTGGGGTCCCACCTGGTGCCCGGGCTCGAGGTCGAGGTCGAAGAACAGGCCGAAGGTATCCGCGCTCGAATCACTTTCCGGGAAGGCGCGAAAATAGCGAATCCGGTCCATATCTGTTTTGGGATGCTGCCGGAGACCGGGGTGCAAAACATCGTGCTCGACATTCGGGCGCAAGCGGGAAGCCAGGCGTCGGTGATTGCGCACTGCTCGTTCCCGAACGCGGTGGACGTGGTCCACCGGATGGACGCGGAGATCACCGTGGGCGCAGGAGCAAGCTACTCGTATTTTGAGCGGCACGTGCACGGCCCGCATGGCGGGGTGCTGGTGCTGCCAAAGGCGAAGGTGAGGGTCGAGGAAGAAGGGCGGTTTCGGACGGAGTTCGAGCTGATCAAAGGGCGCGTTGGCCGGATCGATATTGATTATGAGACCACGTGCCTGGCGCACGGCGTGGTGGAGATGGTGGCGCGGATCAGCGGCAGCAAGAATGACGTGATAAAAATCCATGAGACAGCCCTGCTCGAGGGGGAGTATGCGCGGGCCGTGCTGAAATCGTACATCGCGTTGCGTGACGACGCCCAGGCCGAAGTGTTTAACACGCTGCGGGCGTCGGCCGCATACGCCCGCGGGCACGTCGACTGCAAGGAAATAGTCCAGGGCAACGCCGTGGCGAAAGCGGTGCCGGTCGTCGAGGTGAACCACCCGCTGGCGCACGTCACCCACGAGGCCGCGATCGGCAGCGTCGATTCAAAACAACTGCAAACGCTGCAGTCGCGCGGGCTCACTGAAGACGAAGCGGTGGATATCATCATCCAAGGCTTACTGAGCTGACTTTCCAGCCACAAAGAGCACAAAGATCACAAGGAAAAAGATTTGCTTTGCTTCTTTGTGGCCAGATCATTTTAAGGTTGAGATGCCCCGTGCGCTCAAGCCGCGTAATGAAAACCAGAGGGTGTAGAAGAGGCTTCCAGCCTCTTGTTCTTGAAAGCCGAGACGCAAGAACGCGGCAAGGATGCCGCGTCTACGTTAAAGCTGCATTTCAAGACGAAAATGATCTAATGGGTCTCAGGCGAAGAAGGGGTTGAATTGTTTTTCGATGGCGACGGTGGATGCGGGGCCGTGGCCGGGGTAGATTTCGCAATCGGCGGGAAGGGTGAAGATGTGCTGGCGGATGGCTTTTATCTGGTGGCGTGCGGCGTCGGATGAGCTGGTGCCGCCGACGGAGCCCGAGAAGAGCGCGTCGCCCGTGAATACGACGCCGGGAAACGCGAGGCTGATGCTGTCAAACGTGTGGCCGGGGGTGGCCAGGACGGTTCCTTTAAGCTCGCCGACGGCGATTTCGTGGCCGTGGGCCACTCGGCGGCCGGCGGTTTTTCCTGCGTTCCCGGATGCCGACCAGACTTTGACTTGGTATTGGCGCATGAGACCGGTGAGGCCGCTGGTGTGATCGTAGTGGTCGTGCGTAATGAACACGCCTTCGAGGTTGAGGTTGTTTTCTTCGATGTAATCGTGGATTCGGCTGTCGAAATCGCCGGCGTCGACGAGGATGGCGTCGCGGGTCATTTCGGAGGCTACCAGGTAGCAGTTGGACTCGTTGATGTCGAGCAGGAACGACTGAAAGATCATCGTTTCATTCCCTGCATGGTTGCGTTCTCGAAGTTGGGGGTTCCGTGGGCGGCGGTAAAATCGGTGTCGGCCAGGTTGGCGCGGCGGAAGATGGTCCTCTCGATGGTGGCGCCTCGAAACGAGGAGGCCCGCAAGTCGGCGTTGCCCGGCCGCGCATAATAAAGGTCGGCTTGCGAGAAGTCGGCGCCGTGGGCTTTTGTGCCGACGAGGTTGGAACGCCGCAGATCCGCGCCGGTAAAATCCGCGCCAGACGCGTCAGCCCCGCCGAGCACGGCGAGTTCCAGGTTGGCCCTGCGCAGGTTGGTTTCCCGGAGATTGGCCCCGTCGAGGAACGCGCGGCGCAGATCGGCCCCGGAGAGGTTGGCGCCGGCAAAGTTTGCGCCGGAAAGCCGTGCGCGCACGAAGTTGGCGTTGGACAGGTCGCGGCCGGACAGGTCGATCTCGGCGAGCCAGGCATCCACCATGGCGCTCAGGTTCAGCGAGTCGAGGAATTGGCCCTTGTTCTCGATGTGAGCCCAGCAATAGGCGGCGCCGGAGAGTGCGAATTTCCCGCACCGGCTCGCGCTGCACGGTAGAGGCGCATAATGAGAACTGGACATGGATCCGTCTTTCCAGTGAGCCGCCAAGACGGCATCGGTTAAACTTGATTGTATCAGGCGGCCGGTGTTCCCACAACAGGCCCGTGGCAAGGGATTTTTGCTTCGTTTTATGCCTCTTGGGTAAGATTGGGCTTGCTGTAATGCAGGCATCTGGCCAGCGTGGCCAAAAACCGGAGCAATCCACGTGGAAAAGACAGCCAAAATCATTGATGGCGCGAAAATAGCCGGCGAAATCCGGCAAGACCTGCGGCGGGAGGTCCAAGAGTTGGTTGCGCGTGGGGTGACGCCGGGTCTGGCCGTGGTGCTCGTGGGCGAAGACGCGGCAAGCCAGGTTTACGTCCGGCGTAAAAACAAAAGCTGCGTGGACCTGGGCTTGGCGTCGTTCTCGCACGACCTGCCGGCGGACTGCACGCAAGACCGGCTGCTGGGCTTGATCGCCGAGCTGAACGCCGACAGCCGGGTCCATGGGATACTGGTGCAGTTGCCGCTGCCCAAACAGATCGACACCCACCAGGTGCTGCTGGCGATCGACCCGAACAAGGACGTGGACGGATTTCACCCGGTGAACGTGGGCAAAATGCTGAGTGGGGAGCCGGGCTTCCTCCCCTGCACGCCGGCGGGTTGCCAGCAACTGCTGATCCGGAGCGGCTACAACCCCGACGGCCGGCACGTGGTCATCGTGGGGCGTTCGAATATTGTTGGAAAACCGCTGGCGGCTATCCTGATGCAGAAAGCGCAAGGGGCGAACGCCACCGTGACGGTTTGCCACTCGCGCACGCGGGATCTGCCGTCGATCACACAGCAGGGCGAGATTCTGATTGCGGCGATCGGTGTGCCGCGGTTTGTCAAGGCCGACATGGTGAAGGAAGGGGCGGTCGTCATCGACGTGGGTGTCAACCGCGTCGAGGACGCGAGCAAGAAATCCGGATACCGGCTCGTGGGCGACGTGGATTTCGAGGAGGTCAAGGCCAAGGTTGAAGCCATCACGCCGGTGCCGGGCGGCGTCGGGCCGATGACGATCGTGATGCTCATGAAAAACACGATCCTATCGGCGCGGCGGAGGTTAGGCTGACTGTGAAAAGTCGTGGCTAAACAAACATCTGTCCGATCCGTCGGATCTTCTTTTCCTCCAGACCTGCCTCCTACCCGGCGATGCCGATGGTTTGTGCGAAGCGGCGGAAGAAGCCTGCGCGTCCGTCTTTGTTTTCGGTTTTCTGCTGGATGAGCTTTGTGGCGAGGTCGTGGACGCATTTGGTGGCGGGCGCGTTGGGGAAGCGCAGGATGAAGGGGTGGGTCTGCATGACGCCTTGGGCGACGTGGGGGTCGCGCAGGATGTGGCCGAGGTACGACAGCCGCAGGCCGAGATATTGCTGGGCCACGCGCGTCAGGTTGGTGGTGACGGCGAGCGCCTGCTGCGAACTCGCCACCATGTTCACAATCAGCCGGAACACGGCGTCTTCCCGCATGCCGTGGATGGTCTTTATGGTGGCGTAGGCGTCGACGATGGCGGAAGGTTCGGGGGTGGTTACCACGAGGACTTCGTCGGCGGCGGCGGCAAACGAGATGGCATTCTGGCCAATGCCTGCCATCGTGTCGATGATGATGAAGTCGGTCTGTTCCTGGAGGTCTTTGAGACCCTTCAAGACATTTTGGCGGGCGGCGGCGGACAGATCGGCCAGCTTGGCCAGGCCGGACGTACCGGGCACCACTTCAATCCCGCCGGGCCCCTGGACGAGGATCTGCATGATGGTTTTCTCGCCGTCGATCACGTGCTGGAGGTTGTACATCGAGTTGAGGCCCATCAGGACCTCGACGTTGGCGAGGCCGAGGTCGGCATCGAGCACGATCGCCCGCTTTTTGTGGGAAGCCAGCGCAATGGCCAGGTTGACGCTGGTGCTGGTCTTGCCGACACCGCCTTTGCCGCTGGTGACGGCGAGGACGCGCGCCATGTTCTGGCTTTTCTTAACCAGTTCCCGAAGATTTTGCGCCTGATCCAAACAGACTTCCTCCCTCGTTAATGAGCAGCCGGGTGATGGTGCGGACGCTGGCCAATTCGATGTCGTCGGGGACGTTCTGGCCGATGCTGAGATAGCCCACGGGCAGCCCGCTTTCGACAGCGGCCGTGAAAAGAACGCCAAACCTGCGGGTTTCGTCAAGCTTGGAGAAGAGAATCTCGGTGGGGCTGAGCCGCCCAAAGCTCTCCATGGCGCTGCGCAGTTCTTCCAGTTGGGTGTTGGCACTGAGCACCAGGATAACGTCGTCCAGGTGAACCGCCTTAAGGTTGAGGTGTAGTTCCTCGATTTTTTTCTGATTGAATTGGCTGCCGCCGGCGGTGTCAATCAGGACGAGATCGTAGTTCTGGTAGAGGTTGAGGGCTTTCACGAGTTCTTCGCCGGAATGCGTGACCTGCATGGGCAGTCCAACGATATTGGCGTAGACATGGAGCTGTTCGGGAGCGGCCACGCGATAGGTGTCCGTCGTGACCAACGCGACGCGGGCACGGCGTTCGACCGCAAAGATGGCCGCCAGTTTTGCCAGGTTTGTGGTCTTGCCGACGCCGGTCGCGCCCACGAGTGCAACGACGCGTCTCTGGCCTTTTACGACCTTGATGCCGCCCGTGACGCACAGGAGTTTCTGCATCTCCATTTTCAGGCGCTCGTAGAACACGCGCGGGTGCCGAATGATGTTGAGGTCGCTGCCGGCAACGACGGACGAGACGAGCCCGCCCGCCAGTTTGCGACACACGCCGTGCTCGATCAGACGGCGGTAACATTCGGCGAACTCGGGCGGCATGCCGGATGCCGGATTCTCGGAAACCAGGATCTGGAGCATCTCGCGCATCTCGCGAAGTTCGCGTTGAACGGCGTTGAAGTCCTGCACGACAGGTGCGGCGGCTTTCGTGGGGAGAATGGGCGTTTTGGGGTCTGGAATCGGCGCGTTGGGTTCATCACCCTTCTGGCTCTGCGCCGCGTTGCGGGCAATCCGCGCCTGGGCGTCGGCGACAATCCGGCGAAAATACGCCACGGTGTCCTGCACCGCTTCATCGGAACCCACGGACGCCGCCTCCTGGTACTTTTTTTCGGGCAGGCTCGGACGACGCGGGGCGGCGGGACCCGGCACCGATGCCGTCAGCTCGATCATTTTGTTGCCGAGGAAGCCGAACAACCCGCCTTCAGTGACTTCGGTGGTGTTCACGACGACGGCGTCTTTCCCGAGTGCCCGCACCATTTGCTGGTAGGCTTCGTCGAACGTTTCGGCTTTGAATTTGTGGAAAGTGTTTGACATGTTATGCGCTCACTTGGCCTTCGCTTTCCAACTGCACCGAAGGATCGATCTCATTGTATGACAGCACCACGATCTTGGGCTGCTGCCGTTCGAGAATCCGCTTCACGTACCTCCGCGCGGCCGCCGACGTCAGCACGACCGGCTCGTGCCCCATCAGAACCAGTGGCTGGACCGCCTGGACGGCGTTGAGCGCGATCACGTCGGCGCGCCGCGGATCCAGGGGCACGTACGCGCCCGATTCCGAGTTCTGGAGCGCGTCGAGGATTTCTTTCTCGATCGCGGGCGCGAGCGTGATCACGTGCAGCACGCCCTGCTCGTCGGTGTAGGCGTGACAAATCTCCCGCGCCAGGCGGTGGCGGCAATATTCGGCGAGCAACTCGACGTCCCGCGTGCGCGGCGCATAATCGGCGAGCGTTTCGAGTATGGCTTCCAGGTTGCGGATAGAGACGCGCTCGCGCAGCAACGTATGGAGCACTTTCTGGAGCTCGCCCAGCGTCAGGATGTTCGGCAGCAGTTCGTCTACCACGCTCGGCGCCTTCTCCCGGACATGCTTGACGAGCCCCTGCACGTCCTCGCGCGACAGCAGTTCGTCTGCGTGGCCGAGGATGAGCTCCGTCAGGTGCGTGGCCAGCACGGCCGACGGCTCCACGATGGTGTAACCCAGCCGTTGCGCGCGGTCCCTGTCACCCGCAGAAACCCAGACCGCCGGGAGCCCGAACGCGGGCTCTTTGGTTGGTATTCCCTTGATTTCCTCTTCGACGAGGCCCGGGTTCATGGCGAGGAAATGATCCGGGATGATTTCGTAGGTGGCGATGAGCGCCTCGCGCAATCGGACGCAATACTGATTGGGCCGCAGGCGCATGTTGTCGATGATCCTGATCACGGGCACGATGAAACCCATCTTGGCCGCCACCTGCTGTCGGATGATCTGGATGCGCGTGAGGAGGTCGCCGCCCTGGCGTGCGTCCGCCATGGGAACCAGCGCGTAGCCGAGTTCGATCTTGAGGGGATCGACGGCGAGCAGGTCTTCGGTTTTTTGCGGGGCCTCTTTGACGGCGGCTTCTTTTTCGGCGGCGGCCTCCGCGCGGGCGGCGGCTGTCTGCTGATTGAGCGACATCTGCGCGCTGTACGCCACGAACGCCACTAGCGCGCCAACGACCAGGAACGACCGGGGCATGTCGGGCACCACGCCGAACACCCCCAGCATGGCGGCCGCCACCATCAGCGCCCGCGGATAACGGGTGAGTTGCCGGGTAAAATCGATGCCCATGTTCTGGTCGGTGGCGGTCCGGGTGACGATCAGGCCCGCCGCCGTCGACACGATCAGCGCCGGGATCTGTGTCACCAGCCCGTCGCCGATCGACAGTTTCGTGTACAGGCTCAGCGCATCCATGAGCGACCGCCCCTGCATGGCGATACCGATGATGAACCCGCCGAGGATGTTGACGATCGTGATGATGATGCCGGCGATTGCGTCACCCCGGACGAACTTGGTGGCGCCGTCCATGGCGCCGTAGAAATCGGCCTCGCGCTCGATGTCGTGGCGGCGCACCCTGGCTTGGGCTTCGGTAATGAGCCCAGCGTTGAGGTCGGCGTCGACGCCCATTTGTTTGCCGGGCATGGCATCGAGCGTGAACCTGGCGGCGACTTCGGAGATGCGTTGCGCGCCCCGCGTGATCACCACAAACTGAATGATGATGAGGATGGCGAAGATCACGAATCCCACCACGATATTGCCGCGCGTCACGAAGTTGCCGAACGAGGCGATCACGCTGCCCGCGAACCCGTCCGACAGGATCAGGCGCGTCGAGGCCACGTTGAGGCTCAGGCGAAACAAGGTCAGGATGAGCAGAAGCGAGGGGAAAACGGCAAACTCGACCGGGCGCTGAAGATAAATTGTCGCGAGCAAAACCACCACGGACACCGAAATGTTCAGCGTCAGCAGAACGTCGAGTATGCGCCAGTGGACCGGGATGATGAGGACGACCAGAATGCCGATCACGCAGACGGCCAGGGCGATATCCTGGTTTTGAGCCAGGGACCACCGCTGCGGCTGGGTCTCTGTTGCCGGCAAGGCCATTTATGACTCCCCGGTTTCTCCTAGATGCTTACGCCGGATATTATGCCCGCGCGGGGGACGAGTTCCAATTCTCGCGGCGCTCCCGTATTTTCTGCTCGCGCCTGTCGATCTGGTACACGTACGCCAGCACTTCCGCCACCGCCCGGAACAGGTCCTCGGGCACGGGCTGGTTGACGTCAATCGTCCGGTAGAGGGTGCGCGCCAGCTCCGGTTTCCGGACAATCGGCACGTCGTTTTCCACGGCAATCGTGCGGATGCGTTCGGCGAGGATTCGGGCGCCTTTGGCGACGACCACCGGCGCCCGCATGGTGGCGGCGTCATACCGGAGCGCGACGGCGAATTGCGTGGGGTTGGTGATGACGACGTCGGCCCGCGGCACTTCGCCCATCATGCGCTGCATCGCCATCTGCCGCTGGATCTGGCGGACCCGCTGGCGGATCCGGGGGTCGCCTTCGAATTCGCGGAGTTCTTCGCGGGCTTCCTGCGTGGTCATCCTCAGGTCGCGCTCGTACTGCCAGCGTTGGAATCCGTAGTCCAGCAGGCCCAGCACGAGCATCGCCGCCGCCACCCGCCACCAAATCGTGACGATCATCCCGCCAACAGCAGTCGGTAAGGCTTCCGGGGTTGCGGCCATAAGGTTTACAAACTGTTCCCGCCGGGTTTTCACGGTCAGCCACACGATCCACACAGCGAGCGTGACTTTCAAGATGGATTTGATCAACTCGACGAACGAGCGGAGCGTAAACAGGTTCGCAAGCCCATTGATCGGGTTCAGTTTGTCCAGCTTGGGGGTCAGCGGTTTGGCCGTAAACAGGATGCCGACTTGCATGACGTTGAGCAGGACGCCGGCCAGCATCATCACGAGCATGAACGGCAGCACGATCGGCGCGGCTACCCAAAGCAGTTCTATTGCGAACCGCTGGGGGGCTTCCAGGTCCTGGAATTTTTCGGGAAACGACCCGAGGTAGTAGTACATCACCCCGATCAGGCGGTCAAACGACGCCGGGCCCAGCAGCCGCAGCGCGAGCAACGCCGCCAGGAGCGCCCCCGCCGACACGAGGTCCTGGCTTTTTGCAACCTTCCCGTCCTCGCGCGCGCGCTGCCGCTTGAGCGGCGATGCCGGTAAAGTTTTATCTCCGCCGGGTTGCTCAGGCATGTCTAAATGGCTCTAATCATGGATGCGACGCCTTCGAACATATCATGGAACATGCCTTCGAGCGTCATCAGGTACATGTGGACCGAGATCGCCATCACGAACAAGCCCACCGCGATCGTCAGCGGGAATCCAACCACGAACAACTGGATCTGCGGGACCACCCGGCCTATCAGGCCCATCGCCAGATACGCCACAAACAGGGCCGCTGCCACGGGCGCCGCTATCAGCAGCCCGTCGTAAAACATCACCCGGCCCCACCGGGTGATTTCCCAGAACAGTTCGGGCCGCAATACAAACCCGCCCAGCGGGATCTGATCAAAGGTCGAAACCAGCGCGCGGATCATGACGTGATGCCCGTTGGTAACCAGCAGGAACAGGACCGCCAGAATGAACAGGAAAAAGCCGAACACGGGCACCTGGGTTTCCATGGCGGGGTTGAACACGTTGATCATGCTGAACCCGGACTGCATGTCCATGATTTGGCCGCCGACCTGGATTGCGGCGAATACGAGCGTCATCACAAATCCCAGCATCAGGCCAATCATGAGCTCGCCCACGCCCAGCACCGCCAGCGCCACCGGCTCGCTTGGAAGGGTTTGCCCCAGGCTCTGGATGCTCGGTGTAAGGATGGCCGCGACCAGCGCCGTAAAACATATTTTGGCGACGATGGGGAAGTTTCTGGAACCGAAGACGGGCGCCGAAACCACAAACCCGCTGATCCGGACCATTACGAGCAGGAAGACTTTAAAAACTTCCACCTCGAATACGGTAAATGGTTCCACAGCATAAGTCCGGATTATCTGACCAGCATGTCGAAATTGCCGAACAACGGCTGGACGAAGTTGAGCAGGGTGGCCATGATCCACGGCAGGAAAAGAATGAACGCCAGCATTACGGCCACGATTTTCGGCACGAACGCCAGCGTCATCTCCTGGACCTGCGTCACCGACTGCAAAATGCTGACCGCGAGCCCCACCATCAGCCCGGAAAGCAACATCGGCGCCGCCATCAGGAGGGTAACGAGCAGGGCGTTCCACCCCAGAGCAACAACATCATCAACGGTCATTTTTCCACCCCAGCCGCGTCCCCAGAAACCGGGCAAGTCCACTAATAAAAGCACCTTAACACAGGGTATGGGGGTTGTCAACGCATGTAGGCCCGAAATGTAGGCCCGAAATGATTTCGGGCCCTGGAATTTATACATTATCGTTGGGAGCGGCCCTTCCCGACGGTTGGTCTATAACCCGCGTAGCGGGTGATTTAGAATGTGGCCCAGGGTGACCGAAGGGAACCCTGGGACAGGGGCTGCCCCGATCAAAGAAGTCCCCGAATGGGGCCGCAGAGGCTTCGCGCGCCTGGCCGTCTACTTCCTGTCTTGTATTTTTGGTGCATGTATAAGAAGATGAATCGATAACTCTGACGTGGAGGCTGAAGTTCCAATGGGGCACTTCTATGTTAAAGCCTTGTTTTCCCTCTTTTCGCTACTGTTCTTGATTCTGAGCGTGCGCATAGTCTGGAGTGCCCTAAGAGGACTATGGCCCAAGTTGGCTCGGCAAAACTGCCTGCGCACTGAATCATGGTGGCGGCTGGCCTTCCGACTCGCACTTGGTTGTACGTATGTTCTGTTCACATCTCTGTGGCTTATCCAGGTACACCCTGTTCTGCACATTGAGTCCCATCCGTTCTACGACCCAGAACTTCATCAATGGCACTTACTGGATCAGGATGGTTCGCCTGAGGATGCAGCCGTTGTTAAGAAGCTCGACAGAATAACCCGCGCGTTCTTTAAGAGTCATAAAGTACAATCTACTCCTGTAGGAATTTGCATGGGGGCTGTTTACAAGAACCGCACATTTGTTTTCAGTGCTGGCCACGTTGCTATCGAAAGCGATGTAACGCCTGATGCGGGTACCCTTTTTGAAATCGGCTCCATAACAAAAGTGTTCACGGGCCATGCGCTTGCACACTGCGTTGAGCAGAAACTTGTCGCCCTTGACGACCCATTGTCATCACTCCTGTCAGACTGGAAAATACCCGACAATCAGATCACGCTCAAGGCTCTCGCGACGCACCATTCCGGGTTGCCAAACTTTGGAGAACTGCTTCGCCACACGTTGAAAGCTTTTCTGTCCATGAAGGAACCAGGCATCAGCTACAGTTATCTCACGGATGCAGAATCGCGAGCATATCTTGCGGGCTTCAGATCTCGAGCTATATCTTTCCGCTATTCCAATTTTGGAGTTGGCCTGCTAGGATTCGCTTTGGCCCGAAAAGTCAACATGAATTACGAAGAAATGGTCAGACAGTTCATCTGTGAGCCTATTGGCATGCAGGATACGCACGTGCAGGTTGCTGAAGGAGGCAACCGTACAGCTCAGGGATATTTGGGCCCGCTACGATTCGGGCCTCTTTCTCTCGTGATTCGCGCGGATGCAAACGCATGTACCAATGTATACGAGGGCGCTGCGGGATTACGCTCAACGGTAAAAGACATGCTGCGCTACATCAAGGCAAATATCGCGGCGCCGAAGGGTCCGGCAGGGAACGACCTCACGAGAATGCAGGGACCCATTGCAGAGACAACCATCGAGAACTCCAGGATTGGACTGTGCCTGATGATTAAGGATGCGAGGTACAAAGATCCAGTGTACTGGCATAGTGGGGCTACAAAGGGGTTCCATTCTTATTTGGCCTTTTCAAAAGAGCACGCTATCGGCGTAGTTATGTTGGCAAATGGCTGTGTCGATGACGATATTGCCAAACAAGTTCTTAACGCTCTCACAGGTTTCCGGTCTCATGACTCGGTGATCCCCAGTTTCCGACAGAGGCCATGAACAAAGGCCGGAATGCACGCGACGGCTGTTTGTTTCACCGTGGGCTGTGAAGAATAGGTCCGCTATTGGCCGGTGCCGTGGCCGGGGGTACGGGAGACGCGCGTCTACTTTCGCGTCAATCCAAGGGCGGCTTTTATTCCTTGAGTGGAGCATGCGATAAAGAAGGTTGTGGTACGAATGCGGCATTTCGCGATCCTTTCGAGGTTCTGACGGCCCCTTCGGGGACTTCTATCACGGGGGGGAGCCTCTATCCCAGGGTTCCCTGCGGTCACCCTGGGCCACATTCTGAGCCACCCGCTTTCGCGGGTTCAAGAATGTGTCCGGCAGCCTTTGATGCGTCCGGCAGCCTTGGTACGCCCGGCGGCCTTTTGGTGTGCAAGGCGGCCTTTGGTGCGCAAGGCGGCCTTTGGAAAAACGGGATCTCACGGGGGTGGAAAATGTACAAACTCCATGGCCCGAAATGATTTCGGGCCAACGCCGCCGTTGATTGAATCGGCAGGCACGGGTAGAATCTGAGCCGTGGAAACGAACGTGGAAAACAGATTGGGCGCCGCCAGGGATTGCGCCATGTTGATGGTGCTGGCGTTTCTTGTGCGGGCGGCGTTTGTGTTTGGCACCCCGCAAGTCCTTGATACGGCCGATGCGATCCACTATCTGGAGTCGGCGCGGCAGCTTTCGATGGGCCATTTCTTCGGGTTTGACCCGAAAATCCCCGTCTTGTACCCGGCGCTGACGGCGCTGGCGGGCCTGTTTATCCTTAATTGGGAAGCAGCCGGGATTTTTGTGTCGTTTGTGGCGGGCATTTGTCTGGTCTTGCCGGTCTACGCCGTGTCGCGCGACATGCACGGGCGCGGCCCTGCCCGCATCAGCGCGCTCGCCGTCGCCCTTTGGCCGTGGCTGGCCGACTATTCGAACCGCGTCGGGCCGGACATGCTGGCCGCCACGCTCTGGTTCACGTCGGTATGGCTTCTGGCGAGGGGGTTGCGCCGCGGCGGCTTGTACGTTCCCGCGGCCGCGCTCGCGTTTTTCCTGCTCCACCTGACGCGGCCGGAAGGTACATTTCTGCTGGCTGCGGCGCCAATTGCGGGTCTGTTGTTGCTCGGTCGCGGCGAGCGCAAAAAGCTGTGGCGCCTTCTACCCTACGCGGCCGTGTGCGCCGTGCTCCTCGGGGCGTACGCGGCCTATATGAGCCGGGTTGCCGGCCACGCGGCCATCAACTATCGCGCCGACAGAATCCTGATGGACTTTGAATTCGTCGAGATGGCCAAAACGGCTGTCAAGACGGTCACGGAAGTCCTGCCCGTCATGCTTGGCCCGGTGCTGCTGCTGTTCATCGGCGCGGGTTTTTTTAATCGGCCTGAGGAGGAGGGAAAAGAGGGACACCCCCCACAAAGCGCGCTAAGAAGCGCGGCGCTGGGAAGCGCGGCCGGGGGGCGTCCCGACGGTGCGCCGCTTAAGCGCGACGTGCGCCTCGAGTTTTTTGTTCTGTTCTATGCGTTCTGCCAGTGGTTTTTGAGCCTGTTTGTGCTCTCGCCGGAGCCGCGGTATCAGATGTCGGTTTTGGTTGCGCTGTCGATGTGGTCGGCGCTTGGGATTGTGGTTGTAGCGCGTCGTGCGCGCAGGTTGCGGTTTGGCAGGCTGCTGCACCTTGCGCCGGCCGCGTCGCTGGTTTTGCTGATGGTTTTCGGCGTGGCGCTCGCGCTCGCGGCCGACTACATGCACCGCCAGCCGGTGAAACCACTCGAATATAAGACGGCCGGATTGTGGATGCACAACAATCTGGCGCCGGGACTCATCTTCTCGCGCAAACCCCAGATCGCCTATTACGCCGGCATGCCGTCCACCGGCCCCGACCTCAACGACTCGCTCGAGGGCGCCGTGGCCAGGGCGAAAAAAGCGGGCGCGCGGTACGTCGTTGTTGATGAGCGTTACACGGCGCAGATGGCCCCCGGTATGGCGCCGCTGCTCAACCCGCAGCTCGCACCCGACGACCTCCGCCTGATCAAGGAGTTCGCCCCGTATCCGCGGTCGCGCGTCGTGATTTATGAAGTGGTGCAACGTTCCCCGTGATGCGCACGCTGGTCATTCATCTGGGCGGCATCGGCGACTTCCTGCTGTCCTGCCCTTCATTGGCGGCGCTCCGCGGCAGCGGCCCTATTGAACTGCTGGGCAAGCGGGAGCGGCTGCAAATAGCCGTCGATGGCGGGCTGGCCGACGCCGCCCATGACGCGGGCGCGTGCGAGTTCGACACGCTTTTCTCGATACCGTCGCCCCGGCTGCGCGGGTTTTTGGCCCAATTTGACCGATGTGTCGCGTGGCTCCGGCCGGATGCGGCCATGCTGGATGCAATGTGCGGCTGCGGCATCGAGGAGATCCACGCCTATCCGGGGCTGCCGCCCGCCGATTGGGTGCGGCACGCATCGGCCTACTATCTCGACTGCCTCGATCTCGAAGACCCCGGCCCGCCGCGGCTGTCGTTTAAAGACATCAAAGATACGCCGGATCTCGATGTGGTCATTCAGCCGGGCAGCGGCGGCCGGCAGAAGAATTGGCCCTTGGATAATTTTCGTGCCGTGGCCGATGAACTGACCCGCCGCGGGCGCCGGATTGTCTGGTGCACGGGGCCTGCCGAAGAGCAGATGCAGGGCCTGGGCCCGTCGCTGCCCCCGATGTTGCCGGCCAGTCTCGGCAGGACGCTCGCCCGCGCGCGCCTCTACATCGGCAACGACAGCGGTATCACCCACCTCGCCGCCGCCGTGGGATGCCCCACCCTCGCCATATTCGGCCCGACCAACCCCGCCGTCTGGGCGCCAAGAGGCGAGAATGTTCGCGTCATCCAAGGGAAAGAAGGTTTTCCAACAGCGGAGGAAGTCTTGTCCGCCTTGCTATAGGTCTGATCGGTCCGATCGGTCCGATCGGTCCCGATCCGTCCGATCCGTCTGATCCGTCCTATGTTCTTTCCTACGCCAACTTCCCCCTGACAAACACCGCCTGCGGCACGGCCCTGCCTTCTTCCAACCTGAACACCAGGAAGTCGGCCTTCTTCCCCGGCTCGGGCATACGACTGCGGTTCTTCAACCGGAGCACGCGCGCGGACACGTCCGATGCGCTTGCGAACGCTTGCGCCATCGTCATGGCGCCGGTCTGCGCGGCGTTGACGACACCCTGCAGCAGCGTGAGCGAACTTCCCCCGAGCAGGTCGGTGCCGCTCAGGCAGATCCGGCCGCTCGGCAGCAGTTCCACGGCCATCTCGCCCAGCATGTACCTGCCTGGCGGCTGCCCCGCGATGTGAACACAGTCGGACGCCAGCACGATGTTGCGCGGGCCTTTTGCGCGGATGAACGTCTTCAGCATCGGCGCGGGCAGGTGCTGCAAATCGGGGAGGAGTGATGCGGCCAGCCGGTCGTCGGCCAGTTGCGGCCACAGGGGGTTGGTGTGGCGGTGGATCATCGAGGCGAGCCCGTTGCCGAGGTGCGTGCACATCCGCGCGCCCGCGTCGACCGCGCGCGCGATCTGCTCGCCCGTCGCATTATGATGCCCGAGCGACACCACGACGCCGCGCGCCGTCAGTGCGCGAATGTACTCGGCCGCGCCCGGCAATTCCGGCGCGACCGTCGTATATACGATGCGGCCGGCGGCGGCATCGTACAGCTTGTCGAACGCGCGCAGGTCGGGTTTGCCCACGTACCGGCGCGCGTGGGCGCCCCGCGGGCCGTCCTCCGGCGAGATGCACGGCCCCTCGAGATGAATCCCCGGCACGGCCCGCGCTACCTCCCGGTCCTGCTCGATTGCCTGGGCAATGACCCTGCACGACCTCGCCATCGTGGCCGGCGCGCCCGTCATGACGGTCGGCACAAACCGCGACACACCCCAGCCCGCAAGATAGTCCGTGATGCCGCGAACATCCTCGATACGCAGCGCGGGACTCTGCAGGTCCATCCCCATCACGCCGTTCACCTGGATGTCGAACAGTGTCGGGGCGATGATCGAGTCGCGCCCGCCGATGTCGGCGCGCCCGCGACCAGCTTGCGCCATCGACACCACATGCCCCGCATCCACCACAACATCGGACACCTGTGTCTCGTCGAGCAGATGCCCCCGCACAATGAGCTTCATCCTTAAAGTCCTCTCATCGTAGAAGCGCCAACGCGGTGGGGTCGAGCTCCTGCTCGACCGTGGCGCCATCACCCGAACTTGGCCTCCACCGCACCGCCTCCGCCACCACCCGGTCGCGCGGGAGCGCGACCCCACCGAAACATCTTTTCGGTCTCAGCCCCATCTTTGATTGCGCCTATTATGGCCTTGTGCCGAATGTCTACTGAAACGCGCCTGTTTTCCAGGCGTCCACGAAGTTGTGCACGACATCGGTGTGGCAATCTTCCTGCCAGCCGCCTTCGCGGACGCGCGGCTCGCCGGTTTGATCGCACGGCACGCCGTCCTCGCGGATAAAATACGTCACCCACGTCAGGTTTCGGTACGCGATTTCCTTGTATTTGTCACCGCCGCCCGCGGCGTAAAACATCGCCGCGACGCCGCCCAGTTTCGAGCATGCTCCGCCCCACGCACGCCGGTCCGAGTCCTGTTCGCCCATCAGCATTACGCCGCCGGGTCGCGGGTCGCCGAAGTTGCGGATTGCGAAATCGATGCATTTCTCCGCATCCAGTTTCCAATCGGGGTCCAGCGCCTCTTTCTTCTCGATCAGGTAGCGGGCCATCTCGAGCGGCGCCCACGAGTTCCGGTTGTCCTCCTCAGTCATGTCTTCGAAGAACTGTATCCACAGGTTCGACGCGCGGTCCTCGGGCGCATTGAACTGGTACGTCTTGATCCATTTCCACAACTTCTCGCGCGGCGCACGGTATTGGTCCATCCCGAGCGCCAGCAACTCGTCGAACAGCCGCAGGATGAACGCCATGTTACCGCTGCGCTCGCCCCAGAACTGGCCCGTGGTCGAATCCATCCGGAACGGCCACGGCGAATGCAGCGCGTCGCCTTCGATCATGTTCTTCGCCAGCACGTCCGCGTTTTGGACCGCCTGATCCAGGTAGCGTTTCTCGCCCGTCTCGCGATGCAGCAGCACCAGCGCGTATCCCGCGATGCCGCCCTTGTCCGGCTCGATCACGTTGGGCCCGTGGGCCGCGTCGCCCTGCGAACTGTGCGTCAGCGGGAAGTCCGTGTTGAGGCCGGTCGAGCGGGTAAACGCGGGGTACGGCCCCTCGTTTGGCGTCAGGGTTTGATCGACGAGGTAGTCGCCCATTTTGCGCGCCCATTCGAGGATCTTTGGGTTCGGCGCGCCCGCGCGTTTGCCCGACCATTCCCAGTATTTGAGGTACGAGATGATGCCCATTCCGTCCTGGGTTGCGGGGATTACCTCGGGTTTGTACGGCTGATACAACTCGTCCATGAAAGTCGTGAACACGAAAATCGGGTAGCCGTACGGGTCAAGCGGGCAGTCGAGATACCATTTCATCTCGCGGTCCACCGCGTCCTGCCAGGTTGTCCACGGGATCAGCTTACCGTCCGCGTCGTACTGCGCCTTGTGCCAGCCCACGCGCTCGGGCAGATCCTCGCCCACCGCAGTGACGGAGGCGCCCGCCCGGTACACATCATCGTACAACCCGATCTCGTCCAACGGGATCGGCCGGAAACCGATCTTACGCAGCGCGGTCCCGTCGGCAAGCAGTGGTTTCCATCCTTGCGCGCCTGCCGCGGGATCTGGCTGCACCACCAGGTTGTTGGCCAGCTTTTCGCGGCCGTTGTCGCGCGTGAGAAACGCGCCGCAGTTGTAGACGAGATTCCGCCAGATCCTGTTGATGTCGTTGCCCTCGCCCAGCCACGCGAGGTCCGGGTACTTCGTGCTGTATGGCGGGCGCGTGATATCCACGTCTTGCTTCAGCAGTTTCTGCACACCATCGCTCGCCAGAAAATTGTCCCAGCGTACATTGCCCCACTGCGAGAAACTGATCGCGTACTTGCAGTCGGCCATGACGTTGTTGTCGACCCAGTTGTCTTTGCCGCCGTGGATTTGGACCGCGCCGAAATTGGCCCCGCTGCACCGCTCGAACACGTTGCCGTAGACGACCGTCCCGCTGATCGCGTCATCCAGCCGGATGCCCGCCTGGCCGCACAGTCGCCCGTTGCCAATGTCGTGCCAGTGGTTGTACCGCAGGACGTTGCCGCGGTAGCTCGGGTTGCCCCACATGTCCAGCCCGCCTTGATCGTCGGACTCGCGCACCACCTCGTGAATTTCGTTGAACTCGACGACGTGGTCGTTGCCTTCGAGCCGGATGCCCTGGCACGACGAGTCGTGAAACTTGTTGTGGGCGATCCGGTTGCCCGCGCCCTCGATGACGACGGCCGGCGTGTATGTGTGGTCGACCCTCGAGTAGTCGTAGATGTGGCAGTTCTCGACGAACAGGCCACCCGGCGCCAGCGTTTTTCTGTCGCCACCGGCTATCTCGACGCCGCCGCGGCCGACGGTGTAGATGTCGCAACTGAGGGCGCCGCAGTCCCGGCTGTCCTCGATTGCGATGCCCGTACCGGCCACCCTGCGCACCACACAGCCCGTGACGAAGCAGTCGCGCCCGCCGCGGATCTCGATGCCCGTCCACGCGCCCAGTTCGAACGTCAGCCCCTCGACGCGCACGTGCCACGCCCGCGTCATCTCGAGCAGCGGCTCCGTGAGCACCGACACCTCGACCGGCGCACCCTTCAGCCCGTCCAGCGGATACAAGTAAAGGCGGCCCGTCTCGCGGTCGAGGTACCATTCGCCCGGCTGGTCAATCTCTTCGAGCAGGTTCAGCGCGCAATACCACTGGCCGTCTTTGATGCCGTAGGCCGTCTGATCCGGCAGCGTAAACGTTTTCGCTACGGGGTCTATCGACGCCCGCACCGAATTGTCGGCCCAATCATAGAACCAGTAGCCGTAGAGGTAGAGGTCCTTTGCGGCGTTCCATCGCGCGGGCCGGTCCTCGGCGTACTCGAACGCCGCTTGTGTGCCTGACCCCGGCAGGCCCGCGTCAATGATTTTGCCTGTTTTGACGAAGCCCTCATTGGGCCACCGCGCCGGCTTTGTCGGCTGGCCGTTCACGTAAACTTCCAGAAACGGTTGCGGTGTTTTCGCGAATCCCCGCGATGAAAGCGCCGGAAACCGATCCAATCCCTGTGCTTTTAAATCCGCCTCCAAAACTTTTCCCCGCGCTTCCTCGGGAAGCCGCTCGAGCACCGCCGGGTCCTCGACCGGCTTCAGCCCTTCAACCACCACGCCGCCGCTGATTTTGGCGCCTTTCCCTTCAATCACGAGCGGCGCGCCTGCCCGGCCCGATGCGTCCACCGGCAGTTTCAGCCCCTCGCGAATCCGGTACACGCCCGGCAAAAACCGTATTCGCACGCCGCCCGGCGGCATCAGCCGGTCCGGCGCCGATTGTTTCAACGCCCGCACCGCATCGAGCGCACGTGCGAACGTGGCGAATGGCGCCTGCTGCGACCCTTCAGCGGAATCGGCGCCGTTGGGACCGATGAAAAACACGGCGGCCGGCGATGGGTCGGGCTCGATTTTGACACGCGTCGCCGTGGGGTCGCGCGGCGTCAGGCCCGCTTGAGTACGTTTTATGGAGTCCAGGTACTGCCCGGCTTCCCATTTATGATGCGGCGGGATTCCCTCGAGTCGCGCCAGTTCCTCACACGCACGCGCCGCGTCTTCATACCGCTGCTCGAGCACAAGGCAGTCGATCACGCGCAGTGTTGCCAGGCTGCGCAGGCCCGCCTCGATCCCTTCCATCGCTGCCGCCTGCTCGAACGCGTCGCGCGCCGGCCCGTACTGCCCCGCGTCGATCGCGGCCGCGCCCTGGTCGAATAGCCCCTGCACATCGGCGCCTTCCGCCCAAGCACCCAGCCCCGCTGCAACCAATATTCCCAGCACTACGCAAGTGCGCATCAAATATCTCCTTTTTGCCGACGCGTCGTTATATGGACTATGGCAGCTTGGAAGCTGTCCTAAAACACTGCCCACCGAACAAAAAAGCTCTGAAGGAGCCATGCATGTTAGCCTCGGGCAACGCCCCAGGACGGCGGATTGACAATGGTCAAGCCCTGAAGGGGCGCAACAAGGGTTTGTGACGCCCCTTCAGGGCTAGGTTGTTGGGATTGCTCCCTACCTGGGGCGTTGCCCCAGGCTAACATGTCACGCCCCTTTGGGGCTTCATAACAGTCGCGGCTCATTTTGAGAGAGCTTCCTTTTGGGGCTCCATAACAGTCGCGGCTCATTTTGAGAGAGCTTCCTTTTGAGGCTTCATAACGGTCGTGCCTCATTTTGAGACAGCTTCCTTTTGAGGCTTCATAACGGTCGTGCCTCATTTTGAGACAGCTTCCTTGCTGCCGCTTTTGCTGCATGCAGTCTACTTCCTCAGCCCCATCTTACGGAACGGGACGGGCCTGAACCCCACGCGCCACGCGGGCGATTCGGGGCTCAGCGTGAAATCCTGGCGCGCCGCGTCGACAAACAGCGGGTCCTCGCCCACGATGTTGTCTTCAAACCGCAGGTACGGCCGCGCGATCGGCTCGACTTCGTCCCACGTCCCGCCCCAGCAGACGTTGCGCGCGATCACGTTGCCTTCGGGCGCCTTGGGTTCTTTATCCAAGATCGTGATGAGCCGCGGGTACCGCGTGCTGTACGGCGGCTTGTTGTAGGCTATGCCGGATAGCGTTCCCTTCTCCTGCGATTCCTTGATCCAGTCGTCGGCGTGGTACGCGGCCCAGTTGAGCGCGCGGGCATCCAGGTGCAGCGCCGGTTTGCAGTCGATGAAGATGTTGTTCTCGACGGTGCAATCGCGCCCGCCGCCGAGGAAGGCGGCCCGCGTCACTTCCCAGAACACGTTGCCGTAAATGACGGCCGACGCGAACATGTCATCGAGATACACACCCACGCAGCCCCGGTCTTCAAACCCGGTCACCTGGTGCATGTAATTGTAGCGGATGATGTTCCCGCGCATCGTCCAGTCACGGCCCGAGTAGATGGCCCCTGCGTCGTTCGACTCGAGGCAGACGTGATGGATCTCGTTCAACTCGATCAGGTGGTCGTTCCCGCCGAACCCGATGGCCATGTGCGGGGCGTTGTGGATGAGGTTGTGCGTGACGCGGGCGCCCACGCCGCCAATCGAGATGCCCGGCGTGTACATCCGGTTGATCCGGCCGTAATCGTGGATGTGATTGTTGTCCGCGTACATCCCGCCGCTCGTCAGCGTCACTCGATCGCCGCCGCTCAGCGAAATGCCCCCGCCGCCCACGCCGTACACCTCGCAGTCCGTCACGCCGTGCCCTTCGCCGGACAACGACGCCGCCGACCCGCCCGTGTTACGGATCGTGCAGGACGTCATCAGCACGCCTTTTCCACCCGACACCGTGACGCCGGCGCCGCGGCACATCTCGAGCGTCAGCCCGCGCAGCGTCACGTGCGACACCTCCCGCATGGTAACGACGTTCGGCAACATGGACACCGCAACCGTCGCCCCCGCCACGTCCCGCGGCGGCCAGAGGTACAAGATGCCGCGATCGCGGTCGATGTACCACTCGCCGGGCGCGTCCAGTTCCGAGAGCATGTTGAACGCGTAATACCACTGGCCTTTTCGGTAGCCGTAGCCGTGTGCGGGAGGTTTCAACGTGATGATCGAGTTTTCCGTGTCGATCTTCTCGATAGCCTGCCGCTGGTCCGACCAGTCCCAGAACCAGTAGCCATGCAGCCACGGCGCCGGCTCGTTCAGCCACCGTTTCGGGCGGTCTCCCTCGTACTTGAACTGCGGCGTCATGCTGCCCGGAATACCATGGATCTGATGACCGTCAGCCACCACGATATCGACAATCTTTACGAAATCTTCGTTGGGCCAGCGCGCCAGCGTCATCGGCGTGTTGTTGAAGAAGATTTCCGCCCCGCCCCCTTCCGGCGGGCCGTACTCGGTTATTCCCTGCGCCTTCAAATCCGCCTGCATCACCTCCGCCGGCAGCCCGTCGGTCGTTGCGGGGGCAAAATTGGTCACGCGGACTGCGCCCGACAGCCGGACTTTTTCCCCCGGATGCGCCATGTAAACCACCGGCGCCGATTCCGTCCCCGAGTCTTCCGCCACAAGGTCAAATGGCTGTTTGAGGTGATAGGTCCCGCCACGGATGACGACCTGGACGCCTCCGGTCGGCAGCGGGCCGCCGGTCTTTAGCTTGCGGACCTCGTCCCGCGCGCGTTCGAGCGTCGCAAATGGCCCGTCGGCCGCCTGGGCGTCCGGGAGGCGGCCCGACCACGCGTCGTTCCCCGCCTCCGACACGTACAGGCGCAGCGGCTCGTCTGCGGCGGACGAATACGTCGCCGCCACAAGCGCCAAGATGAAAAGGGTTGAAGTAAGACGTCGCATGGTTCAGCCTCCCACTGCCGTTCAAGAACCGGCCTGCATTATGGCTGTTCCTGCTCATTTCGACAAATCGGAGGCAGTCAAAGCGGACAAAAGAAGGAAACCGGCGGATGAACCAATACTCACCCGCCGGCCATATAATTCTTGGTAGCGGCGGACGGGATCGAACCGCCGACAGGCGGATTATGATTCCGCTGCTCTACCAACTGAGCTACGCCGCCACGTCGTTAAATGATACCACAATGCCTACTTGATGTCCACCGACCGGCATAAAACCACCATTTTAGACGCAGGCCCGCGGGCTGCGTTGTGGTGGGTGGAAAAAGGGCTAACGAATGTGCATGGGACGGTGTATTATGAGTAAAGGGTGAGGCCGTTTCTGGAGGCGTGCCAAATGAACCGCAAGGGTGCAGGTGGGTTTACGCTGGTTGAATTGCTGGTTGTGATAGCCATCATCGCGATTCTGGCGGCGTTGTTGCTGCCGGCGCTTTCTCGGGCGCGGGAGTCGGCGCGAGTGGCGCATTGTGCGAACAACCTCAAGCAGTTCGGGCTGATATTCAAGATGTTCGCGTCGGAACACAAGGGGGACTGGCCGCTGCGGCACGTCCCCTACCACCGGGCCTACACGCCCGATCGGTCGTGCTGGAGTTTTTTCGACAGCACGGACGTCTACCCGGAGTACCTTTCGGACTACAAGGTAGCGGTTTGCCCGAGCGATAGCTTTGCCGACCCTTCCCGTCCTCAGTACGTGTGGCCGGTGGACCCGTCGTGGAATGACGATCCGCTGCCGAATAATGTGAAAGGCAAGACCGAATACGTTGGGCTGGCGGATTTTTCGTATGTCTATTGGGGCTATGTCGTCAACCCGGAGTGGGTGAAGACGACGGAGGACATGGCGGCGTTCGCCGGGTTGCTGGACAACGACGGGTGCGAGTTCTGCATCACGTACGCCAACCGCCAAGACGACATGTCGGGCACGCTGCCGAGCACGGGCGAGCAAGTGGATGTCTACCGGTTTCGGGACGGCGTCGAGCGGTTCTTGATCACCGACATCAACAATCCGGCGGCCGCGTCTTTCGCGCAGTCGCAGGTCCCCGTGATGTGGGACACCGTCCGCACGCTCCACGGCCAGCCGATTCAATACGAGGTGAACCATCTGCCTTTGGCGGCGAATGTCCTGTTCATGGACGGTCACGTCGAGTTTGCCCGATACCCTCAGCCGGAGGGTTCGGTCTTTTGGATGCTCACGACGGCGGCCACGAGTATCGAAGCCGACGATTTTCCTTGATAGGTGGCGGAACCAATCCACATGGGGGGCGTCCCGACGGCTTAGTTTCTGCCAAGGACGCGCAGACAAACGTCGGGTTTGTTGGTGATGATGGCGTCGACGCCCCAGTCGGCGAGGCGCCGCATCGTCTCCTCGTCGTCAACTGTCCATACGGCGATGGTCTTGTTCTCGCGATGCAGGCGGGCAACCGTTTCGGGATCGGTGCTGTCGGTCTCGAGGTTGAACCCGGCGGCGCCGAGCAACTGCTCCCAGCGCAGGACGTACGGCCATTGTTCGGGTTTTTCCTCGTTTTTTGCGGCGAGGAACTCGGTGCGCATTTGGGGCGCCTCGCATAAGGAGACGGCGCAAACGATCGGCGAGAACGATTGGATCACGACGTGGCGTTTCATCCGCCGGTCGCGGACCAGCTTGATGACATCCATCGTGAGTTGATAGTTGCGCGACTTGCTGTCGCGGATCATGCCGGCGACTTGGTGTCGTTGGCGTGCGGACATCATTTTACTGCCGTCGGTCGCTTCGAGGATACGGCGCCTCAGTGCGTAATCGTTCGCACTGTCTTTGATTTCGATGTACACGCCGATCTCGAGGGTCTTGGCGAGGTCGAGCGCCTCGGCGAGGGTGGGGAGGCGCTCGCCGGTGAACTCCGGCGCTTTCCATCCGCCCGCATCGAGCGGTTTCAGCTCGGCCAGGGTCATCTTGGCCACTTTTCCGGGGACGCCGGTGGTTCGCTCGGTGTCGTCGTCGTGGATAACGATGACTTCGCCGTCCCTGGTGAGCGTGCAATCGAGCTCAAACCAGTCCGCGTTGAGTTCGCGGGCGAGTTTGAACGCGGCGAGCGTGTTTTCGGGCGCATACGCGCTTGCGCCTCGGTGGGCGATCACGTCGATGGCGCCATCGGGCGCGCCTGCTCTGAATCCTGTTGTGGCACATCCGGTCATAGCCAGCACTCCCAGAATCAGCCCCAGGCTCGCGTACTTCACTACGGGTAACCTCCTTCTCGCTCCCGCCGCCCAGGGCCAACGGGCCGCCGGGACCACAGACGGTTGTTAAACCGATTATGTAGAGGTTATGCGGCTAACGCAAGCTGTCGAATCCTGATTCCCGACATCCGCGCGGGACTCGCAGATGTTGGATGAGGGTTGGCAGGGCGACATGACAACCTTGGCGGGTTTTTTGGTAGTATGGGCTGGTTGAAAAGCGGGGTTGTTATGAAAAAACGTGGTTGTTTGGCAAAGATGGTTAAGGCGGCGGTGGTGGTGTTGGTGGTGCTTGTGGCGCTGGTGTTTGGGGTTTTTCTTTACCCGTTCTGGGGGAGTCCGCTCGGTGGGCAGCGGCATGGGCGGGTACCGATAACGCCGCCGTGGGCGCTCGAATGCTGGCTGTGGGAAGACGACGTGAACACGGCCGAATTCGTGAATGAACTGGTGGCCGGGTATGCCGAAAACGACATCCCCTTCAGAACCATCCTAATCGACAGCCCGTGGAGCACCCATTACAACGATTTCAAGGTCGATGAGGCCCGCTACCCAAATCCCAAGGATTTCTTCGGGAATCTCCAGGACAAAGGATACCGGGTCGTGCTGTGGATGACGTCGATGGTGAACAGCCGGGACGGGGACACCGCGCTTAAAGACGACAGCTCGTTTTACGAAGAGGCCCGGAAGAAAGGTTACCTCGCCGCCGATGGCTACCAGATACGGTGGTGGAAAGGCAGAGGCGGGTTTATCGATTATACGAATCCGGATGCGATGCAGTGGTGGCGGGGGTTGCAGCAACAGGTTTTCGACTGGGGCCTGGATGGCTGGAAGCTGGACGGGTCGGCGACGCTTTTCATGAGCCGGCCGCGGGGCTGGATTCTCCCATACCAGAAAACGCATCAGGGCTGGATCACGACGCGCCAGTACATGGACCACTACTACCGCGACGAGTATCAGCATGGGCTGACGGAGAACCCGGAGTTCATCACGCTGGCGCGGGCCATCGACAGCCCCATGCCGTGGGGTCACCCCTGGGGGTTCAGTCCCACGGACGCCTCGCCTGTCAATTGGGTCGGCGACAATCAGCACGTGTGGGACGACGAACACCGCGGGCTGGAACGGGCGTTGCGTACGATTCTGCGAAGCGCCCGGCTGGGCTACAACGTGATCGGGTCCGATGTCGCCGGGTACCACGGCAGCATGGAGATTCCGCCACAGTTGTACATCCGGTGGGCGCAGTTCAGCACGTTCTGCGGCTTGTTCTTGAACGGCGGCCACAGCGAGCGCCGGATGTGGAAACGGAGCCCCGAAGAGTTGGAGATCGTCCGCTATTGCTCGTGGCTGCATACCGAGCTTGTGCCGTACATGTACAGCCACGTGGTTGCGTGCCATAACGGCGGCAAACCGCTCCAGCGGCCCATCAAAGGCAAGTACCACTACCTGTTTGGCGACGACTTCCTGGTGGCCCCCATCTACCAGGACAGCCTCACCCACACGGTGCAGCTTCCGCGGGGCCGGTGGCGGTGGTTGCACGATCAGGCCACGGTCATCGAGGGGCCGGCTACTATCACGCGCGATTTTGCCCTCAACGAGTTTCCGGTGTACATCCGCGACGGGGCGATTATTCCGATGAACGTGAGCCGGGCGTACACGGGGTTCGGCGACAACGACTCGAGCGGCTTCCTGACGCTGGCGATTTACCCCCACGGCTCCAACTCGTTCAGCGTTCACCACACGGATAACAGCGGCGCGATGGACGTTCGTGTGGACGATTATCCCGAGCTCGACGTGGCCGTGACAGGCGTGGTGAAACCGCATATCCTGCGGATTCTGTTGCCGGCGAAACCGGCGTCGGTCTCGCAGGATCTCCGGGCGTTGTCGGAAGGAACAGAGTGGCGGTACGACGAGCCGCGGCACGTCCTGACCGTGAAAAACCCGACGTTTTCGCCCTGCCAGTACGTCGTCAAGCTGCCACGATAAGCGAAAAACAGGGACAGACTCGATTTTCAAACTGCCGAAAAGGCGCTTCGAAACTGCCGGACGCGTAGTCAGTGGATCTGGTGAAAAAACCGCCGGACGCGTTTCGAAAAGCGGGGACAGGCACGCTTTTTCCAAACTGCCGGAAAAAGCGAGCCAGTCCCCGCTTTTCGCTAGAATGGGCTCGCGGCGAGCCCGTCGGCGGCGGGGGTTGCGGGACCGTATACGCGGACGGTGACTTTTGGTCTGTCGGCGCCGCGGTTGCAACAGGTTCCCTTGATGCCCTCGATGCAGTGGCATTCGATGCGCACAACGACGCCGTCGGGATTGTCAGGCTGGTAGCGGACGTCGGAACGGTGGAACCTTCTGCACATCGGGGTAAGGAGGCGTTCGGCGGTTTCGGCGGAACAGGTTTCTCGGCGCACGTGCGCCTGAGACTGGTAGGTGACTTCGAGGATGGCGTTCGGGAAATCTTTGGAAAGCCCGAGGGCGACGTAACAGGCGGCTTTCACGGAATCGGTGAAGCGTTCGCGCATACGGTGCAAGCCCCTATGCTGCGCGCGCCAGCGCGCGTGCCTCTAGACTCCTTCCTGAAGACAGTCTACCACAGACCGCCCACGCGCGATAGACTTTCTTAGCACCCCAAAATCCGCACGTAAGGCTCTCTCACATCGAAGCGAGTCCTTGATTGGGCCTGCAATGGCAGGCCATTCCACCATCCTGGGGTTTTGCTGTGAACACCGTGGGGCTCTTGATGCGACGCAGCGAGAGGACAAGCGGCAAGATGCCGCTTCTACACGGGCTGCAAAAGACGCGGCATCTGCGCGGCATCCTGCCGCGTTGCGTGTTTCTTACGTACGGATCTGAGAGCCCGGCAAACCCGGCAAGTACTCCACTTTCCAAGCGCCTTGAATAGGCGTTGTCCAGCCGCAATACTGGGGCGTGAATCGCGAATGGGAGAATTGACATGGGAATAAGTTTGATTGCGGTGTTTTCGCTTCTTGCCGCGGGCGAGCCGGCCGAGCCGGCGTTGCAGCCGATCAAGTACAACCATCCCGGGCTTGTGGTGGACCTTGGCGCGGGCCTTTGGGCACAGCCGCTGCCTTGCGACTACGACGGTGACGGGGACATGGACATGGTGGTGTCGTGTCCCGACGTGCCCTACAACGGGACGTACTTGTTCGAGAACACGTCCGGCATCGAGAAATTCCCGGTGCTCGGCCGGGCGGTCCGTCTCGGCCCGGGGATCAGGAACACCACGATAAGCTACCTGGAGGATGGCTGGCACTTCCTTAGGCCGGGCGCCCACTACGCCAGTGCCGATTTCCGCAAATCCGGTTTTGACAAGCCGGTCAAGATCCCGTTCAAACCCAAGTTCCATATCGGCAGAGACAACCAGTGGAAACTGGTGGATTACGACGGGGATGGCGCCTTGGATCTGATTGTCGGGGCGAGCGACTGGCGCGAGTACGGCTGGGACAATGCGTTCAACGAGAAAGGCGAGTGGACCCGCGGCCCTCTGCATGGGTATGTCTACTGGATGAGAAACGGCGGCACTGACGCCGCTCCCGTTTACGCCGAACCCGTCAACGTTGAAGCGGCCGGCCGGCCGGTGGACGTGTACGGGTGTCCATCGCCCAATTTTGTGGATATGGACGGGGACGGCGACCTCGATCTGATCTGCGGCGAGTTCTTGGACAAAATCACGTATTTCCAGAACGTTGGGACGAGGAGTTCGCCGCAGTACGCCGCGGGCCGGTTCCTCACGCATGGCGGGAACATCATCCATATGGACCTGGAGATGATCCAGGTGATCGCGGTCGATTGGGACGGCGACGGCGACTCGGACCTGGTGGTCGGGCAGGAAGACGGCCGGGTCGCGCTGATGGAGAACACGGGGCACGTTGAAGAAGGCATGCCGCAGTTCCTTCTGCCGAAGTTTTTCCAACAGCAGGCGGACAACCTCAAGACGGGCGCGCTGAGCACGCCGTACGTGGCGGATTGGGATGGGGACGGGTGGGACGACATCATCGCGGGCGATACGGCCGGGTACATAAACTTCGTGAAGAACCTCGATGGCGGCTGCCCGCCGAAATGGGCCGCGCCGGTTTATCTCGAGGCGGACGGCGAAGTCATCCGGATCCAGGCGGGGCCGAACGGATCGATACAAGGGCCGTGCGAAGCCAAATGGGGCTATACGGTGGTGAACGTGGCCGACTGGGACGGCGACGGCCTGCCCGACATCGTGATCAACAGCATCTGGGGCAAAGTTTTGTGGTACCGGAATATCGGCGAGCGAACCGCGCCAAAACTGGCCGGGGCGCAGCCCGTCGAGGTCGAGTGGGAAGGTGCGGCGCCGAAACCCGCGTGGACCTGGTGGACGCCCGACGGCAAGGGCCTGGTGACGCAATGGCGCACGTCGCCCGTGGTGATCGACCTGAACCGGGACGGATTGAACGACTTGGTGATGCTCGACCAGGAAGGCTACCTCGTGTTTTTCGAGCGGCGGGAAGGAGACGCGGGGCTGGTGCTGTTGCCGCCATCGAGAATTTTCCACACCGATAACGGCGAGCCGCTCCGGCTGAATCAGGGGCGGGCCGGGAAGAGCGGCCGGCGCAAACTCGCCTTCACGGATTGGGATGGCGACGGCCGGCTGGACCTGATCGCCAACGGCGAAAACGCCGAGTTCTGGCGCAACGTCGGGGACTCAGGCCGGTATGTGTTCAAGAACGAAGGCAAGATGGACACGCGCAAGCTGGCCGGGCATACGACGTGCCCCGCCATCGCCGATTGGAACCGCGACGGGATCCCCGACCTTGTCCTGGGCGCCGAAGACGGGTTTTTCTACTACATGGCGAACCCGCGGGCGAAGTAGCCAAAATAGGACGAACAAGACAAAGGACCTATGTGCGATCGAGCGGCTGGACGTCCTGTTCAAAGTAGGGGTGTAGCGGCTTTGGGAGGTGGTGGTAGTCCTGGCCGGCGATGAGGTTCGAGAGGCCGCGGGAGTTGTACGTGTCCCAGAACAGGACTTTTTTGCCGTGGAGCGCCCCGGCGGCCGCGTCGGCGAGCAACGCGGCGAACGCCTTGCCGGTGTAAGTGCCTTCGAGCCGGATACCCTCGGTTTCATGCACAATCTTCATGGCATCTACGGATTCCTGCGTATATTCGGCATAGTTGCCGCCGTAGAACTCGTGGCGGATCAGCGTTTCCTCTTCAGTGAAATCAGCCAGCGGAACGGACTCGTCGTTTTCGTGGAGCAGGTTGTTGGCGGCGTGAAAAAGCTCGACCATGGCGGGCGCGTTGACGAAGGTTTCGCCGGTGACGCGTACGGGCAGGACGTGGGTATCGAGCCCGGCGAGTTTGAATCCCAACTTCAGGCCAACGGAGGTGCCGGTGGTTCCTGCGGCGACGTAGATGAGGTCGGGCCGGGGCGCGAGGCGCTCGCCGATTTGGGCGGCGAGTTCGAGCGCGGCGTTGACGTAACCGGCCACGCCGAGCGGGGATGATCCGCCCGCGGGAATTACCATCGGTTCGACTCCAGTTTCGCGGATGTGCCTGGCGAGCACGCGTGGGATGTCTTTGCCGAGGTCTTCGCTGGACTCGTAATAATTGAGTTCCGCGCCGGACCGGTGGCTTACCAGCAGATTCGTACGGACGCTGTGCGCATTGGGCTGGGGAAGCAACATCGAGACGCCGCGGAGCCCGAGCTGGTTGGCATAGATGGCGGTCGCGGTGGCGTGGTTTGAACCGGCGCAGCCGAACGTCATGACTTCTTTGCAGCCCCGTCGCACCGCTTCCGCCAGCAGAAACACGAGCTTGCGCACCTTGTTTCCGCCGTAGAGGGGCGCGGTGATGTCGTCGCGCTTGATGTAAAGGTTGGCAACCCCGAGCCGCGCGGCCAGCCGCCACATGGGCTCGACGGGCGTCGGCAATTCGGTGAGCGGAACGCGCGGCAGGCGGTCGCGAAGGCGCGGAAACAAGTCAAACAGCGGGAACATTGAACGCGCTCCTGAGTTGGTCTCCCAAGAGATTAGCGGATACGGCGGCGGAAATGGAAGGCTTTCCCGCAGCCCTTACGCTCGATGCTGGAATAAGGCTGCGCGGTTGGGGGAGTTTTTGTGGCGTTCACCCCGCGTGATCCGTTACCGTTATATCTTCACGTTGCCCGAGGAGTGTTTATTGCATGGCGCGTATTGGAAAGCCCCTGTTAAGCGCACAGAACGTTATAAAGGGATTTGGCGGCCAGCCGGTGCTTCGCGACGTGTCGTTGACGATACACGAGGGGGACCGTATCGGGCTGATTGGGCGGAACGGCTCGGGCAAGTCGACGTTGCTGAGGATCCTCGCCCAACTCGATGCGCCGGACGCGGGGCTTTTAACGACGGCGCAGGGGTTGCGCGTGGCGATGCTGGGGCAGGTGTGCCGGCTCGACCCGGGGCAGACGGTGGGGCAGGTGCTCGATGCGGCGGGCGCCGAGATGCGGCTGGTGCTGGACGAATACCATCGGGTAGTGGACCTGTTGGCCGACAAAACGCTGCCGGAATCCGCGCAGGCGCGGCTGCACGCCCAGTGCGAGCATCTGCTGCACCGGATCGGCGTTGACGATGCGTGGAACCCGGAGCAGGCCATCAAGCGCGTCTCGACGGCGCTGGACCTGCCCGTCGCCGAACGCGTGGCAGGCACGCTGTCCGGCGGCGAGGCGCGGCGTGTGGACCTGGCGGCGACGCTGCTGAAACGGCCGGACATCCTGCTGCTGGATGAGCCGACCAACCAGATTGACGCCAGGAACATCCAGTGGCTCGAGGATTTTCTCGAGCATTACGCCGGCAGTTGCGTGCTGGTGACGCACGACCGGTATTTTCTGGACCGGATTGTGACCCGGATTGTGGAGATTGAACATAACGCCCTGTATATGTTCCCGGGCAACTACACGCGGTTCCTCGAGTACAAGACGAACCTGATCGAGCAGCAGGCGCGCGAGGAAACGGGCCGCCAGGCGATTCTGCGGCGGGAACTGGCGTGGGTGATGCGGGGTGCGCGCGCGCGGACCACCAAGGAGAAAGCGCGGCTGGATAAGTTCAAGGAGTTGCAGGCGCAGGCGCCCCCGCCTATTCCAAAAGAAATCCGGTTCGAGATCCCGACACCGAAACGGCTCGGCAAACGAGTGCTCGAGGCCCACAGCATCGTCAAGCGCTACGGCGACCAGGTGTTGTTCCGGGATTTCACAATGATCGTCCAGCACGGGATGCGCGTGGGCATGATCGGGCCCAACGGCTGCGGTAAAACGACGCTGCTGCGGGTACTGATGCGGCTCGAGCTTGCTGACAAGGGCAAGGTGGTGGTCGGCGACAACACGCAGTTCCTGTATGTCGACCAGACGCACGGCGACGTGAACCTCGATCAAACCATCCTCAAGTATGTGTCGGACGGCGCGGAGTTCTGGGAGTTCGCGGAATATGACCGGGCGGAATCCCGGCGCATTTACGTGCCCGGCTACCTCGAACGGTTTCTGTTCGACCGGGCGGCGGTCCTGACGCCGATGCGAAACCTTTCGGGCGGCGAGCTGGCGCGCATCGACCTGGCGAAGAAACTGCTTCGCGGCGGCAACTTCATTGTGCTCGACGAGCCGACAAACGATCTGGACCTGCCGACGTTGCGCGTGATCGAAGAGGCGATACTGTCGTTCGACGGCTGCGCGCTGATGGTGTCGCACGACCGCTATTTCCTGAACCGGACCTGCACGCACATCGTCTCGTTTGAAGGCGACGGCAACCTGCTGCTGCTGGCGGGCAACTACGATGACTATCTCCGATACAAGGAGACGCATCCCGCGCCGGTCGAAGAGGCGCCATCAAAACCTGTGCGACGCGACCAGGCCGCACCACGCGCCACGCGGCGGGGCGGGCTAACCTGGGGCGAGAAACAGGAGTTGGCGCGGATGGATGCGCAGATCGAGGAAGCGGAGGATGAGGTGGCGCGGCTCGAGACGGAGGTTGGCGCGCCCGGGTTCTATAGGGCCGATTCGGCGGCCATAAAAGGCGGGCTTGCGGCGCTGGACGCGGCCAAGCAGCGGGTCGAGGCGCTTTACGCGCGCTGGCAGGAGTTGGAATCGCGGAGGGCGGCGGGGAGTTAGAATAAGCGTCGAGGCCGGCCGGGCATGGCCGGAAAGGCCGGCCGCAGAAGGCCGAAAGGAGCGCACATGTTTTGTCCGAAATGCAGGATCGAGTACAGGGAAGGGTATACCGAATGCGCGGAGTGCCGGGCGCCGCTCGTGGAAGAGTTGCCGCCCGAGCCGGAAACGGAGTACGTCGAATGGGTGACGATCCTTACGACGGTGGATCAGAACACGGTGATGGTGGCGACGTCGCTGCTCGAGGACGCGGGCATACCCGTCCTTGTCAAGGGGGAGGGGCTCCAGATCATCGTCGGGTCCGGCGCCCCGAAAGAAATCCAAGTGATGCCCGAAAACGCCGCCGAGGCGCGGCTTCTTCTCGAACGCGAAGGCGGCCTCGAACCGGATGAAGAGTAGACGGAGTCAGGTTTTTTTCAGTTCGGCTTTTCCTTCGTGCAGGTGCGCCCAGCGGCAGGCCTTTTGGGCCAGTTCGGTGTCGTGGGTGACGATGACGAGCGTGATCCCGCCGGCCTCGTGGAGCGACCACAGCAGGTCGACAATCCCTTGGCCGGTTCGCTCATCGAGATTTCCGGTGGGTTCGTCGGCCAGCACGACGCTGGGCTTGTTGAACAGGGCGCGCGCAATGGCGACCCGCTGCTGCTCGCCGCCGCTGAGCTGTCCGGGCTTGTGCGTGACGCGGTCCTCGAGCCCGACCTTCTCGAGCAACTCGAGGGAGCGGGCGCGGCTCGCGCCTTTTGGCGCGCCTTTGCAGATGGCGGGCATCATCACGTTCTCGACCGCCGTGAATTCGGGCAGGAGGTGATAGAACTGAAACACGAACCCGATGTCGCGGTTCCGGATTCGGTTCACGGCGTTGCGGCCCAATTTCGTGAGCGGCGCCCCGCGAAACAGGACCTCGCCGCCCGTGGGCCGGTCGAGCGTGCCGATGATGTGGAGCAACGTGCTTTTCCCGACGCCCGACGGCCCGCTGATCGCCAGGATCTCGCCTTCGGGCACGTCGAGGTCGACGCCGCGCAGGATTCTCAACTCGCGGTTGCCGTCGTAGTAGGTTTTCTCGACACCCCGGCATTCGATCACGTTACTCATATCGCAGCGCCTCGATGGGGTCGAGCCGGGCCGCGCTCCACGCCGGGTACAACGTCGAGATGAACGTGAGGATGATGGCGCTCACGGTGATCACGCCGATGTCGAACGGCACCACGGCCACGGGAATCCGGTCGAAATAGTAGATCTGCGAACTGAACAGGTCGACGTTGAGCATCCAGGCAACGAATTCGGCGACCGGATTGAGCCTGTACGCCAACAGGCTGCCCAACACCACGCCGACAAGCGTTCCGCCAACGCCAATCAGCAGTCCTTCGGTGATAAAGATGACCAGGATCGATCCGCTGCTGACGCCGAGCGTGCGCAGGATGCCGATGTCCTGCCGTTTTTCCATCACGACCATGATGAGCGTGCTGGTGATGTTGAAGGCGGCCACAAGCACGATGAACACAAGAATGATGAACATGGCCACCTTTTCCTGTTCGAGCGCGGCAAAAAAGGCCTGCTGGCTTTCGTACCACGTGGTGGCGGCCACGCCAAGCTTGTCTTCGAGCCTCTTTGCGACGGCTTCCGCGAGGAACGGGTCGGTGAGCTTGCAGTGGATGGCGTCGGCGCCTTCCCTGCCGGACAGCATCGACGCGGTCTCGAGGTTCACAAACGCGTAGTACGTGTCGAAATCGGACATCTTGGCCTGGCTGATCCCGCTGACAGTAAGGAACACGCCGCGCGATCCCGTCATGAGCGGCGACGTCGTGAACTGGCGCATCGTCATGACGCTGATCTCGCTGCCGACCCGTGCGCCGATGTTCATCGCGAGGTGATAGCCCAGCACGATCTCTTTCTTGCCGGGCAGACGGCCCTCGCCGAAGTCCCTTCCCTCGGTGCGGGTGAGGTTGTCGCTGAGGTTGGTGACGCTTTGCTCGAGTTCCGGGTCAATTCCGACGACAAACCCCCCCGAGACGTATTGGCGGCCTTCGGCGTTGCGGATCAGCGCCTCGACCTGCGTAATGGGCCCGGCGGCGACCACCTCCGGGGCGACCTCTTTAATTTTCTGGATTTCGGCGTCGATATCGGAGATTGTGGCGCCGGGTGTCTCGAGTGTGAGATGGGCCCGGTTGCCGATGATGGTGGCGCGCAGGGCGTTATCAAAACCCGTCATGACGCTCATTACGACAATCAGCGCAATCACGCCCACGCTCACGCCCGCCACCGAAATCAGCGTGATCAGACCTACAAACCGAGACTTGCGTTTGCCGCGCAGATAACGCAAGGCCACAAAAGTTTCAAAACGCATCGCAGATATCCAGTTACAGAACAACTGATTATAGCCGCACGGCCGCTGGGAACAAAACAAGACACGCGAGAGTGACGCAGCGTCTGAAGGCGGCACAGAATTAGGTGACAAAGAGCATCCTGGGTATAAGCCGCTCAAGGGATTGCCACTCTGAAGCGATGAGGACGCCGCTTCCATAAATTGCGGCCGTGCTGCGTTACGTCGTAACATAAGCGTTCATAGGAAGAAACATAAGAATGGGCGAGTGGCAAAGAGAACTCTGGCAACTTCTGGTGTTTAGATCGGAATCTGCCCGTGGCAATCCGACTGGCGTATTACTGGGACCCCCCATTTCCGGAGGAACTGACGGCCAGTCGATCGCGAGTCGCCTGGGTTTTCCAGATTCGGTATTTGTATGGCCTGGGACGAACTGTTGGGAAACGCGGGCATTTTCTCCCAGCGAGGAGTTGTCATTCTGCAGCCAGGCTCTCATCGGGGCAAGCGCGGTGCTTCGCCGGGCGGGTTCAGTTCCGACCGCCGGGTCTATTTCGTTCTTGGCCGGGGATTGTCTCGTCCAAGTGAATTCGGCGGGGTGGGGACCGCAAGACGTCCACTGGCTTGAGATGCCTCACGCGCAGATCTCGGTTCAAAGATCCCGGTCATCTTTGAGTGAGTACCTCCACTTGCCAACGGGAACGCGGCCTGAGATTGTCTTGGATGCAGGACGCCGGCGCGTGTACCGCCTCCTGGACAGTCTGGAGGCACTGAAAGCGATTGCCGTAAGCCCGGATCAAGTAATGCGCTACTGTCTTTCCGCCGGCATTCACGGGATATGTTTCCTTTCGGTGGACTCTGAAGACAGTATCTCCTTGCGAGTGTTTACTGCGTCACTGGACGGGCATGAGGATTCGGCGACAGGCGGGGCGGCGGCCGCGCTTCCCGAGTACCTCCTGCAACTTGGAATAGGCCGACCGGCCGGGCATGTCTGGCTTGTCAATCAAGGCGCCGGACCATTGCATCGGCGCGGCTCATTATGGGTAAGACGCGACGCTGACGGAGGCGTGCAGATTGGGGGCTGCGTGCAGTTTGTCGCGCGTGGAATGCTTCTTCCAGAAGTCCTGGAGGAGCAAGAATGAGGCAAGTCCTCTTACCGCAAACCTTCAGAGCCTTTCCGGAACAGCCTAACCAACCGCTCTGTGTCGGACAATTCGTCGAAGATAAGTGAGATGTCTCTAGCCCTGAACGCAGAGGCCTTGGTCTTGTCAACTGCCACGGCTAAGAACTCACAACCGATCGCCGCGGCGGCTTCGTAGTCGCTAAGGCGGTCACCCACGTGTGTATGAATATCAAAGGTGCTAACGTGCCAGTGCGCTTTGGCCTTGGCTATAGCGGCGCATATGATTCCTCGCTTCGAGTCAGAGTCGTTGCCTGAAGCCATTGGCAGTTCATCAAAATCAATACGCGCGGCGCCGAGTTTGAAAGTCGCACAGGATTCCCAGCCGCCTGTCGCAAAGGCAACTGCGAAATCCGGCTCATTACGTAAGACACTGACCAACTCAGGGGCGCCAGGCACGCATTGGAAGCAGTCTGGAATCCTGCTCTTGGCTTCCTGCAGATTGCGAAGGTAGTTCGACTCTACGTTCGCCAATTCCTTCCGGGTAGGCTTGCAATGCAGTTTCGCCGTCAGTATCTCCGCGGCAATCGCCGGCTCAGTGACTTTAACGTACGAATCCCAGTCCGGGCTGAAATCGCCTTGTCCCGCCACATCTGACACAGCTTTAATGAAACACGCATCATCCACCCCGCCGGAAGAAACAAGTGTATCGTCTATGTCAAATGTAACGAGATTCACTGATGTACCCAGATTTTGGCGTTATTCTCAACGGTGCCGGCCCTGTGCGGGTCTCGAGCATCTTACCTCGCGCTGATTCTTCTCGCAATAGCCGCGTGCGACAACAGCACATATCTTCAGTCCCGGTCATCCCAATTGCCCCATTTGTTTTGAGGTGTTGGTGGTGGGTAGCATTAAGGAACAGATTGGAGGTTTTAATGGAACATGGGGGCACGGTTACCGCGGCGGAGGAGGGCGGCTTCGATTATGCCGTTCCGCGCCGCGTGGCTGTCCTGGATAATGTGCGGGCGATCGTGTTGATCGCGGCGCTGGTGGTTGGCGCGGCGGCGTATTCGTTTGAGGTAACGTCGTTTTTGCACGCCAAGGAGGCCGTGCTGTGTATCGGGTTGGCGGTGATGGCGTTGCTGGTGGCTGTTCGCGGGCACTTTTACTGGAATGGCATAAAAGCCTTTGCGCCGTTGTGGGTTTTTGTCGGGCTTGCGCTTATGCGGGCCGGCCTGATGCCGACGGCCGTTGCATCCGACACGGCGCTGACGGTGTTGCGATGGGGTCTCGTGCTGGTGATGGTGGCGCTGTCGTACGATCTTCTGGCGCAGGAAAAATGGCGGGATCGGGTTTTTGACGCATTTATCGTGTCGGCGGTTGTGGTGGCGCTGCTGGGATACGTCCAATACTGGGGTTTGGCGCCGCGCCTTTTCCCTGTTTTTGAATCGTACGATCAGCGCGTCTATTCGGTTTTCGGCAACCAGGACTATTTCGGCGGATACGTGGCGATGGCTTTTCCGGCCGCCTTGTACCGCGTGCTCGGGCAGCGGCGGCGGAAATGGGGCCTGGCCGCGGTCTTGCTGCTGGCGCCGGCGCTGATGATATCGGGTTCGCGGTCCTCATGGTTGGCGGCGTTGGCGGGCGTGTGCGCGGTGGCCCCGCACCTGGAGTGGCGGCCGCGGCGGCTGGCGGCGGCGGCCGTCGTGGCCATCGTAGCTGTTGGCGCGACAGCCTACCTGGCCCCGGAAGCGACCGTGTCGCGGGTCCGCAGCGCGTTCGGCGCAAACGACGAAGGCCGGGACTCGCGCGTCTGGCTGTGGAAGGCGGGCCACGGGATGTTCCGCGACTTTCCGCTGACGGGCATGGGCCTGGGCAACTACGCGTATTGGAGCCCGTCGTATCTGGGCGAGATCGCGGCAAACCGGCCGCCCGACCCATCGTTCAACATCGAGCGCCACGCCGACCAGCCCCACTCCGAGGTGGTTCGAGTCCTGGCGGAAGCGGGTTTGGCGGGGATTCTGCTGTGGGTGTGGATGGTTGGCCGGCTGGTGTCGGTGCGTGGCCCGCAATGGGGCGTGCTGGCGGCGTACGGTTTCTTTGCGCTGTTTAACGGCGTTTTCGACAGCGCACCGCACACGCTCGTGGCGCTTTTGATGGCGGGCATGATGACCAGCGCGTGCCGCGCCCCGTTCTGGGACTCGCGGAGCGCGTCCAACCTGTTGCCGGCGGCGGCGCTCGCGGTGTGCCTGATCGAGGTGTGGGCTGTTATCACGCCCAGCGTCCGGTTGACCGCCGCGGAAGACGCGGAACTTGCCGGGAACACCAGCCTCGTGCTCTACGAGCGGGCCGCCGGCGGTCAATGGCCCAGCGCGCGCGCAAGCAAAGAATACGCCGACGCGTTGGCCGGCGCCGGAAAGAACCTGGAAGCATACGCAGAGTTCCAGAAAGCCCTGCATGGACTGGACACGGGCGACATCTACCTCGCGCTCGCGACGATTGCCGCGGATGAAAACGATTTGCCTTCCGCCCGATTCTGGATCGACCAGTGCGTTCGCCGCTGGCCGCACAACGTCGAGGCCCGCGAGATGTTCTTCCTGCTGTACCACCGCACGCCCGCCTGAGGGTGCGCAAGGCGCGGTCTTCCAGCCCGCACCCTGGAGTTTCGACATTATCACGCCGCTGCGGTGCGGGCCAAGTGGTCTATATATGACGACCTAATTCTTGCTGAATGTGGGTCCGGAATTATTCCGGACCTACGGATGCCGTGCGTACAGGAATGTGCGAAGATTCGGTCGTGCTGTCTAACGAAGTGTTGATTCCCAGCGGGATGAGCCTTTCTGGATGTTGGTGGCTTTCTTTTCTACGCCGCGTGATGAGATCGAGGCGCGAGGGTCTTTTGGCCTTTCGTCTCCACTTGGGTCGGTTGGCGTAATCATCGGTTCTTTGTGGCCGGAAATTGAGCCGTGCGGCAAGCAGCAAACGGCCGGCGGTTGAAGTAGATCTGAAGCAGGGTCTTTGCGTTTTGGGCGAGATCGGTGGTGAGCAGATAGGCGGGGTTGCCGTAGGAGTACCTGCCGCTCTTTCTTTTGCGGTAAGCGGTGGGCGCGACAATGATGCGGCGCACGGGTTGGTTGCGCGCGCCGCCCGGCGAATAAACCGGGTCGATTTCTTTATAGCGGACAGTGCGCCGTTCAGCTCCGTAGAAGAGTTTGGTGGTGCGCCAGGGGATGGCGTCGTCTTTACGCACTTGCTCGGGGGTAAACTTATTGACGTCATAGAAGCGATGGGAACCGGCGGGGGCGTGTTTGCTGCCGCTTTGTGAGCGCAAGCGAGTTGCGCCCATGCGGACGCACTCCAAATAGCCCCTTGACAAGTCCGACACGATGTAGTAGGATGCCGTTGTCCGACAACCTGTAGGAGGCTTGGATGGTGAAGAAGTTGCCCGAGGTGAGCGAGGCCGAGATGGAAGTGTTGCAGGTCCTGTGGCGGGACGGGCCGGGGACGGTGCGCGAGGTAAGCGCGCGCCTGAAAAAGCGCCGGCGCAGATGGGCCTACACGACGGTCCAGACGCTCCTGAACCGGCTCGAGTCGAAGGGCCACGTCGTGGCCGACAAGACGGCCTTGGCGCACGTGTATCGACCTGCGTCTACGCGGGAGAGTTTTCTGTCGCAACGGCTGCGGGACTTGTCGGATCGCCTCTGCGATGGCGAGACCTCCCCGCTGGTGGCGGCGCTGGTGACCGGACGCAACTTTACCCCTGAAGATATCGAGCATTTTCGGAAACTGCTGGACGAATACGAGCCGAAACGAAAGTAGCCAAGGGGGGACCTGAAATGTGGTTTGTTTTTCACCTGTTAACAGTCGCGGTGCTCGCTGTCCTCGTTGAACTGATCTGCACCGTACTGCGGCCGCGCCCGGCCGTTTGCCACCTGCTGTGGCTGGCGGTGCTCATCAAGCTGATGATGCCGCCGGTGGTGACTTGGCCATGGGCAGTGTCAGACGCAGGCGGGCTCGAACGTTTCTCCGTGGTGGAATTTGCTGCGGCCCCGAATGAAGAACCAGCCGCGCCCAATGGCAATAGTTCAGGCCGCGCGGCGTCTTCTGCGTCGCCGGCCCCGCCGCAGCCGTTCGCAATTGATATGTTGTCGACGGGAGTGTTTCTGTGGCTTTTCGGCGCCGTATGCGCGGCCGCATTGCAGGCGTTCCGGCTCCGCAAGCTGCGCAGAATCTCACGCCACAGCACGCCGGCGCCGGATTGGCTGGACTCCTTGGCGGCAGAAATGGCGCAACGGCTCGATGTGCGGCCGCCGCGCGTGCTGCTCGTTGAAGGCCTGTGCTCGGCGGTGGCGGTCAACGCATGGCGGCCAAAAGTCCTCGTGTCGCACGAGCTAATCGGAGCCATTCCGCGAGAGGGTTTTGCGGGCATCCTGGCTCACGAACTGGCCCACCTTAAACGGCGGGATTTGTGGGCCGGCCTGCTCGAATTTGCGGCGCAATGCGCCTGGTGGTGGAACCCGCTGCTGTACGTTGTTCGGCGGCGGTTGCACCTTTACCGGGAAATGGCCGCGGACGCGTGGGTGCTGTGGGCGTTGCCGGACGGGCGGCGGCATTATGCTGAGACGCTCGTGCGTGTAGTGGATATAGCCTCGCGCCAGCCCGCGCCGATGGCCGCGTTCGGCATGGCCAGCGGCCCCGCGGCGACATTTGAGCGGCGCCTGGCCATGGTGCTCGAGGCCGCGTCTCCGTGCCGGCTCCCGCGCCTTACGCTCGCCGCAACGCTTCTGCTGCTGGTGCTGGTCGCGCCGGGATGGTCGTCTGCGCGGCCCGAAACCGCTCCACCCGGTACTGTGATTGATGAGGTGCCGGCGTCGGGGAAAATCTGCCCTGAACCGGCCATGGTGGCCGAACTTCGGGCTTTCTTTACCAGTTCCGAATTGAGCTTCAAGGCCGTCAGCGTGCGAGAATACAGACTGGACGACGGGAAGAATCACCCGGGTCCCCAGTTGCCGGTACTTATTACGGGCGCCAGCGAAGTGGTAATAGAGGGCACATCGCTAATCATGCAAGGCAATGAACTCCGGTGGGGTGAAAATGGGAAACAAAACGGGGACGGGGTGGCACCGATGTTTACGGCGACGATCGGGCTGTACCCGGAGCAGAAGACAGCCATAAGAGCCACTCTGCCCGAGCAGGATCAGAAAGGTCAGGCGCCGCCCGAGATGGAAGTTGTCCTTCATCCGGAGCAAGACCAGTTGGGCGCATGGATAAAGACGCCCCAATCGGACGACATGTCGGACGGCGTTGACTCTTATGTCAATGAGTTGTTGCCTGCGCCGCAGGACACATGGCAGGCGGCCCTCATAAGCGTTCCGGCCACCAAGAGCACGGAGTCAGGCATGATTGTGCTCTTTTGGAAAGTGCGCCCTGCAACACCTGAACTGGCAGCGCAGATCGAAACCGGCGAAACGGACGACTGCCGTATCACGTACTCTCCCGTGTCGCCATTCAAGGGGCCGTATGCCACCGCTGAGTTCAAGATCATAGACGTCGGCCAAACCAGGTACGAAAGAACCTTTGATTTTTCGGAACCGGGGACTGGAAAGCCAGGAGCCGTGTATCATCTGCAGGCCCCGGGTATTCTCAAGAACCTGCTTGCCACCGAACCGGGTGAAGCAGAACTTATCAGCGCGCCCCGCGTTACGTTCGCTGTTGTCACCCCGCCTCCAAGTGTCAAAGTACTGCAACGGCAAGGCGGCCCGTTCACCAATCTGTCGGAAGCATCGGAAGCGTTGGTAACGTTCTGGGAAGATGCCCGGCCCACGGCCGTAATCGCCGACTTGCGTACAGAGACGTTTGTAGACCGTTCCAAAAATAAAGTCCAGATGCATGAGGGTCTGCTTGGGGCCATTGCCGCCAAACAGACCAGTGATGGTACGGGCCGGATTGACATGCGCGTGTTGGTTGAAGACCTTCGGTTGCAGCGACACAGGCGCGGGCTGGCATTCTGGAAGCCACGCCGGCTTCCCAACGCCTTGAGCAATCCCGTCGAGGTGAGCTTCACCTGTGCTTTCGGCGAGACCGTTGTCTTCGAAGCGCCTACCCTAAAACCGGGCAAGCGCCGCCTTATTTTCCTGACGATCGAGAAGGCCGAGCGGAAGGCCATGCTGCCCAGGGGCCTGTAGCGGAACGGAGGGGGGCACTCCGTGTCTTTGTGACTCCGTGTGAGAAAGAGTAGTCTTACAGAGAGCCAGAAAGAACGAGATCGGCGAGAATCTTCCATGCGTAACGCCCATGTGGTAGAATTGACGAGTCGAAATGGGAGCAACGCGAGATGAGGTACAAAGGACACGTGGAGAACGGGGCCATCGTATTGGATGAAGCCGGCCACTTGCCCGACGGCGCTTTGGTCACGATCGAAATAGCCGCAGCCGAGCCAGCGAGCCGGGGTACCGGCAGTGCTTCTCTGGTGGAACGTTATCGTTGTTTTATCGGCGCTATCGATGGCCTGCCCGAGGATTGGTCAGAAAACCACGACACGTATCTGCGAGCGCAACACGGATCCTGAATCGGGTTTTCGCGGCCACGTCGTTTTACCTTGCCCTGTTCAACAATCGCGACAAGCATCATGCGGCCGCCGTTACGCTCCTGGAATCCCTTCGTGCGGAGATCGTCACAACGGATTACGTTTTGGTGGAACTCGCGGCGCTCATGTCGCGGGGGGGTGCACGTTCCCTTTTTGTCAGGTTTGTGGAGCGTCTCCGCTCCGACCCATCCACGATTCTGATTCGGACATCTTCCGATCTCTTTGATAAAGGCATTGCCCTTTTTGCCGAGCGCCCTGACAAGGACTGGTCTCTTACGGATTGCATATCCTTCACCGTGATGCCGGATAAAGACATCACCGAAGTCCTGGCGTGCGACCATCATTTCGAGCAAGCAGGGTTTCACGTCTTGCTCAATGGATAAGTAGCGACTTATTCTCCTGACGATCGACAAAGCTGCCGCCGGGATATATATAGGTCCCAATTCTTATTGGGCCCAATTCTGATTGGGACTGATCGGTACTCTCCGTTTCGGAATTTGCGGTTCGATCCTGTATAGTACCGGCCGAAGATGTAATCACATTGGGAGGTTTAGGTCATGCGCCGTTCGTTGTTTACCGCGTTCGTTCTACTTACCCTGATTCTGTTTGCCGCCGCTTCACAAGCCGAATTCAAAGCGGGCTTTGCGAAGGTCGATATCACCCCTCAGAAGCCGTGCCCGATGTGGGGCTACGGCGCCCGGCACGACATGCTTTCCGTGGGCACGCTCGACCCGCTGTATGCCAAGGCGCTGGTGATCCAGGCGGGCGGCGATAAGCTTGCGCTGGTCGGGCTCGATATGGGCCGGAGCCCTACCGAAGCCATGATGGGAAGGATCCGCAAGGCCGTTAAGGAAACCTCCGGGATCAGTTACCTGATGATTGTCGGGTCGCACACGCATTACGGGCCCGTGATCGAGTTGCTCGACAAGGACGGGATGGGCAAAGGCCGGTTCGACGACGCGGTGGCGTATGCGGGGGAGTTTGAGCGCAAAGTCACCGACGTTATCAATCAAGCTGCCGCGGGCAAGATGCAGGACGTCAAAATCGGCTGGGGCGCGAAGGAGGTTGGGTATAACCGCAACCGGCATTGGAAGGCAGAGCCCAAACCGCTGGACAAAGAGCTGTCCGTGATCCGGATCGACGACATGTCGGGCAAGCCGTTTGCCGTCATCGTCAATTTTGCCGCGCACCCGACGAGCCTGTCCCCGTCGCAACTCCTGTTCTCGGCCGAATATCCCGGCCAGATGATGAACGCGGTCGAGGCGGCGCTTTCGACCAACTGCCTCTTCATGCAGGGCGCCAGCGGCGACATGTCGACCAACAAGCAGGGCAACGATACCATCGAAGCGTTCGGCAAAGTTCTGGCCGCGGAAGTGCTCGAAGTGGCCAACGGCATCCAGACGTCCGTCCCTGCCAAACCGTCGGTCGCGGGCGTGGATGACCGGATGTCGTTTGTGTCGCGCATCGATCTGCACAACCCGGCGATCCAGGAGTTGTTCAAGCAGGCGTTCTTCCCCGAGTTGATGGCCACGATCGAGGAGTTCCCGGGCAACGAGATCCCCGCGCAACTCACCACGATCCTGATCAACGGCCAGTTGGCGCTGGTCGGTGGGTCGGGCGAGTTTTTCTGCACGCACTCGACCCGGCTGAAAGCGCAGTCGCCCGCCGAGAAGACGCTGTTCTTCGGCTACTGCAACGGCCACCACATGTATTTCCCGACGGTCGCCGCGACCGAACAGGGCGGTTATGGCGCGGACCCGCAAGTGTCGTGGGTAGCCATCGGGGCGGGCGAGCAGATGATTGATAAAGCGCTGGCCAACCTCGAAAAACTCACCGGGAAAGCTATCGTCCAGGCGGCGAAGTAGGCCACGTAATTCGTTTAGCAACTACGTAACAACACAAAGCGGCAGCAAGGAAGCTGTCTCAAGAACCATTGAAGGCCCTGAAGGGGCCAGACAAGTCAGCCTGGGGCATCGCCCCAGGAGCGCGGGTTGTGCCAGATGAGCCAGCCCTGAAGGGGCGTAACAAGGCTTGTGACGCCCCTTCAGGGCTCTTCGTTGTGTGTCTCGTAACCTGGGGCGATGCCCCAGGCTAATATGTAGTCGCCCCTTTGGGGCTTTAAGAGAGTCTTGCCTGATTCTGAGACACTCTCCAAGCTGCCGCACTCCATACGTCGCTGGGCCTACTCGGTGCGTTCGAAGACGGTGTAGGCGCCGTGTGGCGAGGGCAGGGCGATGTAGAGGCGGTTGCCTTGGAATTCGAGGGGGAGTTCTGATTTTTCCGGGTGTTTTTCGATCCTTCCGTACCAGTGCAGCCATGTGTACTGGTTTTTCAGGAACCACTGATGCGTTTCGACGACCTCACCCGAGGGCATGGTGGCGGTCACGTCGCGGTTGGGCTTGAATTCGAGGCGCGTTACGGGCGCGTTTTCCGGCTCGACCGGTTCGCCTCCGGGTTTTTCCGCGACACCCACCGCTTCCCACACGCCCAGAAGCCGCGCTGTCTGCCGCCAATACGCGTCGGGGCCGAACCGTTTGCGGCCGCCTCCTTCGGGCGGGCCGTCCTGCATGGTCATGCCAAGCGACGTGATCGCGATCAGGAAGACGGGCGCAATTGCCCAAGCGATCGCGTAGCCGCGGCCAACGCGCCACACACCGGCTGAACGCGCGACCGTGTCGTCGATGCTTTGCGCTTGTATGCGCGGCGCGCGGATCAGCAGCAGCGTGGCGATCGCCGCGGGCGCCCACAGGAGCAGGTAGCCGGCGAGGTTGGCGCGGCTGGGGACGTCGTGCGCCGCATACCCTGCCACCGTAAGCCACACCAGGGCGAGCGCTACGGCCGCGCCTTTGCCGTAGGCTGACGCCGGCACAAACCGGCGCACGCCGCGGAGGTAGCGGTATAGAACGTAAAGCACAGGCAGCGTTAGCACAACACCGCCGAGAACGTACCACGTCCAACTCAAGTCGTAGCGATCGATCCAGGGCGCGGCATGGCGGCGGAAGTTCATCCATGTCAGCGCTACGAGCATCACGAAAACGGCGTAGACATCGAGGGGCGCGCGCGGGGTATCTTCAATCGCGGGCTCGATCCGGCCGCGGATCAACCGCCTGCATCCCAGCGCGATCGCGAAGCCCATGAACAGGCCGAACAGGACTTCTGCGACGCGCCACTGCGGCCAGTTGCCTGTGAAGGGCCCCCAGTGGACCACGATCGGGTGGCGGAAGAATACGGCCAGCGAGAACGCGAACCCGCCGCCGACGATGCCGTACAGGGACAGCATCAGTGCGGCCCGGTTTTGCCGGCGCGCAAGGTATACGAGGAGGACGACCAGCATTCCGAGGACGCCGCCCCAGCTTTCGCTGCGGTGCAGCGGGGCGAGGCGCAGCCCGCCCAGCTTGGTCAGCCCGCCGTAGCCGATCCACCACGCCGCCGCGCCCCAGAAGAACAGCGCCGTAGCGCGCCGGTCTTTCGGCCTCGCCAGCCAGTACGCGCCGCTTACGACAAGCACAATAGTCGCGGCCAGCCATTCGCCGTCGTGGAACTGGCGGACCGAGAGGGTTTCGTAGGCTTCCGCCAAACGCGGGCTGAACAGGAAGCAGAGGTGCGCTGCGAGAAACGTAGCGGCAATGGCCGTAAACGGCCGGATCAAGCGTTCGAGCTCGGATCGCGGCTCGGTCAGGGCGAGCCCGAGGACGCCGCCGCCAATCCCGGCCCACAGCGCGCCGAGAAAGAAGAGGATCGCGTAGCCGTACAGGACGTTGGGGAACGAGTCTGACAAGACGTAGGACGTGTGTTCCATGTAACTGAGGCAGCCGCCCCACGCCCAGCCGATCGCCCCGAACAGGCCGGCCACCGCCGCCCGCCGCTGCCAGTCGGGCCTTCCCGACCCCAGGCTCACCGCCAGCCCAAGCAGGGCCCCGGGCACCATCGCGCCCGCCTCATGCCCGACCGTGCCGCGGTAACCCCAGCCGTAGGCCATGATGACGGCGGCAAGGGCCAGGCAGGCGGGGGCGGGTGCAGATGGCTTGTTCATGAGAAGCTCCTGTTCGGGCAGCGACCAATAACATACCCGGGTTCGCGGGGCGGTTTCCACATGCGTCTGTTTTATATGTACAACGGTTGCTCTTTTTGGGCTTGGAAGGACTGGCAGGACGGGTGGCGATTTTGCGGGACAAGGGGGATTTGGTTGACAGAATCGGGCAAATGTTTGCGAAAAGAAAGAATACTGCCGGCAGCGGGGTGGAGACCCATTTTTGGAAGTGCACGGACGAGCATAGGGCTGAAATGGGGTTTGGGGTTTGAGGTTTGGGGTTCTTTAAGGATGCAGGATGTATTTGGGCGGGTGCGAACTTTTTGGTCTGATTTTCGCGTTTTTTTGTCCTGGTGAGCGTATGAGACGTGCGTTTTCTGGGCATTTTTCCGTTGGAAGTGAAAATTTACCTTGACAAAATGCCTGTTATTTGCCAAAAAAGGGCGGTTGGAGCGCACTTTGGCGCTGGGAGCCGGGGGGCGTTTCCGGTAGAGAGCAAGCAGCGGCATGTGGAAAGGGTTTCACTAGCTGTGTACTGTTCTGTCTAAGAGGAAAAAACGGAAGGAGCAAAACACATGGCAGGCGTAAAGGCAATGACTAAGACACAGATTATCGCGAAATTGGCCGAAGAAACGTGTATCACAAAGAAGCAGGCGAACGTGATTCTGACGGCGCTTGTCGAGCTGGCGTACAAGGAAGCGAAGCGCGGCTTCACAATTCCGGGGCTCGGCAAACTGGTGATCGTCAATCGGAAGGCGCGCGAAGGCAGGAACCCGGCCACCGGCGAAAAGATCAAGATCCCTGCGAAGCGGGTGGTGAAGTTCCGTCTGGCGAAAGCGGCGAAGGACGCGATCACGCCGGTCAAGAAGTAGGAACCGGTCCCCTCTTTTCTTGAACACCCTGATTGCGCGGTCGGCGTTGTGCCGCCGCGGATACACATGACGTTCCGCCCGCATGCGGCGCCCGGTGGTGGGTCGCCCGTGCGGGCGGGGCTTTTTGGAGCCGTACTCTATGCTCGATAGCGTCGACCTGAAGGCCGAGATGTCCAAGGAGGCGTTTCGCGAGGCGCGTGAGGCCGTGTCGCGCCGGCTGGGGGAGATCCAGCGGCAGGCGCGCGACGCGCAGTTGCCGGTGCTGCTGGTGTTTGACGGCTGGCAGGCTTCGGGTCTGGGTACGGTGATCGGGAAGATCCTTGCGGCGCTGGATCCGCGGGGGTACAAACTCTACACGTTCGATGTGCCGGTGGATGAGGCGTTGTTGCGGCCGCCGATGTGGCGGTACTGGATGACGTTGCCGCCGCGCGGGGGGATCGGCGTGTATGACGGTGGGTGGTACGGGGACGTGTTGCGGGCGAAGAAGAAGGACCGGGCGGATGTCTGCCGGCGCATCGGGGTGTTTGAGCGGCAGCAAGCGGACGACGGTGCGGTGATCGTCAAGATTTGGCTTCACATCAGCAAGAAGGAACAGGCAAAACGGTTTCGGAAAATCGAGAAGGACGAGGCGCGGGCGTGGCGGATTACGCGGCAGGACTGGCGTCACCACGAGCAATACGAATCGCGGTGCCGCATAGTTGATGAGATGCTCGAGGAGACGTCGACGGATTACGCGCCGTGGACGGTCATTCCCGCCGAGAACCTGCGCTACGCAACCATCGAGGCGGCGAAAACCATCATCGGCGCGTTGGAAGGGGCACTTGGCAAGTCAGGCGAACTTGCAGCGAGGGCCGGTCGAGCGGGAGCTCGACCCCACCGGGATGCAGACACCAAGCGTGGGTCCCGCAGCCCGCTTGAAGACGTCGACCTTACACTGACGGTCGATCCGGAGGATTATCAGCGCCAGCTCGAGAAACTTCAGGACAAACTGCTGGAGGCGGAACACCTGTTGTACCTGCCGCGTGTGCCGGTGGTGATTGTGTATGAAGGTTGGGACGCGTCGGGGAAAGGCGGGAACATCAAACGGCTTGTGGCATCGCTGGACCACCGTGGATTTGAGGTGATCCCGGTGGGGCCGCCGGTGGGTGACGAGAAGACGCACCATTACCTGTGGCGGTTCTGGAAAAGCCTGCCGAAAGGGGGCCACATCACGATTTTCGACCGGAGCTGGTATGGCAGGGTGCTGGTCGAGCGGGTGGAAGGTCTTGCGACGGCGTCGGAGTGGTCGCGGGCGTATAACGAGATCAACGAGTTTGAAAACGAGCTTACGGATTACGGGATGGTGCTGGTGAAGTTCTGGATGCACATCTCGAAAGAGGAGCAGTTGCGGCGGTTTGAACTGCGGCAGCAGACGCCGTGGAAAACGTGGAAGATCACCGAGGAAGACTGGCGCAACCGGGAGAAGTGGGACGCGTATTACGGGGCCGTCTCGGATATGCTGGTTAAAACGTCGACCGCCAACGCCCCGTGGACCATCATCGAAGGCAACAACAAACTCCACGCGCGGATCAAGGCGCTTAGGACCGTGCTCGGGGCAATCAACGCGCGGCTGAAGTAGGCTGTAGGAAAACCAGCCTTGAGGCGTCTACCTGCGGCTCTCCCAAGAGTCCCAACTGTCTCGATCGTTCCTCGAGAAACAACACCGCCTGTGCGAGCCGCGGTTTTTTCTCTTCTTGCGGGATGGTGTACATTACGGAGCGCAATAAAGGTGAACCATAATTGCTGGAGAGGAGAACGCTTCAATGACAAGACTTTTGCACGCGCTGGCCGTGGCCGTCTCGGTCGTTGCGGCCGCACGCATCGGCGCGGCCGCACCGATCGGTGCGGGCGCCGATGGCGCAGCCGAGACAAAAAGTCACGTCGGCAATCTGTATCCGTTTATTCAAGAGTACGCGGACCAGCAGCCGAACAGGCTTTCGTATCTTTCCGGCAATTGGAAAGACGCTGACGCCTGGCGTGATGCGGGCCGGTTGAAAATGCGGGAGTTGCTGGCGTACGAACCTGAGAACGCACCACCCGCGTCAGCGGTGCTCGGCGAAGTAAGAAAAACCGGCTACACCCGCTATCATGTCCGCTACGCCGTAACGGCAAACCGGAAGACCGAGGCCTTTCTGCTCATTCCCGACGGACTGACCGGCCCGGCGCCGGCGGTGGTCGCGCTGCACGACCACGGCGGGTTCTACTACTATGGCAAAGAGAAGATCACGGAGACGGAGAATCCGGTCGCCCGGTTGCAGAAACACATCGACGAGGCGTACGGTGGTCGCCCCTTTGCGGACGAATTGGCCCGCCGCGGTTTTGTCGTGCTTGTGCCGGACGCGTTTTATTTTGGCTCGCAACGCCTCGAGTTGGACACGCTCCCGGAACAGTTCACAAAGCCTGTGCGCGGGTTGACGCCCGGCAGCAATGAGTATGTCACCGCTCATCGTGAAGTTGCCGGCCCCCACGAAGAGATCACTGCCAAGACTATTGTGACCGCCGGAATGACGTGGCCCGGCATTCTTTTCCAAGGGGACCGCGCGAGCGTCGACTACCTGCTCACGCGGGCCGAGGTCGACCCGAACAGAATCGGCTGCATCGGCCTGTCGATCGGCGGGTATCGCAGCGCCCACCTCTTTGCGCTCGACCCCCGCATCAAAGCCGCCGTCGTAGCCGGTTGGATGACCACCTATAAATCGCTCCTCTACGACCACCTCTGGTATCACACGTGGATGATATACGTGCCCGGCCAACTCCCGTGGCTCGACCTGCCCGACGTCGTCACCCTCAACGCGCCCCGCCCCCTGATGGTCGTCAACTGCCTTCAGGATATCCTATTCACACGTGAAGGCATGGAAGATGCCGAAAAGAAAATCGCCGCCGTGTACACTGCCCTCGGCGCCCCCGGCCATTTCAAATGCTCCTACTACGATGCGCCACACAGTTTCAAGGTTCCCGCGCAGGATGAAGCAATTGCCTGGCTGACAAAATGGCTTATCGAGACACCATGACGGTGCGGCAAAGGACGACGGCTTATGAGTCATCCTTCAACAGAAAACAGATCAAGAATGCGTGGGGCAAGTGCGACCTCCCTTTGCGTCTTGGCGTCTTTGCGAGAGGATCGAGTATCTCGCCAAGGCGCAAAGTACACGCTTATTGGTCAGGCGATGGTGTGGTTGCGTCGAGTACTTGTTGGAGGAGCGATTTGATTTTTCGCATGGTGGGTTCGGGCGGGTCGCCCTGGGCGAGGTATGCGGCGAGGACGTCTTCTGCGGGGAGGGGGAATCCGAGTGCGAGGAGGTGTTGGGCGGTTTCGAGGTAGAAGGCGTGGGCGCGGGGGTAGTGTTGGACGACGAACGCGAGAATGGCTGAGAAGGGTTCGGCGAGGTTGAACTTGGCGAACTCTTCGAGCATGAGTGCGTAGGCGTCAAGTTCGCGTTTGATTTCGCGATCGAGGGATTCGGGGGAGAGGACGCGGGCGTAGAGGTCGATGACGGAGACGTTTTGAGTGATGACTTCGACGACGTCGGGGAGGCGGTCGTTTTTGCAGTTGGTGAGTACGTAGTTGTGCCCGAGGAGCCAGTCGGTTGGGCCGGGTTCGATGGCTTGTTCGATGGCGAAGTACATTTGCATGAAGAATCGTTCGAGGTTTGGTTTTTCGAGCAAGCCGGGGTATACGAAGGTGTGCCTCTGGATGCCGTACCCCATGTCGACTTCCTGAGCGGGAACGCTGAAAAAGAGTTGGCGGCCGGGTTTGAGGACACGTCGGATTTCGTAGAAGAGCCTATGCGGGTTGGTGAGGTGCTCGAAGACTTCGTAGCAGTAGACGGCGTCGAAGAAATTGTTTTGGAATGGGAGTGGTTCTTCGCTGACATCGAGGTGGAAGACGTTGGTGAACCCGAGTTTTTTGGCGTTGTCGACGAGGTCGCGGCCGCAGTCGACGCCGTAGACGTCGTTGGCGCATGCGGCGAGTGCCTTCATGAGGTCGCAGGCGCCGAACCCGATTTCGAGGACCCTCGAGCCGGTGACGAGTGGGAGTACGCCTTTTCCTTTGCCGGTGGGGCTGTAGTGCTCGTAGACTTCTTTGCCTAACGTCATAGGACCTCCGGAAAAACGGGTGTCAGACGGAGACAATCTATCAGAACGGCGGTGGGAAAAATAGCCGGGGAAGGGACGAAAGGGAGGGAAAGGGATCAAAAGGGACGTAGGGATGTGGGACATCCCCCACAACGGCGCACTGAAGTGCGGGGCTGAGAAGCGCGGCCGGGGGCGGCCCGACTGGAGAAATAATTTGCCGGCCGCGGCGTTGCAGTCTTGCGGGCGACTGCATTGTGCGCGCGGCCGGCTATAACGGGCGTGAGCGGGTACTAACTCACGCCGCGGGCACGGGCGAACAGGTCGAGGATTGGTATGTTGCCCATGATGCGAGCGAGGTCTTCGGGGCTGAGGTAGTCGAGAAACTCGCTGAGGTGGTCGGGGTCGGCGCCGTTGTCGAGGAGTGTGTCGGTGATTTCGGCGTGTCCGACCATGGCGGTCCAGTGGAGCGGGGTGAGGCCGAAGACGTCGGCGGCGTTTGGGTCAGCGCCGTTTTGGAGCAGCAGGGCCACGACTTTTTCGTGGCCCTGCCTGGCAGCTTTGTGCAGGGGGGCTTCGCCATATTTGTCCCGGGCGTTGGGATCTTGGCCGTCGTTGAGGATAACGCTGACGGCTTCGGGCAGGCCGATGTAGGCGGCCTTATGGAGGGTGCTTGAACCGTTGAGCGAGACGCTGCGATCCTCAGCCTCCCGTCGAAGGAGTACTTCGGTCAGTGCCATATGGCAGCAGCTTGTGACGCGGGCCAGGGGCGTCAAGCCCTTATCATCTACTGTACGCAGCCAATCTCGTTCCATGACTAAACCCTCCTGCACAACTCCTTGAATCAACTGTCGGCTTGGGTAGAGCAAGATGCTTGCCATTGGCACGGGATTCATGGGAAGCGCCAAAAAGTGTCACTATTTGACCTTTTTCGCACTGTAAAGTGCTAGATGTGAACAAGAGTGGGCAGGGTGTGGCGGGGATGGTGAGTGTGACGGGTTGTCAGACGGACAGAGGGGTGGTCAGAGTGACGGAAATCAGGCGATGCGGGCTGGAGGGGGGAGGAAATAGGATCGATCGAACTGATCGGACCGGTCGGACGGATCGGGCCAATAGTGCAGGCGAGACGCCCGCACCACAATAGTCGCGGGGCGTTTGCCAGCGGGGGAATGCTTATGATATCGTGCGCTGACTGTATGCTGTGTGGGCGCAACCACTTAAGAAATGTCTGCGCCGGCGGTTCTGCCGCCGATGGCGGGCGCCGATGGCGGGCGCCGATAGCGGGTCCCGAGGAACTTCATGCGTAAGCGAATTATCTCGACCCTGATCAAGCTGGCTGTCACGGTAGGTCTGTTTGTGCTGTTATTCCGTCCGGAAACGTTCGGTTTTGCGGCAGACAAGTTTGGGGGGGTGACGCCGCTGGCGCTTTGGCGTGAACTGACGGGAGTCGAGTTCAGCAATGTGTTTATCTGGCTTGTTTTTGCGACACTGATCCGGCTGACGGGCCTTTTTGCGGGTATCGTTCGGTGGCGGCTTCTTCTTCGTGGGCAGGACCTGAAGATGCCGTTCTGGTACATGGTGCAGAGCTGGTTTGTTGGTCGGTTCATCGGCATCTTCCTGCCGGGCACGATTGGCTTGGACGGGTACCGGCTTTACGACTCGACGCGGTACACGGGCGAGGTGATCAAGTCGGCGACGGTGATCGCGGTCGAGAAGCTGATCGGATTTATATCGCTGACGTTTCTGGTTTTTCTGACATTCCCGCTGGGCTTCCGGCTGCTGAACATCAACCTGCCGGTGCTGCTGGTAATCCTGGCGGTGCTGGGGATGTTTGTTCTGGTGTCGTTTCTGTTGTTGCTGGTGCCGCGTGCGGTGCAGGTGCTGATCGCGGTGGTGCCCGCGCCGGCGGCGATCCGCAACAAGGTGGACAAGCTTGGCGGGGCCATCACAGCGTACAGCGGCCGGCGGGCGCTTCTGCTAGCGGCGGTGGCGTGCGGGCTATGGGTTCACCTCAGTACGTGTTTCATGTTTTTCGGTACGATGATGGCGATCCGTGCGCAGGGCACGAGCCTGCTCGATATCCTGTTCGCCAGCCCGATCATGATCTATGGCACGGTGATCGGCCCGTCGATCGGCGGCGAGGGGATCCGCGAGATTATCTTTGTCAGACTGCTGGGGGCGACCAGCGGGGTGGCGGCTTCGGTGCTGTTCGCCCACCTGGGGTGGTGGGTGGGCGACGTGGTTCCGTTCCTGATTGGCGCGCCGATCTTTTTCCTGCGTTCTCGCCCGCGCAAGGAGGAAATCCAGGCTCAACTGGCGGAGGCCCGGCAGGAAGTGGCCAAGGCAGAATCGGCGGCTGTCAAAATCGCCCCGGAAGCCGTTGCCGATTACCGCCGCAAACTGATGGGTTACGCGCTCGGCGGGATCGGCGGGGGCCTGATTGCGGGCGCGGCGGTCGCAATCGGTGAAGCGACGTGGATCTCGTCGAGGCTGGGCGGTTTTGGGGAGTACTCGGCGTTGTGGTGGGGTCCGCTGGCGTACGGGGTGGTTTTTGCTGGGTTTGGGCTGGCGATAGCGGCGGTCCTGGCGTTTATTTCGCTTTTGTTTGACAAGTTCATGTCATCGGCGACGGTTTTGGGGATGGCGCTGGGCGGATCGGTTGCGGCCAGCATGGTGATCGCGCTGTGGCGGTTCAAACGGGACGTGCTGATGTCGCGCCCGCTGACGATGCGGCACCTGGTTGGATTCGGCGCGGTATTCGCGGGCGCGGCCATTGTGGCGGCGCTGGTGTCCGCGCTGGCCGGCAAAGGCATAAAAAAGGCGGTGCGTGGACCCGTCGCGGCGGCGGTCGTACCGGTTCTGTTTTTGCTGGTGATCGCGGGCGGTGCGGCGTACGACCGGCTGGCGCCCGCAGCCACGACGCCGGACGCTGTTGCAGGCCGCGCCACAGGCGGCGCCAAGGCCACGGGTCCCAACCTGATTCTCGTGGCGGCCGATGCGCTGCGTGCCGACTACTTGAGACTTTACTCGCCGGGCGCGGTGGCCGGCACGCCGCAGCTTGACCGGTTTTCGAAGGACGCGGTGTTCTTCGATTCGGCGTTCGCCCAAGCCTCGTGGACCAAGCCGTCGTTCGCCACGATGTTCTCGGGCCGGTACCCCGAGTCGCACACGGCGACGGGCAAAGTGTCGATGCTGCCGGACGATGTGGTGACGTTTCCCGAACTGTTGCGCGACGGCGGCTACTACACGAAAGGATTCTCGAACAATCCGAACATCTGCGCGGCGTTCAACTTTGGCCAGGGGTTTGTGGACTATACCGACCTCAAGCCGAGCCTTTATTTCGGGGCGCGTGAATCGGCGTCGCGGCTGTCGGTTTACCAGATGTTGCGGATCGTTCGTCAGGCGATGATGTCGCGGGTGTCGGGGAAGATGTCGGTAACGGACTTTTATCAGCCGGCGAATATGGTGACGCGGGAAGCGCTGGGCTGGCTGGACTCGGGGCTGGCTGGTGACAGGCCGTTTTTCCTGTTCGTTCATTACATGGACCCGCACGACCCGTTCATGGATCACCACAAGCCGGGCGTGGGCTATGCGCGGTCGGTGCTGCAGCCGCCGACGCCGACGGGCGTCGAGTCGAAGAAGCTTGATCCAGATAAATACCGGCAGCCGATGATTGACGCGTACAACAGCGAGATCGAGTTTTTGGACGGTCATTTGGGCGAGTTTCTGGATGGGCTGAGGTCGCGGGGCCTTTATGACAATAGCGTGATCGTGTTTGTGTCGGATCACGGCGAGGAGTTTTACGACCATAACGGGTGGTGGCATGGGCAGACGCTTTTTGACGAGCTTGTGCGGGTCCCGCTGCTGGTGAAGCTGCCTTCGAACGCGGGCGCAGGCCAGCACAACACGGGGTTTGCGCGCCACATCGACCTTGCGCCAACGCTGTTGCTCCTGGCGGGGTTGCAGCCTGATGGGAAGATGCCGGGTAAACCGCTGCTGGACGCGGACGGGACGTTCCACAACGGGGATATCGCGTACGTGTATGCGGAAAACGATTTCGAGAACAACGTCTTGCAGTCGGTGAGGACGCGTACCGAAAAAATCATCCATGCCAACGCGGACAACCCGCGCAAGCACGCGCCGCGCGAGTTTTACGATCTCACGGCTGATCCCGGCGAGAAAAACAATTTGGCGGAATCGGGCGGGCCGCGCGTCGAGAGCGTTGAGACACTGCTTACCGGCATGATAGCGTCTATCAAGACGGGCGCGGCCGAGCCGGCGGTGACGGTCATTTCGGAAGAGCAGAAGCAACAACTGGACAGCCTGGGTTACATTGGGTTGGGCGATTTGAAGGCGCCGGCCGGAGAACCGGGCGCGCAATGAACGCGGCCTCGGGGTATTTGCGGTGGTCGGGCTGGGCGATGGTATGATTTTGGGGTAAGCCGAATGGGTCCTACGGGACGTATGAGACCTATGGGACCTATGGTTTTGCCGCCGGCATGTTGAAGTTGCTTGGTGGAAAGACACGGCGGCGGCGGCGCGACTAGGAAACCCTTTTGTGCGGGAAATTGCCAGGAGGAGACTTCAGTGCGAATTCGAAAGGCCGTAATCACGGCTGCTGGGCGGGGCGTGAGGCTTTATCCGGTTGCGGATCCCGTGCAGAAAGGGATGCTGCCGGTGGTGGATCGGGACGGGCTCGCCAAGCCGGTCATCCAGATTATCGCCGAGGAGGCGCTGGACAGCGGGATCGACGAGATCTGCGTGGTTTGCGCGCCGGGCGACGAGGAAAAATACCTGGAGCAGTTGGGCCTGTTGCGGAACGGGCTGATCGAGGCCTACCAGAACGCGGAATGGGCCGCGGAACAGGCGCGTCGGTTGGACAATCTGATCCGTCGTCTGTCGTTTGCGGCGCAGGATGAGCCGCTGGGCTACGGTCATGCGGTGTATTGCGCCCAAGAGTTCGTTGGGGGGGAGCCGTTCCTTTTGCTGCTTGGCGACCACCTTTACATCTCGGATTTGCCGGGCCAGCGTTGCGCGCAGCAACTGCTGACGCTTGCGGGTGCGGAACAGTGTTCGGTTGCGGCGGTACAGTCGACGCGGGAACACCTGGTGGGCCGGTACGGGACGCTGAGCGGGAAACGGGTTGCGGACGCGCAGGGCGTGTATCAGATCGAGAAGATCATCGAGAAACCGTCGGTGAGTCAAGCGGAGATGACGTTGCTCACACCCGGCTTGCGCGTGGGCCATTATCTTTGTTTTTTCGGTATGCACGTTTTGGCACCGAGCATTTTTGAGATTCTGGGCGAGCAGTTGTCGGCGAGATCGAGTTTGAATGGCGAGATTCAGCTTACGCCGGCACTCGAGGAACTGGCACGGCGCGAGCGATACCTGGCGCTCGAACTTGCGGGGGCGCGCTACGACATCGGGCGAAAATTCGGGCTGCTCCAGACGCAGATTGCGTTGGCAACGGCGGGCAAAGATCGGGCCGAGGTGCTGGCGACCATCATCGAACTGCTGGCAGAAGCCAATCTGCGCAACCAAGCCGGCGGTGACGCGCCGTGAACCCGTTTATCGAGACGATCACGAGCACGGATCCGGCGCTGCGCGACCGGCCGTTCCGGGATCTGTGCTCGAGGATGACGCCGGCCGAGTTGGTTAAGGCGTGCGCCGAACTCGACAGGTTCCGCCGTGGCGCGGAAAACCTGTACGAGCGCGTGCGGGCCTCATTGTTTTTGTATGCGGCGCACCGTTTTTTTTTGCAGGAATGCCCGGAGTTTCCGCCGGTCGGCAAGATTCCGTACAAGGGGTTTGAAGACCTTCTTGCGCGGCGGTTCGAGGAGGCCATAGACGCGTTTCAGGGCGCGGGAAAGGCGTCCGGCCCGAACGCGGCGGTGTTCAGCGCGTTGGCGGAAGCCTACCATCATCTGACGTTTCAGACGCTCACGGATCAGGTGAGGCGGAGCGTTCGCGCCAGCCGGGGCAACCAGTGGATGTTCCGCGTGGGCCATCCGGGCGACCACCCGGTGCGGGTCCGGCCGGAGATGCTCGAGCGGCCCAACGGGACGCTCCTGTTTCCGATGCTGGTCGAGACGACGCCGGTGCGGCTCGATCTCAGCCACAGCGGCTGGTCGGACATTTTCTTTTTGGGTATGGACTACCCGGAAGGCGCGCGTGTCCTGAACATTTCGGTGGACCTGGGCGTGTACGGCCGTCACGACACGGTGCAGCCACCGATCGAATCGAGCGTGCGCGCGATTGCGGAGCCGGTGCTGCGGCTGACGAGCATCGATCTCGAAACCACCAAAGACATCACCGACCTGCGCGACCTGTTCAACTTCGGCAACGATTATCTCAGCCTGCTCAAGGCGGGCGTGATCGCGTCGGGTTTGGTCCCGCCGTCGTTCGAGGGAACCAGCCACTCCGTGGCGGCGATTCTGGCGGCGATAGTCGGGCCGGGCATGGGCATCGAGCTCGTGACGCGCGTCAACGACATCCCGAAAGGGTCGCGGCTGGCCGTGTCGACGAACCTTCTGGCGAGCATCATCAGCGTGCTGATGCGTGCGACGGGCCAGACGGCGGGCCTCACGGGTCCGCTGGCCGAGACGGAACGGCGCCTGGCGGCGTCTCGGGCGATCCTGGGCGAATGGCTTGGCGGATCGGGCGGCGGCTGGCAGGATTCGGGGGGCATCTGGCCGGGATTTAAAGTGATTGAGGGAGCGGTGGCGGGCGATTCCGACCCGGAATGGGGCATCAGCCGCGGTTGCCTGCTGCCGCGGCATCGCGTGCTGGGCGACGGCGACCTGCACCCGGACGTCAAGGCGCGGCTGGCGTCGTCGCTCGTGCTGATCCACGGGGGTATGGCGCAGAACGTCGGGCCGATTCTCGAGATGGTGACGGAGAAATACCTGCTGCGTGCCGCGGCGGAATGGCGTGCGCGCTCGAGCATGCGCCGGATCTTCGACAACATCCTCGAGGCGCTGCGCGATGGTGACGTGCAGGCGATTGGGCGCAACACGACGCAGAATTTTCAGCAGCCGCTCAATACGATCATCCCGTGGGTTACCAACCAGTTCACCGAGACAATCATCCGGGGCGCGTCGGAGAAGTTTGGGGGAGACTTCTGGGGTTTCCTGATGCTGGGCGGGATGTCGGGCGGGGGGATGGCGATGTTTGTGAACCCGTCACGGCGCGAGGAGTTCCGCGAGTCGATTCTCGGGCTGATGCGGTCGACGAAATCGCGGCTCGAAGACGTGCTTCCGTTTGCGATGGACCCGGTGGTGTACAACTTCGAGATCAACGGGGTCGGGAGTGTCGCGCGGCTTTTGAGCGGCGACGACGCCATCATGCCGGCGGGATATTACGCGTTGCAGATCCCGGAACTGGTGCGGCAGAACCCGCAGAACATCAGCTACCTGCGGCGCGTCGAGCTGGACCATTTCACCGCGCGACCCAACACGCCCGAGCAGACGTACCAGATGCTGCGGACGACGGTCAGCAACCTGTTCCGTGTTTCCGATCCGGCGACACAGACGGCCCGGATGGCGTGGGACGCCGAATCCGACGAGATTAAGCGGCACAACGGGTTCGACGTGATCCAGCACGAGCAGATCCGGGCCGACCTGCGCAACGGGCGGATCGGCCTCGCGCACAACCGGCTTCCCGTCGACACGACCATCGAAGACATCCAGCAGGGCGACACCGTGGCGCTTGAAGAGAAGGCGGCGTGGCGCAGGCTGGGCGAGAAGGCGTTGCGGGACGGGCGCGTGGCGGTGCTATCGCTTGCGGCGGGGGTCGGGAGCCGATGGACGACGGGCGCGGGCGTGATCAAAGCGATCAACCCGTTTATCCAGCTTGCAGGGCGGCATCGGAGCTTTTTGGAGATCCACGTTGCGAAGACGCGCCGCGTTGCAGGCGAGTATGGCAAGGCGATTCCGCATATCGTCTCGACGAGTTTCCTCACGCACGGGCCTATCGAGAAACACATCGGACTCAACAAGAACTACGGCTACGAGGGGCCGCTGGTGCTGTCGCCGGGGCGGGCAATCGGCCAGCGGCTGATCCCGATGGTGCGCGACCTGGTGTTTCTGTGGGAAGAGATGCCGCAGGAGACGCTCGACGAGCAGAAGCAGAAAGTGCGGGAGGCGGTGCGCGGCGCGCTGATGGATTGGGCGCAGTCGAAAGGCGAGGGCAACGATTACGTGGACAACGTGCCGATCCAGCGGTTCAACCCACCCGGGCACTGGTACGAAATCCCGAACCTGTTCCGCAACGGGGTGCTGGCAGGGCTGATCGAGGAATACCCAAACCTCGAAACCATCATGCTGCACAATATCGATACGCTGGGCGCCGACCTCGACCCGCTGGCGATTGGCGCGCACCTCGACGGGCGGAACCTGCTAACGTTTGAAGTGGTGCCACGGCGGATCGACGACCGGGGCGGCGGGTTGGCGCGGGTCAACGGGAAGGTGCGGCTGCTCGAGGGGCTGGCCCAGCCGCGGGAGGAAGACGAACTCAAGCTGAGTTATTACAATTCGATGACGACGTGGATACAAATCGATCCGCTGCTCGAACTGTTCGGGCTCGAGCGCAAGGATTTGAGCGGGCCGCAGGAGCATATTGTGCAGGCGGTGCGTCAGATGGCTCAGCGGATGCCGACGTACGTCACGATCAAGGACGTCAAGCGCCGGTGGGGGCACGGGCAGGAAGACGTGTATCCTGTGGCGCAGTTCGAGAAGCTGTGGAGCGACATGACGGGGCTGCCGGACGTCCGGTGCGGCTACCTGGCGGTGCCGCGGCTGCGCGGGCAGCAACTCAAAGATTACAACCAGCTCGACGCGTGGGCCAACGACGGCAGCAAGGAGTACGTCGCGAAGCTGAGCGGGCTGGAGGAATAAGCCGATCGGACGGATCGGACGGATCCGACGGATCCGACGGATAGGACCCATACCTGATGAAGCCGCTGCCGGTGCCGTTTGATGTGATGGCGATGGTGGTGACTGCTTTGCTGGGAACGCTGTATGGACAGCGGTTGTACTGGCATGGGCTGCGGCTGTCTCTGAAGACGGACGTGCGGCAGGTTGGGCTGCTGGCGGTGCTGGGTTTTTCCTGCATTGGGATAAGCTTCACCTTTCTTACGCTGAAAAATTTTCCGAGCGTGGTGTGGCTGATGCCGGCGTGGCTCGAGTATGTGTGCGTGCCCGCGGGTTGGCTGCTGACGGTGTCGACGGTGGGCTTCATGTTCGGCGCCGTCGGCCTGATGGCGTGGAAACAGCGGGACCGGGCCTTGTGGCTGATGCCGGTGGCGTGCATTGGGGTGCTCGTACTGGGGGAATGGGCCATCCAAAACAGCCCGTGGTTCAAAGAGCCGGAACTACAGAAGGCCAAGGTCGACCAGAACGGCGTGATTCGCCAAAGCCATGCGTCGACCTGCGCCGCCGCGGCGTGCGCCAACGTCGCGAAGGTGCTGGGCGTTGAGAAGACCGAGCGGGAGATGGTCGACCTGCTCGGCACCACCGACGACGGCACCACGCCCAGCCAAATCGTTTACGGCATGAGGCGGCTCGGGTTTGAGAGCCGGAAGAGGCGCATTGTCGACAGCGATCACACGAAGCTGAGGGCGCCGGCAGTTCTGCTGGTTATGTACGGTACCCAACCGCTCGGCCACGCTGTGGCGTACATCGGGCAGAAAGACGGCAAGGCTGAGATCTGGAACCCCGTTTCCGGAAAACAGTGGATGACGCGCGAGCAACTGGCAGAAACCTGGTTTGGCCACGCGATCGAAATCGGCAACCGCTAAGAAGTGCGTACCGTAAACGCGACGTCCCTGTCGTGCCAATGAAGCGGCGAGGACGCCCCTAATAGAGGATGTGCAACTGATGAAGCCGCTGCCCGTGCCGTTTGACGTGGTGGTGATGGTGGTGAGCACCGTGTTGGGGGCGCTTTATGGGCGGCGGTTGTATAAGCGGGGATTGCGGCTGTCGTTGAAGACAGACGCGCGGCAAGCGCGGCTACTGACGATTGTTTGCCCTTCCGCAATCTGCGTATGTTTTGCATTCATGTTCGCAGAGAACTATCCGAGAATATTCTGGTATCTGCCGCCGAGTGTGGATTACCACGGCATTCGAGTTGCCTGGGCTGTAATTCTTTTGACGGTCGGCCTGATGTTTGGGGCGGTTGGTTACCTCGCGGGTAAGCAGAGCCGTAGGGCCGTGTGGGCGGTTCTTGTTGGTTGCGCGGTGGTGTTCGGTGTAGGGGAGTGGGCAATCCAGAACAGCATCTTTTTCACGATGCCCGAAATGCAGAGTTCTCGCATCGACGAGAACGGTGTGGTTCGGCAAACGAGCGGATCGACTTGCGCGGCGGCGGCTTGCGCGAATGTGGCGCGTGCTTACGGGGTAAAGAAAACGGAGCGGGAGATGGTGGACCTGCTCGGCAGCACCGACAACGGGACCTCGACAGGTCAGATCATCTATGGCATGAGGCGGCTGGGGTTCGAGTGCCGGAAACGGCGGATCATCGACGGCGATTTCACCACGCTCAACGCGCCCGCACTCCTGTTCGTTACCTTTGGCAACCTGCCGCTGGGGCATGCCGTGAGTTACATGGGTTGCAAAGACGGCAAGGCCGAGATTTGGAATCCGCAGAGCGGAAAACAGTTTCTGACGCGCGAGCAACTGTCACAGATATGGCTCGGGCATGCGGTCGAAGTGCGGAAGGCGGGGCAGGAATGAACCGGCGTGAATTTTTGGGCTTGATGGGTGCGGCGGGCGCGTCCGTGGCGGGGGTTGGCGCGGCGGCGCGGCCGATGAAGGTGCTGCTGTGGTGCTGGGACGCGCGGATGACGTGGGACGATGAGCCTGACGCCATCTCCACAAAAATGGCCGCGGCCGAAAAAAAGTTCCCTTATCCGAAACGGGCCGAATCGTTTGGGATTGGGTTCCGGCGGCTGGTCGATTATTGCGCGAAAGAGGGCATCTGGGGCGTCATTGTCTGGGGATTTCTGCGGGACTGCCACGGGGGCGTAGGCGCGGCGGCGGATTTGTGCAAGTACGCTTCGGACAAGGGGGTGAAGATCCTGCCGGGCGTGGGGCTTTGTTCGTATGGCGGCTACTATTTCGACGGCGATCATCCGTACAACCTCGAGACGTACCTGCGCGAGCACCCCGAGCGGGCGAGCCGGGCCGTCGAGGAAGGCGGGACGAGGGAGGTGGGGCCGGTGCTCGATCCGTCGGTTGAAGCCAATCAGCGGTGGTGGCTCGATGGGCTCGAGTGGATGCTCGATACGTTCGAGATCGGCGGGATCGATTACGAGATGGGCGACTTCATCGTGAACCCGTCGGCGGGGGCGGTTGCGGCGCGCGGCGCATTGGGATTTGATGCGGACGGGAACGTGATGGACGTGGTAGTGGCGACGCGTGGGCTGATGGGGCGTGCGCTGGAGTTGCGGCCGGCGGGCGCGTTCATTAACTGCACGTACCGGGGCTTTCACCAGATTAAGGGTTTTCCGCGCGTGCCGTACACGGATGCGCTGCCGCGGGGTACGGTGTGGGAATACACGCTGGCGGGAATGGTTGGGCGACCGGAGTTTCCGGACGGGTACGGCGAGATCCCGCCGCACCGGATGTATGGGTACCTGCATTGGTTCAATGCGTCGACCGGAACCGTGGAGAAAGACTATGCCGCGGAGATCGCCACGGTGTTTCGTGGCCTGGGGCGGCTGGGATTTGAATTTGCGGGCACGTACGGCGAGATTTCGCCGCACTCGAGTTCGGTGGCGGATAAGAACTACCGTGGGCAGGCGGAGTGGGCGCGGGACCCTGGTCAGCCGTAGAGTTCGGGGAGCCTGGCGAAGATGTAGCGGGTGATGGCGCGCTCGATCTCGGGATCCATACCGATGAATTTGACTCCAAATACGCGTTCGGGCAACTGCCCGCCGTGCGGGGATGCGGCGATGTGCATCACTTCGCCGAGCAGCGTGTAGAGAGACTCGCCGGGCAGGGAGAGCGTGATCTCGAGGGTGGAACTGAAGTCCCACGGCGCATCGGAACGGAGGAGTGCGCCGCCGCCGCTGATGTTGACGAGTGCGGCGTCGTATCTGCGGACGTGGATGTGGTCGCGGACGTGGACGGTCAGATCGGTGGGTACGCGGAACGAGTCGCGGTGCGTGCTTCTTTTGACTTCGGCGGTTTTTTTCAGGGTGATCCCGCCGGGCTGCTCTTGCGGTCCTTCGACAACGAGCGTGGGAATATAGTAGAAGCCGAGGTCGTCGTGGAATTCAAGCACGATGTTGAGGCCGGGGACGGGGTAGTCTTTGCCGGGAAACGTGACGCGGAACGTGTCGGGTCCGACTTCAAGGATTCGGCTCTTGAAATAGCGGTCGACGAAATTGAGCAGGCATTCGGCGCCTTTTACGATTTTGATTGGTTCCTTAGCAGGCGATTTGTAGGACACTGCTTCCACCTTTCCCTTTGCGCGCGCCCCGGCGCGTCGACAAGGCCCTCGACCAGCACGTTAACTCTAGCACAGCCAACAAGCCGCGTAAAGCAAAAAATCCCGTGTACCGCGGCAGAGCTGTCAGGTCATTGTGATGAACAGGCCGAGTATGGCGGGGTGCATCGCGTCTTTCTGGATGTCCAGGTAGAGCGACTTGTGGAGGTAGTAGATGCGGCCAACGAGTTTTTTTTCGCGGAAGATATTCCCGCGCTGGACGGTGTAGGTGGCGGCGGGCTGTTTGCATTCGACGGTGATCACGGGCGAGGTGAAACTAACGCGCCGGCGGATCCGGCCGAGTTCCTGGGCGTCGTCGTAAACGGCCAGGCGCGCAGGGACGTTGCCGCCAAACGTGAAACTGGTTGAGCCCTGCTCGACGCGCACCCGGAGGACTTCTTTGTCCTGTGCGTCCTTGATTTTCCACCAGGGCCCGCCAGCGGCGCTCTCGACGAAATAGGCGATGTTGCCGTCGTTGTCGGTACAGGGAAACAGGTCGCCGCGGGCGTGGAGCGGGTGGCGCAGCAGCAGGTGGTGTTGGAACGGGTCGGGAATGTCTTCGACGTGGCTGATGGCGTCGGGGACGGTTTTGGCGACGGCCAGGGCTTTCCGCATCCGGACTTCGTTGAGCAGGGCACGGCCAAGGAAAGCGACCATGCCGATCACGATGATGCCGACAAAAACGACCTCGCCGATCCGGGTGTAGGCGGCGTTGTCGGACATGAGCCCGTAGCAGAGTATGGCCAGCACTTCGAGAACGACGACGGCATACGCGACCACGAGGCCAAACGCGACGGGGTGGGTGATTTTGGGCAGGGTGTAATAACAGATTGCCCGTTCGTATTCAGATAGCCGCTGGGGAGGCAGGTCCACCTGAGCCATAGTCGTTACTCCTGGGCGTGTCCCTCTATCCCAAAAGATACAGGTTGACCGGCCGAAACGCAACCGGGGAAATTACTGGGTGGATTCAATAGAGAAAGGCGTCCAAGCCGCGCTACAGGTCTTCCTCCCGCAGGCCGGCCACCTGAAGCAGGCCTTTTTCAAGCCCGCTCCACTATGAATTGGGATGGAAATACGTGCTTCTCTGCCCACCTTGCCATAGATACGATGACAGCCTTGAACCCGAAGGAGCGACCAGCCATTGCGCTCCAAAGCGCGTGCCAGGTCTTTCCCCGACACGGCTTTCATACGGCTATTTCTATTACTTTATCGGACACGCTTAATGCCTGTTCAGGCACGCTGGCCGAAAGGCATCCTTCGATGGCCTCCAGAAGATTCGCCTTCAGTTCTTCGATCGTTTCACCTTGCGTGGCGCAGCCAGGTATAGCGGGGACCTCCGCCCAGTATCCTCCCTCTTCCGCCTCGTGCACAACCGCTTTCAGAATCATGTCCCTATCTCCACGTCATGAGAGCATTATAACAGACTGAAACATGACAACCGAGACAGGCATGGATTGCAGGACAACGCCTGAACAGCCTGGCGAGGAATCGTCTGAGGTTGGCGCCGCGTAATGGTTGACAATTCTCCGGTCAGTTGAGTAGGATTCTTACAGGTAGGAGTAAGAATAGGAAGGATGACCCGATGAAAGTCAGCACAAAAGGGCAAGTGAGCATTCCGATATCCATCCGGCGGAAGGCGGGGATAGTGCCGGGTTGCGAGGTCGAGTTCAGCGAAGAGAGGGGCCGTCTTTACCTGCGCGTGGTAGCGAATTCCGGCCGCGGGAAGGCTCTAGTGAGCCGGATGACGGGACAAGGCAATGCAAGAATGTCCACGGACGAGATCCTGGCGCTGACTCGAGGCAAGCGCTGATGCCCGTCATGGTGGATTCCTGCGTTTTCCTGGATGTCTTCTCGCAAGACGTCCGTTGGTTTGGATGGTCTTCGAATGCGTTGGCCGAGGCGGCGGATGCCGGGAGCATTGTCCTGAACCCGGTGATTTACTCGGAGATATCGATACGGTTCGATCGGATCGAAGACCTCGAGATGCTGCTTCCTTCAAGCATATTCGAATACCAGCCGATACCTCGGGAAGCGGCGTTTCTGGCGGGCAAGTGCTTCCTCGAGTACCGCCGGCGCGGCGGGAGGAGATCGCTGCCCCTGCCCGATTTTTTTATTGGTGCACACGCCGCCGTCGATCGCTTGGCCCTGATAACCCGCGACGCAACCCGGTTTCGCGAGTACTTTCCCCGGCTGCAACTTGTCCATCCCTGACGTATAACTGGAGCGACGAAACATGAAGCCGACGGATGAAGAACGGACTATTCTGGACTCGGTCGAGCGTGCCGAATGGGAGAGCGTACCCGACCTTGTCAAGGAGAAACGCCGTTACCAGACGGCGGCCCGAGCGGCACAACGCTCCGCACGACGTGTTGATACTGTCCCTGCGGAATGGTATATTTTTTATACCATGGAATTCGAGTTCGACAAACACAAGAGCCTCTTGAACAGGCAGAAGCACGGAATCGATTTTGACGAAGCTCAATTACTTTGGGAAGACGCAAATCTGATGATTATCCCGGCCAGAACGGAAGACGAACCCAGAAGCGTGATTATCGGGAAGATCGGCGACACGTATTGGTCGGCCGTGATCACACTGCGCGGCGGGCGAATCCGCATGATCTCGGTACGCAGGTCGCGCAAGGAAGAGGTAGAGTTGTATGAAAGCTAAGGAATTCGACAAGAAATTCGACGCCGGGGAAGATATCTCCAAGTCGCTGGACGTCGCCCGGGCCACGCGAGTCAAACAGGAACTCAAGCGCGTCAACGTGGACTTTCCGTCCTGGATGGTGGAGGCGTTAGACAAGGAAGCCTGTCGCCTCGGCGTCACGCGCCAATCGATCATCAAGGTCTGGATCTCGGAACGGCTCCACGGTGGGCTCGTCTGACCTATCGATTGTGGTAACGTAAGACTCAAGCCATACGAGGTGAAGCATGAATTCCGTGAAAGTTTCGCCGAAATATCAGATCGTTATTCCCAAGCAGATTCGAGAGTCCATGAAGATCAAACCTGGCGAAATGATGCAAGTCTTTGAATTGCGGGGGCTTATCGAGGTTGTGCGAGTGCGCCCCATTCGTTCGTTGCGTGGCCGATACAGAGGCGTCGACACGTCTGTCGATCGCGATGCCGGACTATCCGAGCCAGAGCCATGAGAGATCACTACGACTTCGGCAAGATGAAGGGTGAGAAGAATCCCTACGTCAAGCAACTAAAGCAGCCCATTACGATTCGGCTGGACAGGGCGACCGTTGGCTATTTCAAGGCATTGGCCGGTGAACTCGGCATGCCGTACCAGAACCTCATCAATCTCTACTTGCGTGAGTGTGCGATGAGCCACAAGAGGCTGAACTTGAAGTGGGTTTCGTAGCGCCTACACGTCGGCGGGTGATTTCTTGTCAAAGCCCTCGGGATGAAGAAGGTCAGGGCATTCGAGTCGAGTTTAGCCGCGCTACCCCACGATCCAAAGCGGACTTGCGAGTACTTTCCTCCATTGGCAGCGGCGCTGTTTTTTGCTGGCGCGACTGTGTATTCGTTATAATTTCGCCAATGTGCGGAAGCGTACGGAGGTGACCGGTGATAACGAATCCTTCGTTGTGGGAAGCGTGGGAGACTGAGTTCATACGGCGCACTCCGGTTGATTTCACCCGTAACCTGGCTGTCATGGAAGCCTTGCGCGAGCACGCCGCCCTACTGGGCGTATGGGGCAAGCGGGCGCCGTTGGACGGCCTCGAATCGCGTCTAGAACTTGCGAGAATCCTAAATGTTCGGCGAACTCTTGGAGAAACTGGCGCAGGCGTTTGACGCGCGGGCCATTCCCTACATGATCATCGGGGGCCAAGCCGTGCTCCTGTATGGCGAATCGCGGCTGACCCAGGATATCGACGTTACACTGGGGACAACGCCGGGAGAACGGCTTGCCGACGTGTTGGCCGCCGCCGCCGAGGCGGGATGCACTCCACTTGTCGAGGATCCCGCGGCCTTTGCAACCCAAACCATGGTACTGCCTTGTTCCAGCCAAGCCGGGCCGCGGGTGGACCTCATCTTTTCGTTCACCCCGTATGAACAGCAGGCGATCCAGCGCGCAACCGCTGTCCGAATCGGGGAGACACTCGTCAAGTATGCACGCTTGGAGGATCTGGTCATTCACAAGGTTTTTGCGGGGCGCCCCCGCGACCTCGAGGACGCGCGGTTGATTCTATTGCGGCATCCGAACGCGGATGCAGACTATATACGCGGTTGGCTGACCCGTTTTGAGAACGACCTGAAAGAGCCTTTCCTGGATCGTTTCGATCGCCTCAAGTGAGACCGCTGTCAGATCTGCCAAGTTGGACGTGATACAGATAGCGGGCGTGCAGCCCATCCTCAACAGCCCGACAGATGCCCTTGCATTCGCCGAGGCGGTTTTCGTAGATGAACATTATGCCCTCTGCTTCGAACTGGGGTTTCAGATCCTCCAATATTTCCCGCCTTCGTCGCGCAAAATCATAGTCCTGGCGCGTCAAATCCCATGAGCGAAATGCCAGGTTATTCGCCGTGAGCGCGTCCGCCAATGGGGTGTTCAGGGCTGGCAACTTGTCCACGGGGAACTCGGCTTTTGGTATTGAAGGTTCCCGCCCGTACGAATAAAAAATTGCCATCTGCCCCCTTGGTCGAAGCGCCGCTTTCAAGGCGCCGATTGTGGTTGTGTAATTCTCGCTGAAGTAGATGCTGTCGATGGAGAGCACGATATCGAAGGATTGGGGGGGCAGTTCAAGGTGATTGATATCGGTGACACTGAACGCCAGGCGCTCTGACTTGGCGGCTGTACGTTCTTGAGCCCTGGCGATGGCGGACGCGATGTAATCCAAACCCGTAATGTGGCTGCCCGTAACATCAGACAGGTATTCAGACATCATCCCGTTGCCGCAACCCAAATCGAGGGCCCTATGCGCCGGGCCGAGTTGCGTCACCTGCATCAGCAGATCGAGCCGGGCCAAATCCGTAAATCCGTGCTGGCATAGATCCTTGCCAAATGCGCGCTCACAGAAGTTGTGATGTGCCGGACTGTGTTCGACAACGGCATAGAAGCGCGTATAGAAGTCTTTCACCTGTTTCCCCTTTGCGAAAACAACCGACACGGACAAGCCCGCTCCTGCCGGAAACCGCGTCAGCATCCATAGTCGAGCTTATGCATATTATAGAAAACCGAGAAAGGAACAGATGAGCGTCACACACTGGGAATGCGCTCAGTGCTCCCGAGTTTTAGGTGGGCAAAGCTTGTAATGCTGCAAACGCCTGTTTGAGGGGGCCCCGGTAGAGTTGGAGGAAGTAGTTTCCAATTCTGGCCAAGGCTGGTAACCAGATACCACGCCTCGTCGGCATCCCGTTCAAAGACCGTGACGAGCCGAACGGGGCCAAACTGCTGCTCGTCCATGGTGCCCCAACCCCAGTCGCGCACCCGCCATCCGCGCCGTATCCCCAGTTCCTTGAGAGTTCCCATGTGACGCTCCACGCAGACCTGATGAATGTGGGATAAACGCTGCACAAAGTCCCATCCCCTCTTTTGAATTTCACCCAGCCAACGCGGGTGTCCAAAGGCGCGGTCGGCTATCAATAGGGGACGCACGTTGCGCGGGCAGATTCGCTCCAGCATCTCCAAAGCCTCCTGAGGCTTGGCCTTGTCCGCCTTAGGCGGGCTCCGACAGATAGGCGTCCAACCACTTTCTACCTACGCCGGATTTGAGGAAAATCTCGCGCTTACGTGCTGCTGCGTAATCGACGCATTCCTCCGTCAATACCAGTGAGAATTCCCCCAAGATCTGACTGCCTTTGCTATGGTGATTGGCGTGTTCCGAAAGACGGCGCTCAAGATTGTTGGTGATCCCAACATAGCGCTTGCCACTCACCCCTCTCAGGACATAGACGTAAACCATGTCCGCTTTCCCCCCCAAAAAACAAAATGGTCGGGGCGAGAGGATTTGAACCTCCGACCTCCTGGTCCCGAACCAGGCGCGCTAACCGGGCTGCGCTACGCCCCGACGTGGGATAAGGAATGGATTATAACCAATGGGGGCTGGTTGAGTCAATTTTGGTAGGACGAGAAGGACAAAAAGGGCGAAAGGGACATAAAGGGCGCCATTACTTACAACTGCCGGGGGAATTGTGACGCCGTGCAGGCGAGACGCCCGGAGCACAATTCAGAAAAGTGGGACGCCCCCCACAAAAGCCGGGGGGCGTCCCAACGAGTCCAACGGTTATGCTTCTTCGACTACTTTGAATCCCATGAGGTTACCGAGGTCGGTGATGCTTTGGGTGTGGTTGCCGTAGAAGACGACTCGGTGGAGCAGTGTCATGACGTCGCCTTCGAGGACGCCGCCGCCCCAGTTGAGGAACATTTTTCGTGCGTCGCCGACTTCGGTGACGAACTGGGTTCGGCATGCGAGTTTGTCGTGGGTGACTTCGGTGATTTTTCCGGTGGAGATGAGCATGGTATCGAGGTCGATGAACTTTGCGCAGGTGACGGGCTGGCCGATTCGTTGCTCGACGTCAAGCGAGACGCCCCGGCCGCTGTCGGTTTGTGTGCGCATGATAAACGGCCTGCGCTCGCCACCGGGCCCGTCCATTAATGTGGGGCAGGTGCAGTGGAAATGGATGAGCGCGTTTCGGGCGGTGTCGAACACGGGGTCAGTGATGAACCCTGGGATGCCGAACGCGTGGCTGAAGATGATCATGGTGAGGGTGGAGTCCATGTCGCCTTCGCACGCGCCGACAAGGCCGAGGTCGCATAGTTTACTGAACGTGAGGCAGCCTTTAGCGGGATCGCTCATGCAGTTGGAGCTGGTGACGGCCTGCGCGCCGTTTTCGATCATCATTTTCTTGATGGCGAGGTAGAGTTTGGCGGAGTTTACGATCTCTTTGCGGGTGGGTTCGACGATTTGCTTGGCCTGGCTGATCCAGTATTTTTCGGCTTCAGCTTCGGCTTCGGCTTGGTCAACGGCCTTGTGGGCCTCGAGGGTCTGTTCCACGGTGACGGGGATGATTTCGGTTCCCCACCGTTCCTTGATTTTAGCGGCGTCTTTTGAGGCGGCGGTTCCCATGGGCCCGCGGATGACGAGAATTTTGGTTTGGCGCAGGCGCGGGGCGACCCGCATCAGGGCGGAGACGCGATCGAGTTCGGTCCAGTCGCTGGTGGGCAGGAGGACGACTTTTTTTCCGGCCTTTTGCCAGGCCGGGAAATACATCCACCCGTGGCCGCTGAACGGCTGGGAGAACACGGCGGTCGGGATGCCGGTATCGACGATTTTGTTCATGGCTTCGGCCGGGGGTCCGCCGCCGTGGCCGCTGAGATGGAACAGCATGATGCCGTCTGCGCCTGCGAGGTTGGCTACGACCGCGTCGGCCTCGCCGGGCGCGGCGTCGGCCCCGCTGCGGGGAATGAGGTCGCCGCCGATGAACTGGACGTCGCCGAGTTTCTTGGCCACGCCGTCGAGGTGCTGGTTGAGTTTCTCGATTTCTTCGGTGGGGCGGGACATGTAGATGTGGCCGGTCCTGCCGACGAACACCTTGTAGATTTTGACAGGGGGCATTTGCGGCCAGCCTTCGTCTGTTGCGGCCTGGCCGGATGCGCCCATGCTGCCGGCCAAAAGCACGCCGCCCACGGCGGTTGTGCCGAAAAATTGTCTGCGAGATATTCTGGACATACTGATTCTCCTTGAGTTGACTGGCTGGCAGTCAGGCCCTGGGTTTGGATACTCCAGTTAACCTAGCATAGCGCGGGCAGCGGCACAAGTTGAGGCTGGAGGCTGGAGGCTGGAGGAAGAACAATCGGACGGATCGGACGGATCGGATCGATGCTGCGCATGCTGCGTGTGCATTGGGTGTTGGGAAGGGGCTAGAATGGCGTGGCAACAATAGGAGTGCTCCTGATGAAATGCGCTTGCTTGCTCTTGGTTATAGTGGTAGCGGGTTTTGCAGTTGCGGCGAGTGCGGAACCGGTGATTCCGCGGTCGCTGGCGCGGCTGGAACAGGCGCCAGCGCTGTGCGACAGCTCGTTTGACTTTATTGTCGCGGGTGACACGCAGTCGAACAGGCAATTGGCGTATCAAACGGACCTTTTCCGCGGGATGATCCGGGAGTGGAACGTTTTGAAGCCGGCATTTGTGATCGAGGTGGGCGACCTGATCCTGGGCGGTTCGGCGGACGGCGTGCCTGTGCAGTGGGACCTGTTCGAGGAGACGATCGCGGCGTGCGAGCCGCCGTATTTGCCGGTTCCGGGCAACCATGACATCAATGACAGCGCAACGGAACGAATGTGGCAGGATCGGCTGGGCCCGCCGCGGTATTCGTTCCGGTACGGCAACAGCCGGTTCATCGCGCTGGACAGCGAGGAAGTGGACGCGTTGGACCGGCTCTCGGACGAACAGGTGGCGTGGTTCAAGGACGAGCTCGAGCGGAGCAAAGAAGCCAACGTTTTCGTGTTCTTGCATCAGCCCTATTGGAGCGACGAAGACGATCCGCGCAATTCTGAAGCTACGTGGGAGCGGCGCTGGAAATACCTGGCTGAGGTGATGCGTGGCCATCCGGTGCGTGTGGTTTTTGCCGGGCACGACCACCGGTACCGGTATTTCGGGCGGCGCGACGGCGTGCATTACGTGATAGCGGCGGGCGGCGCCTCGATGAACGGCCCGGAGGCGGAAGGCAAGTTCAGCCATTACGTGCTGGTTAAAGTCCGGGGCGAGGAGGTTTCGTGGGCCGTGATCAAGCCGGGATCGGTACTTGCGCCGGACGTGTCGACGGTCGAGCGTGCGGCGGAAGTGGCTGATATCGAGCGGCGGCTGGTGTCTTGCCCGGAGACGCTGGTTAAAGTCGGCGAAGGGTTTGACCGGGATGTGGTGATCCGGGTGGAGAACCCGTTTGACAAAGGTTTTGACTCCACGATGGCGTGGGACGTGCCCGAGGGGTGGAACGTCGAGCCGGCGTCGATGCCGTATGTGGTCGTGGCGCAGGGGCAGGTCGAGATGCCGTTCCGGGTCTGGTGGACGGGCCAGGGTGAGATGCGCCTGCCAGCGCCCAGCTACAAGACGAGCTACGCCAACACGTCTTTCGGTGAGCCGTACGACGTAAAGGTGGAGATGCCGGTTGTGCCGACGGCAGACGCGCCGCGGTCGCCCGGCGAGGTTCGCCTGGACGGGATGCTCGAGGAGTGGGCACAGGCGGCGCCGGTCAGGCTCAATTACGTGTTTGGTTTTGACGGGGGCACGTACCAGCCGGCTAATATCAGCGGGACGTGCCGGGCGATGTGGGACGATGGGAACTTGTACCTGGCGTTCGAGCTTGAGGATGACACCCAGTTCCAGCCGTACGCCGGCGACATCGTGTGGCTGGCCGACTGCATCGAACTGAGCGTGAGCGGTTCAGCGTGGGGGTTCTCGCTGACTAAGGCGGGGCCGGAAGTTTTCTACTACCTTGGAGCGGGCCTGTCGGCGGAGACGGTGAACAAAGACGTGAGGCTGGCGGTGCGGCGGGACGGCGGCAGGACCACCTACGAGGCGGCGTTTCCGGCGCGGGTGCTACCCCAGGTGAAACTGACAGCGGGCTCGTCGTTTGTGTTGGGGGCGCTGGTGTCGGATGTCGACGCGGAAGGCGGCAAGAAACATGAGTTGGCGCTGACACCGGACGGCGTGACGTCCGGCGGGGTAAAGATGACGCTGCGGTAGGGGCGGCGGCGGCAATGTTCAGGATTGGCCGATGATCTGGAGGAGGGGTGCGAGTTTGTCTTCGAGGTCGACGCGTAGCGCGGCGATCCGGGTGTCTTTGATGTTGAGGAACTTGGAGGAGGGCAGGCTGAGCAGCGAGATGGCTTTTTTGCCGAGGCCGTAGCCGGCGGCGTTTGCGATAGCGTTGGCGAGGGCGACGGTGTGAACCAGGGTGAGCCAGCCGGTGTCGGGTACGGCGTCGAGCTTGTCATGGCAGAACGTGGTGACGCCAAACTCCGCCGGCAGCCCCCAATGCTGGATAATGTGCAACCCCACCAGGGAGTGGTAGCCGTCCATGACTTCCTGGAGCAACTCGGGGGAGTCGAGCAGGGCGCGTGTTGACGAGACGCGGTTGTTGCTGACGATGTCGAAGATGAGCAACTTGCCGATGTCGTGGACGAGCCCGGCGACGAAGAACACGTCGGAGTGGGGTTCGGCCAGCATGGACGCGATGTCGCTGGCGCAATTGGCGGTGGCGAGTGCGTGCCGCCACAGGTCCTGCATGACGGCTTGGTGCTGGGGGTTTTTGTTGGTGTAGAGCTGGCTGGCGACGATGGCCTGAACGGCACTGGCGACGGTTTTCATGCCGAGCCGGGCGCAGCCGGCGGAGAGGTCGGTGATTTCGCTCAACCCGCTGTAATAGGCGCTGTTGGCCAGTTGCAGGACTTTGAGGGCGATGACTTGGTCCTGGCCGATGACTTCTGCGAGGTCGGTGGCGGATGAGTCGGGGTCTTGGACGAGGCCCATGATGCGGTGTGCGATCTGGGGCAGTACGGGGAGGCGCTCGACGTTTTCGGGGAGTTTCTGGAGCAGGTCGCCGCCGATGCTGTTTTGAGTGAGGGCCTGGCGCATGTCGGTGAGCATGCTGATGGCCAGGGCTTCGTATACGCCGTTGCGGAACTTGACGACGACGGGGTTGAGGCACGTTTTGCATGCGGCAAACGCGGCGCGGCCGCCGGGCTTGCGTATCATTTCCGATGTGGCCGAACAAAATGGGCAAATAAACATACTGTCATTCCTATGGCGGCCGAAGCCGCGCCTATTGGGTCATTGCCAGGATGCGTGGCAGCGGCCGCATGTTGAATGTCCGCGGGGTGTGTCGCAGGACTTCCTCGAAGGTGGTCCATCCGCGGATGACCTTGGAAATACCGTCTTCACGCATTCCCATGAGCCCCGCGGACTCGACGCAAATTTGCCGGATGATGTGGGCGGTTTTCTTCTGGAGGATGGCTTCTTTGACCTCCTCGTTGAGTATCAGCAGCTCGTACGCGCCCACTCGGCCAAAGTAGCCCGTATAGTTGCACCGCTTGCAGCCGCACCCTTTCTTGAGGTCGAAATCCCGGACCTGCTGCATCGTGAGGCCGACCGCCTCCAACTCCTGCAGCGAGGGCAGGTAGGCCATCTTGCAGTGGTCGCAAATCCGGCGAAGCAACCGCTGGGCGACTACCGAAATCACCGTCGACGCGATCAGGAACGTCTCGATATCCATGTCGATGAGTCGGAGCAGCCCGCCGATCGTGTCTTCGGTGTGGAACGTGGAGTAGACCTTGTGGCCAGTGAGCGCGGCCTGAATGGCGGTTGCGGCGGTGATTTTATCTCGGATTTCACCGAGCACGATGATGTCGGGGTCTTGGCGCACCATCTCCTTGAGGGTGGCCGCGAACGTTCTGCCGACTTTTTCGTAGATGGTGCACTGAATGAGACCGTCGATGGTGAATTCGACGGGGTCTTCGGCGGTGATAATTTTGATATCGACGGAATTGCAGTAGTTGAGGCTGCTGTAGAGCGTGGTGGTTTTTCCGGAACCCGTGGGGCCCGTGATAAGAACAACGCCGGTGGGGATATCCAGGACTTCGCGCCGGTACCGGTCGAGCATACTCGAGTTCATGCCGAGTTCTTCGATGTGCATGAGGCCGGTTTGCCGGTTGAGTATTCTCAACACGACGCACTCGCCGTGGACGGTGACATAGGAGGACAGGCGGAGGTCGTAGTCGCGGTTGTTGAGGGTGTACATGATGCGTCCACCCTGGTGGCGCTGGTGCTCGGTGGTGTTGCATTCAGCCAGAATCTTCAGGCGCGACACGATCCGCGGGAGCATGTCTTTGGGCAGGTCGGTTTTGTAGACGAGGACGCCGTCGATCCGGAACCGGACACGGATGATGTCGGACATGGGCTCGACATGGATGTCGCTGGCGCGCTCTTCGATGGCGGTGGCGATGGTGTGGTCGATCAACTGGATAATGAAGTCGGCGCGGGTCTCGACCTGGACATCCCGCCCCCGCATCTCGGAGCGATACTGGCGGTACTCCTCGATTGTCTGCATGACGGCGTCTTCGGGGCCGAGGGCGAGGTTAAAGCCTTCCTTGTAGAGTTCCGAGATGGCCTCGATAGTCTGCTCGTTTTTGAGGTCCGTCACGACGACGGTCACTTTACCTTCGTCGCTGCGGCTGAACGGGACGAAGCCGAGGCGGGCGAGGTAATCGGGCGATACCCCGCTGAAAACGGTCGGGTCAACCATGTTGAACGCCGGCTCGATGTATGGGGCGCCGGCCTGATGCGCCAGGTTCTGCAGCAGGGCCCGGCGGGTAAGCGCCCCCAGTTCCACGAGGGCTTCGCCAATCCGCAGTTTTTTGTTCCGCTGAAGGGCGGCGGCCTGCTGGACGTTTTCGGGGGAGACGAGGTCCTGTTCGAGCAGGATGTCGCCCAGGCGCAGGCCGTGCCCGTGCTTGCTGAGGGCATCGGCAATATTTTGCTTGGTGGCATAGCCCAGCTCGATGAGGACCGCCCCCAACTGCTTGGGCTGCTCGAGGTACTTCTGGATGCGGACGGCCCGTTTCAACTGATCGTCCGTAATCACCCTGTCGCGGACCAATGCCTCGCCCAACAATGAAGTCACAGGTGTGCGCACCTCGCCCTAAATGTCCCAAATCGCCAACCAATGCCTCGAATATTAAGCATCTTATAACCAATCCGGTGTGTTGCGCAAGGTGAAGCGCGAAAAAAGGGGCGCACGGGTCGAGGGGAAGGCGCCCCGTGCGCCAGGGGAGGAGGATGTTTTGAAACTCTTGGGGAGGAGTTTCTATCTACCAAGACAACGGGGTGGGCGGTCAGTTGGTTGACAAGGGGTGTTTCCACAGATTCCTTACTTGAGCACTGGCGAACGGCGGGCCATTTTGCCATAATGGGATTCAGCCGAAAGGGGACTGTAGGACCTGTAAACTGGCCAAGGGGTGAAACTGCCGATGGGGAAAACCGGTGTGACGGCTCCCGTGCGGGGGGCCGCGGTGGGTGACGCGCAGTACCGGTTTGCGGTGTGGGTGCTGGGGCTATCGGTATTGTTTGCGGCCACGCTCGAGGTGTTGGGCGTAACCCTGGCGCTTCTGGGTGTGTTGGGCTACCTGACGCGCGTATTCCTGACGTTTTTGGCGATAGGCCTTCTTTGCTGGTCGTCGCTTTTTGTAGCGGACCGGGTGCGGACGCGTTCGGCGGTGACGTGGCTGCTGGTTTTGGGTGCATGCCTGTTGCTGGTGAGCCAGGGGTTGCGCGTGGTGGATCCTCTGGTAGCTCCGGCGCTGACGGATTCTTCGAAGACGCTGCTGAGGGTCGTATGCGAGGTGTTGTTCGTGGTGGGTGGGATGGGTTCGCTTTTCGGCCTTTACCTTTCGGTGCTGGAGACGGACCGGGTCAAGCTGCGGCTTCAACGGGACCGGGAGGCCGTCAGCCGGGAGATTGACGAGCGGCGCCGGATCGAGCACGCCCTCCGCGAAAGCGAGGTCAAGTACCGGACGCTGGTGGAGGCGTTTCCGCACGCGGTGGTGATCGTGCGGGAGGATCGGATCGTGTTTGCCAATCCGATGGCGGCGCAGCTGCTGCGCCTGGAAGTGCCGCAAAACCTCATCGGGGCGGACCCCATGCAGTTCGTAGTGCCGGACGACCGGGATCGGCTGATGGGCTATATGCGTGGCCGGTTCAGCGTGGGCCGCGAGGTGCCGGAGACGTACGAGATCACGCTCATCCGCACCACGGGCGTCCGGTTCCCGGCGATGCTGAACGTGGGTATGATCCCGTTTATGAACAGCCTCGCCAGCCAGATGGTCGTGGTGGATCTCACCGACCAGAAGCAGGCCGAGGAAGCCCTGCAACAGGCTTACGCCGCCGTCGAGATCCGCGTCCAGGAACGCACCGCCAGCCTCCTCGAAGCCAACCTGCGGCTTACCGAAGAAATCGCGGAGCGCAAACGGACCGAGGAGTCGTTGCGACAGAGCCAGGCGCAGTTGGCGGACGCCCAGCGGATCGGCCGGATGGGCAACTGGGTGCAGGATTTTGTGACGCAGAAGCTGACATGGTCGGACGAGATCTACAGGATTTTCGGGATTGAGCCGCAGCAGTTCGATGGCACGCAGCGGTCTTTTTTCGACCGGGTCCATCCGGATGACCGGCAGGCTATTGTCGAACTCGCCAGGCGGGTATACCGTGGAGAGGAACCGTACGATTTCGAGCACCGGATTGTACTGCCGGATAGGTCGGAACGTGTGGTGCACGAGCATGCCGAGATGGTGGTGGATGGAGACGGGCGGCCGCTGAAACTGATCGGGACGGTGCAGGACATCACGGAGCGGAAGCGGGCGCAGCAAATTGTCGAGGAACACCGGCTCAGGCTAATCGAGGCGTCGAAGATGTCGGCGCTGGGCGAGATGGCGGCCAGCATCGCGCACGAGATCAACAACCCGCTCAACATCATTTCCGGGTCGGCGGAGCAACTCGAGCGCGTCCTCGAGACGCCGGAACTGGGGCCGGACATCCCATCGCGCCTGGCCGAGTCGATCATGCGGCACGTGTTCCGGGTCAAGAAGATCGTGCAGGGGCTGCGCAACTTCACGCGCGACAGTTCACAGGACCCGTTCCAGGAAGCGCGGCTGAAGTCGATTATTGAGGATACGATCGTGCTGTGCCAGGACCGGTTCCGGTCGCACGGAATTACGCTGGTGGTGGCGGACGTGCCGGACGAACTGGTGGTCGAATGCCGGCCAACGCAACTGATGGAAGTGCTGGTCAACCTGTTGAACAACGCGCTGCACGCGGTCGAGGAGAGCAGCGTGCGCAACGTGGCGGTGACGGTCGACGATCTTGGTGCCTCGGCCGAAATCCGGGTTACGGACAGCGGGCCGGGCGTCAGCCCGGAAATTGTCGACAAGCTGTTCGAGCCGCTGGTGACGACCAAGCAGGCCGGGAAAGGGACGGGGCTCGGGTTGAGCATTTCGAAACGCATCGTCGAAAGCCATCACGGCACGATCTCGTACGCACGCGCCGACGGGCAGACGCAGTTCATAATCTGCCTGCCCAAGCGGCAATTGCGCCAGGCCCAAGGCAGCACGGCATAGAAAATAACTGCTGACCGGTATCCAAAAAGAGGAACCAATCAGGCAACAGTAGCGGTGTTTAGCCGGCTTCAGCCGGCTCCTTTTTGCACCCATCTTTAGATGGGGTGATGTTTGCCCATCCGCTTTCTACTAGCCCGCTTCAGCGGGCCTTTTTGTAGCTTTAGCGGTGGAAACCAGCCCCTTATCTTGGTGCATTCGGGACTGACTGAATTCGGCACTTAATGCGCTGTGCTAAAGCAGTTTTGAAGTCGCGCTAAAGCGTGCTGTCTAATAAGGCTAAACCGCGACCGCCCCGTCTAAAGACGGGCGCAAAGAGGAGCCTGCTGAAGCAGGCTAAGACGACGGTATGTATCTCTTCGCAGCCGTTAATATCGGGCGATTTACTGGGGGGCAAATTTTTCGAGAAAGAAATCGCGGTAGACGCCGGCGCTGGTGAGTTGGATGGCCCGGCGGATGGCAATGAAGCCGATTAGCAGGCACAGGAGAAACGCGGCCAGCGCGACGCGGAGGAGCACAGGATTGACGATGGCCGGCTGTTCGTGGATGGGCGTGCTCAACGCCATGATGATGAGGAAAAAGGCTGCGAATAAGAGCAAGTTGATCTGTGCCGCCCACCGGCCCAGACGCACCTGCAATGCCGCCGCGAGGCAGCCCGCGTCGGCCGCAAGCAAGACGGCGCCTGCGATGATAAAGGGCGAGCGGCCGGGTGTCGCGATGACCGTCGCAAGGCTGATGGCCGGCATGGTAAGCGCCGTGGCGGCGGTCGCGTAGAGGAGAGCGGCTAAGGCGATCCGGCCGGGGCTGAGCGGAAGGAGGCGCAACAGCCTCATCTGTTCGGAAATGAACCGTCCAGCCGTGATGAATATGGTGAACGTGAGTATCCCCGCCGCCATCGAGTCCATGGCGAAAAAGGAGAACATTCGGTCCGTGCGAGCGGGAATGTCAATCACGCTGGCGATGATACCGAGAACAATAAACAGTAAATAGGCCGCGCCGACCGTGCGCGTCGTTACGGAGAAGATGAAGTTTGCCAACGACTCCGGCGCATTAGGCACCTGAGGCCACCTCGGGAGAGGCTCTTTAATCGGATTGGCGAGGGCGAGCCGTGGCGCGCGGGCGTAGGACAACGCGAGCAGCGACAGGATCGGCGTCAGGAACAGGAGCCAGGAAAACGGGCCGAACGCAGCAAGACCGAAGCGCAGAAACGCCGCATAGTGGATCAGCGCTACCGGGACTGTCACCGCCCACATCAGCAAACCAAGCCGAGAGGTGACGTCGCACAGGGACCATCCGCCCACTATCAACAGCAACGACGGAAGCACCAGCGACACCAAAAACGCCCGCCACGCCGCCATGAACATCAGCGCGCGCCATGGGCACGGTTCCAGATTCAAAAGCAGCGCCGTCAGCGTGATCGGCATGACCCATACCAACGACGGCGCAACGATCGCCTGCCGCCACCAAATCATGCGGCCCCGTTGCCGTGCATCCGTCGGCAACGCCGCGTACAGCCGAAATACCGGCTTCTCCACCTGCGCCAGCAGCGAACTCGCCACGAAACCAAGAAGCGGATACGTGATTCCCATAATAATCGGGATTAGTAGAAGACCCCGCGGATACTTCCCGCCAAACAACACCGCCGGCGACCGACCAAACACCTGCCGCAGCGCCGTTTCCGCTTGCTGCAAATCCACGGGAAGCATGAAAAAACACGACGCAAACAGGCCAATAACCAGAAACAGGATGTACATCCGCCAAAGCCGGCGAACCGCGTCGCGGCGGATATGGTCGTTTAATGTCGTGGCTTTGAACATTTACCCACCCTCGCTCATCGCCTGGAGGGGCGGCTTGCGGTACTGGTATGCGGTGTCGTAGAGGAGGACTTCGCGCAGGAGGAGCGTGGCGATGATTACGCAGAGTGGCGCGGCGATGAGGAGGAGGAGCAGCAGGCCGGGGTGCATTTTCGCGAAGAACATCGGGTTGAGCAGTATCACCATTGGCCCTACCGCGACGCCCATGATAGCGGCAGCGAGTTGTGGGTTGTGGCTGCACCGCACGCGAATGACCGGCATGAACGCCCCCACGCATGTGGCCACCAGCACGGTGTGGAGCAATGCGACAGGCGAAGGCTCCGGTAACGTCGCCATGACCACAGCGCCCGCAACGGCCGCGTATAGCCCCGCCGCCACCCCGTACGCCATGGCGGCTCGCGCCATCTGGTCCGGCGTCACCGGTAGCATCCGCATAAGGCGCGCCCGTTCCGCCGCCAGCATGGCGCCGCGCATCCAGCCGGCCAGCGTTACGGCGCCAATCAGCATGGACAGCACGATGCCCTTGCTGTCTCCCCACACCCACAGCAGGACGAGCATCACGAGTACCGGCGGCGCGAACCGCAACGGTTCAATCAGCGCCATGTGCCATAACGGGTCGATGCGGCTGGACGGCAGCGGCCCGGATTCCGCCTTCCCCCAAAGGGGTTTTCGTGTGTCGGCTTTCCGCACCCGCGTCCCTACGAGCAGGCGCGGAGCCCGCAGGTAGGAGATCGCCACGATCAATGCGCATACCGCCGCCAGGAAAGGCCTGATTGAAACGGCAAACGGGTCACCGGCGACCGCCTTTGTGTACATGTACCAGCCAAGAAAACCGGTCGGGATGTAGATGATGAGCGGAAAGTACCCTAAGTTCAGTGGCGGTCGCTTCCCCATCAGCAGTATCAACGCCGGGGGTACCATTGTACCGGCCAGTAGCAGGAACTCGAGGCTCGTGTAAGACGGGGCCAGTCCAAGCGCGACCTGAACCAGCGCCAGAGGCATAAGAGATGCCAGATACAACGCCGGTATCACGAGGATGTACTGTGCCCACACAATCCGGCCGCGCGTCGCCCGTGAAACAGGCAACGAAGCTATCAGTGGATAAGCCGGGCACTGCTGGGTCGCATAGACGACGCCCCAAAGCAAAATAAAGTAAACCGCCATAAGAAACACCTTGGTGCCGGCCGCTTCTTTCCCCTCCAGAAAAAGGACGAATTGCGACGCCAGCTGCAGGAGGACAACTGTGAGTACAACCCACGCCCGTAAAACCGAGTCCAGCAGCAGATGCCGCCACAGGCCGCGCATCTCGCAGTCATCGGCCTTCATTGAAATCTCCCAAGGCGGCGCGGTGGGGTCGAGCTCCTGCTCGACCGTGGGGAAGTGGGCAGGGCGTGTCGATACGATCTGGCGAAGGAACCGAAGCCGGAGTTGCTTCCCTGCGGTCGCGCGGGAGCGCGACCCCACCGCGTGCGACACCCATCACGTGCAGCCGAGACGGCCGCACCACAATGACCTGCAGCCGGGACGGCTGCAGCACCCCACCGGAGATCGTTTTGCATGTGCTCACCCCTCTTTGACGAGCATGATGAAGAGTTCTTCGAGTGTGACGGGCGTTGCGGCGACGATTTGGACGCCGTGGCCGGGGAGTGTGTCGACGGGCGATTGGGAAACGTCGAGCAGGACGCGGAGGCGGCCGTTTTCCCGGCTGACGACGCGGGCGCCGGGGACGTTTGCCACGGCAGTCTCGACGGAGGTGGTGTCAACGAGCCGGTATCGGTTGACGATGTCGGCGGTGGGGCCTTCGAGGAGCATCCGGCCCCGGTTGAGGAACCCGATATGGTCGGTGATCCGTTCAAGGTCGTGGAGGTCATGCGACGAAATCAGGACACTGCGGTTTTCGTCCTGGACGGCGTCGAAGATCTCCTGGAACACCTCCTGTTTGGAGACGGCGTCGAGCCCGGCCATGGGTTCGTCGAGCAGGAGGAGGTCGGGCCGGTGGGCGAGCGCGAGGATCAGGCGCAGCTTGGTGGCGTTGCCGTACGACAGGCTGGCGATCCGGTCGTTCCACCCGATCCCGAGCCGCCGCATCAGGTCTTCGCAATACGCGTCGTCCCAGTCGCTGTAGAACGGCCGGACAAACGCGATCAGCCGGCGCACGGTTTTCCACGCGGTCAGGATCAGGTCGGGCGCGACGTAACCGACGCGTTTTTTGACGGCGACCTCGTGGTCGAGGTGGTCCATGCCGAACACGCGGATCGACCCGGCATTTTTCTCGCCCATCCCCATGATGAGGTTGATCGTGGTGGTTTTTCCGGCGCCGTTTGGGCCGATGAGGCCATAGACGGCGCCCTGCGGCACCGTCACATCGAGCGGGCCCAGCTTGAACTGCGGGAATCTTTTCTCGAGGTTCCTGATGTCAATCGCGTTTTCAACGGCCATGTTTTTCCTCCCGAACGATTCGGCGCACCATGCGCTCGGTTTCGTTGCTGTTTAAACCTGCTTCCCGGCATTCCTTCACGGCCTCGCGCACCAACTCCTCGGCGCGCTGCACTTTGATCTCGCGGCTACGGGCCGCGCCGTGTTCCGACACAAACGTCCCCAAACCCTGGCGCCGGTAGATGACGCCATCCCGCTCGAGTTCCTCGTACGCCCGACGCACTGTGATGACGCTCACCAGCAGTTGCGCCGCCAACGCGCGGAACGACGGCAACGGCGTGTGCGGGCCAAGCCGGCCCGCACCGATCTCCGCCTTGACCGCGGCGATAAGCTGCTCGTAGAGCGGTTTTCCGGCGGCCTGGGAAATCGGCGGCAGGACGAGCGGTTGGCTCTTTGGCGCGTGCTCCATACACTGTATATAATCTATATGCACAGTGGTTGTCAAGAGAAAAAAGGGGACGCTGCACTAATTTCCCAACCGTCACTTACATTCCATGCTGGCTGCAAAGGAAAATTAGTGCAGCGTCCCCTTTTTTCCACAGGTTGGTTTTCGGCTGTTGAGCCGTTAAAATGGCCCGGCAAAGGAGGAACCATGAAGAAGAGCACAGAAAAGGTTTCTCGGCGGGGTTTTATGGCGGCATCTGGGGCGGCGGCGCTGGGTGTCGCGTCCGTGGGACGCGCGGCTGCGGGACGTCCAGCTTCGGCGCAAGCGGCGTCTAAAGGTCGCAACATCGTGTTTGTGCTGATCGACGATCTCCGTTACGACGGGTTCGGCATCGAGAACCCGTTTTTCGAGACGCCGGCCATCGATGCGCTGGCGCGCGGCGGGGTGATCTTCGATCGGGCGTTTGTGACGACGTCGCTGTGCTCGCCGAGCCGGGCGTGTACGTTGTCGGGGCAGTACGCGCACCGCCACGGGGTGCTCGATAACAACACGGCGCTGCCGCCCGACACGCCGACGTTCCCGCAGGAGTTGCAGAAGGCCGGCTACCGGACCGGCTATATCGGCAAGTGGCACATGGGCGGGGACAGCGATGAGCCGCGGCCGGGGTTTGACCGGTGGGTGTCGTTCCGCGGGCAGGGCGTGTACCGGAACCCGACGTTCAACGTCGACGGCGAGAAGGTGAAACGGGACGGGCACGTGACGGACCTGATCACGGATTACGCGGAGGAATTCATCCGGCGGGACGACGCGCGGCCGTTCTGCCTGTACATCGGCCACAAGGCGGTGCATGCGATGTTCGAGCCGGCCGAACGTCACAAAGGCTCCTACGCGAACAAGACGTGGCCGCGGCCGGCGTCGATGGCCAACACCGACGAGAATTACCGGGGCAAACCGGCGTGGGTGGGGGCCCAGCGCAACAGTTGGCACGGTGTCGACGGGATGTACAACGGTGATTGTGGTTTCGACACGTTCACGCGCGATTACGCCGAGACGCTCAAGAGCGTCGACGACAGCGTGGCGCGGCTGGTCGAGGTGTTGCGCGAGAAGGGCTTGCTCGAGTCGACGCTGTTCATGTTCACGTCGGACAACGGGTTTCAGTTCGGCGAGCACGGGTTGATCGACAAGCGGTGCATGTACGAGGCGAGCATCCGCGTGCCGCTGATCGTGCATTGCCCGGAACTGTGCCGGGGCGGGCAGCGGCGGCGCGAGATGGTGCTCAACATCGACCACGGGCCGACCATCCTCGAGGCGGCGGGCGTGGCCATCCCCGACAGCGTGCAGGGTGCGTCTTTCTACGGCATAGTGACGGGCGAGCAGCGGCCGTGGCGCGACGCATGGCTGTACGAGTACTTCTGGGAGCGGAGTTTTGCGCAGACGCCGACGGTGCTCGGGGTGCGGACGGACCGGTACAAGCTGATGCAGTACCACGGCATTTGGGACCGGTACGAACTGTATGATCTGGAGAACGATCCCGACGAGATGAACAATCTGCTGGGCGAGTTTATCGTGAAGAACGAGGGCGGGACGCTCGACAACCTGATCCGCGCGCGGGCGACCGGCGACGTGAAAGCCGCGTGGCAACTGACCTCCCGCCGGCTCAAGGAATTGCTGAGGGAGACGGGCTGCCAGCCGGAGCCGAGCTGGCGATAAACCGGAGTCAAGACGTTTTTCAAACAGCCTGAAGGGCTGTTATAAGTCAGCCTGGGGCAACGCCCCAGGAAAAAGACAACGCCAAACCTCACCCTGAAGGGGTGACACAAGCCTTGTTGCACCCCTTCAGGGTGCTCCTTCTTTTACATAACAGTCTCCTGGGGCGTTGCCCCAGGCTGACATGTTTGGCCCCTTCAGGGCCAGCAGCGATTGCTTTGGCTGGCTTATGCTAAGTAGCCTCGAAAGAATGAGGAAATTCGCATAGTAGTCCTCACGGGCAGGCGGGTCATCAGGAATTGTCCGTGTCAGTCGGTGTCAGTCCGTGTTGGTCCGTGAAGATGCGGTTATTTTACTTTTGCCGTGGCGATCGGGTGTTTGCGCCGGCAGCGGGGGCAGATGGCGACGGGCCGGGCGTAATCGGGCGGGATCTTGATTTTGATGCCGCAGGGGCAGGCGATAAAGGCGAACTGGTTCATCTGCCGGACGAGGTCCCCGGCCTCGCGCATTCTCATGCGTGGGTCGGGCGCGTCTTCGGCGTTGGGCGGCCGGATGGGGAGAGCCTGGTCGGCCTCGAGGGCGGAGTGCGGGACCACGCCGGCCTTTTTGTCCCGGACTTTTTTGACGGCGTCGTCGTAGGCGTGGAACGAGACGGCGCCGGCCATGCCGCGCAGGATATTGATCCGCTGCTGGATAGGCGGATGGGTGCTGGTGAGGTTGAGCGCCCTGACGCCGGGTTTCTCGAACGGGTTGCTGATGTACATGGGCGCGGTCGCCTTTGTGGCGCGCGCCATCGGCGTGGGATCGCCGCCGATCAGTTGGAGCGCGCCCGCCAAGCCTTCGGGATACCGGGTAAGGATGGCGGCGCTGGCGTCGGCGAGGTATTCCCTGCGGCGGGAGATGGCCAAGTAGACAAACTGCGCCACGATCGGCGCCAGAATCGCCAGCACGATCGCGATGACTATCATGATGCCGCCGGCGTTGCCCCCGCCGCGCGACGATCGGTAGCGGCGCGAATGGGCGCCGCGCCCGCCGAACCACAATCCGCGCAAGAACAGGTTGGAAATCAACACAATCGAGCCGATGGTGACGCCCACCATCGTCATGAGTAGGACGTCGCGGTTCACGATGTGAGACATTTCATGGGCGACAACGCCCTGGAGTTGGTCGCGGTTGAGTTTTCCGAGCAGCCCGGCCGTCACGGCGACGACAGCCCGGTCGGGCCTCCGTCCGGCGGCGAACGCGTTCAGTGCCATGTCGTCGATGATGAACACACGGGGCATTTTGGGCAGGCCGGAGGCAATTGTCATCTCTTCGACGATATTGAACAGGCGGGGGTGGTCCTTTTTTTCGATTTCTTTTGCGCCGCTGACCGCTAGCAGAATGTTGTCGCCCTGGAAATACGCCACCAGCGACATCACGAGCCAGACGACCGTAGCAATCAGGACGCCAACCGGCCCGGCGCCGGGCTGGACCCCTTCGGCGATGGCGTATCCCAGCGCCATCAGCACGATGGCCAGCAGGACCACCAGCACAACCGACCGCCGCCGGTTCATGCGGATCTGTTCCCACATGTTGATCATCGGGACTTAGCCTCTTTCCCCGAATTCCGCGGCGGTTAGCTGAAGCTGACCTTTGGGACGGCACGCTCGGCGGCGTCTTCGACTTCGAAGAATTCGGCGAGCTTGAAGTTGAACGAGTTTGCCACGAAATTGCTCGGGAACATCTGGATGCGGTTGTTAAACTGCATCGCCTGGTCGTTGTAGAACTGGCGGGCAAACCCGATCTTGTTTTCCGTCGAGGTGAGCTCTTCCTGAAGGGCCAGGAAATTCTGGTTGGCCTTGAGGTCGGGGTACGCCTCAACGGTGACCAGCAGCCGGCCGAGGGCCTGGCTGAGCACGGTTTCGGCCTGCGACTGGGCCGCAACGCCGGCGCCGGACGCCTGGGCGGCGACGTTGCGGGCTTTAGTAACGTTTTCCAGGGTATCCCGCTCGTGCGTCATGTAGCCACGGACGGTTTCGATGAGGTTGGGAATCAGGTCGTGCCGCCGTTTTAGCTGGACGTCGATCTGCGCCCAGGCGTTCTTGACCTGGTTGCGCAGGCCCACCAACGAGTTGTAGGTGCCCGCCAGCCAAAACAGGAAAATCACTACCGCACCCAACAGAATGTAGAGAGGTATCATTTTCAGCGCTCCTTCAGCTACGGGCCGCCCCGCGCGATGCCCCTGCCATCTCCCATATACTACCACAAGGTGCGGGATCTATTCGTGCGGGGTTCGGGGCGGGAAAAAGCCTGTCTGCACTGACATAGTATGGCAGTCTTTCGTCTTAAAAAGTGCCATTTTCTTGTGTTGACAGGTGTGGCATTAGGGTTTAGAATAGGACTACTTGGGGAGTTCTTCTGTAGTAATTGTGAGAAAATGTGCACTTTTGGCGCTCGAGGTTACTTGGAGAGGGAGGCCGATATCATGAAAAGGAAACTGTTGGTTGTAATCCTGTATGCATTGTCCGTCACGGCAGCGAGTATCGTTGCCTTGGCCTTACTAGCCAGCCCGGCGGTGGAAGCTTGTATCGGCGCGGACGGAACGGTCCCGCCGTGGGGAGGCAGTGGTGCGAACGGCGTGATGGCGGCAAAAATCGCCGCGGCTTGGGAAGCTGCTGGCCCCGGAGCGAAATATCCGCTTGTTCCCCCGGTAACGGGGACGCAGCCCGCGGTAATCATCCTGATCCAGAATTCGCTCGCCTTGCCCTTCCCTGGGGTGACGTTTGACTATCCCGCACTTGCGAACTGGACCACGCGGCTGACCGATATTGATGGCTACTATAACGAGGTCTCGATGGGCACCTTCGGGATTGCCGCGGCCCCGGAGACCCACGGCACCCCCAATGACGGCATCATCGGCCCTCTGGATATCGGCTTAATCACCGCCGCCAGCGATATCGACGGGACCAATTCCGAGGCGATCGCCGTGGCGGCGATCATCGCGGCCTCTGCATTCATCAATTTCGGCGCCTTCGACACGAATATCCCCGCGGACGGTATCATTACGCCGGACGAACTTCACATTATGATCTATCAGGCGGGCAATGAGACGTCCTACGATACGACTTGCACCACGCCGCGGGCGTGGGCCCACAACTTGTGGCGCACTCCAGGTCTCCTCGTGTCATCGCCGCCGGACGTGTTTCTTCAGTGCGGCACGCCGCCTAAGTATATCATCGCTTACAGCTATTGTGGCGAACACTTCAACGACGGGGTCATGGCCACAATGGGCCAGATGACCCACGAGTTGGGCCACGACATCGGCCTGCCCGATCTCTATGACACGAATACCGTTCCAACCTGGGACGGTTTGGGCTATCATTGTTTGATGGCCAGCGGCAGTTGGGGCACCACCGGAGGGACGGTAGGCAGCTCACCGGTTCACATTGACGGCTACTTCAAGGATTGGCTGGGTTGGGGGGACCTGATTGCCGCCACGACCGGCAGCAATTCCGTTACCCTCGCTGCGGCCAACGGTAGCAACGACGTGTTCCGGGTCGATATCCCCGGCACATCCGAGTTCTTCATCATCGAAAACCGTCAGCAGACCGGCTACGACGCCGGCTTTCCCAACACCGCTGGCACCGTTGGCGGCCTGGCCGTCTACCACTGTGACTGGAATCTGCTCAACCCGGCGCTCAGTTACTTCAAGCAGAACGAGGTGAACGCCTTTCTTACGGGAACTACGCCCGGTTTCGGGATGAAGCTCGAAGAGGCCCACGGCAGTCCTTTTGACTTGGACGTATTAGGCGACGGCAACGCCGGCGACGACAACGATTATTTCCGCAGCGGCAAAAAGACGGATTTCGACGACGCGTCCGACCCCGACAGCGACACAAAAGCCGGTGCAGCCAGCGGGGTTGACATGTCGAGCGTCAGCGTCTCAGGAGATCCGATGACGTTTACCTTGGTTGCCCCCGATCAGGGAACTGAGGGCGAAGGCGAGACCGAGACGGACATCCGGTTCTCGGTCGACGCGGCCGCGATTGGCGTGACGGGCTCAGCGGTGAACCAGAACTCGCCCTTGCCCGTCCCGAGCCCGTTGATGGCCGATATTTACGTTGGGTGGAACGATACGAATGCGCTCAACATCCCGCTGGCGAAGCTGGGGCTGCAGCCCGGCGACGACGTGGATGCGATTGACATCTTCGACCAGAACTCGCCCGACATGGAATTGCATTTAAATGACGCGTATTGGCACTTTGGCGTCGATACCGCCACCGTGGGCTCAGCGGGCGTGGCGCCTGATGTGTCCTCTGAAGCCTTTGCGAATGAGGCTGCCGGAGACATATTCTGGTCTCGGGGTGCTACCTTTGGCTGGCCGCTCACCGGTGGCAACACACGCGAGGTCCAGGAAAGCTGGATAGGCCTCCTGGATGGCGCACCAACTCCTCCCCCGGACGAGGACAACAAGGATGCCTTGGATATCTCCGGGCCGGTGTTTCCTGAGGAGGGGAACCTGCCGCTGAATGCCGTCTATTTCTCCCTGACGCCGTCGTCTCCCTCCCTCGTCCCCCTGGCGTACTCGCCAGCGGACATTCTGGCCACGGACGGCGCGGGCGGGTTCTACCGTGTGAAGGAGGCGAACCAGATTGGGCTGATCCCGGGCGATGACATTGATGCGTTGTTCATGGACAGTACGGGTGTGTTTCACTTTTCGCTGGCCCCCGGCTCACCCACTCTCGGTAATCCTGTGTATGGCGGTACGGGCAGCCCCGCGGACATCTTCTACTGGGGCATGAGCGGCCTTGTTCGCGTCATTACGGCGGCACAACTGGGCCTTAAGGTCGACGACAACGTCGACGCCCTCGATGCAACGATGACCCTTATTGAAGGCGCCGAAGGCGAGGGCGAGGAAGGCGAAGGCGAGGAGTTCGAGTTCACCACACTGCCGATAGGCGGCTGGTTCCAAGTCGGCGACCGCCTGACCCTGACCGTCGGGGTCTCGGGCACGGTGGGCGCGGTCACCTACCAGTGGGTGAAAGACGATGTCGGCGACATCGACGAAGTGGAGCATCCCAGCGCCGTTACGAGCGTCTTCACAATAGATTCGCTCGTGAAGGATGACTCTGGCGGGTACGCATGCCGCGTTACCGACGAAAGCAAAGCCGATTACTTGACGCCGGAGGTGCATGTCGAGGTGTTTGATATGCTTCCGGCGGCGGGCCTCGCCGCACTGATCGGGGCCGGGGCGATGTTGTCGGTCGTGGCCGCGTGGCGGATCCGGCGAAAGAAGTAAACCCGCGCTAATAACAGAACCGAGGGTTCGTGCAGGTTTTAACGAACCCTCGGTTTTTGAAAAATGGGGACGCTGCCCTTATTTCCCTACAGTAAGGAAAGGTGAAGATGAAGCCTCAGCGGGAAATAAGGGCAGCGTCCCCATTTTTCAGTAGCCGAGTTGTTTGAGCGCCTGTTCCTGCTGTTGCTGCCGCTGCTGGACGGCCCGGCCGGCCCGGCCACGGGCGTACCCGGCGGCGCTCGATGTCCCCGCGTTGCTCATGCTGTCGAGCTGCTGTTGCATCCCGATGCCCGTCATCACTTCGCCCATGGGGCCGGCGCCGCCGACAGCCGGGGCGTTGAGCCGGCGCGACTGGCCGGGGGCGGGGGCGGCGAGTTGATTTTGCTGGGCCGGATGGAGCAGCGCCCCGTTTTCCGGGTGGAAGACGAAGTTCTCGCCGGAATCGGTCTTGGGGATGGCGGAAATGTACTGGGGAACCAGGGCGTCGAGCGAGGGCGGGTAATAGCCCGTGGCCATCCCGTAACTGTTGACGGCCTGGGTGATCTGCTTCATTTTTGCCCTGTCGCCGGCCGTGGGGCCGAGGATGGCGTTGCGTGCGGGGCCATTGACGAGTTTTCCGGAGGCGGAATCGTAGGTATACGGCGAGCCGTCGGGCTGGGTGGGGAGGCTGGGCAAATAACCGGGGACAAGTTCGTCGAGCGAGCCGGGATATTTGCCGTTTTCGGCCTGAAACGTGTCGATAGCGCGCTGGATGTTGATTTGGGCGGTCGTATCGGCGGCGGCGCCCACTTGGCGTTTGATGGCGGTGGCCTGTTCGGCCTGGAGTTCGCCCTGGATGGCGGTGGTGGTCAGGAGTTCGACGCCGCAACCGGCAAGGGCAAGGATTAGCATCGCAGGAAGGATGGTTTTCATTGGACACACCTCCTGCGCTGATTATAGCAGATAGTGCGAAGTGCGGAGTGCGAAGCTGTTGGCGTGCAGTCGTTGGGACGCCCCCGGCAGTTGTGGGGGGTGTCCCCATTTTGACACCAGCCGCGGCCTGTCATAAAGAACAAAAGTGGGACACCCCCCACAACTGCCGGGGGGCGTCCCAGACGTGAATTATCGCCTCTCAACGTCAACTTCGTACTGATAAACTTTGCACTGTCTTATTCGACCGTGACGCTCTTGGCGAGATTCCTGGGCTGGTCGACGTCGCAGCCGCGGTTGACGGCGATGTAGTAGGCCAAAAGTTGGAGCGGGACCGCCACGAGGATCGGGCTGAATGGCTCGTAACAATCGGGGACGTAGATCACGTCGGCGCTATGCTTCTTGATGGCTTCGTCGCCTACCGTAGCCACGGACAAGACGATGCCGCTGCGTGCCCGGATTTCCTGGATATTCGATACCATCTTGTCGTAGACGGCGCTCTGCGGTGCGGCGCAGACCACGGGCAACTCGGGCGTAACCAGCGCGATCGGCCCGTGTTTCATTTCGCCGGCGCCGTAACCTTCGGCGTGGATGTAGCTGATTTCCTTGAGTTTGAGCGCGCCCTCGAGCGCGCTGGGGAAATTGTAGCTTCTTCCGAGGAACAGGGCGCTTTGCGCGTCGCGGTACTTGGGATCGGCGGCGCACTTTTTGACGGTTTCGTGGTTGTCGAGTATCCACTGGATTTTGTCGGGGATTTCGCGGAGGTAGGCGATCATTTTGCGGGCTTCGTCCTTCGACATGACGCCGCGGATCTCCGCGAGGTAAATGGTGAACAGCGAAAACGCGGTGATCTGCGACGTATACGCCTTGGTGGACGCGACGCCGATCTCGGGCCCGGCCTGGGTGTAGATGACACCGTGGGACTCGCGGGCAATGCTCGAGCCAACCACGTTGACGATCGAGATGACTTTGGCGCCCTTGCGCTTGGCGATCCGGATGGCCTCGAGCGTGTCGGCGGTCTCGCCGGACTGGGTGACTGGGATCACGATGGTGTTGGGATAGACGATCGGGTCGCGGTAACGGTATTCGGAAGCGATATCGACTTCGACCGGCACCTTGGCGAACTTCTCGATGAGGTACTTGCCCACCATGCCCGCGTGCCAGGCGGTGCCGCATGAAACGACGACGATTTTCTTGCAGTCTTTGAGTTCCTGGGCCTCGAGCTTCATGTCAGCCAGTTGGACTTCATCCGAGCCTTCGTGGACCCTGCCGCGCAGCGTGTTGCGGATGACGTCAGCCTGCTGGCAGATTTCCTTGAGCATGAAGTGGGGGTAGCCTTCCTTCTCGGCGGCGGCATCGTCCCAATCGACGGTTTTGACTTCGAGTTGCTGGGGTTTGCCGTCGACGTCTTCGATCTTGTAGGACCCGCGCTTGATCTCGCAGACCTGGCCGTTGTCGATGTACAGGACTTTGCGCGTGTACTTCATGATGGCGGGCACGTCGGAGGCGATGAACGCCTCGTTGTCGCCCAGCCCGACGATAAGTGGGCTGCCGTGGCGGGCCGCGACGAGCAGGTCGGGGTTGTGCTTGCAGATCACGCCGATCGCGTACGCGCCTTCGACGTCTTTGAGCGCGCGCTTGACGGCCGCGAAAAGATCCCCCTTGTAATACTTGCGCACGAGATGGGCGATGGTTTCGGTGTCGGTCTGGCTGCGAAACGTAACGCCTTCGGCCTGCAACTGGGCGCGGAGTTCCTGGTAGTTCTCGATGATGCCGTTGTGGACGACGGCGATTTCCATGGGCCCGTCGAAATGGGGATGCGAATTGGTTTCGCTGGGCACGCCATGTGTGGCCCAGCGCGTGTGCCCGATGCCGAGCGGCCCCTCGAGCTTCGTGGTCGCCAGCTTGGCGTCCATTACGACGAGTTTGCCGACGCTTTTTACGCAATCAAGCCTGCCATTCTTGACGACGGCGACGCCGGCGGAATCGTACCCGCGATACTCGAGGCGGTGCAGCCCCGCCATAATGATTTCGACCGCATTCTTACTGCCGATATATCCGACAATACCACACATTTCTCGTCGACTCCTTTCCATGCGGCACACACCTGTGCCGGGACCAAACCGGGCATCGCCCGGGTTAACTAGGGCTAGGGCGCGGGGTCGGACTTCCGGCCCCGGCGCGTTTTTCTCCGATAGAAATAAACGTATATGGCAATGATAGCCAGGCTGGCCATCACCACCCAGATGGTTGCATTGTGGAGGTGGTCGCGGATGAGTTGCTCGTTTTGCCCGGCGACGTAGCCGATGCAGGCGAGGATAGTGACCCAAATGCCGGCGCCGAGTCCCGTGAAAAAGAGGAAATGGGCGAGGTTCATCCTGGCAAGGCCGGCGGGAAATGAGATGTACTGGCGGACCACGGGGATGAGCCTGCCGGTGAACGTGCCGATCTCGCCGTGGCGGCGGAAGAACCCTTCGCCGCGGAGGAATTTGACTTCGCTGATGAGTAGGTACTTGCCGTATTTCAGAAAAAAGGGCCTGCCGAGGAAGACGGCGAGGTAGTAGTTGAGGAGGGCACCCAGCCAGCTTCCCAGGATGCCCATGGCGATGGCCAGAAAGAGGTTCATCTCGCCTTTTTGGGCCAGGTAGCCGGCGGGTATCATGACGACTTCGCTCGGGAACGGGAAGAAGGAGCTCTCGAGCAGCATCATGATGACGATGCCGGCATAGCCCCATTGGCCGACGGTAGCGACAATCCACTGAACGACTTCGTTAACCATTACGAGTGCAACTTCTTGAATACGAGAGCTTCGGTTTTCACAGCCGTATTTCCATGGCGCGGAGTTTTTCGATCGCGGCGTGATTGGTCATGTCGCGGTGGAGTGGCGTGACGCTGACTTGCTGATTGTCGATGGCCTCGAAATCGGTGCCAAGCTCGACAAAATGGCTGGGTCGGGCGCCGCCAATCCAGTAGTAGATGTTTCCGCGCGGATCCACCCTCCGGACGATTTCGTCCTGATAGTTCCGGCAGCCCATTCGGGTGATGGCGACGCCGGCGATGTGGTCATAGGGCACGTCGGGGACGTTGACGTTGAGCATGGTGTTCTTGGGCAGGCCGTGCTCGAGGAGGTTACCAGCCAACTTTGCGGCAAACCGTGCGGCGGCCTCGGGGTGCTGGGGCGTGTAGCTGACATCCGAGATGGCAAACGAGGTGATCCCGAGCAGCATGCCCTCGTAGGCGCCGGCGACCGTGCCGGAGTACGTGACGTCGTCGCCAAGGTTTGCGCCCGGGTTGATGCCCGACACGCACAGGTGCGGCCGCGATCCCAAAAGGTCGCGCACCGCAAGCATCACGCAATCGGTCGGCGTGCCGTCGACCATGAACCAGTGGTCTTTGAACTCGGTGACGCGCAGGGGACGGTGCAGCGAAACCCCATGGCCGACAGCGCTTTGCTGGCGGTCAGGGGCGTAGACCCAGACTTCGCCGATCTCGCCGAGCGCTTCGGCGAGGATGGCGATTTCGGGGGCCTGGATGCCATCGTCGTTGGTGATGAGTATCTGCGGTTTTGCCATTTTTCATCCATTGGGGGGCAAAGAAATGAAACTTACATATAACATAATGGGCCCGGTTTAATCAAATTCCCGACCTAAACAGGCCTGATTTCAAGCACTTGTGAGGGGAATAAAAAAATCCTGGTGCGGCGGCGAATGTCAAGAGCTTTTTAAAGTATAATTGGATCACGCAGTGATTGGGGAAGAGAGCTAGACTACGCGCAACCGGGGTTGGTTTGATAATCAACGGCCTGTTCGCGTTCCCTCTTTTCCAGAACCGCAAGCATGCGCAAGGCCGATGTAGAATGGACGGCGTCCGTTGCTTTAAAATACTGGTTTTGGATTTGGCCCCAGTAGGGGAGGCCTATAGTGGTTTGAACTTTATGTTGCGGCCCAGGATACTCATAGTCGACGATGACACGAACGTGCGGTCGGCGTTTCACCGCTGGTTCTCATGCCGGGGTTTCGATGCCGATGAGGCGCAGGACGGCGTGGAAGCGGTGGAGAAGTGCAGCCGCGGCGCGTACGACGTGATCACGCTTGATCTGGAAATGCCGCGGATGACGGGGGTGCAGGCGCTGCCGCTGATCCGCAGAAGCCAGCCGGATGTGCCGATCGTGGTGCTGACGGGTTACGCCAACGAATCCAGTCCGGTGGCGTTGAACGACGTGGCCCGGGTGCTGGTGAAACCGATGTCGTTGCGCGAACTCGAGGACGTCGTGCGCGAGCTGTTGCCTGCCGACAAATAATATGCGCCGCGGGAAACGCCCCCGTGCCGCACCGACAGTCTTTTGCTCGCGGCATGTAATGCGATGCATCGCGGTGTGGGTCCCCGACCCCTTCAATGAGACCGGCCAAGCGAACGTCGGACCAAGAGACGCCAGACAACACTTGCCCAGACCACGAGGGTAAGTCCTCCCAGCAGGAGTTGCGCGCTTTGCGATGGATACCGTGTGAACTTAGACCTCGGCCGATCTCCAATCCGTCGGTTAACCCTATATCCGGTCAGGGATCCCTTTCGCAGCAGTTACGACGCCTTCCCTGTCGATGTCGTCCAGCCGATTATTGATGCGGGTGAAGGCAAAGACGGTGAGGCTCAGACAGACGGCGTAGAGGACGCCAATCTTCTGCGGCCAAATAGAGATCGCGCCTATGACGCCGGTTGCAGTGAAAAGGTCCGCCATGCGTGCCGGTAGCCGGGCGGCGCCGGCATCCGGATACAGGGGGATGCGCGGTTGGCGAAGTATCTTCCTGATGCAAACCAGAGTGGTGACCAGCAACACGGTGCCACCGCTCATCATGAGCCAGACCCGGCCGGCCGGCCATTCGTACTGGTTTACCGCGTCCGTCGAGTACATTCCGAGGAGGACACCAAGCCGGGAGGTGGCCCCGTGCAGAAGCAGGAACACCAGCAAGAAGGTGCTGTACGCAAGCGCCATGCCGCGGCGACGCTGCGAGATGTCTTCCGGTGAGAGGGTCTGGCCCGGGAATCCACGCGCCAAGCACACGGTGACAACATAGAACAAGGCCAGGCTTACGCCGGTCCAGAAGAAGAACTCGTATCCCGCTCCGAACACCAGCACGAACCCACCCAATGCCAGGAATCCGCTAATGACACCTTGGCCTACTGGGGGTGAAACCGCAGGGCTGTGTGGCGTCCCGTCCGGCGTGTGGGTCTTGTCCACACTCCGTATGGCCCAGGTCAACACGATGACGTAGAGTATGCCCAGGTTGAGGCCTGCATGCAGTTCCCACATTTTCCACCAGTCGATATAAGTGGGCGCAGAACCGTAGCCCAGACACCACAGGGCGCTCACTGCGAAGCCGATACCGAATCCGCCGCCGACTACCGCGCCGGATACCAGGGTGGCGCGATCGCGCTGCATCGCGGCCACGGCCATGGCCGCGATCCACCAGATGAGGACGGCGAAGTTCTGGGTGTTGGTGTAGACTGTGCGGCCGAGGTGCTTGCCCAACTCGCCGCCGTAGATGCCCATGCCGGCGTGGGGGAAGATAAGCCAAGGGCCGTGCTGGATGATCCATGCGCCAAGGCCGTCAACCGCGCCAAAGCCGAACGCTGATTCCCCGAGATTGAAAATGAAGGCCAGCAGCGTCGCGATAAGGGCCGCGCGGATTACCCACGCGGCCACCGATACCCTCGAGTTGAGCGCCCAGCCCAGCAGGATACCGCCGGGCGCACCCCAGCCGATGCCGCAAATGACGAACCAAGCATAGCCGACCCAGGGCGAAAGCGGCAGGACTTCATCGCGGCAACTGAAATTGCCCAGGATCCAGCCCGTGTACTGCCCGTAACCCAGTTCGCCGCCGATGGCGATTCCCATACCCAGCCACAGCACGATACCGCGCGCGTCAATCCCTTTGCGGCGGCACAAATAGTACCAGAGTAGGCCCCAGGTGAGTCCGGGCACGATGGTGCCGTCGATGCCGCCCCAGCCGTTCGACCCGCGGATAGCCCAGGTCATCGCGCCCATGCTCCCGAACAGGAGCATGGGTAGCCAGATGCTGTGCAGCGCCCACACGCCATCTCGATCCCGCACGGCACGATGGCGTTGATACCGTGTAGTATCCGCTATGGTCATCATCGGTCGTCCCCCTTAAACAGCATGAGGCATGCGGCCCGGACCATGATGAATCTACGGCAAGAACGAGGCCCAGTCAAACCAGGACCCAATCAGATGGTTGAGTCGATTGTGAGATTGCCACGCCGCTCGCGTTGTTCGTTATACCAAATGGTACAGTAGGGCGATGGTTTACTTGTCATGACCGCTATCCCGCATAATCCATGGGCCAGGCAGGGTCCGCCGAACAAGCATGATGAAAATCCGCCCCCGCCAGTGTCCGTTTGATATTCTTACTTCCTCCTCTCAACGCCATCCCGCAGGGGTTTCATGAGTTCGAGGGCCTTTGCCCATTGGCCGGTGTAGAATGCCTCGCCCGCCGCCGGGCCGGCAACACGGATGCGTTCCTTGGTGTCTTCAGAGAGCTGCGACACCGGATCAAACCACGCCGCTATGATGCTGTGCAAAATGGCCCATGCCTCGCTGTACTGCGCCGAAGGGAGTGGCAGGCGGTCATTGACGGGCGGCAACGGCGGAAACGGCTTGGCCGGCAAGGCCTGGTACCAGTAGGCAACACTCGAATAGTCATTCTCAAACGTATTGGCGTGCCCGTGTTCGATCGTGAATTTGATGGATTTCCGGAAACGGATCGGGTCATGAATGTACCAGCGGTATTGAGCCGTGTTCCCGGCATAGTCCGGATTCTGCACGGTCGAATAACCCGTATAGGGACCGAAATACGGCCGATTGGGTGACGCACCCCCGCCGAAGATTTCCTCCGTGCCCGTTCCGTGGTATCGAGGCGGAAATGCTTCCCCGTCGATGAAGATCATGTCATCGCCTTCTCCCCACCAGCCCCCTGCCACGTTGTCCACGTTCAGGACCAGGCCCACAACCTGCCCGTGTCCTTCCGCATCCAGTATGACGTAGTTATCGTCACCCGTGAGATTGACTTTATCCCAAGCAAGTTGGACGTTGGTCGCGTCCTTGTCCGCGCTCTCTGTCAGGCACTCGCGTCGCCACTGCGCATGGAACCGGCCTGTGTTGGCGGGAAGGGGCTTGTCGTATTCCTCGAACTCGATGTGGTACCACAACGCATTCAAGGGTCCCCCCAGCGTCATTGAGCCTTGATTTTCGATCATGATGCGTGCACCGTCCGAAAACGGCATCGGGAAATAACAGTTGAATCCAAAGCTGATCCCCATCCCCCCAGGATTGATGGTGATCAGATCACTGGCGAACACGGGCACAATACAGTTCGGCGCGCCGAAGAAGTCGCCAAGAGGCACTTCAACGCTCGGCGCATCCTGTCCATCCCAATACATCCGCAGAACGGCCCGGCGAAGATCGAGGGGGTCGTTGCCGATCATCGTCCAGTAGATGTGCGTGATGCACCCCGGCCCCGAAACGCGGAGCAATTCTGCGGTTTCTCCCGGACCGATCGTTATCCAATCGCGGTTGCCACCGGTTCGGTCCCAACTCGAGCAGCGTCTTGACCGGGCATACTTCAGTTGGAAAAGGTTTCTAAGAGGACTAGTCTCCATTACGCCCGCTCCCAGTGCCACACTCTCGGCGCTCCAATTCTCCGTGTCTGTAGCATTGGTTCGCCGCACCCCGGCCGTGGTGCAACCACCTGCCACAAGCAGGACTCCCGCCGCCGTACTCTTCAGGAACGTTTTCCGTGTCGATGCCATTTTTTCTACCCCTCCTTATGCGGAAGAGTCCGCGTGATGTTCGTTGAATGCGCGCGCATATGGTCAAAACATTCGGACGCTGTGTAAGCAGCTCTGGTAACGCAAGTTGCGTTCCGCTTCTGTTTAGGCACTGAGCCGATTGAGTACCTGCACGTAAAGAGCCAAGTTCTATGAGAGAAGTCAAGCATGGCAATCGCTACTCCGGCTGTCACCGCTTCACCACAAGTGGAAAACTGGTGTACATTGAGAGTGAAAGGTCCTCCAACGGTCGTTCTCGACGCGCCCGTAGTGCCATCAGGGTCTTTACCATCATACAACCGTCGGTGGATTCTTGTTTCGTTCGAGAAGACCGCTCTTTCCCGGTACGGTTGGGCCTGCCCATTATTTCGGAGTGCCTGTCGAATAAGGAATGACCGGCAGTTCCACCCGTGAGTTGCGTTCTGCCGAGCGGTAGAGGGTGATGATGGGCGGGACGACGCCGGGAGCGTTTGGGTCGTTGGCGGGCGCGATCGCGGGGTGGAGGCGGAAGGTGGGAAAGTCAGCGCAGGCGATGCTGAGGCGGATGCGGTGCCCTTGCTTGAAGACCCAGGATGTAGGGTTGAGATCGAGTGCGAGTTCGACCACGGCATCGTTGGCGAAGATGGCGGGGTTGTACTGGGATTTCTTGAAACCGTGCCAAGGTAGTTCCGGGACAACGTCTACCTTGTCGCGGCCATTGTTAATCATCGTGTCATTGTCGTGCAGTGCGGCGAAGCCGGCGCGGAGCTGTCCTTCGGTGACGAGAAGTGCGGCGCCATCGGGCGTGACGTCTTCGAGGTACACAAACACGTCGGCGTCCGGCGAGGTGCTTGACATAAACAGGTGCGTGATGGGGTGGCCGGTGACCTCGGTATCGCGATCAAGCGTATTTCCCGTGTATACGAGGCATTGCGCAGCCTTGCCGGCGCGGTCGGCGGCTGCGGCTGGTTGCTGCATGGCGATGCCGACGTAGCGGTTTCCCTTCGACTCGGTGTAGCTCGAATCGTGGGTGAGGTTGGCCTTGTAGGTGTCGTTGCCGTCGGCGCTTCGCTGAGATGCGAGGCGGTTGCCGGCGTCGAAGTGCAGGGGCGTCATGACCTGGCGGGCGAGAGGCCATTCGTTTTCCTGGCGCCAGCCGCCGCCGTTCATGACAAAGAGTGTGACTGGAGGCTCACGGTCGATTCCGTTGTCGATGCCCTTGAGATAATGGTCGAAAAAGCGCAGGTGCTCGGTAAGGTATTGGGCTTCGGGATCGTTGATGCCGAAGTGCTTCCACATCGGGCCCGAGGTGAAGTCATGGTATGAGGGCGACATCACCAACTTGGACGGATTCGTGCCGGCCATCGTGGCGTAGAGTTCGCAGGTGCCGCGCGCGAACGCATCGTACCAGCCGCCGACATGGTAAATCGGCACCTTGAATGCCATGATGCCGGGCACGAACGCGCTGGGACTCAGGTCGCTGAGCGTAACATCGAGCGGCGAAGGAGAGTCGAGGAAGGGCTCCTTGCTGGCCCATTCGGCATAGTCGAGGTTCTTCATGTGCTCCTGCGTGGCCCGATAATAAATGTGCTCGCGCGTCTGGCCGTCGGGGTAGGCGGGTGGGAAGCCGTCGTCGAGGAAGGTGCCGTTACCGTTCTTGTCGATTGGAATCTCATCTGCGAGATCCCCGTCGCCGTCCTCATCAACGACCGGCTTCGTGGGGAGGATACCCTCATCGGGGACGAAGAAGTTCTGGGTGATGAGGTGCATGTACGGCGAAAAGCTGTCGAAGAATCCCTGCAGGAAGATGCCGCCGGGGTAGGCCTCGCCCGTGTAGCCGTCAAGGGGAACGCACTGTGGAACCATGCACTTGAGCGCGGCGGGGGCTTGCGAGGCTGTCGCAAGTTGTGACCAGCCAAGGTAGGAAGATCCTTTCATGCCGACATTGCCGTCGCACCAGGGCTGCACGGCGATCCACTCGATCAGTTCACGGCCGTCCTGCTTAAGCTGTGGCATGAAGTCCATCATCCATCCGGTGGATGCGCCGGTGCCGCGCATGTCGGCGAGCACAATGGCGTAGCCGTGGGAGAGGTAGAAGTGGCCCTCGCGCGAGTTCGCCGCTTCGCGCATTTTTCCGGTCTGTGGATTGATGCGTGCGCGCTGGTAGGGCAGGTATTCGAGCACGACGGGGAACTTCTCGCTTGATGGCCCATCAGCCGGCAGGAAGACATCGACGGCGAGTTTCGCGCCGTCGCTCATGGGCACATACGCCGAGCGGCTCGTGTGCGACGTGTAGTCCGTTGCGGAGTATCCCGAGTAAGCGAAAGGCGCGGACTGTTTCGCCTGGGTTTTCTCGGCAAGGCATGGGAAAACGAGGAGCAGTATGGCAAAGACGCCGGTGAAGACGCGCATGGTGAAGTCCTCCGAGGGATGATCCGCAGAGATATCCTCTTCTCCGGTATTTCCCGTATGGACCTGCTCGCGACCACCGCAGGCAGGTTTTCTGCAATCATAAGAGCATCGGTAGACGCCGTCAACATGTGGTTTTCCCCTTGTGGGCAAGCGGTGAGACGCCCTACGACGTGGAAATCCGGGTCAGAGAGAAGATCTCGATAGAATCGCGACGACTTGCCTTTTCCTCACTCTGAACGATTTGTTTGAGTGGTACCTTTGGGCGAGTGCCACAAAAACAACTTGCCGGAAAGCCCACAGCCGCTTGATTTCCAGTTGCCCGTGTGGTTCTCCATGGCAACGGACGAGAACCTCCCCCTATGTGAACGCCAGACTCAGATTAGCGCGTCCGGCTTTTTAGTTTCCATTTTTCTGGCCAACCAGCCTTCGGTCTTTTGCGTAATCGTACAGGCGTTGCCTGAGCAGCTTCCTGCCCCGGTACAACCGCGACATTACGGTGCCCAGGGGGCAGTCCATGGCCTCGGCGATCTCCTTGTAGGACTTGTCTTTGAGGTCGGCCATGATGACGGCGAACCGGAAATCCTGGGGCAAGGACTCGACCGCGCCTTTGACCTCGTCGTCGAGCAGTTCGAGCAGGTCTGCGGAATTATCCGCGGCGGGCTCGAATGCGACTTTGGGATCGGGCGCCGTGCCGGGTGCGGCTTCACTGCCCGTCAGCTCAACAAAATCGGGCCTGCGCACGCGCCTTCGGTATTCGTTGATGAACGTGTTGCGCAGGATCGTGAGCAGCCAGGCCTTGATATAGGTTCCGTCCTTGAACTGGTTGTGGAACCGCAGGGCCTTGACGACGGTGTTTTGGGTGAGGTCCTGTGCGTCGGCGGCGTTCCGGGTGAGCCGAAGCGCGACCGCGTAGAGCATCCCGAGGTGCTCGAGCACGAGGTTTTCGAACCTCTTTGACCTGACGTCGGCATTGACAGTTACTTTGCTCACGTCCACAGTTTCAGAAAGACCTGCCCGTGATGAGACGTCATACGAGTGCGATTTTCTCAACTGAACTGACATAGACACCCCCTGTGGGCCAGAATCGCCCGGTGATCCGCACCGCCTGCAACCGCATGCGGGCGAGGGTGACCGCAGACCTGGGCCAGCGGGCCAAGTCCCGGCCAATACCATGGGTGAACGTCAACTTGATAAGTTGGCACTACGCTTGATGCAGCCCGTTTCATTTCCGCATTACCTTTTTGCTTTTTAGCTTTGCGCCAAGAGCATCTTCCCTGCACGCCCATTCCGCCCACCTGTGGTTTCTACTATGGCGTAAGGGCGGGGGCGTTACAATCAGACGATCCCCCTGTTTTGCATCAGGGAATCCCCTATGCAATGAGCATAGTATGTTAAGAATTAAAGACGCCGGGGCGGAGCGCGCCGCCACTTGACGGCGCGGTATACTGATGTATAGGCTGCTTGAATCGGCGACCACCTTGCGGGGGCTGTGTTCTTAAGCGTAAGACAGGAGATTTGGCGATGCGCAGTGACGAGGCGACAAAAGGTATCGAGCGGATGCCCAACCGGGCGCTGCTGCACGCCACCGGCGTGACGCGGGACCAACTGGCCAAACCGTTCATAGGGGTGTGCTCGAGTTTTACGGACCTGATCCCGGGGCACATCGGGATGCGCAGCCTCGAGCGGAAGATCGAGTGGGGCATCTGCTCGGGCGGGGGCGTTCCGTTCTTGTTTTCGGTGCCGGGCATCTGCGACGGGATCGCGATGGGCCATGCGGGAATGCACTGGTCGCTGCCGTCGCGCGAATTGATCGCCGACATGATCGAAACCATCATGCAGGCGCACCGGCTGGACGGCGTGGTGCTGCTGACGAACTGCGACAAAATCACGCCGGGCATGCTGATGGCGGCGTGCCGGCTCGATGTCCCGGCCGTGGTGGTAACGGCCGGCCCGATGCACTCGGGCCGGTACAACCAGCGGCGGCTCGACCTGGTGCGGGACACGTTCGAGGCCGTCGGCCTGTGCCAGGCGGGCCGGCTTGCCGAGGAAGACGCGGCCGCGCTCGAGATGGAAGCGTGCCCGGGCGAAGGCGCGTGCCAGGGGTTGTACACGGCGAACACGATGGCGTGCCTGACCGAGGCCATGGGCATGAGCCTCCCCGGAACGGCAACGGCGCTGGCGGGCAGCGCGAAAAAGGCCCGGATAGCTTACGAGGCCGGTGAGCAGGTTGTGGCGCTGGTGCGGGAAGGCGTGACGACGCGGCAAATCGTGACGAAAGGCGCGCTCGAGAACGCGATCCGGGTGGACCTGGCGCTGGGCGGCTCCACCAACACGACGTTGCACATCCCGGCGATCGCGCACGCCGCCGAAGTGGACGTCACGCTCGATGCGTTTGACCGGCTGAGCCGGGAGGTACCGCAACTGATCTCGCTGCGGCCCGCCGGCGAGTTCATGATGGAAGATTTCGAGTGGGCGGGCGGAATCCCGTCGATGTTGAAAGCGCTTTCGCCGCGGCTGGACAAGACCTGCAAGACAGTCTCGGGCAAGACGGTGGGCGATCTCGTGGCAAATTACCCCGACGGCGACAAGGCCGTGATCCACACGCTGGACGACCCCGTCGCGAAAGAGGGCGGCATCGCCGTCCTGCGCGGCTCCCTGGCGCCGGAAGGCGCGGTCGTGAAGCAGGGGTCGGTGAACGCGGAGATGATGAAATTCACGGGCACGGCCCGCGTGTTTGAAGACGAAAGCGCCGCCATGAAGTTCTTGTTTGCGGGCAAAGTGAAGCCGGGCGATGTTATTATTGTGCGCAACGAAGGGCCGAAAGGCGGCCCCGGCATGCGGGAGTCATTGGCGTTGACGGCGGCCGTGGCCGGGTGCGGCCTCGGCGACAAAATCGCCATCGTCACCGACGGGCGGTTCTCCGGCGGCACGCGCAACCTCAGCATCGGCCACGTCTCGCCGGAAGCGGCCGATGGCGGGCCCATCGCGCTCGTGAAGGATAACGACAAGATCGCCGTCGACCTGCCGGGCCGCAAAATCGACCTGCTCGTAGACGAAAAGGAACTCAATCGGCGCAAGGCAGAGTGGAAAAAGCCAGCGCCAAAGTTTCAGCGCGGATGGCTGGCGCGGTACGAGCGGCTCGTCTCGAGCGCGGCCCGCGGGGCAGTCCTCGACCCGCCAGGGGCGTAAAAAGATGATCGGACGGATCGGACGGATCCGACGGATCCGACCGATGATGCCAGCACGAGTTTGCACGTTTTTAGTGGCGGACGGCGCGGGCTGAGGTTTTATGAGCATTCAAGACTACCGGCAGTTCATGAAATCAATGTTCGGCAAAACCGGAATCTCCGACCAGAGCCGCGGAGTGGAGCCGCCGCCGCTCGAAGCGCCGTATGACGCCAAGGCGGAAACGGTCCCGCTGCCGGAGGTGTCGCGGGACGTAGTCGTGCGCCCGGACCTCTTCGAGTGCATCTCACACCGGCGCAGCCGCCGCGAATGGACCGACGAGCCGCTCACGCTCGATCAGGTCTCGTTCCTGCTCTGGGCGACGCAAGGCGTGTCGGAGGTCGTGGGAGGCGGCCGGGCCACGTTCCGGACGGTGCCGTCGGGCGGGGCGCGACACCCGTTTGAGACGTACGTGGCGGCGAACAGAGTGACGGGGCTGGATGCTAAGGTGTACCGCTACCTGCCGCTGACGCATCGGCTCCTCCCGCTATTCGAGATGAACGCGGAACGACGGGAAGACTTGACGCGGGCGATGCTCGGGCAACGGTTCGCGGCGCACGCGCCGGTGGTGTTCATCTGGAGTTGCCTGCCGTACCGCGGCGAATGGCGATACACCCTGGCCGCGCACAAGACCATGCTGCTCGACGCCGGCCACATGGGCCAGAACCTCTACCTCGCGTGCGAGGCCATCGCCGCAGGGACATGCGCCATCGGCGCCTACGACCAGAAAACCCTCGACGCCTTCCTCAACCTCGACGGCAACGATGAGTTCGTTGTGTACGGCGCTCCGGTTGGATGGCCTCTGTAACGTTGGATGATACGGCTTTAAGGTTGCCGTGGGCAAAGCGAATGCCCGGCGGGAAACCCGCCGGGCATTCCAGATATATGCTAGTACTCGCGCGTTGCCTTACCGGCAACCCCTCCACAGATCCGTTTTTGTCATAAAAAGCAGATCCACCGGATGGCGAGTTGCGGTACCGCAGGCAACGCACTGCCTACTAGCGCCGGGTTTACCCGGACTTTCCATCGATGGACCACCTCCTTTCCGACCTGCCCGAAGTGTCCTGCCGGCTCCCCGCGAGCCGCTTCGCCAACAGCAAGGTCTTTTCTGGAATTAAGGTACCACAAAGGAACTCCGGCGGCAAGTGGGAAAAGCAGTCCGGAGTCTGGAGTCTTGAGTCTGGAGGATTCCAGTACCTCAGGGAGGAAAAGACGAGATGGCAGGAATTGTACTCATTGAAGTAAAGCGCGAAAAACGGGGACAGACACGCCGGCTAATTGCTTTTGTTGTGGACCGTCAGGTCCCAGTCAATCGCGCGCAGCGTATCGTAGAGCCGGTTAATTTCGATTTCGAAGGTCGGAAAAACGGTTTTGGCCAGTTCGAGGTTGTCTTCACGCACGGCCATCTCGATTTTGAGCGCGGCTTGGCTGACGCGCGTTCCGCCGAGCGAGGCGGCCGCCCCTTTTATCGAGTGGGCCATGCGTTGGGCTTTCTCCCGCGTCGACTCGTTGAGGGCCTGGCGCAACTCCTCGACCTCGCCCGGGATGTTGTCGAGGAACACCTGCGAGATGTGGCGCAGTGTTGACGTCCGGCCGCCGGACACCTGGATGGCCTGATCGACGTTGAGGACGGGCGTGCTGTCGTTGGGTTCGGCGGGGGGTGGCGCAGGTAGCGGTGTATCGTGGTGCAGAGGCGACTCGTGCAGCCACCGCAGCATGGTTCTCATGATGATGTCCGGGCTGACGGGTTTGGCGATGTAATCGTCCATGCCGGATTCGAGGCACCGTTCCCTGTCGCCTTTGAGTGCGTGTGCCGTCATGGCAATGATGGGCATGTGCTCGCCATGGCTTTCCCGTTTCCGGATTTCGCGCGTGGCGGTGTAGCCGTCCATGGTGGGCATCTGGCAGTCCATGAAAATGAGGTCGTACGAGCCGGTGGCGTGCATCGCGACGGCTTCTTCGCCGTTCGCCGCGACCTCGACCGTGCAGCCGAGCGTGCGCAGGATCTCGACGGCCACGTCCTGGTTGATTGGGTTGTCTTCGGCGACGAGCACGCTCGCCTGGAGGAAGTGGCCGTTGGCTTCCTGCTTGATATCATCGGGTTCGCGGGATTCGGCGACGGTGTGGCGCGTAACAAGGCCGATGGTTTCCTTGTTGAGGTTGGCGGTCCACACCCGTGCGATGGCCTCCTCGAGCTCGCTTTGGCGGATGGGCCCGCTGAGGTAGGCGGCGAACCCGAGCTCGGCGATCCGGACCGCCTCGCCGCGCTGCCCGGCGCTCGTCAGCAGCAGCAGGATCGTGTCTTTGAGGGCCTCGTCGCTCTTGATGTGCCTGGCGAGGTCCCCGCGGTCGGCCGCGAGGATCCGGTGCGTGATCAGGGCCATCTGAATGGGGTGGCCGGCGGTTTTTGCGGCGCGCAGCGTCTCGATGGCGCCGTCCGTGGAAGAGACGACAGTGCACCGCATCCCGAGATCCGTGAGTTGCTCGTACAAGACCCGCTGGTTGATCCGGCTGTCATCGACCACGCACGCTCTGACGCCCGCGAGGTCGGCATTCTTCGGAGGCGCGGGGGGAGCTTCCCGGTCCCTGCCGAACGGGAGTGTGACGCGGAACCTCGCGCCCACGCCTTCGGTGCTTTTGACGCCGATCCGCCCGCCCATCAGGCTCACAAGCTGCTGCGTGATGGCAAGCCCGAGGCCGGTGCCGCCAAACCGCCGCGACGTGGACGTATCCCCCTGCGCGAACTGGTGGAAAATTATCGGAAGTTTTTCGCCGGCGATGCCGATCCCGGTATCTTCGACGGTGATTCGGAGCACGCACTTCTCCGGCGTCATACCGAGGCAGTCGGTGTTGACGAGCACGTGGCCTTTTTCGGTGAACTTGATGGCGTTGCCGATGAGGTTCATGAGGATCTGCCGGATCCGGCCGGCATCGCCGATCACCCGTCGCGGAGAATTGGACGCATACCGCATGATCAACGCAAGGCCTTTCTCTTCGGCGCGCGTCGACAGCAGTTCAACCACCTCGCCGATTGCCACCTCGAGGTCGAACGGGATCGGCTCGACCGTGAGCCGGCCCGCCTCGATCTTCGAGTAGTCGAGGATGTCGCCGATGATGGTAAGCAGCGCCCGGCCCGAACTCCGTATCGCTTCCGCATACCGCCGCTGGGCCGGCTCGAGGTTGGTGTTGAGCAGGAGTTCGGCCATCGCGATGACGCCGTTCATGGGGGTGCGGATCTCGTGGCTCATGTTGGCCAGGAAGTCACTCTTGGACCGGTTAGCGGCCTCGGCGGCTTCTTTGGCGTGCTGGAGTTCGCGCTCGGCCCTCTGCCGCTCGAGGATCTCCTGCTGGAGCTCGCGGGTGCGCGTGGCGACCCGCTCCTCGATGCTGTCGTAAGCCTGCTGGAGGGTTTTGTCCCATGCGCGGATCTGGTCGAGGATCTTGTTGAGCTGGGAGTAGAGAGGGCCAAACTCGCCGCTGCCCTGCTCGATGATCTCGCGCGAATACTTCTGCATCTCCGCGATCACGGCCTCGAACTGGGTGTTTCGCTTCCCGAGACACTTCACGCAAAGCTGCCGATTGTGCGTGGTGACATGGATGTGCTTGGGGCAGGCCAGTTTTCCGCAGCCATCGCATTTCCGGCCACACGCATCGCATAAAGAAACACGGCACTCCACGCAACTGCCCACGGAATCGCGCGCGTGGCAAAACGAGCACTCCAACTAACGCTCCCCCAGCCCAATTTGTCCATCCGTCGGCGGCGATGACGACTCCAGAGGCCATCCACGCCGTTAGAATCTTTGTTTGCGACATCTGCGCGCGACGCGTAGATGTTAGCTCAAGGTCGCGAACAAAGATTCTGAAAACGGTTTTTTTACCGCGGCTTCTTAGCCGCCGTAGTCTTTTAACCGATGCCGGACGCGCGAGTCAAGTAGTGGTAGGTATCGTATTGAGCCCGGCACGCGCCGGTGCCGTCGCCGGCATAATGGTTGGACTGAGTTTCATCGAGAATTCTGGCCTTGCAGGTGTCCCCTACCTGAAACGCCATCATATCGGCGATCTGCTGCTGAATCTCGGGGGCCAGAATGGGAAACCCAACCTCGATGCGCCAGTCGAGGTTGCGTTCCATCAAATCGGCCGAACTGAGGTAGATGCACCGGTCCGGCCCGTTGCCGAACAGCAAGACCCGCTGATGTTCGAGATACCGGTCCAGGATCGAGATAGCCCGGATGTTTTTGTGGGGCAACATGGCGTAGTTCGTCCTGACGACAAGGTCCATCTTGACGCCGGCATCGGCCGCGGCACGTATCCGGGCGATGATCTTTGCGTCGGTGAGATGGTTGACTTTTAGGAAGACGTAGCCGCCATCCCCTTTTTGGGCTTCGCGGTCGAGCAACCGGTTAAGCGTTTTGCGGACGTTGAACGGCGACACCAGCAGGTGTTTGAACTTGGGCGAGGACAGCATCCGCATTTTAGCCGCATTTTCCAGGAATGCAAATATCTCGGCGACTTCTTCGGTGAGCCTGGGATCGGCGGTGAGCAGGGTACTGTCAACGTAGAGGCGGCCCGTGGTTTCGTTGAAGTTGCCCGTGGATAAGCCGGCGACAGAGAAACCGTCGCGCTCGATCAACATCAGTTTTCCGTGGACCTTCATGGGCGGCACACCATAAACGACGGTCGCCCCGACCTCCTGAAGCTTCTCGGAGATCTGGATATTCTGCATCTCGTCGAACCGGGCTTGCAGCTCCACCGACAGAACCACTTTTTTGCCGTTCCGCGCCGCGTTGAACAGGGCGTTGACCATCTGACTGCTGCGGGCCGCGCGGTAGAGCGTCATCTTGATGCTTCTCACCTTGGGATCGATGGCGGCCTCACGCAACAGCCGCGCCAGGTGGTCGAACGACTGGTAGGGGTACGTAACAAGCACATCGCGCCGCTTGACGATGTCGAGCATCGGGGCGCGGTCCTTGTCCAGGATGGGGTGGCGGGCCGGCGCCATCTGCTCGAACGCGAGGTCGGGGCGGCTGCTTGGAAACCGCATCAGGTCTTTCATGTTGTGGTAGCGGCCACCGCCAATCAGGGTATCGCGCTTGGTGATGTTGATCTCTTTGCTCAGGAGACGGAGAAGTGCCGGCGGCATTTGGGCGTCGTAAACAAGCCGCGTGGGCCGGCCGCCTTTTCGTTTCTGAAGTCCGCGCTCCATTTTACGGACGTAGCTGTCGGAGAAATCGTCGTCGATGCTGAGTTCGGCGTCGCGGGAGATTTTGAATTCGTACGCCTCGATGGTCTCGTACTTGAAGATGTAGAAGATTTGGTTAAGCGAGTAGCGGACAAGGTCATCGGTGTACATGATGTTGCCATTGGGCAACTGGACGAACCGCGGGAGTTCCGAGGGTATTTCGAGGATGGCGTAGCGCGGTTTCTTATCCACCATGACGACGCCAAAATACAGCGAGCCGTCGGTAAGCTGGGGAAACGGCTGGTTCTTGTGGATGATAATCGGAACCAGCGTGGGCAGGACGTTCGACCTGAAATATTCGTCGAGCCATTGTTTGAGTTCGCCATTGCCGTCCCGGACGTCCTGGTCGGTCAGGATCCGGATGTCTTCCCGGGCGAGCGAGGCGACGATGTCGTCGTACGCGTGCCGGAACCTCTCATCGAGGTGGCGGGCCTTGTCGCCGACCACCTCGAGCAGTTCAACCATCCCTTTTTTGCCGAGTTCGATCCTCCGCTGGATGCTGGCCACGCGCACCTTGAAAAACTCGTCCATGTTCGACGAGAAGATGCCGAGAAACTTCAGCCGCTCCATAAGCGGGTTGCGTTTGTCTTCCGCTTCCTGAAGAACGCGCTCGTTGAAGGCGAGGGTAGAAATCTCGCGGATTTGAAAAATGTTGTTCATACGCAGAGACAACACTCGGCCAAGTTAGAGTTCTTCCCGAGCCCCGTAACATCCAAGTCCCATTACCTCAAAAACTTGCACAACGAACGCCGGTCTACTACATTTCTGGTTCAAATCTACCACCTGCGAGAAACTTTCGCAAACGGCCAAAGGCGGCTAAGAAGCCAAAGGCGGCTAAGAAGCCGGATTCAGAATCTTTGTTCGCGACCTTGGTCCAACATCTACGCGTCGAGCGCAGATGGCGCGAACAAAAATTCTAAAGGCGGGACAATGAAACACCTGCAGTTGAAACCCCGGGAAGAGCGGCGGCTGTTGCGCGGCCACCCGTGGGCGTACCGCAACGAGTTTGAGCCGATTCCCCCGCTGCAGGAATCGGACATCGTGGACATCTACACCGACCATGGGCGGTTTGTGGCCCGCGGTTTTTACCAGGCGCAAGGCGGGATTGCGGTCCGCATTCTGGCACGCCATCAGACGCCCATTGACCGGGTGTTGTGGCAGGAACGGATCGATGAGGCCCGGGCATTCCGGGAGCGGCTGTGGCCGGGGCAGGACGTGTACCGCTGGGTGTTTGGCGAAAGCGACGGGATTCCAGGTTTCGTGGCGGACAGGTACGGGCCGGTCGTGGTTTGCGAGACGCCCTGCCCGTTTTACGGCGCCCACGCGGCCGCTTTGGCCGAGTTGTTCATGAAGCCGGAGGGGGTCACAGGCGTGAAGATGACCGTGGCCGGCGAGGAGACCAAGTACGGGGAGGTCCCGCCGGATGTGACGTGCCGGGTCGAGGGCGTCTCGGTGTCGGTTGCGCTCGAGGGGGGCCAGAAGACGGGCCTGTTTCTGGATCAGCGGTTGAACAGCTTTGCCGCGCGGCGGTATTGCTCGGGTGCGCGGGTGCTCGACGGCCACTGCTACGTGGGGATGTGGAGTTGCCACGCGGCGCTGGCCGGGGCGTCGAGCGTGCTCGGGGTGGACACATCCGGCCCGGCGATCGAGCGGGCGGCCATCAACGCGCGCATCAACGGCGTCGGCTCCCTCTGCTCGTTCGAGCGGGCGGACGTGATGGAGGCGCTCCAACGGGGCGAGCGGTACGACGTCGTGATCCTCGACCCGCCGGCGTTGGCCAAGGGGCGGGCCCAGTTGAAAAAGGCGCTCGGCCTCTACCAGGCGCTCAACAGGGCCGCGTTGGACGCCTTGGCGGCGGGCGGCATCCTGATCACGTCGACCTGCTCGCATTTTGTCGGCCGCGAAGCGTTTCTTGAGGTGCTGAAACGGTCGGTGACATCCGCCCAGCGGCAAGGGTGGGTGCTGAGTGTCAGCGGGGCCGCCCCGGATCATCCGGTGCTGATGGCTACGCCGGAAACCGAATACCTCACCTGCGTTACCTTGCGGGTAGGCTGAACTCCAGAATCCGATGCGCCCGGGCTCTCCGCTACTCGACCGCCGGCTGTTCGGAACAAACAGGCGGCGTGGCGGTTCGCGCCGCTTGAAGCATGGCTTGGACGAGATCGGTGATGAGGGCCGATTGGGGGAAAAACGCCGTAGCGCCCGACTGCGAAGCCCGATCGGCCGCGTCGGCCGTTGGCTCGCCAAAGAGGAAAACGGGCAGGTTGGTGTAGGCGGAATTTTTTTTGATCAGGCGGGCAATCATGTCGCCGGGCAAGTCCTGTTGTTGGAGATTAACAGCAACAGCCGAGGGACCCAGGATTCGCAGCCGCGCAAACCCGTCGATGGTGCTGGGCGCACAGTAGGTTTCGCAGCCGCTCTCGGAAAGGGCGCGGCACAATTGGCCGCTCGAGGCCGGGTCGCTGTCGATTACGAGGAGCCGGCAAGTGGTGGCCCCGCCGCCCGACTTGCCTGACAGCGCCTGATTGATAAACAGGATAATCTCGCTTTGAACAGGCAATTGATCCGGCATAAACTCACAGCCCGCCACGGTTTGCGCCTGTATCAGCCGGACGTTGCGCACCACCGACCGCAGGTTCTGGATCATAATGCCCGGCGGGAGGTTGAAATCCAGACGGACTTCCCGGCCGGCCTCGACGGTGGAGTCTGTCAAGACGCCGCACCCTCCGGCGCTGATGTCACGCAGCATACCTTTGGCGACCGTCCCGTTTAACCGCAGCATGCACGGCGCGCTGAACGGCACCCGCGGATGCTTCCGAAACGATATCGCCTCAAACGTTTTGGGCCAGTTGATATGGCACCAGCTCGTGTTGCTCAGTGTCAGCCAGTTCGTCAGAGACGTTCTGAATGCGCAGGCCGTGCCATTGTTGAGAAACCGAACTGTGCAGGCGCAACCCTCGTGAAGCGGATCGATGTTGCCAAACCCCGGTCGATCCAGGATGATGCGCACGCCCCCGTGCCAGCCCCGGATCGCGCTGCGAAAACGCACTAAGGGACTGTGCACCGACTTGGCGTGGACAAGCACCACTTGCCCCACACGCAAGTAATCTCCCAATCCCTTTTCGGCGGCCACTGGAATCCCTTTCAGCCCACCGCGGAGCCTTGCGCCGTAATGGGCCCATGGGTGCCCATCAGTTCAATGAAGTTGTGGAACAACTGGGGATCAAGTTCCTCGGCCATGGCATCCTGCATCAGCTTCAGGGCGGGGAATGAACCCACGGCGTCTTTGTACACTCTCCGGGTGGTCAAGGCGTCGAAGATGTCTACGATGGTGCAGATCTTGGCAAACCGTGAGAGGTCCTTGCTCGTCATGCCCTGCGGATACCCTTTCCCATTGACTTTTTCGTGGTGATGCAGTGTGATGTCGTGAACCACCGGGTCGTGGATGCCCTGTTCGGTCAGGATCTGGCATCCAAACTCAGGATGTTTTTTCATCACCGCCCATTGTTCCGGCGTCAGCTTGCCGGGGGCGTTTGTGATGTCTTCCGGTATCAGGCACTTCCCAACATCGTGCAGCAGCGCGCCCGTCCCGAACGTCAGCACCTCGTTTTCCGAATAGCTCATTTTCCTGGCCAGCGCCATGCAAAACAGAAAAACGTTCACACAATGCGTGTAGGTGTAGTAGTCATAGGAAGTTACCTTTAGAAGGCTCCCAAAAGACGCCGGCTGGTTGAACAGAAACCACACCGCGTCCGCCGCCAGCTTGCTCGTGGTATCGAACAGTTGGCCCGACCGCGGATCGTCCATCAGGTCTTTCATGACGTCCTGGGCCGACGTGTAGAGGACTTCCGCACGTTCCGCGACATCGACCTGGGGATCGGCAATGATCGAACGCAGGTTGGCCTGCACGTATTTGTGGTAATCCGACGCCTGTGTCGAACGGACGTAGAGTTTCGTAATACTGTTTTGCTTCAGCCGCTCCCGCGCTTCTTCCGTAAAAGGAAGCGTCTTGTCGCGGTACAGGGCCGGCGGTTTCGGGCCCTGCGGCTTGAGATACAGGTCGAATCCCGTAACGGTATCGAGGCAAAGGCTCCCTATCCGAATCGGGAAAAACTCCTGCGCATTTGCAGGGCCTGACCCGCTGCCCCCATCAGCCATATCAGTTAAACACTCCTGTGCTTATCGTTCTTCAGAACCCCAGATGTGCCTTTTACCATATACGGTAACGTGTTGTCAACGGGGCTTTTGCGGGATTTGCGGAGCGCGCAGACCCCGGAGAAAAATCAAGACTCGCTCTGAGTGGGTGGCTGGGGTTGTCTGGCCAATTTTTCAAGCTCGGCCAACACCCGTTTGGCAATCTGTATGGTCGGAATCCGTTGGGCCAAATGGAGGGTGACTCCGGCCTTTGCGATCTCGTCGGGCGGGATGTTGCCGCCGTAAAGGAAAATGGGCAGGTTCTCCAGCCCCCTGGTAGCCCGAATGAGGCGGGCGCTCTCAATACCGGGCAGGTCGGTCATCCGCTGCGAGATCAGGACTGCGTCCGGCGAAGACAGCCGCAACCGAGAGAGCCCGTCGAGCGTGGCCGATGCCGGCAGAACCTCGATACCCTTTTGTTCAAAAAGGTTGCGCAACACCATCGCCACAGTCCGGTTGTCATCAATGATAAGGACCCTTTGGCGCTCGGTGGTGCGGACCTCGCCGCGCTCGAGCACGGTGGTCACGTAGAAAGCGATGTCGCTTTCGACCTCGGGCTGATCGTCTTCGAACTGGCAGCCGAGCAGGAATTCGCTGCCGGCGGCACGGACATTCTTGACCTCGGCGCGGATCTGTTCGAGCACGCACCCGTCCGGCAGGCTCAAATCCATTTCAATCGTGCTGTTGTTTTCCACCTGGCACGACGTGCGGACCCGGCATCCGCCGATGCTGATGTCTTCGATAACGCCTTCGTGTTTTTCTCCGCCATGCTCAAACGAGCAGGGGATCTGCGCCCGCACGCGTTCGAACTTCCGGAAAGACACCGTCTGGAATTTGGTTGGCCAACTGATCCTGCAGTAGGAGTGGTACTGACGGGTGTCCCAGTCCAGAATCATGGTGTCAAAGGCGCAGGCACGCCCGTTATACAAAAACCGGACAACGCATGGCTGGTTTTCCCGGATCGCCGCAAACCGGTTGTTGATGCGTGGCCGGTCGATAAGCAGGTAACTTGACTTGCTCCATCCGCGCACACACGTCGAGTAACGCGGCGCAGACGCCTCGAACGGTTCCGGGTGAAGCACCAGCGGGCAACCTACGTTCAAGTAAGAATCCAGATCCTGTTCATCAGACATGAGCGTTGTTCCTGGGCCACGATCCATCAACTTTGTTCTTGCGAAGAAAATGCACGGGGCGCTCGCGACCCTTGGGCCCTGGCCATGCGCCGCTACAATTCCCCTATGGCACAATAACACGTTCCCCGCCCGTTTACAACCGCTTGCATGGCTTCCTTCCGTTCGCAACCGCGGCCCGCGATCTGAACGAGTGGCGTTCGCAAGCCACCCAATTTTTCCGGGTTCATCCGCATTTTCCGGGAAACGCCTCGCGGATCCTCAGGAAGAAGTACTCGTCGTCGCGGAATCCATAGGCCATCCGTTTGATGACTTTTATCTTGTTGTTTATGCCTTCAAGAATGCTGGTGTTGAGGGGGCACTTGCAGTGTGCAAGAACGCCATCGGTAATCTCCTCCGTTTCGCTAACAGCCCGTGGCAGAAGTCTCGTGATGGCGAGCACGAGCCATTTGGCACGGGATCAAGGCGCGAAACCGCAGGAAAAGTGCCTCCTTTTTCAAGGTTTCGCAACGCAGAGACCGTGACAAAAGGTCGCGCGCAGACCGCGACGACTTTTGCCACGGGCTGCTAGTGTCATGAGTTTGAAATTCTAACAAAATGTGTCAACGGAACTCCATCTGAGATCGTTATATAGATAAGCGAACATCAGGAGGAGCGAAAACATGAAAACGGGGCGTCCAAAGA